>Ga0209727_1000004_pt1 | contig 509586 bp, 433 predicted proteins | sample RifGroC1_FD_183995 | JGI IMG/M metagenome (GOLD analysis project Ga0209727, IMG submission 183995) | Groundwater microbial communities from Rifle, Colorado, USA - Groundwater C1 (SPAdes) (version 2) | ecosystem: Environmental > Aquatic > Deep subsurface > Groundwater | place: Rifle, Colorado... | reverse complement strand
CGCGCGATCCCTGATCAAGAACATCCTGGAATCGGCTGGCTACAAGGTGTCCACCGCGGTCGACGGGATGGATGCGATGACGCAAGCCCGCGAAGGAGAATTCGACGCTGTCGTTTCGGACGTGGACATGCCGCGCATGAGCGGTTTCGATTTGACTGCCGGAATTCGGGGAGATCCCAGGTTGAAGAAGACGCCGATCATATTGATCACCGCTCTCGCGTCGCGCGCGGACCGCGAACGCGGGATCGAGGCCGGCGCGAACGCGTACATCGTCAAAAGCAGTTTCGATCAAAGCGATCTGCTGGAGACGGTGAGGAGGTTCATCTAGGATGCGAAATGAGTGATTCGAATCGACCGCGGATCAAGGTCCTCGTCGTGGAGGATTCGTCGTCCAATCGCGAATTCCTGATCCATATCCTTTCCTCCGACCAGGGAATCGAGGTGGTCGGAACGGCCGTCAACGGGAAGGAAGCCGTTGCGGCAGTAGAGCGGCATAAACCCGACGTAATCACGATGGATATACATATGCCGGTTATGGACGGTTACGAAGCGACAAAATTGATCATGCGCGAATATCCGACGCCGATCGTCATCGTAAGCGGAAGCGCCAAGGCGAACGAAGTCAGCGCGACGTTCCGGGCGATAGAGGCGGGCGCGCTCGCCGCGGTACAACGTCCGCCGGGCATCACGCATGCCATGCACGCGTCCGCGTCGGAGGAGCTTATCCGGACCGTGAAATTGATGTCCGAAATCAAGGTCATACGACGTTTCGCGAGATCGTCCGAAACATCCGAGCCGGCTCCTGGTATCGCGCTTCCTGCCTCGGAGAAACGCAAGGATATAGAAATCGCGGCGATCGGCGCGTCTACGGGAGGCCCCGCCGCCCTCATGCGAATCCTCTCGGAAATTTCGAAGGAGATCCCGTTTCCGATACTCATCACGCAGCATATATCGACAGGCTTCATGGACGGATTCATCAAGTGGCTCGGCGAAGCGTCAGGATTTCCGGTCCACATCGGAACGGACGGCGAACGTCCGATGCCCGGACACGCATATATCGCGCCGGACGGATTCCATATGGGAGTCGCGGCGGGCCCCGTTATCCGCCTCAGCAACCATCCGCCCGAACATGGATTGCGTCCGTCAGTCGCCTTTCTTTTCAGGACGGCCGCAGAGGAGTTCGGGCCGCGCGCGGTCGGCGTCTTATTGACCGGGATGGGCAAGGACGGCGCGGCAGAACTGAAGACGATGAAGGAAAAAGGGGCGATCACGGTCGCCCAGGACTCGGAAAGCGCCGTCGTGAACGGCATGCCCGGCGAGGCCGTCCTATTGGGCGGGGCGACGCACGTCCTTCCGCCCGAAAAAATCGCGGAACTGTTGTCGTCATTCCGCGGCGGGAAATAGGGGGGAATCGATGGCCATCGGGATTCTCGTAGTCGACGATAGTCCGACGCAGGCGGAAAAGCTGCGGCATCTTCTGGAACGTCATTTGTACGACGTCGCTACGGCGAACGGCGGAGAATCGGCGCTGAAGCGCTTGAGCGAAAATTCCATTTCCCTGATCATCAGCGATATCATCATGCCCGGGATGAACGGCTACGAATTCTGCAGGCTCGTCAAATCGAACGAAAAGACCAAGGATATTCCCGTAATCCTGTTGACCTCGCTTCTGGATCCCCAGGACGTGCTGGAAGGTCTGGACTGCGGTGCGGACGATTTCCTCACCAAACCCTATGAAGACGAATACCTGATCTCCGCGATAGAAAAGACGTTGACGGAAAGGCGGGCGGGCGGTACCGAGAAAAATCGCGTCCATATGGATATCCAGTTCGCGGGAAAACCGCGTACCATAAACGCCGACGTACGGCAAATGTTCTCCCTGCTTTTATCCACGTACGAAGCTGCGGTCGATCGAAACAAGAAACTGATCGATTCGCATAAAGAAATGAGATTCATCAACAACCATCTTGAGGATTTGGTGCTTGAGAGGACGGCCGAATTGTCGGCTGAGATCAGCGAGCGTAAATTGGTCGAGGATTCGCTTAAGGAAAGCGAGGACCGCTACAAGCGGATAACTGCTGGCCTGAGCGACTATCTCTATACGGTTTTCGTCCAGGACGGTCGCACCCAAAGAACCGTTCACAATTCCGCGTGCGAAGTCGTCACGGGGTATGCCGCGAAAGATTTCGACGACAATCCCGATCTCTGGATACAAATGGTCCCGGAATCCGAGCGTTCGATCATCATCGAGCAAGTCAAGAATGTCCTGTCGGGACGGAAAGTGGCGGCGATCGAACACCAAATACGGAGGAAGGACGGGCAGATGCGATGGGTAAGCGACACGCCGATCCTGAGATTCGATCCGTCGGGCCGTTTGATTTCCTACGATGGGGTCATCAAGGACGTCACGGCCCGCAAACGGGCAGAAGACGAAGTCAAGTTATTCTACTCCGAATTGGAACAGCGGGTGCTCGATCGCACCAGCGAACTGCGCGCGGCCAACGAAGCTCTCCTTGAAGCCAACAAGCTCGCCGAATCGGCGAACCGGACCAAGAGCGAATTCCTGGCTACCATGAGCCATGAAATCCGGACCCCCATGAACGCGGTCATCGGATTCTCCGACCTCGCGCTGAAAGCGGATCCTTCACCCCGTCTGGCGGATTATCTCACGAAAATCCATAGCGCGGGGTTATCCCTGTTGGGTACGATCAACGACATCCTCGACTATTCGAAGATCGAGGCCGGCCGCTTGGCGATGGAGAAGATCGAATTTTCCTTGGATTACGTTTTGGATGCCGTAGTCGCGATCACCGGCCAAACCGCCTTCGATAAAGGGCTCGAGCTGATACTCAACGTTTCTCCGGATGTTCCGCTGTCGCTTATCGGCGACCCCCACCGGCTTCAGCAGATACTCGTCAATCTCGTGGGGAACTCCGTAAAATTCACGGAGAAGGGTGAAATCGAGCTCTATGTTTCAATCGCGGAAATTGGCGCGGGGAAAGCGAATCTGCGTTTCTCGGTGCGGGATACCGGGATCGGAATGACGCCGGAGCAAAAAGCGAAGCTGTTCCAACCCTTCTCGCAGGCCGACGGATCCATGACGCGGAAGTACGGCGGAACGGGACTCGGCTTGAGCATCGTCCGAAATCTGGTCGGGATGATGGACGGAAGCATCGATGTCGAAAGCGAAAGCGGAAAGGGCAGCGAGTTCACCTTCACCGCTGTTTTCGGACTCGTCATGTCCGGAAAGTGGCACCGCTATTCCGTACCTCCTAAACTTGAAGGCATGCGCGTGCTCGTTGCGGATGATAATTCCGCCGTGCAAGCGGTGATGTACAGCATCCTGCGATCGCTCCGGTTCCGGGTTACCGTCGTCGGTTCGGGAGAGGAGGCCGTGGAATCGGTCGTACGGGCAGAGAACGACGATCCGTTCAGGCTCGTACTGATGGATTGGAGGATGCCGGGTATTGACGGGATCGAAGCGACCAGACGCATCGTGAAGGGCGGGACCATCAAGATAATCCCCGCGCTGATTCTCATGAGCGCATCGGGCGGGGGAGAAGGCGAACGAACGAAAGCGTTGGAAGCGGGCGCAACCAACTTCCTCGCGAAGCCGTTTTCCGCTTCGACTCTTTTCGACGCGATCATAGGGACCTTCTCGCCGGGAACCGCAACCGGAAAACAAAGCGGCCCATCCGAAACGCCCGGGAACGCCGGGCTGGAGGGAGCGCGCGTATTGCTGGTGGAAGATAACGACATGAACCAGCAAATCGCCGTCGAGCTGCTAGAGAGCGTCGGCGCCGAGACGTTCGTCGCGAATAACGGAGCGGAAGCGATCGAGAAGCTTCTCCGCTCTGAAGATCGATTCGATATCGTTTTGATGGATATCCAGATGCCCGATATGGACGGCTACGAAGCGACCAGGCGAATCCGGGAGGTGGATCGATTCGCGAATCTGCCCATCATCGCGATGACCGCGCACGCGATGGTGGAAGAGCAGAAGAAGGCGGAAGAGGCCGGCATGAACGACCATATCGCAAAACCGATAAATCCCGAAAAGATGTTCGCGACGTTGCAGCGCTACTACAGCAGTTCCGGTGCGGGCGCTACGGGGAAACGGACCCGGAAACCATTCCCCTATAATGCGCCGCTTCCTCCGATAGAAGGACTCGATGAGGAAGAAGGCCTGAATCGGGTGGTCGGAAACACGAAACTGTACACGGAGCTGCTGTGCCGGTATGTCGAAGGACAAGCCAGGACGCCGGCCAATATACGGGAAGCGCTCAAGAATAACGACAAGAAGACGGCCGAACGGTTCGCCCATACCCTGAAAGGGGTTTCGGGAAATATCGGCGCGGCGGAACCGCAAGGCCTGGCCGGCGAACTTGAGGCGGCGATAGCGAAAGGAATGAGCGCGGCCGAGACGGAAGCGATCCTGGATTTGCTGGAGCTTTCCCTCGATTCGCTCATCTATCGGATACGGTCGGGTGTCGCCGATGCGCTTGAGAAGGGGGGGGAAATACCGGACGTAAAAGGCAGGCGCACCGTTTCCGCTGAAATGCTCGAAGCGATCATCGGTTACGCCGAAAAGAACGACAGCGAGGCGGTGGACCGTTTCGGGATGGTCCGTGAAGAAATCGCCGCTTCCTGTCCGCGCGGAGATTTCCAGAAATTGGATGCGGTCATGAAATCGTACGATTTGGACGCGGCGCTCGCTATTCTGAAACCGCTCCTGGTTCGCGTAAAGAATTCCGGAAAAAGAGGTAAATATGGAGACGAACGACAAAGCATCGATCTCGACCGTCTTGATCGTAGATGACACTCCCGATGACATAGCCTTGCTGACCAAGGTTCTCAAGGGAACATACCGGACGCAAATTGCCATTTCCGGAGAAAAAGCGCTCAACATCGCTTCCGGCGAAAGTCCTCCCGACCTCATCCTGCTGGATATCATGATGCCCGCCATGGACGGCTATGAAGTCTGCCGCCGGCTGAAGGAAGATCCGAGAACGACCGATATCCCGATAATCTTCCTTACGGCCAAATCGGATATCCAGGACGAACAGAGAGGCTTCGAACTCGGAGCGGAGGATTATCTGATAAAACCCCTCAGCCCGCCGATCGTAATGGCCAGATTGCGCACGCATCTGCGTCTGAAAAACGCAAATGACTTCCTGATAAACAGAAGCGAATACCTGGAAAAAGAAGTGATCCGGAGGACCCGGGAAATCAGCATGATACAAGACGTCGCGATGGTCGCTATGGGCTCCCTGGCCGAAACGAGGGACAACGAGACCGGAGGCCATATCCGGCGAACCCAATTCTACATCAAAGCCTTGGCCGAGCGGATGCGGGACCTTCCGCAATACAAGGAATTCTTGACGCCCGGAATCGTGGAGCTTCTCCATAAGTCCGCCCCCTTGCACGACATCGGAAAGGTCGGGATTCCCGACAGCATACTGCTCAAGCCCGGGAAGCTTACCCCGGAAGAGATCACGATCATGAAAACGCATACCGTTATCGGACGCGACGCCATCATGGCGTCCGAGCTCCTGCTTGATATGCCATCCTCGTTCCTCCGCTTCGCTCGGGAAATCACCTGGCGCCATCATGAGAAATGGGACGGAACAGGTTATCCCGAAGGGCTGTCGGGGAACCGGATTCCCGTTTCCGGGCGGCTCATGGCTTTGGCGGACGTCTATGACGCCTTGATCAGCGAACGCGTGTACAAACCCGCGTTCCCCCATGAAAAAGCCGTCTCCATAATCCGCGAAAGCTCGGGGACTTTTTTTGATCCCGACATGGTTCTCGGATTCCTGGATATCGAAGACCAATTCGAGGAAATATCCCAATATGACCGAAAGAAAGAAGACGATCCTGATCGTGGATGACGCGCCCGATCATCCCGCGAACCTGACGGCGATCTCGCGCACTTCAGGAATGACTTTCATGAAACATTCGACGAAACGAGGATCGAACTGAGTCCCGGATTGTTTCCGGATTTCTTCGACCGCGGTATCGAAGGGCCACGGATCCTTGTACGGACGTTTGCTGGTAAGCGCGTCGAAAACGTCCGCGATCGCGATTATCCGCGCGATCGCGGGGATTTCCTCACCCTTCAATCCCGACGGATAGCCCGAACCGTCCCAACGTTCATGATGGAAGCGCGCCGCGATTTCAGCGGCTTTCATGAGCGCGGAATGATGTCCCCCGATGATTTCGGCTCCGATCTCGCAATGGCTCCGCATTATTTCCCACTCTTCCTGCGCAAGGGGACTCGGTTTCAAGAGCACGCTGTCCGGAATGCCGATCTTTCCGATATCGTGCATCGGCGAAACGTCGAGAATCTGTTCCGCCTCATCTTCCTTCCATCCGGCCGCAAGCGCGATCAGTTGGCCGTATTTGCTCATCCTGATTATATGGAGGCCCGTCTCGTTATCACGGTACTCGGCCGCGCGGCCCAGGCGCCTGATAACTTCGAGCCGGGTTTCGGTCAGTTCTTTGGTGCGTTCGCGTACCGCGTCCTCCAGACCGTCACGGGTACGTTTCAATTCCAGCTGATTCGCTATACGCAGCTTGATGATGTCCGGATTGAAAGGCTTCGTGATATAGTCCACCGCTCCGAGCGCGAGGCCCCGCGACTCGTCGGAATCGTCGGACAATGCCGTTACGAAAAGAACCGGAATTGCGGCGGTCGCGGCGTCGCCTTTCAAGCGTTCGATGGTCTCGTATCCGTCCATGACGGGCATCATCACGTCCAGCAGGATGATATCGGGTTTCGGATCGCATGAGGCCAATTTCAAGGCTTGAGCGCCCGTACGCGCCGCGATTATCGCGTATTCGTTCTTCAGCACTTCCATAAGGATCGTGATGTTCCCGGGCGTATCGTCTACGATGAGAACGAGCGGCTTATCCGTCAACGGGAGACTCCTTTCTCGCGGGCGAGCAGTTCGGCCAAGGCACGGGCGGCGATCCGCGCGGAATCGATTTCGAATTCAGCCACGTACGATTCGATCCGCGCCAATTCAACCTCCGCGGAACCGCCACGGAGCAACGGTTTGATTTCCTTGAGCAGCGATTCCGCCGACGGAATATCCCGGGCGAGCAGAATATCCAGTTCCGAAAGAAGTCCGGCCGCGCGCTTCGATTCCTCGTCGGACGGAAGGCCGATCATCGGCGATTCCGTTTTTCCGGTTCCGGTGCTTCGGATGACGGCATCGGCGGATTCGATGACGCACTCCAGCTTGGAGGCGAAAGAATCGAGTTGGGCCGAAACATCCGAACCCTGCGCGATCGTCCGTTCAAGAACCCCCGCGGATCGGGAGAGTTCCTGGGCGCCGATGGTTCCCGCCAATCCCTTGAGCGAATGCGCGATCCGAAGGGCCGTTTCGCGGTCCGACGCGTCGAGCGCGGTTTGAATGGTCGAAGCGACTTTCTTGTATTCGTCGTGGAATTTTCCGAGGAGGCGGAGATAGAATGCCCCGTTGCCGCCGATATTCGCGATTCCGGCTTCGATGTCTAGCCCGGGAAGGGCGCAGGGCAAGCGCGGATACGGATCCAGTCTGGCGGACGATACCTGTTTCGACGCGCCGCGGCCCTCCGGAGCGGAACCGAGACGGGAATCGAGATTCCGGAACAACTCGGCCGGGTCTATCGGTTTTCCGAGGTAGTCGTTCATGCCGGCGTCGATGGCTTCTTCCTTTACGCCGTCCAGCGCGTCGGCCGACATCGCCAGGATGGGCGTGTCCGCGAAATCGGCGATTTTCCTGAATTCGCGCGTCGTGCGGAATCCGTCCATGCCCGGCATTTGCAGGTCCATGAGGACGAGGTCGAAAGGCGATCCCTTCAATAGCGCGGACTTCGCTTCCGCGAGCGCCGCTTCTCCGCTTTCGACCGCCGTCGCTTCATAGCCTTCCCCCTCGAGAAGCTCGATCGCTACTTGCCGGTTCAGCTCGTTATCCTCGACGACGAGGATTCTTCTTCTTCCCCGTGTCTTTCTTTTTTCGCTGGCTGTCGGTCCTTCGGTTCCGCGCCTCCCCCGGCGGGACATTTTTTCCGCGTTGCTCAAAACGTCCACGAGCGCGGCGCCGGTGAACGGCATCTCGACCGTCCCGTCGAGGATGCCTGCGTACGTCTCGCGGATGTTTTCGCCCATTCCGTACGGCGCAAGCGCGAACAATTTCGGTTTCGCCCGTCTCGATCGGCGTTCCGCGACCGCGCGGATAATTTCCTTGCCGGAGGAGTCCACGGAATTCCATCCCGCGAAGACGAAATCGCAATCGAGCGCGGCTGCGGACGAGGATTCGGAATCGATAGTCATCCCCGAAGAAACGAGATATGCGACGAGCGCGTCTTTCGATGCGCCGTCCCGCAGCGATACGAAAGCCCGCTTTCCGCCGAAGCCCGGCTCACGCGGGGAGCCGGCGAGCCGTTTCTTCCCGCGGTTGCCGAAAGAAGCCGTGAATACGAACCTGCTCCCTTTCCCGCTTTCGCCTTCCGCGCGGATCGTTCCGCCCATCCGCTCGACGATCTTTGCGCAGATCGCCAATCCCAATCCCGTTCCGCCGAACTTACGCGCGGTGGAGGAATCCGCCTGCGTGAACGGTTTGAACAAACCAGAGATTTCTTGGCTCGACATGCCGATGCCCGTATCGCGGACATCGAATTCAAGCGTCGCTCCTTCGGCCGAGACGGAGAGAAGCCGGATTCCGAGAATAACGTTCCCTTGGGCGGTGAATTTCAGCGCGTTTCCGATAAGGTTGACGAGTACCTGTCCCAGACGGAGGGGATCGCCGACAAAGGAATCCGGCACTTCGCGCCCGACGAGGTAGACGAGATCCAACCCTTTTTCCCGCGCTTTGTCGGCCACCGTATTCGAAACTGACGCGAGGACGGCGTTCAAGGAAAAATCGACGGTCTCCAGCTCCATTTTCCCCGCTTCAATTTTGGAAAAATCCAGAATATCGTTGATGATGCCCAGGAGATTGTTCGCGGATTCCCAAATACGATCAAGGTAGTTCCGTTGTTTCGGCGTCAAATCGGTCTTGAGCCCGAGGAAGGCCATGCCGATGATGGCGTTCATCGGCGTGCGGATCTCATGGCTCATCATGGCGAGGAAAGAGCTCTTGGCGCGATTCGCCGATTCGGCGGTTTCGCGGGCCTTTACGATCTCGGCTTCGGCACGTTTTTTGTCCGTTATATCCTCTTTGACGGCGACGAAATGGGTTATCCGATCGTCTTCGTCCTTGATGGGAGCGATCGACGCCTGTTCGATATATTCGGAGCCGTCTTTTTTACGGTTGATGAATTCTCCCTTCCAGGTTCCTCCGGAAAGGATAGTCCTCCAGAGCGTTTTATAAAATTGTTTCGTTTGCCTGCCCGAATTCAGAATACGGGGATTTTTCCCGATGACTTCTTCACGGCCGTACCCGGTCACTTCCGTGAAACGCGGATTGACGAATTCGATGTTTCCGAACCGATCGGTGACGATGACGCTGACGGGACTGCAGAGCACCGCCAAGGATAATTTCCGGAGTTCTCCTTCCACCTGCTTGCGGAGCATGATCGATCCGACGGCTTCGGCTACCGCGGTGGCGAGCGCGATCAATTCGTGGCCGGCGTCGAAATGCTGCCTCATTCCGAAACCGAGCACGGCGATGACGCGCCCTTCGATGGTGATCGGTATCGCCCAAATCGTCTTCAGTCCCGAACGCATCAGGATTATCCCGCGGTGGAATTCCTTCTCATCGGTTTTCGTCGCGTCCTCGATCCATTTCGACGTTCCGCTTTTCCAGACGGCGCCGGGGAGGCCTTCCCCGGAATGGAACGAAAAAGATCGGGATTGCTCGGCGAACCTTCGCAGCTGTTCGTCCGTTTCGTACCAGACGGGTCCCATGATGAGCGTCGTCCCGTCCGCGGCGGGAAACCAGGATTCTCCGTACGAGCAGCCGGTCGCGCCGCAGATGCGACCGAGCGCGATACGGAGGGCGCTCGAGAAATCCGGAGCCTCCGAAACGGATTTCAGTACGGCCTGGATGAGCGAAAGCTCCCTTTCGGTCTTTTTCCGCAGCGAGATGTCGTTGCCCGTTCCTATAAGGAGGGATCGGCCGTCGACTTTCATCGAAGCCAGCGAAAGCAGATGCCAGACGCCGTCTTTCCCGATTTTCGCTTCCGCGACCGCCGAACCTTCCCGGTGAGCGTTCCCCTCGGCGTCTTCGATCGCCTGCCGGTCTTCCGGCTGGAATGCGGCGTCGATGATGCCCTTCGGGATCGCATCGCCGAAAAGCTCCGTGAAGTTTTCATTGCGGCGTATGAGACGGTTTTCGTCGTCGAAAGCGAAAAAGATGCCGGGCAGGCTCGCAATCAGCGTCTCGGAAAAATTCTTTTCCTCCTGTAGCTCGCGCTCCATCGCGATGCGGGAGGTGACGTCGACCAAGGATACGAGGACCGCGTCGCCGAGCGGATCGAAATAGCTCTCGAAATGACGGAAGTCGCCCGTTTTCGTTCTCAGTTTGACGACGAGAGGCATCGACTCGATTCCTCCCTCCAGAACGGTCTTGATCGACCGTTGAAGGGATTCAGCGATTATTCCGCGATAAGCCTCATCGGGAATAAGGGATCGGAAAAGCGTTTTCAGATCGGCGCTCGAGTCTACCGCGTAGCCGAGCGTGGCTACGAATTGCCTGTTGACTTTCTCCACCGTCCGGCCGGACGGATCCATTATGATCAAGCTCGATCGGGAATTTTCGAAAACCTGGGAATAGCGGTTCATGTTCTGGATCTTCTCGTGGTGCGCCATCGCCATGGGCCTGTGCGCAATGGTAGCCGAAACGGACGGCCGTGTCAAAGAGATTGACCCTTGAATTAAATTGTACTACCTTTATGATATGAGAGAGCATATGAGTATTACGGTACCCGAGGACACAGCGAAGAGGCTGCGATGCTATGCCCGTCGCGAGCGGAGGCCCGTGAGCCAGGTCGTCGAGATCGCGATCGAAACGCTACTCCAACAGCGGATGCCGGAATCCGACAAAATTGTGACTACCAGGGGAAGCTTCAAGGGGACTTTTTCGCGGGAAGATACCTATGAAGGGCGGTGAGGGGCGAGTGCTCTTCGACACGAATATCCTGATCTACGCTACGCTGGAAAACGATGCGCGGTCCGAACGTTCGCGCGAACTCCTGCTGGCCCGGAGTGGACAGGAACGATACGTTTCCGTCCAAAACCTCGCGGAAATGTATCCCAATCTGACCGGTCCGAAAATGGAGCGGCCGGATGACCCGGCCATCGCCCGCGCAAAAATCCAGTCCATCGCGGCGCTTCCGGGCATTCAGGTACTTCCCCTTACGGGGGACATCCAAAGCATGGCGCTGGAATTATGCGAGAAATACGGCATCACCCGCCAGCGCTATTACGATGCGCAGATAGCGGCCACTATGGTCGTCCACGGCATCGGGACCATCCTGACAGAAAACGAAGCCGACTTCAGGGAAATGACGGAAATCCGCGCCGTCAATCCCTTCCTTCCGTCGCCCGGCCCAGGTACGGGGACAGCGCGATAAGGGCCTTCACGCCCGCAACCGGTACCCCACGCCCCAGACGGTCTCGATGTAGTCGGGGTCCGAGGGATCAGCCTCGATCTTTTCGCGTATCCTGCGGATGTGGACGGTGACGGTGCTGATATCGCCCTGCACGTCCGCGCCCCAGATTCGCGAGAATATTTCTTCCTTGCTGAAGACCTTGCCGGGCCGCCCCATCAGCAGCGACAGTATGTCGAATTCCTTCCCGGACAGGACCACCTCGGAATCCCGGACGCGGACCCGTCGGCTTTCGGTTCCCACTTCCAGGGCGCGGACGCGGATGACGTTTTCCCGTTCGGCCGGAGCGCCGACGCCGGCGGTAAGCCGCTTGTACCGGGCGATATGGGCCCGGATCCGGGCCATGAGTTCGCCGGGGCTGAAGGGTTTGACCACGTAATCGTCGGCGCCCAGGCCGAGTCCGCGGATCTTGTCGATGTCTTCCTTGCGGGCGGATAGGATCAGGATGGGCTTCTGGGTATGGGTACGGAGGCGGCGGCAAACCTCGAAACCGTCCATCCCGGGAAGCATCAGGTCCAGCACGACCAGGTCATGGTCCGAGGCGAGGGCTTTCTCCAAACCCTGTTTCCCGTCCATCGCCAAGTCCGCTTCCATCTTGTTGATCTCCAGATAGTCGCGGATCAGCTCGGCTATGCTTTGGTCATCCTCTATCACGAGCACCCGGTCAGCCATTGCGTTTCGGCTCCAACGGGAGGCTCAGGATGATGCGCGTCCCCTCGCCGAGTGCGCTTTCGGCGCGGATTTTTCCGCCGTGAGCTTCCACGATCATTTTGGCGATCGATAGCCCCAGACCGTGGCCGCCTGTTTTCTGGTTCCGGGCCTTGTCCGCGCGATAGAAGCGCTCGAAGATCCGGGGAAGGTCGTCCTCCGCTATTCCGGGACCATCGTCGGCCAAGATCACCGTCGCCATGGAGTCCGCGGTTCTCGCGGTGACGCGCAGGGTACAGGGCGCGGCATGGCGCGCCGCGTTCTGGACGATATTCGTCACGACGCGCCTGAACTGCTGCGCATCGAAATCCAGGTTGATCGGATCGAATTCGCCATGGACCATTTTCAGGTCCGGGAAGTCGAAGGCGAGCTCGTCGAGCGTTTCCTCCAGAAAGGAGCTGAAGTCCATCGGAGTCTTGTCGAGGGTGAGCGTGCCGGTTTCATAACCCGAATACAGGGAGAGGTCGTCGATAAGGCGGTCCAGAAGTTCCGCCTTGCCGCGGATCGTATGGAGATACCGGTCCTGTTTTTCGCGGGTATCCGCTACGCCATCCAGGAGTCCTTCCACATAGCCCTTTATCGCCGATATCGGCGTGCGCAGGTCGTGGGAAATGCCGGCGATCATTTCGCGCCGCTGCTCTTCTTCGGCCATATTTTCGCGAAGCGTCTCCTGCAGGCGCTGACGCATTTCCTCGAAAGAGGCTTCTACCCGCCCGAACTCGTCGGCACCGGCTTGCCGGCCTCCCCTGCCGTGAACGGATAGGTCGGGCGACAGGTCGCCTTCCTTGATCCTCAAGGCGGCGGCCTCGAGCCTGGCGAGCGGGCGCAGGATGCTGCGGGAAACGGTCCAGGACAGGATGGCGTTGGCGGCGAGCAGGAAGACTATTGTTCCCGCGATGAAAAACGCGGCCCCCGCCGGCATCCCGGAATGGGACATGCGCCGGTCATGAATCCTCCAGGAGAGGTCCGCGGGGAAATCGGATCCGGAATAGTAGAGCTGGAAGAACAAGCCGGTGAGCATCATCAGTAGCATGGGCAGGACGATCATGAAGACGAACGAAACGGCGATCCTTTTCTTGATGGTCATCGTTCGTCCGCCCCCATGCGGTCCGCCTTATTCGGCGTCCAGTACCGCCAACATTTCCCGGTACTGCGCCTCGGCGATTTCGCCCAGCGCGAAGCGGCGCCGCAGGATTTCACGCGCCGGCTCCTGCCTCGCTTTCTTGCTTCCTTCGACCATGCGTTGGCGGAAACCGTCTGCTATCCTGGCGATGAGAATCACTATGAAGCAAAAAACCAGGAAATGCCAGATCAGGAACGATACGAACCATGCCGTCATTTCGGTTCCTCCTTTCCGCTTCCGGCCCCGTCCTCTTCAAGCACCTTTTTGCGCGCGATGAAATCTTCCGTGCTCATTCGCCCTTCGGCGAATTCCCTGCGCAGGACCTCGATCGCCGATTCGTCCCCGGCGCCGCAGCCTCGCCCGCTTCCCCCGTGCATCGGGAAATGGTGATGCCTTCGCCCGGCTCTGGCTAGAACGGCAAAAACGATGGCGAGTCCCGCGATCGGAACCCACGGGAAACCGAAATGTCCCCGTGCGAAAGGCCGGAGGCCGTACGCGTAGCCGCGGTATCCGCCCATATGTCCGAAACCCCAATTGTCGCCGACTCCGGCGGCCGCGCCGGTCAACATCAACCCGGCGCCCGCCGCGACAACGGCAACGCCCAGCACGATCAACGCGATGGTCAAACCCCTATGTCTGTTCATCCTGAACCTCCCTACCCTTTCCGTCAGTACCAGAATCCAAGTCCCATGCCCATTCTGCCGGAGGAATACATGAGGCTCGGCGCGAACCTGACCCGTCCGGTATCCACATTGTCCCGGGCTCCCGCAGCGGCGCTCTGCGACGAGAATACCGCGTTGAGCAAAGCCAAGGTCATGCCGCCGGCCATGACTCCCCAGGACGGCAGCAATTCAACCATATTCCCCGAGGCCGCAAAATCCCGCATCGCGCTCCGGTCGCCCAGCAGGGAGTCGAAACCATCGGGTAAAAGGTAATGCGCTCCCGCCATGGTGCCGCCGATGAGGGCCGCCTGAGCGACGAGGCGCAGGCTGCCCTCCAGCGGCTTGCCGATCATGATTTGACCGAGACCGGGCACGAAGAAGGAAGCCACCGCGGCCCTCCCTATATACATCCGCTCCTGCCTTGCTATGGACAGGGCGTCCGCAAGCTTGGCCCGTTCCGCCAGAGTCAGTTCGGATGCCGTCTTGCTTCCGATTCCGGGAACCTGCTCGAGCAGATCCGCCGCGCCGAAGGATGACCCCTCTTCTTTCGGCGATTCGGCATACAGGCCCGAACCCAGAACCGCCAAGGCTACGATAACGAATATCCGCTTCATACGCTCTCCTTATTTCGAGTTGATAATGAAAATATAGGGGAGCGACCTTACGCGCTTCTTGACTAATTCTTATATGTTCATTAAATCCGGGGCGAAGCGGATCCGTAATCCAATGCGGACCCGGTTCATTCATTCCCCGGGGAATTCAAGGGTGACGGAAGTGCCGATGCCTTCCCGGCTGCTTATTCCGATCGTGCCGCCGTTGGCATGAACCAGATTCTGTACCGTCACCAAGCCCAGCCCCATGCCCATTTCTTTGGTGGTGAAGAGGGGATGGAACAGTTTCGTCATGTTTTTTGCCGAGATTCCGATGCCGGTGTCCCGGATGACGAGATTGACCATCGATCGGCCGGCCGCGGCATTAGCCGATATTACCAATCGTCCGCCTGAAGGCATGGCCTGGACGGCATTGGTGATCAGATTGCGCAGGATCTGCCCCAACTGCAGGGGATCGACCATGACCGTGAGCGCGGGATCAAGTTGCGTAAGATCGAGCTCGATAGTCCGGGGAATCGGACAGCTTTCGAGATTCTCCTTGATTGCGGGGATCAAGCGAATGACTGACCGTTGCGGAGGTCTGGTCCTGGCGAAGTCCAGGAGATCGGTGATGATCCGGTTCGATGTTTCGATTCCCTGCCTGAGTTTGTCCAGATATTCCTGAATGGCCGGATCTGTCGTTCCCAGATCTTCCCGGAGCAAATTCAGGGCGCTGTCCATGATGCAGAGGGGATTGCGCAAATCATGGCCGATGCTTCCGATGATCCGGCCCAGGATCGCCAGCTTCTCCTTGCGGACCAGCTCTTCATTGGCTTCGTGCAGTTGTTTCGTTTTTTCATGCACCAGCTGTTCCAGGTTCCCGTTCATCTCCGTGACCGCTTCCTCGGCCCGCTTGCGTTCGGTGATATCCAGGATTACCCCCACCAAGCCGCCGAGCTTTCCCTCGATTGTAGTGAACGCGGCTTTGTGGAACATGACATCATGGATGGATCCGTCGGCATAGCGCACGGCGGTTTCGTACTTCTGGACCCCGCCCTGCTCGAACAACTGCCGGTCCTTTTCATGATAGTTATCAGCCAATTCGCGCGGCGCGATATCATATACGGAACGGCCGATAATACTGTTCGTCGGCAGACCGAGGTACGCCTCGAATGCCTGATTGCAACCCCGGTATACGCCTTGGACATCCTTGTAGAAAATCGGGCTCGGAATGGCATCGATCAGGCGCTGGAGGAAATGGGCCGTTTCACGAAGACGATTCTCGCTGTCCTGCTGCTTGGTGATATCCCGGAAACTCCAGACGCGTCCGATTATGGCTTGCCCCAACCTTTGGGGACAGGAGTAGCGCTCGAATACCCGTTCGTCCTTGAATCGGATGAGGTCGCGGCTTTCCTGTTCCGGGTGGTCATACAGATAGGTGACTTTTTCCATGAACCCATCGGAATCGCTTAGTTGATCGCGGATGAAATCCAGCAGGAGCCCGTCATTTTTGCGCAGGATGAGTTCTTCCGGGATATTCCACAAAACGGCGAACTGCCGGTTGGAGGCGACTATCCGCCCCGAGGTATCCACAACCAGAATTCCATCGGCGGTCGATTCGAAAATCGAAGCCAGCAACGATAACAAGCTATGCGAGTCATCAGGGTCGGCAGGATCCGGCATGGCGGCAATCTCCAATACAGATCACCGTTATAGCCTCTACCCTGGAACGGCTATTGTCAAGTTTCCCCGGATGAGGATAGACCCGGAGGCTGATGCCCCGGATGCGGATACCCCGGATGCCCCTGGGGCAAATGCCCCGGGGGCGGATGCCCCGGATGCCCCGGGGGTGGCAGCCCCGGAGGCGGATGCCGATTCATCGCCGCGGCTCCAGCCTGATCGTCTTGATCTCGAACGGCCTGAAATCAAGGTCGATTCCGCATTCGCCGTGCTTCGTTTCGATGACGGCCAGGGAAAGGGCGTCGCGTTCGAGCAGGTCGGTCGAATGCGCCCGGGAAATCGCCAGGCCGGTCCGGAGCCGGCAGCGCGCCGCGGAGCCCAGGGATTCGTACAGCCGCACTATCAGGTCGCCGGAACGATCTTCGGCGAGTTTGACGGTTTCCGCGATCACGGCGGGATCGTCGACGTAAAAGAATGACCTGATTCCCGGGAGTCCGGCATGGAGGGTGGGAGCCTCGTTCGCCTCGTAGCCTTCGCGCACGAGGCCGGAGCTCTCCAGGGGCCCGTTCCAGAAATAGAAGGAATAGGCGAATTCATGTCTGCCGCGGTCGGCCCTCATGTCGGGTACGAGGGGAGCCTTCAGCAAGGTAAGCGAGATCTCCCCACCCCTTGCGCCGACGCCGTACTTGCCGTCGTTCAGCACGGCGACGCCCCGGCGCGATTCGGCCAAGGCCGTCCAGCGGTGGTTGCAGACTTCGAAGCGTTCGGTGTCAAAGCGCGTGGACCTATGGTTCGGTCGGCGGATATGGCCGAATTGGATCTCGTGCAGGGCTCCGTCGGCCAGGATGGTCGTGGGGAACGCGACTTTCAGAAGTTTATGGTTTTCCGCCCAATCTACTGTCGTACGGAAATCGATGCGCCTGCAGGAACGCGGAAGGACGATCTCCTGCCTCAACGTCGAGCCGGAGCCGAGTTCGCGTTCGACCGTGACCGACGCGAACAGGGGACCGTCGGACGAAATCCTGACGCGCGCCTTCCCCTCCATCGGCAACCTGAGGTTCTCGAAGTCCTGCGAGATGTCCCAGGCGTCGTAGCACACGGTCACGTCCTTGTAGAGGCGGAACTCGTTGCAGGGCGCGGCCGATAGTACCCGTCCGCTCTCCTTGTCCAGGAGGAGGGAGATCCGCCCGGAGGCGTCGATCCGCGCTTGCAGGAAATCGTTCTCCAGGATCCACGGCCCAGGTTCCGTTCCGGTCGCGCGGGCAACGGCTCCCTTTTCCGCCGCGGGGGCGGATGCCGCGGGGGCGGCGGCGGATGCCGCGGGGGCGGGGGCGGGGGCGGCGGCGGCGGCGGCTGCGGCGGAAGGGAGCGCGGCCCAACCGCAGGCGGGAAGGTCCGCCTCCACCCAGACGACATCGCCGGAACGCTGGGAGACGAGCGTCCGCCCGTTCCCGGGGAGGATGGATTCTGCGACGGCCGGGGGAAGGGGAATCAGCGCGCGCCGGTTCCACGGCAGCGAGTTCGCAAGCGCGAAGCCCGCCCCCGCTCCCGCCCCCGCTCCCGCTCCCGCACCCGCTCCCGCTCCCGCTCCCGCAGCCGCACCCGCACCCGCTCCCGCGGCAAGGCCGCCGAGGGCGGAGGCGGCAACCTTTTCACAGCCCGCGATGGCTTCGCCGAAGGAGGCCGCGGCCTCGGCGTGGACCCGTTCGATCGATACCCCGCTCACGATATCGTGGAATTGATTGAAAAGTACGAGTTTCCAGAGCCGCTCCATTTCAGCGTAGGGGTATTCCCAGGCGGTCATTGCGGCGGCAAGGGCGCCCCAGAGCTCGGCGCGCCGCAGGGCGAATTCGGCCCGGCGGTTCCCGCGCTTCATCGCGGCCTGGGTCGTATAGGCGCCGCGGTGCTCGGAGAAATACAGCTCCCCGACCCATTCCGCCCCCGACGGGCCCTCCCCTTCCGCTGCCCGGAAGTATTCCTCGGGGCCGCTCATCCGTATCCGGGGAACGCCTTCCAGATCGGACAGGCGCGCGACGAACTCCAGATGGGTCCGCGTCGGTCCGCCTCCCCCGTCACCGTGGCCGAAGGGGAACAGATAGGAACGGATGCCGTCCTTCTGGTTCCGTTCGTGTTCCCAGCGCCGGATGAGGGTCTTCGGATCGATGTCGGAATTCGATTTCCTGAACATCGCGGCCGCGACGGAGCTCCCGTCCATGCCGGTCCAGCGGAAATGGACGTGCGGAAAGGGCTCCCCGCCCGAATAGGAGGAATTGACCAGCTTAACGGTCGCGAAGTATGGAACGCCGCAGCCGGCCATGATCTGGGGAAGGGCGGCGGAAAATCCGAAACTGTCGGGAAGCCAGAGGACCCGCGTTTCCGCCCCGAACTCTTCTCTCAGGAAGCGGATCCCGTACAGGAATTGGCGGATCAGGCTTTCGCCGCTCGGCAGGTTCGTATCCGGCTCCAGCCACATGCCCCCGTCGACAATGATCCTTCCTGCCCTGACATAACCGCGAACCCTTTCCCAGAGTTCGGGATAGCCGTTCTTCAGGGCCAGCATGAGAGGAACCTGGCAGAGGAAATAGCGGTATCCCGGATATTCATCCAGGAGGGCGAGCTGGTTCGCCATGGTCCTTGCCGACTTTCGTTCCGATTCCGCGAAGGGCCAAAGCCAGGCGAGGTCCAGATGCGAGTTGCCGAAGACGTGCATGACCGGCGCGGTCGAACCGTTTTTGCATTCCAGGGCCGGGCGCATGCGTTCCCTGCCCGCGGCGAAGGAGGCCCTCCTCCCGGCGTCGGGAAGCTCGAAATCAACGATGCGGGTAAAATCAACGAGCGCCGCGTCGATCTCCGATCGGCGCAGCGAACCTTCGGGCAGAGCTTCGCGCAATTGGAAGAGCGCGGTGGCGTCTATCCAGAGGCCGAAGGCGAGATCATCCCAGACGCCGAAGGTCGAGCGCCCGACCTTCGCCTGCGTCGGCCCCGGTTCGGGGACGGGAATCCGCCCCGGGGGGACGGGGCCGACCGACTCCTCGCGCGGCCCGTGGCCCGCGTACGCTTCCGCGAGAATGGCGTACTCCGCGCCGGCGCTGCCGCGCGAGGCCAGCGTGATTTCGCGGTGGTGCTTATCCACGGCTCCCGCGGCCTTGCCGTCGACGAACACGAGGGCTTCCGCGCCGAAGTCGGCCATGAGGACGATGCGTTCGCCTTCGGCGGCGGCAGGCAGGAGCGCCCGGCCGCGGAACCAGGCGTACTCCCACTTCGCGCCCCAGCTGTGTCCCTCGAGAAAAGGCGCGAAGGGGCCGCGCTCCGCCTGGGCGCCATCGAGCCGCTCTACGGTCGTGAAGGCCTCGAACTCGACCTGCCCGAGTCCGCGGTAGAAATGGCGCGGCAGTTCCTCCAGCCATATGATGATCCGGTTCCGCCGTTCGTTAGTCAGTGACATGGATTCCATCCAACGTACCGGCGAACAGGTCCGGAAGAATGGCGTTGAGCTTCTCCCAGGGTATCAAGGCGCTTTTCGGAATGGCGAAGGGTTCGAAGCGCCAGGCGGGCGTGAAGGCGAAGGAGCGCAGCCGCCTTCGGGCGGCTTCGTCCCACCAGTCCTCGCGGACCACGCGGCCTTCCAACGGCCGACCTATCAGCGCTCCGTCCGAGCCTGCGCCCTCGCGGACGGCGGTCTCGGCGTCCGGCAGCAGGCGGAATACGAGCGGCGAAGGGGAAAACGCGTGCTTTCCGGGCTGCGAATACAGCGTTGCCTGCCGACCGTCGAGGTTTCCCCGATCCGGAAGCAAGCCTTTCAGCCAGCGGCCGTGGAAGCTGCCCTCGCAATCCGCCACGGATAGGTCCTGCCCGACATAGATCCATACATGCTCCAGGTCATAAAGGTGGCCGATGTCCCAATCCCAGTAGACCGCGTACTCCACGACGAAACCGCGCGGCGGAACGCGGAGGTCCCGCCGGAACGAGGGCGAAGGTCCGTCCGCGGGCAGCACGGAGTAGCCGACGTATCGCGGGAAGAAGGGTTCCGCCGCGTCGAACAAAAACAGCGGAGCGAATTCCTCCGCAACCCGCTCATCGGCGGCGGCCAGGGCGGCGGCGGCCAGAGCGTCGGCAGCCATCGGGGCATCGGCGGCAGTCAGGGCATTCACGCGGCGCCGCCGTTCTTCGGGAGGGCCGCGGCAGCCGCCGCCGCCTCGCCGAGCATCATGAAGGCCAGACCCTGGCCGTAGGCCGTCGGAAGCCGGGGAATAGCCAGGTAGTGCGCGCGGTCAAGACCGACCGCGGTGCCGTGGGAAACGCCGCGGACGGTGCCGTCGTCGTCAACCTGGGAAAGGACGCCGCGCACGGCTCGCCCCGCGGCGACGCCGGCGACAGCGTCCAGGTCGGCATCCAGCAGTCCCAGCCTCCGGGACTTCAGCATTCCGTAGGCGATGGCTGCGGACGCCGAAGTCTCCGGATAGGAATCCTTGTCGTCCAGGACGGTCCGCCAGAGACCGCTTTCGTCCTGCAAAGCGGCAAGGGCCCGGAATTGGGCGCTCAAGGCCTGTACGATCATGCGCCCGGCAGCGCCGCCGAGGCCGGAGATCTCAAGAAAATCGGGAGCGCCTGCGGCGAACCATGCGTTGCCCCGGGCCCAGCGGACGCCGCCGAAATGGTCTCCCCGGACGAAGGACCAGCCGTGGAACCAGAGACCGGTCGCGCCGCCGCTGAGGTGCTTGATATGCAGCAGGAATTGATAGGCGGCTTCGTCAAGGTAGGCACGGTTCCCCCGCAGCGTCCCCATCTTAGCCAGGAACAGGACCGTCATATACAGAGTGTCCGCCCACAATTCGCCTTCGTTCACGAGGTGCGAGGTGACATGCTGGAGTCCGCCTTCCTCGGTGCGGGGCATCCGTTCCATGATCCACTCGGCCCAGGAGTCGCAGGCGGCCAGCTTTTCGTCGTCCCCGTCCGCCTCGGCAAGGAAGGCCAGAGCCAGGAAAGGCGCGCAGGTGTTCACGTTGCGGGGAGGAGACGGGCGGAGCGACGCGCGGGAATACCAGTCCCGCAGGAACAGGAGGGCCGTCTCGTCCCCCGTCGCGCGCCAGCGCTTGAACAGGACGTACAGGGCGACCCCCTGCGGCCACTCCCATATATCGATGGCGAAGTGGTCGTCGCAATCCTGTCGGCCGGCGGTTTCCATGAGCTTCCCGATGATCTTCCGCGAAGTTCCCTCGATATCCTTCATCGCCGCGCGCTCCTGTATTCGCCCAACCTGCGGATCAGGGCATCGGCGCCCCGGATGACGGCTTCCCGCATATTCTTCTTGCCGAGTTCGAGCACCTTGACCGGGGAACGGTCGATCAACTCCAGATAGTCGTCCAACCCTTCCCGCTCGTACGGAGCGAAATGGTCGTCCACGCCGTCGACGTCGTGGATATGCATCCCCACCAGCCGATCGGCGAGGGCGGCCGCCTCGATGCGGTCGTCGAAAAAGCCCATATGGCGCTGCATCGCGCCGTGGCCCGTATCGAACCAGAACCCGAAGGCCGATCCCTCGAGTGCGTCCAAGAAGCGCTTCATTTCCGAAAAATCCGGCATCTGGCTGCAGATGGGCCGATTCTCCAATCCTATCCGGACGGGCAACTTCCTGCGTTCCACCGCCTCCGCGATCTCTTCCAGGCTCCGTAGCACCCGGTCGAATTCGGCGGGCGCCGCCGCTTCCCGGACGGCGCGGAATTCGGCGTAAAGCGAGCGGTATTCGGCGGAGTCCGGGCCGCGCTCGCGGTACAGCGCTTTCAGCCGCGAGTCGTAGTCCCCGCCGCCCGCCGCGTTCGCCGCGTTCGCCGCGCTCGGCGGAACGATTCCCGGATGCACGACCACGGTTTTGGCGCCCAACGCCGCGGCGAACTCGACGGTCCGGACGGTAAGTTCCACGGCTCGGGCCCTCAGCTCTTCGTCCTCGTAGCCGAGCAGGCGGGAATCGGTGTCGAAACGCCCATCCTTAATATCGGGAAAGACGTTGTGCACGCTTTCCACGACTATCTCGCCCCGCTCGACCATCGGGAATATGGTCTCCAGCGCGGCGGCGCCGATTTTGTAATTGAGTTCGACCTTCCTGAACCCGAGTCCGACGATCTCTTCCATCAGCACGCGGCCTATACCGGAATTGCGGAAATTCCAGGAAGTGGAAAAGGCGAATTCGCGATACCCTTCCGCCACGATCAGACTCCGTTCGCGCCGACGCGGCGCATCGTAAGTATCCGGTCGAAGGGGGAGAAATCCGCGCAGTAGATCGTGAAATGGTCGGGGCTTCGACCCTCGCTGCCGTAGGTGCCGCCGATGTCGCGATGTTCCGCGAAACAGGGGCCGATCTCAAGGACGTCGGCACCTATCCGCGCCCGCGCATGGCCGGCCTTCGCCAAGACGGCTCCGCCGGCCGTCGCGGCCGTCGCGAAATATTCGCTCTCCACCCATGAATCGGCCGGGACTCCGATCTCGAACCGCACCGGAACGCCTTTCCAGCCTTCGGCCCGCAGCCTCAGCTCAACGCCGTCCCGTCCCAGCGTTTCGCGGGCGGTTATCGTAAAATCGAGGTCGGGTCCCGGGACGAGCCCGCGGGAGGCGTTGTCCATTTTCCACCAATCGCTCGTGCCGGGATTCTTCCCGAAAGGCTGGTAATACCAGCCCGCCAGCTTGGCTCGCAGCACGTAGGCATCGCCTTCGCGTTCTATCGTAGTCGGCCTGGCTTCCCTCTTGTCGAAATACGAAACGCCGATCTTCAGGTACGCGGTGACCGCGCCGGAGGATACGTACAGGAAACGGCCCGCGTCCCGCAGCAGGGAAAAGCCGGATTTCCCGCGCCGGACGCGGACTATCCCCGATTCGCGGTAGAAGCGCTCGGTTTCCGCCGGCAGGGCCGCCCCGGCTGCCCCGGCTCCGGCCGCCCCGGCCGCGGCACCGGCCCCGGCTCCTGCGGCGTCGATGCCGCCGTAGTCCAGCCGGCCGAATTCCAGCATCAGGCGGTCCAGGCAATCCGGCGCCTCGCGTCCCGCCGCGATGATGTCGTCCATTATCCGGCGCGCGGCCGCGGTCAACGCCGCGTCGCCCAGCTTCGAACCTGCGTACAGGTAATTGAAGAAGTATTGGTCCAGGTAGACCTTCTTGCCGCGGTCCTGCCTGGTCGAATTATTGGTGAATACCGAACCGTCCGGATCGACGTAGGCCAGCATCATGGAAAGGTTGCGGCGGACGTATTCCAGGAAGGAGGCGTCGGAGAGTTCCCCGGAAAGGATGATCATCTGGTCGTTGTTGACCATGTTGTAGTTGCCCGCCGACCGTTCCGCGTACTCGCCGTCCTCGTTCCCGTCGATGCCCTCGGCGAGATAGCGTTCAGCCGCCTGACGGAAACGGTCCTCCCCCGATATCCGGGCGCAGGAAGAAAGCGCGGCGGCGAGCGCCCAGCGGTGGTTGGGCGTATGGAAACCCAAGGCAGCCATCCCAGGACCCGCGGCGACGATGATAGCGTCCAGGCGGGAGGCGATCCGGCGGAGAGCGGAGCCGGAGGCGGCGGCCGGAGCGGCGGCACCACCGGAGGCGGCGGCGGCGTCACCGGAGGCGGTGATCAGGTCCCGGGTCGTCACGATCCGGTTCACGATGAAGGCGGTATCGGGCGCCGAGCGGAAATTGCAAGGACGGAAATCGAAGGTGCCGTCCGGGTTCTGGACCCGTTCCGCATAGGAAAGGGCACGTTCCACGGCATCCAGCACAACCGTATCCCCGCAGTAAGCGGAATCGGGGTTCAAATATGCGGATACTGCGTTGGACGCGAAGAACAAGGTCGGCTTCGGATCAGGATACTTGAAATCCATCCCCGTGGAACCGAAATCGGCGGAAGCAGGATCCGCGTTCTGTATAGCCATGAAGTATCCGGTCCGCCGATCCGCGTCGGCGACGAGTTTTTCCCAATGAGCGCGCACCGTTCTCCTCCGTAATTCTGCTGCAATCAAAGCGGGCGGACGGCGCCAACGCCGTCCGCCCGCCTGATGGGAAATCAGTATCTATGCGATTCTATCTTACATCTGAGCCTTGATGAATTCGGTCGCTTCCTTTTCGGCCTCGGCACCGCCGGCGGCCATGTATTTCTGGAGGAATTCGTCGAAGTAGGAAACCGGCTTGGCTCCCGTGATGATGGAGATGTAGGCCTCGTCCCGGATCTTCATGAGCTCGGCCTTGTACTTCATCGCCGTGGGCAGTCCAACCTGGATCACCGATTTGACGCCGCCTTGGTCGTATTTCAGGCTGTAGGCCCACTGCTCGCGCGCTGCCTTGGGCGGGAAGGGCGTTCCGGACATGGCCAGCACTCCGCCGATCCGGCTCCAGTAGCTCTGGTCCTTGTCGTAGGGGGGGATCATGTTCATGGTCTCGCTCGCCGGATCCACGAGCTTCCAGTACTTCCCTTCCTGTCCGTATTTGACGGAAGTGCGGGTGAGGTAATCGGGATTCGCGCTCAGGTTGAGGGTCTGGAGGACTTTAGCCAGCTTGGCCGGGTCCTGTTCGGCCAGCTTGCCTACGACATAGAAGTTCATGAGCCGGTTGAATTCCATGATCCCCGCTACGCCGCTCGGCCCCTTGAGCGCCTGGCCCAGGGCGAGTTCGGCCTTGGGATTGAGGGCGATGAGTTCCTTGGCGACCGCGCCGGGCTGGTTGGGCGCGCGGTTGCCTGCCGCATCCACGTCCTGGTACACGCCGGGCATGGCCCAGTGGTAGTAGTTAGCGCGGCTGGTGAATCCGATGCGACCGTTGATGAGGGCATGGGAGATCGCCCAATATCCGCCCTGATTTTCCCCGGTGACGAATTCCGGATCGATCACGCCGTCCTTGTACCATTTGGCGATCAATTCCAGGGCCTGCCGGGCATTGGACGAAGCGGTATGGTTGATCACCTTGTCGCCCTGCTTCATCCAGTAATCGGTCTTCTCATGGAAAGGCACGACGCCGAAGGCGCCGAACACCGCGAAGAAGCCGTCCCTGGAAAGGCCGTAGGTGTCGTTCTTCCCGTTCCCGTCCGGGTCCTCCTTGGCGAATTTGTACATCAGGGACTCGAATTCGGCCAGGGTTTCGGGAACCTTCGTCACGCCGACCTTCCGCATCCAGTCCGCGCGGTACACCAGCGGAATATGGAAGATGTTGGTCGGACTGACGGCCGGGATGCCGTACTGGACGCCGTTAATCTTGCCCATCTCCAGGAATCCGGGAGCATAGGACGAGAGCATCTTGTACAGGTCGGGGGCGTTCTGTTTGATCATGTCCTCGGTGAGCTTTGCGACGACGCCCTGCTTCACGTAGGTTCCCAGGGTATCGGCCTGGCGCAGATAGATGAGGTCGGGGATTTCTCCCGACGCGAGCTTGACGTTGAGCAGCTCGTGGTACTTGTCGTGGTTGATGTTGATCACCTTGTAGTCGGCGCTCAGTTTATCGCCGTAAAGTTTGAGCAGCTCGGCGTCCTCCGGGGTCGGTTCCATCTGATAGTTCGCGACCGTAATGGTCGGGCGCTTCGTTTCGGCGCCAGTCGCCGCCCCGTCCTGCCCGCCGCTCGCCCACGCGCCCGAGGCGATGGCCGCCAGAGCCGCCGCCGCGAGAATCATTCTCCTCTTCGATCCGTTCATCCGATTCCTCCTTGGATTCGCCTTCCTTCGGAAGGCCCAATTCTATCGTCCGTTCCCGCGAACGGACGCAAAGTCCACCGACGTTTCAGCCCTTAAGAGATCCGACCATCACCCCTTTCACGAAATATTTCTGGACGAAGGGGTACGCGCAGAGGATGGGGATGGTGGCCACCAGGATGGTCGCCGCCTTGAGCCCTTCCGGCGTCGCGATATCCTGCTCGGCCATCATCTGCGTGATCTGGTCTGTGGATCCGAGCATCACGATGCGGCGCATGACCAGCTGCATGACTTCCCCGCCCGCCTTGTTGACGTAGATCATGCAATCGAACCAGGCGTTCCAGTGCCAGACGGCTACCCAGAGGGCGATGGTCGCGATGATCGGCTTGCAGACCGGCAGGATGATGCGGAACAGGATGACGATGTCGTTGGCTCCGTCGATCCTGGCCGATTCCTCGAGGCTGGCCGGAATGGTCTGCATATAGTTGCGTACGATGATGAGGTTGTAGGCGCTGACCAGTTCCGGCAGTACCAGCGACCAAACCGTGTCGACGAGGCGCAGGTTCTTCACGAGCAGGTAGGTCGGGATGAGGCCGCCCGAAAAGAACATTGTGAAGACCACCAGGGCGGTCCAGAAATTCCGCAGCGGAAAGGACTTCTTGGACAGCGGGTAGGCGAGCGTGAACGTGGCGATCAGCGACAGGGCAGTGCCCAGGACCGTCCTGAGGATGGTGTTCCAGTATCCCGAGGCGACCAGGGGATTTGCGGCCACCCTGACGTAGTTGTCCAGGGTGAAGGCCCTGGGCCAGAGCGAGAATCCGCCGAGGGAAGCGTCCAGGCCGGAAAAGGATGAGGTGAAGAGGAAAAGGAAGGGATACAGGGTGAAGAAGCTCAGTACGGCCATCAGTGAATAATTGATGGCCGTGAACGCATGTTCGCCGAATTCCCTTTCCCGTCTGTTTATATTCCGCGCGATCGTCATTGTTCCTGCCCCTTCACCAGATGCCGTAATCGTTGATGCGCTTCGCGATATGGTTGGAAGCGATGACTATCGCGAAGGATATGGAGTTCTTGAATAGCCCGACGGCGGTCGCCGTACTGTATTCCATGTTCTCCAAGCCCTTGCGGTACATGTAGGTGCTCATGACGTCGCCCACGCGGTAGACCGCCGGATTGTACAGGTTGAAGACCTGGTCGAAGTTGTCGTTGACCATCTGCCCCGTCGCGAGGATCAACATGATGGTGATGACCGGATACAGGCAGGGCAGCGTGATGTACCGTATGCGCGCCCAGCGTCCGGCCCCGTCCAGGGCGGCGGCCTCGTAGAGTTCCGGATCGATGGAACTGAGCGCGGCCAGGTAGATGATGGATCCCCAGCCGATCGACTTCCATATCTGGGTTACCACTAATACGGACCGGAACCATTTCGGGTCCGCGAGGAAGTAGACAGGCTTTCCCCCGAACGCCTTGATGGCGGCGTTGATGGGCCCGACGGAGGGCGAAAGGAACTGGAGGAACAGGCCGCCGAGGATGACCCAGGAGACGAAGTGCGGCAGGTAGCTGATCGTCTGGAAGGTCCTTTTCGCCTTCGGATCCATTATCTCGTTGAGCATAAGGGCAAAAATGATGGGTGCCGGAAAGCCGAAGACGAACTGCAGGACGCCGATGATCACCGTATTCCCGAACACTTCCCAGAAGCTGGCCGTGGCGAACAGTTCCCTGAACACGGCGAGCCCGACCCAGGGGCTCTTCCAGATGCCGTCGAAGAAATTGTATTCCTTGAAGGCGATGATCAGGCCGTAGATGGGCACGTACTTGAAAACGACGAAAAAGAGGATGCCCGGCGCGAGCAGCATGAAAAGGTAGCGATTGTCCCAGTAGCGTTTCGCCGTTTTCCCGGCTTGTACCATATTCTTCCGCTCCGAATTGAAAACGTTTGCGGGCTTCTTCGCCCGCCATTCACGATCACTCCGGAAACGGAAAACGCGCAATGAAAGCTTTACGGGAAAATGGAAATAATCGGGGATTCCGATGGAAATTTTCGATCCGGGATGGAACTATTCCGGTTTCGGCTTGTTCGCCGCGGTCCGGCGGTACTCGTAGGGTGTGCGGCCGTAGCGCTGCTTGAAGCGCCGGATGAAGTACGCGGGGGTGTTGAAGCCGACGCTCCTGCCGATGTCCTGGACGTCGTCCCCGGTCTCCGAAAGGAGCCTGGCCGCCTCCGTCAATCTCCGCTCGGTGACGTAATCCACCAGGTGGACGCCCTTGGCCGCCTTGAACATTTTTCCGAGATAGCCGGGGCTCAACCCTACGGCTTCCCCCAGGCGGGGCAGGGACAGGTCGCCGGAAAGGTCGCGCTCGATGATGCGCGACACCTCGGCCAGGACGACGGCGACCCGCTCGTCCGGAGGCGCGGCGAGCCGTTCGCGGTAATCCGCGACCGAGGCGCGTACGGCGTTCCGAAATTCGTCCATGTCGGTCGAATCAAGGGCCAGGCGCTCGGCGCGGCCGCGGAACTCGGCCGCCGCCGCGGGGAACGCCTCCGCTTGCGCGACCGCCATGGACCGTGCGAGCCTTGCGAGTTCCCCCCGGCAGGCCTCGGCCGAAGCCGAAGCCGACCGCACGAAATCCGTCGCCGCACGGAGGGCGGCATCGGTCAGGACCAGGTCCCCGCGGCGCGTGCCCTCGGCCAGATCCGCGAAAATTTCCGCCGGCATCTCGGCGCTCCGTCCCTCCCGAGCGAGCAGGCCGTCCGCGGCCGACAGGACGGTTCGTTCGGGGAAAAAGAAAGCGTACTCCGCCGTTTTCAGGGCTGCGTCCCAGGAGGACTTGATGCCGTCGAACGAATCCGCGACCGTACCGACGCAGACGGAAACCGGGACATCGCAGCGCGACCGGAGGTCCGCGATGAGCCGGCCGACTTCGTCAAGGTCAGACCGGGCGGCGGCGGCCGGTGCCGCGGACGCAACCGCGCCCGCAGCCGCGCCCGGGAGCGCGGCGATGACGGCGACGGAGCCGTCCGCAAGCACGCACGCGAGCACGAACCGGTCCGTCCCGCGTTCCAATTCCTCCGCGACGCGGTAGCGGAGCAGCCGGTTCTCCATCCGCCGCGGATCTCCGCTCGCGGTCCCTATCCTGAACAGGCAGGCGACCGAGCGTACGGGAAAATCCGGTATTCCCAAGGCGTCCAGGGTAACCTCGGGATCGCCGATCTGCGAGACGTCCCCGGTCAGGAGGGCGACGGCGACCTCGTGCTTGATGAGCGGGCGGCTCCGTTCCAGCGTCGCGGCGAGCTCGCCCATCCGGGAGGAAAGGCCTTCGATGGCGTAGTCCAGGATGCGGTACTCGTCGTCCGCCTCCGCCGGCGGAGGCAGCTCGGCGCCGAAAATCCTCCGCACCCGGCCGATCAAGCGTTCAAGAGGATTGTAGACGCGCGCCGTCAGCAGCGCGGAAACGCCGATCCCCAAAAGGACGGAAGCCAGGCAGATCATCGCGAGGATACCGCGTATGCTGTCCCCTTTCCGATACAACAAGGAAATCGGGGTCACGTTGGCGAGGAACCAGCCGGTGTCGGAGATCGGAACGGTCGCCACGATGCTTTGGATCCGGCCTGCCCGAACGATCCGGCCGGCCCGCAACCGGGCGGACTTGCCGTTGCCCGTTTCCTCCGATATCCGCCGGAACTCGGCTCCGAGGCTTTCGCTCCAGCTCGCGTTCGCGGATGAGCAGACGAGTCCGCCCCCGGCATCGATCACGTAGGTCGCTCCCGCGTCGTTGATCGGCGTGGCCGAGATGATCCGGCGAATCTCGTCCTCCCGCACTTCCACCGAAACGACGACCGTGCAATCGGCGGGAGTCGTGAGGATGGGGAAGGACCGGAAGGTGCGCGGCGCGGTCCCGCTCCCGTGGGTCCACAGCGCGCTCTCCGGCTGTGCGAGGTATTCGCGGAAGGGCTCGAATCCCTGGAGTCCGCCCTCCGAATCACGGAAATGGACGCCCCAGGGAAAGGACAGGATCAGGTCGGCCTTTCGGAAATACAGGGAAACGCCTTCGACGACTTCCCCGTACCGGCCCATCAAGGCGCCGAGAGTCTTGTGGGTCGTGTCGAGCCGGGCGAAATTGCCGGGAGCCGTATCTTCCTCGCCGAAGAAGTCCCCGGATCCGCGCAGGAGCTCGGTCGCGCAGTCCAGGTATATCCTTTTGGTGGTATCGACGATGCGCGAAGTCAGCTCCTGCTCGATATTCCGCACCATGAACAGGTGGATCCGTTCCAGTTCGCCGTTGTACTGCCCCTGGAAGAAGGCGTAGGAGACCACGCTCGTCCCTACGGCGACCGCGAAGACCAAGGAGACGTAGGAGATCATCAAACGGAAAAATACCGATCGTATGACATGCCTGCCGCTCAGGAAGGCCCTGCGCCGAAGCGTCGCCCCCATCGTTCCCGTCTCCCGCGCTTTTCCCATCCTGTCTCCCGGGGTTATGGTCGCATGGACGCCGCGGGGCGTCAAGGACGGGGAATTCTATCCGCCAGGTTCCGCGTGAACATTCCCGGCCGGTACGTCAGAAGCATCGCCCCGTTTTTTTCCGTTCGCAATCCTTGCCGCAGCGGTAGCAGGTCTCGTTGGGCAATTCGCCGCGGAGGAAGAAGGCGCCGATGTTTTCGATCGTGGTTTCCGCGATCGCCTCCAGCGCTTCCTTGGTCAGGAAAGCCTGATGGCCCGTCACCAGGACGTTCGGCAGGGTAAGCAGGCGGGCCAGGACGTCGTCGCGGATGATGGCGGCCGAATGATCCTCGAAAAAATATTCATCCTCCTCCTCATAAACGTCCAGCCCGGCTCCGCCGATACGCTCATCCTTGAGCGCATCGATCAGCGCCTTCGTGTCTATGAGGGCGCCGCGGCCCGTATTTATGATGATCGAATCCGGACGCATCGTCGAAAGGACGGCGGCGTTGACCAGATGGCGATTTTCCGGGGTGAGCGGGCAATGAAGGGATACGACGTCCGAGGAGCGGAACAGTTCCTCCGGCTCCACGTAACGCGCACGTATCGATGCCGCCCATTCGGCGTTCGGGAACGGATCCGATACCAGGACGTTCATTCCGAAACCGTTCAGGATGCCCGCGGTTATCCTGCCGATCTGCCCGGTGCCGACGATACCGGCGGTTTTCCCGTGGAGGTCGAAGCCGACCAGTCCGGACAGGCTGAAATTGCCGTCGCGGGTCCGGTTGTAGGCCTTGTGCGTCTTCCGGTTAAGTGAAAGCAGCAAGGCGATGGCGTGTTCGGCCACCGCGTGGGGCGAATAGGCGGGAACCCGGACTACGTGCAACCGGCCCCAGGCGGCCTGCAGATCCACATTGTTGTACCCGGCGCAGCGCAGGGCGGCCAGGCGGATTCCGCCGGCCGAGAGCATTTCGATGGTCGGGCGGTCGAGCACGTCGTTGACGAAGGCGCATACCGCGTCGTAGCCGGCCGCGAGGGCTGCGGTATCCGAACCCAGACGTGCGGAAAAATACTTCACCGCGATCCTGCCGTCCGCGTTCGCCCGGTCGAAATACTCCCGGTCGTAGGGTTTCGCATCGAAGAAGGCAACGCGCGGAAGGACTGGAACGACTTTGCCGGTCTCTGACATCTTCTCCTCACTTACATTACTATAATAGTAATGTTTAATACGAGGTAAAATTATCGAATACAGGAAGAATAGTCAAGCGCCTCATCGCGGAACCGCCGGGCACAGCGCTTCCTTCGGCATGGCGGCCCCGCCTCCTTACCGGGCGGTGCGCGATCCAGCCTCAGCGCGGATCTATGAGGTCTACGCCGGGGAACGCGTCCCGTACCCGCACCGGATCGCGGGTGATCAGGGGAAGGCCCGCGACCGCCGCATGCGCGCCTATGAAAAAGTCGGGCAGGGGCGGGATCTTTGCGCCGCCTCTCCGGCGGTACTTCAAAAACGCCTTGCCCGCCAGGAACAACGCTTCTTTCGGCATGGGGACCGCCAGGAATCCGGCGCCGGCCAGCGCCTCGTCCAAATCTTCGATCCTGTCGAACCCGACGGAGACCTCCGTGTAGACGATCTCATTGATCAGGAGGTCGCCCTTCGCTCCCCAGACCGAAAGGCAATCGAAGGAGCTTCCGAAAAAAACCGGATCGGCGGTGAACAAATCCAGGACCACGCTGGAATCCACCAGTACGGCCCTCACGATCGTGTCAGCGCCATAATCTGGTCGGTGCTCATCCCGGAAGTCGCCGCGCCCTTGTAGCGAGCCAGCCGCTCGGCGACCAGATCGATCCTCTCCTTCTTGCGGATTATCGCATGGTCTCCTTCCAGCGCGAACTCCACCTCAGAAGCCGGTTTCAGCCCCAGGGCTTTACGTATCTTGAGCGGAATGGTAACCTGACCCTTCTCGGTTATTGTCATGGTATTACTCCTACAGTAAGAGTAATACCCAACATTTATTCTGTCAAACCGATCTTGCCCCTCCCGGCCGGGGCTTTATCCAATCGCCGCCCTTGTAACGATCGCGGACTTCCTTGACCCGTGGCAGCTCGGCGATGAAGCGATCCTTCATCCCCCTGAGCCAATTCTCGCGACGCAGGGCCTCTTCCCTGTCCAGAAAGAGATCGTGGCCGCTCCTCCGGATATCGAAGACCGGCGATTCGCCTTCCATGCGATACGTCCCGTCGTTCCCGCAGAGCATGCACCGGACCTTGCCGCCGCCAAGGAAGCGGAAGGAGTCGCCCCCGCAGAGCGGACATCCGGGTCCCCCGCCGGCCATCGCCTCTCCGAACAGGGCGGAGCCGAGATCCCCTGCTGTCGCCAGTTTTCCGGCATCGAATAAGACCTCGCCGGGCAGGGCGGCATAGAACACCGCGCTCGCCTTGATATCGCTCAGCAGGCATTTGAGGAAACCCTGTACGGCGAGGAGGGTGGAGCCCTCCTTCCCCTCGATACCGGCCACCGCGACGGCTATCGAGGGTTTTCCCCACAGCCGTTCCTTGACGCCGTACAGGGAAAGCCCGCGGTCCATCAATCGCTTAAGCGAGGAGTTTGCGGCCAGGAAATAGGCGGGAACCGCCACGATGTAGGCATCGGCCTCGCACATCGCTTCCAGCACCGTCTCCAGGTCGTCGGCCAATACGCATTTTCCCCCGTACAGGCAACGGTAGCATCCCGAGCAGGCACCGATGTCGAAATCCTGGAGGTGCAGGAGACGGAGTTCATGCTCTTCGGGAACCTGCCGGCAGATCTCCTTGGTAAGGACCTCGCAATTGCCGAGTTTCCTCGGCGATCCTATAATACCCAAAATTCTCTTCATGCTTTTCCCCGAAGGGGATCACGAAGGGCAAGCACGCCCTGGACCAGCAACAAGGCCGCCGCGACCGCGGCGCAGAGGCGGAAGGCCGTGGCCATCGACCAGGTTTCGCTCACCCAGCCTCCCAGGACCGTCCCGGACAGGAGGCCGATGTTGATGGCCGCTTCATGGATCGTCATGCTCCGCTCCCGGTTGAGGCTGCCGGCGACCCCGTGAAAAAGGGCGTAGCTATAAAGGAAGCTGAAGACCGCCCCGGCCGCGGCGAAGAGCGGGTAAAACTGCCAAGGGAAGCTCATCGCCGGGAAAAGGAGGATCAGGCCGACCAGTAGCAGGGTGCCCGCCGCGAGGGGCCAGAACCGGAAATGCCAGAACGTCCACCTGCCCCATAAATTGAAACCGAGGGTGGCCGCCGCCATGCGGACCAAAAGGAAGGAACCTATCAAGGATTCGGAAAAGCCGAAGCTTTCCTTGGCGAAAGCGGGAAAGATGAAGAGAATGGAACCGCTTAGGAAGTAGGCGCTGACGACCGCCAGCCGGGCGGCATAGCGCAGCGGCGAAGGTCCTCCTGAACTGGCGGCGGAACCGGCGACGGAACCGGCGGCGGAACCTGCGGGAGACGCCTTAGCCGATTCGACCCCGTCCGGCCGCTGCCTGAAAGCGGGATACAGGCGCGAACCCAGGGGCATCAACAGTCCCGCGAGCAGGAGCAGAACGGCGGCTACGATGAAGGGCAACCGGAAATCGGCCTCCACCATGAGTCCTCCGAGGTAGGGGGAGAGGATGCCGCCGAAGGACCAGCTGAAATTGAACCGGCCCATGGTCGCTCCCAGGTCTTTTCCTTCGACCCCCCAGCTCAGCCAGCCCATGATCCGGGGCCAGAAGAGCGACATCCCCAGGCCGAAAAGGCCGTGGAATACGATGGTCACTATCCAGAGAGGCACCAACATATAGATGGCGACGCAGGAAGCCATGGCCCAGGCGGCGAGCCAGAGTACGAAACGGGGATGCATTCTCCTCCACGCGAGGAACGCGATGATACCCGCAAAATAGGTCAGGGTCAGGGCGGAAGAGATGAGTCCCACGGCGGTCTTGTCCGCCCCGAAACGGCCCTGGACGTAGAAGATCAGGGAGTAGTTGACTATTCCCACGGCGAGGCTCATCAGGAAGGAAGCGGCGAACAGGATACGATGGAAGCGGTTCGGCATGGGGACAATGTACCAGAGTCAGGCTTGCTTTCGGTAGGGAGGCACGGCGGATTGGCTCCCGCCCATTCTCCGCACGAGCGTTGAGCGGTCGAAACACCCGAATGACGCGATCGCTCGTCCTTGATCGACCGGAGCTCGGCTGAAGAATGCTTCGAGCAGACCCTTTCAGCTCAACCAACCTGCCATGCGAAGTTTACGTTCAATATCGAGGCGCTTCATCCGACAAGAATGGCTTCGCGGATCGCGTCGGGAGGAAGACCGAGAAAAACGTCTTCCCTTCTATCCTCAAGTATGAGTTCGATATCGGAGACAAGACTTTTTTTGCCTCGCCTACGGTGTCTCCCTGCCCATTCGCGCCGGGTATCTCCGGACAAATAGCCCACTAGCCGCCTTCAGGGGCCGGCTCGATTGCCACAGTAAATTCTGCCCGCATGGCTTGTCTCCTGTCCGCCTTAATAATAACCGTGTCAAGCGCGAGGATGCAGGCCATAAATACGCTGATACGAAGCACGTCGTGGAGTAAGGATATGCCCTTTCAGAACTCCCTGAGGTCGAACGCGGTCGTCAGCAGTTCCTTGGTATAGGCTTCCCTGGGGTGGGCGAATATCTCGCGGGCAGGCCCGGCTTCCACCACCCTCCCCTCCTTCATGATGAGGATGTCGTGGCAGAGGCTCTTCACGATCTTCAGGTCGTGGCTGATGAACAGATAGGTCAGGCCGTGCCGGGCCTGCAGGTCCTTCAGCAATTCGATCACCTGGAACTGGATCGTGCGGTCAAGGGATGAAGTGGGCTCGTCCAGCACGAGAATTTCCGGACGCAGCACCAGGGCGCGCGCCAGGGCGATGCGCTGGCGTTGGCCGCCCGAGAACTCGTTCGGGAAACGGCCGCGGTGCTCGGGCAGCAGGCCCACGTCCGCGAGGGCCTCGCCCACAAGGCGTTCGCGTTCGGCTTCGTTCCCGATCTTGTGGATAAGCAGGCCTTCCCCGACGATGTCTTCCACGGTCATGCGCGGGCTGAGCGAGCCGTAGGGGTCCTGGAAAATGATCTGGAGCTTGCGTCTGAGCGGGCGCAGGCTCTTCCTGTCTACCGAATGGAAGGGCTCTCCATCCAATTGTATGGTCCCCTCGCTCTTTTCAAGGCGAAGCAGGGCCTTGCCCAGCGTGGTCTTGCCGGACCCGCTCTCGCCCACGACGCCCAGGGTCTGACCCCGCTTCAAGCGGAAGGAGACTCCGTCCACCGCCTTTACGTAACCGCGGACGCGGCGCAGGAAGCCGGAGCGCAGCGGGAACCAGACCTTCAGGTCCCCGGCCTCCGCCGCGGTCGGCGCGTCCGGATCCGATTCGGGCGGCTCGCCCTTCGGCTCGGACTTCAGGAGCTCCTGCGTATACGGGTGGACGGGAGAGGCGAACAGGGCTGCCGTGTCCCCCGTCTCGACGATGGCCCCGTCCTTCATCACGGCCACCCGGTCGGCCATGCGGCGCACGATGCCCAGGTCGTGGGTGATGAAGAGGACCGCCATGCCGAGTTCTTTCTGGAGCTCCTTGATGAGGGAAAGGATCTGGGCCTGTATGGTGACGTCCAGGGCGGTCGTCGGCTCGTCCGCGATTAGGAGCCGCGGCCGGTTGGTCAGGGCCATCGCTATCATGACGCGCTGTCGCTCGCCGCCGGAAAGCTGGTGCGGATAGGCGCCCAGCCGCTTGCGCGCGTCCCGCAGACCCACCCGCTGGAGCCATTCCAGGGACAGCGCGCGCGCTTTTTCGCCAGTCAGCCCCTGGTGCAGGAGGAGGCACTCGCCGATCTGGCGCTCTATCGTGTGCAGGGGGTTGAGCGACGTCATCGGCTCCTGGAAGATGATGCCGACTTCGCGGCCGCGCAGGTCGCGCAGTTCCGGCTCCGTCATCTTCAGCACGTCCCGGCCGCCGAAAAGCACTTGGCCCGCCGGATAGGAAATCCAGTGTTCGGGGATCAGGCGCAGGATCGCCTGCGCGCTCACGGTCTTGCCGGAACCCGACTCCCCGACCAGCGCCAGGGTCTCGTGCTCCCTGATGGAGAAGTCGATGCCGTGAACCACGCGCCTGACCGAAACTCCGTGGCGGAAGGCCACCTGGAGGCCGGATACGGAAACGAGGGGCTCGCCCGCAGCCGCAGCCGCAGCCGCAGCCGCAGCCGCAGCCGCAGCCACGCTCCGGTTCACTGGAACCGCATTCACCTGGACCTCCGCGGATCGAAGGCGTCGCGCACGGCTTCCCCGATGAAAACCAGGAGGCTGAGCGACGCGCCGAGAACCACGAAGGCCGATATGCCGAGCCAAGGAGCATGAAGGTTGGCCTTGCCCTGTGCGAGCAGTTCGCCGAGGGAGGGGGAGCCCACCGGCAGGCCATAGCCCAGGAAATCCAGCGAGGTGAGGGTCGTGATGGAACCTCCGAGTATGAAGGGCAGGAAGGTGAGGCTCGCCGTCATCGCGTTCGGAAGGATGTGGACGAACATGACGCGCGCGTCGCTCATGCCCAGGGCCTTCGCCGCCTGTACGTATTCGAAATTGCGGGCGCGCAGGAATTCGGCGCGGACCACGCCCGTGAGGCCCATCCAGCCGAACAGCAACGTGATGCCGAGGAGCCACCAGAAATCGGGTTGGACCACGCTCGCGAGGATGATCAGAAGGAAGAGGGTCGGCATGCCCGACCAGACTTCCATCACGCGTTGGCCGATGAGATCCACCCGTCCGCCGTAATACCCCTGGGCCGCTCCCACCGCGATCCCGATGATCGAAGAAAAAAAGGTGAGCGTCAGGCCGAAGAGCACCGAAATACGGAAACCGTACAACAGACGCGCGAGCACGTCCCGGCCCCGGTCATCTGTTCCCAGCCAATTATCCTTGGTCGGCGGGGACGGTGCGGGACTCGGGAGATCGTAATTGATGGACGAATATGAGAAGCGGATCAGCGGATGGACGATGAAACCCTTCTCGTTTATCAAACCGGCCACGTACGGATCCCGGTAATCAGCCTCCATGTCGAACTCGCCGCCGAACTCCTTCTCCGTATAGCGCGCCATCTGGGGGAAATACGGTTTCCCGCCGTAAATGATCAGCAGAGGGCGATCGTTCGCGATCAGCTCCGAGAAGAGCGTGAGAAGGAAGACCCCGACGAAAATCCATAGGGAGGCGAAACCGCGTTTATTCGCCTTGAACCTGTCCCACCTTTCCCGGCCGACGGCGGTGAGCTTGAACGGCTTCATTCGATCGCCCTCACTTGCGGCCTTCGAAGTCGATGCGCGGATCGATGACGGTGTACATGAGGTCGCTCACGAGGCCGAGCAACAGGCCGAGGAGGGTGAACATGTACAGGGTGCCGAACATGACCGGGTAGTCGCGTTGCATGGTAGCCTCGAAACCGAGGAGACCCAGTCCCTCCAGGGAGAAGATCACCTCTATGAAAAGCGACCCGGTGAAGAACATGCTGATGAAGGCAGCGGGGAAGCCCGCGATGATCAGAAGCATCGCGTTGCGGAAAACGTGCTTGAAAAGGATGGCCTTCTCGGCCAAGCCCTTGGCGCGGGCGGTCATCACGTACTGCTTGTTGATTTCGTCAAGGAAGGAATTCTTGGTGAGCATGGACAAGGTCGCGAAGCCCCCGATGGTCATCGCGGTGACGGGCAGGACCAAGTGGCCGGCATAATCCAGGACCTTACCTATGTAACTCAGGTCCTGGAAATTTACGGAAGTAAGGCCGCGCAGCGGGAAAATCTTCAGGAAGCTGCCGCCGGCGAAGAGGATCACCAGGAGCACCGCGAACAGGAAGGTCGGGATTGCGCTGCCCAGGATGATGACGGTGCTCGTCCATAGGTCGAAACGGCTCCCGTTCCGCACCGCCTTGCGTACGCCGAGCGGGATGGAAACCAGGTAGATAATCAGGGTGCTCCACAGGCCGAGGCTTATGGAGACGGGCATGCGGTCTGCGATGAGGCCGACCACCGAACGCCCGCGGAAAAGGCTATCGCCGAAGTCGAAGGCGAGGTAGCGGCGGAGCATCTCGAAGTAGCGGACATGGATGGGCTTGTCGAAGCCGAAGCGCTTGTTGATCTCCTCGATGACTTCCGGGTCCAGGCCTCGGGCTCCGCGGTACGCGGATCGTTTCTCGCCGCCTTCCGACGTGTCGCCCGTCTCGCGGCGACCCTGGCCCGAGATCCGTTCCATCACCATGTTGGAATCGACGCCGCTCATCTCCGCCACGGCCTGGTCCACCGGCCCGCCCGGCGCGATCTGCACGATGAAGAAGTTGGTCGTGATGATCGCGAGGAGGGTCGGAATGATGAACAGCAGCCGACGGGCGATATACGCGAGCATCGAAGGACTTCCCCTTACCTTGCGCCCAGCGCCGCTTCCTTCTTGGGATCGAGCCACCAGGTATCGAGGCCCAGTGAATACTTGGGCCTGACCGCAGGCCGCGAATACTTATTCACGTAAGCCACCCGGAACTTGGAGATGTGCCACTCCGGAACGACGTAATGGTTCCATTGCAGGACTCGGTCCAAGGCCCGCCCCCAGTCCAGTAGGGCGGCCGCATTTTCCTGGTTCTCTTCGATCCCGTCGATGAGGTAGTCGACCGCGGGGTCCTGGACGCCGGCGGTGTTCCAAGTGTAATCGAGGTAATCCGAGCGCCAGACGATTTTCAAGCCCGTACTGGGATACGCGTTGGCCGAGTATCCTCCGGTTATCATATCGAAATCCCGCTCGCGCAGCCGATTGGTGAACTGGGTGGTGTCCACCATGCGGATCTTCATAGTCGCGCCGAAACGTTCCAGGTTTTTCTGCACGGGAATGGCGATACGCTCCATGGTCGGGCTATACAGCAGGAGTTCGAACTCGAAGGGCTTGCCTGTCTTGACCTCGACGAGTTTCCCGTCACGGATTTCCCAACCGGCTTCCTTGAAGAGGGCCAATGCAGCCCGGGTGTTCTCGCGGATGTTGCCGGATCCGTCGGTCTTGGGCGGCTCGTATGCCTTGGTGAAGACCTCCGGCGGAATTTTATCCTTGATCGCTTCCAGGATCTTGCGCTCTCCGGCGCCCGGGAGGCCTGTCGCCGCGTATTCGGTGTTCTGGAAATAGCTGCGGGTGCGCGTGTACTGGTCGTAGAACAGGTTCTTGTTCATCCATTCGAAGTCCATGGCATAGCCCACCGCCATACGGACCCGCCGGTCGGCGAAGATCGGCCGTTGGATATTGAATACCATGGCTTGCATGCCCTGCGGTATGTCGTGGGGGATTTCCTCCTTGACGATGCGGCCGGAAGCGAAGGCGGATCCCGTAAACATGGTGGACCAATAAAGCGCCACGTTCTCTTCCCGGAAATCGTACTCGCCGGCCTTGAATGCCTCCAGGGACACCGTGTCGTCCCGATAGTAGTCATAGCGCATGGTGTCCAGGTTCATCCGGCCCTTGTTCACCGGCAGGTCGGCGCCCCAGTAGTTCTTGATCCGCTCCCAGACGACGTACTGGCCGAGCTTGAAGTCCTTGACGGTGTACGCCCCGCTGCCCAGAGGCACCGTCGTCAGGGGCTCGGAAAAGTCGCGCGTCTCCCAGAAATGTTTCGGCAGCACGTTCAGGCCGCCGAGGGCCATCAGGAGATCCTTATCCGGCTCAGAGAGGGTGAAGCGCACCCTCTGCTCGTCCAGGGCTTCGACCTTGGAGACATTCTTGTAGTACTGCTTGAACTGGGGAACGCCCTTCTCCACGAAGGTATTGAAGGAAAAGACGACGTCGGCGGAGGTAATCCTCTTCCCGTCCTGGTGACGCGCCTTCGGATTAAGGTGGAAAATTATCCAGGAATAATCGTCCGGGTATTCGATCTTTTCCGCGATCAGGCCGTACAGCACGTCGATCTCGTCGTCGGAACCCGTCATCAGGGTATCGTAAAAGTTGGAACTCGCCGCCACGGGGATTCCCCGGAGGGCGAAACGGTGGAAGTTGTCGTAGGTTCCGATATCGTGGAGAACGATGCCGCCGCCCTTGGGCGCGTCGGGATTCACGTAATCGAAGTTCCTGAATCCCTGTTTGTACTTGGGCTCTCCGCGTAAGGCTATCGCGTGGGAGACGGTCACCTTGGCTTCCGCCCACGCGCCGAAGATCGAAACCGCACCAAAGATAACCATGGCAATCAGATTACGCATACTTTCAATTTATGGACGGAAGGGCGGTTAGTCAACCTTTCGGGGGGAATCGCGGCGGCGATACGGGTCAACTCCCGGTTGACATCAGGAATGCGCCTTCCATACTGTCAACCATGGGGAAAACAGGCAGCGCTCCCAGAAATTATCATTTCCCTGACGTCCGCCCTGAGTACGTGCCTCTCGGATTGTTGTCCGAAGGCCCCGCGCACGGGTACGGAATCTATCGTCGTTTCAAAAAGACGCTGGGCGGATTATGGCGCATAAGCGAAAGCCAGATGTATGCGATCCTCAAGCGTATTGTGACGCATGGACTCGCGGAGGAATCGGCGCCGGAAATCGGGGAGGGAGCGGCCCGCCGCCTGATCACCCTGTCCCCATCGGGTCGCGCGCTTTTCGATGCATGGATCTCCGAACCGACGGTTTGCAGTCCCCGGCTCCTACGCCTGGAATTCCTTACGCGGCTCTTCTTCGCACGAAGACTGGCGCCCGATCTTCCCCGGAAAATCGTCTCAAGCCAGATGGACGCGGTCCGCGCCCAATTGCGGCGCCTGGAGGAACTGCGCGGTTGCACCGGCGGCAGGGAGGGCTGCGCCGGCGGGGAAATCGACGGGTTGGCGGCGGCGCTCCGCATTACGCAACTGTCAGGAGCCGAAAAATGGCTGCTGGAAGATGTCCTTCCGACGATAACCCCTTGACGGGGTACGGCCGGAACGCATGTAACATGCCGCGACGGCCATAAAACCCTGGTTTCCGCGCGGGACGAACGTCCGGGTCCCCGCCGCAAACGTCCGCTTCAGATGGACGATGACTCATCGGACGGATCAAACGGTCAAGGCCTGCCGATCGGGCAGGCCGCGAGACAAATCGTGCACTCGATGAAGCTGTTTTCGGTAGGCCTTTTAATGAAACGTTTTTCCGCTGTACGATATCCCCCTGCCGGCCTTCTGAACAAAATGCCCCGTTTGTCGATATTGCCATTCTGCAATGAAATTTCTTCGGCGGTCGGTAATCCTCAACGATATACAGGATCTTCCCCCACCCAGCGTCCGCTCCCGATCGCAGGAATCGCTTCCCGCTCCTCCGCCGTGAGCGCGATCTCCGCGCCGCCCAGGGTATCTTTCAGCTGGTCGAGGGTCCTCGCGCCGAGGATGGGGCAGGTTATACGTTTTTCGCCGATCACCCAGGCCAGCGCGAGGGCCGCAGGCGTTACGCCGCGCTCGCGGGCGGCGGCGAGGAAGGCTTCCAGGAGGTCGAAAGCCTGGTCGGTGAGGTAGCGGTCGTGGTAATTCTTGAAAGCTTCCATGCGCGAACCGATGGGCAGCGCCGCGCCGCGCCGGTATTTTCCGGTGAGCATGCCTCCGGCCAGGGGATTGTAGCTGAGGACCCCGAGTCCCTCCTCTACGCAGAGCGGCAGGAGTTCCGATTCGATGCTTCGGTTCAGGGCGTTGTAGGCAGGCTGGAGGGAGATGAAGCGGGAGCGGCCGTAACGGCGCGACCATTCCAGCATGCGCGACAGCTGGTAGGCTTTCAGATTGGAGCAGCCGAGATAGCGGACCTTCCCGGCGCGGACCAGGTCGTCAAGCGCGTCCAGCGTTTCTTCGATGGGCACGGAGGAGTCCCAGCGGTGGATCTGGTACAGGTCGATGACGTCGGTCCCCAGGCGCTTCAGGCTGGCGTCGACAGCCCGGACAATATGGATGCGCGACAGGCCGGCCTCGTTCGGCCCTTCGCCCATCCTGGTGAAGACCTTGGTCGCAAGGACCAGCTTATCCCGGTTTCCCCGGTCCTTCAGCCAGCGGCCGATGAGCGCTTCGGTCGACCCGGTCGAATAGCCGTCCGCGGTGTCCAGGAAGGTTCCGCCCTTCTCCGTGAAATGATCCATGATGGCGAAGGAAGTCTCCTCGTCAGCCTCGCGTCCGAGGGTCATGGTCCCCAGGCAGAGGCTGGAAACGCGGAGTCCGGACCTGCCCAATTGAACGATATTCATGAAGACATTCTAGCATATGGAGGAAGGGAAGACTTGCTCCTTGACAGCTTCCGCCAAGCGGTCAAGACTATCGGACATGAACATACTCATCGCCGACAAATTATCCTCGTCCGCCGTCTCCGCCCTTGAAAAGCTGGGGGCGAAGGTCACCGTGAATTCCGAACTGAGCGCGGAAACCCTGCCCGGCGCCCTCAAGGATGTCGAAGTACTCATCGTACGCTCCACCAAGGTGACGGCCGCGGCCATTCAGGCGGCGCCGGCACTTTCGCTCATCATAAGGGCGGGCGCCGGAGTCAACACGATCGACTTGGCCGCCGCCAACGAACGCGGCATCCATGTCGCCAACTGCCCGGGTAAGAACAACGACGCGGTCGCGGAATTGGCGATAGGGCTCATGATCGCCGCGGACCGGCGCATCGCGGACGCCGCGGGAGAGCTGCGCGCGGGAAAGTGGAGCAAGGGCGAATTCGGAAAGGCGCGCGGACTCAAAGGCAGGACCCTGGGGATCATCGGGTTGGGTTCGATCGGGCGCGCGGTCGCCGGCATCGCCAGGGCCATGGACATGAAGGTGGTCGCCTGGTCGCGCAGCCTGACGGAGGCCCAGGCGGCCGAGCAGGACATCGGATTCTGCGCGACTCCGCTGGATGTGGCCATAGTCGCGGACGCGGTGAGCGTGCACGTCGCGGGAAGCAAGGAAACCTTCCACCTTATCGGCAAGGATTTCTTCGCTTTGATGAAGAAGGGAACGATCTTCATCAACACCTCCCGCGGCGATGTCGTGGACACGGACGCGCTGAAAGCGGCGGCCAAGGAGAAGGGCATCCGTTTCGCCCTGGACGTCTTCGAGGACGAGCCTGCGGGCGGGTCGGGTCCCTTCGCCGACGTCGCTCTGGCCGCGGCGGGGACCTGCACGCCGCACATCGGCGCCTCCACGGACCAGGCTTCAGAAGCCATCGCCGACGAGGTGGTCAACATCGTCCGCAGCTACCGGGATTCGGGCAAACCCCTGAATACCGTCAACGTCCGCGCCAAGTCCACGGCAACCATCGGATTGGTTGTCCGGCACCACAACAAGGTCGGCGTCCTGGCGAGCGTGCTGGACGAGCTGCGCGGAGAAGGCGTCAACATCGAGGAAATGGAGAACATGATCTTTGAAGGAGGCATGACCGCCTCGTGCACCCTGTTGCTGGACGACAAGCCTTCGGAAGCGGCGCTCGCCAACTTAAGGAAGAATCCGGTCATAATACAGGTTTCACTGAAATGCTCGTGAAGTAGCGCGAAGCCCTGGTGGACGGTCATTCAACCTTGAACTGCCCCACCTCCACCAGCAGGGCTTCAATGCTTTCCTTATTATGCCGGCTGATATCATGGACCTTGTTCACCGCTATGCTGATCTGGTGGGCTCCTGAGGACATCTCGCTGATGCTGCCGGAGACTTCCTCGGTTATTTGCCCGAGGTTTCCGCTTTTCCGCATGACCTCCCGGCTGCCGGTCAGCATCTCGTCCGATCCGGATTTGACCTGGATGGTGATGTCGTTGAGTTTTCCGACGGCTCCGAGTATCTCCTTGCTGGCCATGCCTTGTTCATCCATGGAATTACGCATGCCCTGCTCGCGCTCCGATACCGTTTTAATCCTTCCGTCGATATCTTCGAACTTGGAAAGGACCGCGTCGGTGGCCCTGGTTATCCTGTCCATGGCATCCTTGATTTTCATAAGCGAACCGGAAACGGTTTTTGACTGCTCTCCGGATGATTCAGCAAGTTTGCGTATCTCGTCGGCTACCACGGCGAAACCCTTGCCGGATTCTCCGGCATGAGCCGCTTCGATGGCGGCATTCATGGAGAGCAGATCGGTTTGGCTGGCGATATTCTGGATGACCTCGCTGATCGCCAATAAATCTTCCGATTCCTTGGCCACTTCGCGGATACTGGCGGAGACGGTGGCAAGATCCGAACGTCCCGCCTCGGATGCCACAGCCAACTCATCCACGTTCTCCGCGCTTTTCACGAGCGTTTGGGTGACAGAAGCGATATTGGCGAGCATCTCTTCGATGGCCGATGACGACTCCGTCACGCTGGCCGATTGTTTTTCGATATACGAATCGAGCATCTGGATATTCTGCGCGATCGATTCCATGTTGGAATTGGAATCCGTCACGATGGCGGATTGGCTGATGGTCTGATTCTTGACGCTCCGGATGTTGGCGTTGATCTGGTCGATCGCCGCGGCCGTCTCATTCATGCTCGCAGACAGATCCGTCCCGATGTCCGACATGACCTTCGCCTGCCGTTTGATGCCCGATACAAGGTTCCGCAGATTATCGATGGTCCGGTTGAATCCTTTCGCCATTTCGCCGAGCTCGTCATGCGAACCCAGAGCCGCTTTGTAGGTCAAGTCGCCCGAGGCGAGATGCGTGAAGGCCGCGCTCATTCCCTGGATCGATTTGGCGATGGATCGCGATAATAAAAGAACGATGAGCATGGTGAATAGGACGATGGCGGCGACGCCGACAATGATCACCAACCGGACGGTACGCAGCATGCCGTAGTATTCCTCGGTATAGGAGGAGATCACTATCGTCCACCCCAGCTCGGGAAGGTAGGAAAAACAAGCGAACTTTTCGCGCGGCGAAGTTTCCCCCGGATTCTGCCAGGAATAGGTTATTTTGCCCTCTTTCTTTGAGAGCATTTCCTTGAAGATGAATTTCCCGTCGGCATCGGTCATCCCAAGCGCGTTCCGGCCTTCCAGATTCGGATGAATCACAAGAACGCCATCCTGGTCGAGCACGTAGGCATACCCGGTAGTGCCGATTTTCAGCGCGAGTATGTTGTCCCTGAAATCCTGAGTATTGAAGATCGAATTGAACTCGGCCTTGTAGGAAGATGCCCAGACCATGATATCCCAAGGTTCGAAGTACGACAGATAGCCGGCTTTGGCGCGTTCGTCCGTCTCGCCCACATTCTTCCACATATATTCCAGATAACCGTTTTTCATCGCCATGGCTTGCTTCATGAACTCATAGCCGCTGGCGTCGGCGCCTTCCGACTTGGGGTGTATGGTCAGTATTCCCTTGCTGGTCACGCCGGCGAGGTAGCCTGTCTTGCCTATCTTGCCGTATGCGAGGTCATTGAACTGCTTCCTTACGGCGGACATGGCTTCTTCTTTGGTCAATTTCCCGGCCGAGACCTGGTCGTAATACGACTGCAGGAAGTCCCTGTTCTTCTCCGCGATGCCGCGAAGGTAATTTTTGATCGAATTCTGCGTGATGGCGTGGACCATGGCATTTGTGGAATCCAGGGTATTTTTCAACTCCGAATCGATTCTATTGTTGAAATTTAAATTGATTACCGAGTAAAGCGTCAATCCGAGCACCGCAAGCAATACCAAGGGAACCATCCCGAAGCCGATCACCATCTTGTATCTGATTTTCATGCCCTACGCTCCCGAACCGGTAAAATTTCTATTTTGCTTTCGCGATCAACATCGTCAAAGCCTTGTTCCAGGGGGATATTTTGTCAATGTTTGCGGAAAATAATATCGATAATACACGCCGGAACGGAATACGAAAGCCAAGAGCCAGCCAGTGCGGAAGAAGGCCGGCGGTTTGCCAGGGGGCGCCTCCGCGGGTACCTATCCTTCGGGTACCAAGAAACGGTCCATCCGGACCGGTTACCCTCGCGGCCGCGAATTCAGCCCGGCGGATGACCTTGGGATATTTTCCTCTTCCATAATTCAGGTTTTTCTATTATTTTCTTAATCTGACAGCGGCTCTTCCAAAAAAGAGTCCGTTTTGGCTACGCAGGGACGCGCAAAAGCGCGGGCGCGAGTATTCGGCCCCGATGGCGATCCCGGAGTGAGGAGGAACCTATGATTTCCCGTAAGAACCGGACCGCGATCGCGGTCGTCGTCGTCGCTTTCGCGCTTTCTTCCTGCGCGGACAAAAAACCCGTCGCAACAGAACCGGCCGTTCCCGATTCCGTTCCCGTTTCCATCGTACAGGTGGAAGAAAAGCGGTTTTCCGCGTCAGGAGAATACTACGGATCCGTTTCCGCGATCGAATCCGCCACCCTGATCACCCCTGCCGGAGGTCGCGTGGAGTCCATTCTGGTCTCCGACGGAAAGCGGGTGCGGAAAGGCGAATCCCTCGGCGGGATCTCCCTGGAAAAAGCGGAAGCCCAGCACCGCACCGCAGTCCTGAACGAACGCATCGCCGGGGACAGCTTCCAGCGGCAGAAAGATTTCTTCGCATCAGGATCGGCGGCAAGGATCGCCATGGACCAGGCGGAGCTGGCCTGGAACGGCGCGAAAAGCGCCTTGCTCCAGGCCGATGAGGTACTTCGCGGAGCGCGCTGCGAGAGCCCCCTGGACGGCACCGTACTCTCCCGGCGCATCGAACTGTACGACGAGCTCGCACCGGGCAGTCCGACCTTCTCCGTCGGCGACCTCTCCAAGCTGAGCATCGAGATCGGCATACCCGAGTCGGACATCGGCGGCATCGCCGTCGGAGCCGCGGCGCTAATCTCCTTCTCCGCTTTTCCCGGGGAAGAATTCCGGGGAACCCTGTCCATGATCGACAAGGAGCTCTCCTCACGCACCCTTTCGTTCCGCGCTTCCATCGTCATGGAGAATTCCGGAGAGCGCATCCTGCCCGGAGTGACTGCCAAGGTCGCCCTTCCCCGCCGAGTCATGGAAAGGGCTCTTGTCGTTCCTTCCGAAGCCCTGGTCAACGCAGCCGACGGCCCCTTCGCCCTCGTGGCGCGCCGCGAGAATTCCGCCTGGATCGCGCGAAAGGTACGTGTGAAAACCGGCCCTTCCGACGCGGGCTCCACCGTCGTGGTCGGCGGGCTTTCCCGTGGAGATTTCCTGATCGTGGAGGGAAACCATCTGGCGGAGGACGGTACGACCGTTTCCTTCGACGAACGGCTGGCGTTCGTTTCCGGCGTCCAGGGGAAATAAGCGATGCTGGAACTCATAATCAAGAACCGCGCGGCCGTATTCGCGCTTTCCCTGTTGGTCGTCATCCTGGGCGTCTCGGCCTACATCGGCCTTCCGCGGGAGAACACTCCGGAAATCAAGCAACCCTGGATCTTCGTCACTACCGTCTATCCGGGCGTCGCGCCCTCCGATATCGAATCGCTGGTGACCCGTCCGCTCGAAGACGCGGTGGACGGGCTGGAGGGAGTGAACAAGCTCACTTCCTCTAGCCGCCAGAGCGTCTCTTCCCTGTTCGTGGAATTCGATTCCGACACTTCCACCGAGGACGCTCTGCGCCGGGTCAAGGACCGGGTAGACGGGGCGCGGGGCGAGCTTCCCGACGATGCGAACGATCCGATCATTAAGGAATTGACCTCCTCCGACTGGCCGATTTTCATCGCGGTCATCTCCCATCCGGACGGCGTCGCCGTCATCGACGCCCAAGCCAGGGCGCTCCGCGACGAGCTCAAGCGCATACCCGGCGTGCTGGACGCGACTATTTCCGGCGGCGTTTCCCGCGAGGTCGCCGTGGAGGTGGACCCCCTCCGGCTGCAGCGCTACGGACTTACCCTGCGCGACGTCTCCGGGGCGATCCAGGGAGAAAACGCGACCATACCAGGCGGAATCCTGCGCGGGGAAGCCGGCAACTTCGCCATCGCGGTTACGGGGGAGATCCGCGATCCGGCCGATTTCGGCCGGATCATGGTCAAGGACGGACCGGTCCAAGTGGCTCTGGCAGACCTCGGATCCGTTTCGCTCCGCGAAGCGCGCGCCGAAAGCTATTCCCGCATCGACGGCAAGCCGGCCATCTCCATCGAACTAAAGAAGCGTCCGGGCGCGAACCTCATCGACCTGGCCGACGCCGCCAAGTCGCGCATCGATGCCGCCGAGTCGGGTTTCCCGTCCGGAACCGAATTCGTCAATTCCTACGACGAGTCCAAATTCATCAAGGAAACCATTTCCGACCTTGAGAACAACATGTTCTCCGGCTTCGTGCTCGTGCTGCTTATCACCATTTTCTTCCTGGGCTTCCGCAACGCCCTGTTCGTCTCGCTAGCCATCCCCTTCTCCATGCTGATGTCCTTCTTCGTGCTGCAGGCCATGGGGATCACCCTCAATATGATCGTGCTGTTCAGTCTGATCATCGCCCTCGGGATGTTGGTCGATAACGGCATCGTCGCGGTGGAGAACATATTTCGCCACGCTTCAATGGGAAAGACCCGATTCCGGGCCTCGGTGGACGGCATGAAAGAGATCGCGGTTCCGATTTTCTCCTCCACGCTGACCACCTGCCTGGCCTTCTTCCCCATCGTCTTCATGCCGGGGATCATGGGCGATTTCATGGCCTATATGCCCATCACCATCATCGTCGTCCTGCTATCATCGTTCTTCGTCGCGATGACGATCAACCCGGTCTTCTGCTCCCTCTTCCTGGGCATTTCGGAGAAGGACCGTCGCAAGATCACCGAAGGTTCCGGGGGGTTCGCAAAACTTCAGAACCTGTACACCAGCCTCGCCGCGAGCGCGGTGGCGAAACCCTGGCGGGTCATAGGCGCGACCACCGCGATCGTGGTCGCCGGCTTCGCCGCCTACGGCCTTTTCGGCAAGGAGCCGGTATTCTTCCCCTCCACCGATCCGTCGACCGCGGTGATAAACTTCGAAGCCAGGCAGGGAACCCCCCTGGACCGGACGGACGAGCTCGTGCGCAGGGCGGAAGCCATCCTTCCGTCCGCATCCACGTCGATGGAACACAATCAGGCGGTTGTCGGCGGCGGCGGCGGCGGAGAGGAGTACCACAAGGCCACGCTGCGCATCGAATTCCGTTCCTTCATGGACCGCGACATAAGCGGAGCCCAGTCCACGGAAAACCTCAAGACCGCAATGAAAGGTTTCACCGGCGCCAAAGTGACCTTCCAGGAAATCGAGAGCGGTCCGCCGAGCGGTCATCCGGTATCCTACGATATCGTCGGCGAGGATTACGCGGTCCTCGGCGATATCTCCGACAAGATCCTCGATATACTGGAACCGCATCCGGAACTCAAGGGCATCCAGAGCGACTACGAGGCCGCCAAACCGGAGCTCTCCGTGGTGGTCGACCGGAAGAAAGCCGCGTTCCTGGGCTTGTCCACCGCCCAGATCGCGGAGACCGTCCGCGGCGCCTTCAACGGCTCCAAAGCCGGATCGTTCAGGGAGGGAGCCGAAGAGTACGACATCGTCGTCCGCTACGGCGAAGGGCAGCGCAACACCGTCGACCAGTTGCGCAATCTCCTGATTCCCGGAGAGGAAGGGATCCGCATTCCCCTGGCCAGCGTCGCCGAGGTCTCCGCCAAATCTTCCATCGGGGTCATCAAGCGGAAGGACCTGCGCCGCACAGTCGAGGTCTACGCCGACTTCAAACCCGACGTCCAGAACAAAACCGAAATCGGCGCCGAGCTCAAGGCAGCGGTCAAGGCTTTGGACCTGCCCGACGGATACCGCATAGAAACGGGGGACGGAGTCCAGATCCAGCAGGAATCCACCGGCTTCCTGATCCAGGCTTTCGTGATCGCCCTTTTCCTTATCGCCATCGTCCTGATCGTCCAGTTCAATTCCCTGGTTGATCCGCTGATCATCATGAGCTCGGTATTCCTGTCCACCGGGGGCATCTTCTGGGGCTACGTGCTGACGGGGCAAGTATTCGTGATCATCATGTCCGGCATCGGCGTCATAGCTCTGGCCGGGGTGGTCGTCAACAACGCCATCATCCTGATCGACTACGTGAACCAGCTCCTTAAAGACGGCAAATCCTGGCGGGAAGCGATCGTGCTTTCGGGCCGTACGCGCCTCAGGCCTGTCCTGCTCACTGCGATCACGACCGTCCTGGGCATGTTCCCGATGGCCTTGGGCGTCAGCTTCGACGTCCACAGCTTCAGATTCCTCATCGGATCCGAACAATCGGAATTCTGGAAATCCTTCGCCTGGGCGATGATCTACGGACTGAGCTTCGCTACCGTCATGACCCTGATCGTCGTGCCGGCCCTCTTATCCGTCAAGTTCGCGGCACTCGACCGTTACCGGGGCAGGCGCGCGGACAAGGCTGCCGCCAAGGCCGCCGCTTAGGCCGCCACGGGCAGCAGCCCAGTCCGTTGCCCCGGGCCGCCACCCCGGGCTGCCGCCCAGCCCGGGGCGGGGGCTTCCCGGCGATCCGCCGGGAAGCCTCACTTATTCAGGAAACCTGCACGATTCTCTTCTCAACCAGGGGCTACGCTCCGGGCTGACCCATGGCCCAATGGTAGAATTCACGGAACCAGATTCAGAGGTAAACCGATTTTCCCTTGACAGAAAAGGATTATATGTTAAGCTTTATGCCAGATGTTACGTAACACCTACGTTACTATCCTGCGTTTGAACGTAACACGTAAAGGTATAAGGGGGAGAGTGTATGAGAAAGACAGCTTTTAGCGCCTTGACGGTCTGCCTGACTATTGCCGTCCTGGTAGCCGCGGCATCCTGTTCCAAATCGAACGCGCAAAAACAGCCGGAAAACGTCACGGTCAACATGTTCCAGCTCAAGGTGGAGATCAAGGACGCCCTGGACGCATACGCCGCAAAATATACGGCGGCTCATCCCGGCGTCACCGTCAAGGCCGAAACCCTCGGCGGCGGCGGCGACTACGGCGGCGCCATGAAGGCGAAGGTACAGGCGGGACAGATGCCCGATATCTTCATGATCGAAGGCATGGGCGGCTACGAAATCTGGAAAGAATACATCGCGGATCTGAGCGCGGAAAGCTGGGTCAAGGACACGGATCTCGCATTGAAGGTCGATGGAAAAGTAGTCGGTTTCCCCGTCGCCATCGAGGGGTACGGACTTGCCTACAACGCCGATATACTCCAGAAAGCGGGCATCGATCCGGCGACCCTGACCACGCGCGCCGCATACGAGAAAGCGCTTAAACTGCTCGATTCCAAGAAAAAAGAGCTGGGAATCGACGCTCCGGTCGCGATGGCAGCTTCCGTGGCCGGCGGCATGTGGTGGGTGGCCGGTCAGCATAACCTGGCCGCGTATTGGGGCGGCGGACTCGATTTCAACGACACCAGCGTGATCACCAAGGCGCTGAACGGCGAACTGGACGAAGCGCGCTTCATGCAATACGCGAAGTACCTCCAGCTGCTGTTCAAGTACGCGGACAAAAAAATCCTTTTGAACGGAAGCTATGACGATCAGGTCGGCTCGTTCGCCCAAGGCAAGACCGCGTTCCTCCATCAGGGAAACTGGGTGGATCCCAACCTGAAGCAGCTCGGCGTTACCTTCAAGATCGGATACGCTCCCCACGCTTTCCTCGATACGGAAGAAAAGGGTTTGTACCTGTTCGCCCCGAGCTGGTACTGCGTGAACGCCAAGAGCCCGAACGCGGCTGCGGCCAAGGCGTTCCTCGCATCGATCGCGTCGACGCCCGAGGGACATGACTACATGGTAAACCAGGCCGGCATGATTCCCGCCTTCAAATCCGTCACGCTCAAACCCAGCGGCCAGCTCAGCCAGGCGCTCATGGAGGCCAACGCGAAGGGAGGCAATTACGGAGTATTCTTCGGGATGCTCCCCGACGGCGCGGGGCAGAACATCTTCGGGCCGATATTCGACCTTTTCGCCCAGAATCCGGATAATATCAACCAGTTCATCACGGACATGAAAAAGGCCGTCGCGAACCTTCCTAAAAAGTAAACGCGTTTCCCGCAAAAGTCGCCGACTTTTGCGGGAACCATTGAAGGAAAGCAGAAATTCGCCTGTCGGATTTTTTGCTCCGCAGACTCATGACGTAATCGGGAGCGGGATAGCATGAAACAAAGCCGGTTCGTAAATGTCCTTTTTACGGCGCCCTGCGCAATCGCGTTCACCATGATCATCATCATACCGTTCTTTTTCGGTCTGTATTATTCCATGACGGACTGGAACGGAGTGAACGATAAAGTGAATTTCGTCGGGTTGAATAATTTCCGGATCCTGCTTTCCGCCCCCGAATTTCTCTTCGCTTTCTTGATAACGATCGCCTATACCGTCATTAACATCGTGCTTGTCAACATCGTCAGTTTCAGTCTTTCATTGATCGTAACGAGCCGACTACGTCGACGGAATTTCTACCGGGCGGGTTTTTTCGTTCCCTACCTTATCGGCGGCATCGTCCTCGGCTATATCTGGCAGTTCATCCTGAACAATATCCTCGTTGAAATCGGAAAAAGCCTTTCGATCGAAGTTTTGCAGACATCGTTCTTGAGCCTTCCGAACTCCGTGATTTGGACGATGGCGGCTGTAAATACCTGGCAATACGCCGGCTACATCATGCTGATCTACGTAGCCTCGGTTCAGAGTATTCCCGCTTCCCTCATGGAAGCCGCGAACGTCGACGGCGCGAATTATTTTACCCGCGTGTTCCGCATCCTCATTCCGATGATGGCTAACGCCTTTACCATATCACTTTTCCTGACGCTCACGACTTCATTCAAACAATTCGATATGAACCTGACGCTTACCAACGGCGGCCCAGCCACCAGATTCTTCGATGAGCCGGTCAAGGCGAGCCAGCTTCTCGCAATGAACATCTTCAATACCGCTACGGCGAATCGTATGGCCGAGGCTCAGGCAAAAGCGGTCGTCCTGTTCGTCGCCCTCCTGGTCGTATCTTTGATACAGGTCGCCATCAGCAAGAAAAAAGAGGTGGAGATGTGATGAACGACAATCGTCAGGCGGGCACCCCGCGCTTTGCCGTCAAACCGGGAATTGTTTTACTTGACATCATGACCATCTTCCTTTTTGTGCTGTTCATGATCCCCTTCGGGATGGTCGTGCTGAATTCCGCCAAAACTTCAAGGGAAATCATTTTCAACGCCATCGCCCTGCCCTCCGATTGGGGCCAGCTCGCCGTCAACGTTTCGCTGATTTTGAATAATCCGACCGTGGATTATCCGGGAGCGTTCCTGGACAGCCTCGTCATCACCTTTTTCTCACTGCTGGTCATTGTCGTATTTTCTTCGATGTGCGCCTGGGTGCTCGTGCGCAACAAGAAAATATGGTCGACGGTGCTGTTCATGATGTTCGTCGCCGCGATGGTAATTCCCTTTCAGGTACTCATGTATCCACTTGTCCGCTGGATGCGGGTAGTCGGCGATTTCCTGAACGTCCCCCTGCTCGGTACCGTCCCCGGCATCGTGTTCGCTTATCTGGGCTTCGGCAGTCCGCTTTCGATATTCGTATTCCACGGATTCATCAAGAATATTCCCTATGAACTTGAGGAATCCGCGACGATAGACGGCTGTTCCCGGGGCAGGACATTTTTCTCGATCGTATTTCCGCTGCTGCAACCGATCATCGTCACGGTACTGATCCTGAACGGGATCTGGATATGGAACGACTATCTGCTCCCCTTGCTCGTCCTCGGTTCGAACGGTATCGTCCAGACCATACCGATCGCCGTCACGGCGTTCGCGGGCGCATACCTGAAGCAGTGGGATCTTATCCTGACATCGACCCTGATCGCCATGCTTCCCGTCATCATCCTATACCTCTTCGCTCAACGCTATATCATCAAGGGAATGGTCGAAGGCTCAATAAAATAATTTTTGGAGGAACTATGAAGATTGTCTTGGTCGGCGCCGGCAGCGTCCAGTTCGGCTATGGTACGCTCGGGGATATTTTTAACGGCAAGTCGCTATTGGGCAGCGAGATAACCTTACTCGACATCAACGCCCAGGCTCTGGACACAGTCCTGAAAACCACCAAAGCTTTCATCGATCAGCATGGACTCAAATTTACGGTGAACGCCACGACTGACCGAAAGGCCGCTTTCAGGAACGCCGACTTCATCATCTCATCGATAGAGGTGGGAAACCGCTTCCAGTTGTGGGATGAGGACTGGAAAATTCCGCTGCAGTACGGCGTGCATCAGATATACGGAGAAAACGGCGGACCGGGGGGGATATTCCATGCTTTGCGCATAGTCCCCGTCATACTGGAAATCGTGAAGGATGCGATGGAAATATGCCCGGACGCCTGGATATTCAATTATTCCAATCCGATGACCGCGATCTGCACGACGGTGAAACGGGCATATCCGCAGGCGAAATTCATCGGCATGTGCCACGAAATCGGCTGGCTCAGCAGGTGGTTGCCGCGCATGATCGGCATGAAACTCGAGGACCTGAAATTCACGGCCGCAGGGCTCAACCATTTCAGTTGCATGCTGGAATTGAAGGACAAGAAAACGGGTAAAGACCTGTATCCCGAGGTACTGAAAAAAGCCGGCGATTTCTTCATGCGCGAACCGGGCTACAGCGACCTGCTGGACGAATACCGCAAGACGGGAAAGCTCGATAAGTCGGAAAAGTTCATAAAAGAGGGCTCGACCCAAAAAAGCAATTATGAATGGGCGGACCGCCGGCTTGTCAAATTCATGCTTGAAAATTATCAGTTGCTGCCGATAACGACCGACAGCCATTTCGGCGAGTACCTGGGTTGGGCCTGGGATATCGTGGATCATCGGGGCATCCTGGATTTCTATGACGTGTACAAGGTCATGCTGACGCAAGAGGCGCGTCATGAGATAAAAATGGAAACCATAGAGCGGGTGGTGCCGATCATCGACGGCATACTCGGCGACTCCGGCTACGAGGAATCTGCGGTCAACGTGCGTAACGACGGCCTCATCGAGGACTTGCCCTCATGGATCGCGGTCGAAGTGCCGGCGATCATAAGCAAGAGCGGCGTGAACGGTATTCCCATCCGCAATATGCCGAAGGGGTATCTTGCGTTGCTCAGATCCTATAGCGGCGCCTATGACCTTACGGCGGAAGCGATAATCCACGGAAAAAAAGCCTACGTGATCCAGGCGATGTTGGCCAATCCGGTCGTGCATCAGGCGTCCCAAGTCGAGGCCATGGTGAACAGGATGATCGACCAGCAGAACAAGTGGCTGGGATACTTGAAATAGGGGTTTGAAAGCGTACGGAACGCGGCGCGCGTCCGTACGTTTTCAAGGCACGGTATCATATGTCGACGATCAAACGCATCGCGCAAAAAGCCGGGGTAAGCGCGACTACCGTAGCCAACGTGCTGCACGGGAATACCGCGAAAGTATCGCCCGCGACGCGCGAAAAAGTACAGGCCATCATCGATGAGGAAAAATACGCGCCCAACATGGGCGCGATCATTCTCGCGCACAGCAATTCGCGCATCATCGGCGTGATCATGTTCATGGAACCGCGCCGCGACGAGACGGTTCTGGAAGATCCTTTTTCTTCAGCCATCCTCGGAGCCATGGAACGCGAAATTCGCGATAACGGGTATTTCCTGATGCTGCATACCACCAGCGACGAGGATGAGGTCGTGCGGCTTTCCAAAGCGTGGAAACTGGACGGGCTCGTCCTGGTGTGGGTCCCGGGCGACATCTGCCGCGTCATCAGCGGGAGCATCGATACGCCGCTGGTATACATCGATTGCTATTTTACCGACGACGAACGGGTCTACTACAACGTAGGCCTTGAGGACCAGCGTGGAGGATATGAGATAGCCCGCTACCTGCTCTCGATGGGACATACCGACATCGCTTTTCTCGCCAATAATCCTCAGTTCTACGGCGGTGATCCGGCGCGGTGCGAAGGCTGCCGGCAGGCCCTCCGGGAACGGGGATTGTCCCTGACGGATGACCGGTATATCCCGCTTCCGAAAGACCGCCGGGAACGCGAAACGCTCTACCGTCGTCTGGTCGACGATCAGTTTCCTTACACAGCGCTGGTTTTTTCCGCCGACTATTACGCCGCCGAAGCGGTTTCGTTCCTGCAGGATTGCGCGGTCGAAGTCCCCTCGCGGATTTCGGTTACGGGTTTCGACGACAACATATTCGCCCGTCTCGTGCGGCCCCGCTTGACGACCGTCCACCAGGATTCAGGCGAAAAAGGACGCCTTGCCATATCGATGCTCATGAAACTCATCCGGCAGGAACCGGTCCCGGAAGCGAACGTGCGGCTTCCGGTACGCCTGGAGATACGGGATTCGGTACGGAGAATCCGGCAGGATTGAGAAGCGTCAGAACGAGCTAGGTAAAAAGTAAATACCTGACACCTTTTACCGGCTGGATCGCCGCATCGGATCAAGTCGCCCGGGAAGCGGTCCCGAACCGCGTCCGATATTCTGAAGGCGTGGACCCCTCGACGCGGCGGAATACGCGGAGGAAGGTCGCGCGGGAGTCGATGCCGATGCGGACCGATACTTCCGAAATGGATATGTCCGATGCGAGGAGAAGCTCCTTGGCTTTGGCGATCCTGACGCGGTCGATCCTGTCCGTCAGGTTCTCGCCGGTCGCTTCCTTGAATACCTTGGATACGTACTTCGCCGATACTCCCAGTTCGTCGGCTATACGTTCCAGGCACAAGCCCCTGTCGTAATGGGACTCCACATACCGTGCGATGGTCTGCGCCAATCCCCCCTTTCTCGTTTCCCCCGAGACCGGGATGCCCGTCCTGGCGCAACGGAGGAGCCGATCAAGCGCGTCCTTGCGGTACTCGGACGCGCCCCAAGCCTCGTCGGCAGCCGCGCCGTCGATCCGGGCAGCCGGGTCGTTCGGCGGCACGCCGCTTTCGGCGAGAAAACGCCTGCCCGTAGCAACCAAGTCGTCCCGTAGCGATCGGAAGCCCCCCCGGTCCACGCCTCGCCCCTCGTTCGCGTTGAATACCGCGACCACCGCGGTTTCCAGGCGGCGGCAATCCCCCTCCTTCAGCGCATTGAGAAGTTCCTGCTCGTCCAGAGGCGTATAGATCGCGCCGGAAACGACTACCGCCCCGTCGTATTCGACGATGCGCATGCGGGTAGCGTCTCCTCCCTTCGCCGCGGCGGTCATCGCCTCGTCCCAGGCGAGGGACAAGTCGTCGAGCCGTTCCCGGCAGCGTCCGACTCCGATGGTCACGGATAGCACGGCCTCGTCGTACGAGAAGGAACGGAGTGCCTGCCGGAACGCATGGACGAAGAGGGCCGGAGCGGCCTCGTCGGAGATATCGCCGATGACGGCGGTCCGGTCCTGCCTTAGCTCGAGGGCCACGATCCGGATCTTCTCCCCGACCAACGCGAGCAGGGCTTCCTTGGCGGCCGCGGAAACCGCCAGCCGTTCCGAATCGAGGACCGACCGGTACCATGACTCTTCGAATTCGAAAATCACCGCGGCGCATGCGTAACGGGTTCCCGAGAAGCGGTACTCGCGCTCCAGCGCTTCCCGCAGGACCGCGTCCCCTCCCAGACGATGTCCGCGGAGGATGAACCGGAAAGCGTTCTCCACGTACTCGCGGGTCCAATGGTCGGCGAGATCCTTCGTACGCGCGCCGTACTCCCTAAGCTGATCGAGTCCTTGGCGGATGGCGATGAATTCGTCGCCTGCGCGGGCATCCGGATCCCCACGCCCGGCGAGGACGACGTCCCTGAGTGCGCGTATCGGATTATAGATGACCGAACTGAAGAAGAAGGCGAAGGCGACGCTCATCGCGACGAGGACCGCCGAGATGACGATGGTCATGCGCGTGATGGCGCGTTGGGCGGACACGAGGGCGGATGAGGGGGTGACCGCCACGTAACGCCAGCCGGATTCCCCGACCGAACGGCACGAGACGAAATACCGACGATTTCCGATCGTCGCCCGGGAATCGATCCCGCCGACGAGCTGCTCCTCGGACGGAATCCACGAGCCCAACTCAGGAGCCTCATGGAGGATGTTCCGGCCCGCTCCGTCGAACACCAGGAATCGGGTCGCTTCCAGGATGGCCCCTCCCCGGAGGGTCCGCTCCAGGGCGTCCGCGGAAATATTGAGGACGAGGACCAGGGATCGGTCGGCGACGTTTCCGCGCATGACAATGGGCACCACGCGGCTCGCGGCCGTTCCCGGGCCCGAGACCATGACGGGCGCTAGGGCTTCGACGGGCTTCCCGCGTTCGAGCCGCTTCCGGAAGGTCTCGCCGTCGTATTCCGCGTAACGGTAAAGGCTCTGGAAGAAGAAGGCAAAATCGTTCATGCCGCCGGAAACCCACAGGTCATCCCCGTCGGCGAACGCGAAAATTCGGTCGGCGTACGCGCCGATCGCGATCTCGTTGCGCTGCAGGATCGGCGGAATCCGCCACCTTTCCGCGAGCGCCGCCGATTCCCCCGCGGCCCCGCCGCCGAAAACCAGGCCGACGGCGGAATCGGAAAAGAAGCCGAAACAATTCGATTGGGCCATTTTGAGGGCCTGCTCGATCATGCCGGAGGAGGTCTCCAGGTTGGTGCCGATCCGGGCTATGTAATCACGCCGCGAGGCTCCCGCCGCATGGAGGTAGGAGTAGACCCCGATAGCGCCGATCGGAATCAGGAAGGAGAGGAAGCTGGCCAGGATGCGGAGATACACGCGTCCGATCCGGATACGGGCCGCCCCGGCGCGGCCGGGATGAGAATCGGTCAAAGCGGCTGCGGCTACAGCGGCGGCTGCCGCTGCGGCTGCGGCCGCCGCTCGGCGACGGCAACGATACGCACCGGCCCGGTGAGTCCGCAAGGAACAACGGAGTAGGCATCCGAATAATCCGTTCCGTACCTCCTGAATTTCGTCCAATCGACGGGCGGCGTTTCGCCCTCCGCGCAATGGAAGGGGCCCAGGAAATTCCGGGGTCCGCCGAATACCTCGATATCCACCAGATTGATTCCGCGGTCGAGAAAATCCGTCAGGTCGAGGGGCGCGGCGGCGCGCCAGGGAACCGAACCGACCCGCGCGCCGTTCACGCGTACAGCGATCGTGGTTCCGTAGTAGCTCCCGGGATCCAGTTCGTAACGCTCGCCGGAACGGAGGGTCGATTCCATCGTAAAATGGTACACCAAGGAGCCGGGATAATGATAGAAACCCTGGACGGTCCAGTCGCCGAGCCGTAGCGTGTCCGAGGGCAGGTCGATGCGGCGGTCGGGCCGGACGGAGAAGGTTCCGATGACGGCGCAGTCCTCCGCCTCCGTACGGTTCAGGTATGCGAATTCCACCTCGATTTCGTTGGTTCCTGTTTTAGGCATCGGCAGGCGGGAAATCCGCATGGACCGGTCGACATACCAGCCTTCGTCTCCGCGGTCCGTGTACCCGAGGTCCGAGGACCCGTAGTCCGCGTCCTCGCCGTTGAGACGGATTCGGCGCACATCCGCCCTCCCCTCCAGGGCGAGCTTGACGCCGTCCGGCGGAACTTCGGCGACCTCGAAGCGGAAGCGGAAGGCGACCGCGGTCCCGTCCCTCGGCCCGGCCTCGCCAACCCACAGATAACGCTGCCGTCCTTCGGAGGCGGCGATGGGCTGCAGGCCCAGCACCGCGCGGACGCGATCCTGGGCCATCCAGAGCGGCAGCTCCTCGGACCAAGGACCGTCCTCAATCCTGAAACTCGCCCGGTCCAGGATCAAGGCATTGGGCATGGTCGCCTCGACGCTCTCCGGTTCGGCGAATTCAACGAGGACTCGGCTGCGCGCCGCGCGGCGCTGCGCGCCATGGCTCTGCGCGCCGCGGCCGAGCGCGCCGCGGTCGTGCGCAGGTCGACTTCGTCCGTTTACCTCCGGAACCTCTTCCGCGGAGGCGGCCTTGGCCGCGAACATGAAGAGCCGGGAATCCGAAGGACCGAGGTCGGTCCGGATAAGCGTCGTACCGTCGGCCCACGCTTCGAATTCGGCGGGTTTCCGCGTTCCCGCAAGGCAATCCCACTCTTCGACGGAACCGGACCGCAAGACCCGCGCTTCAACCCAGCATCCTTCCCCGTCGTCGCGGTTGGTCAGGAAGAGAACGCTCCCTTCGTCATGATCGGCGAGCAGGGACCACACGCTCCTCGCCCGCGATCCGTCCTCACCGAGCACGTCGACCTGCCGGGGAAGTACGGCGTCCAGAAGTTCCGCGACCGACGCGAAATCGGAGGCGAAACGGAGATTCCCGCCTCCGAAGAAACGGCGCGCTTCCGGCGAAGGGCGACCCTCGACCATGGAAGGAGGAGTTCCCAGGACTACGACCAGGCCGCCGGCTTCCGCGAAGCGGCGGATCAGGTCCAGGGTTTCCGGCAACACCGAATCCAACTCGGGAAGGACGATCGCCCGGTAGCGCGCGAGGCCGATACGGAAGACGGGCGGGCCGGAAACCTCGATCGATGTGTGGGATCGCATAAGGATCTCGTCGCCGACGTCGCAATCCCGTTTGTCTTCCACGAGGTAGCGCAGGAGGGCGTTGAATCGTTCTCCGTATTCCTTGGCCCAGGGCAGGTCCCGATCGAGTCCCCGCCGCGCGAAACCCCGGGGCGCGGTGCCGATCCTGGACCAGGCGCTGCACGCCGGATGAAGGACCAGGACGTCGCGGACCGGCTTGCCGCCCGAAAGCGCTGCGTTCAAACGTGCGAAGTAATCCTCCATCACCCGCGTTTCCCGCCACCAGCAGGATTGGTAGTTGAAGCTCGGCGGATAGTCCCGCTTGCGGCAGCCCCGGATGGAATACAGGGCGTGGTGCTCGCACCTCAGGGTGACTCCCAAAGCCGCCTGCCAATCCCCGTGGCTCCGCTGGCGTTCGAAAGAAAGATTCCATCCGGCGGTTCCGTACATCTCGGATACGACCCCCGCCTTCCCGAACTGGTTCGCGACCGACGCGCATTGCTTGACGGTGGACACTTCCCGGTCCGAGATTCCCAGGATGTCTATCCCCGGAAGGTCCATCTCGAAATAGTTCGGCATGATCGATCCGCAGACGCGGGTCGCGACGCCGAGGTCGCCCTCCCAGAGCAGATGGCCGCTGGATTGGACGCCGCGCTTGCGGCACCAGGTCCCGATGCGGCCGGAGAAAGTCTCGCGGAAGCGCTCGGCGAGCGTGCGCCAGTAGTCGTGCCGCGCGGCGGCCGAGCCGGGGCCGTCGAGGAAGACGAGCGGGGCAGCGTCCAGGAAGTCGTAGCCCCGCCGCTCGCGGAAAAAAGCCGCGAAGCCGTCCGTCCAGGGAATCCATCCGCGGCCCGCGGTCATGGACGCATGCCGGTCGTGGACGCCGGGTTCGTCGAAAAAGAAACCCCGGATCGTCCCGCCGAAGTCGTTACCCGCTGCCCGGAAGTAGGCTTCGTGGGTCTCCTCTATGAAGGCGTCCACGCAGTCGGGATTGAGGTTGTCCGGCGGCGCCTCGCCGTTGAACCAATCGCTTTTCATGGAGACTTCCGATCTCAGGACCGCCAGGATTTCGTGCCGGAGCGGTCCTTCACTTCCCCGTACCGGAAGCGGCAGCCTGCGGACGGAAAGCGCCGCGTCGCCGGCCCCCTCCTCGACGGCGTAAGCGGCGACGGCGTCCTCCGGAACGGATGGCGCCCCCAGTTCCATCGTGAGTCCCTTCGCCCGGAAGGCGTCGCCGCGGGCGGGCACCTTTCCGCCCGCAAAGCCCGACGGCCAGCGGTCCTCGTCGTAGATCCAGACTTCCAGGCCGACGGCCTTCGCCTCATGGACGGCGACCCTAACCGCCTCCACCCAGGCCTCGCCCAGGTAGGGAGTCTCCAGGCCTTCCCGGGAATGGATATAGAAACCGCCGAAGCCCCGGTCCGCCATTTCCCGTACTTGCCGCCTCAACTCTTCCGGATCCAGGAGATCGTTCCAGCCCCAGAAAGGGGCTGACCGGAACCGGGCGGGCGGAGCCAGGAAATCGCCGCGCGGACCCTTCCGTCCGTCCTCTCCCGCCATCAGGCTTCTATCCGGTAGCGCCGGTAGGCGATGCGCTCCCGGTTCCAGGTATAGGCTAGGTGCACCTCGTTCTTCCGGACGAGAACCGCGGGATAGGAGAATTCGCCCGGCTCGATCTCCACGATCGCTCCCTGTTTCCACGTCTCCCCTTCATCCGCAGAAAGGCCGAGGACCAGGGGCGAACGGGGCCCCTTGGGCATGCCGACGGGATTGTAGGCGAGGACCAGTATGCCCGATCCGGTCCGGTCCAGGTCGATGCCGGAACTATTGTTGGGCAAATAAGTGGGATACGCCTTGGACCAGGTCGCCCCGCCGTCGGCGGAGTCGCTCCTCCAGATTCGTCCCGTTCGGGACCGCAGGAGCATATGCACCCCGCGGTCCCCCGATTCCCAGAGGGAGGGCTGGATGAGCCCGGTGCCCTCATAGGTATCGTCATGGACGAATCCGACCGTAGGCGAAGCCGTCCATGTCAGTCCGCCGTCCTCGGAGCGGTCGGCGAAGGCGTCCCAGTACTTTCCCTCCACCGAAGCCGGGGCGAGCCAGGCTCCGGAGGAAAGCACGATAGGCTTGTTCTTTACGGGGCCGCGGCCGCCCGCATCGCCCGGCACCAGCTCCCGGGGGGTGGTCCACGAGGCGCCGGCGTCGTCGGACCGGCGGACCAGGGTCCTCCATGCAGGGATGGTCTTGCCGACTTTGTAATAGAGGAGGACTGTAGCGCCGCCAGGGGCGAAGAGCACCGGATTCCAATGGGGAAGCCCCGGTTCCCCCGCCATGAGGACGGGTTCCGCCCAGGAGCCGCCTTCCTTGCGCGAGAGCCAGATGCCCACGTCGTCCGCCCCTTCCCCGCTTCCGCCGAACCATGCGGAAAGGACGGCGCCGTCGGCGGTCGCCGCTACGGTAGAAGCGTGGCAGGAAGCGAAGCGCGGATCCGCTTCGAACACGAATTCCTTTTCGATCAGCTCGGCTTTCATGATGCTCCCCGCGGTCCCCATCAGCCCTTCATCGAGGCGCGCAGGCGCGCCAGGGCCTTGTTGTAGATGCCTTCGAGTTCCTCGGAGCCCATCTTCCTGGCGTTCCGGATCACCTCGTCGTATTGGTCGACGGGCTTCACTCCCATGATGAACTTATCGTACTCCTGGGCCAGCATCGTGGAAAGCGAGGCGAGGATTTCCTTGGCCCGCTCCGCTTCGTCGGAGCTGAGGGGGGGATCCATGACCGGATCGCGATACGCGGCGTCCGCGTCGACGATTTTCCAGTAATCGTCGTAAAGCGGGCTCCAGGTTCCGGTGAGCTTCTCGATCTGGAACTGGGACACCGTATTGACCGCCCACAGTGAGAAGTTCAGCTTGGTGATGCCGAGATCGGAGTAGATGGCGTAATAGGGGGAAGGCCGGGCGTCCTTGAACTTATCGACATAGGACGGGACGAAGCGGGGTTCTCCCTTAGCGTCGAGCGTGAAGGTCTGTCCGGGGACGCCGAAGTTGGTGATATCGGAGCCTTCCTTGGAGTAAAGCCAGTCGATGAATTTGATGACCGTCCTGGGGTCCTTCGTCTTGGCGTTGATCGCGAAGGAGATGCCGGACAGCCGCGTGTTGAAGAACTCGGCCCGCCGCGCGCCGTTCGAATTCGCCGGTATCGGAATGACCTGCAGCTTCGCGTTCGGCTCCTTCTTCCGCAAATCGTTGGTGTAGTTGAGGCCGAAACCGGAGTTGTCGTTGAAGAAGAAGGACCGGCCGCTGGTCAGATTCTGGGTCCATTGCTGGGAAGTGGTGACCGCGTAGTCCGGATCCAGGACCTTGGCCTCGAATGCCCGCGCGAGGAAACGGAGCCCTTCCTTGAATTCCTTGGTCGCGGGACCGAAGACGTAGCGGCCGGATTTCTCGTCGCCCTCGTAGTAGATGCCCGTCGTGCCCGCGCCGGAGCCGAGCATGTACATGGTGGTGTTGATGAGCCGGGGAATCGGGTTGTTGGCCTTGCGGACGGACCAGGGAACGGAATCGGGGTAGATGGCCTTGAGCTTGGCCAGGGCCGACAGCAGCTCGTCCCAGGTCCTCGGCACGGGGATGCCGTGCTTCTCCAGCAGGTCCATGCGGATCACCGGTCCCGGACCGTTCCTGGCCTCGCCGCGGGCCACCACCGGGAAGGCGTAGAGTTCGCCGTCCACCAGGGTGCTGCGTATTTCCGGGATGGCCTCCCAGAATTTCCGGAAGTTCGGCATGTCCTTGAGGTACTGCGTCAACGGGAGGAATACCCCCGTCGAACCGAAGTCGTTGAGGTCCTGCTGCTTCACGGATATGATGTCGGGCAGGGAATCGGTGGCCAGCAGGATCTTCTTCTTGTCTTCGTAGTTGGAGGCCGGAACCGGCTCAAAGTGGATCTTGATGTTCGTATTCCGGAATATCTCCTGCTGGGCCGGAGCGAACTCCTTGACGGGCTGGTTCGCGTTCTCCGAAAGCATGACCGTGAGCGTCCGCTCCTTCGCGGAAATTTTCGCCTGCGCCGAGGCTCCCTGGGCCGCCAAGGCTGCCGCCAAGAATGCGAAGACGGGGACCGCGACACCGTTCCTGTTCCTCTTCATACTTCTTCCTCCCTTTCCTTTTCTTTCCGGGACCCCGCGCGCGCGGCCTCGGGCCGCGTTGGACGCGTCGGCCCTTACCCCTTGATCGCCCCTATCATCGCTCCCTTCGCGAAGTGCTTCTGCAGGAAGGGGTACGCGCAGATGATGGGGAGCACGGTGATCATGATCACCGCGTACTTGTAGTTCTGCGCCACTACGTTGAAGTTGGTGGAGACGCTTCCTATATCGGCTTGCTGGTCGGCGAATTCGCTGGCCACGACGATGTTGCGCAGCATGATCTGCACCGGATATTTCGCCTTGGTGTTCAGGTAGATGAGGGCGTTGAAGAAGCTGTTCCAATGCTGCACCGCGTAGAACAGCGTCATCGTGGCCATGATCGGCATGGAGAGGGGCAGCACGATGCTGCGCAGTACCCGGATATCGTTGGCTCCGTCGATCCTGGCGGATTCGTGGAGGGAAGCGGGAATACCCTGGAAGAAGGTCCTCATGATGATCATGTTGAAGGTATTGACGGCGCCGGGCAGCACGAGGGCCCACATCGTGTCGATGAGCCGCAGTTTGCGGACGACTATGTACAGGGGTATCATGCCGCCGGAGAGGAACATGGTAAGCGCGATGATGAAGGTGAAGACCGATCTGCCGTAGAAATCCTTCCGGGAGAGGGGATAGGCGCATAGGGAGGAGAAGAACAGATTGATGAGGGTCCCGGCGACGGTGTAGATGATCGTGTTCGAATAGGCCCGCCAGATATCCTTGTTGCGGAAGACGGTAAGGTAGGCCTCGAAAGTCGGATCCACAGGCAGGAGCCGCACGTCTCCCCGGTTGACCGCCGTGCCGTCGGAGATGGAGACGATCCCGATGTAGTAAAGCGGATAGATGGTCACGAAGACGAGGGCCGCGAGCGCGATCAGGTTGGCGACGTCGAAGGCGCGGGAGCCGAGTTTTTTTTGCGAATTCATGCCGAGCCTCACCACAGTCCCGTCTCGCCGACGGCCTTGGCGGCCTTGTTCGCCGTCGCGAGCAGGACAAGGCCGATTACGGATTGGAAGAGCCCCACTGCCGTGGCGTAGCTGAAATCCGCGCCCAGGAGTCCCCGCCGGTAGACGTAGGTGGAGATGACGTCGGCGGTCTCGTACGTCGAACCGTTGTAGAGCAGGATGATCTTCTCGAAGCCTATGGTCATGAGCTTGCCCAGCGCGAGGATGAGCATGATGGAAATCGTCGGCATGATTCCCGGCAGCGTGATATGCCGCACCAAGCTGAATCGTCCCGCGCCGTCCATCAGCGCCGCCTCGTAGAGTTCCTGGTCGATGGTGCAGAGGGCGGCGAAGTAGACGATGGAATTCCAGCCTATGGTCTGCCAGACGTCGGAGACGACGTAGATGGTACGGAACCAGCGGGGGTCGAGCAGGAAGTTCGAGGGCTTCCCGCCGAAGCCGGCGATCAGGCCGTAGATCGGCCCGTCGGAGGCGAGGAAGTTGACCACCATGCCGCATACCACGACGGTGGATATGAAGTGGGGCAGGTAGCTCACGCTCTGAACGAAGCGCTTGACGCCGTTCGACCGGACTTCGTTCAGCAGCAGGGCCAATACGATTGGAGCCGGGAAACTGATGGCCAGGTTGTAGATATTCAGCAGCAGGGTGTTCCGCACGAGTTTCCAGAAATACGGATCCGAGAGGAAGCGCCCGAAATGGAGGAAGCCGACCCATTTGGATCCGCCGATTCCTTTGACGATGTTGTATTTCTGGAAGGCGATGAGTATCCCATACATCGGAGCGTAATGGAAGACGAGGTAATAGATGAACGGAAGCGCGAAGATCAGGTACAGGTACCCGCTCCGCCGCAGCTTCATTCCAACGTCAGGACCAAAAAGCATCGATTCCTCGCTTCGGGGCGGCATTCCGCCCGCACGCATGCTGGAATCGATTATCCGGCGTCTCCGACTACGGCGTAAAGAATCGAATTCGGAACGGACGTATCAGTTTTCCGCCAGGTGGAGATGACGTCCCCTGGTCATCAGCCAATCGCTTCCCCACCCAGCCGGAAATCCTCCAAGACAAGGTACATCGAAACCGGCGTTCCGCCCGGATAGGTCGCGAACAATTCCAGCCGGTCTCCGGCTTCGCGTACTCGGACGTCGTCGGCGCCGAAACGACCGGATAGCGCGAGTCCGGGGAGCTTCCAGGATTCGCCTTCGAAGACGCTTCCCTTGATTCCCCGCCCGCAGAATTCCAGGAAGACTTCGATCGGTTCGCTTCCGGACAGGTCGATTCCGCAAAGCAGCCTTCCCCTTTCCGCCGTGCCCCGATAGCGGATGCCCCCGAAGTGCCTGGACCAATGTCCGCCGGGCCGCCGGCGGGAAAGGCGGATCCAATAGAGCCCGCCGCGGTGTTTCCAGAAGACCGTGGCGGGATGGAGCTGGCCGCTCGTGTTGCGGCTTCCGTCCAAGGCGCCGATCATGAAATCCGGCACGATCCATGCCGTCGCCGTGCAGGGGAAATGCCTTTCTCCCTTGGGGTGCCGCTCGCAAAGCTCGGTGAACCGCCGGGTTACCAGCCGCTCGCCCCCCTCCACGGCGAATTTCTCCCTGAGACGCTCTGGAATCTTCACGTCAGCCAGGATGATGATCGCGTCGTCGAAGCTTTCCCCGTTGGACGCGGCCATTCGCCGGAAGTCATCCCCCAGGCTCCGGTAGAAGATCGATCCGAGGGAACTGTGCGCGGTCATCTCCATCTCGTAGCAGCGTGAGTAGGGCCCGGATAAATTCCCGAGGCTCGGGCTGTAGAAATCCGAGAAAGCGCTCCAGAGGCCGTCGTCGATTTCCGCCGCCATTGCGCGTATAGCCCCGGTCCCGCAGTATTTCCTGATGCAGGCAAGGGCGATGAAGTCCACGCCGTAGTAGGTGGCGGAGTTGAACTCGGACACCGAACCGTCGCGCGCGTAGAGCCCGTACAATGCGTCCGCCGCGATGCGGGCGCGGGAAAGGAAGTAGTCGTCGCCGAGGAGCCGTCCGAAGAAATCGGCGGCGAAGACGTGCATGATCTCGATGTTGGTATTGAGGGGCGTATCGTCGGCGATATAGCGCTCGACGGCGCCTACCACCGCCCTGCGGGCCGACTCCTTCATTTCCCCGACGAGCGCGGGAGGGAGCCGTTCCGGAAATTCCGCCAGGATCGCAGCGAAGGCAAGGGCGATGAACTCCCGCCAATTCGGATCGTAGTCTTTCCAAACGACGGGATCCGCGGGCGGATCGATTTCCTCGATAGTCCGCTTGTAGGTCCCGTAGTAGACCGTGCCGCTTTCCGTATACTGGGTACCGATGACGGAAGCTATTATCTTCGCGGCCTTTTCGTCGGCGCCGCCCGCCATGAGGAGGGCCAGTGCGTAGTACGCGCTCTCGCGCACCGGATGCCCTTCTTCGCCATCCTCCAGCAGGCCTTCCGCTTCGTCGTACGCGGCGCCGAAGCCCTCCAAGACCCGATCGAGGAGCAACCGGTCGCAGTCGTTCATCGATCGCCCGTCCTTTCGAGGAAGACGGGATTGGTGATCGCCTTGTTGAAGGGATCCGTTCCCGCGACGAAAAAGAGCCATTTCCGATCCTCCGCCGCCATGGTGATCCTGTTCCGGTACGAGGCGGCTCCGATCCGCAATTCCGTCGGCGGCTTCCCGTCGCGGTGGATAGCCAGCGTATCGACTTCCCGGTCCGAATCCACCGAGATATCGATAACCAGTTCCCCGCGGTGCCTCGCGGTTTCGCCGTAGGAGGCGCCGTTCACGGTTATCTCGACGAAGGGACCGCTGGTTACGAAGCCGTTGCCGTTTTTGATCGCCCGGAGGATGTTCCCCCTTTCGAGCCGTTCGGTCCGGACGAAGGTCTTTACCCAGCGCTCCCGCAGGTAATCCTTGATCGAGTGCTGGTCGGACCCCGAGGTGGCCGGGAGGTAGATCCCCTTCTCCAACAGGGCGATCCACAGCCTGAAGGCGTCGCCGTTCTTGGTTCCCTCTTCCATCCGCTCGGAACCGTTCCATATTTCCATGGTATCGAAGCAGTCGATGATGCCGGTGAATCGCTCGGGAAAGGAAATGGGGAGCTTCCTGTCCCGGGGGTGGTTCAATTGCGCGATACCCCCGAGCCGCCGGATTTCATCGCAGACCCTGCGGAATTCGGCCCGCTTCCGTTCGTCGCTCCCACCCAGCGCTCCGAAAACGACATCCCCGTCCGCGCCGAGGGCCATGACGTGACCGGAGCCGGTGGAGATCTCCTTGGAGACGAGAGGGATGAAATCGGTTGATTCGAATTTCTTCCACGCTTCGTGGTTCAGGATGTTGTGGTGGTCGGAAGCCGCCCCGAAATCGAGCCCCTTGGACCGCATGAACTCGAATACCTCCGCCAGGGTATCCGGCGCTTCGTCGTCCCCTCCGTACAACGGACTGCTGTAGTGGCTGTGCTGGTGGATATCTCCCGCATACCAGGGCATATCAGGCCGCCGCCGCGATGTCGAATCGTTTTCCCATAACCGTTTCTCCTTTCCGCCGCATCAGAAGGCGACGGAGATCCGGCCGGATCCCCCGCATTCTTCAAAAGCGAGGCGCCCGTCGAGCTGATCGACCAGGACCTTGAGCAGGATGGTCCCCGCATCGCCGGAATCCGGATGGAGGGAACATCCGTCACGATGTATGGAAACCGCGTATCCGTCTTCGCCTCTTCCATCGAGGGCCAATGAAAGGGCTGGCGCTCCGGACCCCGGAGCGGCTTTGCCGGCGAGACGGCTACCTATGGAGACCATCTCGTTTATCAACAAAGCGCAGGGAACGGCTTTCGCCAGAGGCAGAACGAATTCCTCCACGCTGATTCCGATTCGGAAATTCGTTCTTCCGACGGCAGGGCTCCTCTCGGCGGTCGATACAATTTCGTCGATGCAGGAGGCGAAATCGACTTCGTCCCCCCGTTCGGAATCCAGCACATGGTTGTACACGATCGACATCATGAAAATGCGCCGCTTCGTCTCGTCCAGCATCTCCGGCGGCGAAAGCAGGCTGTCGTTCTCCGCCAGATCGATGAGGCTGGCGATGATCTGGAGATTGTTTTCCACCCGGTGATGGATTTCGTGGAGAAGGGCATCCTTCTCCCTGAGCCGCACCTCCAATTCTTCGTACAACCTGTTGTTGGAGAACGCCGCGGTCACGTTGACGCCGTACAGGGAGACGAGGCGCAAATCGATCTCCTCCAGCCGGGGACATCCTTCAAGGTAGATCACGCCGAGCTCCCCCGAAGGACCTTCCATGCAGTTGGCGAAAATACCGCCCTCGTACAGCTGTTCGCGTTCGGCGATTACGCGGGCGATCGCGGCGCGCGCGCTCGGCGAAATGGCGTTTTCGGTCGTCGAATCGATGAGGGCGCTGTATTTTCCGGCTCCCGCGACGATGATGAAGCCCTGCTTGCCTATTCGGGCCGCGAATCCGGAAATATCGATGAAAGCCGCGTCCTGCGTGGCGGAAAGCAGGGAAATCATTTGGGTGAGGACGCCTGAAGCGAAGAGTTTCAAGGACTGCAACTTGAACAAGGAAGGCGCGGCGTTCAGGATCATTTCCATGCCGTTCTTGGATCCTTGGATCCTCTTGATGTCCCTGTATCCCCGGATCGCGTTTACGACCGTGCTGAACAGCTTGTCCGCGGTCAGTTCGGTCTTTTCCTTGTAATCGTTGATTTCGTATTCGACGATGACGCGCTCTTCCGGAGCGCGCCCCGGTTGCCCGGTGCGCAGTATGATGCGGACGGCGTCGTTCCTGAGGTCTTCGCGTATCCATTTGGCCAGCCTCAGTCCCGCGTCGTCGGTCTCCATGACGACGTCGAGCAGGATGACGGCCGTATCGTGATGGAGGCGGAGCAGGTCCATGCATTCCAGCGCGGAAAAAGCGTCCAGGAATTCGAGTTTCCTCCCGAAGAATACCTTGTCGCGCAGAACGAGCTCCGTGATCCGGTGGACCTCGCTTTCATCGTCGACGATCAGGATCTTCCATCGTCCCGCATCGCCGCCGGCTCTTACCGCTTCGCGCTTGGCGAATCTTACTAGCTTACCGTCCGCCGCTGCAGTCATTTTCCTCTCCCGCTTGTGTTATCGGCAAGGTCACGGTGAACTGGACTCCTTTGCCCGTCCCGCTCGCGCACGTGATTTCTCCGCCGAGTTTCAGCGCGATGTTCCTCGAAATGTACAGACCCAATCCGGATCCGCCGCGGTTGCGCGCCGTCGTGAAGAACGGATCGAAGATGCGACCGAGTACATCGGGCTCGATGCCCTTGCCGTCATCGCGATAGACGATCTCGACAGCGCCGGGAATCCTGCGGGCGGAGATGAGCATGTGCCCCGGAACCTCCCCGACGAACGCGTGCATGAGGGAGTTTACTATGAAGTTGGTCAGGATCTGGTAAATAGCGCCCGGATTCGTCTCGATCCTCAAATCATCCGGGCACTCGATCTCAACGGCGTGCGGCGTCCGCTTGAGTTTCGGCCGCAAGCTCAGAACTATGCCGCGGATATATTCGCCGAGATCTATCTCCCTTAAGTCCGCGACGGCCTGGTCCGCGGAGATCTGCTTGAAGGTCCGGATGAATTCGACGGCTTTCTCCAGATTCGACTCGATTATGCCCATGGCTTCGGTCGAAGCGTCGAGCTTCGAGATGAACGAAGATTCATCCATGGAACCTGACGCGTATCCCGCCTTGACGGCTTCCAGGGCGCCCCTCGCGAAGGACGCGGCGGAAACGGAAACCCCGAGCGGCGTGTTGACCTCGTGCGCGACTCCGGCGACCAAACCGCTGAAATGTTCCATCCTCTCGCGTTCGCGGCGGACCAGGTAGGCCAGACGTTTCGCCTCGGTGATGCTGTGCCAGATCGATTCGCGGCCCGATTCGACGAGGAGGCCGTGAAGGCCCGAGGATTGCGCGGATTCGCACGCCACGGCGCCTCCCACTACCGCGGGAATACCCTCGGCCGCAGCCCTGCCCACCGCTTCGCGGATCTCCTCCGACGTCTCCGCCACATACGCGAGAACTTGAATCGGAACGAGTTCGGCGATGCGGTCGACGTCCATGACCATGACCGGTGAGCCGATGACTACCGCGCGATCGCAACCGAACTGCTTGCCCGCCCGATGAAGGCACTGGAGCAGATCGATCGATGCGATGGGGATTTCCACTATCGGAACGTAGAAATTGAGTCTGCGTACTTCCGCGGCGACATATCCGCGGCTGACGATGATTTCGGCATTGAATTTGAGGCTTTTCAGTTCGCTTATCCTGGAAACGACGACGCTGGAGAGTTCGAAGTCCTCATCGGCGTACTCGGCGTGGACGGTCGTCGCGGTATGTTCGGCGAACAGCTGCGTGAACGGCACGACCAATTCCTGGTACGGCGCGATCAGAAGTACACGGATCATTTAAGCATACTACTTCCGTTGCGGCCCTCCGTCCATGATGGTCCTGTCCGGCGCTTGCGGTATTCCTGCGATTTACGGATACTTGATGGCATATAAATGGACAGGTAAATTTCCTTGAGTCCATGGCATTGATGAATGCGCGGAGCGCGGGAATCGTCGCCGCGTATTTCATTGTGTCTATATTTCCTTGCGGAGTAACGATATGTTGCCATTGATCATCTTTGCCTTTTACTGCATAGCCGTTTCAGCTCTTTTTTTCTACTTCTTCATGCGGAACCGTGCGGCACGGACGGCCATTTCATGGGTGAGGGAAGCGATCGACGCAATGGCGAAGGGAGGCTTGTCTTCCATGAACGGGGAGACCCTCGCGAAAGGTAAAAGCGATGAGGCGGAGCTCTACAACGCGATAGGGTCCCTCAGGAAAAAAATTTCGAAGGAAACGGAAGAACGGCGATTGATCGGCCAAGGCCTGTACAGCGTCGGCAGCGAGTTGGACCAGGAAATGGAGAAGGCGGCCTCCGTCGTCAACGGCATCTCGGCCAGCGCGAAAGCGGTCAACGACCAGGTTATCGACCAAAGCGCCGGCATCGAGGAGACGGCCGCCACGATCCGCAAGATCATAGAAAATCTGGAACGGCAGAACGTTTCCATCGAATCCCAGGCCAGCGCCGTCGGGCAGACCGCCGCGGCCGTCGAACAAATGATCGCGAACTTCCGGACGATCGGCCGCAACACGACGCAGATGGACGCATCTTTCGGTGTGCTCCAAACGGAACTCAAGGACGGCAACGAGAAGCTGGCGGCCATGATCGAGCGCACCAACTATATCTCCGCGCAATCCGAACGTCTCCAGGAGGCGAACGACTCCATCGCTTCCATCGCTGCGCAAACCAATCTTTTGGCCATGAACGCGGCCATCGAGGCCGCCCATGCCGGCGATTCTGGCCGGGGCTTCGCCGTCGTCTCCCAGGAGATTCGCAAGCTCGCCGAATCGGCTGCCGCGCAATCCAAGGAAATCGCCCAGACGATCAAAACGATCCGCTCCGGGATCAAGGACGTGGACGGCTTTTCGACCGTCACCGACCACGCCTTCGCCTCGGTCCGGGAGAGGATCACCGGAATCTCGACCCTGGAAAACCAGATCAAGCACGCGATGGACGAGCAGGGCGAAGGATCCAGGAACATCATGGAATCGACCGGCATGCTGCGGCAAATAACCTCGGACGTACGCAGCGGATCGGAGGAGATGGTGACCGGCAGCAGGGCGATCGAATCGGAAATGGAAAGGTTGATCGACGGAAGCGCCAGGGTCGGCAATACGATGAAGGAAATACTCAAGAATACGGGGCATATGGAGATCGCCGTGGATACCGTCAAGGAGATGAGCGTCCGGAACAAGGGACTCTCGGACACCCTGTACGCGAACGTTCGTTCGTATTCGACCGGCGAGACGGTGCTCCGCCTCGGATACGGCCAATCCCAGACGAATCCCAGGCATCTCGTCGCCGAACTTTATTCGAAATGGGTCTCGGAGAAGACAGGGGGCGCGATCAGGATCGAGTTGTACCCCGCGGAAATTCTGGGAGCCGGCGAGAAGATGATCCACGATACCGCCGAAGGCGTGCAGGACATGGTCATCTCGGGCATCCTTCAGGATTTCGAACCGCTTTTGGGACTGACGGAGCTTCCTTTCCTTTTCGATTCGTGGCAAAAGGTAGGCCCGGTTTTGGACGGGGCGATCGGCGAGGATATCGCGAAGGACCTTCCGGGCAAGGGACTGAGGCTTCTCGCGTATTGGGAAGACGGCTTCCGCCAGATCACCAACAGCGTCAGACCGATATTGGTCCCCCAGGACGTTTCGGGACTCAAGATCCGGGGTCTGGCGACGGAAATGACCCAGCTCATCCTGAAGGCCTTGGGCGCGGTCCCCGTCGCCATTCCCTTCCCCAAGTTGTACGCGGCGATAGCCTCCGGCGAGTTGAACGGGCAGGAGAACACCATCACGAGCACCGAGACGGCCCGGCTGTACGAAGTGCAAAAATACATCTCCATCCTGAATTTCAAGTACAAGAGCGCTCCGATCCTGATTTCCGAGCGTACTTGGCAAAAAATCCCGCCGGCCCATCAAATCATACTGAAAGAGGGCGCGGTAAAATTCGCCAAGGAGCACCGGAAGATGGTCGCGGATAGCGAGGCTGCCATCTTGGCTCAGTTGGAGAAAAACGGCATGCGGACGTCCCGTCCTGCGATCGAACCGTTCAGGGCCGCGACCCAGACGGTGTACGAGAAGGCCGCTTCGCAATTCGGAAGGGAATGGGTGGACCGCATCGTCAAAGCGGCGAGATAGCCGCGGGCGGCGCGGCGAGATAGCCGCCCGCGGGCGGTGCGGCGAGATAGCCGCCCGCGGGCGGCGCGCGTCCCGTCGGATCATCTTGGCCCTTACTTGCCGCGGCGGGCGGACTTTTTCTTTTTCCTGCGGCTTTCGAATCGCTCGAATTCCGTCCGGGCTTTCGCCTCGGCGCTTTTCCGCCTGATCTCGGCTTTCCGTTTTTCAAACGCTTCATGAAAAGCGAGAACGGCCTTCCCCGGACCGGCCTTCTGCTCCCGGGCTGCCCCGCGCGAACCGCGCCGGGCTTTTTTCGCGCATTCCGTTTCTACGTCACGCGCGCCGTCATCGGGCAGTTCCGGAGCCGCCGCCAACAAGCGCGCGAATTCCTCACGCATGAAAACGATGAGTTGCGCGTTTGTGGGTTCGCCGCCGAACACGACCCGGTCGACGAAACGACGACCGCCGCGACGCGATTCCACGATCCCGACCCAAAAAGGATCTTCGAAAAATACGATGAATTGGGTGCCGTCCATGTAAAACCTCCGGACACGGGATTACTCCCGCGGAGGATGGACGGCTCGACGAGCCGGATACTGACGTGAAGATCGCGTCGATCGACGGGCCTTCACGCAACCGGACTACCTACCGGTTCGTGTTTCTACCTGCGCGCAATTTCGGGACGCCGATTTCGGCGTAAATGAAGATAACCGAACCGAGCGGACAGCGCAAGGCGGGCGGCGAGAATCAGCTCCGCGGGCCGCGGGCCCGCGTGTCCGCGACCGCGGCGTTCAGGGTCAAACCGGCTAGTACGATGACGATCCCGGCCAATTGGCGGACATCCAGGGAACCGCCGAGAGCCGAATCCAGGGCGACGCCGGCGAGTGCCTGTCCGGAAAATATCAGGAGGGTCGCGTAGAGCGCGGGAAGCCGCGGAAAAGCGAAATTCACCGTTCCGATCATGATCACGCCGAGCAGGCCTCCCCCCAGAACCAACACCGGCCCCGCGGCGATCAAGCCCCCCAAAAATACGAGAGGGGATCGCAGCGGCGAAGCGCTATCCGTAAACGACGATAAAGCCGCCGCAACGAGCGTCGCGGAAAGACCGGTGACGTAATTGGCGCGGGTGCTGCGGAATATCCCGATCCTTTCGGCCAAGCGGGAATTGAGGATGAAGGAAAGCGCGGGGAGGATGCCTGCGAGCACCGCGACGGGCGCGTACCTCGCGGTACCGAAATCGCTTCCGGAAATTACGGCGATTCCCGTCAAGGCGAGCGCGAGCCCCGGCAGGGTTCCAATGCCGACAGGGTATTTCTTCCTTCCCAGGAAACCGGTGGCGTCGACGAAGACCGCGAAAACCGTCTGGCCCAACAACGCGAACGCCACCGCGAGCTGCATGTCCATGTTCCCGTACGCGATATTACAGCATACGATGGTGCCGACGCCGACTATACCGCCGGAATACAGGTATAGCGGAGGGCGTTCCGGGCCGCGCCGCTCGGGCCGCGCCGCAAGAACCGCGCATGCGGCGGTGAGGCCGACAAGATGGACGACGAGGCTGGACGGCAGGTTCCCGACCGCGAAGGAGAAGCGGCTGTTGACCGCATTCATTACCGTGATGAGAACGCCGGCGAGCGGCGCGAGCGCATACTGCATAGGACCTTCCTTGAGGGACCAGTATCGTGCCGGAAGCGTAGCCCATATAGGACATATGTCCTAAAGTGGGCGAATGGAAGAAATAAGCGCATACGTCGAGCGCTACGCGCTGAGGGAGCTGCTTTCGCCGGAATTGATCGGCGCTCTCAGGCCGATCCGCCGCGGGAGCGGCGGGTACCTGATCCGTTCGGGAGATCCGGTCGATCGCCTCCTGTTCTTCGTGGAAGGCAAGGCGAAGGTCTATAGCCGGATGGAGAACGGGACGTCGCTGTTGATCCGCTTCTATCGGCCTTTCGACATCCTCGGAGACCTGGAGCTATTCGCCCTGGATCGATACCTCATGGACGTCGTGGCGATTTCCGATACGCTGTGCCTGGGCTTGAGCGCGGAATTGATCAAAAGGCGCGCCGCCGAAAACGCGCCTCTCCTGATGCGGATCTGCTCCCGGCTGGGGACGAAATTGGCCGACTCAAACGTCGCGGCGGCCATCAACCTGCGCTATCCGGTCGAAAACCGCCTGGCCGGCTACCTGCTGGCTACGATGGATTATCCTGCGGAAACGGGAAAAGGCGCGAAGGTCTCGCAGGCGACCGACGACCTGGGCGAGCTCGCGGACCTGCTCGGGGCCAGTTACCGCCAGCTGGCCCGGGTCGTGCGCCGTTTCCGGGAGGAAGGCATTCTGGAAACACGGAGGGGCAGGATCGTCGTCGCGGACCGGCGCAAGCTGGAACCGCTGGCCAGGGACTATTATTTGTAGGCGACACCCGCCGGGCGACACCCGCCGGGCGACACCCGCCGGGCGACACCCTCCCGGTTGACACAGAGCCATGCCTTTCGCGGCGCGGTTCCGGCCTGTCCTGGGAAAAGGCGACCAGATCGAGCGGTTTCCGCACCGGTCCGGATTTTATAGCCATAATCTTTGTAATATGGCTGTATATAAGGTAGAATACAGGATGTTGGGAGGATGGCCATGCGCAGCGTACCCTTGTTTGAGGCAAAGAACCGTTTGACGGCTTTGGTCCATGAGGTTGAAAAAGGTAGCCCGATTCAACTTACGCGGCATGGAAAGGCGGTGGCGGTACTCATGGGTAGCGCCGATTATGCGACTTTGGACGACAAGGGACAAAGCTTCTCCGCCCGCCTTGACCGCTTCCGTCTTGAATGGCCACAGGATGAATCGCCGGAATGGGAGGATCCGTTCTCCGGCATACGGTCCGATCAAGACGGCAGGCGCGTCGATCTATGAAGACCCTCTACCTCCTGGACACGAATATCGTATCCGAGCCGCTCAAACCGGTTCCTGATTCCCGTGTCCTCGAACGTCTTCGCCGTTGTGACGGCATGGCGGCCATCCCGTCGGTCGTGTGGCACGAACTTCTTTTTGGCGTCATCCGGCTACCCCAAGGGGCAGGGCAACGGCGACTGCACGCATATCTGCTTGAGGTGGTAGCGCCGAGCCTGCCGGTGCTGGCGTACGACGATCATGCTGCCTGGGTGCATGCCTCCTTCAGGGCAAACCTTGAAACCGAGGGCAAGGCACAAGGTTTTGCGGACGGCTTGATCGCGGCCACCGCATTGGCCAACAATCTCATACTGGTTACCCGAAATACCCAGTATTTCCGCTCCATCCCGAATCTGAATATGGAAAACTGGTTCGAAGCCTGAATTGGGGCCCCCAAGCGGTGGCCGGCAGGCTACCAGCCACCGCGTGGGGGCCGGCTGCCTGTCGGCTACGTTGGGCGGCCGACGCCCTCCCCTCACTTCGCTTCGGAACGGTATTTTTTCGGGCTTTTGCCCTTCTTCTTGTTGAAGACGTGGTAGAAGTGGCTCAGGTTGTTGAAACCGCACGAGACGGCGATGTCCAGAATCGTACGGTCGGAGTTGACCAGGAATTCGGCGGCTTTGTCGCAGCGTATGCCGGAAAGATACTCGGTGAAGGTCTGGCCGGTTTCCGCCTTGAAGAGCGCGTGGAACTGGCTGCGGCCGAGGGCGCAGGTGCGCAGGACGTCCTCCACGGCGATGGGATTCATGTAGTCGGTATTCAAGTACAGGATCACGTCCTGGATCCGCGTGTTGGAAAAGGACTTGAGGCCTTTGACCGGAATCCTGAAACGGTTGTCCCGCATCAGCGTGATCAGGAGCTCGATCAGCTTGAGCCGCAACGCCCAGGAATAGCCGCGGTACCGATTGTGGAATTCCCAGAGCATATTGTCCAGAAGGATATTCATCCGCTCGGCGCCGATCTTGGATAAAGCTATCAGGTTTTGCTTCCTCGCCAATATTTTCACGATGCCGAAGACGTACAGCGCTTCACGATCAAGATGCACCGAAGGAGAAAACAGCTCTTCCGAAAAGAGTATCTGGACGAGCGACAGCGGCTTTTCCGAGCCGATGAGCTTGCCTTCGGGGTTGATCAGCAAGTCGCCGGCTTTCAGCGGAATGACCCGGTCCGATGAGACGAGCTTACCGTTTCCCGATCGGATAAAAAGCAGGTCGTTTATCCGATTATCGGTCGCTTTCTCGGAACCGAAGGATCGGTTCAGGGTTTCGATAACTCGAATGAAGAAAAGGAGCTTCATGGGCCAACTATAATGCCGGATAACCGTCGCCGATAGGGGTCGTTCCGGAAGTTTTCCATTTGAATCGGACAATAGCACAAATATTGCGGACGAAACCGAAGGACGAGTTCGACAAAAACAGGAATACTTGTCATGAGCGGCTGAAGCGCTCGGGAGGATTCCATGCAGGAAAAAAGAGTCGTCGTAACTGGAATGGGGACGGTCAATCCGCTGGGCAATTCGGTGAAGGGAACCTGGGCCGCGATCCTTGCGCGGAAGTCGGGAATTTCCGGCATCACCCGTTTCGACGCGTCGAAGCTCGCGTGCCAAATCGCGGGTGAAGTGAAAAACTTCGATTTCGCCGATTATTATCCGGAGGAGATGCGCAAAAACGCCAAGCGCATGGATCTCTTCTGCCATTACGCCGCCGCCGCGATGAAGGAAGCCGCCGATCACGCGGGTCTCCAATCTATCGCGGACCGGAACCGCATCGGCATCAGCGTGGGAAGCGGCATCGGCGGCCATAACGTACAGCATGAAAATTCGGTCGCGCTGGCGACCAAGGGCGACCGCCGCGTCAGCCCGTTCTATATACCGATGTCCATCGGCAATATGGCTTCAGGAAGCCTGAGCATGATGTACGGGATCACCGGACCCAACATCAGCATCCAGACCGCTTGCGCCACGGCGAACCATTCGGTCGCGATGGCGCAGCTCATCATCCGCGCGGGCATGGCGGACGTCATGGTAGCCGGAGGCGCCGAAGGCACCGTCAACGAACTGGCGATGGCCGCGTTCGGCAATATGCGCGCCTTGTCCACCCGCAACGATTCCCCCGAAACGGCTTCCCGTCCCTACGACGTAGACCGCGACGGATTCGTGATGGGCGAGGGAGCCGCGATCCTGATACTGGAAGAATACGAGCACGCCAAAAAGCGCGGCGCGGACATCGTGTGCGAGGTGCTCTCCTGCGGCATGTCGGGCGACGCCTACGATTTCGTCGCCCCCGATCCCGAGGGCAAGGGCGCGCGCTACGCGATGCGGATGGCCCTGGACCAGGCTCATCTGAATCCCGGCGACATCGGCTACATCAACGCCCACGGAACCTCGACCCCGGTAGGCGACATCGCCGAATTGCAGGGCATCTACGAACTTATAAAGAACACCAACGAAGCCACCCACGTCGGTTCGACCAAGTCCTACCACGGCCACCTCCTGGGCGCGACCGCGGGGCTTGAGGCGATCATCACGATCATGGCCATGAAGGAGAGCCTCGTGCCTGCGAATATCAACATCTTCAACCGCGATCCGGCTTTGCCTCCGGTCCAGCTCCCTACGGAGCCGGTGAAGAAGACGATAAAAGCCGCGCTTTCCAATTCCTTCGGTTTCGGAGGCCACAATTCCAGCCTTATCCTGGGAGCGATGTAAGGAACGCTGACGGCTTCTGTCAGGGTGGCCGTGCGATACTATCGTGACGGAGGCCTTCATGGACGGAAGCATCATACGGATCGATCCGGAGAACCTGGAGCGGGAGCATATCTGCTGCGCGATCGGAAACGACGCCGAGAACAGCGCCCGCGCCGGGACGAAGAAACGCTGGATGCGGGACCGCTTCTCCGAAGGTCTCGTATTCAAGCGCCTGGACGAAAGGGGCAAGGTATTCATCGAATACATGCCCGCGGAAACGTGTTGGCGGCCGATCGTCGGCGAAGGGTATTCGGTGATCCACTGTCTTTGGGTTTCAGGCCGCTTCAAGGGAAACGGCTGGGCCCGTGCGCTCCTGGACGAGTGCGTCGCCGACGCGCGCGCTTCGGGTCGTGCGGGCATCGCGGTGGTGAGCTCGACGAAACCGAAACCCTTCCTGACCGACAAGAAATTCTTCATCGCCCGGGGTTTCCGGACCGTCGATTCCGCGCCTCCCTTTTTCGAACTATTAGCCCTTCAGCTTGATCAGTCAGCTCCCGCGCCGCGTTTTTCGGACGCTGCCAGGCGGAACTCGCGGCCCGGCGAATCGGGCGTCTCCTTCTCTTATTCCGCCCAATGCCCTTTCATGGAAGAATACGTCGGCCTCTTGTCGCGGGTCGCCTCGGGCAAGGGGATTCCGTCCCGGATCGATCGTCTTGAAAGCCGGGCCGACGTTTTGGCGCGCGGGAGCCCCTTCGGAACTCTCGGCATTTATCGCGACGGCGCGTTCCTTGCCCATGAGCTGATGACGGAAGCCAAGTTCTCCGCGCTACTCTCGCCGCAATGAAGGAATTCGACGCTTCGGCGGCTATCCTGGCTGGGGGAACGAGCACACGCATGGGAACGAACAAGGGCCTGATGCCGATCCGCGGCCGCCCCCTGATCCTTGCCGCCGCGGACGCGCTGCGGGGACGTTTCGGCGAGCTGTTCATCGTTTCGGACGACGCGGCCGTTTTCGCCTTCACCGGTCTTCCCGTAATTCCGGACCGCGCGCCGGGGAAAGGGCCGCTGGAGGGGATAGCCTCCGCGCTGGAAGCGGCCCGCCTGGATACCTTGTTCGTCGTCGCGTGCGACATGCCGGAAATCGACTTCGCGCTCATGGAGCGCCTGCTCGCCGCGGCGCCGGAATACGATTGCGCCGTGCCCCGGGTGGGGCCCGGGCTTTACGAGCCCCTGTTCGCCGTTTACCGCAAAAGCGCGCTTCCCGCGATGAACGCCGCGCTCGCCGCCGGCCGCAGGAACGTCCAGGCGGTGTTTCCTCTCCTGAAAACGCTCTACGTCGACGCGGACCGGCCTTCCGGCATCCTCAACCTGAATACGCCCCGGGAGGTCGAGCGCTACCTAGCCGGTTCCTGAAGAACGCGTTCGACCTGCACGCCTATGCCGTGCATGATGTTGGCTTGCGCAGGTTTCGTCCCGTCCGTCGACGTGAGCATGTTCGCCGAACCCGCCCTGTCCTCTCCCTTGCCGTCCAGATCGAACCAGACGCCTTCCGGCAGGCACGCGACTCCGGGCATCAGGTCCCCGTCGCATCGGACGGCGACGCGGACGGATCCACTGCCGTTGAATACCCGGACTTCCTCCCCGTCGGCGATGCCGCGCCCGGCGGCGTCTTCCGGATTGAGGGAGAGGGCGTGTGCGGCCTTCCGGCTGATCTCGGGGATACCGTTGCCCTGCGAATGCGTGCGGTGGGGCGACTTGGGAGTCAGGAGCGAAAGCGGATACCGTGGATCCCGCGTCGCTTCCTGACGCACGGGAACCGCGGGAAAGCCGGTCCGCCCGGAGTACAGTTCGCTCACGACCTCGATCTTTCCCGACGGCGTGGAAAGAGGCCGGCCGACCGGATCGGCGACGAAGTCGGCCAGGCCGCATCGGTCGCTCCCGCGTCCGAAATAGACGCCCGAGCGGCGGAACCCTTCGACGTCCTCCACTTCCGATTGTTCCAGGAAGAGGCGGAGCCAGGCGGCTTCGTCCCTTCCTTCGGTGAATTCCCGCCCGAAGCCCATGCGTTCCGCGAGATCGGCGAGTATGGAGTAGTCCGTCCTCGCCTCGCCCGCCGGTTCGGCCGCGCGCGTTTTGTAGGTCAGGAAGTTGCCGTCCCAGGGGATGCCGATATCCTCTTTCTCAAGGGAGTGCGCCGCGGGAAGTACCACGTCGCAATGGCGGGCGGTGGGGGTCATGAAGAGGTCGTGGCAAACGGCGAAATCGACCTTGCGGAAGGCGGCGATCCCTTTGCGGACATCGCTGCCCTGGTTGAGGAAATTTCCGCCGACCGAATAGAGGGCGCGGATGTCCGACGCATATCCGCCCGCCTTTCCCTCCAGGATAAGGTCGGGCCAGCGCACGACCGGCGCGGTCGCCTGGCCGGGGATCCCGGGGACGGGAAGAGTGCCCACCCGCGGCGACGGCAGGCGGTTGTTGAGCGATCCGGTCGAACCGCCGACTTTCCCGAAGTTGCCCGTCGCCGCCTGCAGCGCCACGGTCAGGCGCATCGGATCCTCCCCCGCGAAGACGCGCTGGACGGAATAGCCGGGAAAGAGGAGCGCGGGTTTCGCCGCCGCGTAATCCCGCGCGAAGCGGACTATCCTGGTTTCGTCCAACCCGCAGATACCGGCCGCCCAGCGCGGCGTCCGCGCTTCGCCCCCGTCCTTCCCCAGCACGTAATCTTCCAACCGGCCGAAACCGTCGGTATATTTTTCGATGAAAGGGCGATCGGCCAGATCTTCCGTCAGGAGGACATGCAATACCGCCAGCATCAGGGCCGTGTCCGTCCCCGGCCGGCAGGGAAGCCAACGCGCTCCCAGCCTTTTTGCCGTATTGGACCTGCGCGGATCGATGACGATTATCTCCGCGCCCCGCTCCTTCGCCTGGATCAAACGGCGGTCGATCTCCGTCCCCAGCCGCGCCTCCATCACGTTCGCGCCCCAAAGGATGATCATCCGCGAATACCGCATCGTCGCGGCGTCGAAGCCAGACCGCGTCCAATCGGCTCCCAGCACGTAAGGCAGGGCGAAGCGGGCGGCCCCGTTGCTGTAGTTGCTGGTCAAGGCCGTCGCGCCGCCCGACAGGTTCAGGAATCGGGAAAGGAGGGCCTGCGTGCCGTGAAGGGCGCTCGTCTGCCCCGCGCTCCCCAGGTTCAGGACCGATTCGAACCCGTGTTTGGATTGGATTTCCCGCAAGCGCGCCGCGACCAGGTCCAGCGCTTCGTCCCAACCCGCTTCGCGGAAATCATTCGATCCGCGTTCGCCGACGCGGATCAGCGGCTTCAGGATGCGCTCTTTTGCATACAGTTCAAGCGGCAGGTTGAAGCCCCTGGCGCAGCCGGTCAGGTACTTCCCGCCCGCCGGATTGTTCTTCACCCGGACCACGCGGCCCCCCTCGATCGTCGCCAGAAGGGGGCAGGCGTTGCCCCCGCAATCCTTGCCGCAAAAAACCGGAATATCGCTCATGGAGGGGAGTATACGGAAAAGGTTGGGATTGGAAAACCGATCGGTCATGAAGAAGGGGGGCGGCTGGAGGCCGTCCCCCTTTCGCTGCGGCCGCCTCCGGCGTCCTCCGCTATCCCCCCGCCTGGGGGCTCTGCCCCCAAACCCCCGCATCAGCTTCCATTCGAGTGAACTATCAACATCCACTCTGCTGATTTTCGAGTATTTTCAGCCGAATCGCCGTTGAAAATGCGGAAAAGCAACGTATACTCTCTTTATGTACTCACGCATACTCGATATGCGCCGCTTAGCGGAGCAAAAATCCTTTTTCCTTTTTGGCCCGCGCAGTACCGGCAAGACTAGCCTGCTGCGCGCCCAATTCCCGGCCGATGCCATCGTTAACCTCCTGAGCAGCGCAGTCTACTTGCCCTTGGCGGCGAACCCCTCCCGTTTCGCGGACCTCGTCCGGGAAATGCTCTTCCGCCATAGCGTCATCGTCGTCGATGGAATCCAAAAACTGCCGGTCCTGCTCGACGAAATCCATAATCTCATCGAAACAGTTCCGGTCCGCTTCGTCCTTACCGGTTCGTGCGCCCGCAAGCTCAAACGCAGCGGCGTGAATTTGCTCGCCGGCCGGGCTTGGCAAGCCAATTTGTTTCCCTTGGTTTCCGCCGAAATCGCCGATTTCGACTTGGGCCGTTACCTGCGCTACGGCGGCTTACCGCAGGTGTACTCCAGCCCGCATCCTGAAGAAGAATTGGACGCTTACCTGAACACCTACCTGAAAGAGGAAATCCAAGCGGAGGCCCTCGTGCAGAACCTGGCCCATTTCGCCCGATTCCTGAAGACCGCGGTCCTGGCCAACGCCGAACAAATCAATTTCGCCAATATCGCCAACGACGCGGGCTTACCGGCTTCCTCGATCCGGGCTTATTTCAGCATCCTGGCCGATACCTTCACCGGTTTCCTGGTCGAAAGCTGGCAAGCGTCAGCCAAACGCAAGGCGGTCGCGACGGCAAAATTCTATCTCTTCGACACCGGCGTCGCCCATTTCCTGCGCGGCGATCCGCCGCTGACGGAAGGTTCAGCCGAACATGGAAAAGCCTTCGAACAGTTCATCGCCATGGAACTGCGCGCCTGGTTATCTTACCGCCGCCGCCGCCTCGAACTGCGCTATTGGCGTACCCGGTCCGGTAACGAAGTAGACTTCCTCATCGGCGAAACCGCCGCCGTGGAAGTCAAGGCCGCCCGCGCCATATCCGACAAGCACATGAAAGGCCTCCGCGCGCTCAAGGAAGAAGGCGTATTTCGCCAATTCCTCATCGTCTCCTTCGACGAACTTGAGCGCCGCACTTCCGATGGCATCCGTTGCCTCCACTGGAAACGCTTCCTCGCGGAACTGTGGAACGACGCCTTGATCGAGACGGCATCATCCGGCGATTGAAACTTCGGGTACGTCCTGAGGTTTGTGTCGCGGGTCACGAGAACGGACCAGCATTAGCCAGTTAGGGTCATGATAACGGACCACCAATCGGGGGGCCGGGACACGATCCCTTCATCCACTTTTCTTCATCGCCTTCGCCATCTTCCCCAGGCGGGTGACCGTCTCCGCGATTTCCGGGTTCCAGAAGCCGGCGCAGAGACGGATGAAGTTTTCGAATCTGCCGGATACGGAAAAAACGGGGCCAGGGGTGAAGCCGATTCCCGCCTCCATTCCCCGATGGTAGAGTTCCAGGGAGTCCGTTCCGGCGGGAAGCTCGACCCAAAGGGCCAGGCCGCCCCGGGGACGGGATGTCCGCGTCCCTTCAGGGAAGGCTTCGGCCACCGCTTCCTGCAGGCACCCCATCTGCCGCGCCAGATTGGAACGGAGCCGCCTGAGGTGCTTCTCGTAGGATTCTTCCCGCAGGAAGGCGGCTATCGCTTTCTGGGTTACCGAACTTGTCGTCAGGCTGAAGAGTGATTTCAGCTGGATGATCCTTTCATGGTATTTCCCGCCGAGGATCCACCCGATCCGCCATCCCGCGGCCAGGCTCTTGGAGAAGGAAGAACAGTAAATCACGTTGCCGGTCCTGTCGTGGGCTTTGCAGGTTCCCGGACGACGGGGCCCGAAGCAGATGTCGCCGAAAACGTCGTCTTCGATCAGGGGGACGCGGTGCTCCTCCATTAATTCGACCAACTCCCGTTTTCCGTCCTCCGGAATGATGGAGCCCAGGGGATTGCTGTAGTTGGATACCATGAGCACGGCTTTTATTTCATGGTGCTTGAGGGCGAAACGGAGGATTTCTATGTTGATGCCGTCCTGGGGATCGGAGGGAATTTCCAATACGCGCAGTCCCAGCTCCCGGACCAACAGACCGAAATTCTGGTACGTGGGGCTTTCCAGGGCAATCAGGTCCCCGGGACGGCAGACCGCCTGGATCGCCAGATGGAAAGCCTCGGAGCAGCCGTTGGTGATGAGGACCTCGTCCGGGCCGCAGGCGATTCCCGCGTCAACGCCCAGGCGTGCGATCTGTTCCCTGAGCCCCCGGTCGCCCGGCAGGAACTGGTATTCCAGGGACCGGGCGCCGACGATGCGCGTCTGCTCCACCAGGTGGGCGGTCAGTTGTTTTTCCGGCAGCAGGGCGGGATCTATATTCGCCAAGGACATGAGGAAACCGGCGTTTTCGCTTCGTTCCTGGTAGGGACCCATGATGCGGCACATGCTCATCTTCATCGGATCCAGGCTCTCGGGAATATCCCTGGTCGCCCGAGGAAGGGGAAGCGCCTTCCTCCGCACGAAAAAGCCCGATTGCGGACGTCCTTCGATATAGCGCTGGGTTTCCAGAAGCGAATACGCTTCCTTCACCGTATTGACGCTGACTCCGAGCCGCTTGCTCAGCGACCGGATGGAGGGAATCCGTTCGCCTTCGCGATAGCTTCCGGCGTCGATCGCTTCCAGCATCGTCTCCGCAATTCCTCCGTACAGGGTTTCGCTCATGATGAAAAGATATCCCAAGGCTCATCGTCGGGATAGATACAATTCCCCCGCGGAACGCGGACACAGTGCTTTCCCGCTCAGGCGTGGGCAAAAAAACAGGCGCGAACTGATTCTGTTTTCCCCCTTGCCCTTTCGCTACCTTTATCACCGAGGCATCCGCTTCGGGAGGAAAACATGGTCCATGTGCTGGATGGGAACCGGGAAGCAGTCGCGTTGGGGAATTGCCGTTTCATCGTTCTTTCAGGCAAAGCCTGGATCACCCGGAAGGGGGATCCGGAAGATTTCATTCTGGATGAAGGGCAGGAAATGGAACTCCCCGGCCGCGGCTGGATCGCGCAGGGGCTCCGTCCGGGGAAGGCGCTCCGGTATCAGGCATCGGATATCCGGGAACTGTCCGCAGGCGCGCGGTCATCCTCCGTATTCGATGCCGTCGTATCGAAGCGTTATCCGGCAATCGATCGTGACCGTGTCCGCCCCTGCATCGATATCGATGCGCGGGGATGAAGCTTCGGTATCCCGGTCGGCGGCATCCCCGTCGAGGACGCGGAGGACGCTGACGAAAACGGCCTTCCCCGAAAAACCGCCGCTCCATGAAAGGACGGGGATAGCCTCCTTGAAGGCGTAGCGGTCGGACAACCAGCCCGAGTCAAAGCGAGGAGGCGCCGTGTCCGAGAAAGCGCCCGCCCGCTTCAGGCTCATCCCGAGGGTGATTCGCTTCCCGGCGTTTGAGCGGAACTCCGCAGCGGCGGCCCAGGCGTCCCCGGCTCCGGTCCCGGCCCCGGCTCCGTCCCCGGCCACGGCCGGGGACACGGCGACGCTGGTTTTTTCCGGCCGGTTCAGGGGAAAGCGCAGATCGAATGAGTGCGTTCCCTTCGCCCCGAGGACATCGACGATTACGAGGATATCCTCTTCCTTCAAGAACAGGATACGCCGTTCTACGGAGACCGGATCGCCCAAGCGGAGGTATCCTGAATGGCTGGCTACGACATAATCGAAAGCGGCATTTGATTCGAAACAGGACACGCGGCATTCGGCCTCCGGTTTTCCCCATTCCTGCGAACTCCGATACGGGGTCTGGTTGGCGTCGTCGACCGTGATCGTCGAATGCGCTCCGGTTCCCTTGAAGTACCTTCGCCATTCTCCTTCCTCGTAGGTGAAGCGGCCGGGATCGACGATCAACGGGAGGCCCCGTGAGCACATTTCGAAGGAGAGCGCGTCGGCGTGCCCGTGCGGTCCGCCCAGGGCCGCGGCATCGAACTGAACCTGCGTTTTCCCGTTGCGGAGGGAAAAGAAGCCCGTCCGCGGGAACACGAAGGAAACGGGGCTCATCGCCGCAGTACCGAAGAAAGGTTCATGCCGACGCCAGGCGTCCGGTCCGATGAACCACAGTATTTCCGGGTCTCCCGTTCCCTTGCGCGAGATGCTCTCGTCGTCCAGGCACGCGCCGAGGAAGGCGAGCGTCGTCCGGCCCGAGTCGTTCGGGTCACCGTCGGCGAAGGCGGAGGTGAGTCCGTCCTGCCGAATCGTCGCCTCCGTGAAGGAAGCCATGGCCCGCAGGCGTTCATCGTAACCGCGCGGAATCGGAAGAGCGGATTTCACGGCGGCCTGCCGATAACGCGCGAACAGCAGAAGGCTGAGGTTGTGATACAAGGGAGTCAGTTCGCTATGGACGCCTTCCTCATTGACCTGGCGGCGCAGGCAAAGTTCGAAGCGCTCGGACGCGACCTGCCGCCACCAGGGCGCGCGCGGATGGTCCTGAAGCTCCAGCCCGACCAGGAGCGGGCCGAGCATGTGCATCATCGCGTGGTTGATGTCGGCGCTGCCCAGAAACCGGCACAGGTAGTCGGCATGCTCGGCCAGCGCGGTCCGCAGTTCCTCCCGGAACGCGTCGTCCATGGCCGGGCTATCCTTCATCAACTGCAGGGCGAGCAGCCAGCTCTCCGCGCGCAGGCCGGTCTCCAGAAGGCGCCAGGGACCGGGTCGCTGGAAAAACACCGCCTCCCCGTACGGCGTATCGAAATCGACGGGGTTTTGCGTCCGCCAGCCGCGCACCTGTGCGGTGAATGCGCGGACGTATTTTTCATCGCCCGAGAGTGCCCAGGCCCTGCCGAAATCCACGGCGTGGCTGAATCGGTTGACCAGCCAGGTGAATTCGGGGTCCCCGGTCGGATTGAGTTTCCAATCCACGGGGGAGCCGAGGTGGATTTCCCGGCCGGCGGCCATGGAATGGGCCGGGCTGAAGTAGCCTTCCGCGTGCCGGTCGGCGCTCTCCCGGGTCCGCCGGACTTCCCCGGGGAAACGCTCGCGCCAGATCGCCAGGGACGCCTTCAGCTCGTCGTCGCTCAGGTAGGGCATTCGAACCGCACCGTCTTGATCTCCCAGGGTCCGAATTCCATGGCAATGCCGCCGTCGGCAAGGGTCAGCTCCTCCTGTTCCCGTTCCAGAAGATCGCAACTGAAGGCTTTACCGGCCGTGAAAGCCGGGCGGAGGACTATCCGCGCCTGGGTCCCGAAAGATTCCAGCAGGCGGACGACGAGGTCTCCGCTTCCGTCCTCCGCGGTCTTGTACGCCAGGCAGCGCACGCCCGGAGAGTCGAAGGAAAAGCCCAGTCCGCCGAGATCGCTCCGCGCGTCGCGACCGCGCGCCAGGACCAGGGGGTCGTTCAGGTCGGCGACCTCATCCAGGAGCCCATCCGCTTGCCAGGAGCCCCCGTGGGCGAAAAGCGAATAGGTGAACGAATGGAGGCCCCGGTCGCTTTCACGGTCCGGCCGTACGGGAGCGCGGAGCAGGGTCAGGCGGAGGACATCGTCCACTACGTCGCATCCGTATTTGCCGTCGTTGAGTACCGCGACGCCGAAGGTTCCGTCCGATACGCCGAACCAGGAATGGCAGGGGACTTCGAAGCGGGCCTGTTCCCAGCTCGTGTTGCGGTTGTTCATGCGGTCCAGCACGCCCGCGGACGTGTCCGTCTGATAGGTGCGCGCCTTCACCGCGACGGGGAAGGCGACCTTCAGCAGTTTCTGGTCCTCCCTCCAGTCGACCCAGGTTTCAAAATCGATCCGCGGCCGCCGGGCGTGGATGCGGATGATCTGGACCGCGCGGCTGTCGCCGAAACGGCGTTCCATGCGTACGGCAGCGCTGAGCGGTCCGCGCTCGACTACTTCGATATTGGTCCAGGGAGGCAGCTCGATCGGATAGAGTTCGTAGGTCTTGACGATGTCCCAGGCGTTGTAGAGTCCCGGGCGGTCGTCGAAGAGCTGCCACTCGGCCGCCGCCCTTCCCTGCCGCGTGATCGCCTTGCCGCGGATCAGGTCCCGTATCCCCGTGATGCGGCCGTCGCCGTCCAATTCCAAATCGAAAAAGGCGTTCCGCATGCCGCGGGCAGACACTTCCAACCCGGGAAGCCCGACGCACCTGGCGCTGCCCCCGGCCCCGCGGTGTGCGCCGCCACCGGCGCCGCCACCGGCGCCGCGGCCCGCGCGGCCCGCGCGGCCCGCGCGGAACCGGAGGGCGCCCATCGCCGAAACCGGCTCGATGTCCGCGATGAAGCGCGTGCCGCCGTCGACGGCCGTTTGCGCCTGGACCGCGCGGCCGCTTCCCCCGCCGTCCACGAGGACCGCGTCCGCTTCCGAGGCCGCGTCCGCATCCGCATCCGCGGCTGGCCAGGAATCCAGGTACGCGGTCGGGCCGCGCCTCTGCGGAAAGGCGTTGACCGCCGAGTAGACCTCTCCTTCTCCCTCCCCTCCTCCCGAAGGGGCCAGCAGATCCAGGACCCGTTCGCGCAGGGCGCGGAATTCGCCTTCCATGGCGTCATAGGTTTCCAGGGCGTCGATCGTCACCTGCGCGGTGTGGCTTCCCGGCAGGATGTCGTGGAACTGGTTGAGCAGCAGCTTCTTCCATGGCTTGGCGAGCTCGCGCGCCGCGGTGGCGCGCGTCGCGCCGCCGCGTGCCGCACCGCCACGCGCCGGGGCCGCGCCGAGGAGGGCGGCCATGGTCATGAGGCTTTCGGTCTCGCGCGCCAGGTATTCCCCCCGGCGGTTGCGCTTCTTGAGTTCGGCCTTGGTCGTGAAGGTGCCGCGGTGCATCTCCAGGTACAGATCGCCGTCCCAGGTAGCCAGTCCCTTCGACGAGCCGAAGGCCGAATGGAGATACTCCTTGCCCGTGGTCAGCCGCATGCGGGGAATGCCGGGCAATTTTTCCTGCCTCTTGAACCATTCGAGCATCTCGTCGGTGACGCCGCTTCCGCCGTCGCCGTACCCGTACATCTGCAGGGATTCGGGGCAGCTTTCCTTTTCCTGGTAGCGGGCCCAATTCTCGGCCGCCTGGCCGGGCTCCATCCAGGTGATGAAATGGACCGGGGGAACGCAGGCGGCGATTTCCGAGCCGTCGATTCCCTTCCAGATGAAGTTGTTGTGCGGGAACAGGTTGGTGTCGTTCCAGGTGGACATCTTGTTCGACACGAAATAGTCGATGCCGCTCTTCTTCAATATCTGCGGCATGATCGGGCTGTTGCCGAAAACGTCGGGCAGCCAGCAGTTGTCCACGTCGACTCCGAACTTCTCCAGAAAATACCGCTTCCCGTACAGGATCTGGCGGATGAGGCTTTCCGCGGATATCAGGTTGCAGTCGGGTTCCACGTACATCCCGCCGACGATTTCCCAGCGACCCTCGGCGACGCGGCGATTGAGTTCCCGGAAGAGGCGCGGGTACCAGGTTTCCAGGGCCTCGTAGGTCCAGGCCTGGGTATGGGCGTAGGTGAATTCCGGGTGGCGGTCCATAAGGCGCAACTGGATGAGGACAGTGCGCGCGTTCTTCTGCACCGTCTGGTCCACGGTCCAGTGGTAGGCGATGTCCAGGTGCGAATGCGCCACGCAGGCCAGGCGGCCCGTCTTGCCAAAGGGATGGCGGGCTCCGTAGATTTCCTTTTCTATGAACGCGCGCAACGCGGGCGCGGCCGCGCGCAGTTCCCCGGCCGGGCATTCGAAGGGCGGGAAGCGCTTCAGCAATTCTTCGATGAGGCGCCGCAGATGGTTCCGCACGTCTTCTTCGATCAAAGGGCTGAAAGCCGTCTGGTAGATCATGTCCAGGTCGTACTTGAGCGCCTGGGTTTCGCCGTCCAGCACGACGAGCTCGGGCGTACGGAAGATCTGGGCGCACCCGCGCAGCTGCCTCGTTTTGGTGCTTCTGTCGTCGTCCGGTTTGGAACGCGTGTAGGCTTCCAGCATGAGGTCGCGGCGTTCGCCTCCCGCGGCCGGGACGCACAGGGGGATTTCCGTCCTGTTCGGATCAAGGCCGTCCAGGTATTTCCCGTTTTCGCTGACGATGACTTCGGTCGGCGTCTGCATCCGCAGCCACAGGTTTTTCCCGGCGAAGCGCCCGGGCACTGTGAATGAACACCTGAAAACGCAGGTGGCGTCGGGACCGCCCCACCCGTCCCCCTCGCGGATCGGCTTCCAGCCGGAATCTTCCCACTGGTAGCCTTCGGGCCTGTACCGGGCGCTCCGGACTTCCCAGCCGTCGATGCGCTGCCGGTCGGCGATGACCGCGTCGGCCGCCTGCCGGAAGACGATCCCGGCCCACTTCTCCATGCTGACGCTTCTGCGTTCCACCGCGATATGTGCCATTATTCGTCTCCCTTCAGCGGGCGTAGTAGGGAACGTGCCTGTTGACGGACACCCGCACGTCCAGGTCCGTTTCCGCTTTCACGTAGGATTCGATCCACCGGGGAAATTCGACCTCGCAGCAGGGGCAGGTGGCGCAGTCCGCATAGGCTCCGATGCGCAAGGACAAGCCGTCCAGCCCTTCGAATTTTATGTCGCCGCCGTCCACCCGGGCACGCGGGCGGATCCGCTCATCGATCAGTTTCCGTATTGTCGCTTCCATCTCATCCATAATAGGGATGATATCGTCATCTTCGATTCGACGATATAGACATTTTTGCCCAATATCCCTGATGTATGTCCGAAAAGTCCTATTCGAGGTATACTGTCGAAGGAGGAACGTAGTGGGGGAAAACGAACGCATCATCGAACTAGACGATATCGACATCAAGCTGGAGCTGGGAGGGTACACGGCCAACATCCTGTACCTCCGCTTCGCTCCTCCCAGCCGGATCCGCAATATCGGGAACCACTGCCACAGCGGCTACGAGCTGCATTTCATACCCTTCGGCCGCGGCCGCCTGGTCGCCCAGGGGAAACGCTACGCCATAGAAAAGGATATCTTCTATTTGACCGGCCCGGGCGTCTACCACGAACAGACAGGTGACCCGGAGGATCCGATGGCCGAATATTGCCTCAACTTCGAACTGATTCCGACCCGCTCGCCCCTTTCCGGCCGGAAAGGCGCCTACGTCGACGAGGACGCACGCCGCATCGGCGAGACGATCCAAGGCCTATCGTTCCGGATCGGCGGCGACTGCCGGGAGTCGATCGGGCTTTTCGAGAAGGTGCTGGAGGAAATCAACGGCAAGTCCATCGCGTACTATTCGATCATCAGGAATCACCTTTTCGCGATAATCGCGGACGTCGCGCGCCGCTGCGCCGCCGATGGCCGCTCGTCGGTTCTCCCTCCGGAAAAACACGCTCGCGACAGGCGGCGCTTCATCGCCGACCTCTACGTGCAGGATGCGTGGAATACCCGCAACGTCCGCGATTGCGCCCGGCGGCTGGGCGTGGGCGTCAGGCAAACGGACCGGATCTTCAAGGAATACTACGGCATGAGTTTTGTCGAAAAACTGCTTTCGGTCAGGATGGACAACGCCCGGAAGATACTGGCCGAGACGGATTCGCCGATCAAGGTCGTCGCGGAAACGGTCGGATACGAGGACTTCGGATATTTCTGCCGCGTGTTCAAAAAAAAGGTCGGCATGTCCCCGTCCGGCTACAGGAAGGCATCCCTCCCGCCGGAATAGCGGTTTATTTCATATTCCGACAATTTATTCCCCATTCACGAAGCGCCGGAACGGGTCCACCCTTGTGGTGGACGCTGTCGAGAGACGCTCCCGCCGCGCTCAGATCGATCCTGTCGATCCCGATCCGAGGTATTTTCTATATCCCATGACGTCACCGTCCCCCGCTCCGGTTCGCGGTCAATTCGAATCAGCGGTTTCCTTCGGTTCCCCGGCTTCGAGAAGGCGCGCGTCGCGGTAGGTCAGTACGGCCTGGACAAGCATCAGGGCTCCGGTACCGATCAGTATAAACTCGATTTGGACCGCGTCCGCGAGCGGCCCGAAGATCAGCATGGAGAGGGGCATGATCGAAGTCTGCAACATGACTTGGACGCCGAAGACGCGCCCCATGAAGTCGGCTTCGACCCGTTCCTGGAGCATCGTCGTCATCGGGGCGTGGTAGGCCGGCATCACGACGCCGAAAAGAACCATGAAGGCCAGGTAGAGCCAGAACCAGGGCACGAGACCGAGGGCGAGGGTGCAGAAAGCCCAGAGGAGGTTCGCCGTCAGCATGGTGCGCACCCGGTTGCGGAAGCCGCCCCAGGAAGCCAGGAGGGCGCCACCGATCATCATGCCGACCGAAAAAGCGATCTCGATCGCGGTGAGCCTCCAGACCTGGTCGCCGAAGGTCCGCGTCGCCTGCAGGGGCGTGAGAAAGGCGGCCGGCGTCACCAGGAAGAACAGGACCGCGATATACCGGAAAAAGCCCGCGAGGTAGCGGTGGTCGCGGATATAGCGGAAGCCGAGGACCAGGTCGTGGAGGTAGCCCTTCTCGACCGCGGCCAGGTCGGCCTTCTCCTTCGCCTTCCGAGGCTCGATCTTAAGGAAAAAAGCGAGGATCGCGATCGCGGGGACCGCGGTGGCCACGTCCACGAGGAAGATCGCCGATATCGAGAACCAGGACAGGAGGGCGCCGCTCGCGATCGGCGATACGAGCATAACGGCCGACAGGATCGTCTGGTTTAAACCGTTGACCCTCATCAATTCGCCCTCGGGCACGAGCTGGGGCAGGATGGCGCCGACCGCCGGCATCTGGAGGGCCTGCCCCACCGAACGCAGGGCTTGGGCCGTCAGGAGCAACCATAGGGCGCCTCCGCCCAAGCCATAGGCGAGCGCGAGCGCCGCGCTCACCAGGGCGACGAGGCCGTCGGCGAGCATGATCATGCGCTTGCGATCGTAGCGGTCCGCGAAGACTCCCCCGAAGGGCGAGATCAGGAAGCTCGGCACGAAGCCGCAGACGATGGAGAGGGTCATCGCTATCCCCGACTTCGTGGATAGCGTGATGTGCCACATGATCGCGTATTGGACCAGCGAAGAACCGAACATGGACAGGGCCTGGCTGGCCAGGAAGACCGTGACGTTCCGCTTCCAGGCGGAAGGGGACGAGCTCCCCGGGGCTGGAGCGGACTGGGCGGGGGCAGTCTGGGCGTCGGACATAGTGTGCGTACCTCGCCTAGAGGATACAGGAATTCCGTCCCGGGGGCAAAAGATACGACACATGGAATAACTGGCGGGAATTGTCATTTCGGGATTCTGGCGATTTTCCGCCGGAAAGCGGGCTTCGCTCTGAATCCGGCGTTTTTAGCTACCTAGTTGACTGCTCCATATGCACATGCGGAACCGGTTTCCGATCGCATGAATCCGGAAATAGATGGAAACGGATAGGTTATTTTCCCGCCAACCCTGATGTTTCGACCATAGCGCTCAGTCCGTCACACCGTCGGGCATGGCTTCCGATCCACCGTGCAGGCCTGACTTCTTGGCGAGGCTCCGAGGATCAGGATCGGGAGCCCGTTCAGGCAGGTGAAGCCCCCGATGCTCTCGATGTATGGGGCGATGGCGAGGAAGCCGAGACGGATTCGCCGATCAAGGACGTCGCGGAAACGGTCGGATACGAGGACTTCGGACATTTCTGCCGCGTGTTCAAAAAAAAGGTCGGCATGTCCCCGTCCGGCTACAGAAAGGCATCCCTCACGCCGGAATAGGGCCGGAATAGCGTTTTTTTCCCCATTCCGACAGTTTTTTCCCCATTCACGAAGCGCCGAAACGGGTCCACCCTGAATCGTCAAAGGCGGAGGTTAATGAACGATGACGACCAGCATACGAACCGCGCGGACCAAGCCGCGCCTTTTTGAGAAGTATTTCCGCTATCGGGTGCTGTTCCTCATGTTCCTTCCGGTTCTGGTTTACTATTTCGTTTTCCAGTACCTCCCGATGTACGGCTTGATCATCAGCTTCAAGAATTTCCGGTTCCTGGACGGAATATGGGCGAGTCCCTGGGTCGGCCTGGCCAATTTCCGCGACGCGTTCACGAGTTCCGAATTCTGGGACGTATTCCAGAATACGCTCATCATCAGCGCCCTGAAGCTCCTGGTCGGTTTCCCCGCGCCGCTGATACTGGCGTTGATGCTCAACGAAGTCCGCAACCATACCTACAAACGGTTCGTACAGACGGCGACCTATCTGCCGCACTTCCTTTCCTGGGTCGTCCTGGCCGGCGTGACGATCAACTTCCTTTCGCCGTCCTCCGGTCCGGTGAACATGATCCTGAAAAACTTCGGCGTTAATCCGGTCTACTTCATCGGGAGCAGACAGCACTTCGTTTCCGTGCTCGTCTGGTCTTCCGTGTGGAAGGATATCGGATGGGGAACCATCGTCTACCTGGCGGCCCTGTCCGCGGTCAATCCCGAATTGTACGAAGCCTGCCGGATAGACGGCGCGGGCCGCATCAGGCAGACGCTGGTCGTGACCCTACCGGCCATCGCCCCGGTCATCACGATCATGCTGATCTTCGCCGTCGGAGCGATCGTGAACGACGATTTCGACCAGATATACAACCTCTACAATCCGGCGGTCTATTCCGTGGCCGACGTCCTGTCCACCTACATCTACCGGATGGGCTTGGAGAACATGCTCTACAGCTATACGACGGCGATAGGGCTGTTCAAAAACCTGATAGCCTTCGTCCTGGTACTGGGAACGAACGCCCTGGCACGCCGCTACAGCGACTACGGTCTTTGGTAGGAGTATCCGAACGATGAACACGATGACGAAAGGCGAAAGGGCCTACCAAGCATTCAATTACGCCGCCATTTCCGTTCTCGCCTTCCTGACGCTGTATCCCTTCTGGGACGTCATCCGGCTTTCCTTCTCCTCCGCGAGCGAGGCAGGGCGGATGGGATTCTCGATGTGGCCGAGGGAGCCGAGCACGGAAGGATACAAGTTCGTCCTGAATAACCACTACATCTGGCTCGGATACCGGAACACCGCCGTCCGGATCGTAATCGGGATGGCCGTCCAACTCGCCTTGACGATACTCGCCGCGTTCTGCCTGTCAAAGCGCGAGTTTCCAGACCGGAAATTCTGGACCCTGGCGATCGTCTTCACCATGTTCTTCCGCGGAGGCCTGATACCCGATTATCTGCTCGTCAGGAGCCTTCATATCGACAACACCATCCTGGCTCTCGTGCTTCCGCGCGCCGTGGATACCTTCGCGATGCTGATCATGCGCAATTATTTCATGACGATTCCGAAGAGCCTGGAAGAATCCGTGCGCATCGACGGCGCGGGCGAATGGATACTGCTGACCAAAATCATCCTGCCACTGTCCAAACCGATCATCATGACCGTGGCACTTTGGGGAATCGTCTGGCATTGGAACGCCTGGTTCGACTGCCTGATCTACATCCGCGATGCGGACAAATACGTGCTGCAGGCGATACTGCGGAAGATCATCATCGACGCGGCTCCCCAATTCAACGAATCCTCCGGCGGTACTCTCTCCTTCATAGAGACGTCCCAGGAAGTCGTCAAATGCGCGTCCATCGTCGTAGCCACCTTCCCGATCCTGGTGATCTATCCCTTCATGCAGAAATATTTCATCCACGGCATGGTCGTCGGAGCGATAAAAGAATGAGAACGGCGCGCCGTATGGCGCGCTGCGGATATGCATGTATTATTTCAGGAGGCGAGAAATGAGAAGACTGAAGAAAACGATCTGGTTGGCCATTGCCGCGACGGTGCTTGTCGCGGGCGCTTTCGCCGAGGGAAAAGCGGATGCAGCGGCTCCCGCGGCCGCCGCTTCGGGACCGATAACGATCAATTGGATGCCGCAGAACGACGCGCCGGTGGATCCGAATTCGCCTGTAGTCCTGGAGCTTGAAAAACAGCTTGGCGTGAAGCTGAATTTCGTGTATCTGGACCGCTCCAAGGAAACGGAATTGCTCAATCTCCGGATCGTCTCCAACGATATCCCAGACGTCATGAAGCTGACCGAAAGCCGTTTCCGTGCGTACATCGATCAAGGCGTGCTGGCGTCCATCCCCGAAGCCCTGGTCAAGGAAAAAGCCCCCAAGCTCTACGCGCTGATTTCCCGCGACGGCGGCACGAAGGCGTGGGAATACCCCAAAAACGGCGGCAACCTCTACGGCATCCCGATACTCAATCCGAACGGCGCGTACAATTTCGTTCCCATCTGGCGCGACGATTGGCTCAAGAAAGTCGGCGTCGCCAAAATACCGGCGACCCTGGCCGAAGCGGAAGCCGCTTTCTACAAATTCGCCAATGAGGACCCGGACGGCAACGGCGCCAAGGATACCTACGCGCTTTCCAATACCGGCTTCAGCGTGGTATTCGGAGCGTACGGCGGGCTACCCTACTTCTCCAAGGGCGGCGGGTTGGGCTTCACCTGGTCGGTCGTCAACGGAAAAGTCACCGCCACCGCGACGATGCCGGAGATGAAGGAAGCCCTGACCCTGCTCAACAAATGGTACAAGGACGGGCTCATCGATCCCGAGTTCATCAGCGAAGAGAGCAAGGGCCAGTATTGGGGCAACTCGGTTACGTTCTGGAACGGAAAGATCGGCTTCTCCTGCCCCGGCCTTTCATACCACGTGAACAAGCCCTATTTCGATGGCGACATCGGTTCGGTCAACTACCCGAATTTCACCAAGCTGCAACCTGCCGGCTCCTACGATTTCGGCAAGCCGCTGGTCGGCCCCGCGGGAAAATCAGGAACCGAAAAATGGAGCACGTATCCCGGTACCTACCTGACCTTCGGACGCCAGGTCGCCAAGGACCCCGCCAAGATGGCCAAGATCCTCGAGGTCCTTGAGCGGACCGCAACGGACGAAGCGATCTACATGCTCTCCCGCGGCGGCATCAAAGGCCTCACTTACGACATCACCGCCGCCGGCGCGATGGTCCAGCTGAAACCCAATGCCGAAGCGGCGTCTTTCGGAGTCGGCAACAACGGCATCGGTTTCATGAACGAGACCAACTTCGACCTCACCAAGAAATTCGATCCCTACAGGTACGGGTTCGCCGACAAGGTCGGCAAGACCGGAGACAATTACACCAACGCCGCATGGGCCGGCCTGGAATCCGACGCCAAATACAAGGCGGTGGTGGAGAAGAAGATCAGGGAAAACTACATGCTGTTCGTCATCGGAGAACGCAAGCTGAGCGAGTTCGACGACTTCGTCGCCGACCTGAACAAGGCCGGCCTGCAGCAGCTGACGACGGAAGCGAACGCCTGGTACGCGAAGTATAATAAATAGTCCTGACTGAAACGCCGCCCCCCCACCGCGCCGCGAGGCTCCGGGGGGGGCGGAGTCCTTACGTATAATCTTGGACGAGGGCGGAACCTCCAGATTATGCGGGCGCGCCCGTGGGTGAGCTTGATGGCGGCGCTCATATCCGGACGCAATTTACCGCCGCGTATTGAAGGGGAAACGGAATCGGCCACGTCCTGCCTGCACAAATCAGGATTCGAACCCACGAGGAGCGAAATCACGCTATCTATTCCGTATACTTGTATGATCACGTTGTTAATATCCGGGAGGCCGGTATGTCCTTGAGCCGCTTTTCGCTTGTTGCCGCCGCCGCGCTTTTCCTGTCGGCCTGCGCTTCCACCGCCAAAGGTCCCGGTCCGCTTTCGGTTGTCGATAGAGTCGACGTGGCTCGGTACGCGGGTCGCTGGTACGAAATCGCCCGGTACCAGCATGTTTTTGAGCGGGACGTCGTCGGCGCCGCCGCCGAATACTCGCTCAAGCCCGACGGGACTATTTCCGTGATCAACAGCGGGTTCAAGAAAACGCTGGACGGCAAGTATACGTCCATCCAAGGAACAGCAAGAGTACCGGATGTTTCGAAACCCGGCCGCCTCAAGGTGCGCTTTTTCGGTCCCTTCGAGGCCGACTATCTTATTTTCGGTTTGGACGCGGACTCATACTCCTGGGCGCTCGTGGGTTCGGATAACCGTAAATATCTTTGGTTTCTCGCCCGGACGCCGACGATCGGCGATGCGGTTTTTGAGCGAATGAAAACGATCGCCCGAGCACAGGGCTATTCGCTCGATGAGCTCTACAAGGTTCCCCAGAAGGAAAGATAGGACAGTTCGCGGCCGTCCGTTCCGCCCTGCCCCGCAATACGGACGCCGCCTGCCCTGTTCTCCGCATCAACGCTCCAGATCGACGGGCGGGTTGCTCACGGTAGCGAGCTAGGCCGGGAACCTAGCCCACGCCCTTTTTCGTGCGGCGGCGTCTTGAAACTAGGGTCAGCTGAAAACCGTCCCTGGGCTGGTCGGGCGGCACCTTTCCTCTTCCGCAATTTTTTCATTGTCCGAATGAAAAGCAGAATACTCAATATCATCATGCCGCCTTCAAGGGAGGTTGCGATGATCGTACCCCGGTTGAAACCCGCGCCGTCCAGGTTGAACCCGATGATTCCATACAGGCCGAGGCCGCCCTTTGCCGTCGGATCGAAGGTCAGAGGAATTCGTTCCCAGACGATAAAATCAAGAACCCAGTGGCTGAATGCGGTAAGCGCGACGATGATACCGGTTTTAGTTCTGTGACTGAACACAAAGGCGATGAGCCCCCCGAGGAACGACCAGGCCAAAGCCATCAGGAGACTGTGCGACCATGGATCGTAGGCCATGTTGTCCAGCCCCAAAAAAACGAAAATGAAATAGAGAAGGTCGATGGCGTAGGAAGAGAGCAATAGCGCCCAAAGCGGTATCGCGGGTTCGATTCCTTTCGCCGCGAACCCCATGGCGAAATGTCCGGTCGGCGACATCAATTGCTCCTTGATTTATCGTTTTCCCGTAACCGCTTCAAGTATCCTGTCGCGCTTTCCGTCTCCGAGACGCATCAGGAGTTTCAACGCAAGCGGCACGGCGACAAGATATCTGGCTTTCGGATTTTTCGCGGATATGGCTTTCAGCACCACGTCGGAAACCGCGCCCGGCTTCGCCTCCATTTTCCTGGCTTTCGTGACCATGGAATGATTTTGATCATACATCGAACGATACGGCGAAAGGGAACGACCGGTTATTTCTTCGGACAGACGGTCCATCGTCCGCTGGAAACAGGTACCGATGAGTCCCGGCTCTATCAGAATGACGCGCACGCCGAAAGGCTTGAGTTCCTGACGAAAGGCGTCGCTCAACCCTTCCAGGGCAAATTTGGAAGCGCAATATCCGCCGCCGCCGACCGTCGGAAGCTTCCCGGCGATAGAACTGATATTGACGATGGTTCCCGTTTTCCGCTCCCGCATAAGGGGAGAGACGGCCCGCATCAATTTGACCGCTCCGAAAAAATTCACCTCAAAAATCGCGCGCAGTTCCTTTTCCGGAAGTTCCTCGACGGAACCGCAGAAGCCGTATCCCGCATTGTTGACAAGTATATCCAGCCGTCCGTAAGCCTTCATGGTTTCGGCCAGGGCCGAATTTATGGAGAGTTCATCGGTTACGTCCAGCGTAAGTTTCATCGCCGCATTCAATTTTTCGAGCGACCCGATCTGTCTGGCGGTGGCCACAACGGTATATCCCGCCTCGGTCAATCGGTCCGCCAGATCGTATCCTATTCCGGATGAACAGCCGGTTATCAGAGCCACTTTATGGTCAGCGCTTTCATTTTTCATCATTGCCCTCCATGCGAAACAAGCCCTTGGCGGAAAGCGCTAGCCAAATCATGGCCAGTATTCCGCCGGGTGCCGCGATGGCCGTTACGGCCACCCTGGTCCCGGGTACGAAAGTCACCAGGCAAACATAGACGAACAGGCAGGCGTTCCCGATGATTCCGAACCATGCGCATGCCTTGCCGAAGATTTTTCCCATGAGCATCAGAAACGATAAAACGACATTCGAGAAAATGGGAAAGGCAAAACCGGGAAAAACTCCGGCGCCCCCATGTTCTCCCCGTGCCAAAATCGCCTCGCCCGCCGCAGCCAAAAGCGAGGATCGTTCCGGCGTTGCGGCGAAATATTTATGGCTGAGATCAAGCATCGGGAGCGCGGGATTGGCAGACGCAAAAATCGCCGTGCCTATGACGGCGATGACTAACGCGAAGGCGGACTCCGCCGGATAAGTCTTCCGATGGGCAAGGCAAAGCGCCAAGGTGCAAAGAATCATGACGCTAACGGTTATCAGGTTGAGAAAATCCAGATTGTACATCCCGAGCAGCGGATTCGTCCTGATCTGGGCGAATCTCTCGATAGCAGTTTCCGGCAGGGCGTTCAGATTGCCCCCCAACACAATACTCGCGATAATGTCCAGCAGACTTCCCGCCATGACGAAAATCGCCGCCAGTGCCCCCGCAAAGTACAAGCCATTCTTTGGTTTCATTCGTCTCTCCACTTATACAGGATTACCGGTTAACCCGGTCATAATACGATCTCAGCGGCACGCGGTGGCTTTCGACAAATTCCTTGAAATATCGATGAATTTCATCAAGCGCGTAATCCGGAGGAAGATATTTTGCCGGAATGGGAAATTCATTGACATGGCCTATCTCGTAATGGAGAGGGGCAAGATAGAGAATCCTGCGCGCTTTTTCGTCCCCGCCTATTCCGCCCTCCGACAAAAAAGAGACCATATCCCGCAAAAACTTCCGCAATTCCTTTGAACGTCCCTGGATATCGAACAGCGCCAGGATTTTCCTGATTAGTTCCGGGTCGTCGATATCGGGACAATGAAAAAGATAAAAGGAATTCTCAAGGCCGAATTCCCTCATCGAAGCGAGAAGTCCGCCCGTTTCGATTTCGCCGTTGATGTAGGTATTCGGAGCGAGCTTCCTGAAACCGTAATTCTTCAGCGTTTCGCGCACTGCCTTCCGTTCGCTGATTTCGTTTTCGGCAAATGAAAACACCGCCAACAAAAAACCTTCCCGGTTTTCCCTGCCGATCGTCGTCAGACCCATATCGAACTGGCGCCTCGCCATCCTGTAGCGGGTAATGCCGTTCCCGTCCTTATCGCTCTCGATCAGTCCGGCCGCCCTCTCCCTGGACAACGCGGTGCGGACCGCTCCGTCGGCGATACCGGCATACTGCGCCAGGTCGCGGATTCCGTTGAGCGATGCCTCCGGAGCATCACGCAGAAATTCCAACCCCATGCGGAAAGTGAGCGGAGCGTATACCACCGATTTCGGAGTGAGCGGATAGAGCGTCTTGAAATTCATGCCGCCTCTGTTACAAATATTAGCACTTATTACTTAATATGTAACCAATGGCATTACTTGTCAATAGCGGCGTCCGGGCCGCGCTTCCCCGCGCGAGCGGGCGTCACGGCTGAATACGACTCCTGCCGTCCGGATTCGATAGTTGACGGTATTTGCTTGGCGACAGGCCGTTGCGGGCCGAAAAAACCTTGGAGAAATAGTATTGATCCCCGATCCCCACCAGGCAGGCGATTTCCTTGATGCTGAGGGTTCCGGTGCGCAGCAGTTCCCTGGCTCTGCGAAGCCTCCGCTCCCGCAGGTATTCCATGGGAGTCAGGCCGTAGGCGCGGGCGAATTCTCCGGAAAAATAGTTGGGCGCGTACCTGGAGGCGGCGGCGATAAGGGGAAGCGTGAGGTTCTCGGCGTATCGGCTATCCATTAGCGCCGCCGCGGCCGCAACCCGGTTTTTGGCGCGCGGTGACGGTTCGGCGCAGGTTTCCACGATCAGGGCGAGCAGTTCGTGGATGCTGCACGAAAGCCTGAGCGACGCGGAAGCAAAGGATTCGAGCCTGGTCTCCTCGTGGCGGGCCAGGATGTCGATAAAAATCCCCTCCGCAGACTTCGGGAGGTCCGGAATATAGGGAGGGATCACAACGACGGCGCCGTTCGCCGCATCCACGTACCGCATCGAAGGCGCAGGCGATTCCATTCCGTCCTGCGGAGCCGCTTCCTTGTAGCGTCCGGCATAGCCGGGCGAAGGATCGAAGTGCACGGCATAATGTGCCATGGCCTTGCCGCCCCGTGGACGGTACGCGTGCCGCAGATAGGGAGGGGTCAGGATGAGTCCCCCCGCGGAGAAGCGTATGCTCCGATCGTTCAGGATGTAGTCGCCCTCACCTTCGGTGATATATACAAATTCAAAATCCTCAATGACACGCGGAGCTATGCTCAATCCTTCTTCACGCCGCAGGAAGTGCGCAATGTTGATGGAAGGCGAAAAATTGCGGCTTTCGATCGAATAATCCATGATTCCGAGGGTAACTGATAATCTGTGAATTTTCCATCATCTTCGAACTTTGGACCATTCACGAGCCTCATTCCCCGGTCTATCCTTCCAAGGAGGAGACTTGGAATGACGAACCGGGAAAACGCTCTGGCCATACTTCGATACGGGCACTACGAAAGGGTACCTGTGGTTCATTTCGGGTTTTGGCCGGAAACTGTGGCGAAATGGGCCGAAGAAGGGCATCTGCCGCCGGACTTGGCAGAGGGCTACAACTACCAGAACGACAAGGAAAACGGGGTCGCGCGGCTTTTAGGTTTCGACTTCGGGTGGGGCGCATCCGTAACAAGCTCCGCCGGCCTGTTCCCCGCCTTCGACCGTGAAATCCTGGAAACCTTCCCCGACGGCAGGATCAAGGTCCGCGACATGAACGGCGCCATCGTCATCGAGAAACCCGGAACTGTTTCCATACCGGGCGAAGTGGGCCACACCCTCCAGGATCGCGCGTCCTGGGATGGGTTGGTGGAGCCCAGGCTGAGGTGGTCGCCTGAAAGGGTGGATATGGGAAGCATCGACGCCCTTGTCGCGCTTCAGGATTCAGGCGGTCCCGCCATCGGGAGCCCCGGCGACAGGCCACTGGGCATCTGGTGCGGGAGCCTCTACGGGACCATCCGCGACATGCTGGGCATGGAAAACTGCGCCTACCTGCAGGTGGACGACCCGGATCTATACGGAGAGATCATCGACCGCATAGGATCGCTGGCGCTCCGACAGGTCAACGCAACGCTCAAGGCCGCGGCGGATCGGGGACTCCGCTTCGATTTCGCGCATTATTGGGAAGACATCTGTTTCAAGAACGGCCCGCTAATCGCGCCTTCGACCTTCGACGAACTGGTCGGACCCTGGTACCGCAAAATCTCGGACTCGCTGGCGAAGTACGGCATAACCCTTACCTCCCTCGACTGCGACGGCATGATCGATACCCTTCTGCCTACCTGGGTTGCGAACGGCGTGAACGTCATGTTCCCTATCGAAGTGGGTACCTGGAAGGCATCCCTGGCGCCTTGGCGGGAAAAGTACGGCAGGGAAATCCGTGGAGTCGGCGGCATGGAAAAATTCGTTTTCTCCAAGGACCGGCAAGCGATCGACGAGGAAATCGAACGCCTGAAAGCGCTGGTCGACCTCGGGGGCTTCATTCCCTGTCCCGACCACCGCATCCCGCCCGACGCCGAATGGGACAACGTCGCCTACTATTGCGATACCTTCCGCAAGGCTTTCGGCTGAGGCTCTCGGCTGAGATACAAGCGGAGCAAGCGGTCCCCGGCGCAGCCGGGGACGCGCCGCCGCGGCCTTCGCTGACGAGCGCGATCGCCGAAAGAAGCTCCCGCATCAGAATGAAGGACGCCTCATACGACAGGGGACGGACACCAATTCGCTCATCACGCTTTTGACCAGTTTGCACGCTTCATAGAATTTGTTTCCCCGGAGGAGAGACTCCAGTTCCTTCACGGCCGGGTGTCGGGGTGCTTGGCCGCCACGCCGATGCGGGCGAATTCGTCTGGGTCGAGGATCGAATCCGAACCGAGAATCCATCGAAATCGAAAACCGGATACGGGAAAGCGTCCGACGTTTCTATCCATTTGGTCGCGAGCGGCGCGAACTCGCCGGTCTTGTCGAGCCACACCAAGGGAGACTTCTCCCTGGCCGCGTCCTCGACGACTCGCTTCGCCTGTTCGGTAATGATGCCCATTACTTGGTTCCCTCGCTTTTTTTAAGATGATAAAATGATTCGATACGATCGTATAGTTCAGCGATGCCCGGTGATTGGGAATAGGCCCGATCAAGGAACAGCCTCATATCGTTCGCTATACTTTCAGGGAGATCGATTTCCGCCGCAGGCGAAACGATCCTGAACAGACTGGGGATGTCCTTCAAGTGTTTTTTGATATCCCGGCTGTCGATTTCTTCTCCGCGCTCCCTGCGTTCGGAGAGATCAAGCCAGGCCTTCATTTTCAGCGGTATGATGAACTCAGGACGCGCCACGGGAAGGCCGTCGGTAATCCTGACGCCGCGGCGCAGGAAGTCGTAGTATTCCGTATCGAGCAGTATGGCCGACAGGCTCGAGGCCTCCTCTCCGGCGGGAATGGGAGTCAGGTAGCCGGTCGGCTCGAAACCGGGGATATCCGGTATACGGGAAAAGAGTTCGAGCATGTACGGAAAGGAGAGGTCTGCCGGTTCGCTGAAACGGTACAGGATATTCTTGTCCGTTTTCTTCTGGCAATGCGCGTATCGGCCCTCATCCACGAAGACCCAAAACGCATGGAAGAAGGCAGGGGTCAACGCTTCAACGCAGAGGACGATATCGATATCCTTTGTTGCGCGAAAGTCGAGGCCGGCCCCTTCCATGACGATTGAGCAGGCAGTGCCGCCGATAATCACGTAGGCATCCTTATAGTCCCGAAACCGTTCCCTGAAAAGATCCAGTCCCCTTACCATGGGACACCATCCAATAATTCATCCAGCGCCGCCGCGATCCGCTCGTCGTCGGTACCGCGCAAGGTCAGATAGAGGGAAATCGGATCGACGGTTCCATTCTTCGAAAACCCCTCGGGATCGTATCTCCATATCTCGAGAAGAACCGTATCGGTGTCCGCATACGGCACTTCCCTGATGAGCTTGTCCTGCTTCAGTTGTTTCCAGCGAGCGGACGACAGCGCGTATTCAGGAATCGCCGGGGAGGCAAGCATGGAGGCTTCCGAGAGTGCCGTCAGTCCCGCGCACGGGAGCCCCGCGGGAAGGCTCTTGAGTTCAATAGGCACTTTTTTCATAAGCGGAGACCGAGCCAAAGGTTCGGCCCGCTTCCAGACATCCCTGCCAGGCTGGTCCCGGCGCAAACGCCGCACTTTGCCCGTCATCTCGATCCTGAAAAGCCCAGCGTCCGAAAACTCGTCAAAGGTTCGGGATACGCTCATGGAGGAAATCCCGAGCGCCTCGGAAATGTCGGTAAGCGTCCATTCAGTCCGGTCCCCGGCATACAGAATGTACAAGAGAACGCGGACCGACGAAGGGCTCAGTTTCCTTGCGACGCCGCTCTTTGCCGGCAGCCGGGTATATTCACGGAGATCCAGAGCGAGGAGCGGGAGATAGAGCTGATTCCCCGGTACGATGAAGGACTGTTTCTGTTCAATGAGGCGGGTCCGGTTCCATCCGGAAAGAGTCGCGCTGACATAGACCACGTCCAGCATCGCCGTTTCTCCGACAATATCGAGTTGCTTACGGATGCTCGCCGGAGTCAGCGCTTCAGTTTTACGATCAAGGGCAAGGATGCAGGGGCGGTCAAGGACCGTCATGCTGAAGAACTCGTACCGATCCGTCAGGAATAGGGGAAGCTTCCCGGCCCCGGACCAAGGGACCGCTCGTACCCTAACGGACAGCGTTTCATGGATATAGTCTTCCAGCCGTTGTAGGGTCACATTCTCCATAACCAGCATTATAACACTAATTTTGCATTGTAACAAATAAAATGTTACGATGCAGATTTATTGTAAAGCTGGAAGATCAACGCAACCGGGGAATCGTTCGTTCCCTCGGATAAACTCGACGGTGTCCGTGCCGAGCCTCCCCGCGCGAGCGGGCGAAGCGGTATCCTCCGCCCTACGGGGCGGAGATACAAGCGGAGCACGCGGTCCCCGGCGCAGCCGGGGACGCGCCCCCTCGCCTCACTGCCTGCCCAAGGCCCTTTTTCGGTATTGGATCGGCGTGACGCCGAATTTGTCCTTGAAGAGCGATGAGAAATACGAGAGGTCCAGGTATCCGAGCCGGTTCGCGATTTCCTTCACGGGGCGGCCGGGTTCGGAAACCAATAGTCCCGCCGCCGCATCCAGTTTCCTGGCGATCATGAAATCCGAGAAATTCGAGCCGTTCGCGATCCGGAACCAGCGGCCGAAGTGGCTCTCGCTCATCGCGAATTTTTCCGCGACCTGCGAGAGGGAGACGCCACGCTCGGTATTCTCTTCTATGAAACGCAGTACTGCGGAGTACAGCTCTCCGTCCACGGCGGCCGCGCGCGCTTCGGCGCGGTTTTCCAACTCGGCCAGGAGCCTCCCGCACAATTCCCCGAAAGCCTGGACCGAACGCGCCTTCCCGAACGAATCCTCGATGTTCTCGCGTTTCAGGATTCCCTCCGCGCCGCCGCGGGCTTCGCCGACGCGCGCGATCGCCGAAAGAAGCTCCTGCATCAGGATGAAGGACGCCTCGTACGACAGGGAGACGGACGCAAGTTCGCTCAGCACGCCTTTGACCAGTTTGCCCGCTTCATAGAATTTGTTTCCCTGGAGCAAGGTCTCAAGCTCCCTCACAGCCTGGGTGTCGGGGTGCTTGGCCGCCGCGCCGATGCGGGCGAATTCGTCCGGGCCGAGGATCGAAGGCGAACCGAGGAAGTATACGTATTTCAGCGCGCGCGTCGCGGCCGAATACGACTCACGCGAAAGGGCCGAGGCGCTCGATCCTCCGCAATGCGCAATATTCACGATCGCGCCGAATTCCCGCTTGGCGCGGAGCGCGAGTTGCGCGCATTTTTTCGTCAGCGCTGCGGAGTCGTAATCGTCGGCGACCGCGACCACGCGGAAACCCGGCAGCGCGGCGATCAGGCGGTTCGTATCGTCCCCGAGTTCGGCCGCCGCCAATTCCGCCAGCGCGAAGAGCAGGTATTCGCGCTGATCCGCTGGCAGGTGCGCGATCAGGCTTTCGTCCGGTTCGATGACCGTCAGGCCGAAGCGGTCGGAACGGAATCGCTTTCCGATGACGCGCAGGCGATCGTTGAGGACCTCCACCGAAGGGAGCGCGCCGAGCAGCAGATCATCGACTATCGCGCGTTCGATGAGCGCGGCGTTTTCCGCAAGCGTCACCGACATTTCGCTGACCCGGCCGGAAAGCCGGTGCAGCACCGTATCGACCATCGACAGATCGTCCTGGTCCGTCCCCTCCATGCCCGCGCCCGCAAGGTTCGAGCGCGCGGCGGAGATGATTTCCCGGATGGGCGCGTACAGCCGGAAGGTCATGAAATTCACCAGGACGAGGCCTGCGGCGGCGAGGCCGAGGATGATCGCGGAAATGGTCTGGAATATCGAAACGATTCCGCGCCTGTATTTGGCCAGTGGAGACACCGCGATGTATTTCCAGTCGGCCATCGTCGACTTCGTCCAGACTACCGCCGACTTCGTGCCGAACAGGTCCTTCATAGAGACGCCCGTGTCGGAGCCCCCGGTGATTTCCCGCAGGCGCAGGCCGAGAGCCGCCGACTTTTTCGCTGATTCGTCGTCGCTGGAGAGGACGGCTCCGTTTCCGTCGATGATGGTCAGATCGAAGGCGGTCGGGTCGGATCTCGCCGTCAGAAGCAGTTTCCGCAGGCCGTCCGCATCGATGGTCGCCATGAAGCATCCCAGCCTGCCCGTTTCCTTGGCGAACATGGGGACGGGTTGGCAATAGGAAATGACGCCGCCCGGATCGTTTCCTTCCCCCCATAGCGGCGGGATCCAGACCGCTTCATCGAAACGGCTCATGGAAGACCGGATGAGGTCCGCGTTGAAGGAAGTCGCGCCTGATTCGCCCGATGCGCCCCTTGCGCCCGATGCGTTCGAGGCGAGCGCGCCGAAGGTGACGCCGGTATCGGAGGCGACCCAGGTATCGTCCATTTGGCGGTAGAGCCCGGCGGACCGGATGTAGGCGCCGTATAGTTCCAGATTGGTCACCGCCTGCTGGACCTGCCTGAGGTTCGCGGTGCTCGGAGGACCGGAGAAGAATTCCATGACGGAATTGTCGCGGGAGATATCCAGGAATTTCTCTATCACGAAGGTCTTGATGCGGCCCACCACGAAGGTGTCGCCGAAGATTTGGGCCTGGGCCAGCAAATTGCGGTTGGCGTCCGCGACGTCGTCTTCCAGTTTGCGATTCAGGATACCCATCAGGGAGAGCGATGCCGCCAGCATCAAAACGAGCGTGAAGGCGGAGTATCCGGCGATTATCCGGAATCGGTAGCTGCGGCCGTAGCCGCGGAGAAACAGGGCGACGCGGCTCTTGGACATGTTCAAAAGCATTCTCGGTTCAGTATACCATATTCCCCACGGTACCGGCCCGGCGTCCAGCCGACTTCCCGCTCGAACAGTCCGCGAAAAGTTGCCGGGTCGGAATAGCCGCAGGAGCGGGTGATCGATTCCCATGGAGCGTCCGAACGCTCAAGGAGCCGGCGCGCCTCTTCCACGCGGACGCGCTGCAGCCAGGCGACGGGGGAAAGGCCGAACGCAGCCGTCCAATGGCGCTGCAAGCTGCGCGGACTCAGGGCCCCCGCGGCCGCCCATTCGTCCAGACGTATATCTTCCGTGAACCGCGCGCTGATCCACGCGACCGCCCTGTCGAGCGCCTGATCCGCGCGCAGCGGAATCCACGCGCTTCCGGGCGCGCTGTACGGCGTTTGCCGTTTCCTTCCGCGGTCCCATACCAGGGTCCGCGCGCAGTCGTCGGCAATCGTGCCGCCCCAATAGCGCTCCACCAGGTGCAGTCCCAGATCGACCCAGGCCATCAGGCCGCCCGCGCTGACGATGTCGCCGTGGTCGATCACGAGCTCGGAAGCGGCCACGCGAACGCCGGGCCCGAGCGCTGCGAGGGCGGGGCCCAGGCTCCAATGCGTGGTGAGCGGGCGGCCTCCGTCGAGCCCCGCCGCCGCGATCCAGGCGCTTCCCGCGCAAACGGAAGCAATCACGGCGCCTTCCCCGTGCGCGGCGCGCAGCCGCTCCAATATCGCGCGATCGCCTTCCCGGTCGCCTTCCCGGTCGCCTGCGCCGCCGCCTGACGTCGGCAAACCTCCGCCCCCGTACGCCGGAATCAGTACTACCCTGCCGCCTCTTACGCTCTCGCCGCGCCTCCGCGCCATCGCGTACAACTCCCGCCAGCCCCAGACGCAGGACTGCAGGCATCCAGGATATTCGACTATTTCCCAAACCAATTCCGTCATCCGGCTTCTCCCGATTATGGCGCGATCGACCCCATAAATGTCGCAAGCGACGCTGGATTGTACCGTGTCCGATGAATAGTATCCAAGTCAGAGAGGAAAACGAATGAACGATATCGCGATCGTCACCATCGATTACCAAATGGACTATTTTCCCGGCGGCCGGTTTCCGCTTTGGGGAGCGAACGCGGCAATCAGGAAAGCCGCCGCGGTGCTCGGATCGGCGCGTCGGAAGGGGTTGCCCGTCATCCACGTCCGCCACGAATCCCTCGACGCGAAAGCGCGGTTCCTGGCGGCGGGCACTCCGGGCACGGCCCTGCATCCTGGTCTGTCCCTTCCCGCGGACGGGAGCGAAAGCGTGATCCTCAAACACCGTCCTGATTCATTCCTGGATACCGACCTGGAAGCCGTCCTGAAGGCCGCGGGGATACGGCGGGTGGTCTGGATGGGCATGATCAGCTGGATGTGCGTGGATACCACGGTCCGCTCCGCCAAAGCCAAGGGATTCGAGAATTATCTGGTCGAAGACGCGTGCGCCGCGGGCTGGCTGTTGCATGGCGGACTCCCGGTATTCCCCTGGACCTCCCACCGCGCGTTCATGGCCGCCCTCGGGGCGCATCACGCGACCCTGGTGAAAGCCGGAAACTGGGAGAGATGATGGAGGGTTCGATTTCCGTGCGGTATACTAAACCGAAGTATTGTCAAAGATAGGAGTTATACATGAGAGGATTCGCCGTTATCGGAACCTTGGCGCTGATCGGCATGCTCACCTCATGCGACGGAGAAATCGATTACGGCGATCCCGACGTGTTTTCATCGGAATCCTCCTATTTTACGGTAGACCATTCATGCGCGGACACGAGCCTCATTCCCGCGTCGGCCCTCGCTGCCGCGAAGGACAGACTCCATATCGCCTACAACCATACTTCGCACGGGAGCCAGCTCATCACCGGTATGGACTGTCTGGAAAGCTACCCCGACTACGGCAACGCCTACGCCTGGGGAAACGGCGGCGGCGAGGGCGTCCTTGATCTGCGCGATCACTACGGAAACCCCTTCGGTAGCTCCGGGTCTCCCGATCTGAGCCAGGGAGACTCGGTGGATGAAAACGAGGATACCCCTTGGGTCGTCTCCACGCGCGCCTATCTGGACGATCCGGCGAACGCGGAGATCAACGTGGTCGTTTGGTCCTGGTGCAGCATCAACGGCCACGACGCGCAGCGCTACGTGGACAACATGGAAAAACTCGTTGCCGAATACCCCTCCGTCGCCTTCGTGTTCATGACCGGCCACGCGGAGGGGCAGGGAGAGGATCTTACGGTGAATTCGGTCCACTACAACAACCAGTTGATCCGGGCACATTGCGCGGCCAAGGGACGCATCCTCTTCGATTTCGCGGACATCGAATCCTACGATCCCGGCGGCGGATATTTCTGGGATCAAAACATGTACGACAACCTCGCCTACGACGGCGGGAACTGGGCGGTGGAATGGATTGAGGCCAACCCCGATTCCGAACTCGCGAAGCTGACGATGGGAATCGGTGACTACGCCGGATGCCGGGGCACGGCCCATTCCGACAGCCCGACGGAAGCGAACCTGAACGGGATTCTTAAGGGCCGCGCCGCCTGGTACTTATGGGCGGCGCTCGGTGTCCGGGCCGACTGAGTCGCGTCGGATCGGGGTTTTTCGGGGACGGAGTCGGCGTCCGACCTACTCCCGCCGCTTGGACCTCATCGCGTTCAGGATTTTGAGGTCAGGGCTACTGCAAAGTTCTTCGTATCGTTCCGATTCGCAGGCGACTAACGCTATCCGGCCCTCCCCGTCGTAATGCATGCCCCAACCGTAGCTTTTCGTTATTGAACCTCTTCCTGCGTGTAGCCGTAAGGCCGCGAAGAAAGTAGTTCGTATTGGATGGCCGCGACGCGGATGAACGTATCGATATAGCCCATTCCCTCACCTCACGTTTCCATCAGCTTCCGCCTGCCGTCGATGACCGCGGACCTGTTGCCTTCGGAATGTTGAGCTGCGAGCGTCATGCCGAAGAACCACGTCTTCACCTACGCAGGCACCGTAAGCGCCTTCAGGACATCGCCGACTTCCGCTTGGAAAAGCGCTGTATAGATCGTCAAGAAATTCTCTTTTATTCCCATGCTGATAGCCTCCGAATGTCATGCGAATATACTTTATCGCTCTTGTCAGGAGAGCCTTTCTGGATTCCGGAGTCCTGAAGAGGCACTGTCCATTGCGCAGGACAACATCCGCCTCCTTCATAAGTCAAGGCAGATGGCGCATGAATAAGCGTTTCGAGTTAGATACTATTCAAATCCATTGCGCAGCTGTTCCCGATACCATTCGATTTGCTGTTCGGACATGCCGAGCTTCGCCTGGGAGGGTAGGATGATCGTATCGAGAATGGATATCATCCGATCCGTGATCGTATTCAAGGCAAAATAGCCGAGATCCGCGGCCGTATAGGGTAGGCATACTTTCATGTTGTACGTATCCTGAAAGACAAGCTCATGGGGGCCATCGTACATCCTCAAAACGTTGCGGATATGCCCATGTGTGCCGCTGATGATCCGCCCCCGGTCATTCGCTCGTATACGTTCCTCCAGCATATCGTATTTCTTCTGTTGGCTACGAAGCAGGAGGCCCCATGCAATATCGCGGAAATCCCGATAGAATTTCTCTCCCATGATCTGCGTGAACATATTGAATCGGGACGAAGAGATATACGTGTAATCGGTGGCGTGATCGAAGGAATCCAATTTTCGATAGATTAATTCCTGCAAGTACAGCATCCCGGTATGTGCCTTGGTGATGAAAAGGAAATTCGGATCCGTAGCACCGGTGAAGCCGATTTCCGCCAGCGAATACCCTTCCCAAAGCAACGCGCTGACATAATCCCTGACCCGGTTCACCATGTATTTCATGGAAAAGTACCATTCGCCCGGATGCAGCTCGGAATGGATTGCCCACAGCCTCCGGCACTTCAAGCTGAAGGACTTGGAGCCGATGACGTTGCGCACCGTTTCGATGGTCCTGGTTCTATCGGAGAAGATCGAAAGGCCGGTCACATCCGCCCGTAACCGGGTAAAGGTTGACTTGGAGACGTTGTCGCCGAGAAAGAGCGTGAATAGATGGCAATCGGGGAGGCTTCTGGTCCGGGAGAAGACAAGCTCCCGAAGTTCGGCGTTGTCGTGCAGAACGAACAGGCTCGAATCATTGCCCTTGTAGAACAACGCGGTCGCAGTCCGGAGCTTTTCGTCATCGCTTTCCATTTTCCCGTGGATGGCACGTACCGACTGGACCGTGAAGTCCGAATTCACCTCGATCAGTAGATTGAATGCCTCGAGAATCATTTCCCTTAACTTGTCGACCTTGTCCTTCAAGGATTTCATGTCACCGTCGGTCAAGGAATCGGATACGACGAAATTCAGATCCGCGTCTGTGCAGTACTGCACTCCGGTATCGTTGTAGGAAGAGAATATTCTCCCGAGGCCGAAAATCAGAAGATTTTCCGCGATGCGGGGCTCCAGGGAAGGGACGAAGATATGCTTGATCCAATTGTAGATCGTGAAGAAATACAGATCCTGCCGGGGGATGAGGATGGCTTTAGTTATCGATTGCGGATTTATCCGGATGAAGTCGAACGTCGCGAGGGCCTTGTCTTGGTCATGGAAAAAAGCGGTGAGGAACGATTCGTATTGTTTTCGTGTGATCTGAACGGTATCCAGCCGTTTCTGATAAACATGGAACGACGGATTCCTGTAACGGGGAGCCCGCGGGTTTCTTTCAATCACCTTCAACAATCCCGCACCCTCCCAATAGTCCCGAATCTGTCCAGCTATTGGCTAGGTATCAAATATACTGCGATCTCCACGCGATCGGCATCATCCTTTCGACTAATCCGCTTATCCATATATTGTAGGCCGATCGCCCGAGTCGCGGCTCTACGCCGATCGCTCCCGGGCCGTGCCCGTGCGCAACGTTTCCCCGAACTCATCGATCGGAACGGGCCTCCCGAAAAAGCACCCTTGATAATTAATGCATCCGCTCCTCCGGAGGTATTACCTCCGGGTGGACGTCTCCACGCCTTCCGCTACCGTCTCGAGCCCCAAGACTTTCGCCATGCGATGATCGCCCGCACGAACGCCGCACCGCTCGAATCCCCGCCGAGCCCGCGAACGAAGGATCGGTCGATCTTCAATTCGTCCAAGGGCAGCCTTTACAGGTATTGGAGGGAAGAATATCCCGTGCCGAAGTCGTCTATCGCGAATCCGATCCCGGATCGGCGCAATTCCCGTATCTTCTCGATGGTGCCGTCGACGTCCTCGAAGTTGGCGCTCTCGGTCAGTTCCAGCTTGACGCAGCTCGGAGAAATCCCATTTCCCGCGATCACGCTCTTGACTCAGTCGACGAAGTCTCCCGCCCGCATCTGCTTCGCGCTCACGTTCATCGAGAGCACCAAGTGCCGTATCGCGTCGGATTTTTTGCCACAAGGCGAGGCGGATGAACGTATCGCTATTGCCCATCGCTCCTCCTCACTTTTCCATCAGCTTCCGCATGTCTTCGATGACCGCGGACCGGTTGACTTCGGAATGTACAGCCGCGAGTGACGCGACGAAGAACAACATCTTCACCAACGCAGGCGGCGGCCAGCGTCCATTGGGTCGACCGAACGGATGCGCAGATGGACGGTTTCCGCCTGGCTCATTTCGATCCGGTTCAGGATGGGTATTCGGCGTGATGTTCAAGCCGCGCGCGGTCCGTACTTGGATTGACGGTCCAACCGCTTCCTGAGAGCCCCTTGCCGGTTTTCCGTGGCGTTCGCTTTGCCCCATTCGGCGAGTCCCGCAAGGAGGGGGCCGAGGGAAAGCCCCAGTTCCGTCAACAGGTACTCCACCGGCGCGGGGCGCGGCCAAAGGATGTTGATGCGCCATTTGGGGCTCAGAAGCGAGGCCGTCATGGCGATCGGACAGGTAAAGGTTTTTCCGGAAAGCAAGCTCTGGACGATTCCGCGGGTCGGAGCGATCCTGTTATCGGAGGCAAACGATGGAAAGAGTCGAGTATCCCGACGTGCCGCTTCTGCACAGGAATCCGGCGTTCTCGCAAGTCGCTGTCGTACCGGCTCCGGCCACGTGGGTCCTGGTCGGGGGGCAGAACGCGGTATCGGAAAAAGGCGAGATCGTCGGCAAGGATGATCTCGCATCCCAAGCCCTCCAGGTAAGGCTCAATGTGGAGCGTGCCCTCGGCGCGGCGGGTTGTTCCTGGAAGGACGTGGTGCGCGTGCAAGTGTACCTGAAAACCGGACAGGATCCCCGCGCCGCATTCGGCCAGTTCGCCCCTGCCCTGGCGCAACGGGACGCGCCGCCCCTGGTCGGCGTGTACCAGGTCGCGGCACTCGCACATCCGGATTTCCTGCTGGAGGTTTCCTGCGAGGCGGTGCGGCCGTGAGCGGACCCGAGGTCGGGCGAACGAAGGCCGCAGGATTCCAAGCTGGAGCGCGCGCTACCTTGAACGTACCGGCGCGGCGCCTCTGGGAATTCATCGTGAGCGCGGAGGGGCAATACGCACTGGGATCGGCGTCATCGGAACTGACGAAAGATAGCGAGGGGGTGACGGCCTTCATCGACGGATCTCATTTCCGCAGGCGAATTTCTGCCGACGATGGCCGCGGCTGGTTACTGCAGGTTCGAGTGCTTGAGGCTCCGGTCGGAAGATCGAGAATCGCTTTGCACGGGGAACGCCTGGCGGACGCCGGGGACAGGGAAGAAACCTTGAAGCGTTTCCATGAAATCCTCAGGAGGATCGGGCTAGCCGTATCTGCCGCTGCTTCGGCCCCAACCTAAGCGAGGGCTTTCACGCGAACCGCGCGGCAGGAGAGGGTTCCCACGCGAACTGCGCCAATCCGCGGAATACTTCAGACAACAGCTTTCAGAGCCCTGCGTGTTTTATTTTCTTCCGAGGCCGCCTTCTCCTTCCTTTCAGAAAACGCGGACAGCCTGCCGGCCAGAAACTATTCAGCGCACGTCTCGCTTACTTTTTCCCTTTCTGCGCGCGCACCATCAGCACCGGCACCTTGCCGGCCCGCAGGACTTTATCGGTCACGCTGCCGAAAGCCCATCGGCTGAGACCGGCCCGCCCGTGCGTTGACATGGCCACAAGGTCGGCTTCGACCTCCTCCTCGACCCTTATGATCTCCTCCGACGGATGGTCGCCGAACGCGACTATGCAATGGACGACCGCGCCTTTCCTCTTCAATTCCTGACCGGCTCGCTCAAGGTATGATTCGCCCTTCTCCCTCAGCGTCTCGAGTTCTTCATCCGTATAAGGGACGGAGACGGAATTCCCCCCAACTACATTGATGGAGTGGGTCGACTGCGAAGCGTGGAACAAAGTGACCTCAACTTTTTCCCCGGGGGCCAATCTGGCCACAAGGCCCTCCACATACCTCAATGCGGTTTCGCCGAGTTCGGAACCATCCAAAGGAATAAGGATTCGTTCAGACATACACTTACCCTCCATTTACCAGGATGATACTTCCGCCCCTATAAATTTAGATCTCCGCGCCCTATTTGTCAAAAAGCTAAGCGAACGCCTCCTTCAGGCAGGAGAGGGCTTTCGCGCGGTCGGCCGACAGTTTCCAGCCCGCGTTTATCCTCAGGTAGTTCGTGAAGAAGGGGTTCGAAGAAAAAATCTCCCCCGGCGCGGCGATCAATCCTTTCCGTGCCGAGCGTTCGAATACCGCCGTCGCGTCCGTTCCCACAGGGAGGGCGATCCAGAGCAGGCATCCGCCCGAGGGACGCCGGAGCGAGCTGCCCTCGGGCAGGAGGTCCGAGAGGAGCGCGATATGGTCGTCGACGCGGATCTCCAGCTCCCGCCGCATCGCGCCCAGGTGCCTGCGATGGGCCGCAGTCGCGACGAAGCCGCTCAGCGCGAACTGCGCCGCGCGGCAGGATTCGAAGGACGCGCTGAGTTTTTCCTCGGCTAAACGTTCGGCGTACTCAGGCGACCTGATCCAGCCGATCCGCAAGCCCGGGCCGATGGATTTGGAATAGGAGGACACGAGCACGATTCCGGAATATCCTGAGAAAGCGCTCAGGTTCCTGGCCCGCCGAGGCCCGAAAGCGAGGTCCCCGTACACGTCATCCTGGATCAAAATAATGTTCCGGCTCTCCGCGAGGGCGGCCAGGCGGGCCTTGGCCCCATCGCTCATCGTCACGCCGCTCGGATTCTGCACGTTCGGCTGCGCCACGATGGCGCGTATTTTCCGGCTGTCGATCTCCCTCTCAAGCATGTCCAGGTCCATACCGTCGGGTCCGACGGGCACTTCCACTATTTCCGCGCCGAAGGGCGCCAGCTGCCGGAAATAGTTGAAGTAGGTGGGCGATTCAAGGACCACCGCGTCCCCCGGCCGGACGAAGGTCCGCAGCGCGACCGAAAGCGCTTCGGTGGCGCCGTTGGTCACGACTATGTCCTCCGCGTCCGTCGGCCCGTCCGTCTCCTCGGAGGCGAGCGCTATCCTCTTCCGGAATCCCGGGTCTCCGGCAGCCTGCGCGTATTCGATCCAGGAGCGCCTGAGGCGGCCGAAAGCTTGTTCCAGCCGGTCGGCGGGAAAGAGGTCCGTGCCGGGCGCCGCCACCGCAAGGCTGGAATCCGTCCTGGTCAATCGCTCGAAAACCATGTCGAGCCGTTCGCCCGTTTCGCGCGCGCTGGAGACGAAGCGCTCGGGGATGGCCGGGGCGGCGTTTTCCAGCCGCGCCCGAGCCCGCGCGAAATAGCCGCTCCGTTCCTTCGCCCTGATCCAGCCTTCGTCCGCGAGCCGTTCGTACGCGTTCAGGATGGTGTTCACGGAGGTTGCCGTCTCGGCGGCCGCTTCCCGGACGGAGGGCAGGCGCTCGCCTCCCGCGATGGCGCCCGATGCGATGAGCTGCCGGTAGCGTTCGTAGATCGTTTCGTTCTTCTTCATGCCCACACAATACTGTACCCATAATTTTTTAGCAATCTGATACTGTATCCATTCCGTCCCAAGGCGGTATCTTCCTTGTCGGAGGATGCAATGCAGACACCTAAAACCTATGCGCTCTTCGCCCTCGTGTGCGGCATATTCGGAACGACTTTTCTGGCGATCAGGACGGGACTGGACGCCGGAGCCTCGCCCCTACTTTACGCGGGATTGCGTTTCGTCATCGCGGGTCTCGTTCTTTCCGTCGCGCTTTTCGTCTCCGGCCGACTCTCGTTCAGCGCCGCCGTCTCCCTGACGCCGCGGGCGGCCCTGCTTTCCGTCTTCCTGACCATCGGAACCTTCGGATGCATGTTCATCGCGGAGACGCGGATAGATTCGGGCCTGATGGCGCGGCTCGATACCGCGGGACCTCTTCTCACCGCGCTATTCGCGGCGATGTTCCTGGGGAAACGCCTGCGTCCGGCGCATGGACTCGCTTTCGTCCTGGGAAGCGCGGGCTCTTTCCTGATCGCCTCTCCCGCGGCCCTGGCCGAGCCCGCCTTCCTCGCGGCCGCCGTCGGAAGCGTTCTATTCTATGCCGCCGGAAACGCCATCTATCGGCTCCTCTTCAGCTCCCACGACGATCCCGTGGCCGTGAGCGCGCTGCAGACGCTCATCGGCGGCCTCGTCCTGCTCGCGGCGGCCCCGCTGCTGGAAACGCCGGCATTCCCGGCCGCGGCCCTCGGTTCCCTGCTCTGGCTTGCGTTCGCGGGCTCCGTCGTCGCCCATACCGCGACGCTCGTCCTGATCCGCGACGCCGGCCCGGTATTCGCGTCAAGCTGGCTCTACGTCGCGCCGGCCGTCGCCACCGTCGCCGGCGCCCTGGCGCTCGGGGAACCCATTACGATGCTCGGCCTGGCCGGAACGGCGGCGGCTCTCGCCGGCGTATTCGTCATGGATAGGGCGGAACGTAAAAAGCCGGCATTGCCGTCGATACGCCCGATCGCGACTATGATCAAACCGAGGGGAGAAGTCGGATGAACGCCAGCCCGCTTGCGGACGCCTGCGATCACGGTTTCCGGAAGCGCATCGCCGCCACGGCTCCGGTAGTCCAGCCACTGACCGTCAACCGGGACAAGGCGATCGAATTGATAGATCGCTTCAGGTAGCTGAGGGTGACCCCGCTCGGGCAGGAAACCGAACCGGAAAAACCGGTGCCCGAACCGGTTGCTCCCGGATCGAACAAGTCCGTCAATATCATACTGCTTTCGGACGGTCAGGCGACTACCGGCCCCGATCCGCTGTGGCGGCCGTCCTCGTGCTTGTCTCCGCCCTCCTTTCGTTCTCCTGGTTCGGCAGGGTGTTCTGACCGCGTGCCGCAGCAAGGCCGTATCAGGGCCGGATGCCGTCCCCCCGTAGACCGAGGTAGGCGATGATATCGGCGCGCTCCCCCTCGTCGTGGAGCGGGGGCAGGCTCATGAAGGTACCCGGCGCGAAGCGGTCGGGATCGGAGAGGAAGAGGTCGAGCGCGCCCGGGTTCCAGACCAGTCCGGCTGCCCCTTTTTCCTTCAGCGCATCGGAGTATTCGTAATCGGCGATGGCCGCCGCGGGACGGCCCAGGATGCCGTACAGGGTGGGCCCTTCGAACCGCCCTTCCTTGTCCGGATCGATGGAGTGGCAGTACAGGCAGCGCCGGAAGGCGAGTCCGCCTCTGAGCGCATCGCCCATTGCCGCGGGGGCGTGCCGTATCACGCGGATGCGGTCGGTGCCCGATTCGGCTACCCAGGTCTCGCCCTTGCGGCCCAGCAGCTGGCGCACGTTGGAATTTGGGCGATCGGAGGGATAGACAGTGAACCTTTCGGTCTCCGGATCGAAGCGGACGATGGCGTTCGAAGTCCAGTCGGAGAGCCAGACCTTATCGTCGGGATCGACCCATACCGCATAGGCGCGCGGCCGCCCGCCCGGCAGCTTCCATTGCCTCCAGCTCCCGGCCGCAGGATCGTAAACGCTGACGTTGCCCGAGTTCCATTCGCTGATCCAAAGCCGGCCCCCGGAATCCGACCATACGCGACGCGCTCCCTGGTTCCGGGTCGGCGGTTCATGGACTGTCGCCGCGCCCGTTTCGACATCGACCTTCGCAAGATAGTTCCCGGCGAGGGAGACGAACCAGATGGCGCCTGCCGGGGTGGCGGTAATGCCGTAGGGGCCGCGTCCCTTCGGCGCGTCCCAGATTTTCATGTCGGAGCTCCCGGGATCGAGCCGGCCGTAGATGCCGTTCTGGCCGGTGAACCATATCCTGCCCTTGCCGTCGAAGGCCGCGGTGTTGAGGTTGGCGTAGGGCATGGGCTCGGGGGGAAGGGGCCACACCCTGACCGCCTTGGTCACCGGATCGACGCGTACGATGGCGTTTTGGCCGCTGTCGGTGAACCAGGGCGCTCCGTCCGGGCCGACGATGACGCCGTGGGGCGCGGAATTCCTGCCGAGCGGGATGCGTTCGATGTTGCCGGTGACAGGATCGAGCCTGCCGGCGATGCCCAGCCTCTGCCCGGCGAACCAGACCTCGCCGGAAAGACCTACTGCGACATCATGCGGATAATCGCCCTTCTGCAAGGCGTAGTATTCCTGTGACTCGACCGATGCCGGGATCAAGAAGCATATGACGATCAACGCGAAGGGAAAACGTTTCATGCGACCCTCCTGCCGTCAAGAGGAGCTGCGCGCCGCCGGTCGGCGATCACGCCATGTCACGAATTTCGCCATCGCCACCGCCCAAGTCAAGCTCTCACCGGATACGGAGCGAAAGGGAATCCCCGAAGGAAAGCAGGATGCGGTAGATCCTCTTCCCCCACCCCGCCTGGAGGCGAGGGTCGGAAATATCGATGGGCTCCACCGCGATGCGCGAAGGATCCAGGCCGGTCTCCACCCGCGCCAGCTCGCCGACGGCGATGGTCCCGTCGCTCTGAACGACAGGTTCCAGCGGGGTCATCAGGCTCAGCACGGGGGGAAGCTCTCCCTCGCAGCGGTCCTCCACGAGGACCGCTCCCGCGGCGGTCCGTTTGTCCAGGGTTATCGCGCGCCTGTAGGAATGGACGCCGCTTTCTGGCGGATAGGCGCCCGAGAGTTCCATCGAGATGCAACTCACTTCGGGGTCGAAGGATATCCGCTCGTCGCGCGCGCGGTACGATGCGCCGTCCCGTTGTTGGCAACCACCGAAGGTCGGCAGGTTGTGATAGGCGGACTGCATGGTCCAGATTTCGTAGCGCCGGGGTGAGAAAGTTTTAGCTGTGTAGGATTCCACCCCGACGTCGATGATGCAGGGCTTCCCTTCCTTGTACAGGATGAAGCTTCCCGTGTCGTTGTGGTTGTGGTTGTCGCCGTTACCGCCCGCCTTGACGGCCAGGCTGAAGACGGCCGATCGGGCGACGAAGACGCCGACGCTCGGGTACCAGACATCGGGAAGCGGCGGAGGGGCTCCCTCCGTTTCCGGGTTATCGCGCGCGAAAGCTTCCATCTCGCCTGAGGTCGCTATGGCCTGCAACCGGTAGTAGAGGTTGATCTCGTCGGGGAGGTCCCCCGCGCCCGCCGCCCCGGCCCCGGCCGCGCCCGCCGCGCCCCCCGCTTCGGCCCCGGCCTCAGCCGCGTCGGCGGCGGCGAAGCGCATGAGCGCTGCATCGCCGATGCGCTTGCCGAAAAGGAATTCTCGCGACCCGGCGCGGCCTGCGATCGGGGAGCAATCGCCGAAATTGAAATAATGCTCGCCGACCACATGCATATTCAGGATGAAGAGCGCGATGTTCCGGATCTTCTCTTCGCGGAACAGCGGAGCGAAAACGTCGGAGCTCATGGCGTTCAGCGCGTCCATGCAGAGCGCGAGGCAGAGGCCGGCATGGCGGTAGTACTGTGCCCCTTCGTCGCAACAGCCGTCGTCGCCGTAATCCTTCAGGAAGCAGTCTAGGCTGCCCGCCGATTTGACGATGACCGAACGCAGCGTATCCTGGTCCAGGTCGCCCATGCCCGCGACGAGAAGGACGTTCTGGGTGCACCAGGGCGTCCAGTTGCACATGGGTTCGTCGCCGTTCCCCATCCACCAGAAATGCTCATGGAGATAAGGCGCAAGGATCCGCTCCTGCAGAACCCGGAGAATTCGGCGGGTGATGGAGGGACTCGCCGCATCGAGTTCGGAGCGCAGAAGGTACCTGGCGGTCGCCAGGAGCGCCCCGGTTTCGCAGGCGAAAAGATCCAGCACGGGCCGTCCGGTGTCCGGCAGGATGAGCTGCGGAGCATCGCGGACATAGCTGTTGTGCGCAGGGAGCTGCCAGGCGGTCTCGGAGCACAGCGCGTCGATACCGTCGATGATGCCGTCCAGATAGCGCCCGTCGCCGCGCGCGCATTCGGCGAGAACCAGGGCGTTCAGGGCGAGCCTACGCCGGAAGTAAGGCTCCTCAAAGCGCGCGCGGTTCCCCGTACGGCTGAAATCCATGTACAGGGTCGCAGGCAGCGGCGGATACGCGTATCCGGAAAACTCGTCGCCGCGCGCGATCGCCGCGGAGCGCGTCCTTTCCGGGAGGGACGACCAGAACTCGCGGTCGTCCGCGGGGCCGTACGGTGAAAAGGGGCGCAGGACCGGCGGCAGCTTTTCGATCAACTCACGGAACATGCTTTCCCGCCTTCCTCATGAAATCGCGGGGCGATACGCCCTCTACTTTCTTGAAGACCTTGCTGAAATAGAAAGCGCTCTCGAAACCGAGCCGGTCGGCGATCTCGTTGATCTTCAGTACTTCGCCCGCCATCAGCGTCTTGGCGGCGCGGATTTTGGCGCCGGTCGTATATTCGACGAAACTGCATCCTCCGTAACGGGAGAAAAGGGAGCTGAGATAATTCTGGCTGAAGCCGAAAACGGAGGAGACCTCCCCGAGCGTCAGCTTCCTGCCGAGATTGGCGTCTATGTAGCGCTGGACCTTCGTCACGATCCGCTCTCGGTAATCCTGCTTGCGTCCCTGCAGCGCCGCGACGAGCCCGTCCCTGAGGCGATGGATCCATGAACGGCATTCCGCCTCGGTCTTGTACTCGTAGATGCAGCGGTAGCCGTCCCTTTCGGATTCGAAGATCGAAGAGATGATCTCCTCCCCTTCGGGAAGGAGCGAAATCGCCATGAACAGGATCCCGCAGGCGACGTCCATCGCGCAGGCGTGTCCGGCCTTCGCCAACTCCAGATTCCCGCATATTTCGTCGAGCACGAACGCGAGCCCCTCGAAATCCAGTTCCCTGAACGCTACGGACAGCTTCTCCCGATATTTCCCCATGTCGAAAGCCGGCGTATCCAGGATGACTCCGGGATCGAAGACCGTCACGGAATCCGGGGAGGATCCGAGGGAGTGGATGCGCCGCGCGACGGTGAAGGATTCGTGGATACGGTAAAGATCGTCGACCGCGCAGCCCGCGGAACAGGTCAATTCAACGGCGAAGTAATTACGGACGAGGGCGACCGCGTGGACGAGCGCCTCCTTGATGCGCGGGAAACTTCCTTCGACACCTCCGCCCTCCGCGTACAGGAGAACCGCGAAGTGCCGCGGGTCCAGGCTCACCGCGACGCAGGGATAATATTGCGAGATCGTTTCGCGCGCCATGCCGATCGTGCTGGAATATAGGCTGGCGAATTTATCCTTGCCCATTTTTCCCGTATCGATACCGCGGATTTCGAAATAGGCAGCGCAACAAGCGCGAGGCGCGATATCCAAACCCAGATCCTGTTTCTGCTGAAGGTACTGCTCCCGCGTTTCGACCAGACCGTTGAGGAGTCTGACGAAGAATTTCTCGAGGAAGGGTTCGTGCCCGACGGGATCCTCCGTCGGCCCCGAATCGTGCTTTTCCAGGTCCCGCAAGATCGAGATCGAACGGTTAATGGACTCCGCGAGCGTATCCCGGGTCAGTTCGATCTTCACCAGGAAGTTGACGGCCTGATAGCTTATGGCTTCCTTCACGTACCCGTATTCCTCATGGCTCGTAAGCACGACGAACAGGGGAAGGCGGCCGAAGCGGCGGGAGCATTCGCGCATCACCTCCAGCCCGGATTTGACCGGCATCCTGATATCGGTGATGACGATATCCGGGGAGACCGCCTCTATCAGCTCCATGAGCTGGACCCCGTTGCGGGCGACGCCAGCGACGGTTATTCCGAAGGAATCCCAGTCCAGCATGGACTGGAGGCCTACCAGCACCAGGGGTTCGTCGTCGGCGATGACCAGTTTGTATTTCATGCGACCTCATCCGGAGGCGCCTCATCCGGCGACGCGTTATCCGGAGGCGGCGGCGCGTCCAGCAGGATATACGGAACGGACAACACGGCCCGGGTGAAAAGACCGGGTTCGCTGGAAATGTCGAGTCCGTAGCCGGAGCCGCAGGAATGCTTGATGCGCTTGTCGACGCTCGCGATCCCGATTTCCCTGAAAAGCCCGGGAGGGTCAGCCGGCTCTTCGTCAGAAAGCACGCCGCGAATCTTTTCCGCGGACATCCCGATCCCGTCGTCCTCCATGACGATCTCCACCACTCCGCGGCGGCGCTCCACCGAGAGAGAGATCCTGCCGGTTCCGCCCTTCGGCTCGATGCCGTGGAAGATCGCGTTCTCCATGAGCGGCTGAAGGCTGAAACAGGGAATCGAAACCCGCTCCAGCTTATGAGACAGCGTCTTTTCAAAAACGATGGCGCCGCCGTAGCGGTACCGCTGGATGAGGAAATAGTCGTCCAGGAAGGCGAATTCCTCCTTCAGCGTGACCATGGTCCGCGAGCCCTTGATGACGTTCTTCATGAGCCGGGAAAGGGCGGTCGTCAATTCCGCGATGCCGGTCGCGTTCTGGATGGTCGCCATCCACTTGATCGTATTGAGGGTATTGTAGAGGAAGTGCGGGTTGATCTGGCTTTGGAGCATGCGGTACTCCAGATCGCGTTTTTTCTTTTCGTCCGCGAGGCGATTCTCCAGCAGCGATACGATCTTACCGGACATGTCGTTGATGCCGCGCCCGATGTCGCCGAGTTCGTCGTCCCACTCTATACCCGGATCGCTCCTGAAATCGCTTTCCGAAATCGCGTCGATCTTCCTGCGGAGCTTGAGTACCGGACGGGTGATTATGCGGCTCAGCAGGAAGGATATGAGGAGACCGAAAAGCAGCACGGCGACGCTGATGAGCGCCAGGATCAGCACGTAAAGCCTCCGCTCCGCGGAAATCCGCCGGGCGGAGAGGCTCTGGGAGAGGAACGCTCCTTCAATGCCGGTCGGACAGCCCACCAGCAGGGAGGTTCCCCCCTTGTCCATGCGCAGCTCGCTCACGACCGTCTGCGGGCTGAGCGTCGTTTCCTTACGCGCCGAGGACGAGACGATGCGGTCGCTGATGTCGATGAAGTTCCCTTTCTCCAACCGATAAGTCGCGTCGCCGAGCGTCAGGTATAAGCTGCAGTCCTCGGGCATATGGTAGTTAATCAGTTGGTCCAGGAGCGCGTCGGCCGAGATCGCGAGGTAAACGTATCCGATCCGCTCGGATGATCCCGGCCTCCGTATCGGTCGCACCACGGGTATCACCTGCTCCTGTTCCCCGATGGCGTAGGGATCCTCCGCGCATTCGCGGTATACCCGCGGGGCGTCGATGCCCGCGAGCCCCAGCCGCGGCAGATTGTAGATGGTGACGGGCCAGCTATCGCTCATGTTACTTCCGGCCTGGAGCAATTTGGATACGGCGGCATCGGTGACGATGAGGCGGCGGATATATCCGTTCGACCTGTTGTTCCAGATGACCTCCTTGAGGCGGTCATAGATCAGGATCGAATTCTGCGCGCCCGGGGACTCCTGGTCCAGCCATTCGGCCATCTGCGTGCTGACGACGCACCATTTGGACAGCATGTCCAGTTCGGTCAGCTTCTGGCCGAACATGCCCGCTATCAACTGGAGGTTGAATTCGGTGGATTGGACGATGCTGCGCCGCGCGTAGTCCTGGAAAAACGTGAAGCTGAGCGTGGAAAGGAAGACGACGATAATGAGCGAAAAGGAAACCGTAATAAGCGAAATCCTCAATTTGATGGTATGGCGGATCTTGTGTCGCAAGGATGGCTACCTTCCATGACGGGATCGCATGATCCCGCGGGATCCCGCGATCCCGCGGATCTCCATTATCTCGCGGGAACTCCCGGATTTGTCAACCAGGAAGCGCGGCGGTGCCTCAGCCCGGATAGGAAAGTGCATGAAAAAATGGAAAGATGCATGTTCCGTCCTGGACCTCCGAGGATTTCAGAAGAATTGGCAGACTTCCCGGAAGATAAACCATGTCGCGATTCGGAATACCGTTCCTACAATGAGGAAGCGACTATTTTCAAGGAGGAGGAAGGAATGCGTAGAATCAAGGCGGCGGTATGCATCGGTCTGTTGTTCTCGTTCGTACTTTTTTCGGCGACGGCGGAAGGAGCCAAGGAAGCGCCCGCTCAGCAGGGTAAGACCGTGCTGAAATGGGCTCTCTGGGATCTCGCCGCGACCACCTATTATACGCCCCTCATCGCGGCGTACGAGGCCGCGCATCCGGACGTCAAGATCGAGACCCTCGATCTCGGATCCACCGATTACATGACCATGCTCAGCACCCAGCTGACCGGCGGCGACGACAGCATCGACGTCTGCACCGTGAAGGACATCCCGGGATACAGCAATCTGGTCAAGGCCGGCCAGTTGCTTCCGCTCAACGACTATATCTCGAAGAGCAAAATCGATACTTCCGTATACGGCGGCATCACCGACCAGATTTCCGTGGACGGCAAGGTCTTCGCCCTCCCCTTCCGCAGCGACTTCTGGATCGTGTACTACAACAAGGACCTCTTCGACAGGGCAGGAGTTGCGTATCCCACCAACGATATGAGCCTGACCCAGTACGCGGCGCTCGCCCGGAAGATGACGAGCGGCAAGGGCGCCGACAAGGTGTACGGAAGCCATTTCCATACCTGGAGGAGCGCGGTTCAGCTCTTCGGCATCCTGGACGGCAAGCAGACCATCGTCGACGGCAACTACGACTTCCTCAAGCCGTACTACGCCGCCATCCTCGCGCAGCAGAAGGACGGAATCTGCCAGGATTACGCCACCCTGAAGACCTCCAGCACCCACTACTCGGGTGTGTTCTACAACAATTCCGTCGCCATGATGAACATGGGTTCCTGGTTCATCTCGACCCTCATCGCCAAGATCGAAAAGGGCGAGACCCAGGTCAAGAACTGGGGCATCGTGAAATATCCGCATCCCGACGGCGTGCCCGCGGGAACCACCCTGGGAACCATCACCACCCTCGGCGTGAGCGCGGCGTCCAAGAAACAGGCCGCGGCCCTGGATTTCGTCAAGTTCGTGAGCGGAACGGAAGGCGCGGCGATCATCGCCAAGACCGGCACGATCCCCGCGATCCGCACCAACGAGATCGCCGCCATCATCGCCGCCAAACCCGGCTTCCCCGCCGACGCCAATTCCAAGGGCGCCCTCCAGGTCACCAAGACCTACCTAGAGATGCCGATGCACCCGAAGAGCGCGGAGATCGAAGTGGTGCTCAACCAGAACCACGACAACATCATGACCAACAACGTCAACATCGATGAAGGCATCGCCCGTATGAACAAGGACGTGGCGAAGATACTCGGAAGGTAATCGAAATCTCGATCGGGACGGGCTTCCCGCCCGTCCCCCGTAAGGAAATCATGTTAGCGACGAACCAAAGAACCGACCTGGCCCGCCGGAAAGAAGTGCGGAGGAATCTGGTCGCCTACAGCTTCCTGGCGCCGAACCTGCTCGGTTTCGCCGTTTTCACCCTCGGTCCCATCCTCTTCGCTTTCGTCCTGGCCTTCCTGAGCTGGGACGGCTCGAACATCATCACCTTCGTCGCCTTGGACAACTTCAGGCGCCTCATCGACGACGACCGTTTCTTCACCGCGCTCCTGAACACCGTCCTGTACGCGGCCGGCACGGTTCCGCTCACCATGGTATGCTCCCTGACCCTCGCGATTTTCCTGAACCGCAAGCTGCACGGCCGCAACTTCTTCCGCACGATAAGCTTCTTTCCCTACGTGGCTTCCCTCGTCGCGGTCGCGATCGTCTGGAACATGATATTCAATCCTTCCAAGGGTCCGGTCAACATGCTGCTCGGCGCCCTCGGCGTCCACGACCTGCCGGGCTGGGCCGCCGACAAGGATTGGGCGATGATCACCGTGATCCTCTTCAGCGTCTGGAAGAACATGGGCTATTACATGATCATTTACCTCGCGGGCCTGCAGGGGATCAGCCCCGAGCTCTACGAGGCCGCGAGCCTGGACGGCTGCAACGGCTGGGCCAAATTCCGGCGGATAACTCTCCCCCAGCTGGCCCCCACCAGTTTCTTCGTCCTCATCATGATCACTATCCAATGCTTCAAGGTATACGACCAGATCTACATGATCACCCAGGCCGGTCCGGGCACCTCGACCCTCGTGCTCGTCTACCACATCTACAACACGGCTTTCGTTTCCTGGAATCTCGGCTACGCCAGCGCCATCGCCATGGCATTGTTCATCCTGGTGCTCGCCATCACCGTCATCCAGTTCCGCGTCGAAAAGAGTTTCGCATGAGCGCGCGCACGATGCGGCCGCGAACGGCGCAGCCGCCCACGCTGCGGCCGCGAACGGCGAGGCCGTTTCCGAATGCGCTCACATACGCCTTTTTCATCGCGGTATCGATGGTGATGTTCATCCCATTCGCGTGGATGCTTTCGGCGTCGCTGAAGCTTGACCAGGACGTATTCAGTTTCCCGGTGCGCTGGATACCGGAGAATCCGCGCTGGCTGAATTATCAGGAAATCTGGACGACGATTCCGCTCGGCCTGTTCATCTTCAACAGCGCCAAACTGACCTTCTTCGTTACGGCGCTGCAACTGCTCACTTCGAGTTTCGCCGGTTACGCCTTCTCCAAGCTCCAGTTCAAATTCAAGAACGCTCTTTTCCTCGGCTACGTCGCTACCCTGGCGATGCCTTGGCACGTCTATATGGTCCCCCAGTTCATCATGATGCGGGGTTTCCACCTGAACAATTCCCACCTCGGAATCGTCTGCCTCCAGGCCTTCTCCGCCTTCGGCGTATTCCTGATGAGGCAGCTGTACCAGAGCATCCCCGACGAGCTGTGCGAAGCGGCGCGCATAGACGGGATGAGCGAATACGGGATCTGGGCCCGCATCATGCTGCCGCTTTCCAAGCCGGCGCTCTCGACCCTAACGATCTTCGCCTTCGTCACCACCTGGAACGATTTCCTGGGGCCGATGATCTACCTCACCAAGACGAATCTAAAAACCATCCAGATAGGATTGCGGATGTTCATCACTCAGTATTCTTCCGAGTACGGGCTCATCATGGCCGCTTCGGTCGTCGCCTTGATTCCGGTGCTCATCGTCTTCCTTTCCCTCCAGCGCTTTTTCGTGCAGGGCATCGCGACGGCAGGGCTCAAAGGCTGATCCGGGGCGGGATCCGCGTGGCGGGTTCCGGACTAGCCTTCGAACATGAAGCGCTAGCCCGTCCTTCAGAATCCCGCCAGATGCGGTATGAAGAGCACCAGGTCCGGAATGTAGGTCAGCAGGAAAAGCACCGCGATCTCGACGCAGATCATCGGCAGGATCTCCCGGATGATGTTCTTCAGCGGCGTCTTGGAAATGCCCGCGGTGATGAAGAGCAGCATGCCGAAAGGCGGGGTCGTGAGGCCGATCATCATGTTGATGACGATGACCACGCCGAAGTGGACCAGGTCGATGCCGAGCGCGTTGATCAGCGGCAGCACGATCGGGATGAAGACCAGCGTGATCGCCATCGTGTCGATGAACATGCCCAGAGCCAGGAACACCAAATTTATGATCAGCAGCATCACGTACTTGTTGTCGGTGATGCCCAGAAGCAGATTGGCCACAAGGGCGGGTATCTTCTCTATCGTGACGATGTAGGAGAACGCATAGGCGCATCCCACCAGGAGGGAGAGGGTCCCGACGGTCTTCACGGTACTGAGCAGGACGTGCTTGAGGTCCTTCCAGCTGAAGGCCCGGTAGAAGAAGACCGAGACGAGGAGGGCGTAGGCGGCGGCCAGCGCGCCGGCCTCGGTCGGGGTGACCACGCCGGAATAGATGCCTCCCAGGAGGACCACGACGGAGAAGAGGGCGGGCAGGGAGCGGAACGTTAGAGCGATGAACTCCTTGGCCGGCAGCGAAACGCCTTCGGGGTAATTCCTCTTTTTCGCGATGACCGCTGTGTAGCCCATAAGCGCGAAGCCGATGAGGAGGCCCGGGACGATGCCGCCCAGGAACAGGGCGCCTATGGAAGCCCCCGAGAGCATGGCGTAAAAGATCATCGGGATGGACGGCGGGATAACCGGGCCGATGACGGCGGACGCCGCGGTTATGGCGCAGGAGTAGCCGTCGTCGTAGCCCTTCTCCCTCATCGCCTTGATTTCCATGCTACCCAGGCCCGACGCGTCGGCCAGGGCTGAGCCGGTCATGCCGGAGAAGATGATGGACGCCACGACGTTTACGTGGCCGAGGGCGCCGCGCTTCTTGCCGACCATGGCGTTCGCGAAGGAGAAAATCATGCTGGTCACCTTCCCGGAGTTCATGATCTCGGCCATGAACACGAAGAGCGGCACGGCTATGAGTATGAAGCTGGAATTCATGTTGGTCAGGAACTGGGTCGCCACCATGCCGATGGTCGATCCCGGCCGGGTGGAAAGGGCGAAATAGAAGATTGACGACATCATCATCCCGACCCCTATCGGTATCCGGATCAGGAAGACGGCGATGAAGGAAAGGAAGAAGATCGCGAGGGCGAGGTTCATGCCGCGCCTCCTTTTCCCAAGGATTTGAAGTCATGGACCAGGTCGACGGCGATCCGAACGATCATGTCCGCCAGGAAGATCATGAAGGGGAAGAAGGCGATGTTCAAGGGTATGAGCAGGACGTCCGACTTCTTGTAGGCCATGAAGGAGACGTATTCCCAGGAAGGCACAAGGGCGATCAGGAACGCGAAGAGCTGCAGCGCGTTTCCGGCGATCCGCATGTACGCCTGGGCCCGCGGGGACACGGCGTCGTAAACCATGGAGAAGGCGACGTGCGAATTGTCGCGCTTGGCGTACAGGGCGCCGAGAAGGGCGGTCCACACGAAGCACATGAGGCTGAGTTCCTCGGGCCACAGCAGGGGCCTGAAGAAATACCTGGCGACGATCTGCGTCAGGAAGGAAAGGAAGAGGACGCAGAAGGTCACGACGGGAACGTAGACCTCAATCACGTCGACGAGGAACCGGCCGAATTTCTCGAGGGGCTGGGGAATCTTCATCGGGGCCTGCCTATTAGGGGGCGGCGCGCCGCCGTCGCCGGAGCGCGCCGCCGGGTAATCACTTGATCTTCTGTACTTCGTCGTAGAGGGCCAGATCCCAATCCTTGGAGAGGTCCTTGCTCTCGGTCAGGTAGGAATTCTTGGCGTAGGCCGAGAAGGCGGCGCGGTCAGGATTCTCGATGACCGTGAGTCCCTGCTCCTTGAAGAAGGCGATAAGTGAAGCCTCGTTCTCGAGCACCGTCTTGTCGCAGAATTCCCGGCCCTTGGCGGCGGCGGCCAAGACCCATTCCTGCTGTTGCTTGGACAGGCTCTGCCACTTCTTCTCGTTGATGGTCGGCCAGGTGGAATCCACCACGTGGTTGGTCAGCACGATGTACTTGGTGACTTCGTAGAACTTGGCGTTCTTGTCGGTCGGAAGGGGGTTGTCCTGCCCGTCGACCGCGCCGGTCTTGAGTCCCATGTAGACTTCGCCGAAGGCCATCGGAGTGGGGTCGCCGCCGAGGGCCTTGCCCATGGCGATCCAGGTGGGGCTGTTGGGGACGCGGAGCTTGACGCCCTTCATCTGCTCGGGTTTCGTGACCGCGCCGACCTTCTCGATCAGGTTGAGCTGGCGGGTGCCCAGGTAGTAGGCGGTCAGCGGGCGGATGCCCTGGCTGGCGGCGATCTCATCGAAGAGTTTCTTTCCGATGGAGCCGTTGAAAGTCTTGGTCATCTGGTCGTAGCTCTGGAAGGTGAAGGCCGCGCCGAACATGGAAAGCTTCGGAATGAACTGGGCGTTCCACTGGGCGGAGGTATAGACCATGTCCACGGTGCCCTGGCGGATCGCGTCCTGCTCGGCCGTCTGGTTGAACAGCTGGCCGGAGTGGTAGACGTCCACGGTGATCTGGCCGCCGGAGAGCTTCTCCACCTCATCCTTGAACACTGTCATCGCCTTGGTATGGGCGTCGTCGGGAACGCTTACCGACGAGAACGTCAGCTTGACTGATCCAGCGGCTTCTTGCTGGCCTTCGGCGAAGACTCCGACGACCAATACCGCCGCTACAAGCGCGACCGACACGATTCTCTTGAACATGGCTTCCTCCTCTTAGGAAAACGGTGATCTATTTCCACGCCGCGGCGCAACGCCGCGGCGCTCTTCCCCTGTTACGGGCGGTACCCGAGCCGCCGGGAAATCTCCTGTCCAGCGCGGACGGCGAAGGGCGCCATCAACTCGATCCGCTCACGGGTATTCCGCTCCGCCGGCCCCGACAGGCTCAAGGAAGCGAACACCTCTCCCCGGGCGTTCCGGACGGGAGCGCCTACGCAGCGCAGGTGCTCCTCGTGCTCCATGTCGTCCACCGCGTACCCGAGCTTCCTGATCAGCGCCACCTCGTCGAAGAGCTTCGCCTCGGAGTCGATGGTTTTCTCCGTGATCCTGGCGAGCCCCTTCTCCCGGGCGATCCGACGGATTTCGTCGTCGGTCATGAAGGCGAGTATCGCCTTGCCGACCGAGGTGCAGTACAGGGGAGCGCGCACGCCGATGACCGAGTAGGTCCGCAGGCGGCGCCGGGATTCGATGCAATCCACGTACAGCACCTCGTCACGGTCCAGCACCGTCAGATGGACCGTCTCGTCGAACTCGGCGTTGAGCCCCTGCAGGAAGGGGGCGGCGATGCGGCAGATGTCCAGCTCCAGGCGCGCCCGATTGCCGAGCTCCACCAGCTTCACTCCCAGGTGGAAGCGGCCGGTCGACTCGTCCCGCTCCACTAATTTCCCGGCGCCGAGCGTCTCCAGGATGCTGTGGACGCTGCTCTTCGGGAATTCCAAAGACCTGGAGATCTCGGATAACCCGAGATCGGATTTCTCCGCGAGCAACTCAAGGATGCGGATCGATTTCTGGACCGTATTTACCATTTCCACGACCTATGTTCAGATACAAGAACTATGTTCTCATACAAGAACCGATCATAAATCACGATCCACGATCCGTCAATGCGGAAAACGGGATTACCGGGCACCCGATCCGGCTACTCTATTCCGCATCGCCTCCGTACCTTCGATAAGTTTATCCAGGATCGCATCGAGCGCCCAAAACCGTTCGCGGACATCGAAGGCGATCGATCTGGACTTGATGGTCTTGAACGTGCCGATCCGCTGATGGTACATCTTCGCGAGCACCGGATATCCGAAGGCCTCGGACAACGCGGCAAGCACGAGGAAATTGGCCAATTCCTTCGCCAACTCCGGATGCGCCCGGGATGAGGCGTAGAGCCACTTATAAAGATCGGGATGGAAGTTCGTATTTACCCCGTTGAAGCCGCGGGATCCGGCTTTCATGGCGTCCCACGCTATCGCGGCGTTCGCGTTGAGGATCGCCAGCGGCGTCCCCCTGGTGAGCGCCACGCGGCGCTTGACCGTCTCCAGATCGCAGGAGACGTCCTTCAATAATACGAACCTGCCGGAATCGGCGATGAACTTGATTTCATCATCGCTGAGGAGGCGCCTGAACGGTACGGGGCACTCGTACATTCCCAGCGGAACGTCCTTGGGGAGTCGTTCCATGAGCCACTTGAGATTCCCCAGGAAGGTGTCCGTTCCCCGGTTCTTCGGGTCAAGGTGGTTGCTCACCAGGACCACTCCGTCCGCGCCCGACTCGGCCGCCGCCAGCAGCTCTTCCGCCTGGCTGTACGGATCGTCGCTGATATGGCCCGACGCAACGACCGGAATCCTTCCCGCGGTCTTCTTCACGACGAATTTGGCCAAGTCGGCGCGTTCCTTCAGGGAGAGGAAAACCATCTCGCTCGACTGGCACACTGCGAACATCGCGTCGGAACCCTTCGCGATATACCATTCGATCAAGCGTTCCAGGCTTTCGTAGTCGATATCCCCTTCGTCCTTGAACGGCGTGAGCATTACCGGAACGATGCCTTCGATCTTCTTGCCTCGCATACGAACCTGTCCTTATGGCCGATCGCCGCAGGTGCGGCATCGGCTGACTTTTACTAAAGCATTAATTACACGTGCTCAATTATTTGAGCGACTTTGCAAATCTGTCAAGAAAAATCCACTAAAACATTAGTATTATTTAATCATATTCAAGCGTATTTTACTAAATCTCGGAATTCACCCATTGAAATCGACTAAATATTTCTTAAAATCAATTAAAAGTTGACAAATCCTTAAGTAGGATTTAGTCTGATCCACGGATTATGGCTACAACAATCAAAGACATCGCGGATGCTGCGGGGGTCTCCTCCGCCGCCGTTTCGCTCGTGCTGAACGATCGCCCCGGCATCGGAACCGATACCCGCGAGAAGATCCTGGGTATCGCCGAGCGCATGGGGTATTCGCAGCGGAAAAACAAGGCGCAAGCGGGCGCGCGGCCTCGCGCCCTCCGATTCCTGCGCATCGCGAAGCACGGGCATATCATCAATCCGAATCATCGCGTGTTCATCGCGGACTATATCGACGGGCTGGAAAGGGAAGCGAAAGCGCGCGATTTCCGGTTGGAGATCCACACCGACGAGGGATTCAACCCCGATTCGATCCTGGGAACCTTCGATACCGACGCCTTCGACGGCGTTGTCGTGCTCGGCACCGAGCTTGACGAGACGGACATGGTAGTCTTCAAAGCCGCGCCGTTGCCGGTCGTCTTCATCGATACCTATCATCCGTACCTCGGCTTCGATTTCGTCGATATGGACAACGAATCGTCCGTCCATTCGGTCGTCGAATACCTATGCAAGGCCGGACATCGCCGCATCGGCATCGTGAAGGGAAGCATAGAGACGAGGAACTTCCGCGCCCGCGAAAAGGCGTTCATGGACACGGTCGAGCGCTTCGGGCTTCGCTTCGATCTCGGGGATTCCTTTTCGATCGACTCCACTTTCGAAAAAGGACAGGAAGACATGGCGCGCCAGCTGAAAGGGCGGGACGATCTGCCCACCGCCTTGTTCTGCGTGAACGACATCATCGCCTACGGCTGCGCGCAGGCTTTGAAGGAAAGCGGGCGACGCATTCCGGAAGACGTTTCCCTCGTCGGATTCGACGATCTGCCATCCAATATATACATGGAACCCCAATTATCCTCGGTTAAAGTCTCCAAGAGGAATATCGGACGCAGGGCGATTCAGCTCATGATGGACCGGATCGAAGATCCACACCGTCCCTTTGAGAAGGTGCTCGTCGGCGGCGAGTTGGTCGTCCGGAAAAGCGTCCGGAGCATGGATCGCCAGGAATAGGAGCCTGTCGGACTTATGATCGCGATAGTGCTGAAAATAGTATATTTGTACCTTTAACGCGCTTTTTTGTTGGACTCGGCGATCCGCGGCGTAAAAATGGCTCGTCAATCGGGCCATACAGGAAGTATGGCCCTCAATCCTCGCCCTTTTTCCACTCGCGGCTCGCCTTCGCCCAGCAAAAATCCTAAGTCCGACAGGCTCCTAGGGGCTCACGGCTGCCAGGGATTGTATTTTCCTCCCGTCACCATTTCACCGAAAATGGCGTCGAACTTTCCGCTCGCCTTGATCTTCTTCATTCCTTCCACCAGCATGAGGTCCGCCGGACCTCCCTTCCTTCCCTTGGGGATGGCGAAGATGAGATTGAACGAGTCATATAATTCGCGCTTGATGCTCTTCAGTCCGATCTGCCTCAACACCGGGTCGGCTGTCAGCTGGGAATAGATGTAGCCGTCGATGACCCCCTGGTCGGTTTTCCTGAAGCTGCCTTCGATGTTGGTGGTGGGCAAAGCCTTGAATCCGAGGAGCGAAATGATGGATCCGTCGGTTTCGATCTTATATCCCTTGGAATTGCCTTTCCGTAAATTATCGACATCGATCGGTTTCGATTTGTTGGTATAAAGGACGAAAGCCAGCTCGTACAGGGGCGCCGCCGACGCGTCGAATTTGAGCGCGGCCTGGCTCGCGACGTCTTTCGGCAGGAGATTGGGCACCTCGATATCAACCTGCGCCGCTTCCAACAGGGCTACCGAGCGAGGGGGAGGGAGAACCTCCATCGTCAACGTGTTTCCCGTAGCCTCCGCGATCGCGGTCATGAGGCTCTTATATTGTTCAGATGTGGCCAGCTGCTTCACCGCCACCTTGAAGTCCGCGCAGAACGCGGCCGATGCGACGCTGAAAACAAGCGCGACAACGATATTTCTCACCAACGACCTCATAGTGCCTCCTTCGCAACGATGTTTTACAGAAACCGGAATCATGACAAGATCAAATATAATCCGCGCGGCGCCGAGGCGCAAATTTTCCGGAAGCCGACATGGATGCGCGGATTTGCGAAATTAATCCGATGACGCTAAACTAACTATCATCCATGACGGATGGAGGCACGAACTTGGGCATGACCGAATACCGCCGCTCCGGAATCGGGCTCGGCGTTAAATTCACCGCGGTTTGCGTTTTGGTGATCAGCATCGTCCTGGCAGTTTCGGGTTTCCTCCAAATCGCGAACACCCGCTCGGCCGAACTGAAACGTATCGAAGAAACGACGCGGAATATCGCGCTTCGCCTGGAGCAGAATCTCGCCGCCCCCATTTGGAACTATTCACTCGAACAGACGGCGATCGTGATCGAAACGGAGATGCGGGACCCCGATCTCCTCGCCGTCGATGTCCTGAACAAGGCCACGAATACCGCTTTCGTTTCCAAGACGAGGCTGAACGGGGCCATCGTCGACGCTTCCGGAAAGGAGGCCTATCCCCAGGACGTACGGACCCTCGAAGGCAAGATCCTCTGGGAGGGGAACGAGATAGCTTCGTTTACCATCCGGTACGGCTCCTCCGAGTTCAACAGAAAGATCGCGGCCGTTTTCGTGGGCAGCATCGGGCAATTTATCGCGATCGATCTCCTGCTAATCGCTTCCGTTGTGATTCTGCTCAACCTGCTCATCTTGCGCCCGTTGATAACCGTCAACGATATGGTAGGCAGCGTCGCGGAAGGCGACCTTTCCCGTCACGACGGAGGCGGTCGTTCTTCCTTCGTCAATCGTTCGGATGAGTTCGGCATCACCGGCCGAACCATCGCGGAAATGGTGGTCTCCCTCGGCGGAATCGCGAAGTCGATTTCGGACGGAGCGGGGCAATTGCTTTCGCGCGCCGAATCGGTCAGCGAGACGAGCCTGATGCTATCCCAAGGCGCGACGGAACAAGCGGCGAGCGCGGAAGAGGTGTCCGCCTCCATGGAAGAGATGGCATCGATCGTGCGGCAGACCGCGGACAACGCGATGAGAACGGAGCAGATCGCGCGCGCGTCGGCCGAGAAGGCCGAGGCCGGAGGAAAAGTCGTCGGAGAGACCGTGGTGGCGATGAAGGAGATCGCATCGCGGATCGGTATAATCGAAGAAATAGCGCGTCAAACCAACCTACTGGCTCTGAACGCGGCGATCGAGGCCGCGCGCGCGGGCGATGCGGGAAAAGGTTTCGCGGTCGTGGCCAGCGAGGTCCGGAAACTCGCCGAACGGAGCCAGAGCGCGGCGCAGGAGATTCATTCGCTCTCGTCGTCGAGCGTAGCCGTCGCCGAAAGGGCGGGGACGCTCATCGATTCCATCGTCCCGGATATCAAGCAGACCGCCGACCTCGTCCAGGAAATCAAGGCGTCGACTTCCGAACAGAATTTGGGGATCGACCAAATCGGCAAGGCTCTCATGCAACTGGACAGCGTCATCCAGTCGAACGCCGCCTCTTCGGAGAAACTGGCGTCGATGTCGGAAGACCTGACGTCCCAGGCGCGTCTGCTCGCCGAGACGATCCGTTTCTTCAAGCTGGAAGAGCGCAGCGAGGGGACTCCTCCCGATTCCGATGAAGTCGAAGCATTGATGATTACCGAGCACCGGTAGCAGCCGGCGCTCCGGGGCCGGATGCCGGCGCTCCGGGGCCGGATGCCGAGGCGGGTGCAGGCGCGCAGGGGCCGGATGCCGAGGCGAGTGCAGGCGCGCAGGGGCGGGCGCTCCGGGGCGCGGGCGCCAGCCTGGCCGATCAGGTTTTCTGCCTTTCCAGCCGGCGCAGTCCGATTCGGGCGAGGATGACGGCCCAGGCCAGCGCCACGCCCCATCCGGCCAGAAGCGTCGGGCCGGTCAGGCCAACGCGCAGCCAATTCGTCAACCAATATGAAGGCAGCATCCATCCGACCCAAGCGTAGTTCAGCGGAGCGAACCAAGCCCAGGGGATACCGAGCAGGAAGACGCCGGCCAGTTTGGACAAGGCGAGGCCTTCCACCTTATTGCCGGCCAGGGCGACGATCAGCATCGCGATCGCCGCGCCCTGAACAGTGCTCTGGCCGGCGGCGGCCAGCAGAACCGGCCAGGCCGGCCGTGTCAGACTGAGTATCGAGCCGACCGCCACCGTCGCGGCAAAGGCCCAGACCATCGGCAAGCCGAGCCTCGCCAGCAGGTAAATAGGTCCATGCGCCGGCGTGATCTGGTAGTACGCCGACGTTCCGGAGTCGGCTTCGTCGAGCAGGAGGAAGGCGGAGATCATGGCGGCCATGAGCGGCGCCAGGCTGATGACGAGGGCGTCGGCCAGGCCGAGCCAGGGCCGCAGGGAAAATCCCCAGCGTGAGGAAATGAAGCCGTCCGCCAGCGGCAGCAGCAAGCGCAGGGCGCTGGCGGCAAGAAAGGGCGCAGGCACCAGGATGGCCAGCATACCGTCGCGGCCGATCTGGCCAAGGCCGTTGGCGAATATCCGCCAGAAGAGCTTACGCACGGATAGCCTCCGCCGGTCCGGCACCGGACTGGTCGACCCCAGCCGCTTCCGCGGAAAGCGACGCCCGGTTGGCGCCGAATTGGCCCCGCAGTCTATGCCGCGCCGGCCAGGCGAGCAGCGCCAGCCAGCCGGCTAGCCCCAACCACGGCCAGATCCGGAAGGCCGTTTGCCCCAAGCCTTGTCGGATCGCGTCGAGCAGCAGGCTGCCCGGCCAAAAGGCCAGCAGCGGGTGGTCGACGCCGAAGAAACGCAGCAGCGGCGGCGACATCAGGGCGGCTTCGGCCGGAAGCGACAGCAACAGGTAATGGTTGACCGACCGGGCGAAGGTTGCCACGTACAGTCCGACGACGGTGCAGGCCGCCGCGCCGATCATGAGGCCGGCCGCTAGCGCAAGGAGGCGGAGCGATGGTCCCATCGCCGCCGCGGCGATCGCCAAGCCGGCCAGGCAGGACACCAAAGCCAACGAAACCGCCTTGGCCGCCAGGTATTCTCCGACGGATAGCGGCGTAATCGCCAGCGCTCCGTGCACGCCTTCGCCCTGCTCCAGGAGCCAGATGCCGCCGATGAAAAAGAACCCCAGCATCGCCGGATCGGTCAGGATAATCAGGCTGGCCGCCGGGGCGCGCCAAGCCGCCGGCAAGAGCGCCAGCACGGCGATGTACAGCGTCGTCATGAACAGGTACAGGAAATAGAAACCGTACTTGAACTGAAAGCGGATATCCTGGCGGATTTGTATGGCCAGGCGACGGAGACCGAGGCTGCGGTACATCATGCCAGGCTCCGGCCGGTCAGCTCGATGAACACGTCCTCCAGCGAACGTTCCTGGCTGTGAAGGCTGAGCAGCCGGCCGTCGTCGAGAGCGGCACGGAAAACGGAGTCGCCGGCCAAGTCCGCCATGGCGACGCTCGCGCGCCGCTCCAGGCCGTCATCCCGATAGGCGTAATCGACGCGGGCCGGCGGCCGTGCGGTACCGTCGGCGCCGGCGGCGCGGAGGGCCAGCGGCGTATCAAGCGCCATGATACGGCCATCGACGATGAAGGCCACGCGGTCGCACAGTTCGGCGGCGTCGTACATATTGTGGGTGGTCAGGATGACGGTGACGCCGTCGGCCTGTTCCTCCTTTATCATCGTCTTCAGGATACGTGCGTTGGCCGGGTCCAGGCCGGAAGTCGGTTCGTCCAGGAACAGCAGGCGAGGCCGGTGCTGGACGGCGCGGACGAAGCCGAGGCGCATTTTCATCCCCTTGGAATAGGCGGCCACCGGTTTGTCGGCGTCCGCGGCCAGGCCGACCCGTTCAAGGAGGCCGGCCGCTTCCCGGAAGCCGGCGGCGCCTGAATACAGCGAGGCGAAATAGGCGAGGTTGGCGCGGCCTGAGAACTTGGCGTAGAAATTGGGGAATTCGAAATCCACGCCGATGCCCTCGTAGTAGGCGCGGCCGATCCGGCGCAGTTCCTGCCCGTCCACTTTGGCGCCGCCGCGGTAGCCGCGGAGCGTCCCGGTCAGGATGCGCTGAAGGGTGCTTTTCCCGGCGCCGGACGGGCCGAGAAGGCCGAAGATTTCCCCCGGCCGGACGGAGAAGCCGACTCCGGCAAGCGCGTCGCGCTTGGCGCCGGGATAGCGCAGATGCAGGTCGGACAGTTCGATACGGTTTTCCATAAGGTCGCCTCCATGAATCGGTCAATCGTCGAGGGTCAGGCCGGCCGCGACTCCGGCGATCAACCTATCGAGAACCGCGGCGCGGTCCGGGTCGTCCGCCGGCAGATGCCAGGCCGCGATGAAAACTTGCTGCAGGACCTTGGCGGCCACGACCGGCGTACAGGCCAGGCTGATGCCGGCGGCCACCAGCCGGGCTACGCCGGCGGCATCCTGGTCGGTATGCCCGGCCAGCGCTTCCGGCGGCAGTCTCCGGTAGAGCTGTTCCAGCGTCGCCGGATCGGTCCGGACCAGCAACGGCGCGCGTTCGGCAGCCGCCATCAACTCGGTACAGACCGCCGCCAGACGTTGGCGCGAAGAGCCGGTCGAGCGGGCCAGGACGGCCTCGATGGCCGAAACCATATTCACCTGCAGCTCGCCGAGGATATCGAGGTACAATTCTTCCTTCATACCGTAGAACGCGTAGAAACTTCCCTTGGCGATCCCGGCGGCTACGGCCAGGTCGGCGACGCTGACCTTGGCCAGTCCATGGGCGGCGAAGAGCTCGGCGCCGACTTCACGCAGCTTGGTCCGGATGAAGGCACGTTCGCGGTCGGAAAAACGGGGCATTACAACTTCCTCATATGACCATATACACTATAATGGTCATATAGACCATAATACAAACATAGCGTCAGGTCAAGCGGCAGGGCGCGTCGGCGTGATCCTTGTGCTGTGACGGAAGGCGCATATACTCATGGTTATGGATGCGAATCTGACCGCCCTGCGCAAATTCGTGGCTCCTGAATTCATTTTCGGGAACGGCGCGCTTCGCAAGTGCCCCGACTACGTGCATACCTTCGGCGTATCAAAAGTCCTCATCGTAAGCGACCCCGGCGTGGTCCGCGCCGGCTGGGCCGGCAAGGTCGAGGCGCTGCTGTCGGACGCGGGGATAAGCTTTGAGCGCTACGACAAGGTCAGCCCCAACCCGCGCGATACCGAGGTGATGGCCGGAGCCGAGTTCTACCTGCGCCGTCGTTGCGACATGATCGTCGCCGTCGGCGGCGGCAGCCCCATTGACTGCGCCAAGGGAATAGGAGTGGTGGCCGCCAACGGCGGCAACGTGCTCGACTACGAAGGAGTGGACAACGTACCGGTGCCCATGCCGCCGCTGGTATGCATACCGACGACAGCCGGTACGGGCGCCGACGTCTCCCAATTCGCCATCATCCTCGACACCGTAAGGCTGAACAAGATCGCCATAATCAGCAAGGGCGTCGTTCCCGACATCAGCCTCATCGATCCCGAGACGACCGTCACGATGGATGCCGAGCTGACCGCTGAAACGGGCATGGACGCCCTGACCCACGCGATCGAAGCATACGCGTCGAACGCGTCGAGCCCGATAACCGACATGAACGCCCTTGAGGCGATCTCCTTCCTGGCCGCGCATCTTGAATCTTCCTTCGCCCGGCCCGGCGACCTCAAGGCTCGCGCCGGTACGATGATGGGCAGCCTCCTGGCGGGACTGGCCTTCTCGAACGCCAGCCTGGGCTTGGTGCATGCCATGGCCCATTCGCTCGGAGGGCTCATGGACCTTCCGCACGGATTGTGCAATGCCTTGCTTCTCGAGCATGTGATCGCGTTCAATTTCGAAGCCGCCCCCGATCGGTATCGCCGCGTCCTCGCCGCGCTCTCAGGCGCCGATCCGCGCCGGGCTTCCCTCGGAACCGGCGACGCGGCAGCCCTCACCGGAGTGCTTTCGGCTCTGCGGCGCAGGCTCGGCCTGGGCGATAGCCTGTCCGCGGAGCCGGTTTCCGCCGCCGTTATCGCCGAACTGGCCGATCGGGCCTTCAAGGATCCCTGTCTGGTGACGAATCCCAAGAAGGCGACCAGGTCGGACATCGCCGGAATCTACAATGCCTTACTCGCGAAGAGATGACGAGAAGCCCGATCCGGACGAGATCCGGACGAGGATCATCGGACTGGGAGCGGGTTCCGCAAGGAAGAGTTATTATCCGCAATTGCAGGAGAAGATCCGGGATCTTGAGAGCAAACAGCTCGAATTGATGGACCTCGTGCGTACCCTCGAAGAGCGCGAAGCGATGCTGGAACAAGCGGTCGACGAGAAGAACGCCCTACTAAGGGAAGTGCACCATCGCGTCAAGAACAATTTCCAGATCATCGGGAGCCTGCTCAACCTGGGACTCGGCGCCGTCGCGAACAATGCCGAAGCGCGTCCGTTTTTGGTGACCAAGCAACGGTTGGACACGATGGCCATGGTCTATGGTCACCTGCTGCAGGCCGACCGTTTTTCCGACGTCAATCTCTACGAACTCGTCATCCAGCTGGTCGACGCACTCAAGTGCGATACGGATCGACCGGGAATCGAATTGAGCTACGGCATGGACTGCGCGGATTTTTACGTCGACATCGAACAGGCCATTCCCCTGGCGCTGATCGTCAACGAAGTCGCCAGCAATTCCTTCTGTCATGCGTTCCCTGATGGCCACGGCAAGCTTACGGTACGCATCGCCGCCGTCGCCCAGGATGAAAACGGCGGCAAATGCAGGCTGTTCGAGCTTGAGGACAATGGCTGCGGTTTCCCGGGCGGCGTCATGCCTGCCCTTTCGGGCAGCCTGGGACTGACGCTGATCGACAGCCTTGCTTCGCAACTCAATGCGATCTGGCGATACCAACCGGGTACGGATGATCGCGGCCTCCGCTTCAGCCTTTATTTTCGCTGACCTCAGGGGGCGTCGAGTTTGCGGACGATCACGTAATCGTTGTCCTTCATGCCCGCGTGGCAGGCGATGCAGCCGCCGACCTTGCCGGATGCCGACGCCTTGCCCTCCAGGTCGAAGCGCGCCCAGAACCAGTCCCCGTTCTCCGGGTCGAAGCCCCGGATCTTGGCCATCACCGTCAAGTTCGTGAGCTTCCTGTCGGCGTCCATGTTTTCTTTGACGATGATCGCCCCTTCCGGCGCGCTGAGCGACGGCGAAGGCAGGGCGGCCAAAAAGACCGCGTTGATGAAGATCCGATGGAAGGGACCGTGGGGGGACTGGCCTTCGCGGACGCCGTCATGGCCGGGCCAGTAGGCGTAGCCGGCATATGGACTATCGACCTTGATGCGTTTCCATAGGGCATCCGCGTTCGCCCCGGACACGGTCAGGGGGGGAAAAGTCGCTTCGGCCTTTCGTTGGCAGGAGAGGGGGGTCAGGATGATACAGAACAGAAGGGCTGCAGCGCCGAAAGGAGCTTTCGTCAGAGATTTCATCAGGCCTCCCGGGCGGGGAAGCGGATGGTGAACCGCGCTCCCGCGTTCTTCTTGGTCCATACCGAAATCCTCCCGCCCACAGTCTTCACCGCCTCGGCTACGGCATCCAGCCCTACCCCGCGGCCGGAGGTGCCGGTCACCGCATCCCGCGAACTGAAACCGGGACGGAAAATGATCCTGGCAAGGCGGTCGGAGTCCGCCGCTTCGCCGTCCGCCAGGAGTCCGCGCTGGACGGCCTTCTGCCGGACGGCTTCGAAATCGATGCCCCGGCCGTCATCCTCCACCTCCACCGCGATTTCCCCCGGCGAAGGGGAATACAACCTAATCGACAACCGGCCTTCCTCTTCCTTCCCCGCGGAGAGGCGCTCGATACCTTCCTCCAGCCCGTGGTCGAGGGCGTTCCTCACCATATGGAGCAGTGGATTCCTCAACTCGGACAACCGGGGCAGGACTCCGATCTCGTTGCGGAGCTCCACGCGGATCCGCTTGCCGAGCTCCTGCGCCATACCCAACGCCATGGCCTTGATGCGCGAAAGGACCTCGTCCGTCCTCGCCGCCGAGCCGCGCTCGGACGCGGCCGGCGCGAAAGCCCGGAACCGTTCGTTGATGCTCCGGACGTTTTCCACCTCCTCGGCGAGGCGGGCGGCGGCGGCCTCGAGTTCGCGCATCCTGGTAGCCGGATCGGCACCGTCCCGGATCGCCGCCAACTCGTCCTCAAGTGCGTGGGCCCGGCGCTCGAAAGACTGCAGTTCCAGGTAACGCGCGCTTCCCTTGAGCGAATGGAAAGACCGGAACAGGGAGGCCACGACCTTCCCGTCGCCAAGCGCTCCGTAATCCCGCTTTAGGGCCTCCAGGGCTTCAACCGCTTCTTCCGTGAATTCGGTGAAGGAGGCCGGCCCCGCGTTGAGGATCGCTGCAATTTCTTCGAGTTCCGAGTTCCTTCGCTCGCGTTGCGCCTCCAACTCCTCACGGGCATTCTCAATTTGGGTACGGTCCTCGAAGATGGCCATTACGCTTTCGACTTCATCCCCGTCCATGATGCGGGCGAAGCCGACGTCCACAACGATCCGCCGCTCGCCGCCCGCTTCGTCCCTCACGAGCAGGACCTTGTCCCTGAGAGGATTGGCCGCCTGTATCATATCCATCTCCGTCAGGGTGTTCCTGAAAACGAGGGAAAGGAAGGTCTCCAGCTCCTCCCTTTCTGTCCGGGCGGCCGGATCCGGATAAATGAAATCCGAGAAGCCTTTCCCGGCCGGTTCGGCCCGGCCGAAAAGGCGTATCAGGAAGGCGGAATACTGTTCGCGGATCCGGAAGTCCGCGCCGATCAGCAGAAGGCCCTGGCCGATATTGTCCAGGTATTTCCTGTTTTCCTGGTTGCGCGCTTCGATGGTCTTATTCTCTATCAGGAGCCGGTTTCGGCTCTTGAGCCCCTCGATCATCTCGTTGATCTTGAGGGCCAGCCGCCCCAACTCGTCCTTCGTCCCGAGACGGATGGACACGTCCAGGTTCCCCGCGCCCACCTCCGCCACGGTGGATCCGATGGCGAGGATAGGATGCACGACGATGCGCTGCATGAGCAGGATGAGCAGGACGGCGATCGCAAAGCCCATGACCGCCAGGAAGGATGCCAGGAATCCGCCCGCGGCGTTGATCCTGTCGTACGAGTTCGCCGTCGAAACCTTATAGTAGGCGACTCCGCGGATGAAGGGGGATGGACCGTGGCAGGTCCGGCACTGGGCGTAATTGAGGATGGGGAAAAAATACTCCATCTTCCGCTCGGCGGCGAGCTCGTTCTGGCGCGGGGTATTGGTCTCCAGCACGCTCCGGAAATTCGGGTTTTCGAGGATCAGCCGCTCGGTCCGTTCCGTCTGGTCGAAGAAAATATCGTCCTGGAACCTGTTCACGAATTCGATGGTGGCGTAGTCGTTGAAAGCCGTCGTGCCGTCCGCGCGGTAGATCGCGAGCTCCTCGAACTCCTCCAGGGATTTCAATCCCTGCAAGGTCTGGACTGCGATCGGCGCCTCTCCGGCGAGCATCAGGTTCCGGATGACGGTCGTGAGGATCTGGTTGTTGACCGACAGGTTGCGCCGCACCGAGCCGAGGAGGTTCTCCTTGGTGTTCGCGACTATGAACGCCAGGGACACAGAAATGCTCGCGGCCAGTACGAGCAGGATGACGGAAACTATCTTGAAGCGGATCGAGCCGAAGATTTTTCCCATGCGCTTGACCTCCGTCAGGCAATATCCTTAAGCGATACGTTGACCGAAAACGGGCCGAATTCGCAGGAAAAGGGAATGCATACCACCGGAACTCCTTCGGGCCAGTGGATCTTGTAGCTGTTGCCCGTGATCACTCCGGGCAGGGAAATCTGGATGCGGAATTCGAGAAGATCCTGCTTCGCGTTTCCTGCGATGATGTTGATGAGTTCGCCGACGCCGTCCAGCACCTCGTTGCCGAGCGCCACGAACTCCTGCCCGGCGAAGCGCGATACGATGCGGATGGCCGTCTCGCGGCCGAAGCTCAGCACGACCGCCCCCCGAGTCTCGCCCGCCAGGCCGATGATTCCCGAAACCTCGTACAGGGCCTGAGGATCCTGGAGGAGGAAGGGTTTGCCGCTTTCGACCCTCAGCCCCAGGTGATCGCGGAATAATCGCACCGACGCGTTCAGGAAGGGATTGACGTATTTGACTTGCACGTCGGCTCCTCAGGCATCCAGATATTTTCCGATCTTTTCGATCAGGGCTTCCCCTTTGATGGGTTTGACCACGTAATTCGTGACTCCGGCCTGGATCGCTTCCACCACATTGTAGCGGGCGGCTTCCGAGGTGATCATGATTATGGGGGTCTTGGCATAGCTTTCCATGGCGCGAACGCGGTGGACGAAATCCAGCCCGTCGAGGCGGGGCATGTTCCAATCGACCAGGAAGAGGCCGATGGTATTCTTGGCTGCGATCTCGAGAGCGACCTGGCCGTCTTCCGCGTCGATTATATCCTGATCGGCTATCCCGCGTTCTTTAAGGATATTCCGGTGAATACGCCTCATGACCGCGGAATCGTCGATGACGAGAATCTTCATGGATTCCTCCGGTATCGAACGAGGGTCCCGTTCCATTTCAGTCTGATTCCGGTTTTCTCGCCTGTCAAGCTTGGCTTCGATATCTTAGGGATATGGGGTTCCCATGGGGGGCGTCATGAACCTGAAATTCGTAGCCGTCGCGATCGCGATGGTTTCGGCATCGACCGCCTGCGCGGCGCCCCAAGACCTGCCCGCCTACAGGCTCGAAAAGGCATTCCCCGGCTTGCTCTTCCGGCGGCCGGTCGATCTGCAGGGCCCCGACGACGGGAGCGGAAGGCTTTTCGTCGCCGAGCAGGGCGGGCTCGTCTGGGTTTTCCCGCCTTCCTCCTCCGCTTCGGTCAAGAAGGAATTCCTGGACCTGAGGAGCAGGGTCGATACCCGCGGCAACGAGGAAGGTTTGTTGGGGATCGCGTTCCACCCCGATTTCCGGTCCAACGGGTATTTTTACGTCAATTATACCGCGGCGAACCCCGACAGGACGGTCGTTTCCCGTTTCAAGGCGGAGCCGGACAATCCCGACAAGGCCGACGAGGCGAGCGAATTCGCGATACTTGAATTCGCCCAACCCTATTCCAATCATAACGGAGGACAGATCGCTTTCGGTCCCGACGGATTCCTGTACATCGCGGTCGGGGACGGAGGTTCGGCCGGTGATCCCCAGGGGAACGGGCAGAACAGGAGAACCTTGCTCGGGAGCATCCTGAGGATAGACGTCGACGGGAGCGGGAACGGGCTCAACTACGCGATCCCCGCGGACAATCCCTTCGCCGGTTCCGGCCAGGGTTTCCGCGGGGAAATCTTCGCCTACGGATTCCGTAATCCCTGGCGCTTCTGCTTCGACCCCTCGACTTCCCTGCTCTGGGCCGCCGATGTCGGGCAGAACGCGCGTGAAGAAATCGACATGGTCCGGAAGGGAGGTAATTACGGCTGGAACCTGATGGAAGGTTCCCTGTTCTACGGCCCCGGACGGGACGGAAGCGGCCTGGAGCTCCCGGTCGCCGAATACGATCACGCGGTGGGCAAATCCATCACCGGGGGCTATTTTTACCGGACCGGGCCCCTCACCGAATTGAAAGGGGCCTACATCTATGCCGACTTCATTTCGGGGAAGCTTTGGGCCTTGCGGCACAAGGACGGCGTCGCCGAAACTCCGATTCCGCTCCTCGCGGACAAACCCGGGATCTCCTCCTTCGGCACGGATCCGACCGGCTCTTTATACGTGCTGGCCTTCGACGGATACGTCTACCGCATATCGCGCTAGCGGATGCGTCTCAGTCCTTCCCCGGCTTCAGGCGGAAGGTTTCCGCGTTCCCGCCGCGGAGGACCTTCGCCTCGAATTCTTCCTTCCCGCCGGACCGGCTCAGGATGCGGTTCAAATCATCCATTGAGGCGACCTGTTCATCGTTCAATGAATAGAATAGGTCTCCCGTTCTGAACCCGGCGCGGGCGGCAGGCCCGTCGGCGGTCACTTCCACGATTTCGATGAGCGAAGGCCGGTCCAGACGCAGGCCGTGCTGAATTTTCCGCGGAATCGGGCGGTATTTGCCCTTGATGCCCAGGAAGTAACGCCGAACCCTGCCATGGGCGAGGATTTCGCCGAAGACGAAGGCGGCGGTATTGATCGGGACCGCGAAGCCGAGTCCCTGCGCCCGCTCTATCATCGCGCTGTTGACGCCGACCACCCTGCCCCGGGTGTCGGCCAGGGGTCCGCCGGAATTGCCCGGATTCAGTGCGGTATCGGATTGTATGACCCGCTCCACCAGGTAGCCTGAAGGGGCCCGGAGCGAACGGCCCAGGGAAGAAACGATGCCGACCGAAACCGTATTGTCGAGGCCAAGTGGACTGCCGAAGGCTACGACCAGCTGGCCCACGCGGAGCGCATCGGAGTCGCCGAGGCGGGCGGCGGCCTGGGGAGGCGCCTCGACATGGAGGACCGCAAGGTCGGTCCTGGGATCGGCGCCCACGACGCTGGACGGGTGTTCGCTGCCGTCCGCCAGGGTAACCGCGAATCCCTTCCCCGAGGCGATCACGTGGGCGTTGGTGAGCAGAAACCCGTCGGGCGTCAGGAAGAATCCGGATCCCGATCCGGCGGGCTTTCCCCCGTCCCCCGTCACGGCGACCGCCGCGACGCTGGGCGCGATGGCTTCCACCGTCGCTACGACCGCCTCCGAAAAGGCATCGAGCAAATCCCCGCCGACCCCTGCATCGCCCATACCGGCCTCCCTCAGGACCGGGGACGAAGCGTCACCGTCTTTTCCGAGAGGATTCCGCCGCGCCATACCGTCACCTGACGTTCGAGCCGCTCCGAGACGCTCTTGCCTGCCAAGGCGGCCACCAGATCGCCATAATCCTGCAGGGGCAGGTCCCCGATGCCGAAAAGCACGTCCCCGGGGAGCAGACCCGCTTCGTCCGCCGGACTGCCCGGCTCCATTTCAGTGATCATCAAGGCCGAGCGTCTTTCCGCGACGCCGCCCCGGGGAGCGGGAACCGGAATGGTATTGACGCCCAGGAAGAAGCCCCGGAGCTTCGCGCCCCGGCGGAAATCGTCCAGCGAAGCGGCGATGGTCTGCACCGGTACGGTCATTCCGATACCCCTCGGCATCGCGCCGGTATTCATCCCCACTACGGAACCGCCCGAGTCCACCAGAGGGCCGCCCCAGAAACCTTCCGGCAGGCTTCCGTCCACTTCGACGTAAAAGGCCAGGGATCCGCCCCCGGGGGTTCGCCATGGCTCGGGGGAAACCGCGGAAGCCATACCCATGGCCACGCGGACGCTTTTCCCCGGCCGTCCCAGCGAGAGCAGGAGGTCACCGGCGCGCGGCACGGGGGCCGGTTTCCAGGCGGCGGCCTGCCCTTTTAACTCCAATACCGCAAGATCGATGGAAGGGTCGACCATAAGGATGCGAGCCTCGGCCTCCTCCCCCGCTTCATTCCTGATAAGGACGGTGTCGGCATGGTTTCCGCAGGAATCGGTCTCCAGAAGGGCTGCCGAGCTTACCGCAAGGCCGGCCTCCGTCCACAGGAAAGCCGAGCCTATCCTTCCCGGACCCTCAACCCTCAATACATATTCCCCGAGCCTCCCGGCGATGTTCCGGCAATCCTCGGACAAAATCTGCAAAGTCGTCATAGTTGCCTCCGCCCTTCAAGGTACCGACGATCCGCATCGGGGGGACAGCTGTCGGTTTCGACAGGGGGCGCAGGGAGGCACCGGAGGGAGACACCGGAGGGAGGCGCGGGACTCAGGCGCGGGGGATCAGAGGAATTCCCTCGGCAGCATGCTTTTTGCCACGGCCTCCGTACGGTTTTGGGCATGGAGCTTGCGCAGGATATGGTCGATATGGAAGCGGACCGTGCGTACTCCGATCCCGAGTTCATCGGCGATGCCTTTGTCCGGGAAACCCCGCGCCATCCGGACTAGGACCTCCCTTTCCCGCCCCGTCAGGATGGATCGGTCCATCTCCGCCGCCGCCACCTCCCCCTCCGCCACCGCGACGCCGCCGGAGCGGAGCAAGTCCGCGGCCTCCTCCGGGCCCACGATACGGGTGACCCGGAAGCCGCATTCTTCGAGCCTTGCGGCCAAATCCCGCCCCCGCTCCGGATCGGCGGCGATGACCGCCAGGGATTTCCCGAACTCTTTCCCTTCCCGGCCGCCACTCTCAACGCGCATACCTGGAAGGTACTATCGACGCGGGGGCGCCGTGCGTGAATTCGGTTCGGCGGGGTTCCCGCACCGCGAGGCGGAGCGCAGGACGGAGCGCAAGGCGGGGCGCAAGGCGGGGCGCAGAGCGGAGATTGTTCATTCCGGTTTGAAAATGGGATACGGACAACTTATGCTTACGTCTGTGCTCTCCAGTATTAAACGTCGCATGGAGGCAACAATGCGGTTCCGATATCGCGCGTATCCCTTCGATCCCCGAATTCCGGACATCGGCCAGGAGAATCGGAAGCCTATCGAAAACCGGGAGCCGAGCCTTCCGGCATCCGCATCGCCGATCACGATCAGCCTCCTGCCCCGCTACCCCTTCGACTATCCGTTCCTTGAGGCGCTGGACGAAATCATCGGATCGGCTCCGGATTCCGTAACCGCGATGCTGAAGGAGGGCGGATGGCCGCGGGCGGATTTCATCTTCCCGTCCATAACACCGCTCGCGCGGCGGCTGAAAGCCATGAACGACGAACGGGTATTCGTCCGTTTCGCGCGCCCGTCCTATCCGGCGCTTCCGGTAAGGGCGACGGACGGCGGCGCCGGGGACTCGCTCGATTGGTTCGATTTTTATCGCGTGCTCCTCCGGATCTGCGGCCGGCGGGCAACGGGCATTCCTGTCGTCTTCACCGATCTTGCCGGCGATGCCCGTGCGGCTTTTTTCGCGGAGCCGGGGACGCCGATCGCCTCCATACTGGCTCGATTCCGCAAGGATACCCCGGATCAGGATATCGTCGTCTTCGACCATCCCTTCACCGGAACCTGCCTCTCCCCGTCGGATACCATCGACGATTTCAAGGCCCACTCGGTCATCGTGGCGACCAGGAACCTGCGCAGTCGGCCGAAGGCCGGTTCGGTGCTGCGGAGGATGGTTTTCCGGAACGAGAATTATTCATTTTCCGGCCTGTACAATTCCATGCCGCGCGAGGTCGGGAGGCCCTGCCAGAAGTGCCTCCACTGCGTGCATATCTGTCCCGTGGACATCTGGCCGTTCATGATCGCCGCCCTCGCGGCGAACGAGGATGTCAAGAACGCTTCCGCGTACCGTCCGGATCGGTGCATCGAATGCGGACTGTGCTCCTACGCCTGCCCCTCCGGCATACCGCTCATGCATACCATCCAGGCATTGAAGAAAGAACTGGGGGTGGCGAAATGAAGCTGCGCCTGCCTTTCCCGAAGATCGTGCCGGCCTATCATGTCCTGGACGTCCCGATTTTCTTCACGCCCAGCCAACTCGCCGTTTCGACCCTGCTCATGGCGCTGCTCCTCCTTCCGGTTTACGCGATGGCCGCCGGCTGGTTCGGCTTCAAGATCATCGTCCTCCTGGGATTGAGCTGCGCCGCGGGCGCAGCGATCGAAGTATCGGGTATCGCCGTCACCCGGCAATATACGGGGTATTTCGGATTCGGCGCATGGTTCCTTTATCCCTTGATGGTGCCCCCGGGAATGGAACTCTGGATGAGCGTGTCGTGCCTGGCCCTGGCCGTAATCATCTGCGTGGTGTTCTTCGGCGGGCAAGGGCGCCAGGTCTTCCACGCGTCGGTCGTAGCCCAGGTATTCACGATGATCAATTTCACCTCGCGCTTCGGAGCTTCCTTCGTCAAGCCGCGCTTCGATTTCGGCTCCGGTTTCCGGTCGTATCTGTCCATCCCCGAGACGGGCGGCACTGCCCTCGCCCTGATCAAGGCCGGGAAGGCGATCCCCGGCCTCGAACTTTTCTTCGGTCCGAACATCGGTTTCCTTTCGGACGCTTTCCCGGTCGCGGTCATCTGCGCCGGGACCTTGTACCTGCTGTTCGGCGCCGTCAACAAGCGGACGCCCGTGGCCTTCCTCGTTTCGCTCGCTGCATTTTCCTTCATCGGCCACCGCCTCCTGCCGTCGTCCTTCCCCGGGACCCCGCAAACCCTGCTCGCAGGCAGCGTCCTGTTCTATGCGTTCTTCATCTTCTCCGACCGCTGGACTTCGGCTAAAAGCGACTTCGGGCGGACCGCGGCCGGAATCCTCGCGGCGCTCCTGACCCTGCTGATGCGATCGTTCTCGACGCATACGGAAGGCGTCATGTTCGCGGCCCTGTTCGTGTACGCGTTCAGTCCTCTCCTGGACGAGCTCGCATTCAAGGCGGCGTACCGGGCTTTCGGCAAGCCGGCCCCTCTGGAAGCGGGGAAGCCATGATCGCAAAAAAATCCCTGTCCGCCCTCGCCTTCCTCGTCATACTTACCTCGCTCTGCACCGTCTTCCTGTCCTTCACCAACGGCCTGTACCAGAACGTCAAGGCCGGCAGGCAACGTGAACTCCGGATGAAAATCTGGATGACGTTCGGGAACCAGGTGGACGGCGGGACTTTCGACCGGGAATTTCCGGAATCGGTGTCCGTCAAGGAAGACGGAAAGAACAGCTTCTATCAGTACGCGGCGCGCGACCAGGCGGCGCTCCACCTGACGGGACCCGGGCTTTGGGGCGACATCGAGCTGCTGATGTTCATCGACTACCGGAACAAAACCATCCGGGAGATGTTCGTCCTGTCGCAGATCGAGACGCCGGGCCTCGGCGCGAGGATTTCCGAGCAGGCCTTCCTCGATCAATTCAGGGGCCTGGATTACTCAGGCTCGGTCAGGATAACGAAGGACCGCTCGGGCAAAAGCGGCGAGGTCGACGCCGTCTCGGGCGCCACCAAAACGAGCGGAAGCCTGGAGGCCATCATCAACAAGGGCCTGGAAACGTTCTCCTCGTTCGCCGCAAAGGAGGCAAAGCCGTGAGCGGATCCGGAATACGCTCGAGCAAGGCATTCGCGACCTTCGTCGAAAACATCTGGTCAAGCAATCCGATCTTCGTCATGGTCCTCGGCGTCTGTTCTTCCCTGGCGGTGACGACCATGCTCGCCAACGCCCTCGTGATGGGGTTGTCCGTCACCTTCGTCCTGTGCGTCAGCTCCTTGCTCATTTCCCTCGTTCGCAAGCTGATACCGGAACAGGTACGCCTCATCGTATTCATGCTGATCATCTCAACCTTCGTGATCACGGTGGACCTCATCCTGCGGATACTCCTCCCCGACGTGAGCAAGGCGCTGGGACCCTACATCGGACTGATCATCACCAACTGCAATCTCATGGGCAGGGCGGAAGCCTACGCGATCAAGAATCCGCCCGGCCGGAGCGTGCTCGATTCCCTCGGGACGGGGCTCGGCTATACCCTGGTCCTCCTGATCCTGGGCTTCATGCGAGAGCTGCTCGCGAGCGGATCCTTGTTCGGCGTAGTGCTGCTGAGAGGATGGACGAGCTGGAACCTGGCCAACATCGCTCCGGGAGCCTTCTTCCTGCTCGCCTCGGTGATCATCGTTTTCAACATGCTCAAACGGAAGAAGAAGACCGCGGTCGTGACGGCGGACAAGCCCCGCCAAAGGTAGGTACCCATGTCCTTGGTCCTGATAGTCCTGGCCTCCGCGATCACCAACAATATCGCACTGACGTACTTCCTCGGGATGTGTCCCTTCATCGCCATCTCCAAGAGCCTGCGGGGCGCGGCGGGAATGGGACTGGCGGTGACCGTCGTCGTCGTGCTGACGACAGTCGCCAATTATCTCGCGTACTACCTGATCCTCGTTCCGCTCAGGATCGAATTCCTGGCCTTCGTCGTGTTCATAACGATCATCGCGGGAATCGTGCAGATGCTGGAAATTCTTGTGGAGCGTTACCTGCCTTCGCTGTACGGCATATTCGGGATATTCCTTCCCCTGATCACCGTCAACTGCGTCATCCTCGCCGTCTCGCTTTTCATGATCCTTCGGGAATATTCGTTCTGGGGAACGGTGGCCTATTCGTTCGGCTCGGGTTTCGGGTGGATGATCGCCATCACGGCGATGGCCGGACTCCGGAAGCACCTGGCGTTCAGCGCCCCGGTCAAAAACCTCGGAGACGCCGGAATCACGATCGTGCTGGCCGGACTCATGGCGCTTGCATTCCTGGGTTTCCAGGGCATGCTGGCCTGATCCGCCGGCAGGGGGAAATCATATGACCGCATTCATCGTTCCGCTCGTAGTCATGAACGGTTTCGCGGTGGTCATCTATGCCCTGATAATGGTCCTCAAGACCTACGTCGCGGCTTACGGAAACTGCAGTCTGGTCGTCAACGGCTCCAGGACCTTCACCGTCATGGGCGGAACCTACCTCAACAAGGCCCTTTTCGAGAACAAGATTTATCTGCCCTCGGCCTGCGGGGGGAAGGGAACCTGCGGGTTCTGCAAGGTCCGGGTGACGGAAGGCGTTTCCGATCCCTTGCCGGTCGAAGAGATACTGATCAATTACAAGGACATACGGCAAGGCTACCGTCTCAGCTGCCAAACCAAGCTGCGCGCCGGCATCTCGATCGAGATTCCGGAGGAGCTGCTCTCGATCAGGGAATACAAGGGAGTCGTGAAGAGTTCGAATAACGTCACCCGGGATATCAAGCGGATCGGCATCCGCATCGACGAGCCCAAGGAAGGGCTCGATTTCAAGAGCGGCCAGTACCTCATGTTCAAGGTGGGCGAAGACGAAACCCGGGCATACTCGATCGCATCGACGGAGCGCCGGGCGGACGAGGTGCAGATCGAGGTGAAGCTCATCCCGAACGGCCTGGGATCCTCCTATCTCCATTCGCTGACCGAGGGCGACGAGCTGACCTTCTTCGGTCCCTACGGACAGTTCTACCTGCGCGATACCAGCCACAAGGTCATCTGCGTCGCCGGCGGCGTCGGCTTGGCTCCCATGAAGCCCATCATCTTCGAGACTCTGATGAAATATCCGAACCGCGACGTCGAGCTGTATTACGGAGTCCGCACCTTCGAGGACCTGTACGACCACGACCTTTTCATCCGCCTTCAGGCCAACCACCCGCGGTTCCACTATTTCCCGACCCTCGAGCAGATAGGCGAGAGCGCAGCCTCGGCCTATCCCTTCACGAAAGGCTTCGTCAATAAAACGCTGGCGGAGAATCTCACGGACGGCGACAGATCGGAGGCCTATCTCTGCGGCCCGCCGCTCATGATCAATTCGTCGATCCAGGCGCTGCTGGCCAAGGACGTGCCGGAGATACGGATACTGTACGATAAGTTCTGATTCCGACTGCCTAGCGGTTCCTCATTTCCCTGAGCATGTGCTCATGCAAGGCCTCGAACTTCGACAGGTCTTCCATCAATCTTGCGATGGTCCCCGAGGACAGCGACGCGGCGTTCCGGTAGAGCCGGACCGACTGGACCTCGCGGTCGATAGCGAGGTCCAGCATGTCATCGAAGGTCGGGTCGCCACCCGGCAAGGCGAAGGGGGTCAGCCTGAATGAGGGAGGGAACTGGATCCGGGCCTCGTCCTGCGTTACCGTGATCTTGGCCAAAAGTCCGGCATGGGAGAGTTCCTCGGCGCGCAATTGGCCGAGCAAGTCCCTGACCTCCTCCCGTCCGCCGGTCTTGACCATGCCCGCATAGAATTCCGCTGAATCCTGTTCGAACGCTATCGCCATCGCAATGAGTTCCGCCATCGTCAGGTACGCCCGATTATCACTTTCCACCATTCCCTCCGTCCGATCGCTCGTTCGCCCGTTCCGCGTCATGGCCTATAGGACAGGTCGAAGGAAGGATCTATGCTCTTGATGGAGTCGTACAGGATCTGCACGGCATACAAAGGATTGTGTATCCCCCGGCTCCTGTCTTCAACGAAGAAACGGTAGTTGAAAAGCGCGGCCATCTGGACTTGCGGGCGGACGCCTTCCCTCACGACCCTCAGGGCGCCGTTTTTGTCATAGAAAGCGGGTTCGATGCCGGCCTGAAGGATTCCGGTCCCCTCCCCGTTCACGAAAAGGGCGAGCAAACCTTCGAACTCCAGCTGGAACGGCTCCAGGGTCCCGTCCCTGTCGTAGTCCGCCAAAGCTTTCCGGTCAAAAACGTCCCCCCCCGCGACCTGCTTGATGCCGGGATGACAGGACTGACAGACCGAAGCGTTCAGGGTTTTTACCCCGTGCACCTCGCCTTTTATATTGAAACTGTGCCCTCCGATTCCCGGATCGAGGGAGAACCGGCCTTCCGGCAGGGTCTTGTGGCAGGCCACGCAACTGTCGGTCAGCTTGGTCGTATGCGGCGAGGTTCCGTAGGTTTTGCCGGGATACTCGTATGCGCCCGTACCGGCGAACAGGTCCCCCTGCGGACCATAATGCGGGCCGAAGCGCGCGTTCACCTTTGACGCCTCGGTCTCTACCGCGACGACGGTCGCATCCGCGCGCGACTGATGACACGTGGCGCAAACGTTGCCCTTCCCTCCGTCGAACTCCGCGGCGTTGGTGAGCCGCACCGGTTTCACGACCCGCAGCTCGAAAGTTCCCGTGCCATGGGGATCATGGCAGGTGAAACAGGCCGGCTGCGAAGGAGCGCGTTCGAAGCCTTCCTCACCGGTTTCGCCGGTCGTCACGAATTTCACGAAACCTTCGTTCGTATGGCACTTTTGGCATCCCCCGCCGTTCGAATAGAACGCGTTCCCACCCGTCCTGTGGATGGAAAGCTCGTAGCCGGCACGGGCGCTCGCAATGGAAAATTCCGCGTCGCTTCCATGGCAGGAGGCGCACGCTTTCGGAAGAATCTCCGAAACGGAGAGGTCCCGTTTTTCGCAACCCGCCAAAGCCAAGGATACCGAAATCAACGCCACAATGAAGGGAGCCGGAATCGCCCTGGCCCTGAACGAAAAACTTTTCATGGATCCCCCTTTTGCGATAGGAGTCTTCGTGCGATAGGACAATTCTAGTAGCGGATTTAGGATAATGCAAAAAAACCTGCGATAGCCTATGGCGCCGGGGTCCCGGATCGCTCCGCTTTTCGCAACTGATATTTATGATTGTTTCTGTCATGTAATATCAGTATTTTGGAAATCAGAATTTCGGTTGCTGCGGAAAGGAGGAAAACATGGTGTACTTGATACGCAATGTCCGGGTCACCGGCGATTGGGAAAAAATGGAAAGCGCGGCGGGGGACTTCGTGAAGCATTGGGCTAAGCAACCCCAGGCCAGGAGCGTGGAAGCTTGGGGCAATATCGCGGGGCCGCAGGACGCCTACCGGTTCGTGGCCAAATTCGACTCCCTGGCCGACGAAGAAAAATTCTCGCTCGGCTTGATGGAAGACAAGGGATACTGGGAGGTCATGACCCGATTCATCGAAGTTTTCTCCCTGGAGGATGACGAGCTCGTGCGCACGATGGACTAGCCGGCCTTGCGGCGGATCGGAAGGCGAACGGTGAAGGCCGTTCCCTCCCCGATCCGGGTGTCGACATCGATCCGTCCGCCATGCGCATCGACGATGCCGAAGGCGACGGATAGTCCGAGGCCCATTCCCTTGCCCAGGGGCTTCGTCGTGAAGAAAGGATCGAAAATCTTGGGCAGTATCTCCGGCGGAATGCCCGTTCCTGTGTCGATCACGGATACCCAGACGTACTCTCCTTCGCTGCCGGTTCTGAGGGTAATGGTTCCGCGTTCGGGAATGGCCTGGGCCGCGTTGTCCAACAGGTTCATGAACACCTGGTTGATCTGCGAAGGGATGCATTCCACAAGCGGTATCGTCCCGTATTCCTTGACCAGGTCGGCTTTGGATTTCAGCTCGTTCCAAACCAGGTTGAGCGTGCTGTTCAGCCCGTCATGGAGGTCGGCGTTCTTCCATTGGGTGTCGCCGACGCGGGAAAAATCGAGGAGGTCCTGAACGATCCGCCTGACGCGCGAGCATCCGTCGATCGATTCCTGGATCAGCTGGAGCATGTCGTCGCGCAGGTATTGGATGCCGATTTCGCGTTTCACGGTTTCCACGCTTTTTTTTGGTTCGGAATCCGCCGCCGGGACGGACTCGGCCTCCTCGTACGCCGCGATCAGGCGAAGCAAGCCCGATGAATACTTTCTGAGGGTCCCCAGATTGGAATTGACGAAACCGATCGGATTGTTGATTTCGTGCGCGACGCCCGCGGCCAATTGTCCTATCGCCGCAAGCTTTTTCGACTGCATCAGCTGCGCTTGCGCGTCTTCCAATTTCCGGAAGAGTTTGCGCTGCTCTTCCTTTTCCCGCTGCAGGTCGAGATTCATCTTCTCGTTTTCCTGCAAGGCGGCTTCGAGTTCGCTGGTCCTCTCCCTGACTTGGTCCTCAAGCATGACCGTAGCCTGGAAAAGCCCGAAATCGTTTCCCCCAGCGCTCATCGCCCGCTCCGCGCGGTTCATCAGGGATTTGACGATCTTGTTCAGGCGCAGGATCTCCGCCCGGAGGGCCTCTTCGTTCGGAACGGGCGACGGTTCGTCCATATCAGGCGCGCGGAAAGCCGATGGCGATGCCGGTGAGGGTCTGATTGACATGCACGCCGTCGATCTGCTCTCCGTAGGTGCTGAATCCCACGGCGTTGTTCTCGCGCATGATATTCCCGACGGACTCTTTCAGCCCGCGCTGGGTTATCTCCAGGTTCCGCAGGATGCAGTCGCAGGCGATGGTCAACTGGGGAGGGCCGATGTCCTTACGGAGATCGGCGAAGGCCCGGTTCAAATTTTCGAGCAGATCGACGCCGCGCGCGACCCGGAACACGAGGCCTTCATCTATAGCGCTGAAGAAGGTCAGACTGCCGTCTTCGTTCATCTTTTGGATGGAACGGACGTAATCCGTCCCGTCGACCACGACGACGACCGGAGAATTGGCGAAAAGCGAAGGCGAAAGGTCCTCCACGGCCACGCCCACCAAGCGGGCGTATTCGGCCGCAGCCGGCAGGCCGTTGATCTCCTTGACTATACGCCGGGCGGCATCCGCTTCCGTGACGACAAGGCGTTCCTCTTCGCAGACGAAATGCTGGGTGCGGAAGATCTTGAACGGCAGGCTGGTATTGACAAGTATCAACGCGGAAGCGTTCGGGTGGAAGGCTCCGTCGTGGAAAACCCAAGTGCTCTTGAACTGCACGTCGTCACCGGCGGAACCGCCGAACAACCTGATTTTGCCTATGCCGTTCTGGAAGGCCCGCGCCGCCTGCTCTTCCCGTACCGACAAGCCGTCGATCAAAAGAAAAGCGAAGCTGTCGTCCGGCCCCGCGTCGGGCGCCCGCTTCCGCAGTTCCTGGAGGAGCGCGTGCCCCGCGGCCTGTCCCTCAGTGATGTTGAAATTCGCCAAGTCGTCCATGGAGGCGATGACCGCGGTGAACGTGGATGCCGGGAAACTGATCCCCGAGAGGCTTCGATCGCGATACCCGGAAGGACCGATCTCGCCCGCGGATGTGCACCCCACGACCGGGACGCCCGCGAAAAGCCGATTCATTTCGTCGGCCAAAGCGTCCAGATCGTATTCGCTGGAACAGAAGAAAAGGATCAACTCCGCGTTTTCCTGGGCGATCGACCCGTGCAATTCACGCGCCGCGGAGCGCGAGTCCGTCGCTGTCGATTGTCCTCGTCGGATGCTGTCTTCTGCGTCCATCGCCTGGGCCTCCGCTCGTCCGTATCTATCCCGTACACTCTTCCCGTAACGATATTGTCGTACCGTCCGGCCTTGCCGTCAAACCGCGGCCCGGCCCCCCCGCTCAAGACCCGGGCGTCTCCTCCGCGCTCGCGGTAAGCCGCTCGGTTATTTCATTGTATTTTTTCAGCTGGTCGGAATCGAAATCGGCCGCGAGCTCGCTCAATTCCTCGCTCACGCCCGCGAGCTCCTCTTCATCGGCGGCAAGGGCCTCCGCGTTGTTTCCGCCGGAGTCCGCGAGGTAGCGGGTGACTATCTCGTCGTATTTGGCCAGCCGCGCCTCGATGATCTCGGCCTTCGACGTGTCTATGATCGGCGCGGCCGAGGCGCTTTCGGACATCGCGGGTTCGGGAGGCGCTTCCTTTTTGCCTGCGCAGGATGCCGCGAGGATCAGGACGGTCAGGGCGATGCATGCTGGAAAGAGTTTTTTCACGATTAGCCTCCGATACACGATAGTATGTCGAAACCGTGCGATACCGGTCAACAAAGACTAAGCTTTTCTATATTATCCGATGCCATGAGGTGGAATATGTCGCGAAAAACCAGAACTTGCTTCGTTGCGGTTTGTCTGATGTATTGCGCGGGACTCAGCTCGTTCGCCCAGACCCCGGGTACCGGAGCGAAACCGGCCTCGCCGCTCACGGCCCTGGATCTTTCCCGCTTGGGCGCGGAAGCGAACCGCCAGGAAACCCTGGAGGGCGCGCTCAAGAAGGGCAATATCGATTTTTCCCAGAGCACGATCCATTATTGGACGGTCAATCCCGACTACGCCTCATCCCTTTCCTTCCCCAAGGACAAGGAAGACCTTTCCGTAGTCGACTACGCTCCGACCGGCGAGTTGCCCATCGAGATGCAGCGCCCGACGATCTATGTGATGTTCAACCTGCCCATGGTCCCCATGGCCAAGCTGGGCGAACCGATCACGTCCACCCCGCTGCTGACGATCAACCCGCCGGTGGCGGGCGTATACCGCTGGTACGGCACGAAGGTTCTGAGTTTCCAGCCGGACGGCCCCCTCGTGGACCAGCCGCGCTATACCGTAACCGTCTCGCCGGACGCGGTCTCCCTCGGCGGCCGCAGGCTGGGCAAGGCCTTCACCTTCGAGTTCCACACCGAAGCCGTGAAGATCGTCAATTTCTATGCCGGAAACGACAGCGATAGCTATGCCGGCACGAGCGAAGTTCCCGTGAAGGTGGGGCGGTTCATGGTCCTGGAGTTCAACCAGGGCGTGGACCCGAATCATCTCCGGCAATTCCTCTCCGTCCGGATCATGTCGCCGACCGGCGAACGCGAAAGCGGCTTCTCGACGGATCGGCCCGCGTACGCGGCACGTCTGTCGACGCGGACCGACCGCGCGCTCCTGGTGACGCTTCCCGCCGACCCTCCGGAAAACAGCCGGGTCACCGTGACCCTGAAAGACAAGGCTTCGCCCCGGCCCGGCTATCCGGTCCGGAGCGGCGACCAGCCGATGAGTTTCCATACCGTCACCCCCTTCAGGCTATTGTCCCTGAGCGCCAATGCCTATGACATGCCCAGGAACAACAAGCCGGGAGTCCTTCCTGTGTATGCCCAATTCAGCCACCCGCTGGACCGGAAAGACGCGGAACTTACCTATAAGGTACTCGTCAACGGCAACGAAGCGACGCCCGCCGCGATCGAGGCCTTCGGGTCGTACCTGCGGATCGGACTTTCCCCCCTCGAACCGGGAGACAAGGTCAGCCTGCAGGCTCCTGCCGCCGTAAACGATATCTACGAACGCCCGCTGTCCAACCCTGAGACCGTCGTGGAGACCGAGATACCCAGCCCCTATCCCTTCGCGGAATTCCCCTGGGGCTTCCACCATCTGGAAGCGGGTTTCCCGCCCAAATTCATCTGGGCCGGGCGCAATCTGGATACCCTTTTCCTCGGCAGGGAAGCCGCGGACCGTTTCCGCTTCGATCTGAACGAGAGGGAGAGGGACAACAAACCCAGTCCCCTCCCCCAGAATATCAGCGGCTGGAAGAAGAACCGCGCCAACTACTCCGTCTTCGATTTGAAGAGACTGCTGAATCCCCGGGGCTTCGGCACGGCCTATTTCAATTTCAGGGCTACCTCCACGAACGGCCGGTACCGGAACAGGGAAGGGCATCCCTTCGCGATCCAGGTGACCGACCTGGGAATCACCACCCGAGTCGCCTACAACCAGGTGCTGGTGTGGGTGAACAGCCTGAGCGGCGGTACCCCGGTAGCTGGCGCGACGGTCGACCTTGGCCAATCCACCGATTCGCCCTTGAAGACCGGAATTACCGACGCCTCGGGTTTCGTCGCCATCCCGCTGGATCGCGGCGAATTCCGCTCCCTTTTCCCCGGGGAGTACGACAGATATTATCTGCTCGTCAGCGCGTACAAGGATGGCGACCGCGCCGACATGCAGGTCGGCAATTCGGTGAATTCGTATACTTCGACCGTATATTCGCGTACCGAAGTCATGTCGGCGGAAGGACCGGTGAGCCGGGTCATGATCTTCACCGACAGGGGACTTTACAAGGCCGGGGAAGAGTTGGCTTTCAGGGGCGTCCACTGGATCCAGGACCCGGAAGGCTTCACGCCTTATTCGGGCAAGATCCACCTCGAGCTGGAGGATTTCCGCAGCGGCGAGGTCGTCTGGAAGCTGGATGACGTCGCGAGCGGGAACGGGGGATTCGCCGCACGCTTCAATCTTCCAAAGGGATTGGAGCCCGGAACCTACAGGATCAGTTACAAGAGCGATGGACCCGCCGCGAGGAGGGGTTATTACGATGAAGACTACCAGGACTTCGGGGTCAGCTTCACCATCGCGGAATTCCGCAAGCTCGCTTTCCAGGTCCAGGCTTCAGTTCCGGATCGCCCCTATTTCATGGGCGACGACGCCAACGTGGGCATCACGGCCAGCTATCTGGCCGGCGGTTCCATGCCTGGCGCCGAGTACGCGTATTACTGGACGCGGAAGCCCGTCGCCTTCGCTCCGCCTGGTCCGCAATGGGCGAATTTCGTTTTCGGACCGGGCAATTGGGAAGGAGAGCGGACCTTGGCCAACGGCAAGGGAAAGCTCGGCCCCGACGGTCAGGCATCGATCGGCGTAAAGACCGACGACCAGAACGCGGTCGGCGCGGCCTACGATTATGTCCTTGAGACTACGGTACAGGATATAGACCGCCAGGCCATCGCCAACACCGCCCATGTCATGGTGCACCCGGCCTCCTTCTACCTCGGCCTCCGCTTCGCGGGCGGCAGCGCGTCGGGCTGGTGGAGCCGCTTCGTTTCGACCGGACAGAAGGTCACGGTCAACGCCGTGCTCGTGGACCCGAAAGGCCGTCCCTATTCCGCGGATACCAAGCTCACCGCGGTGATCCTGAAGGGCGATTGGAAGGCCACGGAGCAGCAAGGCGTCTACGGGCGCATCAACACGCGCTGGGACTACGTGGAAACGGAAGTGTCGCGCGAGCAGGTCGCGGCTTCCGGCGGAACCGCATCATGGAGCTTTGCTGTCAAGGATGCGGGAGACTACCTCCTTACCCTGGAAGCGAAAGACCCGGCAGGTCGCCTCTCGAAAACCGTCGTGCGGTTCTACGCCACGGGCAGCAAGTGGGTTCGCCGGGCGACCGAGACCCCCTCCGACATCGAGATGATCGCCGACAAGGAGCTCTACTTCAGCGGGGAGACGGCCCACATCCTGGTCAGGAGTCCCGTCGAAAAGGGCGACTACATCCTGACCGTCGAGCGCGAAGGTATCTTCGAAAAGAAGCTTATCCACCTGGAAGGCGGCCAGAGCCTCATCGACGTGCCGGTGAAGGAAAAATACCTGCCCGTCTTCTACGTCGCGCTCACCTCCTTCACCAAGCGCGAAGCCCCTCCCGCCGATCTCTACGAACCCGACCTCGGCCGCCCGAGAAGCCTTTTCGGCATCGTCGGCCTGAAGGTCTCCACCAAGCCGGTAGAATTGGACGTAAGCATCGTGCCGGGCCAGCCGAGCTACCAACCCGGGAGGGAAGCCGAGGTCACGGTGAGGGTCACCCGGAACGGGCAACCCGTCGCGAACGCCGAAGTCACCGCGCTCGCCGTGGATCGGGGAGTCCTGGACCTCATCAATTACCATGTGCCGGACCCTGTCGAGCACTTCTACGGCATCGACAATTTCCCCCTGGCCGTGGACGGGGACGACAGCCGGCGCCTGTTGATGAAACCCCTGGCCTTCGACACCTCGGCCCTGACCGGAGGCGACGGCGACAAGCCGAACGAACGCGCCGACTTCAGACCCCTGGCCCTCTTCGATCCCTTCGTGAAGACCGATGCACGGGGCGAGGCCAAGATGCATTTCAAGCTGCCGGATTCGCTGACGACCTATCGCCTGACCGCGATGGCCATAAGCGGCAGCCGGGTCGGCATCCGTGAAGGGGAGCTCCTGGTACAGAATCCCATCAACGTGAGGACGGCGCTTCCCAGGCGCTTCCGGAACCGCGACACCGCCGCGGCAGGCGTGGTCATGAAGAACCTGACCGCCGTGGCGCAGAAAGTCCAGGTGACCGTAGAGAGCACGATTCTCACCGTCGGAGGGCCTAAGACCCGATCGGTCGAGATACCGCCGAACGGCGCCTACGAATTGCCCTTCATCCTGTCGGCGACCGCGGCGGGCGAAGGAACCATCACCTTCACGGTACGCAGCGACGTCGTCAACGAGAGGCTCACCGAAAAGGTCATCGTCGAGCTGCCCCTGATCAAGGAAGCCTTCACCACGGTCGGAACGATCGCCCGCGCCGAGACGGGCGCCACCGAAGGCTTGATACTTCCCGGGACCATAGCGTCGGGCTACGGCAGCCTGACCCTCCTCGCAAGCTAGACCCTCCGTCCTTACATAGAGCCTGGCCTGTCCCGCCTCCTCGACGACTCATGGTGGCCATACTGGGGCTACTACAGGCGTCTCCTTTACTCCTTCGCGGGCGTCTATACCGGCGCGGGAAAAGACCGCATCGCTGGGCTGATGGCAGATCTCAAGAACCGGCAGCAGCCCGACGGCGGCATCTATACGGGCAGCTATTCCTGGACTCCGTATATTCCCGATCCCTACATCAGCCTTCTCGCGGCCCACTTCCAGGAATTCGCTCTCTCGAGGGGCTACGAGCTGAAAGAGGCGCCCGACCTCGGCAAGCTCCTCGTATACCTGGACAACCGGCGGGAAAAGATGGAGGATTTCGATCCTTACTATCACGCCTACAACAACATGGCTCTCGCCGCGGGAAGCATGGCCGACAAGGCCTACCTGGCGCGGACCGAAGAATACGAGGACAAGCTCGGTCTCGGCGGATACGGTCTGCTTACCCAAGCCTACCTCGCCGCGGGCGATAAGCAAGCGGCGACCAGGGTCCACAGGCGCAGCAAGAATTTCGTGATGATGGGCACACAGACCATCGACCTCAAGGACACCTACGAGGTCGCCAATTACTGGAGCTCCGAAATCGCCGAAATGGCCATCCTGCTCAAGAATTCCCAGGATATGGGCGAGGACCGGGGTCTCATCCAGCGTATCGCCGGCTCCCTGAACAAGAGCGAGCGCCATTGGCAGGGACCGAACGACGATTTCTGGACCCTGCTCGGCTTCATTCCGCTTCTGGACGCGGAGGGCCCCGCCAAGGGCAAGGCCACCATGGCCGTCGATGCCGCAGGCACAGGTCTGGCCGATTTCAGCCTGACGCCGCAACTACCCCAGGCGAAGGCGGGGCTTGAATTCGGCGCCAAGCCGCTCGCCGATCTCAAGCGGGATCAGCTGCTGCCCTTGAATTTCGCCAAGACGGGCGACACGCCGGTCTACTACACGATGATCATGCGTTATGCCCTGCCCAACGAGACGGCCTTCGCGCGCGACGAGGGCATCGAGGTCGTCCAGCGGTACGAAACCCTGGACGGGGAGAAGGTCGGGGAAAGAGACCTGAAACTGGGCGAAACCTACCGGGTCCGCGTCGACCTGTCCACGACCAAGCGAAGGCAACGACTGGAATTGCTCGTGCCCATCCCGAACGGCCTGGAGATCATAGACCCGACTTTCGTCACGAGCGGTAAATTCCGGAACCAGGGCGGAAACCAAAGCGAAAACATCAACCGGGAAACCGTCTACGGCGATACGATCGATGTTTCGGGCGAAGGTTACGGCGCGTGGAGCGACTGGGACTGGCAATGGTACTGGTACAGGCCTGACAGCTTCGCCCTGGACAACATGATGGTGTACCGCTGGCGCGACTTCTACGCCGGAACCCGGACCGTCACCTTCCTGGTCAGGGTGACGACGCCGGGCATCTACCCCACCCCGCCGGCGAACGCGAGCCTGGAATTCGAGCCGGAAGTCTTTGGCCGTTCGGAGGGAAAGCTATTTGTCGTCAAGCCATAAAAGGCGGCTTTTGATAAGGGCGGGGATCGCCGGAGGGATCGCCGCGGCGCTCGGACTGTCGCTCTGGGCGCTGCCGCTCCTCCTGCCCTACGGGGCTCAGGAGCGGCTGGACGCGCTGGAGTTCAGCAAGGTCTTCCTTGACCGGGAAGGCGAGGAATTGCAGGTCCTTCCCCTTTCGGACGGTCTCAGGCGCATTTTTATGCCGCTCGACCGGATGCCCAAGGATTTGACGGACATCGTCATAGCGGCCGAAGACCGTCGTTTCTGGTTCCATCCCGGAGTCGATCCGGTCGGGATAGTCCGCGCGGCCTGGCAAAACCGGTCGGCGGGCAAGACGGTCTCCGGAGCTTCGACCATCAGTATGCAATTGGCCCGCCTCCTGAGGGCGGGCGAGAGAAACGGCGCCGGCCCCATGCAGGCGAAGCTACGCGAAGCCTGGGAAGCAATGCAACTGGAGCGGCGGCTGGGAAAGAAGGGCGCGCTCGAACTCTACCTCAACCTGGTACCCTTCGGCCGTAACGTGGAAGGCTTTCCGGCCGCCGCCCGGGCCTTCTTCGGCAAGCCGCTCGCCGAATTGACCGTATCGGATCTGCTCGTTCTCGCCGTCGTCCCCAGAAGCCCTAGTTTTTACGATCCCCATGCGAATCCCGCCAATAACCGCGCGGCGGTCCTCAGGCTCGGCCTTGAAAAATTGGGCGCCGACTCCCTGGATGCCGCCTATGACCGGATCCTGGATCCCGGCCGGAGCGGCATCTGGCCATTCAGGACCCCCCATTTCATCCGCTGGCTCGCGGGCCAGCCTTCCATCGCGGCTTCCGACGGACGCCTTCCCCTGCGCACCGGCATCGAGGGCGAACTGCAAGCCTATCTGGAGAATCTCCTTTCGCGGACGGTCGATGACGCGCGGGCGAAGCGGGTATCGAATGCGGCCGGTCTGTTCCTCCGGCCCGACGACATGACCATAGCGGCGTGGGTCGGCTCCGTGGATTTCAACGATGTCCTCTCGCAAGGCCAGGTCGACGGCGTCACCATGCTCCGGCAGCCGGGAAGCACCCTGAAGCCCTTCCTGTATTCAATGGCGCTGGAGCAGGGCTTCACCGCATCCAGCGTACTGCCGGACGTGCCGACGGATTTCGGCGGCGCAGAGGTGTACACGCCGGCTAATTTCAACGACCAATTCAACGGTCCCGTCCGCCTCCGCCAGGCGCTGGCTTCCAGCCTGAACGTTCCGGCGGTCTATCTTCTCCGCCGCATCGGGGTGGGTCCCTTCACCGACCGCCTTCTCGCCGCGGGCTTCAAATCCCTGGAAAGCCAAAAGGGCAAGCTCGGCCTGGGTCTCGCGCTCGGGAACGCGGAAGTGAGTCTGCTCGAATTGACGCAAGCGTACGGGCTTTTTTTGCACGATGGAAACCTGGTGCAAGTGAAGCCGCTCCTCGCGCCCGATGCGGCGGCGCCCGATGCGGCGGCGCCCGATGCGGCGGCGTCCGATGCGGCGGCGCCCGCGGGGGCGCCCGCGCAGGCGCCCGCGGCGGCAACCCGGAAAGTCATCGATCCGCAGGCGGCGGCCCTCGTCCGCGATATCCTTACCCGGCATCCGGACCGCGTCCTCACTTTCGGCCGCGACGGCAACAATCGTCTTCAATTCGACGGTGCCATGAAGACCGGCACGAGCAACCAATTCAACAATATCTGGGCGGTCGGCTTCACGACGGACCTGCTCGGCGGCGTATGGCTCGGCAACTTCGGCGGCCAGACGGTCGTCGGCACGGCCGACTCGGGCTATCCCGCTGGCGTGATGCGGAAGATGCTCGAGGTTTTCAGTTCGCACCGGCCCTTCCCCGACCTGGCCGGCTTCCGCCAGGTCGCCGTATGCGCCCTCTCCGGCATGACGGCGACGGATGCCTGCGCGCATCAGGTGATGGAATGGCTGCGGCCCGGCACGGAAAGCGGGCCCTGCGACTGGCATGTTAAGAGCGGGACCGGAATCCGGATCCGCTACCCCCAGGAATATCAAGCCTGGCTCGGCCGTTACCGGTATCGTCCTTCTGACGGTTACAAGGACGGCGACTTGGCCATTCTCCGTCCCCTCGACGGTGCGGTCTTTTATATGGACCCCGGCCTGCCGCTGGAAAAGCAGCAGCTAGCGATCGAGGCGACCGGCACGGGCACCGCCGAGCTTTCGATAGACGGAATTTCCGTTTTCAAGGGCGCTTTCCCCTTCAAAACCTGGTTCCAGCTGCGCGCCGGCAACCACCGTATGCTTTTGTCGAATGGCACGGAGACAATCGCGAACGAGTTTGAAGTCCGCTAGTGCGGTGGGGGCGGCGAGCACGGGGGCTGCCGTTCTCCCGGTCGCCGCCATAGGACTATCCGGTCACCAGGTAATCTTGAACGTGCTATCGCCGACGTTCTCGACTTTTCCTGTCGTCACCCCGGTCATCTCCAGGATTCCCATATATACCCCTTCATACAGCAGTTCGCTATATCCAGGAGCCGGCGCCTTGATCCGCACTTCCTTCTCCACGGCTTTCAGGATCGTCCTCGGGACGACGCCGTTGCCTCTGTGATTCTGAAGAAAGCCATCCGCTTCGAATTTTATCAATTGCAGGGGCGTATTGATATGAGCGGGTATTCCGCCGCTTTTCTTGATCGTCGGATATACTTTCCTTCCAAGGGTTACGATCGCAGTCTTTCCGGAGATGGATGATTTCGCGTAGAGATTCATGATCTCGTTGAATATGTCCGTATCATACCATCCTTCCTGCTCCAACTCCGTCCATTCGCGATTCGCCGTCTTTTTCAGAAATTGGTTCGCTTCCTCTTGAGCCTTTGGATATGCCCCCATCAAGCTACAGGCCAATACGATAAATTTTCCTTTCACTTCGGCCATGATTCGCTCCTTATAAAGGTTTTTTCCGATTAGCTTTCGGAGTATATTCAGGTCGCGTTTCACTCTGGAGAATCCCTGTCGCCTCCTCAATCGCCAGTGGTTGATTTCCGGTTCCACGACCCTGTGCACGCCTTAGGATAGCAAAGTCCGATCGCTTTCATCCGCGTCCGTCAGGACGGATCGCTTCGATCGCATGGAAGGGAAAAATAAAAAGTAGCGCCCTCGCCGACTTGGCCCTCGGCCCAAACTCTCCCATTGAGGCGCTCGATGATACGGGCGACTATCGACAAACCGATACCGGTGCCCTCGAATTCTTCGATACTATGCAGCCTCTGAAAAACGCCGAATAATTTTTCCTGATATCGGGGGTCGAAACCGACGCCGGTGTCTTTGACGGAATAAACGTTCATCCCGTCTTCCGTCCTGCATCCGATCTCGATACGCCGTTCGGCGCAGGGCGTCGTGAACTTGATCGCGTTGGCGATCAAATTGATCCAGACTTGCCGAAGCAACGTTTGATCCCCCAAGCTCGGAGGCAATGCTCCTACGGAGAAATCAAAGCTCCCCCGGACTTCGGGCGAGGAGATTTCCATGTAAGTTTCATTCGCGAGGGTCGCCATGTCCACGGTGGTGAACCGGACATCGATGCGGGTTACCCGCGAAAGAGTGAGCAGTCCGGTTATGAGGCGATCCATTTGCGCCGAGTTTTCCCTTACGATTTTCAGCAACCGTTTGCCTTCCGAATCGATCTTTTCGGTGTACTCCTCGGCCAATATCCGCAAGAACCCGTCAATGGCGCGCAGCGGCGTCCGTAAATCATGAGCTACGGAATACGCGAAAGTTTCCAATTCCCTATTCGCAAGCTGGAGCTGTGATGTGCGCTCCGCCACGCGTTTTTCAAGATCGGCGTTCAACCGTCGGACCTCTTCCTCGGCCAGTCTCCGATCCGATATTTCTTGTACCAGATGCCTCGTCTTGGAAGCCACCTGACGATTGAGCGAGACATTCCAGATGCCGAGCAGAAGCGCGAAAACAATCGACGCGAAGATACTCCAGGGCAGCCACGCGGGGAGTTCCGCCGAAGACGGCGGAGCCGTCCACTTTTTGTAGGTTCGGCTATACGCGGAGTCGGGATCGCCGATCATCGGTGCCATGAGCCGGTTTATCCCGGCGACCAGGTCGGCGTTTCTGCCCTTCGGCACGGCGAAAGACAAGGCGACCGGGGAGAAGCTGATCGCCGTGATCGCCACCGGAAATTCGCGCGCGAGCTCGTTTCCCAGCGAATATATGCAGACTCCGGCATCCGCTTCGCCGTTCGCGATAGTCTGCATGACCTCCCTGTTGTCTCTGGTCAGGACGAGCTCGCAACGCACTCCGAAAGACTCTATATAATCGAGGAAGCCTTTCGTGAAAATGCTCCCGTTTACCGCGGCGACCCGTTTTCCCTGGAGATCGAAAACGGTATGAAGGGCCAATTTCCTGTCGGCGAACAATACGCCGCTGTCGATGTAGACGGGATTCCTGGTGAAGTCGTATACCGAAAGGCGAGCGTCGGTGTAGCCCACGGCCGGGAGAAGATCGATTTCGCCTTTTTCCAGGCTCGCCAGCAATTCGCTCCAGGTTCCGACCACGTAATCGGTCCGCCAGTCCAAGGTTTGGGAAAAATACTCGATCAGGTCAATGAACAAACCATCAGGCGTATTATGGTCAATCAACACGAGGGGCGCGGCGGGAAACACGCCGATCCTTACGGTCCTCGCTTCAGCGCGGAGCGGCAGGAGCGAACATAAACCGAAGACGAGCGCGGGAACGAGGCGGCGGAATATCTTCTCTTGAGTCGCTCCGGCAACCATATTTCTTCCAATAGAAATTTTAGTATCGGCCTGACGGGGTGTCGATAAAACCGCGGATGCGGTTCTTTCGACATCCCGTTATCGATAGTGTCGTCCATACGAAAATGGAAGGCAATGCCGTGATTCAGTTTCATGCAGCAAATTTTGGCAATTTGGATTTGAACCGGCGTTATATTAATCCCAAGCATCGGGGCTGGGATTCTTCGATGATCACCACCGCGAGGAGGTCGTATGGCAAATCCCCGTATTCACAAGGCGTTCCTGGCATGCGCCTTCGTTTCGGCATTCGCGGCGGCGGCAGCTTCTGCCCAGACCGGCAACCGCCCGCCGACCCCCGCCCAGACCGAGGGTCCGTACTTCAAAGCCGGCAGCCCGGAGCGCCGCTCCCTGCGCCAGGCGGGCGTCGCCGGCGTGCCCCTCCGGCTGGCCGGGAAGGTCGTCGACCTCGCGGGGAAGCCCGTCCCCGGGGCGCGTCTGGAATTCTGGCAGGCCGACGGGGAGGGCCGCTATGACAATTCCGGATTCACCCTGCGCGGCCACCAATTCGCCGATGGCGAAGGCCGGTACCTCCTGGATACTGTCCTGCCGGCCCGCTACTTAAACCGGGCCAGCCATATCCACGTGAAGGTCATCGTGGGCGGCAAGCCCCCCCTGACCACCCAGCTCTATTTCGCGGGGGAAAGCGGGAATGAAAGCGATCCGCTGGTGGATGCCCGGCTGACGGTCGTATTGACCGACGGCCCCGAGGGGAAAGCGGGAGCCTTCGACTTTACGCTGAATTTCTGACGCGATACCGATCGGGCCTCATCGACCAGCAGACGCACCCCGGCCGGCGGCGTGTTATACTGATCCTACCATGATGCATCCTTCCCGCAACGTCCTGGTTCTCAACTGCGGCAGCACGACCATCAAGTTCCAGCTCCTGGACACCAGTACCGGGGAAGCCCTCTTCAAGGGGGCCGTCGACCGTGTCGGCAGGAGCGATTGTTCTGCCTCCTATCGTTACAGGGCCGATCGTCCGAAGCTGACTGCGGACCTGCCCGACGCTGCCCACGGCGAGGCGCTGCGTTGGGTTTTCGGCGTGCTGCCCGCGGACCTGCCTCTGTACGCCGTCGGACACCGGGTGGTCCATGGGGGCAGTTTTTTCGGCGGCCCCGCATTGGCGGACGAGGAAACCCTCCGCAAGATCGAGGAGTGCGCGCCCCTGGCTCCCCTCCACAATCCGATCCAGCTGGTGGGCATCAGGGAATGCATGGAATTCCATCCCGAAATTCCCCATGTCGCCTCCTTCGATACGGCTTTCCACCAGAACAAGAGCGCGGTCGCTTCACTCGTGCCCCTTCCGCCAGAAGTGACAGCTCGCGGCGGCTACCGGAAATTCGGCTTCCACGGGGCGAGCCATCGCTATGTCTCGGAGCGGGCCGCGGCCATGTTGGGCAGGGACCTGGGATCCCTTCGCCTCGTGACCTGCCATTTGGGGGGAGGCTCCACCGTGACCGCGGTGCGCTTCGGCATCGCCGTGGACACCACCGCGACCTTCGGTACCTTCACGGGCATGCCCATGGGGACCCGGTCGGGAGATATCGACGGGGGAATCATCCTTGATCTTTTGACGCGGCAGGGAATGGCCGTCCAGGAGGTGCACGAGCTCCTCTACAAGAAGAGCGGCATGGCGGCCATCAGCGGCGTTTCGGGGGACATGGCTGAATTGGCGCGGCTGGAAGCTGAAGGCCACGCCGGCGCCGCCCTCGCCCGCGAATATTACATCTACTGCCTCAAGAAGTTCATCGGCGCCTTCGCCGCCGCCATGGAAGGCGTGGACGGCATCGTCTTCACCGCGGGCATCGGGGAGAACGACGCCGATCTCCGCGCCCGCCTCTGCTCGGGTCTGGGCTGGCTGGGTGCCCGGCTGGACGGCGGAAAGAACCTGCTCCGCGGAAAGGAATGCCTCATCTCCACGCCCGATTCCGCTGTCGCCCTCATGGTGATCCCCACCAACGAGGAACTTGCCATCGCTTTGGAGGTGGCGGGCCTTTTGGAAGGCGCGCAACCCTAGTCGCACTACCCTAGTCGCGCGACCCTGGCGCTTCGGCGTGCCCTGGCGTTTCGGCGCGTCTGGCGCCCCGGCCTGCCCGCAACGGAGGCGTTCAGGAAAGCGGCACGCTGATCCTGAAACGGTAGCCGTCATCCCGGGGATTTCCCGCGTCGGGATAATAGGTTTCAAAATTGAAGGGAAGCCCCGGCTTGCGGTCCATGGAAGGAAGCAGATCGGCATAAATCGCGCGGTAGCTTTCGCCTATCCGGGCGGCGGAGCCCCGATGCTCGAAGACGAGGCAGTCGCAGCGGGGAACGGCCTTTCCTACAAGGTCGATCTCAAGACAGTCGAGCGTCTCCATCCGGACGCCGACCATGATATCCAACCACTCTTCCGATTCCCCGATTTCCGTCGCCAATTGCATGAAAGCGGGCGGATCGATCCTGCGGGAAATGCCGGGCGCGCGTGAAACGAACCGGCCCCACAGCCGACCGACCGCATCCGTCTCTTCCCCCACCCGAACGCTCCAACCGGCGAGCAGGCAGCCGGGAAAACTCTCCATCACCGGCAGCTTCCCGGAAACGGGCGAAGGGCCGTTCGCCGATGAGCGCGCATCGGATGCCACGCCCGGGAAATACGGGAAAACAGCGCCGCGGCGCACGGCGCTGGGCGTGGCGCCGAGCGTCCGCCTGAATGCCCGGCTGAACGTTTCCAGGTCGTTGAAGCCGTAATCGAAGGCGATGTCGGTGACGCGCCTTTTGCCGCCCGCCAATTCGCGGGCGGCCTCGGACACGCGGCGGCGCAGCACGTATTCCTTCGGGGTAACGCCCAGTACCCCCGCGAAAAGGCGGCTGAAATGATGGAGCGAATACCCCGCCTTGGCCGCGAGCGTCGGGACGGACAGATCCTCGGCCCACCGGCCTTCGATCCGCCTCGCGACCTCCCGTACAATATCCCCGTTCGTCGTCACGCGCGTGTCCGTCCTTCATTCCAAATCGATGCCGCTCTCCGGAACCCATTCACCCCAGGGCGGCAACCAGGACGGCGTCCGGGGAGCTTTGACCCGATCGACGCATCCATAATATGGTTTTACGTCCAAAACCGCCGTTCCGTCCAGAGCGTCGATGGCGGCGGGCTCCAGGATGCCCGCGACCGCGTCGACGCGCTTAATGGGGCACACCGTCATCGCGATCAGGTTCGGCCTGAAGGGACTCCGATTGGCGAACACGCCCGAGCGGCGACCCGGTGCGTAGGGGAGATCCCCTTCGATCACAGACCGTGTATCGAACCCCATCCCGAAATCCGAACCCGACCACCAAAGCACATGGCAATGGCTGAATTCGTCCAAACCGGAAAGCCCCGCCCGGTACGGGGCATCGATCTCGACCACCGTTCCTTCATCCGTCCGTTTCACCGTTCCGATACGCCGCAACTCCATCCGATCTTCCATTTCGTACCTCCGTCAATCCGACCGTCACAGACTAGATCGGACCCGCGGTCGGAGCTTGACGGAACGGGCGGTCGGGCGGCGCGGAATTTGACGAATCCCGCGATTCAGCGACGGGGGGAGCACCGCAATCGATATGCTCCAGGAAGCGCGTGAAGAACCCTGCTCGGCGGAGGCGGGTGAAAACGCTCCTCCCTTGGGCCCTCGCCCGGTACCTGGATCTGCGCGGCGGATTTGACCGGGTCAACCTCCGCATGGATGGTTTCCGGCGGGCTCCGGAATCGTTCGTCGCATTTTCCCCCGCCTCCCGTGCATGGGTCCTGCGCGCTTCCCGGCATATGCCGGTTGAGGCGTTCCCCTTCCCGCCACGGCTCCCCCACGGGCGGGCTTCCTCACCCGCCCCGCCATTCGGCGGGAATTTCAGCAGTCGCGGTCTCTGCGAGCCCGCTCCCTGAAGCCTTTCCTGAAGCGGACTCGGCGATCCCGCCCTTCCCCCTCGGAGAGGTGCGGGTGATGATGCCTTCCTTGGATTGTCGAGGAATATTTCTCGAAAGCAAATCTCTGATTATAAAGCGGATCGAGTTCGTATGTACGACGAAATGGTCGTTCATTTCGCTTTGACTCAGAAAATATCTCCAGACGAATTGATGGGATTTATGGATAGCGAAGAGATCAACAATGCTCCTGCGCTTCGATATTTTCGTCGAATTCGTGAGTTGCAGGAACTACCCGAACAAGAAAGAAAGGCCATCCTCAAAACATTGGATGACCTTATTCGAGCTAACAGCTAATCCGCTTCTACGCCAGCTTTTTTCCGTTCTTCCAGCATGTCCTCGCGAAGCAGTTCATTCATAAGCGTCTGATATCCCTTTCCGTGGCTCTTAAGCCACGCCAGCACGTCCGCGTCTATCCGCGCCGTGATCTGCTCTTTCCTCGGTTTGAACAAACTGTGGAAGGGAACCGCCCGCGCAAAGTCTTCCTCGGTCCATTCGGGGATATCCGAGGTGTCTATCTCCGAATCCGGAAGCGCCGCTAATGCCGCGATGCGCTTCTTCGCTTCTTCGTCCATTGGACTAAAACCACGTTCCCGCTTCATACCGCCTCCTTTCCGCCGACGTTAAATCATCACGACTGACCGAAAACGGATCGGCAAATACGAACTTCGCGTCTTTGAATGCGAGTCCATGTTTCAGCTGGTTTGCTTTATCTTTTTTTTCGTCCCATTCAAAGATCACAATGTAATTATACCAAGGTAGTTACATATTTGCAACTACAAAGTAGCTCTCCGTATGTCCTTCGATAAAAACCCCGGTAGGTTACTACCTGCCGAGCTACGCTTCTTCGCTGAATGAAAATCCTTCACTGTTGCCGGAAGCAAGAAAAAAGCAGATCAAGCTAACTCTGGGGACAAGCCCCGTCGCAGCTTAACTTGTACTTTTCTTGACTCGGGATCCGCTGTCGAACGAGCCTTGCTCGCCAAAGTTGCCGCGGCCCGGATTCAAGAGCCGGGGGAAGAGGCGGCCGCCCGGCAGACTGAGGTCTTCTAAGCCGCAGGTCAGAGCAACAAAAGAACCCGGCGGTCGGTAAACCTGTCGGGCTTCGTCTTCTCCTGGCGTGAGCCTAACCGTCATAGATAACCTGCGAGCCGGTTTATCCGGCAAGTCAGGTTCATCCACTCGTTAGGCTATTTTTAATACTTAATCCCCGGGAGAGTACTTTAAATACTGTTCATCCAAATATCAAATTCATTGTAGTGTTTCTTACGTTCAAGAAAAAAATGCTTTCTAATCTCGTGTTTTTCCCCCTTCCACACGAATTCCAGAAAAATTTCCTGCCGTAGATTTCCTGTTTTTGATACTATTCCTTTTTTTTCATAATCTTGCCTAAATGAATAGGCCTCGATCCTTTCGGGTATGAAAAGTATATTTACTTCATCTGTACTTTTATACACCGATAATGGTACAATATTATTATTCTTATTACTAACCACCATTTGGATCTGATTCATTTGAAGGGTGCTTTCATACTGGGGATTTTTTACAATTATTACTATTTTTGCTTGGTATATTGAATAATAGCTGTCATACACAAGATGGGAGATTGAAATCTCAAGCCCATTTTCACTGCTTCCATCCAAGAATAGAACTGTCTCAAAGCCATCTTTATCATCAGTGTCTTTCACCGCATAGCTAAAGTATGAGCAACTAATGGGGAAAACAAAGAACATGCAAAGACCTAGTAAGACATACAACCTATTCATTGTCATACCTCAAAATATTGGCGCAAAATGGCTGTGAAAGATACGGTATTGTATCAAAGAAGAAAAAAGGTACAATGTCAGCAAAGTAATAGCCCTATGCCGAACCGGGTGTACCATGATAAGGAGCAAAATTGAATGTCCCCCGCATCCCCATATCCGTTACTTTAACCCACCGAAGTCTCGTGGTTTAATGAATTCCGTACATCAGTATTTAAGTGCGATAGAGCCCCCAGGGCACCACCTATTACTGCGCCCGTTCCGATACTCGATAGAAAATCACCATCGTTCCATTCAACCATTCCCAATTGAGCCTTGATTACATAATCGATTCCACCACCGCCCGCTCCTAAGGAGGCTCCGATAATGATGTCACGTACAAGTGAATTTACTGAAGACGATAAAACGCCTCCAACTGGTGCAAGTACACCTCCAACGGTACCGGAGATTGCTCCCATCGCTACGGATGACCCGAAGGAATTCCAGTCCCATTCGCTTTGATTTCCGGTAAGAATATTATATGCTTGTACGCCTGTATTAATTGTAGCACCGATTGTTGCTCCCCAACATGCGGTGTCGATGACCGCCCCTATGACGGTTCCAACGGGTCCACCTATCAATGTCCCTAATGCAGCAAAAAAAAGAGCTCCCCCGTAGGATCCGTATAATTAATTGGATCATTCCCTACATACGCGTACCAATTCCCCCCGTCCCTGACCGGGTCCACGGTGGTGAAGCGGCCCAGGCGTGGGGCGTAGTCGCGGAAGCCGTAGTCGTACAGGCCGGTGCCCGCGTCGTAGCGCTTGCCGTTGTAGCCCAGCGAGTTGAGCCGCCCGAAGGTCCCGTCGAATAAGGCTCCCGAGGCGTCGTATTCGTACCGCTCGCGGACCTTGCCGTCTCGGTCGGTGAGCATCATCGTCGAGCCCAGGATGTCGGCGGTATAGTATTCCGTGTCCGTCCTCACGCCCCAGTGGTGCTTCGTCGGGCTGTAGTCGTTGCGCTCCAGCGTTTCCCCGTTCGCGGTCACGTACTCGCTCTCCGGCTTGAAGCTGCCCGTCCAGCAGAATTGCCCCGGCCGGTACAGCGGCGATCCGCGCCCGTAGCCCCGTTGTCCCTTCGTCCCGTAGCCCCACCATGACAGGTGCGGCAGGCCGATCTCCCCGGGATTGTAGTCCCAATCCCGCGCCTCCGCCAGTACCTCCATCGAAAGGCCGTCGTACAGGTAGTTCGTCGCGCTTTCCGCCGTCCAGCTCCGGCCGTAGCCGCCGGAGCGCTGGACCGCCTGGTATTCGGAGCGCTCCACCTTCCTGCCGAACGCGTCGTACTCGTAGCGCACGCCGGCCTGCAGCCGCGCCTGTTTCGTCCCGTGCCGCTGGCCCACGAAGCCCGGCAGCTGGGTGTACACGTCCACGGGGGGAGCACCGCAATCGATATACTCCGGGAAGCGCGCGATGAACCCGGCACGGCGGAGGCGGGTGAAAACGCTCCTCACTTGGGTCCTCGCCCGATACCTGGATCCCCGCGGCGGATTTGACCGAGGCAAAATCCGCATGGATGGTTTCCGGCGGGCTCCGGAATCGTTCGTCGCATTTTCCCCCGCCTCCCGTGCATGGGTTCTGCGCGCTTCCCGGCATATGCCGGTCGGGGCGTTCCCCTTCCCGCCACGGCTCCCCCACTGGCGGGCTTCCTCGATCATGTTCCCGTTCGCGTCCCAGTCGTAAGTCCGCTTACCCGCGCTCAAGAGCCGGTTCTCTTCGTCGAAGGCGTACGAGATCGTGCCCCAGCCGTTCGTCTTTTCCGTCCTGTTGTTCCGGCTGTCGTACGCGAAGCTTTCGCTCCACAGCCAGGGGTCCGCCTCGAGGTCGCCGTTGCGCCCGTTCGCGCGCACCGCCGCCGCCTTGATCGCCGCCGTCTGCAGCGCCGTCGGCCCGAGGCGCTGCAGGAAGCGCACGGCGCCGGCTCCCGGCACCGTCCGGCGAGCGTCAATATACGATCAGGTCGAAATCTCCCGTCATCGCGGCCTCCGCGCTGCGGGCGACCACGTAAAGTTCCGAGCCATCCGAGCGCCAGAAGCAGAACGCTCCCTGGGCCCGCGTCGCAGTACCTGCTCCGTCAACAAAGAGCGGCAAGTCGTAGCTTCCCTTCTGCGAAAAGTCGTCGGACGAAACCAGGACGATCCTGCGCGGGGATAGGTCGGTCGTGTACGCCGACGGATCGTAAGGTATGGCCGCGAATAGGGGGGAAGATGAACCCGAGAAAAGTCCGTAATCGGTCTGGCTCGCCCAGCGCACGGCCATGTTGCCGAGAGCCGGTGCCAGTGTTCCCAGATAGCGCATGTCCGTCGCATTCGACCCCGATTCCGTGCTGGAGAAGATCGTGCCCGCACTGGTGAGGATACGGTATCCTTCGTGGTCGAACCAGATGCCCGCCGTGCCTATCGGGTAGTCGCCGTGGTAGGAGCTGTCAAGGGACGAGCCATACGCTGTCATGTCGACGGCGTCGAGATTGATCCAGTGGAGGTCGCGCGGGGAGCTGTTCCTATCAATCCAGTAGATCGAGTTTCCGGAGGGCGCGAGCCGCGCGAGGACATTCTCATAAAGACCGTCATTTATATCGAAGAATGCCTGAACGCCCGTCGCGGCTTCGATGCGCCGCAGGTCCACCCACTGGTTTTCGGTCGGAAAGAAGTAGACGTAGCCATCTGGGCCGTACGCGATCGAGGAAGCGTCCGAACCGCTGTAAGTGTCGGATACAAGGGCGATGTTCCTTTCAAGGGCGGGGGTCGCCGCGGAAAGGGAGACGATGCTGACGGACCCGGCATGGGCGACCGCGGCGGAGTTCCCGTCCGGTGTCAGGGCGAGCGCGGAGGGTGCCGCGGGTAGGGCGCAGTACGCGTTTATCCCCGACGCGGGATCGATGACGGTGAGCCTATTCGGCGCAGTGCTCACGATCACCAACAGGTCGCGCGCATCCGCATACTCTGCGGCGAAGAGGTTCACCGGCAGCTCCGCCACCCGGCGTGTATACGCATAGGCGACAGCCTCGTCGGCGGCCGCGGCGATCCCGCCGAAGCTCGCTTCGACAGAGACGCGGTATATGCCCGGGATGTCCGGCGTGAAAGAAGGGGTGGCGGTATCGGCGCCCGAGAGCGTCGCTCCGCTGCCCTCAGGCGTGAACAGGAACCAGGTGAAGGTCGATCCTGCCGGGGACGCTCCAGAGTTTCCGACCGCGATCGTCTCCCCTACGAGCGAATTCCGGTCGGGACCGGCATCCGAAACCGCCTCCGGAGCCGCCTACGGCGCCTCGAATACACTGAGTTCCGACAAGGATCGGCAATCATACATCACTCTTCCGTCCGCACTGAGCCCGTATTGGGCGCCGTCCATGAGTACGATCCGGAATTTGGCGATGTCCGCGAACGGCATCCCCTCCTCCATGTACACGGTATCATCCGCCGTAACCGCGCTGTCGCGGAGGGCGATCCGGATCGAATTGCCGTTGAAAACGGGATCAGCCGCGAACATATCCGCATCGAAGGCGCCGGACGCGGCATCGCGGAAGTAGCGGGAGTGCCCGATGTATTCGTCCGAGGCATTATAAAGCCAGAGAAAGCCATTGTAGACGAGATCGTCGTTTACGGAGAAATCCACGCTGAGGGTCCCGGCCGAAACCGCGATACTTCCTCCGACCACCGCGGCGCGCTTAACCAAGGGCGCGGAGCCCGTTGCGTGGAGGATGGAATTCTCGGTGTGCGTCGTAACGGCAGCGCCGGTTTCCAAGCTCCCCGGGGCGGGGATTAGCCGCGATATGGAGGATACGGTCCCGTCGGTCAGCTCAACGACCGCCCGCATCGTTCCGATCGGGATCGCGTGGTTGTTTTCCGTTAAGTACCACCGCGTCCAGCCGCCGAGCACGCGGTTATTCACGTTCAGTTCGCCGTTCTCGGGATGAAGCGTCCAATAACTTTCGGAATCGGGAAGGTAGACGCGCGCCGATTTTATGTCCGATGCGTCGATCGTACCCTCGTATTTCAGCCATACGTTCAAGCGGGCCGACCTGAATGTGGATCCCGTGTAATAATCGGCGGGAATGTTCTCGATTACCCATCCGAAACTCGTCAGTTTGAATTCTTCGATTCGCGATTTCTCGGCGCAGGAGACGAAAGCGAGCGCGAAAACGAGGACGAGCGGGAAGACATTCGAGAAACGACGGATATCCATGACTGTTTTCTCCTGGGGATATTGCTCGTGATACCCTACCCTCGGTTTTCTGTACGGTCAAGACGAGTTAGTGCGATTTCACGAATTCCGGATGCATCCCGAGTCTTGTTATCCATCAACGCATAGGCGACAATTTTAGTATGAGGAGACGCCAATGCGCCGAAAATCCATAGCTGTCGGTCTATATTTGCTGGTCCTGTTCATGGCGCTCGTCATGGCGGGGATCGGTTTCTTGGGCATCTCGGGGCTCAGGACGGCGAACGACGGTCTCAGCACGGTCTACCTTGATCGGGTCGTGCCGCTCAAGGACCTTAAAACGATCGCGGATATGTACGCGGTGAACATCGTCGACACGGCGCACAAGGTCCGCAATGGCAACATCCCCTGGGACCAGGCCCGGAAAAACGTCGACGAGGCAAAAAAGGCCATAGTGGAAAAATGGACCGCTTATCTCGGAACCGTATTGGTGGAGGAGGAAAAGACCATCATCGCGAGGCTGCGCCCGGAAATGGCTTCCGCCGATAAGGCGACCGAACGGCTGGTAGCCATCCTGGACAAGGAGGACTCCGCGCTCATCGCCGATTTCACCATCGGAGAACTTTATCCCGCGATCGATCCCGTTTCGGCGAGTTTTTCGGAACTCATAGATACCCAGCTCAGCGTCGCCAAGCGCGAATACGAAAAATCCGGCGACCTTTATTCCCGGAATTTCCTCATTTCCTCCCTCGTCATGGTTTTCGGGATCCTGTTTTCGATCGTTATCGCCACCTTGATCATACGCGGAATAATCCGGCCTCTCGGCCTCGCGGTCATCGTCGCCACGAAGATGGCCGACGGAGACCTGACCATGTCCATCCCCAAAGGCTCCGGGGACGAAACGGGACAACTGCTGGATGCTTTCGCGGGCATGATGGAAAAACTGAAACGGGTGATCGGCGATGTAGCCTCATCCGCAGGCAACGTCCAGTCAGGAAGCGCCCAGATCAGCTCGACGGCGCAAGAACTATCCCAGGGCGCGACGGAACAGGCCGCGGCGGCGGAGGAGGTCAGTTCCCTGGTGGAGGAGCTGAGTTCGAACGAAAAACGCAACGCCGACAATTCGACGGCGGCCGAAGGCATCGCGCGCAAGAATTCGGGCGACGCGCGCAAGGGCGGGGATTCGGTCGTCGTCATGGTAGGCGCGATGAAGGAAATAGCCGGAAAGATAGGAATCATCGAAGAGATCGCCCGGCAGACGAACCTGCTCGCGCTCAACGCGGCGATCGAGGCGGCCCGCGCGGGGGATGCTGGCAAGGGCTTCGCGGTGGTCGCGAGCGAGGTCAGGAAATTGGCCGAAAGGTCCCAAGGCGCTGCGAAGGATATTTCGGAACTATCGGCCCGGAGCGTAGCCATCGCGACCGAAGCGGGCAACCTCATCATGAAGATAGTGCCTGATATCGAACGCACGGCCGACGTGGTCCTGGAAATCAGCGCGGCCAGCCGGGAGCAGAGCGTCGGCGTGGATCAAATCGGGAAGGCGGTGGTCCAGCTCGATACCGTCATTCAGCAGAACGCCTCCGCCTCCGAGGAGCTCGCGTCCATGTCCGAGGAACTCTCCGGTCAGGCGGTGCTTTTGGCCGAAGCCCTGACTTATTTCAAATTGGACGGGACCGGGAAAGGAAACGCAAAAGAGCCAAAACCGTCGACGGCGAGACCGTCGGCACCGAAACCGGCGGCACCGAAACCTGCGGCACCGAGACTTATGGTGCATGGACCGGCGGCGGCGAGACCGGCGGCACCGAGACCGCCAGCGGCGAAACCGGCGGCCGCGAAATCCGAGCGCAAACCGGGCGCGGAAACCGCCCCCGCCCCTTCGCGGGCGATCGTGCCCGCTCCCGATGCGACCGATTCCGATTTCGAAGAATTCTAGCGGATAGCCGTAGCACCGCGGATGCTCCTTGAACGGAGGCTGCCGTGACCGCGGTGCCGCGGAAGATGGATAATGCGTTTCCCCCGCCCGCATTCCCGGTCCGGAGCTTGCGCCGTACGGTTCTATTTTTTGTTGATCGAATCCCTATAGAATTCGAAAGCTTCCGTATCGGTATATCCCTCGTGGACGATCTTCCTGATGGCGTACGCCATTTCCAGGCTATGCTCGCTCTGGAAAATGTTACGCCCCATATCCAGGCCGCGTGCGCCTCCCTGTATCGATCGGTAGGCGAGGGTCAGAGCCTCATCCTCGGGCAGCTTTTTCCCGCCAGCGACGACTATCGGCACGGGGCATGCCGCAACGATTTCCTCGAATTTATCGCAGTAATACGTCTTGATGATGTTCGCGCCCATTTCCGCGACGATGCGCGTGGCCAGCTTGAAGAACCGGTCGGTCCGCTCCATGTCCTTGCCTACGGCGACGACTCCAAGTACAGGGATGCTGTAACGCATGCCGGCGTTGATGGTTCGGGAAAGATTATCGATACTGGACAGCTGGCCGTCCGCGCCGATGAAGGTCTGGACAGCGAGGCAGTCGGCGTTCATCCGGATGGAATCCTCGATGTCGACCGCGACGATCTCATGGCTCAGGTCATCGTTCAGCATCGAAGAACCGGACGAAATCCGGAGGGCGACGGCTTTACGGCAGTCGGGAGGGATGCAGGTACGGATCGCGCCGCGGGTTCCCATGAGCACGTCGATGGCGGGCATCAACCGCGGCACGACGAGGTCCAGGCGCTCCAGTCCCGCGGTCGATCCCATGAAATACCCGTGATCGAACGCGAACATGACCGTATTGCCGCTCTTGGGGTCGAAGATATTGGATAGGTGTTTTTTCATCCCCCAATCGAGATTATTGCAGCCTTTGACGTGAAACGCCTTCCGGTTTCCGAATTCGGTATCCACGCAGTAATCTTTCGATATTTTCAGATCGTCCTTGTCCGCCATATGAAGCAGTCTCCTTAAAAATACGGAATGGCGGCAGTGCCGCCATTCCGTTCGTCAATGGATTCCCGGGTCCGTGATAGACCCTAGAAGTTGTAGTTGTTCATGTTCGCCGTCGTGAAGACCGCGCGCTCGGGCAGAAGCACGACGCCGGAATCGCTTGCGGTATACGCCTTGGAATCGAGGACCGTGTTGGGCAGGACTTCCACGGTCCCGATATCCGGTACGTTGATCTTGTCGCCGACCTTGATGGTATTGCCGCTGGCGAGGTAGTACGCAAGGTAGCAACCGAGAGCGCCCTGGATCTTGCAATCCCAGAGGCCCCAGCGTGCGAGCACGTCGGCCTTGGCGTATTCCTTCATCGAATTCGGGCTCGCGAATCCGGTGATCGAGACGTCGTTCTTTTTCTTGCCGAGATTCTGCGCGGCCTGGGCTTGTCCCGGCAGTGCGGTCGAGTCGTTGCAGATGATTCCGTCGATATCCGGATACGCGGTCAGGATCGCTTCCCCGATGGTGATCGCCTTCTCCGCGTCCTGCTCGGAATAATAGTTGCTGGGCGCGACGTTCTTCCAGTTCGGATACGCCTTCTTGATATACGCTTCGCCCGCCACCTGCCATGAGTTCTGGTCGGCCACGGTCGCCTGGGAATAATGCCAAACGTACTTGATCGCGTCCTTGGCGGGATTCTTGCCGCGCTCCTTAAGCGAGTCCGCGAGCATGTCGGCGAGCATCTTCCCGAGGATGTCCGGGGTTCCCTGCGAAACCATGACGGTCCGGCTGTCACCGGAAACGTCGGAATCCCAGGTCACGACTTTCAAGCCTGCTTTCTTCGCCTCTTTCATGACGGCGTCGAGGCCGGTCGCGTCGACCGAGGAAACGCAGACCGCGTCGGCGCCGGTGCTGATGGCGTTGTCGATAACCGTGACCTGGTTGGCCACCGAAGCTTCCGGGTTTCCGTCGTATTTGACGGTGAATCCGTGATTCTTGGCGTATTCCTGGGCGCCGATGTTCGCGGATTCGAAAAACGCGTTGCCGGTGAGCTTCGGTACGAATACGACGGTTATGCCTTTTTTCGTTCCTTTCGCGGCGGCTTCCTGTCCCCCGTTGGCGAAAGCCATGGTCGACGCCAGCAGCGCCAGCCCCGCTACGATACTGATTGCCTTCTTCATCCGGTCCTCCTGAAAATTTTTCTGATTGCTCCGCTTTTTCCGCGGGCAACACGATACACAGTTTTCCGCGAACCCCGGGGCTACGCGCAATCCTTCCCGGGAAAGAGATTCTTGAAGTACCGGGGAATCGCCCGCAGCCTTTCGTTGGTACCGGCGAACCGTACGGCCACCGAAAGGATGAGCAATACGCCGACCGGAATATCCAGATACTGCGTGCCGACGCCGGCCATGGAAAGTCCGAACCGGAGCAGCCCGATGAGGAGCGCGGCGAGGGCGGTGCCGATGACTCCGCCGGCTCCGCCCAGGTTGGAGGTCCCTCCGAGCACTACGGCGGTTATCACCGGAAGGGTTATTTCCTTGCCCAGATCGGTCTTCGCCGTTCCGAGGTAGGACGTCAGGAGGATGCCCGCGAGGGAGGCGCCGAAGCCCGACAGGATGTACGTCGACATGACGACCAAGCGGGTATTGATGCCGCTGTATTCGGCCGCGTTCCTGTTCACTCCGCACAGGAATATTTTCCTTCCGTATTTCGTCAGATGGAGCAGTACGTAAGAGACCAGAACGAGCGCGAGGAAAATAACGAGCTGGCTGGGTATGATCCCGAAAAGCTTTCCCTTTGCGATCTGGATGAAGCCGGCGGGAAAACCGCTGATTCCCTTGTAGGATTCGGTCGAGGAGAAGTTCGTGACGGTCAGCGCCAGTCCCGAATAGAGGAACGAGCCGCCGAGGGTGACGACCATCGGCTGGACTCCGGTATACGCGACCAGGAAACCGCTCAATGCGCCGCAGACCATGCCGATGGAAAGGCCGGCCAGGCAAGCGATGTAGATGTCGACTCCCGCGTCGTTCCACAATACGCCGATTACGATCGAAGTAAGTCCGACGATGGAGCCCGCTTGTATATCGATCCCCCCCGTTATCAGGACGAAGGTGACGAATAGGGAAACGATGCAAATCGACATGAAATTATTGATGCTGCCCAGGAGCACGCGCGGGATCAGGAACTTCGGATTGATCCCGCCGAATACGAGCACCTCCACCACTATCAGGACCACGAGGAAGCCTTCCCACCTGAAGATTTTCTTTCCGAGATCGCGCTTGTCCATCATCGTACGGCCTCCCCTGAGCTCGTCGCCATGCCGTTCGTTCTCGCCGCGAGTCTTTCTTTCCGCAGCTTTTCCGCCGAACGCGACTGAAGCAGGGAATCGGCGACTACGATGACGATGAGGAGTATTCCCGTGATGGTGTTGTCGTAGTCCGAAGGGAACCCCAGGAATACGAGAATACGGCTGATCGAAGCCATGATCGCGGCGCCCACCGTCGCTCCGATCAAGGAACCGACGCCTCCGGTCAAGCTGATGCCGCCGAGGACGCACGCTGCGATGACCTTCATCTCGTAGCCGGTTCCGGCTATCGGCGTTATGAAGCCGACTCTGCTTACGTAGAGTATTCCGCCGATCGAGGCGGCCGCCGAGCATAGGACGAAAGCCGCCATTTTCGTGCCGGCGACCGGTATCCCGAGCAGGGTCGCTCCCCCCGCGTTGTCTCCGACGGCTATGAAATATCGGCCCCGGTGCGTCGTCGTCATGATCAAGTGAGCCGTCGCCATCATGAGCAAGGCGACGAGATAGAACCAAGTCAGGCCGCCGATCGCTTTCGCTTGGGCGAATGCCTTGTACGCGATCGGGATGTTTTCGATCCACTTGCCGTCGGTGTAGACGTAAATGAGTCCCCGGACGATGCCGAACATTCCGAGGGTCATTATTATCGAAGGTATCCGCAGCACCGTGACGCCGAAACCGTTTACGACCCCGATCATGAGCCCGACGGATACCGCGGCGACGATGCCCATCCCGGCGTTCCCGTCACGAACGAACGTGCCGCATACCGCCGCGGTCATTCCGAGGGTCGCGCCGACGGAAACGTCGATCTCGCCGGAGATTATGACGAACGCGATTCCGATGGCGACGACGGTATAGATCACGCTGCTGTTGAAGCACAACAGTATGTTCTGAACGCTCAGGAACATCGGATTGATGATTCCGATTCCGAGGAACAAGGCTATCACGAAAAGGATTGCCGTCGCCTCCCGGGGAAGATGCCAATTCTTATTCATGATTCATGCCCTCTCCGATGACGCCGAAGGCGGCCGCCATCAGGCTTTCCTGCGAAATTTCTTCTTTCCGGAATTCCTTGTTGATCCTTCCGAGGTACATGGTCATGGCGCGGTCGCTCAACTCCAATATCTCTTCCATATCCGACGAGATCAGGAGGATGGCAAGTCCCTGGGCTTTCAGATCCTGGATGATCGCGTACACATCACCGCGCGCCGCGGCGTCTATTCCGCGGGTCGGCTCGTCCAGGATGAGCAGCTTCGGCTGTATGGCCAGCGATCGCGCGATGACGACTTTCTGCTGATTCCCGCCCGAGAGCGACCCCATCACCTGGTCCCTTCCCGTCACTTTCGTCCTGAAGGCCTCGATGAAGCGGTCCGCCATCTTCCGTTCTTTCTTGAAGTCCAGCAGGAACCGCCCCAGCTTCCGCAAGCTCGATGCGGAGGTATTGGCCGCGACGTCGCTGATCTTGTAAATGCCGTTCAGAAACCGGTCCTCAGCAACGTAGGCGAGGCCCATTTCCATGACTTGCTTCGTGGATTTCCCGGTTATCTCATCTTTGTCCAGATACACGCGCCCGGACTTGACCGCGTCGCGTCCGAATATCGTCGTCGCGAATTCGGTCCGCCCCGCTCCGACGACGCCCGCGAGGCCAAGGATTTCGCCGGGATACAATTGAAGCGTGATATCGGAAAAACCGTTGCCGCAGAGTTTTTCTACGGAGAGGACGGGATCGGCCGAATTCCGGTCGAAGCCGCGAACCTTCCCGGCGGACTCCCTTTTTTTGAAATTTTCCGGCAGCAAGCCGTTGACGAGCATGTCATGGGTAAAATCGCCGACCGGGCCGTTCAGCGTGATATAGCCGTCGCTCATGATGGCGACCCTCGTCGCTATTTCGAACACCTCGTTCAAACGGTGGGTAATATGGATGATACCGATGTCTTTCTTTTTCAATTCTTCGATAATCTTGAAGAGCGACTGGACTTCGTTGAACGTCAGGGAACTGGTCGGCTCGTCGAGGATCAGGATTTTAACGTTCCGCATGAGTCCGCGGAGCAGCTCGACCAGCTGCTGTTCCGCGATCGAAAGGCTTGCCGCCTTACGCCTTACGTCGATTCCCCATCCCAGATGGGAGATGAGCGCGATGAGCCGTTTATGCAATTCCTTCCGTTTGTCCGAAAATCCCATGAGGACGTTTTCTTCGACGCTCATATGGGGAAATAGCATCGGTTCCTGAGGTACGAGGTATACGCCGTGGGCGAGCGCCGCCGAAGGCTTGTTCAGCCGGACGCACTTCCCGGCGATATGGATTTCCCCCTCGTCGGGTTGATGGATGCCCATGACGATCTTCATCATCGTCGATTTTCCGGCGCCGTTTCCTCCGATCAAGGCCAGGACCTCACCGGCGAACAAGTCCAAATCGACGCCCTTCAGTACGGTATTGTTCCCGAACGATTTCTTAATGCCCCGGACCGCAAGCATCGATTCAGGCTTTTCCTCTGCCATTCATCGCCTCCGCAAATACTTTTGTACGCCTACATAACTTTTATTCATATTTTCGATGATTATAGATCAAAATGGGGATTTGTCAATATGAAATTTTCAATCCTGGAAAGGACGAAAAAGAACAACTATCATCACTTTTAATGGAAGTTGCTGAAGAATGTTCTATATATTTCGATTGACATCACAAACAATGCAATGATATCTTTGGGTTGATATTTGATACATATGTTTTTATATATGACATTTATCCCAACCCAGCGAGGTAGGATGGCATGGATTACGACGAAAACCTGATGGTGAAGGCGTCCTATTATTACTACTTCGAAGACATGACCCAGCAGGATATAGCGAAGCTGATGGGAATCAGCCGCATCCGTATCATTAAATTGCTTGAAAAGGCGCGGCAGACCGGGATAATTCAATTCAAGCTGCGGAAAAACGCCGTGTTCAACGTGCAGGCGGAACAGAAGCTGATAAAAAAGTACCACCTGAATGATGTCTACATCATTCCGACCCCGGCGGATCCGGAGCAGGTGAACGCCAGCATCGCCAATGCGGGTTCCATCTATATATGCGACAGGCTTTCGGAGAACATGCTCATCAATATGGGATACGGCGATACGGCGAAGAAGCTGCTCAACAACCTCGCCACCATGACGGAAACGCCCATATCCTGCGTATCGCTTACGGGCGGCGTCAGCTACTATCTGCCGGATACCCGATCGAACGTTTTCAACGCGAGTCTGCACCTTATCCCCGCGCCCCTGATCGCGAGCAGCGTGGAAATGGCGCAAGCCATACGCAACGAGACCTCCGTCAACGAAATATTCCGGATGGTGCAGCTCGCGTCGGTCACCGTGGTCGGCATCGGAGCGATGCATGAGAATTCCACCATCTTCAGCACCGGCACGCTGAACAGGAACGACCTGCACCTGCTGCGGATGAAAGGCGCGGTGGGCGACATCCTCAGCCATTTCGTCGACAAGGACGGCAATCTCATCCCCAATTTCATCGAGGACCGGCTGATCGGCCTCTCGCTCGAAAAACTCAAGGAACTGAACAACGTAATCGGGGTCGCCGCGGGACTGGAGAAAGTCGACGCGATACGGGCGGTGTTGCGGGGACGATACCTGGACGTACTGATAACGGATTCGTCGGTAGCCGAAAAGCTCCTTGAAGATCCGCAGGAATAAGAGGATAAAAATGTCCGAGAAGTATTTATTGGCGTTGGACGCCGGAACGGGAAGCGTACGCGCGGTCCTATTCAATCTCGAAGGCGAACAAATCGGATGCGCGCAGAAAGAATGGCGGCACAATGAAGATCCGCGTTATCCGGGAAGCATGGACTTCGATTGGAACGCCAACTGGGATCTGGCGTTGCATTGCATCCGGAAGGTTATCGCCGACTCGCGTATCGCCCCCTCCTCCATCGCCGCGATAAGCACGACATGCATGCGTGAGGGAATAGTGCTCTACGACACGGAGGGAGCCGAGATTTGGGCCTGCGCGAATGTCGACGCGCGCAGCGCCGACGAGGTCGGAGAACTCAAGCTGATGGACTCCGAACTCGAGAGGGAAATCTATTCGACATCCGGTCAGACCTACGCGCTCGGCGCCCTCCCCAGAATCCTATGGGTCAAGAACAAGCTCCCGGAAGTCTATCGGAAAACCGCGCACGTAAGCATGTTCAACGATTGGCTGATCTACCGGATGACGGGAATCCTCGCGAGCGAGCCGAGCAACGGCTGCACGACCGGTATCTTCAACTTACAGCGGCGGGAATGGGATACATCCATCGCCGAACGCGTCGGGCTGAAGGCCGATATATTCCCGCCGGTTATAGAATGCGGAGAGTTGGCGGGCAAAGTGACCGCCGCATGCGCCGGCGCGACCGGACTCGCCGAAGGTACCCCGGTAGTCATGGGAGGAGGCGACGCCCAGATGGGATGCATCGGCGTCGGCGTCACAAGCCCCGCCCAGGCGGCGGTATTCGGAGGCAGCTTCTGGCAATATGAATTCAATACCGCGACAGGCGCAACCGATCCCGGCTGCCGGGTCCGCGTCAACTGCCACGGCATCCCCGGAATATGGCAATTCGAAGCGATCGCGTTCAAGCCCGGCCTGGCCATGAGATGGTTCCGTGACGCGTTCTGCCAGGACGACATAATGAGGGCGAAAGCGGCAGGCAAAGATCCTTACGAATTGATGGACGAAGAGGCGGCGAAAATCCCCGTGGGATCTTACGGCATGATGTGCGCGTTCTCGGACGTCATGAATTATATCTCTTGGCGCCATGCGGCTCCCACTTTCACGAACTTCGACTTCGATCCGGAAAAATTCACGAAATACACGTTCTACCGCTCGATAATGGAGAACGCCGCCTTGGTCACGAAGGGGCATCTGGAATTGGTCAGGGAAGCGACGGGAAGCGTTCCGGCTGAAATCGTATTCGCGGGCGGCGCGGCGAAAAGCCCTCTCTGGTGCCAGATGCTCGCGGACGTTCTCGGCTTGACCGTGAAGGTCCCGGTCGTCAAGGAAGCGACGGCCCTCGGTACGGCGATCCTCGCCGGTTACGGAGCGGGCATATACACAGACATCAGCGGTACGGCGCGCAGGCTCGTGAGATGGGAGAGGGAATATGTCCCGGACCGGCCGAACCACGCGGCCTATGAAATGATGTATGCAAAATGGCGGGAGATATATGCAGCCCAGCTCGCCCTGAGCGATCGGCGCGTTACTCGGTACATGTGGTCAGCGCCCGGGCTCTGATTACGGAATATACAAGGAGCAAGCTATATGTTCATCGTGAACGAAGAAGACAAGGAATACCGTTTCGGGGATAGCGGGCCCAAATATTTCATGAAAGGTCCCCGCATGAATTTCGCCATCGTCCAATTCCAGAAAGGACAGAATTTCAAGGCGCATTACCACAATATAATGGAAGAGAATTTCTATATCCTGGAAGGGACCGTAGACATCATCGTCGACGGAGTCGTCAACCACATGCGCCCCGGACAACTCATCCATATCGAACCGAAAGAAATTCATTACGTCGTGAACAACGGCGACGGTCCCGTCAAGATGATCTCCACTCTCGCGCCCTACACCGAAGTGGATAAGGTCGACGTCGAGAATTATACGTATTGAGAAGGGAAGGAAGACGATACGGGAAAGCGCAAGCTGGCCCGTACGCCGCCGACCGTCTCCAGTCCGAAGGAACCCCGAAGCTGGTCGGACAGGATCCGCACGAGCGTGAGTCCGAGCGAGGCGGCGGAACGCGAAGTCGCCTCAGTGTCGAATCCGATGCCGTCATCCTCGACACTGAGGATGACCGCTCCCTTGCCGCTCCGCAGCCGTACCGTGATCGTCCCTCCCCTCCCCGTGCGCGGGAACGCGTACTTCAGCGAATTCGTCATCAACTCATTCAGTATGAGACCGCAGGGTATCGCGCGGTCCATGTCGAGCATCACCGATTCCACGTCGACGACCAAGGAGATCCGTTCCGTGTCCGCGTTGTAGCTCAGGTAGAGTTCCCGCGCGAGCTCCCCGACGTATTCGGCGAAGTCGATCGACGACAGCGTGCCGCTTTGATAGAGCCTCTCGTGGATGAGGGCCATCGCGTGGATGCGGGACTTGGGCTCGCGCAGGCTCTCCTGGATCACGGGATCTTCCGTCCCCATGAGCTGGAGGTCGAAGAGGCTGTTGATGATCTGGAAATTGTTCTTGACCCGGTGATGGATCTCCTTGAGCAGCGTCTCCTTCTCATGTAGCGACTCCGCAACGGACTGCTCGGCCTTCTTGCGGGCGTCGATATCGCGGCAGACGACCAGGATGCGGTCCACGCCCCCGATCGAAGCCCGCTTCAGCGCGAGTTCCGTCCAGAACAGTGATCCGTCCCTCCGGCGCGACCGCCACTCCGTGACCGGCCGCTCGCCCGCGGCGGCGCGCCGCAGCAGGGCCGCCGAGTGCGCAGCGTCGTAAGGGGGGATGCCCTCGCTGAGACCCGCGATCTCGCCGGCTTTGGCCTCTCCGATCGACATGCCGAATATTTCCTCCAACGCCCGGTTCCCGTCCACGATGGCTCCGGTGTCGAGGTCATGGACGAAGATCGGGTCGCTGACCCCGTCGAAGATAGAGCGGAACTGTAGCTCGCTCGCGCGGAGCGCCGATTCCGATTCCGCCCTTTCCTTCACCTGTTCCGCCAGGCGCATCGACATCCGGTCGAAGTCGCGCGCGAGGTCGCCGACCTCGTCAGCGGCCCGGAGTTCCACGGCCTTCCCGTAGACGCCGTCCGCGATCTCCCGGGCGGCGGCCGCGAGCGACAGCACGGGCAGGGTGATCTTCCTCCGGAAGTAGGCGCCGAAAAACGCAGCCAGCGCGAAGGCGAGCGATCCCGAGAGGAGGATGGCCGCGAGCCCGCGGTCGCGGGAAGCGGAGAAGGCCGTCTCGGGGTACGCGATCCCCAGCCGGGCCGCGCCGCCGAGCTCGGGAAGGGGCGCCATTCCGAAGAGGTAGCGGATGCCGCCGATGGTCCCGATGCCGTGTTCCAGGTCGTCACCGACCGCGGGGCGGGCGGACGTGCTCTTCAGGAGGGGCGGAGAAGAACCTTCGCCGCCGATCCCGGGCGAATGGACCCAGGCGTCCGGGCCGAGCAAGAAGAAGACCGGCGTCTTGCAGACCGCGCAGATTTCCGCGCAGAGGCCGTTCAGGTAAATGCACCCGCCCAGGATGCCGAGGACGCGCTCGTTCCCCGTCGCGAGGACGATGGAACCCGCGAGGGTCGCCGGTTCCCCCTCCTCGCCGCCCAGCGTAAAGACCGGGCGCGCCGACCGTTCGGCGGCATTCGCCGTTACCGCGGGGACGGAGCCCGAAGCGGCGAGCGAGCCCGGGACAGAGCCCGAGCCGGATCGGGCGACGAGCGAGCCGTCGGGTCCGGCGATCCAGGCCTCGTCCAGACCGTTCGCACGGGCGAATTCCGAAAGGTAGGTCGGCAAGGCCTCCCTTAGGCCGAGGTCCAGAGTCACGAGGATGGCGTTGTCGCGCGAAGCGGCGACCAGAGCCCGGCCGAGGGAGTCGCGGCGACCCTCGTAAGCGAGCCGGGCGATCTTTGCCTTGCTCCAGAGCACCTCCGACTCCACGACGGAAGCCTGGTCCATGAGAATCCAGACCGCCGCCGCGAGAGCCGTGGCGAGCGGGATGACCGCGACGACCGCGAAGGCGAGCGCGAGCTTGGCCGCGACGCCGAAGCGGCGCGCTCGCGCGGACAGGGGAGGAGGCGCTTCCACAGCGGAGTTCAGTCTTTCCGTCCGACGAAATTGCCGTCGAAGTCGGTGTAGACGCGGTACGCGGCGGAGATGATTGAGGGCGGGACCGTCAGGCCGAGGGACTTGGCCGCGGCGACGTTGAGCACGATGTTGTACTTGCGGGGGTAGTCCCAGGATATATCGCCGGGCTTGGCCCCGCCGAGCACGCGCAGGGCCTTTTCGCCCAGCTGCGCGCCGAGGTCCTTCCATTCCACGCAGGTCCCCGCCGGGGCGATCTCCCTCATCGCCGCTTCGTCGTACGCGAAAGTAGCGAAGCGCTTCACGTTCTTCCTTATAAAGCCAGGCAGCTCCGCGGACATATCGGCGTAGCTCCCGTCCCGATGGACCCAGGCGGAGATCGCCTCGATCCCGAAACACTCGGGGCCGAGTTTGTCCAGGCGCAGGTATAATTCAAATTCATCTTCGGCCGAAGCCACCCACTTCACTTCCGCCAACTCTATTCCTTCGGCGCGGCACGCCGCCGTCAGGTCGGCGAGGAACCAGGCGTTGATATCCTTCATGCGATCCCAACCGTAAAGCACGAGCTTCCGGTACCCGGGATTGATCAGCTTGGCCAGCTTGATCAGCGAGGTCATCTGCACGAATACCCCGACGCCGGTGATGTTGCCGCCGGGCCGAGTCCATTCCTTGGCGACCCCCGACTGAACGGGGATGCAGTTCTCCGACACGATGCGGTACGAGGGATCGGTCAGCTTCAGGCTCACGTTCCGGTCCGCGAAGGCGTCGGGGCTGTTCACGACGAAGACCAGGTCGGGTTTCCTCGCGCGGAGCGCGTCCAGGATGGCGGGCACGGTCGCGGGATTCGTCTTGGTGTCGTATATCCGGTACTCGGCCCGCGCGCCGTCCCGCTCCAGGCGCGCGTCCACTACCGACTTGAAACCGTCGATGATCTCCTGGAATTTCGGCCGCACGATGTCCACGACGATCGCCACGTCGTAGATCCTCACCTCCAGCGCGGATGCGGGGAACGCGGCGAGCGCTACGAGCGCGCAGGCCAGCACGAGGCCCCGTCCGCGCCCCGGGGAGAAATCGGATGATTCCGCCATGATCGTTGCCCTCCCGTACAGCCCTCGAGTGTAAAGGATCGGCCGACGTACGGCAATCGAGTCGCGCCCTTGGCCGGAACCTCCCGGCGGGAGGTACCAGCTTACGCGCCGGCCGCCTCGGCCTGTTACCCGGCGAACGGGAACAGGGAGCGTCCGTTACTGTCCGCAAGAGCTGCGGGCAACCGGGTAATGGCCGCCGGTGCTAGCCGCCGGTTCATGCCGCCCGCACTTGGGCGTTTGGCGTCAATCCGGTATCGGCGAACGGCCGGCCGAGCCGAAACGGAGCAGGTCGCTTGGCGGAAACCCGGCGATCTTTTTGAAAACCTTGCTGAAATAGAAAACGTCCTCGAATCCGCTATCGTACGCCGCCTCCGCGACGTTGAAGCCTCCGGTCGCCAAAAGATCCGTGGCTTTGCGAATCCTGATGCGGTTTATGTACTCTTTTACCGTCATCCCCATCCGATCGCTGAACCAGTTGCCGAAGTAGCGCGGGTTCAGCCGCACGAGGACGGCCAGACGGGTAAGGGAAATGGGCTCGGCGTAATGCTGGATGATGAAATCCTGGACCACCGAGAGACGCCTCGACGGTTCCTCGGCGTAAACCAGGCGATGGATGATCATACTGAAAAGCCCGCGGGTCTCAAGTCCGTATCCGGGACTCTTCTCCAGCCATACGCGGTTCAGACGCCGATACAGTTCCAGCAGGCCGTCGGGAATCCCGATTCGGCTGAGAACGGGCAAGGGAAGCCGGGCCGTCGCCGTTCCCCCGATGCTTTGGCATTGGAAGTCGCAGGCGTAACAATGCATCAAATCTTCCGGATCGCTGACCGCCCTCCGGGTCGAACCGCGCGGGAGGTAGACCAGGTCGCCGGCGTGGGCATGATAAGGCACGCCGTCGCACCAAAACGTCGCGGAACCGGCAAGGAGCCAAGATAAGTTGTGGAAGGCGATAGTCTGCCGGTTGATCTTCCACTCAGGCAGACAGGAGCGATCGACGAAGTATTCCAGGACCGGGACCAATTCATCCAAAGCACCGCGATCTGTAGTTTGTACAAACATTCTACGTCCCTTCCATGTAATGTATGCCGGAGCGGATCGATAATCCAGTATCCCGAAGGAGGAATTCGATGATCCGAGTCGCAATCATCGGCACCGGCGGCATCGCGCCAGCCCATATCGGCGCTTATCTGCAATTCCCCGGCCGCTGCCGGGTCTCCGCGTTGGTCGATGTGTATCCGGAAAAAGCGGAAAAGGTTAAAAACGATTTCAAGCTGGACGCTCGCGTGTACGGGTCGCATCAGGCGGTCCTTGACGATAAGGACATCACGCTGGTCAGCGTCTGCGTCCCCCCCTATCTGCACGCGCCCATCGCGATCGAATGCATGCGCGCGGGCAAGGACGTGCTCGTGGAAAAGCCGATGGCCTCGTCTTTGGCCGAGTGCGACGAAATGATCCGGGTGGCCGAGGAAACCGGCCGTACCCTTTCCGTCGTATCGCAGAACCGCTTTCGGACCCCGATCCTCAATCTGAAAAAAACGCTTGATACCGGCCTGGCCGGTCCCGTGGTGCATGCCCAAGTCGACTCCTTCTGGTGGCGCGGACACTCCTATTACGATCTTTGGTGGCGCGGAACCTGGGAAAAGGAAGGCGGCGGATGTACCCTCAATCACGCGGTCCATCATATCGATATGCTTCTGTGGCTCATGGGGCGGCCGGAAAAGGTCCAGGCCGTGATGGCCAACACCTCGCACGACAACGCCGAGGTCGAGGACCTTTCCGTCGCCGTGCTGACCTATCCCGGCGCGTTGGCCCAAGTCACCAGTTCCGTCGTACACCATGGAGAGGATCAGCAAATGATCTTCCAATGCAAAAACGCGAGGATTTCAGCCCCCTGGAAGGTCTACGCGTCGATTTCGAAAGGAAACGGCTTCCCCGATCGCAACCCGGCCCTGGAAGCCGAGCTGGAAAAAGCCTTCAAGGGCTTTCCGGAGGTCCCTTATGAGGGTCATGCCGGACAAATCGACGATGTGCTCACCGCCCTGGAAACCGGCGGCCTTCCCCTTGTCTCAGGCCGCGACGGGAGAATGACTCTTGAGGTGATCACCGCAGTCTTCCGCTCGGCCGCCGGGGGGACTCCGGTCAAACTGCCTCTGTTCCCCGATGATCCGTTCTACACCCGGGAAGGCATCATGAAGCACGCGCCGCATTTCTACGAGAAAAAAGCGTCGGTCGAAAATTTCGCCGATGAGCCGATCACCACCGGTTCGCAATACAAATAGGAGAGTTGCATGCAAAAATCCGACGGTATGAACTACGCCCCCCAAGGCAAACCCCTTCCCGTTTGCGAAATCGGCGAATTCGTGTTTTCGGCCGTTTCGCTGGACCACGGCCACATTTACGGCATGTGCAACGGCCTCCGCGAGGCCGGAGGAAAGCTAAAATCGGTCTGGGATCCCGATCCCAAAAAGGTCGAGGTTTTCCAGAAAACCTATCCGGACGTGATGGCCGCGAGCTCGGAGGAGGAAGTCCTCGCGGACAGGGAAGTGCGTTTGGTAGCGGGCGCGGCCGTCACCAGCCGCCGTGGCGCCTTGGGCCTTCGGGTCATGGACGCCGGCAAGGATTACTTCACCGATAAAGCGCCGTTCACTACGCTTGAACAGCTGGAAGCGGCCAGAGGCAAGGTCAAGGCGACCGGTAAAAAGTACATGGTCTACTACAGCGAGCGCCTCCACGTGGAAGGCGCCGTGTACGCGGGTCAGCTGATCGAATCCGGGGCGATCGGCAAGGTCATCCAGGTCATCGGTCTCGGGCCCCATCGGCTCAGCGCGGCGTCAAGGCCGGCCTGGTTTTTCGAACGGGAAAAGTACGGCGGAGTTCTCTGCGATATCGGAAGCCACCAGATCGAGCAGTACCTCCACTACTCCGCCGCCAAGGACGCGACCGTAGTCCGCAGCCAGATCGCCAACTATAACCACCCCGAGCATCCCGAGCTGGAAGACTTCGGGGACGCCATGCTCGTCGGCGACAACGGTACCACCAATTACTTCCGCGTCGACTGGTTCACTCCCGACGGCCTGGGTACCTGGGGCGACGGCCGCACCGTGGTTCTCGGTACCGAAGGCTACATCGAAATCCGCAAATACATCGACCTGGCCCGGAGCAAGAGCGGCGACAACGTGTACCTCGCCGATAACAAAGGGGAGCACCTGTTCAACGTCTCGGGAAAAATCGGTTTCCCTTTCTTCGGGAAGCTGATTCTGGATTGCCTCAACCGAACGGAGACGGCCATGACTCAGGAGCACGCCTTCAAGGCCGCCGAACTCTGCCTGAAGGCCCAGACCCAAGCGGCGCGTCTATGTTGAAGACCCGGACGCGACGAAGCTTTCGGCCAACTTGACCAGCTTTGCCCGATCATGGATGCCCAGCTTCTCGTTGATATTGCAGATGTTGTTTTTGATGGTCTGTTCGGCGATGAACAAACGTGCGCCGATTTCCTTGTTGCTCAGTCCCTCGGCGACCAGCATAAGAATTTCCTGTTCGCGCCGGTTGAGCAACTCGGCGATTCTCGACCGGTCGGCTCCGGCGGCCCCGGCGGCCCCGAAGGCCAGATAAGGCACCGCGATTCCGGCTGCCGGGATCAGGCGACGGATCACGCCAGGCGACAACGAAGTGGAACCGTCGTACACGGCCCGGATGGCCGAAAAAAGTTCCTGGGGTTCGCAATCCTTGAGCACGTAGCCGCCGACGCCGATGGCCAGTACATCGCGGATGGGACCGGGATCATCGAAAGTCGTCAGAACCATGATCCGGACCGGATCGCCCCGCCGTTTCAATTCCTGGGCGGTCCGGACACCGTCCATCACCGGCATGGAGAGGTCCAGAAGGAGGACGTCCGGCTTCAGCGCAGCGCTCAGATCCAGGGCCTCCAGGCCGTTGCCCGCGATTCCGATCACCTCGAATTCGGTAGACCGGGTTTCCAGGACGGTTTTCAGAAGATGGGCGAAAAGGGCCTGGTCATCAGCGATCAATATCCGAATTTTGGATTCCATCAGATATCTTCCCCTTTCGGCACCGGAATACGAGCGGTTACGTTGAACCCATAATCGGATCCCGTGAATTCCACCGTCCCTCCGAGCGCTGCGGCCCGCTCTTCCATGCCCCGCATGCCGATGCCCTTCATGAAATTCCGCGTCGATTGTCCGTTGTCCCTGACCATCAAGGCCAGTTCGCCTTGGCTTTCCTGCAAAAAAATCGTTACCGTAGTCGCCTTTCCGTGGCGGTAAGCATTGGTCAGGTTTTCCTGGACTCCTTTATACAGGAATTCATCGATCTCGTGACCATAGCTTTGCCGCGTGCCCGCGAACTCGAGGGCGATGGACATATGGGTCACCGACCGGAAATTGTCCACCAGTTTGACGACCAAATGCAATCCGGTCCTTGCGGGGAGTTCGGATTGGCGCAGCTCCCTCATCGCGACGCGGATCTCTTCCATGGAATTACGTGTGTAATCCAGACCTTGATTGATGAGCGGTTCCAATTGGGCCGGGTCCTGACGCAACAGTCCCTTGGCGGCTTCGAAGAGAACCTTGAGCGTGGTCAGGGTATATCCGACCGTATCGTGGATTTCCCGGGAGATCCTCTTGCGTTCCTCGTCCAACGTACGGTTTTCCACCGTCGTCGCGAAGGTCTGCAGGTCCATGTTGATCGTTATCAGCTTGACGACATCGTCCGCCCAGCGCAACTCGTTCGCGCGCATTTCTTCCCATTTCTCGAAGAGCTTCCGGGTGATCACCGATAACGCGACCAACAGGAGTCCGGATAGTATCAGCAGCGGGAGATCGGTCGGATCGATCCCCAAACGGAGCTGAAAAACGCTCGCCATGGCGGCGACCATCGCGAACACGATACCATGGATGATCAGCGCCCACGCGGCGTTGAGCCCCACCCCGAGCGTCACGTTGAACGCGAAAAAAAAGGGGAGGATGCCCAGATCAAGCCGCGGCGCCACCATCAGGATGAAAACGAGGCATAGGCCTTTGACTAAAAAGAAAGGAAAAGCATAACGGGGTTTTCGCCGTCCCAAGAGGAGTCCCGGCAGGCTGAGCGACAAGCACAGGGCGAACAGAATAGGCAATTGTCCGGTTTCGAGCAGCGGCTCCGCAACGCTCAAGGTCCCGAAACGCCGGACGCTGAACCATGTCATACCGCCCTCGAACAAAAAAGCCAAACCGCAGATCACCCATCGAAGCATGGATGAAGCATATCATGAAAGCCAGGAACCAGGCTCGCGCCGGTACCTAATGGTACCCCGGTTCCTAATGGTACCCCGGTACCATTACGGTACCTCGGTACCTGTACACCCCGTAGCTAATGAAACTACACTGACGACACACTACGAAGAGGTTGCCCCCATGCCCATCGATGCCACCCCGCTTTTCGCTCCAAGCGATCGCCGCGGACCGTTTTTCTCGGTTATCGCCCACAACCGCAGTCTGGTGGAGCTGACCAGCCCCGAAGGCCACCGGGCGACGATCTCGGTGCTCGAAAATGACCTCTTCCGGGTCCAGGTGGCATCCCGCGGCCAGGAACCCCTTCAGCGGACTTGGGCGATCGCGCCGGGACAGGACGATATTCCTTGGGAAGGCCGCGAGCGCTCGGCGCTGGACGGCTTTTCGCTGCCGGAGTACGAATATGCCGTCGAATCGGGATCACTGAGCCTGAAAACTTCCCGGATGCGGCTGGATGTGGATCTGAACGGCTTCATCTGCGTTTGGCGAAGCCTTACGGCCGACGGATGGCGGACCGTCGCGGAGGACCGTCCGACCTTCGCCTACAATTTCGGGCAGCTGGACCGGAAGACCTACCATTACCTGCGCCGCTCCGCGGACGATTTTTATGTCGGGCTCGGAGAAAAGGCCGGCGATACGAACCGCGCAGGCGGCCGCTACCGGATGGTCAATACCGATGCCGCTTTCTACAGCGCCCGGACCTCCGATCCGCTGTACAAACACATCCCCTTCTATATGGCCCGCCGCCGCGGCCAAAAAGGCGCGGTCGGTCTGTATTACGACACCACCGCGGATTGCGCCTTCGATATGGGCCGGGAGCTGGACAACTATCACGGCGCCTATCGCCATTTCTCCGCCGAAACCGGCGCCCTGGACTATTACGTGATCGGGGGGGAGGATTTCGCGGCGGTCCTGCGGCGTTTCACCTGGCTGACCGGCCGCCCCTTCCTGCCGCCCCGATGGAGTCTGGGCTATTCCGGCTCCACGATGAGCTATACGGAAGCGCCGAACGCCCAGGAACGTATGGGCGAATTCCTGGGCCTCTGCCGACGGCACGGCATCGTCTGCCGGTCGTTCCACCTGTCGTCCGGCTACACCACCATCGACGGCAAACGCTGCGTCTTCACCTGGAACCGGGACAAATTTCCCGATCCGGCTCTCTTCGCCCGTCAATACCGCGAAAACGGGATCCGCCTGGTCGCCAACATCAAGCCGGCCCTCCTGATGGTCCACCCCGAATACGATCAGGCGGCCAAGGAAGGCCTTTTCATCACCGACGCCGAAGGAAAGCCGCTCGTCGTGCCCTTCTGGGGAGGCAACGCCAGCTATCTGGATTTCACCAATCCGGATACCGTGGCATGGTGGAAAAAAAGGATCACCGACCAACTGCTGACCGTCGGCATCGCGTCCATGTGGAACGACAACAACGAGTTCGAAGTCTGGCAGCCCGATGCCCTGATCAACGGTTTCGGCAAGGGCCTTCCGGCGGCGGACAACCGTCCGCTCCAGACCTTGCTGATGTGCAAGGCCTCGGTCGAAGCGCAGCGCGAATACGATCCCGGTCGCCGTCCCTTCAGCGTATCCCGCGCCGGGATGGCCGGCATGCAGCGCTATGTCCAGACCTGGTCCGGCGACAACGTCACCTCCTGGGAGACGCTTAAATACAACCTGAAAATGGGCCTCGGGCTGTCCCTGTCCGGCGTGTACAATATCGGACACGATGTCGGCGGTTTCCTGGGGCCTGCCCCCGAGCCGGAACTGTTCATCCGCTGGATCCAGTTCGGCATTTTCCTGCCGCGTTTCAGCATCCATTCCGAAAACCTGGACGAAAGGGTCACCGAACCCTGGATGTATCCGGAACTCACGCCCCTCATCCGCGCCCTCATCAATTTCCGCGAGCGATTGATCCCTCAGTTCATGGATCTGCTTTGGCAGGCCCACCGCGATTATCAGCCGATACTCCGCCCCGTTTTCTATAATTTCCCGGACGATCCGGCCTGTCTTGAAGAAAACGACGATATGATGCTCGGCGAGGATCTTCTGGTCGCCGCGGCGATCGAGCCGGGCGTGCAGGAACGGCGGACCTACCTTCCGGCCGGCGCGGTCTGGACCGACTGGTGGACCGGCCGCCGCTATGCGGGAGGGCAAACCGTTACGGTTCCGGCGGGCTGGGATAGGACGCCGCTGTTCGCGCGCGAAGGCGCGTTGATCGCCCTCAATACCGCCGATCAGGTTATGGAAGCCGACCGCAGGGGCTTCGCCTGGTTTCCGCCTGCCGGGACCGCCGCCGCGGACCGGCAGGTATTCGAGGACGACAGCGAAAGCCTGCAGCAGGACCGCGGAGGACATGGATTCTGGTCCTTTACCTTGGGTTCCAGAGCGGAAGCCCTGGCCGTGGGCATTAGCCGCACGGGTCCGGCGCCCGAGCGCTTCGACGAACTGGACCTGGAATTGCCCGGTCGGGAAATCAGGCCGCTCGAAGTGACCGGCGGTCGCCTTGAGGCCGACAAGAACGACGGCCTGCGCAGAATGATCCGTATCCGTTTGAATTGAATAGTCGGGCCTCAGGTACCATTTCGGTACCCGGGTACCTGTACGCCTGAGAAAAACCGCATTCATAGTATGGGAACACCGTTTACGCGGTAGATCTCTTTGAAAGGAGCGCAGAGAATGAAACGTTTGGCATTTTTCGTAAGCGTATTGGTTACGTTCGGCATGGCGGCATCGGCCGCGCCCGTTACCATCAAGTACGCATTCTGGGGCAATCCCGACGCGATAGGCGTCGAAAAGGACATCATCGACGCTTTCGAGGCGACCAACCCCGACATCAAGGTCACCCCCGTCGCCGTCGCTTATAACGATTACCACGCAAAACTCCTGATCATGATCGCAGGCGGCCAGGCACCCGACGTCATGCGCGTGGACTCCTATTTCTTCCAGGACTTCATGAAAAACAAGGCGCTGAAGGATATCACCGGCCTGATCAAGACCAACAAATTCGACATCTCCAAGCTGTATTCCGTCGGTCTGCAGGATGTCCAGTCCGGCGGAAAGTTCTACGGATTGCCTTGGGGCACCGCGCCGTTGTACATGTTCCTGAACAAGAAGATGTTCGCCGACGCCGGCATTCCGCTCCCCGCCAACAACTGGACCTACGAAGACTTGGTGGCCCTTTCCAAAAAACTGGCCAAGGGTGAAGGCGAAAACCAGCAGTGGGGTTTCGGATTCTATCTGGGTGAGATCAACGGCATGCTTCCCTTCGTCTGGGGCGCCGGCGGCGACCTCTTCGACAAGACCCGCACCAAGTTCACGATGAACGACAAGGCCGTCACCGACCGTTTGGACGACGTATTGATCGCCAACGTCAAGAACAACGCCTTCACCTCGCCCTTCACGTTCCAGAAGGCCGACGACATCATGCGTTACTTCAGCCAGAACAAGGTCGCCATGATGATGGGGTCAGCCGCCACTATCCTGAGCCTCCAGAAGATAGACGGCTGCGATTTCGCGGTCGCCCCCTTCCCCGGCACCGCCAAGGTGCCCGCCGTAACGGTCTATAAATCCAACATCGTCGGCCTCAGCGCCGGCACCAAGCAGGAAAAGGCGGCCTGGAAATTCCTGGCCTACCTGCGCGGTCCCGAAGGCGAGGAACTCTACATGAAAGCGAAGCGCATGGCTCCTACCTACGACGACCAGCGATACTGGGATCTTTACGCCGACACCACCAAGCCCCCGGCCAAGGTCAAAGAAATCACCCAGGAAATCTCCGGCAAATACGGCCGTATCCTGCCCTTGCGCGCCGGTTGGATGGAAGTCCAGACCATCGTAATGGGAGCGCTGCAGAAAGTCGTCGCAGGACAGGCTACCAGCGCACAGGCCTTGACCGAAATCGCTCCGAAAGTCCAGGCCGTCATCAAATAGGACAAACCTGAACCCGTCGTCACGCGGGAGTACGGAATGGCCGCACCGGTCATTCCGTACTCCCGCTCAATCAAGCGAAAGGAAACCAGCATGAAGCTGAGCTCAAAGGCGCGGGACGCCATCGCCGGCTATCTTTTCATAATGCCCAACATGATCGGCTTCTTGCTGTTCCTGGCCTTCCCGGTCGTGGCGTCGTTGTTCATCAGCGCCGCGGAATGGAATCTCATCACCGAACCGATTTTCGTCGGCATAAACAATTTCATCGCCTTGTTCCAGGACAGCTATTTTTGGCAATGCCTGCGCAACACCGCCTATTTCAGTTTGTTTTCCGTATTGCTCGGCATCGTCACCTCCTTATTCCTCGCCGTCCTCCTCAACAATCCGCGCGTCGGTTTTTCCGGTTTCCTGAAAAGCGCCATTTTTCTGCCGGTCATCTTCTCCACCGTCTCGGTCGCCCTCATCTGGCAGTGGATCCTCGATACGCATATCGGCATGCTCAACCATCTGCTCGGCTATATCCGGCTCGGCCCCTTTCCCTGGCTGACCGATCCGCACTGGTCCATGCCTTCGGTCATCATAGTCGGCGTTTGGCGCCAGATCGGCTACAACATGGTCATATTCCTGGCTGCCCTGCAGGGTGTCCCCCAGGATCTGTACGAGGCTGCCGACATCGACGGAGCCAGACCCCTGCACAAGTTCTGGAACGTCACTTGGCCCATGATTTCGCCTTCGACTTTTTTCGTGCTGGTCACCTCGATCATCAATTCCTTCCAGGTTTTCGATATCACTACCGTACTGACAAACGGCGGTCCCGCCAATTCAACCAACACCATCATCATGATGGTCTACCAATACGCTTTCCAAAACTTCAAAATGGGGTACGCCTCGGCCGCGGCCTATATGCTGTTCGCCATCATTCTCGTCATCACCGCTTTCCAGAACATCGTGTCCAAACGATGGGTCCATACTTGAAAAGGGAATGAATATACGATGAAATCCACATCCAACATGAACCGATTAGGTTTGCCCGCCGGCATCCTGACCTACGGCATACTCTGGTCTACCGCTTTCATCATGCTCGCCCCGTTATTCTGGTCGGTCATGACCGCCCTCAAACCCAACGCCGAAGTATTCCAGGCGCCGTACCTTATCAATCCGGACACGCTCAGTCTCCGGAGCTTCGCCGATGTCTTCAGGCAGGCGCCTTTTTTCCTCTATTTCCTGAATACCCTGAAAATCACGCTGGCCTGCACGCTGGGCGTGGCCGCCACCTCGGCTTTGGCCGGATACGCGTTCGCTCGCCTTCAATTCCCCGGCAGGGATATCCTGTTCATGATCTACCTGACCACCATGATGATTCCGCGCCAGGTTACGCTCGTGCCCATGTTCATGCTCATGAAGCAATTCGGTCTGATCGACAATCATCTTTCCCTGATCCTGCCCGGCATATTCAGCGCCTTCGGAACCTTCCTCCTGCGCCAATTCTTCCTGACGGTTCCCGCCGATTACGACGAAGCCGCCAAGATCGACGGCTGCGGCGTTTTCCGGCGTTTCACGCTCATCATGCTGCCGTTCGCCAAAGCGACGCTCGCGACGCTCGTCCTCCTGACGTTCATGGCCGTCTGGAACGACTTCCTCTATCCGATGGTATTCCTGAACTCGGAAACCGAACGCACCTTGACAATGGGTTTGGCCATTTTCCGCGGCGACGCCGACGTGCAGTGGAACATCCTCATGGCCGCTGTGGTCATTTCCAACATACCCATCCTGATCGCCTTTCTCGCCACGCAGCGCTTCGTCATCAACGGCGTTTCCATGTCGGGCGGCATCAAGGGCTAAAATGGAGAAACGCGGCAATGATCGAAAAGAAGTCTATCGAGGTAAAGCTCGCATCGGTGGTCGGGCGGCTTAAAAATCTGCAGCGCCCGGCCGACGAAAACCGGATCGCCGCGGACCGGCCGGACGGAGGCAAGACCGTCGGCTTGTTTCCGCGCGATTTCGGCTTCCAGGCCTGGGACTGGCCCCAAGGGGTCGGTCTGTACGGCTTGCACAACCTCTACCAGGTCAGCCATGACGAGTCGATCAAGACCTTCGCCAAGGACTGGTACGAGCGGCATTTCAGTTCCGGCTTGCCCGTCCGCAACATCAATACCACCATCCCCCTGCTCGCCTTGAGTTACCTGCTGGACGAAATGGAACCTGCCTGTGCCGGAGAGTGCCGGGATTGGGCCGAATGGTTGATGACGGGTCTTCCCAAAACGCGGGAGAACGGCTTCCAGCACACCACCACGAACGACGCCGCGAAGGGAACGATCAATCTCAACGAAGGCCAGCTGTGGATCGATACCTTGTTCATGACCGTCCTCTTCCTTGCCCGTATGGGTCGCTTGACCGGCGATCGGCGTTTCATGTCCGAAGCGACGCATCAATTCCTCGTGCACGTGAAATACCTGTTCGACAAGAGGAGCGGCCTCTTTTACCACGGCTGGTCCTTCCCGGAAAACGGCAATTTCGGCGATGTATTCTGGTGCAGGGGCAATTCCTGGTACGTGTCGTCGGTCATCGACTTCATCGAAATCATGGACCAGGACCTGGACGCGGGAGTGCGCGATTTCCTGCTCGATACCTGCCGCGCCCAAGTGACGGCCCTGTCCGCCCTTCAGGACGCGTCGGGACTGTGGCGCACCGTTCTGGACGATCCGGGAAGCTATACGGAAACATCCGGAAGCGCCGGCATCGCGTACGGTATCCTCAAAGGCATCCGGCTCGGTCTCCTGGATCCACGCCATCAAGCGATTGCCGAAAGCGCCGTCCAAGCCATCCTTTCCAACATCGCCGAAGACGGCACCGTCAAGCAGGTTTCGGCGGGTACGGGCATGGGGATGGACAGGGATCACTATCGGAACATCATCATCGCGCCGATGGCCTACGGACAGTCGCTGACAATCATGGCCCTGGCGGAATACCTGCGCTCCGCATTGCCGTAGTTTCGCGCGACGATGATCCCGAGAGCCCGGCGTGGATATACCGGCCTCGTGGGCCATGGTCGGGGTCAATCATGAAGAACGGAAGGGAGAGTTTTTTTTACGGCAGGCCAATCAATTTCAAGGCGAATTTCTTTCCCTTCAAACCCGGAACCGGCCTGGTTCGCCAATTCAACCCTGCCGTCAATGTCGGGATGGGAGGAAAGAATCTCAGGATAATCTTCCCCTTCCTCGGTCGCCGCCTTCAATTTCATGAGCGCGTCCGCAAAGTGCGAAGGGGATATCCCAACCTTCGCAAGATTACCTATTCCTTCCTTGTCCGCTCTGGTCTCGATCTCTCTGGAGAAGCCCAGGAACGCCGCCTCCCTTATAAGGTTCCGCGCCATCCTGACGGCCTCCTCGCCTCCCAGAGCGGCTAACGCCAAGCTTGTCCCGATAGATATTCTGAGCGCGTCCCAGGAATCGGCATGCGCCATATGGGAAAGCTCATGGGCGATGACGGCGGCGACTTCCTCCGGATTGTATGAAATGGCGATAAGGGAGCAGTCCACAACAATAAGGCCCCCCGGAAGACTGTACGCGTTAATGCGGCCGGAATCCGCAACGATTATCATCGGCGTGTACGGATCGGGTTCCATGCCCGATCTCAGGCGGTCCAGGATGGCCGTCATCGTCGCTTGGACGACCTTTTCCCTGACGATTCTCGCGTCGGCAAGGATCGATTTACGTACCAAGTCCCCGACGGGTTTTTCGAGCCCGAGGGCCTTGTCTTCCCGATCCGCGATTCCCCTATCAGTATTATGGGACATCAGGTACCCGAAACCGACGGCGACTCCGGCGGTCAACAGAATGACCCCGGCAAAAAGCAGAAATGCCCGCATGAATCCCCGGGATTTCATATCAATACCCGCGCGGCGGTTCGTTTTTATGGCTTTCCGCCATCACCCTATGCTTTTCCCTTTCAAGAGCTCTGGCACCATAATAAATGTCATAACAAAATCGACCGAAGAAAGGGAAATAGAAAAGTCGCCCGTGATACGCGCGGACAGCGCCTACAATAGAATAAACCAAGTACAGCAGATTCCATATTCCCGCGAAAATCAGGAATGCCCAGAAGAATGGACCGAACTTGGCTCCCCCGATAAACTCGAGAATAAGGTAAACGATAAAAACCGAATTCAGCGTTGAGATTACGATTTCCGTTATCATGGACTGGAAGGAATGGAAGGCCACGAATCTGGATTTATTCTTGTTTATTCCGTGATATACGGCAGCGGCTATGATGCTGAAAATCGGGAGCGGCAAGCCGATCGCCCAAGTGCCGAACATCATAAGGTAGGCGCCCATCGCGTCCTCTTTTTCGCGTCTCGGCACCGCCGCGGGATCCGGAAGGTAAACCTTTCCGTTTTCATCCAGAACGAGGGAATCCATCCGTGCCTCCAGTCCGATTGTATTTATTCCTTGCCGTTGAACGGAGGATATACGTCGGTCATATTACCCATATAAAGGGACAGACGGGTCGTCCAACGGAAATATCCGACGATGCTCTCATGGAACGATTCGGGGAAAGTCCCCGTGAACAGAACCACCCAGAAGGCAATGAAACCCTGGATGGCGATCCAAATCGCCTTGAAAAAAAGAAGGAATCCATGGGGCAAGTAGCAATAGAATATGCCAAAAAAAGCCCTGAGAAGAAGCGTCCCCCGGCTCAGCTCCTCGGGATAATCCACCTCAATATTCGTCTTGTCGTCGGTTCCGTCCTTCCCGAAAGCCGGATAACCGTCAACAAGATTTAAAAATCTGGCATTGATCCTGAGGCTCCATTTCATCAATTTCACCTGATATTCGAACCACCCCTTCGGGTATGAGCCGGTGAAAAGCACCACCCAGAAGGCAAGGAAGCCCAAAATTGCCGCCCAAATGGACGGGAAAATCATGGCCAGGCCATGGGGAAGAAGGATATAGAAGCCGCCGAAGAAAGTCCGCAGAAGCAATTCACCGCGGGAATTGCTTTCCTGATGCTGAACGGTCAGTTTCATGAAAGGCCTCCTGAATAAAACTTTTTCTCTCGCCCCTACGGGGTAGAAGAAATTTTAAGTCCAGTCCCCTCACAAGTCAATAGCATGGAATTACCGTCAAAATCGTGCCGTCCGGTTCCGGTCGGGCGATCCAAAACCCGATACGTGTGGCCGTTGCGCGATTATTCTCAGGGGTTTTCCTCTTCGGACAGCCGTTCCACCGGAACGATTATGCGAAGCACCTCACAGCGCGATAATCTAGAAGTACAAAAGCTCAAAACGGAGATTCAAATGAAGCATGAAGACATCGAGCATTCCGCTCCCCGCCAACAACTGGACCTACGAAGATTTGGTGGCCCTTTCCAAAAAAACTGGACAAGGGTGAAGGCGAAAACCAGCAGTGGGGTTTCGGATTCTATCTGGGTGAGATCAATGGCATGCTTCCCTTCGTCTGGGGCGCCGGCGGCGATCTCTTCGACAAGACCGTCACCGACTGTTCGGACGACGTATTGATCGCCGACATCAAGAAAAACGCCTTCACATCGCCCTTCACGTTCCAGAAGGTTGACGACATCATGCGTTACTTCAGCCGGAACAAGGTCGCCATGATGATGGGGTCAGCCGCCACTATCCTGAGCCTCCAGAAGATAGGCGGCTGCGATTTCGCGGTCGCCCCTTTCCCCGGCACCGCCAAGGTACCCGCCGTAAAGGTCTATAAATCCGGCTCTTCAGCTGAAGATCCCTTTTTCCACGACTGGTCCTTCCCGGAAAACGGCAATTTCGGCGGCGTATTCTGGTGCAGGGGCAATTCCTGGTACGTGTCGTCGATCATCGATTTCATCGAAATCATGGACCAGGACCCGGACGCGGGAGTGCGCGATTTCCTCCGGGTTCTCCGCCGAACCCGCCGACCCGTCATCGGGCGCCTCGGCGTCGCTCCGGATCGCGCGGGCGCTTGGCAGCGCCCGAAGCGCGGACCGTACCCCGGCGTCGGTGTAACCGACGCGCGCGGCCCTGTGTCCATCATTTCCCCTGGCCGAACAACTTCACGGCCTCGTCGTCGATACAACCGAAGAGCTCGTCAAGCTTCTCCGCATCGACGCTCGAATACGCGATCCGCAGGCAGTCGGGCCGGATGGCGATCGTTCCGATGCCCCTCTTCAGAAGCGCTTGACGGAGGTCCTCGGCGCGGTCTCCGGGGACGCGGAAGGTCATGAAGTAGCCGGAATTGAACGGAAAGGGCTTAAGCGGACCGCGCATCCATCTGACCAGTTCCTTAACCCGGCGGTAGCGCGTTTCCACCGTCTTGAAGGTCGCCGCCTTTTCCACTTCGTGGCGCTCGTCCATCAAGCCTTTGAGCACCAGGTACTGGGATGGTGTTCCTGAACAGGAGATCGAGGAACGGATGAGGCCCATGGTTTTCTGGATGAGCGCCTCGTAATGCTTTTCGTCCAGTCCTTTCGAACCGTAAGTGACAAAGCCGACACGGAAGCCCCAGACCAGTTCTTCCTTGGTCGCGGCGTCCGTCTTGACCGCCAGCACGTTCGGGTGGAGATCAGCCAAATCCGCGAAAAGGCTTTCGGTTTTGAGCCCTTCCTCAAAGAACAAACCGAAATACGCGTCGTCGCAGACTACCAGTATCCTGGTGTTGTGCTCGGCTTCATTCCGTATCGCCTTCACCAGACGCTCGGCCTCGCTCTCGGTGAGAGTATATCCTGTGGGATTGTTCGGGAAATTGAGCATGATGACGGCTTTTCCCCCGCGGCGCGCGCGGAGGGCGTCCGCGAGCCCTTCAACATTGAGCTTCCCGGCGGGCGTGAAGAATGGGAAACCCGCGACTTCCGCTTGCAATCGATCCGAAGCGATGAGCTCGTAATTATCCCAGAAGAAATCGGGCACGATTAAGGTATCCCGGGGGTTCGCGAATAGGTCAAGCACGACCGCGATCGCGTGGGTCAAGCCCGTCACCACGACCGGAAGACTCATCCCTTTCCCGGCCAAGGACGGATTCTTTTTGATGATTTCTTTTTTCCATTCCTCCCGCAGGGGCGGGATGCCCGCCGTTGGGGCGTATGGGAAAGTTTCTTTCGGCGTCAAGCCGGTAAGGGCTTCCCGTATGGTCTTCAGGTAGAGAGGTTCGCCTTTTTCCGTCGCGATGCCGATGGTGGCGTCTATGCGGTGGGCGAGTTTTTTGGCCTCGGCCGATTGGGAGATGATGCCCTTGGGGAAGTACATCCTGCGGCCGAGGTCCGACAGGAGGCTGTCGGCGACCGTTCCTTCAAGCGTTCCGTTGAGTTCAGCGGCGATCGAGTTCATCGATGGAGTTCTCCTTTAAAACTTATTTGGACAGTCCGGCTACGTAGTCCGCAAAATCCACCTCGTTCGCGCGGAGCCCTCGGCCGTACACGAAATCCGTGGCCATTTTCGCCGCGAGGATCGCTTTCAAGTAGGCTGCGGGCACCCGCTCCAGAATAGTATCCATACCGAGGGAATCGCTAAGCTGCGTCGGCATGTATTCGGTAAGGATGCGCTTCCGGATATCCGGATCGTCCGCGAGCGGGGATTCGCGCACCGCGTCGGCGATGCGGTTGATTTTTTCGCTGACGGCGTTGGAAAGCGTCGTCAAAGGGACTTTCCCCTCAGTCCGTTCCTGCCACATCAGATCAAACTCCGCGCGAGCGTTGCCCTTGATTTTGGATATGGTTCCTTCCACGTAGGCTTTCCTGAACGGCGGAACGTTTCCTTTTTCCACCCGGAGATTCGCGTCGTACTCGGCGTCGCTCATCGCCAGGGACGCGAGCACTTCAAATGATGATGAGGTGACGCCTCCCTTGTTCGTGGACGCATCCTTCATGACGATGATGCCGCTCTCTTCGAGCCTGAGGCGCGCTTCCTCGGTGATGAAGAGGTTCGCCCCTTCCACGATGAAGCGGAATTTCGGCCGGCCTTTATCGTCGAGCAGTTTTTGCCAATTGCCGATATGAACGGCGCCGGGGCGTCCTCCGCAGGGAACGAACAGGTCCGCCGTCGCGTAAGCGCTCAGGTGGAACGCATTCCGGAACTCTTCCCCGTTCGCGATGAATTCTCCGTTCGGAAGGCGCAAATCCCTGTCGTTGACGGAAACGAAGAAGCCGGATTTGGAAAGCAGCTTCGCGTCGAAGTCCTGAACCATTTCCCGTTTTTTCGCCAAGCGCGTGAGTTCTTTTCTATTTAATCCTTCCGGATCGAACAGGACGCCCGATCCGTCGACGATTCCGGTCGTCTTGTCCTTGGAAACGAGGATTTCATTGCTGCCGAGGTCTCCGTCGGGGCCGCCCGTCTGGATCTTTGTGACGTCCTCTTCCTTGAGACCGTTTTTCTCAAGCACGCCGAGCACGTACTCGTGGATTCCGAGCGTCGTCATGCCGTACAAGTCGTGCGGAATGCCGCCAAGTTCCAGGGCTTTTCCCGTGCTGAAGGCCTTCCAGAACGGGTATCCCCGGTTCCGCGCATGAAGCGCGGCCCAATCCATGAGTCCCGCGCTGCCCTCGTCGGGACCGAGGAATAATATCTCTCGGACAGTGACCTTCCCTTTTCCCTCGCCTTCGACCAGGAGATCCAGCAATCCGTCGACATAATCCTTGAAAGCACGTTCCGCGGCTCCCTGACTGCCCAGGTTGAGCAGGATGGTCCCTTTCGATCCGCCTTCGGGGATGTCCTTGTTCTTCCGCTGCTGGGTCATCGCCAGGTTGTAGTTTTCCGTAAATATCGTGTCGATGTTGTGAGCGTAGGCGTCGATAGACCTGGATTTCACGATGCGCACGCCGCCGCGCGCGATATCCCTGAAACGGATGTGGAAGCCCAGGAAATCATGGCCGATGAGGAAGAATAGTCCGAACGGCCTTTCCGGGAAATCCACTATATCAACGACCGAAGGGTCAAGCCGAAAAGCCATGCAGGACTTTTCTTTCTTGAAGAAGTTCGTTCTTTGGATAACTTTGTTGAAGACCAGGAAGTAGCCCAGGATAGTCCTATCCTTCGCGTTCGGAACATCTTTTTCGATCGTCTTCCTTATTGATTTCTCGGCTTCCTCGAGCGCGGCCGGATCGCTTCCTTTCTGGCGTTTTTCGAAATGGGCGAACAAGGCCTCGACAATTTTCGGATATAGGGCGATCGCCGCCGATATCCGATGCGTCGAATACGTGTCTTTTATGAGGTGGAGCTTGAGGTTGTCGACGATTCCCCGCGCCTCGGGCTGATCCTTGAGCGCCCGCTGGAGAGCCAGATATTCGTCGGTCAACAAGGAAAGGAATTGGTGGGTGAACGCGGCGCCGGCCGAGGCGTATATGGCCGTCTGCGGAGAAAATACGCCGGAAGAGAAAAGTTCCGTCGTTGTTCCTTCCGGCAACATTAGGGAGACGTTCATGTCGCGCGTCAGATTCCCGACGACCTCGTCGGATAATTTCGGAAAATACAGGCTTGTGATCTGTTTTTCGTCGGCGAAGGGCTCAACGTATTTACGCCTGACCGCGACTCCGTACTTCGCCAATAAATGCGCGAAGGTAGTCAGCGTCCTGCGATGATCGGCACCTTTGATCCCGATCATAATTCTGGTTTCCTTGGTTTCAGGCTTGAAGGAAACCGAGACGAAGGGGGCTTCCGTTCCGTTCATTCGGGTCCAGGCTTCCTTGTATCGAGATACCGTTTCGCCGACGGCGCGGGCGAGGAAGGTTCCGCTCGCGGCCGTTTCGAAGCCGCGCGGCGCGCCCTCCGGCACAGCCGGAAAATCGGGCTTGATCAGCACGTAGAAGCGGAACGGATCGGTTCCATCGGTCTTTCGCGTAATGTAGCTTTCCAGGCGAAAATCGGGATAGGTTTTTTCGATGCGATCCTCGATCTCGAACGTTTTTTCCGGGGTGTCTTCCACGATGTAAACGGCGTTATCTTTCCGTTCGCTGACAAGCTGTATCCCGGTTCCTCCTCCGTGGGCGTTGATGAGCGCGGACGCGCTAAAGGCGATGAGGTGCCCGGCTATCTCGGCTTCCGGTGTGGTCCTGAAATAATACTCATCGATTCCCAGGTTGATGATGAACCGCTCCATTTCGGCGCGGGCTTTTTCCTGCGTCATATAACCGGTATTGACGATATGTTCCTCAATCCGTACGAGTTTTTCCAGCGAGAGAATGCTTTTCCCGGCTATGTCGTTAAGACTCTTCATGATCACTCCTAGATGGATCCCAGTTGGTTCGGGCGGCTTCGCGATTGAGCGTTGGGGTTTTCACGCTCACCGGACTTGTCGCCTTGATTCCCCATTCCCGGTTACGGATCGCGTCCCGAAATTGCTCCTGCCTGGATTCGGGAAGCTCGACGATGTCTCTTTCCCTTTTATCCGGAAGCTTCCGGTCAATTCCGGTCTTCCTTGTTCCTGTCCTTTTTCAACTTGCCGAAAGGCGTCCCTCGTTCCCGGAAACATTCCCGTCATGTCGATGCCGGGGAGTATCCACGCGATTTTTCACCGCCGGTCCGTCGGCATAGGCGGACGGCGGATCACGGCATCTTTCAGTTCCAGAGGGCCAGGTTCAGTTCCTTTTCGGTTTTGGCGACGATGGCGGTGCCGGCGATGTCTCCCGATACGTTGAGGCAGGTACGGCCCATGTCCAGGAGGGCGTCGATACCGAGGATCATCGCGTAGGCGGACGCGACCGCGGTTCCGGCTTCAACTTTCAGGCCGATGGATTCAAGGACCATGAGGAGCATTATCGCTCCGGCTCCCGGTACGCCCGCTGTCCCGATGGAAGCCAGAGTCGCGGTGACGACAACGGTGAACTGCTGGTTTATGGTGAGCGGCTGACCTATGGCGAACCCGATGAACATCGCGCACACGCCCAGGTAGATGGCCGTTCCGTCCATATTGATGGTCGCGCCGAGGGGCAGCGTGAAGGAACTGATGCCGCGGGGAATTCCCAGTTTTTCTTCCGAAACGCGCATGGTGATGGGCAATGTTCCGTTCGAGGACCTGGTGACGAAAGCGGTGACCATCGCTTCGTTGGCGCCCTTGAGGAATTTGATGAATCCGAGACGGTAGACGGACAGCAGGCCGCCGTATATCGCGATAAGGTGGACCAGGAGTCCGAGATATACGACTATCGTCACCAAGAGGAGCGGGCCGATGGCTTTCGGCCCCTGCTGCGCGAAGACGGTCGCGATCAGGACGAACACCCCGATGGGGGCGTACTGCATGATTCCGGATACCACCTTGTACATTGATTCGGCGGCCGCGTTGCAGACGTCGTAAAGCGCTTCGGCTCCTTTCGCGATCGACTTGATCTTCGAGTCCTTAACATAAGAAATCGCTATCCCGAAGCACACCGCGAAAAATATCACGGGAAGCACGTCCCCTTTCGCCAATGATTCGATCGGATTGGTCGGAACGATGTTGAGCAGAGTTTGGACCAATGTAGGGGCTTCCGCCGCCTTGCCTTTGACGGCCGCGTCACCGATTATTCCCAAACCCTCACCGGGCCGGAAAATGTTGGCGAACACCAGGCCGATGGTGACGGCGAGCGCGGACGTGAACAGATAGTAGGCCATGATTTTTACGCCCACCCGTCCGAGACGGGAAGGGGCGATGCTGGCCGCGCCGGCGACCAACGAGAACAGGATGACCGGAATGACTATCATCTTGAGCATGCGGATGAACAGATCGCCGAAGAACTTCGCGTTGTCGACAAAGGGTTTGATGGCCTGGGGGAAGACACCCAGGACGATGCCCGTTGTCGCGCCCAGGATGAGTCCTATCAGGATTCGCGCGAGCAGATTGGAATTGAAATACCAACCCAGGAAGCCTTTTTCTTTGTTCGCGTGGCCGTCCATGCGAACCTCCTTATCGTGAATGGTTTGAACGGCGACTTTACCGCTCTTTCCCTGATGATAGGTCTGTTCCATGTATCCCGAAATTGACCGGAAGATGCATTTTGAAGCGACCTGCAGGCATCATGAACCGCCAAGTTCACCAAAAGATGTATATGAGGAAAAGCCCCGCTTATTCTGAATCTGAAACTGGCCGCTATGCGAGGTTCTCTCTGATCGCCTTCCGTACGAACTCGGCTTTTGAGCTTACGCCGAGCTTTTGATAGATATGGAGAATGTGCTTCTTGGCGGTGGAATCGGCGATATTATGCTTTCTCGCGATTTCCGGAGAGGTCATCCCGTCCGCGACATCGCTGATGATCTGCTTTTCCCTGGGAGTGAGACCGTAGTCCTCATGATTTTCGTCATCGCCTCTCCGCTTGATATCTTCGAAGAGGCGCCGGGCTACCTGCGGGCTGAGCGGGGTACCGTCGGAAGCTGCGCTGAGAAGTTGTTCAAGAAGCATTTCGGGTTTCGTGTTTTTAAGGATATACCCGTTCGCTCCCGCCCGGATGGAGGACAACAATTTTTCTTCATCTTCGAAAACCGTGAGGATAATAACCTTCATTTCCGGAAATTTTTTTCTTATCGCTTTTGTCGCCTCAATTCCGCTCAGACCGGGAAGCCCGATATCCATGAGAACCATATCAGGCAGGGAAAGTCCCGGAAGGAATTCAAGCAGCTCATCGGCGCGCTCGAAAGTTTTTACGACCTGGATTCTCGGATCAAGATCGAGAAGGTAACGCAGTCCTTCCCTGACTTCTTTCTGATCCTCAACGATCATCAGCTTTATGAATCTTTGCTCCCCGTCAGTTTTCATGCCGGCTCCCGGACTTCGCTTTTCCCCGACGGTACGCGAATGGTGAAATCAGTTCCTTTTTCCGGCTTGGAGCGAATGGCCAGGGTGCCGCCCATGCGTTCTACCCGGAATCGGATATTGGAAAGACCCGATCCTCCGGTTGCGGGCGTTCCGACATCAAAACCCTTCCCGTTGTCCTTGAACCGGAAGCGGAGGAAGCTTTCATCCATATCGATGGTCAGGCTTATTTTATCGGCACCCGAATGCTTCATGACATTGCTCACGAGCTCATCGAATATTTTCCGCAATTCGTTCTTCGCTTCCGACCCAAATTCTGCATCGATATCCGGTGCGCGGTTTTTGCAGCCGAACGCCACTCGCTTGTTGGCGAGCCTGTTCCCGATACTATCAATCAGCGACTCAAGAAAATGTTCCTCGACTCTTTTTATCGGTTTCATGCCGCCGATGATTTCCTTCAAATCCTGAACGGCGTCCATGCAATTCGATTCGATATCGTCGAAAAGGCCTTCCAGTTTTTCAGGATTCAACTCCACCGCATTCCGGGCGACATTGTTGCAGAAAAAGATATTCGTCAGCTTCGCCCCGATGGAATCGTGCATATCCCGATATATCCGTTGCCGTTCCTCGGTGATCCTGAGCCGGGTATTTTCCCGTTGCAGCATCCTCAGCTTCTCGGTACGTTCTTTTACTTTCGATTCAAGTGATGACGAATACCCCTCAACGGTGTCGACGAGCTTGTTGAATTCCCTGCCGAGCAGCGCGAATTCATCGTTCGAGCTTATCATGATGCGGGTATCGCGTTCCCCGCCTTCGATTTTGTTTATGACGGTAACCAATTTTTGAAGCGGCGATGATATGAGCCGATTCGATATAACGCTCAGGGCGACCGTGAGGAGGCCCATAAGCAGCATCTCGACTGCGCTGATAAGAGTAAGGGTCTGTCTGACCGAGAACATGATGGAGTCGTACGGAAGCCCGACGAGCAGGAACCATCCGACCGGTTCGCTGCGACGATAGTAGACGAGCGTATCCTTGCCGTCGATTCGGATCCTGAATTTCCCTTCGTTCTTTTCAAGATGCTCGTGCAGATCCGGTGCCTCGAAACGCTTGAGTGGATATTGCGCGCTTGCTTCCGAAACGAAGGTTCCCGCGATGATTTCCCCGCGCTCCCCCAGAATGAGGGCGCTCCCTCTTTTGGGGATGTTGAGATCCGTCAGGATGGTTTTCAGGTTGTCCAAAAGGATATCGATTCCAAGGACTCCGATGAACTTTCCCTTGCCGTCTTTGATCTGGAGGACGCAGGTTATTCCCAAAGCGTCGACGCTTGCGTAACGGTAGGGAGGAGAAACGCCAAAACCTTCGGTTTTCATCGCGGATCGGTACCAGGGGCGAACGCGGGGATCGTAGTCCGGCGGAAACGTCGGCGCGTTATCGATGAATTCGGGACCGTGCCCCCATTCGATCATTTTTCCTTCCGCGGTCCCCAAGTATATGGCCCTGATATATTGATTCCAGGCGAGAACCGAAGAAAGGAAAAGATCCCTCATTTCCACGGGATTCGCCGTCTTTACGGCCCGAGTCGCGGCCAAGGAGCGCGCCAGGGATTCGAAGTTGACGAATTGGCTGCGTATCCGGCTATCCGTACCGTCCAAAATGGACAGGGCTACCTCCTCCGCAGTCTGGAGAGAAAAGGTTCGCATCATGCCGAAACTGATGAAATAGGTGGCGACCAAGAAAGAGACCGTCACGAAGAGGATGAGAAACGTAAATTTCGTATTGATGCCGCCGAATCCTCCGGCGATTTTCATTTCTCTCATAGCTCCTGAATTTTGCACGGCGCAATAGGTTGACGACAATTGAGGGGCCGGAAGTTGATTATCTCCCGGCTCCCAATGACGCATCAATATTCCCAGAATATTCGCTGCAGTTCCTTGCTGTCGTTGGTTGAAGTCAATGCGACGGAAGCCAGAATGCGGGCTTTCTGCGGATTGAGATCATGCGCTACAATCCAATCGTATTTGTCATCGGGTTGCTCAGCGTTGCGCAGGACAAACCCGCCTGAATCGACGCGTGAGGAACGGATGATGTGTATTCCTTTCTTCCGCAACTCCACCAGTGACGGGACCAAGGTATTGCTGACGGATCCATTGCCTGTCGCGGCGTGGATTATGGCTTTGGCTCCCGCATCGGCGAAGGCGCGGTAGGCGACATCCGAAACATTGCCGCTCGCGTATGCGATCTCTACTCTCGGGAGGGAATTGATTTTCTCGATATCGAATTCCGAGTTGACCGTATGCCGTTTCGCGGGCAACCGGAACCAGTAATTCTTACCTTCAACAACCATTCCCAACGCGCCCCAAGGGCTCTTGAAGGCTTCCGTTTTGATGTTGATGGCCTTGGCGACGTCCCGACCGCTATTGATTTCATCGTTCATCGTGACGAGAACGCCCTTCCCTCTCGCGTCTTTGCTGCCCGCAACCGTGACGGCGTTGTATAAATTGAGCATGCCGTCGGCCGACATCGCAGTCCCCGGACGCATGGCTCCGACGATCACGATGGGTTTTTCCGAGTGGATGACCAAATTCAGGAAGTAGGCGGTTTCCTCCAACGTGTCGGTACCGTGCGTGACAACGATTCCGTCAACATCGTTTTGCTTGACCAGAACGGCGATGCGCTTCCCCAGCGTCAGAAGATGTTCGTTCTTGAAGCTTTCCGACGCGATCTGGAACAGCTGCTCGCCTTTGACGTTCGCCGCCGCGCTCAATTGCGGAATACCGGCGATCAGTTGATCGACCGGGACTTTTGCCGCTTGGTAGGTAGCGCTGTTGGTGGCGTCCGCGCCGGCTCCCGCTATCGTTCCTCCGGTGGCGATGATGACGACGTTCGGCTTCGCTTGCGCGAATGCGAGGACACCGACGGTAACAGTCAGTGCGAAGACCGCGATTAAGCGACGCATCCGATTCATTCCCATACGAAACTCCTTTATTGGGCGATTTTCTATCAAATAGTAGGGTCGATTTCCGAAACCCGACATGGGCCGGAGGATGTATATGCATGCGGTCATTAAGGGATAAAAAGAGAGCGGACTTCGCCTAAAGGAGTATCCGGCGTCAGGCAAGAGCATTACAGACCGTACCGTCGCTCGGGCGTCGCTATCCGGTTGGAGTGATTTGCGCTTCTAGCTCACGGCACGCTAATATAGAAGTACAAAAGCTCAAAACGGAGATTCAAATGAAATATGAAGACATCGAGCGTTACGCTACCCTGTTCAAGGGGTACGGAGAGCTTCGCGTCCAGGAAAACCGGCAAACCCAAGTGACCCTGTGGAACGGGGATGTAGTCGGCAACGCGAATGGTTCCCAGGCGGGAATTTCCGCGCGCGCCTTCGTCGACGGCGTATGGGGCTTCGTCTCTTCGCCTGAGTCCGATGAGAAGGCGATCCGCGCGGCGATAAGCCGTGCCGCCGACAACGCCCGTTTCCTGGCGGCCCGGGAGGGACGCTCCCTGCGCGGCGGAGAAGCGGGCGTTTTGCCTTCGCGCGCGGGTCGCGGCGATCACGATCTTTCAACGGACAAGCCGCGCCGGAGCAGGAAGGAACTGATCGACTTCGTCCGAGCGGTGGACGCGTATTGCGTCGAGAAACATCCCGGACTTCAATCGAGATCGCTCCATCTCTTCTGCCTGGGCATGGAGAAAACGCTTCTCACCGCCGACGGCGCCCGCGCGTATTCGCTTATTCCGCGTACCACGCTTTATGTCGGATTCACGATGGAGGCCGGCGGCGAGTCCATTGAACTCTACGATATGTTCGGCGGCCGCGGAGAGTTCGAGGACCATTTCCGGGATCCGGCCGATCTCTTTCCCCGAATCGATTCTCTCGCGGAGAACCTGGAACGCAAGGGCAAAGGCGTATACGCGAAACCCGGCACCCGCGACGTCGTGCTGGGGCCCGATCTGGCGGGCATACTCGCGCACGAGGCGATCGGCCACACGGTGGAGGCCGACCTGGTTCTGGGCGGGTCGGTGGCGGCCGACGCGATGGACCGGGAAGTCGCGAGCCCCCTCGTTACCCTGGTGGACTTCGCGTATGAAGCCCTCGGGGAAACCTGCCCGGTCCCGGTCTGGACGGACGATGAAGGCGTCCAGGCCCGGGACGCGGTCTTGATCGATAAGGGCGTCCTCCGCTCGTACATGCACAACAAGGATTCGGCCCGGCATTTCGGCGTGGAACCGACGGGCAACGCGCGCGCTTTCGATTTTTCCGATGAGCCCCTCGTCCGCATGCGGAATACCGCCATCCTTCCGGGAAGCTCGAAACTCGACGATATGATAGCGGGTATCGACAGCGGTTATTATTTCCAGCGTTCCGATAGCGGGCAGGCCGACTCCACCGGAGAGTTCATGTTCGGCGTCATGATGGGCTATGAGATTTCCGGAGGAAAACTCGGAAACGCCCTGCGGAACACGACCATATCCGGAGTGGCCTTCGACATGCTGAAGACGGTTGACGCGGTTTCCGACGATATGGACTGGACCTGCGCGGGCTTTTGCGGAAAGAAACAAATGATTCCGGTCGGCATGGGCGGCCCGGCCATCCGCTGCCGCGTCAATATCGGCGGGAGGGCATGATGGAAGAATTCAACGGAATCGATATCGCGCGGAAAGCCGTGGATCTATTGCGCAAAGCGGGCGCCGACAAGGCGCAGGCGAGTCTATACCGCAAAGAGAAAAGCGAACTCAACGTGGATGCGGGCGCGATGAGCCTGTATCGCACCACCGCCAACGTCTCGATGAACCTGACCGCCCTGGTAGGAGACCGGAAGGGTTCCCTTTCACTCAACCGCTACGACGAAACCTCCGTCCGCGCCGCAGCCGCCGAGGCCGTGGATGCGGCCCGATCGAGCCTGGGCGACAGCGCCAACGATATTTCCCCCGCCGATACCCCCGAACGCCGCGAAACCGGGGACACGGATCCTTCGAGCGGGGATATGTACGACAGGCTGCGGGAATTCGTCGATTACTCCCGGCGGACCTACCCCAAGACGGTTCTTGAGCAGTGCATCCTGGACTTCGAAAATGGGGCGTCTTTTTATTCAAATTCGAACGGCGCCGAATTCGAAGAACGGTCGGGTCGCTACGATTTTTCAGCCATGTTCACGACCAAGGACGGCCGCGACGTTTCCAGCTTCAACTATTCGGGCGCATCCCGCCGGTCACTCGCCGAGCCCCTCAAGGCCTGGGGCGGAGTGGACGAGCTGATGCGCCAGTCGACGGAACAGACCCGCGTCTCTTCTGTGGAAGGATCGTTTACGGGCGACTTGATCATGGCGCCGGATAGCCTTGGGGATTTCCTCCAGCAGATGGACCAAATCTACCTGAGCGATCACGCCTTGATAACCGGAACTTCCCCCTGGAAGGAAGCGCTGGGCGCCCGAGTCGTCTCGCCTCTGTTCACCATGAGGTCCGAGCCGGGCGGTCCGGGAATCCGGATCGGTTACCTGTTTACGCGCGACGGTTTCCGCGCGGAGAATTGTCCCCTCATCGAGCGCGGCGTACTCAGGAATTTCACGCTCGGCCTTTTCGGTTCCAATAAGACCGGAAAGCCGCGCTGCCCCTCCGGCGGAGCCGCCGTCATCGTTGAACCTGGCGATTCGAGCCTGCCGCGGATGATAGCAGACGTGAAACGCGGCCTGCTCATGGCGCGCTTCTCGGGCGGAGGCCCGGCCGACAACGGCGATTTTTCCGGAGTGGCGAAGAACTCGTACTTGATAGAAAACGGCCGCATCGTCCGCCCCGTCGGAGAGACGATGATCGCCGGGAACATCGCTTCCCTGCTCGGTTCCGTCCGCGCGGTCTCAAGTGAACGGATAGACTACGGCCAGGCTGTCCTTCCGTGGGTGCTGGCGGGCGGGGTGACCATTTCCGGAAAGTAGGGGGACAGAGTCGGCACGCCAAGCAGGCCGAGTTGAACGATATCTTTCCCAAACTCAAAAACAATCTTGCGCCGAAGAGATACTCTGGGTTTCGTGGCCGAAGGCCAGGCAACTCGTGTGCCCAGCTCCCAGGACAAAGCTCCCAGGACAAAGGTTCCCTGGATAAACCCGAATTCGCTTGCGCGTTTCCGCAAGCGGGTGTAGTATCCCTAAGTCATGCACTCGCGTGCATGACAGCGAACAACCATGACCACCCCCAAGTTCGGAATCATGGCTGGTACTTCGGGGCGTTTACCGGAATAGGATCGGACTGATGCTTGGCTGTGCAATCCGCGAAATGCACACGCGTGCAATTCACGGTGACCTGTCCCGCGCCGGGGTGGACTATACTGATTGAAATGCACGCGCGTGCATTTAGGGAGGCTGCATGATAGAGGGAGGAACATCCTCGGGTACCGCGAGCAGGTTGCGCTACGGCATGGTCGGCGGCGGGCAAGGTGCCTTCATCGGCGATGTCCACCGCAAAGCCATCGCTTTGGACGCATCGGCCGAGCTCGCGGCGGGTTGCTTTTCCCGCGATCCCGCCAACACCCGGGAAACCGGCAAGGTTCTCCGCATACCCGCGGACCGCCTGTATTCGACCTTCGAGGAGATGGCGGAGGAGGAGGCAAAACGGGCGGACCGCATCGATTTCGCGGTCATCGTGACTCCGAACGCGCTCCACTACGCGGCGGCCAAAGCCTTCCTGGCCCGCGGCATACACGTCGTCTGCGACAAGCCGCTGACTTTCGAGGTGGCTGAAGCCGAGGAGCTCGCGGCGCTCGCCAAGCGCAACAAATTGCTTTTTTGCGTCACCTACACCTATACCGGTTATCCGGCGGTAAAGCACGCGCGGGAGCTGATAGCGCGTGGTGAGATCGGCGAGTTGCGCTTCGTCAACGCGGAATATCCCCAAGAATGGCTCGCTACCGCCATTGAGAAGGACGGCCAGAAGCAGGCTTCCTGGCGGACCGACCCGGCGCTTGCCGGCAAGTCCAACTGCGTCGGCGACATCGGCAGCCACGCCGAGAACATGGTCTCCTACCTGACGGGCCTCAGGATCAAGTCGGTCTGCGCGCGCCTGGACTCCTTCCTTCCGGAACGCCGCCTGGACGACAACGCGTCCATCATGGTGGAGTACGTAGGCGGCGCGAAAGGCCTATACTGGTCCAGCCAGATCGCCGTCGGCTACGACAACGCCCTGAGGGTGCGCGTCTTCGGCTCCGCCGGCTCCATCCAGTGGTCCCAGGAGAATCCGAACTACCTGACCGTGTCCAAGCTCGGCGAGCCGACGGTCACGCTTTCGCGCGGCCGGGATTCCTTCTTTCCGCACGCCCAGTCTTATTCCCGCATCCCGTCGGGCCATCCCGAAGGCTATTTCGAAGCCTTCGCCAATATCTACAAGACCTTCGCCTCGGCGCTCGCTACCGTCAAGGCCGGCGGTACGCCGAGCGCCGCCCAACTGGATTTCCCGTCCGCGGACGAGGGCATAGACGGCGTGAAGTTCATCGGCAAATGCGTGGAGAGTTCTCAGAAGGGAGCCGTCTGGATCGATTTTCATTGAAACTTTTCGAATCCGTATCTGCGGATTCGAAAGGTCCCCATTAGGAGGCATATCATGGCGCGACCCGTTACCCTGTTCTCCGGCCAGTGGGCCGATCTGCCCTTCGAGGAGTTCTGCGCGAAGGTGAAGGCCTTCGGCTACGACGGCATAGAGATCGCCTGCTGGGGCGACCATATGGACGTGAAGAAGGCAGCGACTGATCCCAAGTACGTCGAGGCGAAGAAGGCAACCCTGGCCAAGCACGGCCTGAAATGTTGGGCCCTCGGCGCGCACTTGGCGGGCCAGTGCGTCGGCGATCTCTGGGACCCCCGCCTTGACGGCTTCGCGCCGGCCGATTGCAAGGGAAATCCCGCGAAGATCCGCGCCTGGGCGATCCAGGAGATGAAGTACACGGCCTTGGCCGCCCGCAACATGGGCTGCAAAGTCGTGACCGGCTTCATGGGCAGTTCGGTCTGGAAGTACTGGTACTCCTTCCCGCAGACCTCCGACGAGATGGTGGATGCGGCGTTCAAGGAGATAGTCGAACTCTGGACGCCCATCCTGGACGAGTTCGACGCCTGCGGAGTCAGGTTCGCGCTGGAGGTACATCCGACCGAGATCGCCTTCGACTACTACACCGCCGAACGCCTCCTCGCCGAGTTCAAGCAGCGCCCGGCCTTGGGCTTCAACTTCGATCCGTCCCACCTGATCTGGCAGGGCGTGACTCCCCACGTGTTCCTCCGCGACTTCGCGAAGAAGGTCTACCACGTCCACATGAAGGACGCGGCGGTGATCCGCGACGGGAAGGCCGGCGTGCTCGGTTCCCACCTGGCCTTCGGCGATACGCGGCGCGGCTGGAATTTCCGCTCCCTCGGCCACGGCGACGTGGACTTCGAGAATATCGTCCGCGAGCTCAACGTCGCGGGTTACCAGGGTCCCCTCTCAGTGGAATGGGAGGATTCGGGCATGGAACGCGAATTCGGCGCCCGGGAAGCCTGCGCGTTCGTCCGCCGCATCGATTTCTCGCCGTCGAAGCTCGCGTTCGATGAAGCCATGAGGAAGTAAATGGAAATACTCGCGAAAACCCGAGGCATCACCAAGGAGTTTTCCTCCGTCCGCGTCCTTCAGGACATATCCATCGAAATACGGAAGGGAGAGATTTTCGGGATCATCGGCGAGAACGGGGCCGGGAAGTCCACCTTCATCAAGATCCTTTCGGGCATCTACGAACCGACTTCGGGAAGCCTGGAATTCGACGGAAAAACCGTTGAATTTTCCGGACCGGCGGAAGCGCGCCGCGCCGGCGTCAGCCTCATACCCCAGGAATTCAACCTCGTCGCCGATCTCTGCGTCTACGAGAACATCTTCCTGGGCGCGGAGCCGCGGCGGCCGAGCGGCCTCTTGGACAAGAAGCGCATGATAGCGCGGACAAGGGAGCTGCTCGCGGAACTGGAAGCGACGTCCGTAGACCCGGAAGCCCGGATCCAGGATCTCTCGGTGGCGCGGAAGCAGATGGTGGAAATCGCCAAGGCTATAGCCTTCGATTCCAAGCTCCTCATCTTGGACGAGCCGACCACGGTCCTCACGGGCCACGAGATCGCTATCCTCTTCGCCCTCATGGAGCGGCTCAAGGCCAAGGGCGTTTCGCTGGTCTACATTTCCCACAAGCTCAAGGAAGTGAAGCGCATTTGCGACCGGATCATGGTTCTGCGCGACGGCGAGTTCATCTGCCTTGAGGAGACTGCTTCCCTGGACATCGCCGAGATGGCGCGCCGCATGGTCGGCCGGGACCTGAGCCAGATTTTCCCCGCCAAGGCGCCGGGGCGCGCCGAGACGGCGTTCAAGGTAGAAGGGCTCTCGTCACCCGGCGCGATCGAAAACGTGAACTTCGAAATACGCGCGGGGGAGATCGTCGGCTTCTCGGGCCTCATCGGCGCTGGCCGGACCGAGACCGCGGAGACGATCATGGGGATCAGGAAGGCGTCGTCCGGCAAGGTGACGCTGGACGGGGTCGAGCTTTCGGTGAACAAACCGGCGGACGCGGTGCGCGCGGGATTGTCCTACCTTTCTGAGGACCGCCAGGGCTCCGGCATCCTCACATCCTTCCCGGTGAACGCGAACGTGACCCTGGTGTCGCTGGCGGAGTACGCGCGTCCCCTCATCGACTTCAAGAAGGAGCTGGAGCGGACGCGGTACTACGTGGACCAGTTCGAGGTGAAGGCTCCGTCGCTGGATTCTCGCCTGGAAAACCTCTCGGGCGGCAACCAGCAGAAGATCTCGCTCGCGAAGAGCATCGACACGAAGCCGCGCGTGCTCATCGTGGACGAGCCGACGCGCGGCGTCGACGTCAAGGCGAAAAGCGACATCTACGCCTTCATCCGCAAGCTCGCGGACGAGGGACTCGCCGTCATGTTCATCTCCAGCGAGCTGGAGGAGATCATCGGAATGTGCACCCGGGTCGTCGTCATGAAAGAAGGCCGCGTCGTCGGCCAGGTCGAAGGCGACCGAATCAACGAAGAGGACATCATGTACCTCGCCACGGGTATCACGGGAGGCCTTTGAAATGCAGATACCGATACTGAACGTCAAGCTCAAGAGCGAGAACGCCCTCTCGTTCATCGCCCTCGCGGTCCTCTTCGCCGTCTCCTCGATCGCGAGTCCCTATTTCCTCCAGGTACAGAACATACTCAATATCCTGAAGCAGGTTTCCTTCTCCGGCATCATCGCCCTGGGCATGGCGTTCATCATCATCTCGGGCGGCATCGACCTGTCCGTCGGCTCCATGACCGCCTTCATCGGCGCGCTCTGCGTGCTCGCGGTCAACAAAATCGGCGACGGCCCGGCCGCGGTGTTCGGCGCGTTCGCCGTCGGCCTCGCGGTCGGGGCAGCCGCGGGCTTCTTCAACGGCATTGTCATCACGAAGGGCCGCGTCGCGCCTTTCATCGTCACCCTCGGCACGCTCGCCATCTTCCGGTCGCTGACGCTCTACATCGGCAACGCGGGCCAGTTCATCTCCGAGAGCGCCGTCTACGGCGACTTCGGCATGAGCTATGTCCTGGGAGTGCCGACGGCGGTCTGGATCTTCTTTTTCCTCGCTTTCCTGCTCAGCGTGCTGCTCAACCGCACCCGTTTCGGGCGCTACGTCTGCGCCGTCGGCTCAAACGAGAAGGTCGCCAAATACTCGGCCATCGATGTGGACCGCGTGCGCCTGGCGACCTACGTCATCACGGGCATGATGGTCGGCGTGTCGGCCGTGCTGCTTTCCAGCCGCATGAACTCGGTCAACTCCTCCAACACCGCGGTCAGCTTCGAGCTGGACGCGATCGCGGCGGTCGTCATCGGCGGCACGCCGATGAAGGGCGGGCGCGGCACGATCTGGGGCGTCGTCGTGGGCGCGGTCATCCTGGGCATCATCAACAACATGCTCAACATGCTCAGCGTGAGCGCCTACCTGCAGGGTACCGTGAAGGGCCTCGTCATCATCGCGGCGGTGTTCATCCAGCGGGGATCGTCCAAGTCGGATTCCCGCGCGTAAATGGTTCCAAGCGCCGGACGGGGGCGTCGTCGACGAGAGGCCCGCCCGGCTCGGAAAAAGTATCCGGAATTTCTTTTGGAGGCACAGATGAAGAAGATCCTATTGGCGGCCGTCGCGTCCCTCGCGTTGTTCGCCGTACCCGCGTTCGCCCAGGCCAAGGTCAAGATCGGTATCTCCATCCCCAGCGCCGACCACGGCTGGACCGGCGGAGTCGTCTACTATTCCCAGATGGCGATCAAGGACATCGCGGCCAAGGACAAGAACGTGGAGTTTACCCTCAGCCTCGCGGATTCCCCGCAGAAGCAGGTCTCCGACGTTGAGGACCTCGTGGTCAAGGGCGTCAACGCCATCGTCGTTCTCGCCTACGACTCCGCCACGGTGACCCCGGCCATCAAGAAGGCCAAGGAGAAGGGTATCTACATCGTGTCCGTGGACCGCGGACTCACCGAGGAGGTACAGGACGTCTACCTCGCCGGCGACAACCCCGGCCTCGGCCGCGTCTCCGCCGAATACATGGGCAAGGCCATGGGCGGCAAGGGCAAGATGGTCATCCTGGAAGGCATCCCCTGCGTCATAAACTCCGAGCGCGTGGACACCTTCAAGGCGATCATAAAAACCAAGTTCCCCGGCATCGAGATCCTCGAATCCCAGCCCGCCGACTGGAGCACCCAGAAGGGCCTGGAAGTCATGCAGACCTTCCTCCAGAAATACAAGCAGATCGACGCGGTCTGGGCCCAGGACGACGACATCCTCAAGGGCGTGCTCCAGGCGTACAAGGAGTCCGGCCGCAAGGACATCAAACTCATGGTCGGCGGCGCCGGTTCCAAGGAGATGATCAAGACGGTCATGGACGGATCGAACCCGATGATCCCCGTCGACGTCACCTACCACCCGAGCATGGTCTATCCGGCCATCAACCTAGCCGTTCTCGGCGTGCGCGGCCAGAACCTGGGCGGTTTCATCCAGCAGAAAATCCCGTCCAAGATCATCATCGCTTCCGAGCTCATCACCAAAGAGAACGCGAAGAAGTACTATGACGCCGCTTCCAAGTTCTGATCGATAGACATTCGATCGATAGAAATACGATCGAAAGGACGCAGCGTCGAGAGGGCCGTCCGCGATTCCGTCGCGGGCGGCCCTCTCCGTTTTCGGATGACGACGGCGCGCGACGCGGTCCGTTCGTGATATGCTGGGCGACGGCCGACCGGAGGGCTACCGCCCAGACCGCCGGCCGCACCCCAACGCGGGAGGTCCCCCCATCCACAAGGTCAGCCGGGCCGACGTCGCCCGACGCGCGGGCGTCGCGGAATCCACCGTGTCGCGGGCGCTCAACGATTCGCCGCTCATCACCGAACCTATCAAGGAGAAGGTCCGCGACGCGGCCCGCGATCTCGGTTACATTCCTTCGCGGCAGGCGGCGCTCTTCGCGCGCAACCGCACAAACATGCTCGGCTTCGTCGTCCCCACGTACAGCTCCTTCCCGCCCTTCTCCCGCCCTTACTTTCCCGCCCTGCTCGACGGCGTGGTGCTGGAGGCCGACGAGGAAGGCTACGCGACGACCATAGTGCTGGACAAGCGCGAACACGAAATAGAAGACTATTTCGCCTTGATCCGTTCCAAGACCGTGGACGGACTACTATTCGCCGTGACCCGGGCGGATTTCGGGCCCTTCATGGGCCTGCGCGAGCGGGGCGTGCCCTTCGTGCTCATCAACAACTACCAGGACGGCCTCAACAGCGTAGACGCCCGGCCCGAAAGCGGCATGCGCAAGGCGTTTTCCCATGCGGTAAATCTGGGGCACCGCCGCATCGGCTACATCACGGGCGATATGCACTACCGCAACGCGGTGGACCGCCTTGCGGCTTTCAATCGCCTCGCGGCGGAATTCCGTATAGAACCCTCCATCGTCGAAGGCAACTTCTCCAAGACGTCCGGCTACGTGGGCGCGGGCAAGCTTTTGGCAAGATCCCTCCCGCCCACCCTCATCATGACCAGTTCCGACCGCGCGGCTTTCGGCGTCCTCCAGTTCGCCTCGGAATCGGGGATCCGGGTTCCCGCGGATCTGAGCGTCATCGGCTACGATAACTTGAACCCGGTACAGGACATCACGCCCGCGCTCTCCACGGTGGATCACCCGGTCACCGCGCTCGCACGGCGCGCTACCCGCCTCCTCATCACTATCCTGGAAGGAGGGCGCGGGGAACCGGTGCAGGAATGGCTGGACACGGACTTCGCGATCCGGGAATCCACATCGATCTGCGCTCATGACAGGGGAGGGAACGCATGATACGGATCGCGCTTATAGGCGCCGGGGGCATGGCGGAAAACCACGCGAAAAAATTCGCCGCCGCGCCCGGTTGCAAGGTCGTCGCCTGCGCGGACCACCGCGCCGACCAGGCCGCGCGCTTCGCTTCGCGCTTCGGCATCGGGCGTTCCTTCGGTTCCATCGACGCCCTGCTGGGCGCCGGCGGCTTTGACGCGGTAGCCTGCTCCATCGTGGACGGAAAACACGCGGAAGCCTGCGTCGCCGCGCTCCGCCTCGGCCTGCCGGTCTTCTGCGAGAAACCGCTCGCGCGGTCCATCGCGGACGCCGCGGCCATGGCCGCCGAAGCTGCCGCCGCGCGGGTGCCCGCCGCCGTCAACTTCTCCAAGCGGAACGCGCCGGCCCTCGCGGCCCTGCGTTCGGCGGTCGTCGGGGGACTTCTCGGCGAAGTGAAGGGCATCCGCGCTTCCTATCTCCAGAACTGGGTCGCGACCAAAGGATGGGGCGATTGGACGAGTTCCCCCCGCTGGCGCTGGCGGCTCTCCCCTGCGCAGAGCACCGCGGGATCGGTCGGAGACCTGGGGAGCCACCTCGTGGACGCGCTGGCCTACGTCTTCGGCCCCGAGGCCGCCGGTTCCGAGGCCGCCGGTCCTGGACCCGAAGCCCTGCTTGCCGTCCGCAGGCCGGGCCGGGGGATGGATCTTGCGGCGGCGATGGAGGCGGGCCTCGTTTCCCGGGAAAACCTGGCTCCGGACCTGCTTGCGCTCTCAGCCGCAGAACGTCCCGCCTGGGTGGAATTCGAAGCGGAGCTGGAACTTTCAGGCGGCGCGCCCGTAGCCATCAGTACGAGCTGGATTGCGCGCGGCCACGTCAACGATTTCAGGATCGTGGTCGAAGGATCGGATGCCTCCGCCGAATTGGACTTTAACCGGTCCCACACCGGGATTGAACTGCGAAAACGCTCCGGGGAAGCCTCGGTCCTTGAGGGGGAAGGCGAGCCGTCCACCTACGACCGATTCCTGGACGCAGTCAAGAACGGATCCCGGCCCCGCCCGGATTTCGACGACGCTCTCGGAGTTCAGCGTATCCTGGACGCGTTGCTCCCCGGAGGACTTCCTCTATGAACGGAATCAGCATCGGCACCCTCGTCAAGGGCTCGGAGGCTCCCGCCGCCGCGATCCGCGACCTCGCACCCCGCGGCTTCGAGTCCTTCCAGGTCATGTTCTGGGAGAGCATCGGCGGGGCGGACCTCGGCGCGATGGCCGCCGGCGTCCGTGAGGCCGCGGAGGATACGCGGACCTCGGCGGCGGCGCTGGCCGTCTACGGGAATCCCCTGCGCGGCGACGCCGTCGCCGAGGAGACGCTCCGTTCGGTCCGCGCCTTGATCGAAGCCGCGCCGGCCTTCTCGGACGGGCGCGCGCGGCCGATCGTGGCCACCTTCGCCGGAAGGGTGCCCGGCGCTTCAGTGCCCGCTTCCCTGGAAGCCTGGCGCGCGGCCTTCGCGCCGCTCGCCGAGCGCGCCGAAGCCCTCGGCGTGGTGCTCGCCTTCGAGAATTGCCGCATGGGGGATACCTGGAAAACAGGCAAATGGAACATCGCCATCAACCCGGATGCCTGGAACCTGATGTTCGCGGCGCTGCCCTCCGCTTCGCTTGCCCTGGAATGGGAGCCCTGCCACCAGGTGGAAGCCCTCGCGGACCCGGTCGCCCAGCTGGAACGATGGGCTCCCCGCATCGCCCATGTGCACGGGAAGGACGCGCGGCTCGACCGCGCCCTGCTCGCCGCAGGAGGCCTCTACGGCGCCTCGCGCTGGAGCGCCTCCTGTTTCCCCGGTAACGGCGACACGGACTGGAAGGAGATCTTCCGTGTCCTTTCAGCCGCCGGCTACGGCGGAACCATCGATATCGAAGGTTGGAACGACGCTGAATGGTCCGGCGAACGCGAGCTGGAAGGGCAGCTGCGCGCGCTCGGTTACCTGCGCGCGTGCCGTCCCGGCTGATCCGCCGATTAGGCAGTCGCTTTGACCTGGGGAAGATTGGCGTTAGCTTGGTACCGGGTAAGGCGATGTCGATAACCAATATCTACGCGCCATTCAAGCGCATGGAGAGGTTTTCGGAAACGTGGTATATTAAGTATTTCATTTCAACATCGTACGAAAATGGCGGGGTGAATCGCCTGTAACGTATACGTGTTTCTACCGGAGGGATCAGGATGGCATTCATAGAATGGAGCGAACAATTCAGCGTCGATATCGCGAGCATCGATGAGCAGCATCGGCATCTGGTCGAATTGATCAATAAGCTCCACGGCGCGATGATGGCCAAGGAGAGCCATTTGGTCTTGGATGAGATCATCAATGAACTCATCGCGTATACCTTCGTGCATTTCAATACAGAGGAGGAGTTCTTTTCCCAATTCGGCTATCCCGAGGCTGAAAACCATATGACGGAGCATAGACAATTCATAGAAAAGGTCGACTCCTTCCATCGGGACTTCGTGGCGAAAAAGATCGGCGTTTCCGTTGGGATACTGGATTTTCTGACTGATTGGCTGAAAAGCCATATCCTCAACAGGGATAAGGCTTACGGCCCCTTCCTCCGGGCGAACATGGCCTGATCGGCAAGAGCACGAAATAAACCGCTTCGGTCATCAAGGTCAGCTATTCTCCGGTTTGGGTTGAGCTCCCTGTTTTCACACCCGCCGTTTTGACGCAAGATCAGAGGCGACTGAATCCGCCCGTCAGTTCACCGCCGACACCAGTACTTCTATCTCACCTTCCGGGACCTCATAGGTAAGACGGTACCCCTGCCTCAGTAGTTTTATTTTACGGCAATTCCTCGGAGCTCTCCCTGACCGGGATCCAGGCAGAAAGGGGGCTTTCGGGCGTTTTATCAACAATTTCTTGAAATTCTCTCACGCCGAGCCATCAGGTTCTTGCCATTTCTCATACAAATCCGGTGCGATCATATATAACGCAACCATAAAGCGGCCCGACCGCCTCGCAGGCCCGGTTGTCCTCCCCCTCCCCGTCCATCCCGAAGGCGTTCCGGTAGTTGGGGCGCTGGATCCTGCGGCGTCCACGTTGTGCGTGCAGACGGGATGCGTTGCTTCCAGAAGCGGGCATGGAACGAGCTCGATGAAAAGATAACTACGAGCTTTTCCCGTTAGTCAAACTGGCAGGTTTGCGCTATCGTCCAGCATTCCGGTTTTATTCAGGGGGACTACCTTGAACCGCTTGCGTTGCCGCGGCACCGGGAGCGGTAGGAAGCCGCTCCCGTCCTCGTTCAGAAACTCAGCTTCGCCCCCACATAAGCGCCGTCCCTGGCGTCGTACTGCCCGAAGTCGCCCTCGTCCCCCAGGAAGATGTATGCCCCGGCGAACAGTTCCAGGGCGTCTGACGCATCCCAGGTGATTTTGGGCTTCACCAACGCGTCGCCGTCATCGAGTCCCAGGTAGGAAAAGATTTCCGCCGTGAGCGTCTCGCCCAGGAAGGTTTTGGCGACAACGAAGGTGGCTGTATTCTTGGTAGCTTCGTCAGTCAGATCGTCGTCGTGGTCAACGATGATATCCTGGATGAATTGAAGGCCGAAATTGTAGCCTGCCACGGAAAAGTCGGTGCCCACAAGGTACTGGACCGTGTCCCTCTCGGCGTATCCAACCGCAAATGCCAGGGGATTACCCTGGAAACGCCTGCCACCGTACCAAGCCCCTTCGGAACGCAGCACCAATGGTCCCAGAGTGCCGGAAACCGCATACCCCGCAGCCAAAGTCCGGTAATACTCCGGTTCCACGGTTAGGGCCGTCAGCCCGACGCCCGGGGTGAACGCCTTCGAAACGACAGCGAACGCCGGCGTGTCGTTCCAGAACCAGCCACCCATGAGGGACAGGTCGAAGGATGATCCCATGTACGAGTACCTGGCGAAATACTCGCCGCTTTCCAGTTCCATTTCCGGCAGCTCGGCCGCCTGTACAGTCGGGGTGATAGGGAAAGGCAGGGCGGGTGCCCAGAGGGATCCAGCCGCTGGCGAGATGGTTGGGGTGAACCAGGGAAGCCAGACCAGCTCCAGGCTGTGGGCGCCCGCATACAGGTCAAGCCGGGCGCCGGTCACCGCGAGCCGGAGTTCTTCGAAGTCGGGGACCAGGAATCGGGACAGGTCCTTGGGCGAAACGATATCGGTGATGAATACCCCGTCGCCCTTGCCCCAGATAATTTGCTGTTTCCCCATCCGAAGGTCGAAAGCTCCGCCGCTTAGGTCGATATAGGCTTCCCGCAGTTCAGGGAGCGCCGGTTCCCCTTCCCGCTCGTACAGCACCGTGTTGGCGAAGCAAGCAGCGTCCCCGGAAGAATAGGACAGCCGCAGGTCCAGCGTATTTTCCGCGATGAAATAGGAACCGTCCTCCACCAAAGCTCCCACCTTGGACCGGGCGTAACCATTCAGAATCGCACCCTCCTGCTCCTGCGCCCGTGCCTGCACCGCGCCCAGCAGCATCAATACCACGCTGGCGGTGATGGCAACCGACTTCGACAGGCTCAGTCCGGATTCATATATAGCTCTGCTGGATGCGGCTCCGCCGGGTCCGTACCCATCAATCACTGCATGTTTCATCACAACCCCTTCGTCATTGCGCGTTCGGTGAAGTCGCCGTCCACCAGGCCCGAGTCAATCTTGACTTCGGAGAATTCCATCCGGGTGGAGGTTTTCTTCTGTTCGTTGCGCATCTCGGTTTTCTTGATTACCCAGATGCCGGAGACGGATTCGATGGAGGAGATGCGCAGGGTCTTGAGCAGGGTTCCGCGCTTGTCGTAGTAATCGCGCTTGAGCCCCACGGTCTTCCCCTTGGATATCCAGGTGATCGTTCTGGAATACAGGTCCTTGGGGTCCTTGGGAACGCTTTCCACCACCCAACAGGCCTCGCCGTCCACCGTCTCGGTGCTAGTGAGAGTGTGGGTATCCTCCATTGGTTGTCTGTCACCCAGATCGTCGTAAGTGAAGTCGGAACCCATGAAGTTGTCGCCCCTCCCTTCTGAGGAAATCCGCTTCACCCGCTTGAGCGCGGGCAGATAGATCCACTGGTCGTCGCCTTTGCCCTGCCCCGCATAGCTCCAGTTCATGAAGGAGGTTCCCCGTACGTCTGCGGGGCTCTGGAATACCATGAGCTTCTTGTCCATACCGGTGAAGGATCCCGAGATCTGCTTTATGGAACGGACCCGCTCCTTTCCCTTGGCGTCAACCAGGGTCATGGTCAAGACGCCGCTCATATCTTTTCCCTGCGGGCGGTCGTAGACGGCTTGCATGATTTCGGTTCCGGTGGGTTCGGCTGCGGTGGCTCCGACGGCGAGTGACGCGAAGACGACCGCAGCGATCAGAGAAACGATGTGCCTGGTTTTACGTTTCATTTGCTTGGCTCCTTTTTAGAGACTTCGGTCATGGTGGATTCGGTCACAGTTCCTTGGCAACGGAGACATAGGATTTCCTCAATACGAGGAACATGATCGTGACGGTGGCGATGAAAGCCACCAGCATATTGAGCGATACGAGGATGCCCACCTGACGGTTCGGCGGGAACACGGAGAACAGGAGGACCAGGAAGCCGGCGATGACTATGGCGGTATTCAGAAAGACGGCCCGGCCGGTGTGGCTCATCGCGAAGCGCGCGGCGTCGGTCGCGGCGCTTTCCGAGGAAACGGCGTCGGCGGCGGCTCCGGTAGCAACAGCGCTGGCGCCGAGTTCTTTCAGGCGTTCCCGGTAACGGTCGATGAAGTGGATCGCGTAGTCCACGCCCATACCCACGGCGATACTGGAGATAAGGGCGGTGGACGTGGTCAGGGGCAGGTTGAGGAGGCCCATGAGGCCGAAGTTGACCGCGATGGCGATGGCCACCGGGATGGTACCTATCAGACCGAACTTGAAGCTACGGAACATGAAGGCCACCAGCAGGAACACGATCAGCAACGAGAGCCCCAGGCTCGAGATCTGGCCGTTCATGATGAGGCCGGAGAACACCAGGCTCTTGTAGCCCGACCCGGCGTAGCGGATACGGACGCCCCGCTCGGCGAAGCGGTCCTCGAAGGAATCGAAATAGGCAACCACCCTGCCGATGGTTTGCGAATCATCGCTCTTCATCTGAACCATCAGGTTGGCGCCGCGGTATTCGGAGTCCACCACCTTCCACAGGTTGTCCGGGTCACCCGACATCTCGTACAGGAGAAGGAACTGGGCGACCATATCGGAACTTTCAGGGATGGTATCGAACTCGGCACGGTCCTCGTGCATCACCTTGTTCATTCGCTTCAGGTAATCGGCGATGGAAACCGCGTCGCCCACCTGATCCACCGCGAGGGCTCCCTTCTGGACTTCCGCCAGCAGGTTCAGGAGAGCGGGATCCTTGAAAGCGTCGGTTTCATCCGCGTCCAGTATCACGTTCAGGGTGGAAGTGCCGCCGAAGCGGGCGTTCATGAAGGCGTCGGTCCGGGCGATATCGCTGGTCTTCTCGAAGTTGTCCAAGAAACTTGAATTGATCCATACTTTGGTGACGCCGAAAAGCGAGAGCGCAACCACCAGAATGGAAAGCATGATCACCGGTACTGGATGCGCGATGATGGAATCGGCGAATTTTGCCCCGAAGCCGTGATTGGGTACGACTCCGCCGCTGGATGAAGCCTCAACAGAGTCTCCGGCGATGGCCGTATTCGGGTATTTGGCAAAGGCTGCGGCTTTCTTCTTGGGCGCTCCGGTTCCGAACAGCATGATGCCGGCGGGGATGAGCAGCATCGTCAACAAAAGGGCCGCGAGCACGCCGAAGGCGGCGAAAAGCCCGAAAAACTTGACCGGATACACCTGGGAAGTCGTCAGCGAGACGAAACCGGCCATCGTGGTGAGTCCCGCGAAGAATACCGGGTTCCAGATCACGTCGATCACGTTGCGGGCAACATCTTCCCTCCCCGCGTCGGGGTGGTCGCGGACGTAGAAGTCGATCTGGTTGTACAGGTGGATGCCGTAGGCCACTCCCAGCGCTATCAGCATGACCGGAATCATGATCGTCACCGTGTAGACCGGCACCCCCAGTCCGACCATCAGCGCGAAGGTCCACAGGGTGCTGAACAAGACCACCGACAGGGCTATGGCGGCGCGTTTGATGCTCTTGAGCATGAACATCAGCGCCAGCGCTATTACCAGGATGACCAGGGGGCCAAGGCGAGCCATATCGCGGGGGCCCAGGATGGCCATGGTGCCTTCCACTATAGGGCGGCCTGCCACGTGCAGGATTTCCGGTCCCTCGTAGGACGCCGTCAGCGCGAGCACACGGTCGTACAGATCCCGGGAAAAAGTGCCGTCGGCAAGATCGACGATGACGAGCATCGTTTTCTCGTCAGATGAAACCAACCTTCCGCGCACCATTTCGTTGGATCGAACCGCCTGCCGAATCAGGCCGACGGAAGCGGCATCCCCGGGGGCATCGGTATAGAAGGGTGTGACGTCCAGCCCGTCCTCGGTGCCCAGGATGTTCTCCGCCGTGTGCAGGGAACGGATATCCGCTTCCTCTATCTCGTCGAAGGCGATCAGATCCTCTTCCAGACGCATGATCTTGGCCAAGGTTTCCGTATTGTAGATTGAGTCGGGGTGCTCCACGGCGATCAATATCGCGTCCCGTATCATGAAACGCTCGTCGGCCTCATCGCTGAATACGAAGGCCGGATGGTCCTTCGGCATATACTCGTCCAGATTCGTCTCCATCCTCATCCGCGTCGTGACGACGAGCGCGGACAATACCGTGAGGAATACGGCCACCGAGACGACCAGCGCCGGTTGGCGCAAGATCCATTTGAAGAAATTTTTCATATACCCTCCAGAAGTAAGTTAGTTATTGATAACTAACTTTTGACCACATTAACACCCACTGGTCCATAACACAGATTCCTACTTTTCTATTAGCATGAGCGCGGAACGTACATAGGCATCGGTACGCTCCGGAAGGTTGAAAGTCTCGTTGCCCAGTTGCCAGGTGGACACGAGCAGACGAAACCCGCCCGCCAACATGAAAGCTCCGTTCACCTCATCCAGTTCACCACGAAAGCGCCCCAGCCTTTTTCCCTTCGCGATCTCGGCCCGGATGGTCGCCAGGGTATCTTCCATGATTGCGCCAACCCGCGACATCAAAGCGGGATCGCTCCTGAATACGTCTTCCGAAAAGAGGACGGCCGTCAGCGCCGGACGCCGCATGAAAAGCAGCGCATGGCTCCTGAAAAACGAAACCAGCGTTTCCTCCGGCCCCAGTCCGGAGGAGTGGGCTTCCCCGAGCGAAGCCGATCTCGATGCGGCTACATCGTCCACAACAGCTGCCAGGATTTCCGACTTCGACGCGAAATGCCGGTAGATCGCCGGCTCGCTGACACCCACCGCCTCGGCCAGACGTTTCATGGTGAGCTCCTGGATACCTTTTCCGGATATCAGGGACAGGGCCGCGTCGACGATTTCCTTCTGCCTGTCTGTATTGCCCATCATTCCTTCTCCATCAGCTAGTTAGTTATCGATTACTAACCTATACCTGTCCGTATGATTGGTCAAGGGCAAACATCAGCAAATCAAAGCCCGTTTCCAGGATAAGCCCCTCAGGAAGGCATCATTGTCAATCAGTCGAAGCCCGAAGCGAAAATGGTCTCCATGCAGTCGCCGTTCGGAAAGCGGTCGGTCCAGGCGCGCTCCGGGCATCACCGCATCCCCCACCTACTTGCGGTTGAGGAACGCAAGCCGCTCCCAGGGGCCGTCAACCGCGGCTTCATCACCCCACCGCGGAAATCAACCGGACTATTCCGCAAGCTATTGCGGTTTAGTCTTGACCATCATGCAATGGGGTTTTATCCTTTCAACATGGAACGACAGATCCAACGCGCGATAGAGGATGATCTCAAACTCAAAATGGTATTCATTTCAGGGCCACGACAAGCCGGTAAAACTTGGCTTGCCAAGAAAATACTGGCAAAATACCCCAAGTCGCGCTACTTGAATTGGGATAATTCCATCGATAGGGATGTCATTCTGAATCAGGGGTGGAGTGTCGCTACCGATCTACTGGTGCTGGACGAAATCTATAAAATGCCCCAGTGGAAGGGGTATCTGAAGGGAGTCTGGGATACAAGACCGGGAGGATTGAAGCTGCTTGTGACCGGGAGTGCCCGACTCGAGACTTTCAGGCAATCAGGGGACAGTCTGGCGGGTCGTTATTTCCACCATCGCCTTCTTCCCCTTTGCCCCGCTGAAACCGCACGATTCGGCGTCAAGACAGATTTGGAACGGTATATGGCGCGCGGCGGTTTCCCCGAACCCTTTCTTGCGGCGAAGGATGCGGACGCCCAGCGCTGGCGCAGGCAATATCTGGATGGCCTGATACGGGAAGATATTCTTTCCTTCGAGAATATCACCCAACTCAAGGCCATGAACCTGTTGGTGGAACTATTGCGGGAACGCATGGCGTCGCCTGTAAGCTATCAGGGACTCTCGGAGGATTTGGGGGTCGCCCCCAACACGGTCCGTCGATACATAGAGATACTCGAAGCCCTGTACATCGTATTCCGGGTCTATCCCCACCATCGTTCCATCGCCCGCGCCCTGGTGCAGCAACCGAAAGTCTATTTCTTCGACGTTCCCCTCGTCAAAGGTGATCGCGGGGCGGTGCTGGAAAATCTGGTCGCCCTCAGCGTATACCGCGAGCTCTGCTTTCTGGAAGACCAGGATGGAATCGGGCGCTCCCTGCGGTACCTGAGGACCAAGGAAGGTCGGGAGGTGGATTTTGTCGCGGTCAAGGATGAGCGGCCCACACTGATGATAGAAGTCAAATACGCCGAACGTCGGGTTTCAGAACAGCTTCGGTACTTCCATGAGCGCTACGCTTGCCCTGGCGTCCAGTTGGTCGCCGATATGAGGGCGGAAGATGAATCCGGCTCCATCAAGCTGCGAAGGGCGGCGGACTGGCTGGAAAAACCGGAATTGGAATAGACCAACAGGGTTTCGCTCTGTGTCCGCGCTGGATTCATGATGGCGATTTTCGGTGGCGACCTTCCAAAGGACAAGACCTTGCAGGAAAGCGGCCGGAAATATGGGTGGCCACAGTCAGCGCAACGAATCCGGGCTGACGCGGTCCGCGAAGTTGCGGAATACGACGCTCCGCGTCTTGTTCCGATTGGAATCGGTTGGACTGCGCGGGACGCCAGCTGGTGGCGTCCCGCGCAGTCGCCGGCTTCCTTGAGAAGATACTAGACCTCGCCGATCTGAGGATGTATACCGCTAAGAAATCCGGGATGAACGGCGCCGTTTTCGATCGGTGCCGGTGATAGGATAGCCAGCATGGAATTCAACGAGAAGCTGCAGAGGTTGAGGGCGGAGACGGGGATGACCCAGGAACAAATGGCGGAGAAGCTGTTCGTCTCCAGGGTAACGGTGTCGAAGTGGGAATCGGGGCGCGGATACCCCAATATCGAATCGCTGAAGCTGATGGCCGGGGTCCTGTCCGTGTCGATCGACGACCTGTTATCGGGCGAAGAGCTCATCACCATAGCTGAGCGTCAGGTAAAGGAATCTACGCGCGGCATCCGCTCAGTGGTTTTCGGCGTCCTTGACGTCATGATGACGCTGCTCCTGGTGCTGCCGCTCTTCGGCAACGATCTAGGCGATCGCGTCGCGTTCGTCGCCCTGCCGGGCCTGTCCATGGCCCAGCCGTATATCGTTTCGATGTCCTATGCGGTGGTGATCGCTGCCGCGATGCTCGGGGTACTGCAACTCGCGCTGCAGAATTCAAGGAATCCGGTTTGGCTCCGCCTCGAGCTTCCCGTCTCTTGCAGCCTGTCGGTGTTCGCGGTGCTGTTCTTCATCATGACCCGGCAACCCTATGTCAGCTCGTTCGCTCTGTGCCTGCTGCTATGCAAGGGAATCCTGCTCATAAAGCGCCGATGATACGAAAAGTATCGTTGACGTAAACACAAGTTTCTGGCCGCACCCTCCTGTTCGTGGCTTACTGCCGGCGTCAAACAGGAGGATCAAACATGATCAAACGAATCCCGGTACTCGCCATGTCCGTCGCGCTCGCCGCGGCTCCCGCGTTCGCCCAGAATACGGCCTTCCGCCTCGACCCGGTCCTGGACGGCGTGCTGCTCGGGTCGGCGGTCTGCCTTAACGGGGCAGTCTTTTATCTGGACGAGGCGGCGGAGCTGGATCGGGACGATTTCGGCGGGACCGTTCTCGACGCGTCGGGCGTCAACGGGTTCGACCGGCTGCTGATGAATCCATATTCCGGGGTACTCGAGCGCGCCGGTACGGGCCTGTCCGTCGCCTCTATCCTTATTCCGGCGGTCCTGATCATGGCGCCCGGCGAGGAGCGGATGACCATCGGCGCCATGTACGCCGAGACCGTGCTCATGGCCTACGGCCTCAAGGAGCTCGGGAAGCTCTGCGTGAACAGGCCGCGGCCCTACGTATACTTCGACGGCTATCCCCAGGACGACGTCGACGTAGGCGACTGGAACGACTCGTTCCCGTCGGGCCACACGACCCTCGCCTTCGCGGGGGCCACGTTCGCGAGCTACGTCTTCTGCGGGTATTTCCCCGACTCCGCCATGAAGCTGCCGGTGATCGCGTCGTCCTACGCCCTCGCCGTGGGTACGGCGGCCTGCCGTATCGCCGGCGGAAGCCATTTCCTGACCGACGTGCTAGCCGGCGCGGCGATAGGAAGCGCTGTCGGTTTCCTGGTCCCGTGGCTCCATACGCTCGGCTCCGAAGATGGAAACGGACTGTCCGTTCAGGCCGCACCGACGGGCGTGCTCGTCTCCATCAGGTTTTAGGCGCGGGAAGGAGAGCGAGATGCGCAAGAGTATCCGGCTTAATTTTTTTTGTACGGCATGCCTATTCCTGGTATTCATCGTATTTACCCTATCGGTACGGAACGTGGACGTACGGCCTGTCGGTCCCGAAGGATCGAGCGTGGGATTCGCTACGATAAACCGGATGGTATCCGAGCGCCTCGGCGTCGACCTGACCTGGTACGCAATTACCGACTGGCTCGGGCTTGTCGCAATCCTGTTCGCAGGCAGCTTCGCGGCGCTGGGACTATGCCAGCTTATACAGCGCGGTAGTATAGGGCGCGTCGATCTGGACATCCTGCTGCTGGGGGCGTTCTACCTGGCGGTCATCGGCAGTTACGCGCTGTTCGAGAAGCTCGTCGTCAATTATAGGCCCGTCCTTCTGGACGGAAGCCTGGAGGCGTCGTACCCTTCCAGCCACGTCATGATCGTCGTCTGCGTCATGGCGACCGCGATCATGCAGTCCCATCACCGGCTGCGGAGCAAGCATCTGATTAGGGCGATGGATCTGTTCTCGGTCATCATCATCGCCGTCACCGTCATAGGCCGGCTGGTATCGGGCGTGCACTGGTTAACTGACATGATAGGAGGGCTGATCCTGTCCGCGGCGCTGATCATGCTGTATCATTCGGCGACAGAGCGCGCATAGTGCGCGCATAGAGCGCGGGCATGGATGCGCTTAGCCGGCAGCTAAGTCCGGGTAAGCGATTCCATAACCGCTATGGCGTTAATGCCGTATTTCCCAAGCGTCGACGTTCTTGAGTTTCAGCAATTTCTCGTTGACGATCTGGTACGTGTTGGCAAGAACGATCCTTTCAGGATTTTGGATAGTTTTCGCCGAAATTCCGGTTTTGCCCTGAACTTCAGCAGATTCAGTTCACCGATCGACTTTCCTGCCTGTCGCGTAGCGCGGGGACGTCGGCCAAGCGCTCATCATCGGGCGAGAGGTAAACGCACCGGCCGCCGCGTCGAGGCGGAATCCTATTTCCGCGGACGGGCCGCCGTCGAAGGGATTTCCCTCAACCGTCAAATCGGCCGGTGAGTTTCCGACCGACCGCTTCGGGGAAAAACAAAAATCGCGCAGTCTTCTAAAAATACTTCCGCACGCCGGGAACGCGCCTGACGACGAGCTCGGCGAGCGCTATCGTGATCGCGTACGCGGCAAGACCGACTATGAGCGCTTTCGCGAGCGTGGGAAGCGCCCATCCGCGCGCGAGCTTCGTGATCGCGATCAGGACCGCTGGGTGAAACACGTATACGCTGAATGAATTCCTTGAAAGGAATCGGGAAAGGGCGCCGGGGCTTGGAATATCGATTTCGGCAAGCGTCGCGCGCCTTTTCGCGCCAGCGCGGTTGGCGAACGCCGCGGTAAGGCCGACGCACATGCCGATCGCCGTGAAGGATTCCCAGAGCGCGTACGCCGCGCTTTGCCAGGTAAGCCCGCCGTTCATGCTGTCGAGAGACACCGTCAGGATACCGCCGAACAGCATGATGCACGCCCAGGCCGGAACGCCGATCGCGAACACCGCGATAAGCCAGCGGCTCCGCGCGCCGCTCGTCAGCTCCAGGAACCAGCCGCCGCGCGCGCCGAGGACGCCGAGGACGAACAAGACGATGTACGACGCGAAAAAGCAGAATTGAAGGTTCATCCAATCCGTGCCGATCGGCCAAAACAGGCGTAGCGCAAATGCGAACGCGGCCGTGAAAAGCGCGACCGACAACAGCTTCGCCGTAGACGGGACCTTCGCGCCGCCGCTCGCGGGTTTGCCCAATCGGGGAATCTGCCGAGCTGCAAGGGCGAGAATCGCGCAAAACGCGAGCAGGGCTTCGGCGAACCACAGCGGCCCCGATCCGTCGAGGAACATGCCCGTCGCGAGATAGCGCCCGAAATACAGGGAGAATAAGCTCCCCATCGGCCGCAGCTCTTGGGGATAGGCGACGTAATATACGATGAGCGGCTGAAAGGCGAGCATATACGCCGCGAGCGGAATCCCGAGCCTGAGCAGCCGATCGCGCAGGAACGAGCCGGGGCCTTTGCGGCTGAGCGCCTCGAACGCGAAGTACCCGCCGAAGAAAAACATGATTCCCATAAACCAGGCCTGGTTAAAGGAATTGAAAAAACCGCACAGGGCCTTCGTCGCCATATCGATGGAATCCGGTTTGTTCTCGACGATATACCAGCCGCCAAGCCCGCTGTACGTCACGCTCGCGTGTATCAGTACGACGAGGAAAATGACGAGGGATCGTACGTCATCGATATGGGGCTGGCGACTCCCCGCGTTTTTTGCGCGGGCTTTCGCGCGCTCGTTGGCGTTCTCCATGGTTTCCATTAGCTAACCTCCGTACCGCGCCGTGGTGGCGCGCGGCGGTTCGCATGATCTCACGGCACGGGCTGGGAATCCATCGACCGGCGATACCGTTCTGCGCGGAATCGCGACGGGACCCGCGGGCTAGGCCGTCAGTCCCGGTCCCGATCAAGCGGCGCCGAAGGAGTATCGGATAGCATCCGTATGAGCTCGAGCCGGTTCCGCGCGCCGGACTTGCGGTATATGTTCGAGACATGGTTTTTCACGGTATGGGTCGAGATGAACAGCCGCTCGGAAATAGCGGCGTTCTCGAGTCCGGCCGCGAGAAACTCGAGTACTTCGCGTTCGCGTTCGGAGAGTTCCCAGCGGCGCGTATCGGACGACGGCGACAGCGCGGGACCCGGGGATGGGAGGACGACGTTCCCGTCCGGCGAAGCGGCGAGAAGCGTAGCTGATCGGGCGATGACGAACCCGCTGAGAATGATAAGGAAGAACGGGGACATGGCCAGTTGGGGTACGCCGAAAAGGGCCGTCCACAGGAACAGCTCGTTTCCCGTGTCGACGATGAGCCACGCAAAGGTGACGACGACGCACGCCGTGGCGTATCGCCGATCCTTGGCGGGAAGACGCGCACGCCGCGCAAGCGCTATCGACCCGGCGACGAACATGCACAGCACCCCGTCGAGCGCGGAAAGCCGATATCCCGCGCCGGCGTCGATGTCCGGCGGGCCGCCGAAAAGGGCGACCGTCATGCAAGCGACGTACACGACTAGCGACTGGGCGCCAAACAGCAACCGAAGGAATCGCGGATACGAAAGCCCCGTGACTTCGCCGACGATCTCGAACATGATGGCGAGCGCGGCAAGCGTGGCGATCGAAAGAAGATTCATCGTGATGAACGTGAGGCGGTGGTCGTCGAGGCCGACGAACGCGCGAAGGTAAAAGTCGATTCCGTTGCACGCGGCGATGAACGTGAGGCACGTCAAGACGCGGGTCACGAGCGTGACGACGCGCCCCGGTCTCTGACGGAAAACCACGAGCAGGATCGATAAGGCCCCCGCGCTCGAGGCGAACGCGGCGAAGTTGAGCGCGAGGAACGCGTGGGTCATGCGCGGCTCCCGGCATCGCGCGCGTCAGTCATATTCCGCGCGCGCGAGGCTGTCAAACAGAGTAAACGGGCTTTCCTCGCGGTTATGCGCGAGCATGCCGAAGGTGTCCTTTTCCGTCATCCGGTGTCCGGCGGTGTAAAACAGGGAATAGCGCGAGCAGGCGGTCCCTGGGGCGTCGGTATTGTTTTCCGCGAGATCGAGAATCGACGAGACCGCGTCCGGTTCGATGTCGAAGTCTTCCTTCCGGAAAAAATCGGTTATCCACCGCTCCTTGCGGTTCTCGAAAAGCTTCCAAAACACCCGCTTTTAATCCTTCGGAACCAGCGCCTCGATTTTTGGTCGACGCCGACCTACGCGGCGAGAATTGGCAGGAACGATCATTTCGGGATTTTGGGGAGTTTTCGCCGAAATTCTGGTTTTGCCCCGAACTTCAGCAGATTCAGCCCACCAATCGACTACTCCTACCCAACTTTCCGGCAACGCCGGTATGCAACTAGCCTAAATCCAGTCTGCTTGATTAGTCAACACATGGTTTATTGATAATTCGGTATACCATAACGACAAAGCTCTGACAATGAGCCGTATAAGCTTACGGTAACCTGGACCGCCCCCCTCTTGCCCGGTCGGCGCAAGCGGGCAACTGTTCCAGACAATCGATTATGACCTGGGGAGAATTCGCATGGCCTTGGTACCGGGTACGCGATCCGCGGACATTGAATTGGACCGTGCCTTTCTTGTGCGGAATGAAGGTTCCCATGCCCCTATGGCCCCGCTCAGGCGCGTTTCCGATTGCATGAACTCCCCGCGGGGATGAGTGAGGGGGCGCGGGCGGGGAGAGAAGGGATCCCCCTTCTCTTCCCCCCGCAAGTCTTTCTTGTTATCGCCTACTTTCTACCATAAAGTAGTCCGAGCACCTCGCAGCCCCGGTAGTCCGCACCCGCCCCTTCCATCCCGAAGGCGTTCCGGTAGCCGGGGCGGTTTCGCTGGTGCGCTTGTCCAGCTTGACTAAAATTGTAGGTGAATATGAAAAGACGCTCGAGACCATTTTTCACTCGGGGTGACTGTCGGGTTCCTTCGACAATAAAAGTGAAGGACACGGTAACCATCTGGTCAATTCAATCGGAAGAGGCGTTCGCGCATTTGCGAGCCAATCAAATACTCCGTGCGGAAATCAAATTCTCTTATGAACATTTTCTTGCCGCTTATCAATGGATGAGTGAACAACTGCGACAACGAGTACCGGCTCCCTCGGATTGCAGAGTCCCTTTGTGGGGGTGGTATCAATTTGAAAACGAAAAGAAGAAAAAGCCAGACCTACGTCAAGCGGGATATGTCGAAAAGGGAATGAGAGCGGTCCGGTTGAAATTGGAACTCCCCATCGATCGGGTTGTATTGTCTGATTTCAACCTATGGCATTATGTGCTAAATCAATGGAATATTCCCGGTCATCTTGGGGAAGAAGAAAGCCCGGATAGCGCGAATAATTGGGAACGGATATTTGATTTGGATTGGTATCAAGAAGGTATTACAGAAAGAAAAGAACAAAAAGCGATACAGGCGACATTTTGGGAAATAAGAATGGATGAGGTAGTGGAATACACCTTCTTCAAAGGCAGATAGCCCGGATGATGCGGCACTTCGGCATATGCCGCATTGTTACCAATAGCCCGGATGATTTTTCGGGTTTTCCCGGCATTTCGGTAACAATCCCATCGGAGATGTAGGGCGGTGATGCGAAAGTTGCTTCTCTTAACGTCATGTTTCCGTCCCCCTGCACTCGAACCATGTTGGTCGACCTCACGAGCTTCCGTAAAGCGATAGATAGCCTTGATCGAGGCCTTGCTCGCGCTGAAGCCGCTCCAGACGATGAAGAACTGCGCGACGGCGCCATTCAACTTTTCGAGGATACCTACGAATTGGCTTGGAAAAGCCTCAAGCGCGTCTTGGAGACTATCTCAGCCTCTCCCGATGAAATTGATTTCCTCTCTTTCCGGGATTTGATTCGCTTAGGCGCCGAGAAAGGGTTTCTCGACGATCCTTCTGCTTGGCTCGGATTCCGCGAAGAGCGAAACATCAGTTCTCATACCTACGACGAGTCCAAGGCGGCGGAAGTTTATCGGGCGGCGCTCGATTTCGCATCGGAAGCCCGCGCCCTGTTCGTGCGCTTGGAGGCGCGGTTGCGTTGATAGCGTTGAGCCCGCTTGAGCGCAAGACGATAACGACAATCCTCGACAAGCGCGTCCCCGGCGTGCCCCGATCGGTGTTCGGTTCGAGGGCCGTCGGAAAAGCGAAGCGATTCAGCGATCTCGATCTGCTGCTCGAATCGCATCTACCGCTCGATCCAACGATTCTCGGAATGTTGAAGGATGATTTCAGCGAATCAACATACCTCGCAGCAAGCTGCGAGGTATGTTGGTTCTGTAAGGTATAGATTGTATGCGGGATTCGTACCCCGGCATTCATCGGATACCGCAACTTCTTGGATCCTTTCTGTTCCGGCTCGTAGCAAGTTGCGGGGTACGAACCCCGCGTGCGAATCGGATCTTCCATTCCGGGTTGACCTGATCGAAGCGTCGTCGACCGATTCTTCATTCCTTGAGTCGATCAAGGGCGATCTCGTTCCGCTTGATTGAGTCCGCGCGGTGACCAAAGAGCATGGCCACTCCGTTCAGCGCGTCGTTCTCGGTGGCGACCACGAAGGGAGGCAACTCGCTCCCCCACGTATTCACGGCAAAAGATGGGTTGTTGTCGGCGAATTTTTGCCTCTATTATGCGCGATCGATCATATTCAGTTGTTGTTTATACCGATCTTTCATAATACGTGCGATCGCGCATATAATAGACACAAGGATGACTTTGTGCTACGATATGCGCGATCAATCATATGAGGGGACTGCTATGGAAGAGGTACGGACTGTTTCCGATGCGGGGAGAATCATCAAAGCCGTCCGCAAGCGGCAGGGCATCAGGCAGCAGGATCTTGCCGATCTCGCGGGCGTCAGCTGCCGCTTTCTCTCCGATCTGGAAAATGGGAAAGCATCAGTCGAGTTCGGAAAGGTTCTGGCGATTCTCGCGGCTCTCGGCTTGGATATGAGACTTGCCGCGCGTCATGAGGAGCTGACTGCTCATGAACAATGAAAACGCGTTGGCGGTATTTTATAAAGAAGTTCTCATCGGTACCCTTCGACTCGACGAGACGGGGCGGATGATCTTCGACTATTCGCCCGGTTGGATTGACACTCCCTCCGCCTTCCCCATCTCCCGGAGCATTCCTCTTGATGGATCGTACAAGCGGGGTGTCAAGGATCATGCCTTTTTCGCGAACCTCTTACCGGAAGCCGATGTACGCGAAACTCTATGCCGCTTCTACGGCATTTCGCTTTCGAACGATTTCGGACTCCTTCGGAAGATCGGAGGCGAGTGCGCCGGAGCTTTGAGCCTTTTCGAGGAAGGAACCGCGCCCGTTTCAGAAGGCTCGTACCGACAAGTCACGGAGGAGGAACTTTCAACGGCGGTGGCGACAAAAACAGCTTCGAAACGTCTCATACCCGACCGCCGAGTACGTTTTTCGCTCGCGGGCGGCCAGGATAAGTGGCCGATTCTCTTCGAAAACGGAAAACTCTACCTTCCGGAAGGGGCCGCGGCCAGTTCGCACATTCTCAAGTTCGATAGCCTTCGTTTCAAGGGGACCGGCTGGAATGAAGCGTACGTCTCTTTTCTCGCGAGGAAGCTGGGTCTCCCCGCCGTGGAGGTTCGTCCGTTCCAAGGCTATTCGCTCATAGAACGCTATGACCGCAAAAGGACACAGGAACGTATAGTAGAACGCCTCCATCAAGAGGATTTCTGCCAAGCCCTCGGTTTACCTGCGAACAGCAAGTACGAGAGCGAAGGAGGCCCGAGCTTCAACCAGTGCCTCGATCTGGTTCGGCGCGCCGGCAGCCTGCCGGCAATCGACTCGATGAATCTTATTCGATGGCACATCGCGAATGTGGTCTTTGGAAACGCCGACGGCCACGCGAAGAATTTGTCCTTGCTGTACGAGGGAAGGCAATGCAGACTCGCGCCGTTTTACGACCTCGTCTGCACGGGCATTTACGAGGGCATTTCGCGCGATCTCGCGATGGCGGTCGGAAAGGAGCATGATCCCGGACAGGTACGGAAACGGGATTGGGAAACGCTTGCGGAAAATGCCGGCATACGGCCACGCGTCGTGTTTTCGCTGCTTGAGGAAATGACGGCCAAGCTGTCGAACAACCTGCACTCGCTTACGAGGGAATTCAGCGTATCCTTCGGAAACCATCCGGTGATCGATCGGATCCGCGTTCATATCCGCGACCAGGTGCGGCGAACCCGTTCGCTCGCGTTCGAAAACTTGAAAGACGAGGCGTAACATATTTTCAAACTGCTACCGGGCTTTTTCAACTTGGCTGCTTAGCGGGTGCTTTTATGCGGGGGCGACGCGTGATATCTGTCGTTCGGGGAGTTTGCCCGGGTTCACCCCCCACGGCATGTTTTGTTCATTGAAGGCAGCGTCGACGAATGGGGAAGGTTCGGCTACCTTCCCTTGGGTTGTGATGCCGAGCTGCTTAAGTTTTGGCAGGAGTCCATTCTGACCCTATTTTTAAAATACAAACACCTCGAGCAGGATCGGGCCACCATGATCCGCTCCTGGTCCATACAGGATTCAGCGACAAGAGCGGGGACGCGCATACTGGACAAGTCAACGCGCGAGGTGCTCGGACAATACGCCGTACGTGGTGCAGTCAGTGGACAACGTATCAGCTACGATTTCGCCGCTGACTTGGTCACCTGGTAGGCCCAGGCAAATGGCTCTTTGGGGGGCAAGGTCGAGACCTTCAAGGGCTCCGAAATCCCGGAGGTCCCCGATTCTTGGTCCGCTTGCGCAATAAGAATTGAACGCGCTTGCTCAAGAAGGTCTACAATGTCGATCCTTTTTTCTGCCCCATGTGTAGGGGAACGTTGGTCGTGGTCGGGGTGATCGAAAACCCGGTCAAGCTCGAGGCGATGATCAAATGGGCGTGCCAAACCCAATCTGGAGCACCGTAAGTTCGGGGACCGCCGATTCAAGAGGCCCCGTCACCACAACTTCACCTGACCATTATCGACACGTGAGCGCCCCAACTATCAGTCGAGTCTGCTCGAGCATCGTGGACCTTCCAGTGCAAACTCAATGCTCGGAAGGACATGTGCCGCACTTTGCCCCCAAAATCGATCCAGCTCGGCGTTGCTGTGGTTGCGGAAACTGGTTGAGGACCAGCGTGCTACAAATTCACCGTCGTCAAGGGCAAATTCTGCTCTCGACAGCCGAACACCCTGGCTCATGCCGGGATCGCAGTTCCACCAGAAGTAACTTGCCATATCGAGGTTTGAGTGTTATGGTGTTTCAATTCTAGTCCAATTAGACATGTGAGAAAAAAACATGAAGAATAGAAAGTTCACAAATCATGATCATTGCATTAATTCTTTTTTTCCTAAATGTTTTTTATCGTCGCTTCTCTTCCTCATCTCGGCCAATACGTTTCCTTTTCAATCATCAAGCTGGGAACATGCGCGAAGCGCCAATTTCATTATTTCATACGATCAACATTCCGAGGTTTTCGCGTCGGAAGCTTTGAGGATCGCGGAGGAAACAAGAGAAACGCTTTTATCCTATTTCGGAGATTTTCCACAGGACCAAAAGATTTCCATAGTTCTCTCCGACACGAGCGATGATCCCAACGGTTATTCATCAGTATTTACGTATTTGGTTCACGTAGATTGCAGGAAATCACAGAACCTGTTGCGGGGCGAATCCGACTGGCTGCGAACCGCGCTCACGCATGAGCTCTCGCATGCCTATACCTTGGCGGTGCTTCGCTCGCCACTTCGGATATCGACATGGGGCGGTTACGGAAATTTATCCGCCGCTGTTCAATGGGGGGATATGAGTCTCCCTATGTGGTTCCTTGAAGGGCTCGCTCAACTCGGTTCCGAACGGGTAGAGGCCGATTACAGGGACGCTACCAGGGAAATGGTTTTGCTTGACGCCGCCCGGAGCGGGAAGCTTCTCAGTCTTCAAGAGATGGCGCGTTTTGAGGGTACCGCGCTGGATATGGAACTTGTCTACAACCAAGGCTACTCATTGCTGCGATTCATTCTTGATAAACGGCGCGACATCCCGCTAAAAGGACTCTGCGCTACCATAAAAGAAACGGGTTTCACATCCGCGTTCAGAGAACGGTATGGGGAATCGATAGAAGCGCTGTACGGAAAATGGAAAACGAACTTGCTCTCACGGAGCTCCGCGGTGGAGGACTGGCCCGCGGGAGAACGTCTTTTTGATAAAGAAAGCCCCTTTGTCTTTGAGACCGCCTGCGCTGGGGATGATGATTTCATTGCGGCCACGTGGGGCAACGATTACGGGCGATTTAGCATATTCAAAAAAAAGAGCGACGGCCATTTCACCCGAGTCGCCGGCGATACCGGAATGGCTGCCAAAGCTGACCGGGAGACCGGGGAGCTGTGGTTCTCCAAGCGGACCTACGATTACATGAGCGGCGTAGAGATCTATGATCTTTACCGAGCCGAAAAAAAACAAAATCCGCTGCGCCTGACAAGCGGCGCCAGGAGTCTCGCGTTCGACGCCGTAGGGGGAAATTTAGTATACGCCAAATACTCAGCAGGATTTACGAAGATAATCTCAAGGAGCAACGACGGGACCGAACGAACCTTGGCGGAAACGAATGCCGCGGTGTATTCCATTTCGGCCGTTTCCAAAGATACGGCGGTCCTGACTCTGGGGACAGCAGGCGCGAAGCGGCAAGCTGCGATCTTGGCGGGAGGCGAAATACGCTTTCTCTGGAATGGTGCGGATGCGTCCGACGCGTGTTATGCGGGAGAAAACCGGATCGTCTTCAGTAGCGCGATTGACGGAAGTCCGCAAATTTACTGGTGCGATCTCGGCGATAACGCGTGGATATGGTATCAGATCACCGGCGCGTCCGCCGGAGCCCGATTCCCGACAATAACAAAATACCAGACAAGGGATACCTTGTACTACTCCAAGTACGAGAACGGTGGATATCGATTGTATCGATTGGGCGATCCTTTTACCAAGGCCCATCCAAGAACGCTAGAGGACCTTGCCGTCGCGGAAAAGCCCTTGAAAAACTCGGAATCAGCGCGCGGTAATCTTGATCGCACTTCATTCAATCCAGTCTTCGAGCAGCGGCCCCTTTCCCTCGGGATATATTCGACTGAAAGAGCTCAAAACATTTACGACGAATCCTCAGGACTCATGGCGGTTGCGGCTGTAGGTCTTGGCGGTTCCTTCTACGACGCCCCTGGAGATATCGGCGTCGATCTATCGTTGGATATGCAGGTCCCGTTAACAACGGATCAATTCACATATCCTTGGATAACCGCAGCGGCGAAAAGCGCAATCGCCGTCGGACCGACCCGCAATGATCTCGCGTACGTTTTCCGGACGATTTCCAAAGAAATCACAGAATACGGCATAATCACGAATGCGAGCAACGCCTTCTCGGCGTCCTCACAGCTCCAGGTCGCATCGAACCAAGCGATAGGTATTCAGGCCTCTTTAGCTTCCCATCTGGATACGACTTCCTCGTCGGTGAACGAATTTTTCAGGCTCATCGGTGGGGGCCTCCGGTGGCAGCTTGCCGATAGTCCTCGTTCCGTGTTCGATCCCGCCCGATTGGGGGGCGATGAATATCAGGCGTACCTTGGGGCGGATATCGTATTCCCGATGTTTCCGGCAAGCGGCTACTATTCCGGCTTGGCGGACACCACGAATTCCAGACCGATCGCCAAAGCCCTGGGAGGAATTTCTTTCCATGCGCTTTCGGACGAAGGTAGAATTGGGTTCGGCGGCGGACTGGAGGGATTTTCGCTCTTCGGAGCGGCTTCCAGCGGCAGGTACGTGCCGAACATGCTTCCCACTATCGGCGGCAACGGTTCTTTCAAGGGCTACCCGGAAAACTACGCCTTGATCAACGATCTCGCCGCCGCGAAGCTGGAAGTCGCGTTTAACCCCTTCGTGGATAAAAAGAGCAGGATGGATGATCTGCAGCGGATGAGCCTCGTTCTGGAAGTCGATGGCGGCTTCGCCCGCTATTTCGACGGCTCCCTCAATATCGGCTGGCCTCTCTCCGTCGCGGCAAGCTTTAAGCGTTCATATTATGCCCGGCCGAATCAGGAAAGCAGCGCTTATTTTACGGTGGCAGTTCCCGTCGTCGATTTCGCGCGAAACCTATCGGACGTCAGCATCAACCTCTATGCGGGCGCCAGTTTTTAGCGGCGCCTCCTATCAAGGAATCGGCGTGCTTGCACACCCGGTCCGCGCGGAATCGTGCCTCGCCGTCGGCCACGCGGAATTCGCCAGCCCCGTACTCTCGGTCGGAATGACATAGATTTTCCCGTTTGCGCCAAGATACAAAGTCCCGTCGGAAGCCATGACCGCAGGTTGACAAAATGAAAAATTCTCAATTTTAAGGCGCCATTTTTCAGATCCATCAGTACTATCAATCGCGATTACGGCGTCGGAGGCTGTAAGATAAATGGTTCCGTTATTGCCAATTATTCCTGGTTCACATTGCGAATTATATAGGCCTATATCAAAGGTCCACTTTACAATCCCATTCGAGTTAAGAGCATAAAATGTGGTATCGAAACCAAGATAGACCGTTCCATCTCCACCAATCAGGGGTTCATTCGTAGCATTCTCAGTGAAATCTTTTTCCCAGGATATTGTGCCGGTAGGAGAGACAGCAAGAAGCTTGCCGTGAGAATCGGAAATGTATGAAAAATAAATCGTGCCATCAGACGCGATTGAACAAGGCGATGAGTCGCTGACCGTTCCTGGAATTGTCAATTCCCATTGTTTTCCCCCTGATGGGTAAAAAGAGAACAACTTCCCGTCGCCGTATAGAGTAATCGAACCATCGGAAGTGATGCTTGGAGAAGCATGCCCACTGATCGGCCATTCCCAGTTTGCGATTCCGTCCGAAGCAAGCGATTGAAACGTACTATCCGCGAAAAGGAAAAATATCGACCCGTCAGGACCAACCGCAGGCATGCTGACCCACGAGGAACCGGTTTCATTGTCTTCAAAGCTCCACAACTTTGTTCCGTCTTTTGAATATTTTGACGCATACTCGTTACCACCGCGTGTGGTGATAAGTTCGCCAGCCGAATCGATAGAAAGGCAATAAAAGTTGTTGTCGGATGCTGTCCACTTGAAAACGCCTTCAGGGTTGAAAGAAAACACGGAATTCGAGTGACAGAAAAGTGAATCATCGCCCCCGATAGTCAAAGTCGAAGGCAGATCCTCAAATGCCCTGCTGATTATTCTAGTTATCCCGTTCTTGTAAAATTCTGAAGTAGAACTCCAGGGACCATAACAGTTTTCTCCATAGCGGTTGCGCATCCTCCAATGGTATTCTTGATTCAAATCCAAATCGGCGGGAATCTGAAATGAAGCGGTAGAATACCATGCAGAATCCTTGGCATCGATTTCGTAAATCGTTTGATTCTCAAATGAACTTGAAGTATCTATTTGAATTTGATAGCCAGTAATCTCTCCTCCATCTGAGCCTGCATTATATGAGTACCATTTCAGTTTAGGCCGAAGCTCGGCGACATGCATTCCGTCCGATGGATAATATGATCCATTGTCCGATAAATCAATTGCAAACCCGCATGTATCGCTCCAATCACCGGGAACGCCCGAATCGATCGAGCGGATTCTCCAATACTGGTTTCCCTCCGCAAGACCTTCATTCCATTTCAGGCTAAAGCCGGAACCAGACTTGATTGCTGTCCCGTTTGAGAAATCAGCGGAGCTTGAAACGCAGACTTCGTACGTGTCTATGCCCGAAACGGCGGACCAGGAAAAAAGCGGCAGTGGAGTGCCTACGGCTACATCTGACGAGGTAGGGCTTACGATCGCGGGCACGCCGATTTGAGTCGTGAAGGAGCAGGGATCAGTCCACGCTCCGTCCAAACCGTCATCGTAATGTGGGCGGACCCGCCAGTAATACGTCGATCTGTTCGCGAGCGGGTTGGCGATCCGATACATCTCATCGTTAATATCGGATATATTGTATGCCAGATTCCCGGTAAAGGACTCAGTCTCGCTTATTTGCAGGAAATAGCTCTTATTTCCTGTGGGAAATGTAAAATGGAAGTAAGGGCGAATGGTGGGAACCGTAGTACCGTTCGTCAGAGGCGGATCGATTCCGATCGGATTGAGGGAATACGGATCAAGCGGATTGTTACGTACTACCTCTTTTACGGGATCTTGGCCGATCAAGGTTCCGAATAAATCGCACGAAGAGAAAAGCAGAAAAAGGATCGCCGAAAAAATCGGAGCAATCGATTTTAACTTTTTCATTTTAACGTCGACTCGCGCAGCAATTGGAGTTGCCGATCTATCTGGGCACTCGAAGGAGACGCCGCTTTGACGACGGTTCCTGAAGCTGCGAACGCGCTAGCGGCCCCCAAAGCGATTACTTCATAAAGCCTGTATGCGTCTATCCTGCCTTGAATATCCGTTATTTCGGACCAGATGGAAGGCGCATCTTCGGCCGAAGCGCTGCGGTACCGATCGAAGGTGGACTGCAAGATAGGTTTTTCATTAGCCAACAGGTATTCAATCCCGCCGACGGCTGCGAGGCACGTCAAGCCCAGCGACCAGCCGATAACGGCACTGGTGGAAAACCCCTTCTTCTTTTTTACGATCGATGTCCTGACAGCGTCCAAATTGCGGATTTGATTCTGCCGATACTTGTCCGAGAGAGAGAGTTCGGGCAAGAAGATCAACTCGCCGCCCGCAGGAACAAGTATGATCTTGGAAGTATACTCATAATCGAGGTGATTCATATTTAGCCGATATTCACCCGCGGGGCATACGCAAGAGCGTCCGTTCTGAAGCTCGAATCGGGCGTCAGCACCGATCAATACGGCCGTTCCGCCTTCCGGAAAGAAAACGACCACGTTGCCTGTTACGGTATCGAGAACCATCTGCTCTTCCAAAGTTAGGGCCAACCCGCACGAAAGGAAAAACATCGAAATGATAAACACCATTTGTTTCATATTTTGGGTTAGTATATCCCCAATTTGCCTTCCTGTCACTTGTCCAGGGACTGTCTTGTGTCGATATACCCCTGCGGTCTACATAGCGTTCCACTGATAGGGAATAACTGATAGGGTAAATTATAGGTTCAGCCATCACTGGCGTGATTGGAATAAGGTACTCGCCGTGCAGTACTAAGATATTACCAATCTGGGCGAGTGGATGATATGGTCCTATGGTCGAATGACAAAAACGGCTTGCGAACGATGCTGTCAGCGGTGGACTCCTTTTCGCAGGAAATCCTGAAGCTTGAACTGAAGCCCCCGTGCTGCGACGAACGAGCGGAGGATTGCCTTTTCTTGAGTTCCTGATCAAGCCCGCAGGTTTATACTTGCAGAAAAGAGCAAAGAAAAAGATGATGGACAACCCTGTCCATTTCCTCGGACCTTTCTGATGGGCTTATCGACGAAGACCAGACTTCCCAGCGAGCTATCAGCGTCAATGCCGCAGTATCGCTTACTCATTGCAGGACTTTTCGTGCTAGACTATGGAGCGGGAGCGGCTTCGGGCACGAGCCGCGTGAAACGCGGCGGCAGCTGGAACAACATTGCATCCAACGCGGTCGTCGCCAACCGTAACAACGACAACCAGAACAACTATATCGGGGTCCGCCTTGTCCGCCCCTGAGCCCCGCGGAATGCGCTTAAGCATCCGCGGAACCAACCTGCTTCCAGCGGCAGAAGGCCGCTGCGGTGGTTTACCGTAGCGGCGCTCTGCCGCGAACCGCGAGTGGCACCTACCTGCCGGTACCGGACGTGAACGCCGGAAGGCGCTTTATGCAGGTCAGCGCTCGTTCATCAATCCTTGCCTGTGTCCATGGAAAGCCGGATACGGGAATATGTGGGTGTGAACCTTGTGTCCATATCGAGATAACGATATAATATGACTATATGGAGGTGGATATGCCTACGATCCGTCCTAGCGCCGATTTACGCAACAGCTATAACGAGATATCTGAATTATGCCACAGGTATGCCGAGCCGGTTTTCATTACCAAGAACGGGCAGGGTGACCTGGCTGTCATGAGCATGGAAACCTACGAGTTGCTGGCCGGCAAACTGGACCTCTACCGCATGTTGGTTGAAGGTTTGGATGCCGACAAAGCCGGCAAGACCCGTCCGATGCAAGCCGTTTTTACTGACGCCCGTTCAAAACTGAATCTCTGATGTATCGGGTCGATTTTACCGAACCGGCGGAAGAGGATCTGCTGGCGGCATTGCGCTATATATCTGATGTGCTGAAAGCTCCCGGAGCTGCCAGCAAATTGCTCTCCGAGACGGAGCAGCAATTGAAGGTATTGGAAAGCCTGCCCCGTTCCTGTCCCTTGGTCCAAGATGAAGTTCTGGCGATGCAGGGAATCCGCTTGTTATCGGTGAAAAATTACCTGGTCTTTTACGTCGTCAAAGAATCGGAAAAAGCGATTTCGATCATCAGATTTCTGTATGGGCGAAGGGATTGGGCCAGAGCGCTGAAAGGCAAGGATTTATGATCCCTCCGGTGCTAGGAGACTGTCGGACTTATGATCGCGATAGTGATGTGAATAGTATATTTTGACCTTTATTGCGCTTTTTTGTTGGACTCGGCGAACCGCGGCGTAAAAATGGTTCGTCAATCGGGCTATACAGGGAGTATGGCCCTCAATCCTCACCCTTTTTCCACTCGCGGCCGCTGCTTGCTGCGCACCTTCGCCCAACAAAACTCCTGATATGAAGTGACCTGTCAACAAGAATCTGTTCTTATTCCATCTTCCTCCCGCAAGGCAGTTCGAGCGAAGGTCGATCAGGCTTTCGACGACGGTTGGTCAATCTGATATACGTGGATCGGGCGATGAAACCGCCAACATGGTCATCAATCCGTCGGGAGCAACCCCTGACTAAGAGCGCGGGTCCGGTTCCGAAAAACCTGTCGCATAGGAGTTTCGAGGATCCTCCTTTCCGCGTGCCTGCCGACCTTCGCTCGCTCTGCCCTGCCATACTTATTTCCCGGTTGTACCGCTACGCGGTCTTTCGGCCTTCGACGGATAGCTCCACCGTGTCTGTGTTCGTTGGTACTCATGAAGGATCGGCTGGCTCGCCGTTCTTCTGGATTCGGCCCTTCACGTCCGGTCGTTCGCGCTATTATGGCGTCTGCTGACTTCTGAATGGCCGTCTCCCCGCCTCTCGACGTGGATAGCCGTTGCGGCAGACGTTCAGATCTCCCCGGGTAATGCAACGCGACTACTGTCGCGCACCCACCTTCACGCTTATGCCCGCCGCGTCTACAGGAAGAGATTCCGTGTAGGTATTGGACTTTGAAGATATGGGCCTTCTTATCCTCTCTCCCTGCCTCATGCGGTTCCGCGGACTTCCATTAGGAAGTCCGATTCGTCAGGTCAGCGCTTTGCCTTCGCCTTCCTACAGATTCAGGATCGCCCCCGACACCCTTGCCGTTCGGCTAACAGTTCCCCTTACGGGTCTGCACGGGACTTGGCATTTTGCAGCCTCACCCGCTATTGGGTGCGCCCTGCCGGACGCACAAAAAAAGGGACAGGTCCTGGGACCTGTCCCATACTACTCGACGTAAGGCAGCTTGGATATTAGAAGGCGTTTACGACCAAGCTGCCGTAGCTAGGGTTTACGATCTTCACCCCGAAAGTTCCAGTACCTGCCGAAAACCATGGCTGCACGCGAAGATAAACCCTGTCATCGCCTGCAGGTACGAGAATCGTGCTCGCCGTGACATAGCCGCTATCCCTTCTGTTGAAATAGTGAACCAGCCCTCCGCTAAGCGCAGATACCGCAATATCTAAAGAATATGTTCCGCTGCCGTCCAACACATCATCCCAGTAGATATGGAACGTACCCCCGTCCGTATTCGGAAGAATCACCTCGTACCAAAGTTCCTGGACCGAGGACGTAAGGGTTCCATTGGTATAGGATGTTGCGGCTTCTGAAGTTCCGAGCGGCAAGGAAATATAATCCGGCGCCGACGACGTGATCGTGAAACTGAACGAATGGTGGAAGTCGGAAGATGTCGATGCATCCTTGATCATCAGGTAGTACGTTGTGTTCGGGGAAAGGACTCCGAAGGAAATACTTGAAGAACCCATGGAAGACTTACTGGTCGTATAGCTGTAAAACGTTGAATCAATCCCCAGGTAACACTCTATTTGTTCCAACTCCGAGGAGAATGAACCCACGCTGATCGAATGCAGAAGAGCGCTTTCGCCTGTAGTGAAGGAGTAGTAACTATTTTCGTTCCAGGGTCGCGATCCGAGGGTCGCGTTCTCCGCCGTTCCGATGACGATGCTAGCGGGTATGGCTGCGGAACCCTCCCCGTACATCGATGCGGCGGCGGCGGAAGGAGAAACGACGCGGCCCGGAGCGTCCATGTTGCTGCTGCTTCTATTTGTAATCTTCAGGTAGTAGCTTGAGCCCGCCTGAAGAGACCCCAATTCGCAATCGCCTTGTGTATACGTTGCTCCTCCGACGACCGTCTGGAATGCCGGGTCGGAGTAGAGGGACCAATCCAGATAATGGTAGCCGTCGAATACCAGGAAATGAGCCCCGGCTTCGGCGGTGGAGAACGAGTAATAACTGACTGAATCCCCGTTGGCGGTAATACCCGCTTTGAATGCATGGTCAGTTCCGGGAACCAGGGATACAGGTTCAAGAAGGCTCCCCTCGCTGGCGATCGGGAAGATCGCGGACACGAGAATGGAGGGCGTCACGGCGACCGCGTCGGACGCGACCCCGAGGTAGAACCAAACATCCGATTCCGGGGTGAATTCGGCATCCGCGCTCGATACGTCTTGAACGAAATTGCCGGCTGCATCGAACAGGATCAAATGGGCGGCTGGAAGCGGGGCATGGACTGTATATGCCTGCCCGCCAATAGCATAGAAGCTATACCAAACTTCGTCGAAGGCATCGAGTATTGGATTATTCGCCACATTGACGGTTATCAAATTATCGAGATTCGGAACGCAAACGACGTCGACGGTAGTGGTCTGACCGTCCGCGATCGAAACTTGCGACTTTGAGCCTATTGACGACGCGCTCGATGAAAAATTGCTATTGAATATCTCGACGGTGACCTGATAGTCCGATCCGATCGGAATATTATCGATGGCTTGAAGCGTCGAGGAACCGGTTCCCGAAGAAGGAATGAGGTTCGTGGACAGCGTTACAGGACTGATTATGTTGGTGCCGTTGGAATTCCTTACACTGACCTTCACGGAGGTCGCGTACAAGTACGCGCGCGAAGCTCGATCAGCGCCTGCCTTTAGCCATGGCGCTATCGCGGAAACGTTCACCGTCAAGGAGCCCGTCTGACCCATTTGCATTTTCGGATTTCCGCCTATACCCATCTGACAGGCCGGAACCAGGAAAGCCGCGGCAATAAACAATGCGCTGCGGATTCTTGAGGATCTTCGCATTTTCACTCCTTATTCGATGCTGAGGTTTCTGTGACATTAATGATATCGCTTTACTTATCTATACCATGACAATAAACCGATAGGCACTGTTATTTCTGGTTTTTTGGCGGTTTCTTAATTATAAATGGGCTTTTTCCCTCAATCCAACGACTTTCGTTGCTAAACCGACGGCTCCTACCAAAACAGCCTGGCCCAACTTTGACTGCGTAACCGCGATCATGCATCGGTAACCCCGCAAAGCCCCGTTGCATTCTGCCGCGTTTCTGGGGTTGCGTTCGCTTTGACCGGATGGGCCTGTCTCCATGCTTCAGGGGCCAGGCAGCTCCCGACCATGGCGCATAGCAGTTCTTGTCCAGCTACAAGTGAAAAAAGTTGGATAGCAAGGAGAAGATCAACCGGGATACTTCGCCAAACAAGCGTTTGTAAGTTTTTTAGTATGGTTTGAGGATTTTTAGGATTGTAAAGATACATTGCCGGTGCGGAAGGTCCAGCGGAAGATCCTCGGCCAGGTACTCTGCGTTCAAGAGCGTTCGCTTTTAGTCGCAGAAGGGGTAAAAGTAGAATAACTTGCATAAGAAAGGGCGGAAGTACGAATGACCGCAATCAGGGCGGTGTATCCGGGCGATACCCTTCGACCGGTCGGCGCTACCGGTAAATTGCTCCATAAGGTCGACGATGCGGCGGATTGGCGTAGGCCTGGTATCGGGTAAGCAAAAGTCATACAATGTTTCGGACACTTCCTTACCCGCGGGGATGAGTGAGGGGGCGCGGGCGGGGCGGCATCCATGCCGCTGCCGAATCGCTCTGCGATTCGGCGCAAACACTCTGCGGCGACATCCATGTCGCCGTGCAGCTCCCGGAAGCCCGGTCCCGGCTCCGCCGGGACCGGGCTTCCCGTTCTTTAGTTATTTCCTCCCGTACAACGGCCCGAGCGCCTGGCAAGCCCTGTAGTCCGCACCCTCCCCTTCCATCCCAAAGGCGTTCCAGTAGCTGGGGCGCTGGATTTTGTCGGCGTCCACGTTGTGCATGCAGACGGGGATGCGGCGCTTCAAGATTCGCCGCTTCTAGAAGCGCGCATGGAGGCAAGGGTGATGTAGTCGGCGCCGACGTGGCCGCGGCATCCGTGCCGATGCGGAATCTATCGATTCCGCGCCTTGATTATGCGCGTGCATACTTGCGCGCGGTTTCGCTGGTGCACTTGTCCATCTTGTCGTGGACGGCGTCAGGGAGGGTCGCGGTGACGCCTTCGGCGATTTGCAGGACGGGGCCGATGCCTTTCACCAGGTTGATGCGGGTCATGGTCACCGGCATTCCGCGTTCGGTGAGGAAGTCGGAAGAATACGCCGCTCCGCGTCGTGTTCCGATAGGAATGGGTTGGACTGCGCGGCCCTCCGGCCGCGCGGCGGAATAGCCGCCGGCGCGGAAGTAGCCGAGGTCGGCGGGGCGCCAACTGACGGCGTCAAGGCATTCGCCTGCCTCCACCGTTCCCATGATATCTCGGAAGGGCTTCATCGCGGGCTTGCCGTTGATCTTCTGTTTGCCGGTGCCGTCCATGGTGGTGGCGCCTGAGTTGATCAGGTGGATGAAACCGCCTGCGGCCGCGCCATCGGATTTCCAGCCGGTGACGGCGGCATCCATGCCGATGCGAAATCGCGGAACGATTCCGCACCTTCGAACTGCGCGCGCGTCCATGCGCGCGGCTTCGGGGACCAATAAGTGCGGACGTCGGAGAATATCTGCGCGGTGCCGGCTGCATCCATGCCACCGCAGTTCGCAAGCGAACTGCGCATTGCCCGTGCTCACGCATCCATGCGCGAGAGAAGAAGGTGGCCGAAGAGCATGGCCGCGCCTTTCAGCGCGTCGTTCTCGGTGGCGACCACGAAGGACTGGCGTATGCCGTTCCAGTCGAAGCTGGAGTTGAGAATGGTCTCCATGAAGTCGCCGTTGGGGAAGTGGTCGGTCCAGGCGCGCTGGCCCTGGAAACCGGCGGCGATGGCGTTGTGGCCGAGGGCTTCTTCGTTCAGGCCCATGCGCCTGAAGGCGGGGTTCCCGATCATCAGATCGCGCACGATCATGGCCATCTTGACGCTGGTGGCCCAGGCGTCGTCCTTGCGCTTGCGGCTGTGCTGCTTGTCAGGGGCGTTGATGTCGGGCCCTTCCTTGCAGTTGTTTTTGACCCAGTCCAAGGCGCGCTTGAAGTCGGCGTCCACGATGGAGCCGGCGATGCCTATGGAGACCGCTCCTATCGAAAGGTAGCTCTTGCCCTTCATCCAGGCTGCGGCAAGGCCGTCGCGGGCGAAGCGGAGGACTTTATCGGCGACATCGGCGGGTATCTTGTCGGTGTCGGTGAGGTCCATGACGTCGCGGCCGTCGATGCCGAAGTCGGGAAGGCTCTTCTGGCTGTGGGCGATGAGCACGGCGGCCATTTCGGCGCCGGGGCGGTCGGTGCCGTTGAACCCCCAGACAGCCTTAATGGTCAGCGGATCCATGTCCATGGTCTCCGAGCCGTAGCATCAGCAGGGGGTGACGGTCACCGTCACGGCCACGTTCTCGCGGGAGAACTTGTCGGCGCAGGCGGCGGCCTCGGCCACGCCTCCGATGGTGGAGTCGGCGATCATGCACTCGATAGCCATGCCGTTGGGGTGCCTGAGGTTCTCGGAGAGGAGCTTGGCCGCGGCTTTTGACATGAAGTCAATTCTAGGGCTTCGCTTCGATCGCCGCCTCCACCCAGGCGAAGCCGATTCGCTCCTGCTCCAAGCGAAGCGCGGGAGCCAGACGGTCGAAACGCAGATCGTCATAGAGGGCCCGCTCGTCGGCGCTAAGGCGGGATAGTTCGCCTTTTGCATGACTGCTCTCGATGGTCCATTGATCGCGATGGGCGAGAAGGGTCGCGCGATCCATGAGAATCGATTCAGCCTCGGGAAAATCAGCGCGGAGCTGGTCCAAGATTGCGAAGCCGTGGCTGTCAAGGTCGCCCCAATAGCGGATGCGGCATCGATGAAGCCAGTCGGCTCGGGCCAGGGAATCGAAGCCGTAGCCTCCGCCGAAGACGATGATGCTTGCCGCCCGATCGGGGAAGGCCAGGAAGTTGATTTCGTTTTCAGTTATGAAGACTTGGCGTATCGCGGAGCCGCCGTCGCCGGGGACGAGCCGCGCGAAATCCTCGGCCAGCAGGCTGAGCTGGGCGATTCGCAGTTTCGAGCCCTTAGCCGCGAAGCCCAGGGACAGGTCAATGTCGGAATCGAGAAGCCGGAAACGCACCTGGCGGGGCTTGTCGCGAAGCCCATAGCGACGGGCAAAACCGGCGACGCCGCCCGCGCTTTGATCGATGCTCGACGGCGGGAGTACAAGGTCCAGGAGTTCGCCGAGGAGACTGCGATGGCTTTCCACGAACTTGCTATGAACGCCGGGGGCGTCGATCTGTCGGGTATAACGACCTGAATGCGGGTGGGATACAAACCAAGCGATCGCAGCGAGGATGGCAGGCCAGTCGGCGGCTTTTTCCAGGACGGTCAAAGGGTTGCGGAGCAGCCAGGGCTGAATCTGGGGAAAGGATCCGCGAATATCGGAGGCGAGTCGAAGTAGCTTGCTCGCTTCGCGCTGCTTGCCGACGAAGGCTAGGGCGTCCTCGGCCAGATCGAAAATGGCGGCGACGGGCAGCCTGTTGCGGCCGAGCTGGCGGTGATTGATATCCTCCCACTCGAGACGATAGCCGGGTTCGGCGGCCCCTGCGGAAAGTTCCGCGATCCAGGCGCGCGCCTCGTGGAAGCTTTCGCCCAATGCGCCCGAGCTCGGTCCCTTTATGCTCAATCTCAGGGGGAAGAGCTCCGGTCCGCCCAGGAGGGCGGCGGGCAGGCGCCCGTTTTTCCAATCGCGCAGAAGTCGGGAACGGAGATCGGCGGCGCCGGTCCAGGCGCTCATCGCGCTCCCTGCTCACGCTCGAGCCGTTCGGCGCGATATTCCTGGATGCTCAAATTTCGCAGTTTGGAATCGCTTCCGTCCTCGTTATAGACGAAACCGACGGCAGCCACGAAGGGTTCGATGATATGGATTTTTTGCAACGGAGTGATCACGAGGAGCTGCAAATTCAAGCGCTTGAAGAGCTCCAGACCGTAGCGCGCGGACTCGTCCGATCCGCGGCCGAAGGCTTCGTCGATCATGACGAAGCGGAAGCTCCGAGACTTCACCGCCCCCCATTCCAACCCGAATTGATAGGCCAGACTCGCGGCCAGCACCGTATAGGCGAGCTTTTCCTTCTGGCCTCCCGACTTTCCGCCCGAGTCGGTGTAATGCTCGTATTCGACGTCGTCCTCTCGCCAACGCTCGGAGGCAGAGAACACGAAATACTGCCTGACGTCGCTCACTTTTTGTGTCCATCGACGGTCGATCTCGCTGTAGCCCTCGCGGCCCTGAAGGCGCTCGATGATCCGCTTCACTTGGAGGAACTTGGCCTCCGAGTACTGCTCCTCGCCCGAACCGGTCAAACTGCCCTCCGTACAAGCCCGAAGATCAGCGAGGAAGTCCTGGATCTCGCCGTCGGGGCTGGACTGGTTTTCGAGGACGATGTACCGACCAGGATTGTAATCGATCTGGGTCAGCGACTGGTTTATTCTTTCGATCCGCTCTTTGATGCTCTGGCGTTCTCGATTGAGCTGGGACTGGTAGTTGGCGACTTCGCGGATCGTGTTTTCGTTCAAGAGTTCCTTGAATGCTCGTTCGAAGCGCGGCAAATCGTCGGCCCGTAGCTGCGAGAGCATATCGCGATAGGAGCCCGCCGCCTCGAGGCTCGCGTCGACTTCGCGCGTGTCCAAGGGCCAATCGTTTCGATAGGACTGCATCGCGGTACTGATCTTCTCGCGAAGGCGGCCTAGCTTTTTCTCCTCGGCGTCCAGGCGGTCTTGGAGCGCGTCCCGCAAATCACGCTCTCGGTTATCGCAGCTTTCGATGCTCAAGTTTTCGAGCGAGCCAAACTCGGCGGCTAGAGCATCCAGGCGCGGATAGGCCGCGGCGGCCCATTCGGTCAGCCCTTGTTCCACGAGCTCCGCGCTTGACTGCCGAAGGGCGCCCGCCTGCTCGCGTCGCTCGTCGGTCCTGGCCGCCTCGCTCCGGTCATCGACGAGGGCGGCTTCGTTAGTCTTGAGCTCGGACTCCACCCTGCCCAGGCTGGCCGCCAAGGATCGCAACTGGTCGCCCGCCGATTCGAGCGCCTGCTTTTCGGCCTCCAGGCCCGCGACCCGCAGGCTCAGCGGCTGCCAATCGATCTCGATCCAATCGCCAAAGCCCTCGAGCTGACTGACACATGCGCTTTTGTCGCGCAATGCAACCTGCTCGCTCTGCAGGTCGGCGATTGCTGAGGCGCTTCCTCGCATCCTGGCCTCGAGACTGGCGGCCTGGGCTTCGAAGGCCTTGATCTTCGCTTCGTTGGACCAGCCCAGGACATAGCGGCTGCGATCGTCCAGACGATTGCGATCGTCCTTTTCATGCCGCTCACCCGAACCCTTGGTCTGGCCGTTGCGGGTAAGCGCTTGGCGTTCGCGGTGGAACTGCTCCATGGATTGGCAACAGGCGTAATCGAAGCGTCGGGCCAGCTCGCGCTCAATCCAGCTTCCCGAAGGCCCGCCCTGCTTGATCTCGATCTTGTGGACGAGCGAGTTGGGGTGGAGCTCCAGGTTTGGCGCATCGGTCAAGGGGCGGACGCGGAAATATACCAACCTGCCCTTGAGTTGATTGTCGTCCACCCAGCCGGCGACCTGCGGGTAGAACTCCTCGGGGACCAGGAGGGAAAGGGCGAATCCGCGCAGGAGGCGTTCGGCTGCGCCCTCCCATGCGCCATCGGAGCTCCGGACTCGAAGCAATTCTCCAGCAAAGGGGAGGCGATCCGCGGGGAGCCCTAGGCTGGCGCAGAGCCGTTCGCGGATTGCCACCTGGGCTTCGGTGATATTGCTCCGCCTCCGCCTGAGCGAATCGAGCTCCCGGCTTATCTCCTCGTGCTCCTTGCGGCAGTCGCGGAAGCTCAGCTCCTGCTCGGTCCGCTCGTTTTGCAGCTCGGCCTCGCGCGAGGCCAGAGCCTCGCCCAGGCTTGCCAGTTCGCCTCGATTCCGGGCGAAGTCGTCCGCGTCCTTCGGTACGGGCAGACCGAGCTCACGGGCGGGATTGCCATAGCGTTCAAGCCGTACTCGGCGCCTATCGCGCTCTTCGCCCGCGGCTCGGATATCCAAGGCAAGACGCTCGATCCGGTCGCCGCCGTTGGCCGAGATAGCTTGTTTCAATCCGTCTCGGTCGGCTTGGAGCTGGCTCCGTCGTTCCTCGACCGTTCGGATTCGCGCCGCGAGCCGCTCGCCCTCGGACACAAGCTTGGCGAGCCGCTTGTCGAGAAGCTCGAGCTTGTGCCGCGCGAACCAGGCCTTGAGCGCCTCGCGGGCGACGCGCAGCGCCTCTCGCTCCGCGCTGAGTTCATCGAAGCGAGCGCAATCCTCCACGATGGGGACCAGGGCCGCCACCTGGGCCTTGGCCTTGAGCACGGCAAGGTGGGCCCGATTCAAATCGTCGAAATGATGGATCAGCGCTTGGATGCGCTCGTCGCCGTCGAAGGCCTCGAGCATGTGCTCGCGAACGAAATCCGTCAGATTGCCCACGGATTTGAGCGAAACCGTCTGGTTGAACAATTCCATGGCCTGTTCGTTGTCGATGCCGAAGAGGCGGCGGAAGGTCGCGGCATAGGCGTTGAAGGTATCGAAGAGCTCGACCCCGGGGCTTTGCTTAAGGCGCTTTCGCAGATCGCCTATGTCCGAACCGAAGCCAGCGAAATCATGAGCGATATCCAAGGGGCGGTTGGCAATCAGGTAGAAACGCGATGGCTGCCCCTGCTGGTCCTTGACCCAGAAAACCTGGGCGAGCGTGTGATGCTGGCCGAAGCCCTCGTTCTTGAATGTGCCGAGTATGACTGAATAGCTGTTATGGTCGCGCAGGGCCACCGCCTTGGCCGACAGCCCCGCCTCGCTTCGTTCGGATTTGAAATGCCCCAAAATATAGGAGCGCAGGTTTCGCTCGCGGGCGTTCGCGCCCGCGGCCTTGTTGTAGGCCAAACGCTGGGGCGGCACCAACAGCGTGGCGATCGCGTCGACCAAGGTGGACTTGCCCGAACCTATGTCGCCGGTGAGCAGGGTGTTTTCGCCCCGAGCCGTCAGGCGCCATACGCGCCGATCGAAGGTCCCCCAGTTCAACAGCTCGAAAGATTCGAGGCGGAAGCCCGTCTTCTCGTCCCGGTCCGCGAAATCCAGGAGCGCGTCGCTCACGCTTCGCCCTCGCCCGCGCGAGCGTGGTCGCGATAGCCATCCAGCCGCGCGTCGAAATCGGCCAGCCATTGCGCGTCGACGAAGGCCTTCAGGATGCGGCGGACTTCGAATAGCTGCTCCTGGTTCTTGAGTCTGCGCATAAAACCCAGCTCCTCCGCGCGGTTCGCGGCGGCCATGACTTGATCGCTCAACTTTGCCTCGTTGGCGCCGGACGGCAGAAAGACCCGCACCAGATCCACGAGCTCCTCGCGAGAAAGGATTAGCCGCTGCCCTTCGCCGGAACCGTCTGTCTCGGCTAACTTTTTGCGCAGCAACGCCAGAAGGAGGCTCACGAGGTAGGGCAATTGACGGCGGGTCATCAGGCGTGGAAGCGAGGGTTCGCCTTCACCCGTTTCGCGCGCGCGCAGCCACGCGAAACCCTCGGCCTCGTCCAGGATCAATTCTAAACCGAGCACGGCCACATAGTCGCGTATGGTCGATTGAAGAGCGAGGGTCTGCGGCCAGAGGTTCGCATCGTTGTCGCGATAGATCACGCCCCGTAGCAGGGCGATGACCGGTGCCGACAATTCGGGCTTATCGGCGTTTGGCATTCGGCTCGCGCTCCTTGGCGAAAACGACTCGGGGGAGTTCGGCGCCTCGAGGACTGCCTTCGAGATCGGTCCAGGTGAGCCGGTCCAGCTCGGCATCGCTGAAAAGCGCGTTCGGGTCCTCCGCGGCAATGCTCAAGTAGGTGACTAATTCGGCGAGGCCGCGATCGAGGGGGTAGGCCGCGACGAGTTCGGTCAGACGGATCTGGTCACGCTCGACCAGTGCCTGCCTGATGTGCGCCTTCAAGACCGCCTTGTCCACCGCCCACTGCTGGTAAAGCGCTCCGGTATCGATCGCCTCGTCGGTGGCAGCGATATCGCGATCCGCGATGTGCGACCGAAGCGGAGGCGAAAACAGCGGCCGTTCCATAGGCAACTCGATATCCGCGGAGGCGGGAGCCAGTTCCGTGATCGGTCCCTCGGGGATAGAATCGCGGAGCACTAGAGCCTTGGCCTCGATCGAGCGGATGATATCCATGATGCGGCGGTTTTCGAGCCAGACTTGGTCGTCCAGGAATCGTCGCAATTGCTTCGAAAGCAGGGCGACGGTGCGCTGGGTTTGCTCGCCCGCCTGCATCCAATCGTAGTGGACGCGCCTGAGCTTCCCGTCCGGCTTCAGAGCCTGGATGGCAGGGAGGGCGCATACCGCATCCAGCATGGAACTCAGGTTATCCTGGCGCTCGACCGACATGAGGAAATCCCAGAAGGATTTGAAACTCCGGCCCTGGTCCGAATCGGCTATGACGTCTCGTTGACCAAGGATGTCCTTGAGAAGCTCGCCCTTGGCGCCCTCCCAGCCCGCGATCCGCTCTCGGGTGCTGCGATCCAGATTCCGGAAGTTTTGCTCCACTTCGCGGAAATCGGACAGGATCTCGCGGGCAGTCGCTTCCATGTGCTGGAATCGCTCGCGAGATGCCGTTTCGTCGAGTATGTCCAGCTCGCCGTTTTGAATGCGGAGGATCTGCCGTTCGATCTCTTTTTTTTGCCGCTTGAGTTCCCGGATCCGCTCGGCCGGGTCCTTTCCGCTCCCCTCCACGAGTTGGCGCAGAAGCTCGAACACCGTTCGCAACCGCGACTCCGTACCGACGAAACTGCGCGCGCTCAGCCCCTCCACCCAGGCGATCGCCTTCTCAGCCGCCGGAGTCAGATCGAAATGAGCCTCGTCCGAGCCCTGGGGATAATATTTGCGAAGCCAACCCCGCGTGTCCTGGGTCCAGTCATCAAGGTAATCCGAGGCGACGCGGGGAAAGGCCTCTGCCCCCCGCGTCTCCCTTAGGCGGAAGAGTTCGTCCTCCAGCAAAGACCCGAGCTGCGATTGCTCGATTCCCCGCACATTCGGCTGGACGAAGATCCGATGCAGAAAGACGAGCACGAGCGGCGCGTATTCGGCATTAAGGAGCCTCCATGCCGGATGGTTCCTGCGCAGACTTTCCACCGTGCTAAAATCCATATCCACCGCGGTATTCTATCACGAAGCGCAGGGAAATGTCATAGGCTCGTCAGCTCCTTGGGGGATGCGGTCCAGGCTACTGGATCCGAATCAGGGTCTGGACTATTTCGGCACAGATTGCACCTCGGACTACAATCCCGAATGCCTCCAACCCTGTGCGGGATGTAGGTTCCCATAACTCTATATGCGTGCCCAGGATGGTTTCTGATTGCATGAACTCGCCGGGGATGAGTGAGAGGGCGCGGGCGGGGAGAGAAGGGATCCCCCTTCTCTTCCCCCCGCAAGTCTTCCTCGTTAGGGCTTACTTCCTGCCATACAACGCGGCATCCATGCTGTCGGAGAAGCGCGGCGAATAACCGCGCTTCTCCATTGCCGTCATTCGAGCGCGCCTTCATACGCGCCGCTCGGTCCACAGCTTCTCGTTAGTGTCTACCTTTTCCCATAAAGCGGCCCGAGCGCCTGGCAGGCCCTGTAGTCCGCACCCTCCTCTTCCATCCCGAAGGCGTTCCAGTAGCTGGGGCGCTGGATCCTGTCGGCGTCCACGTTGTGCATGCACACCGGGATGCGGAGCATGGAAGCCAGGGTGATGTAGTCGGCGCCGACGTGGCCGTAGCAGACGGCGCCGTGGTTGGCGCCCCAGGCGGCCATGACGGAGTACACGTCCTTGAAGGGGCCGCTTCCGGTGAGGCGGGGAACGAACCAGGTGGTGGGCCAGGTTTCGCTGGTGCGCTTGTCCAGCTTGTCGTGCACCGCATCGGGAAGGGTCGCGGTGACGCCTTCGGCGATTTGCAGGACGGGGCCGATGCCCTTCACCAGGTTGATGCGGGTCATGGTGACGGGCATGCCGCCCTCGGTGAGGAAGTCGGAGGAGTAGCCGCCACCGCGGAAGTAGCCGAGGTCGGCGGGGCGCCAGCTGGTGGCGTCAAGGCAGTCGCCGGCTTCCTTTGCCGTGATGTCCCAGAAGGGCTTCATCGCGGGCTTGCCGTCCTTGCGCTGCTTGCCGGTGCCGTCCATGGTGGTGGCGCCGGAGTTGATCAGGTGGATGAAGCCGCCGGCGGCCGCGCCATCGGGTTTCCAGCCGGTGACGCGCTTGACGGCTTCGGGGGACCAGTAGGTGCGGACGTCGGAGAAGATCTGGGCGGTGCCGGTCAGCAGGTGGCCGAAGAGCATGGCCACGCCGTTCAGCGCGTCGTTCTCGGTGGCGACCACGAAGGGCTGCCGGATGCCGTTCCAGTCGAAGCTGGAGGTGAGGATGGTCTCCATGAAGTCGCCGTTGGGGAAGTGGTCGGTCCAGGCGCGCTGGCCCTGGAAACCCGCGGCGATGGCGTTGTGGCCGAGGGCTTCCTCGTTCAGGCCCTTGCGCCTGAGGTCGGGGTTCCCGATCATCAGGTCGCGCACGATCATGGCCATCTTCACGCTGGTGGCCCAGGCGTCGTCCTTGCGCTTGCGGCTGTGCTGCTTGTCGCTTTCGTTGATGTCCGGCCCTTCCTTGCAGTTGTTCTTGACCCAGTCCAGGGCGCGTTTGAATTCGGCGTCGGAATAGATTTTTTCCTCGAAGCGGCGGACGAGTTCGCTCATGTCCACCTGCTCGTTGCGCATGCCCAGGTAGGACTGGAAGAAGTCGGCGTCCACGATGGAGCCGGCGATACCCATGGAGACGGAGCCGATCGAAAGGTAGCTCTTGCCCTTCATCCAGGCGGCGGCGAGTCCCGCGCGGGCGAAGCGCAGTACTTTTTCGGCGACGTCGGCGGGGATCTTGTCGGTGTCGGAGAGGTCCATGACGTCGCGGCCGTAGATACCGAAAGCGGGAAGGCCCTTCTGGCTGTGGGCGGCGAGAACGGCTGCCAGGTACACGGCTCCGGGACGGTCGGTGCCGTTGAAGCCCCAGACAGCCTTGATGGTCAGCGGATCCATGTCCATGGTCTCCGAGCCATAGCACCAGCAGGGGGTGACGGTCACTGTCACGGCCACGTTCTCGCGGGAGAATTTGTCGGCGCAGGCTGCGGCCTCGGCCACGCCTCCGATCGTGGAGTCGGCGATCACGCACTCGATGGCCATGCCGTTGGGGTGCCTGAGGTTCTCGGAGATGAGCTTGGCCGCGGCTTTCGCCATGCCCATGGTCACCGCTTCCAGGGACTCGCGGACTCCGCCGAGCCGGCCGTCGATGGTCGGCCGGATGCCGATTCTGGGGAGGGCGCCGCGGAAGCGGTTCACCGGGGGATTCATCTTCAGGGTCGAAATATCTGCCATGTCGTTTCCTCCATACTCGTGAAATTATCGCGGACTAGCCGCGCGGGTGACGGATCAGGGTGGTGCCGAGGCGGACTATCCGCGCTTCGGCCGGAGCCGGAGCCGTGCCCGGGGCTGCGGCAAAGCCCGTGGCGTGGCCGCGGGCGCGGATGCGCTCCAGCACGAGGCGGGCCGCCGCGGCACCGAGGCCGGCCGCGTCCTGGGAGGCGGTATACCGGCAGGAAGGCAGGAAGGGCGAATAGGGAGTCTCGTCGAAGCTCGCGAGCACAAAACGGTCCGACACGGGCCTGCCGTCCGCGTCCTTGCCCGCTTCAAGGAGCCGCCGCTGCATGCCCAGATGGACCAGGAGGTTCACGGCGAAGAGGGCCTGAGGCGGATCGTCCGAGCGGAGGATTTCGTCCATGCGTCGGTGGCCGTCTTCGATGCCCATGCCGCCTAATCGGGTGGAGCCGGCATCCGCAGGAAGACCCGCCTCCGCCAGCGCGCGGGCAAAGCCGGAGAGGCGCTCGCGGGCGGTGGAGATGGTCACGTCCCCGCCGACGAAGGCGATGCGGGAAAAGCCGTCGGACAGCAGGGCGCGGGTGAGTTCGGCGGCGCCGGCCTCGTTGTCCGAAAGCGCCGCGTCCAGGTGGGCGCCTTCCACGAGCCGGTCCACGAGGACCACGGGCGTACCGCGGTCGGAAATGGCCTGGAGGTGCTCGCCCCGCGGGCCCGCCGGAATCACGATGATGCCGTCCACGAGGCGTCGGGACAGCAGGGCGAGCCGCTTGGCTTCTTCCGCCTGGGAATTGACGGAAGAAGCGACAAGGAGCATGTAGCCAGAGATTTCCAGCTCCCGCTCCACGCCCTCGGCGAGTTCCATGAAGAAGTCGTTGGCGAATTCGGGGGCGAGGACGGCGACGGTGCGCGTGGACCGGGTTTTCAGGCTCCGCGCCGCATGGTTGGCCGTATAGTCCAGTTCGGCCGCGGCGGCGAACACACGTTCGCGGGCTTCAATGGAAACCAGCTCCGCGCTCGCCGGATTCAGGGCGCGCGAGACGGTGGCCGTGGAAACGCGCGCCAGGGCGGCGACGTCGCTCACCGTGGCGGGCCGGTTCTTCATGGCGCCCGGGCAGCGCCGGCGGCGCCCGCGACCGCCGCCAGGATGACGAAGGCGGCGATGGAAATGAGGGTATGGATGGAAAGGACGGCGCTCAGGTAGGCGGCGTCGTCTCCTTTCGACCTGAAGACGGGAATGATGAAGGGAGGCGGAAGCACGAAGAGCGCGAGGAGCGCTATCGAATTGATCCGGGCATAACCGAGGGCGGGGACCAGGACGAAGGCGAGGAAGGCGCCGACGGCGGATGCCGCGGCCAGGCGGAGGACGACCATTACGATGGCGTTGCCGGCTCCGCGCGGGCGGAAATCCTTCAGCCCGTAGCCGACCACCAGGCACACTAGAGGGGTCGTCAGGGATCCGACCACGTCCAGGAGCGGCAGGAGGAAGCCCCCCTCGCCCCAGGGCGCACCCCGAGCATCGGGCAGAAGGCTTGAGGCGAGGAGTCCGGCCGCTATGGCTAAGATCGCCGGGGATGAGGCGAGGCGCGCCAGCAGCCTACCCGGCCGCACGCGGCCGGCGACGGGGCCTCCGACTTTCCCGCCGCCGGCTTCGGATGCCAGGAGCTGGGCCATGAGGACGGTGAAGACGTAGACCACCTGGCCGAGATCCGCCGTCGCGAAGGCGCTCACCACGGAGCGGCCGAAGAAGGCGGCGAACAGGGTATAGCCGAGCATGCCCGCCTCGAAGCCTTGGAAGAGAAAGACGGTGGATGGACGGGGCAGGCGAAAGGCGCGCGCTGCCAGCGCTCCGGCGAGACCGAGCAGGGCGCAGGCGGCGAAAACGGCGAGCGAGATCGCCAGCAGGGCGCCGTCGGGACGCACGCGGGAAAAGGCGCCGAAGAGAACGGCGGGGAGCGCTACGGAAGCGACGAGCTTCTTCAGTGTCCCGGCGCCTTCGGCGCTCAGGAATCCCGCTTTGCCGAGGGCGGCGCCGAGGACGATCAGGAAGAAAACGGGAACTAGCTCGGCGACGAATGACGGCATGTCGGCTCCCTTGGCTGAAGCGGCGTTGTAATCGTTTACAACTTATTTCGGGACAGGAATGACGCCCTTTTTAAGGATGATGTTGCCGTATTTGACCGTTTCGCCGGTCATGACCACCGCAAAGGCTTTCTTGGCCCGTTCGTAGAACGCGAAGCGCTCAACCCGCTCGATCGCGGGGGTTCCCGGCCAACGGGCGTCGATGGGCTTGCGGTAGGCCCGCTCAACATCCATATCCAGGGCATCGCCGGGGACGGGAGCCATCATCGCGACGGGGGCGGGAACGTAGGAATCCAGGTTCATGAGCGCCAGGATGCCGTCAAGGAGGGCCGGAATGCGGATTCCGTCAGCCCGGATCACGCGGGAGTTGAAGGAATCGCCGGGAAAGAAAGCGTCCGCGAGTACGATCTCGTCGCCGTGTCCCATGCGGAACAGGGCGTCCAGGAGTTCAGGACTGATTACGGGCGAAATGCCAATGAGCATGGAAGCCTCCCTTTCAGGCGCGGACCGCTTTCAGGCCGCGCGTCGGGCCCGACGCTGCGGACCGCACCCCCATCATCGACGGGGAGGCCCAACTTGTCAAGATATTTATGTAATCGATTACAGATCGATTACAGACAGACTAGTCAGCAAGCGAACCTGCTTCTTGTTCCGCCAACCGATAGGCGAACTCCGCAGCTTCATGATTCGAGAGACGAGGGAACGATCCGGATAGACCTCCGGCAGATCAAAACGGATTCGAGAAATGTGGCATTTCCCGGCGAATCCGCAGGATTCGTCAGTCCGAACTCCGGAGAGGGGATAAGTTATCCGCTTCGAAGCGAATCCGCGATATAGGGGCGATAAACTAGGTATCGATGGCTGGAATTCCAGGTACGGAGCAAATGCTTTCGTATTGAAACGCGGATTAGCCCGGCTTAAAATAAAGAGCCTGCTGAAAATGCGGCAAAAGCGCGCATTCGAGATAAGCAAGAAACGGTTAGGGCAGAAAAGGAGGGCACGCGATGACAGCTGCGACGACAAAAGCTCTGGAGGGTTTGCGGGACCTATCCACCATGCAATGGTACGCGATTCCCCTGCTCGCGATCGTTTTCTACATCTACACGATCGAGATTCGCAAGGCGCGCGATCAAGGCGATTGGAATCCCCTCGTCGCAGCCCTTGCGATCTTCGGCGCCGATTTCCTCAATGAAAGCCTCAACGGTTGGTTCATGGTAATATCCGGTCGTTCGGCGCTCTGGACGGCTCCCGGTCCGACGGCACTCCGGACGATGATCGGGTGGAACATCGAGATCATGTTCATGTTCGCCCTCCTCGGTTTCGTCTTTTACCATAGTCTATCGGACAAGCGAGATTCGAGAATCGCCGGTCTTCCCGAGCCATGGTTTTGGGCCATACTCTATTCGGCAGTCTGCGTCGCGGTCGAGATCGCGCTCAATTCGGGCGGTCTTCTCGTCTGGGAATATCCCTTCTGGAGGGCGAGCATCCTCGGCGTAATTCCGATATTCCTCTTCGGCTATCTATGGTTCTTCGCCTGGGCGATCCTTGCGATTTTCCGGAAGACGACGCGCGCGAAGATCCTCGTCATAGCCGCTCCCTACGGAACGGCGATCCTCCTCGACTCGATCGCGGCGGCGATGGGCTGGGTGTACTGATCGCCAAAGCGACAAAGCAGTCGGCGCGGATTTGCATGTCGTAGGCACGCTCCTAGCGATTGTCGATGACGGTGACTACGAAATGCTCCGCTTCCGAGAGGATTTCGCGGTTCGCCGGGGCGGCGGAAAGCATCGAGGCGAAGTCCGCAAGCAGAGCTTCCTCCATCTCCGCGCACTCACCGAGCTCCGCGACCATGCGGGTAGCGTCAAAAGGGGAATCCTCGCCATCACCGGGCTTCATGTCCAGGATGGCGGCACGGGCACGCCGATACTCCTCGGAGAGGTTGATAAGCGGACTGCCGTAGAGGAAGTTGCTCGTCATCGCGGCGAGGTCGAACTCGGGATGCTCAAAGCGGCGGTCTCCGTTCTTGAGACCGCCCCAACCGTATAGGACCGCCATTTGGGCGCGCTCGAGTTCCTGCGCGGAAGGCGGGCGGTTCTTGAGGCTGGACAGGATGGCCAGAATGAGCGCGAAGGTCTCGCGTTCCATACCGCTTATGAACCCGATCTTGAAGGACAGGGCCAGGCCGCCATCCTCCGGAGCGGAAACGAGGCACTCGAAATCCAATAAGCCCAGGGCTGGGCGGCCGGGGGGATGGGTATCGTTCAACAGTTCCGCGAAAGCGCGAAGGTGCATGCGCTGCTCGATGAGCTTGGCAAAGAGCAATGCGCGGCCGTTTGTCTCGGGGGAAGGCCCTGTCGCCGCTCCGGCAGCGGAGGCGAGCGTCGGACGGGCAAGCGGTACGACGAAACTTGATAGGCCGTAGTATTTCGATCCTGCAAGGGTGAGCCTGGGACCGAGGATGTCGGGGACTTTACGTAATGGGGCTGAGACTTTGGCCGCGCTCAGGCTTCCCAGCGCCTTCTCTACGCTCTCGCTGAACTTGATCCAGTCTATCGTTCTGGAATTCAGGGCTATGGCTAGGCGATCCGCGGCAAAGCAGCGGTTCCGGAAAGCGTCGAGAGCGATAGGGGTGGCTGGATCCAACGTGGGATAGCCTTCCGCGGCAGCGGCTATCGACTCGGAATCCAAGTGTGCGTCCAGGATGGTTGCGGAGAGGAGGCGCAGCCCCACGGCGGGATCGGCGAAATCGAAGTGATGTCCGATGGTGAAGGTCGAGCGGTCAAGACCGGCCTCGCACAGTTCAATCCTCCAACCCGAAGCATCCAGAGACAAGGTTTCCTCGAGTTTCACGGCGGCGATCCGGGTCAATAGGCCCGCCCATCCCGCTTCGCCGGGCATCTCGTCCATCGTTCCGGAGGCTGCGACCAGGCTTAGGTGGCTATTTTCCCGCCTGGCGCGAGGCGCATAGTACCAGACAAGACCGTTCCCGGCTCGGCCCGCCAGGAAATCATCGGGATCTACCGCTGGAGCGACGGGCAAGACTTGCGCGGCCGCGCCTCGCGTCGCCACGACCAATGCCAAGGCGAGTACGGCCGAATGGCGACCATTCCGCGAGGCTACTGCCTTGTTAATGCTTCGGTGCATGTCCGACTCCTTCCAAAAGAACGGCGACCGGTATTGCTGAGTATACCCTCGCTTTGAGAACAGCGCGGATTGCCTCGGCTTTTCGACCATTCGTACATCGCGCGGCCGTGCTTGTCGCGTAATCCGGTTTTGTTCGAAGGGGTCGATGCCCTCGTATTGGTCGGTATGTGAAAGGAATCGCCGGGGAAGAAGCCCGCGAGGACGATCTCGTCGCCGTGTCCCATGCGGAACAGGGCATCCAGGGTTCGGGACTGATTACAGGCGAAATGCCGATGAGCATGGAAGCTTCCCTTTCAGGCGCGGATTCGGCGCGTTCCTTTGCGCGATCCTTGACTCGATAAGAATAGAAATCGACAACACCTCGACGTCCACCGCATGTCCGGGATTGAAGGATCCCATTCCGCCCGTAAGTCCACTGGTCCCCCTTACCCCCGCTCAGATTTCCCTGCAGGCGACACTCATCCTTCGACCTTTCCCTCTCAAAGTCCCCGCTTTTAATATGGCGACCGGTTCGGGCATGGCCGACAAACGCAAGCGGGGAAAATCAATGCCAAGGCGGTCGATCTTGCCCTCGCCCAATGGGTGATAAGGAAGGATCTCCACGACTTTGGCGTCGATAGTATCGAGAAAATCGGCCAATGCGACCAAGGCCTCGGGACTATCGTTGAATCCCGGGATCAGCGGTATACGGAAATCCACCGGGTGGCCCGAGGCAGAGAGCCATGCGGCGTTCTCCAGGATCAGGCTATTGTCCGCCCCCGTATTCGACCGATGCCGCTGGGCGTCCATGCCCTTGAGATCGAAGTGGAAATGGGACACGAGTTCGGCCAGGGTCCCGAGCTTTTCTCGGGACATGAGTCCGTTGGTCTGGAGAACAGTGTGGAGACCTTCGCGTCCTAGCGCCTCCAGGAGCTGGACCAAAGCCTGGAACTGCAGTGAGGCCTCGCCGCCGGACAGGGTGATGCCGCCGCCGGAATCCTCGAAGTAGGCAAGATCGCGCTTCAGTTCGACCACCAGGTCCTCGACGTCGCGCCAGGCGCCGAAGCCGCCAATCGAGGCAGGCGCGATGGATTCAGGATTCGCGCACCAACGGCAGCGCATGTTGCAGCCCCGGAGGAAGACCGTGGTCCTGATGCCGGGACCATCATGGACGGAAAAGCGCTGGATGTTCAGTACTGCCACGTTCATGCGTGTTCGCTCCGACTGATAAGCTCGTCCTGGCTTTCGCGATTCAATTCCACGAAGCGGGCGCTGTAGCCCGAGATCCGGACGATCAGATCGGCGTATTCCGCCGGACGGGCCTGGGCCGACCGCAGCGTTTCCGTGCTCACCACATTCAACTGGAGATGGGGACCGCCCTGGCGGAAGTAGCTGCGGACCAGGCTGATGAAGCGCTGGATAAGACCCTCGCTCGAGAGTAGGCCCGGATTCACCCGGATATTGACGGATGACCCTCCGGCGGCGAGGGCGAAGTCGATTGCCAGGGTGGAGTTGAGGAAGGCGGTGTAGCCTGCCTTGTCCCGGCCGCCTGCTACTCCTGCCCCGACGGACAGGGCCTCCAGCTGCCGCCTGCCGTCGGTCGTGGCGCCGGTCAGCATGCCGAACACGACATGGCCGGCCTCGGAATGCAGGCCCAGCACGTAGCGGCCGCCACGGAAAGTGGCGTGGGAGTCCAACTCCGCGCTGAGGAAGCGCACGAGATCGCCGGCCTTGTCGTCCACCTCGCGCTGGTCATTGCCGAATTTCGGCACCTCGTCGAGGATGGCCCGCCTCTCCGCCTCATAGCCGTGGAAGTCATGGCTCGTCATCCGCTTGAGGCGCCGCAAGCTGAATCGCCCTGTCACATACACCAGGGTCTCGATGCTGTGCAGGGAATCCACGACGGTTCCGAGGCCGGTCTGGCTGACGCCGGTCAGGTTGTGTCGCGCACCTCCGCGCTTGACGTCCTTGTCACCCTCCAGGGCTCCCGGAACCAGGGCCGAGACGAAGGCATTGGGCAGGAGGAGGTGGGCTTCGTCGGCGGCCTTGAGCGACCCGTCGACCTCCGCGACGATGCCGGAGAGGAAGGCCTTGTATGCCGCGAGGAAGTCCTCGTAGGTGGCATGCTCGCGGGAGTCCTCGGCCAGGAAGAGTTCCAGGGTGCGCGGAAGCACAATGTGGGAGGCGCATACCGAGCCGTAGCCGCCCCGCGGGACCGGCTGCACGCAGCCCGAGATGATATAGTCGCGGGCGTCGGTCTCGGGGATGCCGATCCGGGCGAGTCCCGCCATCACCACGCCGTCGTTGAACATCTGGACCGAGTTGGAGCCGCCCGCGATCACCCGCATGGTCCGCTCGAGGAAGTCCGCGGGGGTCCCGGCATGGATGCGGATGGCGACGTTGGGCTGCAGGGTATTGGCCCTCCCGGCTACGTCCAGGAAAAGGTCTGAGAGCTCGTTGGTGGCGTCCCGTCCCTTATCGTCGATACCCCCGATCGTAAGGGTCATCCTTCCCGTGTTGCCGTCTTCGACCTTGCTGACGCCGTTTTCCAACAGGAATTCGATCTCGCTGGCCTTGACGAAGAAGGCCTCGATGAGTTCGGTGGCGGCGCCAGGATTCGGCCCCTTCCCGGCCTTGTCGACCAGATAGGCCGGGCCGAGGATCTGGTCCAGCCGGCCGAATGGTACCTCCATGCCGCCATCGTCGAGGACCAGGGCCAGGAAGGCGAACCAGGCCGACTGGAAGGCCTCGCGGAAGCCGCGCGCCGGGTTCCGGGGTACGGTGCGGCAGATGCGGGCGATCTCCGCCAATTCGGCCCGCTCCGCCTCCGGAGCGCCGCGGGCCAGGCTCTCCGCCAGGTCGGCATAGCGCTCGGCAAAACGGATGACGGCCTGCAGGGCTACGATGACGGACTCGTGAAACTCGGCCTTCTCCGGGCTGTCGGCCTTCGCCAGGCCTTGCCTGGCCTGCTCCATCAGGGCTGCGAGGCCCCGTTCGACCACTGCGCCTAAATCCGCGTTGAACAGGAAGAGACCGCCGACGAATTGGTTTTCCGCCGTGAAGGCGAACTGCCCCTGGCGCCGGCGTTGGCTTGGGGAAAGGAGTTCGCGGAAACGGGCACGGGCGGAGCGCGGTCGCCAATAACGGATAAGAGCGCGCAATTTTTGCCGTTTCAGTGGCTCGATCCTGAAAGCCTGGACAGGCCGGGTCTCGAAAGACTCGAAGCTGCGCTTGACCAGAAATTCGAGGAGGGAAAGCCGGCTCCTCGCGTGAGGCGCGACCCAGCCGCCGACCTTGATCAGGACCTTGGCGCCGGACATGGCCAGGCCTTTGAGCGCCTTGTCGAAGGGGCCAGTCGGGCGCATGCCGCCGGTATTGGTCTCAGGAAACAGGATGGCTCCGTTGGGCCGGTCGGTCAGCCCGCCGACCAGGAGCTCCCCGGCATGAATGGCGATGGGCAGGCGCTCGAGCGTATGCGCGAAGGCCTTTGCCCGCCGTAGCGCCAGGCCATCGTCCGGATTGGCCCGCCAGGCTTCCGTGAACAATTCTGCCCGGTCGGTGGAGACCCATCGGTGGGCTGCGCGATGAGCCTGATAACGCTTCGCGATTCGTTCACTGGAGAATTGGGCCTTCCCCGTCGGACGGGGGCAGGTCATAGTGTCGGTCGCATCCATTGATCCCCTCCTTGAGCATATATGTGCACACATGCACATATTAGATATAGAAACATGATTATTTTTGCCCAGTTCCTCAACACTACGGCACCAATTTACTCAAGGCGTTCAAGTTTTTCTCGATCCGGGAAATCGAGGCGCTGCCATCGACCGCAATATTGCTTGGCAGGCTACCTTTTTGCTGTGGACCAGGCCTTCGCGCTCCATCAACTGCAAATGCCGGAATATCAACGAGGGTCCTGTGAGAAAGGCCTCGCCACCGCCCCGATATCGCCAAGCCAGCAGACAGCCAACTGCCTCAGAAAAGCGATACGTATCGGCTCGCCAATCACCTGGAAAAGCTCAGAGCCATAAGGCCGAAAGCGCTTCCCTGTCACTCATTTCCATGAGTATATATGCACACGAATGCATATGTCAAGAATAAACGCCAAAATGAATCTATCGAATGAACCAATCGATTTTATCTTCTTCCTGTGTTGCCGGAAGTCTTCTCCTGCTGTGCGATCGCGTATATCGCGGCGCGGCGAAATCCGCATGATCTGCCGAAGGGCCATACGAAACCGCGGAAAAAACGATCGCGGATCCGGCGCGTTCCTTTGCGCGAACCTTGACTCGATAAAAATATAATTATATGATCATCCCCGACTGAGAGGAAGGTAGTCCCGACCTTGAGGTCCCGCGAATCATTTCCGATCCAAAGGAGCTTCCGATGGAGAAGAGACTCGGAGTCGTAGCAATTCTGATAGAAGGGCGCGCCTCGATACCCCGCGTGAATCAAATCCTCTCAGCCCATGGCGACATAATCCAGGGACGACTCGGCATGCCCTTCCGGGACAAAGGCGTGCAGGTCATCTCGCTCATCGTCGAAGGAACGACCGACCAAATCGGCGCGCTTTCCGGCCCCCTCGGGCGGCTTGAAGGCGTGCAGGTCAAGTCGATCCTGACCGGCTACCGGGAGGACATTCATGACGGCGACCACAACGAACTCGAAAGCGGCGACCTTCCTTGATTACGGGAAGCTGAAGGACCTGGCCGCCCGGGGCGAACCGAGCGCGGAACGGGTCCGCATTATCTTGGCGAAAGCGCGGCTACTGCGCGGGCTTTCCAGCGAGGAAGCGGCCGACCTCGCCGCGATCGGGGGCGGGGAATCGCTGACCCTTCTCCTTGAAACCGCGGGTTTCGTCAAGCGCGAGATCTACGGCAAACGCATGGTGCTCTTCGCGCCGGTGTACACGGGCAACCACTGCGTGAACGACTGCGTGTATTGCGGTTTCCGCGCTTCCAACCGCGGGCTCCGCCGAGTGGCGCTGACCCGGCAACAGATCGGGAAGCAGGCCGAGCTGCTGCTGGCGCAAGGCCACAAACGCATCCTCCTGATTTGCGGCGAATCGCCCGCGACCGACCTCCCGTTCACGCTCGATTCGATCGCCGACTGCTACGGCGTCTCCGTGAACGGCGCCAGGATCAGGCGGATCAACGTGGAGCTCGCGCCGATGGATGTCGAGGCGTTCCGCGCGCTGAAAAAAGCCGATATCGGGACCTACGTCTGTTTCCAGGAAACGTACGATCCGGAACTATACGCAGCGGCCCATCCTTCGGGTCCGAAGGCGGATTACCGGAACCGATTGTACGTGATGGACCGGGCCATGGAGGGCGGTTGCGACGACGTGGGACTGGGCGCCCTCTTCGGCCTGGGGAACTGGCGCTACGAATTGGCCGGCATGCTGGAACACGCCAGGCACCTGGAGGAAAGCTTCGGCTGCGGCCCCCACACGGTGAGCGTCCCCCGCATCGAGTACGCCTCCGGCGCCCCGGCGGCGGAGACGGTGCCGGCCCCGGTGTCCGACGACGATTTCAAGAAGATAGTGGCGATTCTGCGCGTGACCCTGCCGTACGTCGGCCTCATTCTTTCCACCCGGGAGCGCACGGCTTTCCGCAGGGAACTGATGGCGTACGGCGTGAGCCAGATATCGGCGGGCAGCCGGACCGATCCGGGCGGCTACGACGAAGAAGGCCGGGACGATTCGGCCGAAAAGGACGCTCCCGGCGCAGGGGATTCGGGCCAATTCGCCCTGGGCGATACGCGGAACCTTGAACGGACGGTTTCGGATCTGGTCGATGACGGGTACGTCCCCAGCTTCTGCACCGGCTGTTACCGCCGCGGGCGGACCGGGGCCGATTTCATGGACCTGGCGAAGCCCGGCCTCATCAAGGAGTTCTGCCTTCCCAACGGATTGGTCTCCTTTTCCGAATACCTGCACGATTACGCGTCGGCGGAAACCCGGGAAAAGGGCCTGTCCCTCATCCGGTCGATGAAAGCCGACGCGACGGACAAGTCCAGGCCGTACCTGGAAAAAGCTCTGGCCGACACGGCGGCCGGCAAGCGGGACATCTATCTGTGAGCGCGGCTCTCCGGGGGGACAGCCACCGGCCCGCGAATGAGGCGGAAATCCGCGAATGGGCATCGCTTCCCGACGCCCGGCTCATCGCCCTCGCCCGCTCGGTCGCCGATTCGGTCCACGGTAAGGAGGTGCTTCTCCGCGGCCTGATCGAGGTGACCAACGAATGCGGGATGGATTGCCTGTATTGCGGCATCCGCCGGAGCAATGGCGAGGTCGAACGTTACCGGCTCTCCGATGAAGCTGTCGCCGCGACGGTCGAGGCGGGGTTGGCGGCAGGTTTCCGGACCTTCGTTCTCCAGGGCGGCGAGTCGGAAAACCTCCGCGGCGACGGTCTTCTCAAGCTGACCGAAGCCGCGAGAAAGGCCGCCGGAGCCGATAGCGCGATCACCCTCAGTTTCGGTATCAGGAGCCGCCGAGAGTACGAAGAGCTCCGCGCCGCGGGCGCCGACCGCTACCTCATGCGCTTCGAGACGGCCGATCCCGAGCTGCACCGGTACCTGCGCAACGGCATGACCCTCAGGAGGCGCCTGGAAGCGTTGGAGGACCTACGCGCGGCGGGTTTCCAGCTCGGGTCCGGCTTCATGACGGGACTTCCCGGCGAAACCGGGGAAACGCTCATCGCCAATATCGTCCTGGCGGCGGAACTCGACCTGGATATGGGCGGGGTGGGGCCTTTCATCCCGCACCCCAAGACGCCGCTGGCGGATGCGTCGGGAGGTACGATCGAACTCGCCATCCGGGCGACCGCCCTTCTCCGCCTCGCGCTCCCGGCCTGCCACATCCCGGCGACTACCGCGGCGGGCACCCTCCACCCCGAGGGACGCGAGAGGATGCTGGAAGCGGGAGCCAACGTCCTCATGCCGAACATCACGCCGGTCGGGGCGAAAAAAAACTATCTCCTCTATCCGGGGAAGATTTGCCTGGACGAGTCGGGGTTCCAGTGCGTCGGCTGCCTTTCCGTCCGCGCGCTGGGACGGGGTCTGACCCTCAGCTGGAACCGCGGCGACGCGGTCGGGCTCCGGAAGCGCGGTACGGTCGGGGTCATCGCCGCAGGAGCGCCCGGATGATGGATGAAGTCAGGATCGAAGTCGAGACGGTTCTCGCGCGGATGCCGCAGACCGCGGCGGCGGTCGACAATTTCGGCCGGGGGCAGACCCCTCCCGAAGTGATCGCCGCGCTGGCGGAAGTGAAGGAAGCCTCATTGCGCGCCATCCAGGAAAGCGGACGGCCATGGCCTGAGGACGTGTTCTCGGCGGCGCTTGAGACGCTCGCGGAAATTCGCCGCGGCGAAAAGGATGGCTTCTTCCCCCTCGATCTTGCCCAGGGCGGCGCGGGGACGAGCCTCCACATGAACATCTGCGAGCTGCTCTCCATTTCGATAGAGGACAAGATCGGACGCCCGGACGCCTTCCACTTCCTGGACGATGCGGCGCGCTCCCAATCGACCAACGACGTGGTTACCACCGCGGCCGTAGTCGTGGTCCAGCGCCTGATCCGCCGGATCGAAACCGCCGTGATCGGGCTGCAGGAAGCCCTGGTCGACAGGGAGCGGGCCTGGCGCGGGGTGAGGATCGCCGCCCGGACAGAGTGGCAGGACGCCGTGCCGATGGACCTGTCGCAGGTCGCTTCCGCGTGGGCGGGAACGGCCGAGCGCGACCGCTGGAGGCTGGGAAAACTCAAGGAGCGATCGCGAACGATAGCCCTGGGCGGCGGCGCCGTCGGGGCCGGAACTGGCGGCGGCGTAGCCGGGCTCGGCATGGCGGGCTACGGGGCCGGAGCTTATCTCTTCACCGCCGAGCGACTCTTGCGGGAAATTACGGGCCTGCCCTTGCAGCGCAGCCAAAACATGACCGAAGCCGTCTCCCAGCGGGACGAGTTCGCCGAAGTCGCGAGCGGTTTCGGCCTCCTCGCCGCGAACGTCCGCAAACTCTGCGGCGATCTTTTCATCTATACCTCATCGGCCATCGGCGAACTAAAACTGCCGGCCTTGCAGTGGGGATCGACGGCGATGCCGGCCAAGAACAATCCCGTCCTGATCGAATTCGCCGACGGATCGGCTTCCCGCGCCGAGGCGTCGGCGTCGCTCATCGTCCGCTACGCGCAGGAAGGCCGTCTGCAGCTCAATTCCTATACGCCTTTCATTTTGGACTCGTTCCTCCGCTGCGCGGCGGACCTGGAAGCCGCGCTCGGGGCGCTGTCCGTCCGGCTCATGCCCCGCCTGGAAGCGGACGAACATCGGGCGCTGGAAAACCTGTCCCGCTCGGCCGCGCCCTTGAACGCCCTGCGCGCGGATATGCCGTACGCGACGCTGAAAACGCTCGCCGCTTCAGGGGAACCTCGGCAAACCGGCGCCGGGTCCGTACCGTCGCTCGCCGACGGAATCCGCGCCTCCATCGTACGGACCCTCTCCGGGACGACGGGACTCGGACCGGACATCATCCGCCTCCGTTTGGGCTTTCCCCGGACGGAGAGCCCAGAGGAGCTATCGTGAACCTTGAAAGTCCGCTTTCCGAATCGGCGGCCATCGTAGTCGTCGGCGTGCGCAACGCCGGAAAATCGAGCCTGATCAACGCCCTGTTCGGCAAGGATGTCGCCATCGTCTCCGCGGAGCCGGGAACCACCACCGACCCCGTGACCCGCAAAATGGAACTGCCGGGCTGGGGCCCCGTCGCGTTCGTGGACACCGCCGGCATCGACGACGATGGCGAACTCGGCCTGAAGCGGGTCGCGAAAACAGAGGAACGCCTGGCCTCCTGCTCCGCGGCAGTATTCGCTACGCCCGGCCATCGGTCCCCGATTCCCGCCGAGACCACGCTATTGGAAAGGCTGCGAACCTGCGGAAAGCCCTTCCTGGTCGCGCTTACCCACGCGGACCTGCCGCTCGACCCTGAAAAGGCCCGTGCCTTCGGCCTCCCGGAATCGGGCGCCAAGGGTTCCGTTCCGCCTTTCGCCGTACCGGTAAAGCGTGTCGACGGCCGCTCGGGGGCGGGCGCCGCCGAACTTCGGACGGCCATCGCCGCGCTTGCGGATGGAGGCGTCGTCGAACCCGGCCCCTTGGAGGGGGTCGCGCGGGAAGGCGACCATTTCCTTTTGGTGGCGCCCATCGATCTGGCCGCGCCCAAGGGCCGCCTCATCCAGCCCCAAACGGAGACGATCCGCGACGCGCTGGACCGCGACTGTATGGTCACCGTGGTGAAGGAGCGCGAATTGTACGACGCCTACCGTTCGTTCAAGGCAAGGCCGCGCCTGGTCATCACCGACAGCCAGGCCTTTTCGAAGGTCGCCGCCGATATCCCGGAGGATCAGCCGCTGACCAGTTTTTCCATCCTCTTCGCGCGGAAAAAGGGGGAGCTGGACGCGTTCCTCTCCGGTCTGGACGCCTTATCCCGTTTTCCCGTCGACGGCCGGGTCTTCGTGATGGAAGCATGCTCCCATCACCGCGGGGCCGACGACATCGCCTCGGTCAAAATCCCCCGGCTTTTTTCCCGGATGGTGACGCCGACCGCGCGGCTGGAGACCGTACGCAAAATCCCCGACGATTTATGCGCGTCGGATCTGGTAATCCATTGCGCGGCGTGCATGATGACCGGAAATTCGCTGAAGGCCCGCATGGAGAAATTTCGCGCGGCGGGCGTGCCGGTGACCAACTACGGCCTGTTCATGGCTTGGGCGAACGGCCTTCTGCCGCGCGCGATAGAGCCGTTTCCCGAGTTCGCGGGAGTACGCAAAGAAGCTCTGAGCCGGGAACTATAGATTTCCCCCCGCGGATCCGACCAGGAGGCTTTCCCCCGGCGTTCGGTAAACGGGCTTTCAGGAACTCATGAAATCTTCAATAAGCGCGCAGGTCCTTTCGAGGGCATCATCCTGACGCATCCTTTCGGAATAGGATCGGCAACGATCCAGGACTTCCGGCGACGCGATCAAGGCGTTCAGTTCCTTCGCGAGCGAAACGGCGTTGAATTTCTTCGGAAGCAGGGATGCGCCAATTCCGAGCTTTTCCACGCGGGCGGCGTTATCGGGCTGATCATGAGCCATGGGTCGAATGACTTGCGGGATACCCGCGGCGATCGCCTGCGCGGTGGTGCCGATGCCTCCGTGGTGAACCAGGGCAACGGCCCGCGGAAGTATTTTGCTGAAGGGCAAATAATTGAAATGGCGAATATTATCCGGAAGGTTTTTCGGCAATTGTTCGGGATGCTGCGTAAGCAGGATGCCGCGTCGTCCCGATAAACGGCACGCGGCGATACAATCCTCGAAGAATTTGTCGGCGTGTTTCATGGCGGTACCCGGCGTGAATATCACGGGGGGCGCGCCCGCGCCAAGGAAATCCTCCAGACCTTCGGGAATGGATTCATTCTCGTCTTTCCTATCGTACGAAATGAAACCGGTGAGTTTTGTCCGCGGAGGCCAATCGCTTTGGGATGGGGCGAACCAATCGGGAAACAGGCATAGGTTGCTTTGCGGGGAGTGCATCCAGCGGTCGAAAATTTTCTTGACGGGCGGCAGGCCAAGACTTCGGCGGAAGCGATTGATCTCCGGCGCGAACAGTTTATCCAGCACCAGGATGTCGATGAGGCCGAATAGGGCTTTTTTCGCGAAAGGGGGTACCCATGCGGGCAATAACGGAAATTCATGAATACTACGAAATACCGCGGGCTGCAAATGGATGGTGATAAAAGGAAATCCCAACTTTTCATGGGCCATATGCGCGGCGAAGAACTGTCCTTGGGCGGCCAGAATCGTTTCGGACGGATCAAAGCCGGAAATTATCCGATATGCCGGCTCCATGATCGGGAAAACCACCTGTTCTACGAAGACGCTGAACCCCTTGGAGGGGTCCCATAAATCTGGATTGTCGATGATGGCCCGGTAGTCCTCGGTACTGCCGAGCCCATAAAATTCCAAACCCGCGCCTCGCGCCTGGGATTCAAAATACCGGCTTGTGATCAATGCGACGCGATACCCCCGTTCGAGCAACCTTCGTCCAATGCCGATAAACGGATTGACGTCTCCCGCGCTTCCGATGGTACAGAGCAGGATGGTTTTTTTCGTTCCTTTATTCATGTTCCCGCCTCGCTCCCCAGGTAACTGAATCGTATGCCGCCGTCAGGTCAAAGGTTCCATAAATCGAAAAGAGAGCGAAAACCGGCAGTCTTTTTTGTTCCATGGTTCCTCCGGTATCCATTATAGTCCGGTGCTCACGGATAGTCAGAGTCAAATCCGATCATCGCCGGGGCAGGAAAGGGAAACCGGCCTTCCCCGGCAGCCCCAGCTTCAGCGGCGTCGCGTCGGGCTTGATCGCCGCGTCCGCGTTGGCCTTTGCGTGCGCCAGCTACCAGATCCGAACCGACAGCCTTCCCGTAGTTCCCGCCGAAGTTGCGAAGCTCCAAGGGAAAAGCGTCGCGGTCCAACCCGTTGAGATCTCATTCGGCTCCAGCCGTTTCGCGATCGACCTGCGGGACCTCAAACTGACTGTCAACGGCCAGGAAGTCCAGCTTCAAACCAGGTTCATAGACGAGTTCGATGACATGACACTCGGCCATGTCGGTCTCCTGGACGTCAATATTTTTGCGAAGACGAAGGTGGACGCAGCCAAGCTGAGCGAATTCGGCGGGGATTTACTCGTGAATGCGATGGAAGGAAAACACGACTACCACCTGCCCTTTTTCAAAGGCCTGGGAGAGTCCAATATGGGCCAACTCTCCAACCGACCCTACTCCCAGGATCGGTCCGTGAATCCTCCCGAAGACGCTTACGGGGCGACCACGGGTCCGGCGACCGTCTATTCGTCGGCGGTGCTCCTTGCGCCCGGCCAAGCGCCCGAGGGCTCCGATCTCATCCTCAAGACGGAAATATCACTCTCCAACGAGATCGTCCAGGTCATCAGCAATACGAGCACCATGACTGTTGGCTCAAGCGGCATGCCCGCGAAGGCCGACGACTATTTCCTGTCCATCTTCGGCAGTCTCCTGTTCACCCTTGCGGACGCCAAGACCGGCCAGGTCTACGTCACCGAAAAATCGAAGAGCGAGTGGAGCATGAAACCCGTGCTGGTCCGGAACATCAAGCTGCCGGTCAACAAGGGCGACGCGGCAGCATTCGCCAAATACTTCAGGACCGTGGACCTGCAGCCCTACGCGCAAGAAGCGGTACAGGCGGCGCTTGAATCCATGCTTCCGCTGGTGGATTCGTTCTACGTCAATACCTTCCATTCGGTGAAAGTCGAGAAGAAATAAGTCTTTGCCCCGCAGCCCGGGGGAAGGCTCCGAAACGGTAAACCTGCCGTTCCCCTACAACCCCAGCTCCATCTGCCGCTCTTCGGAACCCAGCACGGCCGTCCGCAGGCGCGCGGCGTCCCAGCGGGCGGCGAGGAAGAGGGATTCGGCGAACGGCAGGAGCTGGGAGGTCAGGTAGTGGTTCCGGTCCAGGGGCGAAGACGGAGAAGCGGCGCTCTCGGCGCCCGAGCTGGTCCAGACGTACTCGACGACGCCGCGGCGCCCCTTCCAGCCGAGGGCGCGGGCGACCTTGACCTGGGGAGGCACGGAGGAGAGGTAGGCTTCGGGAGGGCGGACGAGGCGCCGGCGGTAGACGAGTTCTGCGTCCAGGCTGCCGGAATGCAGTTCGCGCGCGCGGCCGCGCAGGAATTCGAGGGTTTCGGCCTCCCCCGCTCCGCCGAAGACCAGGGCCAGGAGTTCCAGTTGCAGGCGGCGCGCGAAGGGCGTGGAATCGCTGCGGACGGCCTCCATCCCCTTCACCTCCACGGCGCTTCCCCCGTCCGCATCCAGCAGGAGCCCCGCGTACCCTTTTGCGCGGCCCCTGGAGGAACCGTCGGCGGCGAGGGCGCGGATCGGCGGGATCAGGAAGCGACGGTAGGCCTTCTCGAAGCGGAGGCTCAGGAAGGAAGGCAGGTCGTATTCCGCGCGGATCGCAGCCGAGAGGTCTTCGTTGAGCGCGGAGGCGAGGCTGCCGCAGGACAGGTCGAAGCCCCGCAGGTCGGTTCCGTCCACGGGGTCCTCCGCACGCGACGGCACGCGCCCAAGCTCCACGAAGAGGGAATCGGTATCGCCGTACAGTACGCGGTAGCCGCGGGAGACGAACCAGTCGCGGGAAAACAGCAGCCACTTGCGGGCGAAGGAAGTGATCGCTCCCGCGAGTTCCGTCTTCCCGTAGCGGCAGGTCGGCGTGCCGAGGCAACCGTAGAAGGAGTTCATCAGGATCTTGAAGACGAATGCGGCGACTTCGTCCCCGGATTCCAGCGCGCGGGTCCGTTCGGCGAAGTACGAATCGATGAGGCGGGGCAGAGGCCCCCGATCCCGGACGAAGAGTGCGCCGTTGGGAGCGGCCAGCACGGGCCCCTCCCCCGCCGCCGCGCGCGCGCGGGTCCAGGGATCAACATTGAAGGTACGGATGATGCTCGGATACAGGCTGCGGAAGTCGAAAACCGCCACGTTGGCAAACAGGCCCGTGACCGCGTCCAGGACGGTGCCGCCCGCTGCGCCCGACACCGCGCGCGCCTCGGCTGCGGTCGGGCGGGGCGGCGGGGCGACGCCGAGGGCGCGGAGTTCAGCGGCGTAGGCCCGCTCGAAGCTCGCGACGCTGGTCCAGGCCTTGTCCAGGGACACCCCGGTCAGGGCGGCGCGCTCCACCGCCAGACGGAACAGGCCCGTCCTGTCCAGGATGCGCAGCACGAGCTCGCTGTCGGCAAGGCAGTAGGCGCCGAAGGAGGCGGGATCCTCCGCGTACAGGCGGTCCAGGGCGGCGATCTTTTCTTCGCCCGTTTCCTTCACGATCTTGCCCTCCCCCAGCACCGCGTTCGCGACCGTCTGCAGGGTAAAGTCCTCGTAGCGGACCGGACCGGCCCGGACTGCCCGCAGGGCATCGATTACCTGCCGGCCGGGTACGATGGCCGCGGCCGACCGGCGTCCTTCGCCGGGAAGGAAGCGGGCGTTCTCCAGCGATCGGCCGATCGCGAAGGGAACGCGCAGGGCGGCGAAGCGCTCCGCAAGATGAGGAATGTCGAAGTCAAGCACGTTCCAGCCCGTGATCGCATCCGGATCGGCGGTACGGAGGTCGGAGGCGAAGGCGGCCAGCAGGGACGCCTCGTCGTCGTGGTAGACGACGGGACTCCCGGCATCCTCGACCAGGGGCCGCCCCGGCGCCAGGACGCGGACGTTCCGGAATGGAACGCGCGATTCCGCGACGCCGCCATCCACGGCGAGGGAGACGGCGCGGATCGCGCCGGACTTCGTGTCCGTCTCGATATCGATGGAAGCGAGTACGAGCGGGGCGCGGAAGGCGGGATCGGCCGGACCGAGGACGGGATCGTCGAAGACGAGGTCTACGTTGCGACCCGGTCGGCAGGAACCTTCGATCAGGACCGGCCCCCGGATGCCCGCCTCGAGGAGGAAGGCATCCGCCTCCCTCGTATCCGCGTCGGGGCTCGGGATGTCCGCGGCGCGCAGGGCGGCGGCCGCGTCCCGCCTCTCGCCGAGACCGGCGAAACGGAGCCGGAGGAGACGCTGTCCGGGTTCGAACGAAGAAAGGCCGCTTTCCTCGATCGCGAAGCGCGGAAGGCCGGATCGGGATCCGAGTTCCGCCAAGGTCGATTCCGGCACCAGGAGGGAAGCGACGCTCCCGCGCGCCGCCGCGGCGAAGGAGCGTCCGTCCTCAAGCCGGCCGGCGAGCAGTATCCGGTTCCGCTTGTAGTCGGCGTATGCGTGGACGATGAATCCCCGGGGCATGCGAACATCCTAGCCGCGAGCCGTCGGAACAGCAAGCGCAGGCCGGGCGCGATGGACGGAACGGCGCTTTTGCGCTACAAGAATAGTGTCATGTTTGGCATCCCGCAGCTTTTCGCCCGTTTCAGGCTCAGCCCGCCTCAGGAAATCGATCCGGATTCCCTGAGGGAAGAACGTTGGGTCGCGAATTTCTCGCGGGAGAAGGCGCGCCGCTTCGCTCCGGAGAACGAGCCGTCCTACGAATCCTCCTTCGAGGAGAACAGGCTGGTCCTCCGGCTCCGCAAGCCCGATTGCCTGGCCTGGACGCTCGATCCGTTGTACCGCTACGCAGATTTCTCCGTCGAAGCCGGATTGCGCATCGACCGGACAGGAGGATACTGCGCCGCTGGCCTGCTGTTCCGTTACTCCGACCCGGGCGACTACTATTCGATCCTCGTATCCAACCGCGGCTTCTTCCGCTTGGACGCCGTATTCAACGGCAATCCGATGCCGCTCATCGGGTGGACCGAGTTGCCGGAAGGTTCGGACCGCCTCCCCGCGACCGTCCATCCCGCGGAGGCGACGCGGAACGGGGAGGCGGTCAGACTCCGCGTCATCGCCCGCTCCGACCGCTTTACGATCGTCATAGACGACGCCTGGGCCGCCGAGGTGATGGATTCGACGATAGGGGCAGGGCGCATCGCCTTCGCCGCCGCTTCCTACGAAGGGACGCGCGACGTCTCCGCCCGGCTGGATTCGTTCAGGATAGACTCGCGGCCTTTGGAGACGGAGGCCGCCCACCTGCGCTGGAACGCGCTGATCCGCGTCGACCCCGCCGCCCGATTCGCGCTCGCGCGGACCTTCTCCGCCATGGGCCAGCCCCTCTCCGCCCTGGTCCAGCTCAAACGCGCCTGGAAAAAACCCCCGGGCATCCTGGACGAAGAAAGCGGGGCGCGCCGGTCGTCCGCCGAACTCCTGCTCGCCGCTTCGTGCGCGATCAGGCTCGGCCTGCTGGAGGAGGCGGAAGACTACTTGGACCGCTGCGTGGAGATCGATCCCGATGCCGAGGATGCCCGCCGGGCGACGGCCGAGAAGGCTAAAATCCTGTACATGGGCAACCGTTTCGCCGAACTGCGAGACCATGCGCTGGAAGCCGTCGTCCTCTTTCCCGCGGACTCGACGCTCCGCACCCTGCTGGGTCATGCGCTCTGGAATCTCGGCTCGTACGCCGCGGCCGCGCGGGAGTACGACGCCGCCCTCGAACTGGAACCATCCAACGGATTGATAGCCCAGAACGCCGGTATGGCCTGGGAGAAGGTCGGGAATCCCGACGCCGCCTTCAGGCGTTACCTCACCGCCGGCCGCGCCTTCCTCGCCTCCGAGTCCTATGACGATCTGGCTCTCGTGATCCCCCGTCTTGCCCAACTACGGCCGAAGGACGCCGCCGCCCGCGCCCTCGCCGGCAAGCGTTATTTCGCCCTGGGGGATTTCGCGCGCGCGTCGGAAGAACTCGCGGAAGCCGACGCCCTCCGCGCGCTTAACGCCGAAGGCAAGCCCGACGCGGCGGTGCCTTTCCTCCGCGGCCTGGCGCTCGCCAAGACCGGCAAGCGGGCGCAAGCCCTCCCCTTCCTGGAGCGCGCCGCCGCGCTGGAAGAAAGCTACGCTCCCTTCCGATTCAGGCTGGCCGAGACCCGCTTCCTCTCCAATGCCGATCCCCTGGATCCGCGCATGGTCGCCGACCTCCGAGCGGCGCTCGCCGCGGCTCCCGCCGACGGCTGGATCCTCAATTTCGCCGCCCAGGTGGCGCTCGCCCGCGGAGACCTGGACGAGGCTTCCCGGCACCTTGCCAAGGCTGACGCGGCGCTCGGCAATCAAGCGGCGGTCCTCGTGAACCGCGCCGAACTCGCCTTCCTGCGCGGAGACGCGGAAGCCGCCCTGGCGCTCGTAAGCGCGGATTCCGCCGCTGTCGCTGCCGCCGCCGGTGCCGGCGCCGCCGTCGCCAATGAGCGCGGCAATATCCTCGTCAGGCTCGGCCGCTACGAAGAAGCCGACGAAGCCTACAAGACCGCGGTGAAGGCCGCCGGTGACGAGGCCGAATACCTGCGCAACCGCGCCTCCTGCCTCATCGAGCTTTCGCGCTACGGGGAGGCCGACGAGCTGCTCTCCATGGCTTTCGACCGTGATCCCTCCTCCTGCCGCACCCTGGAGCTGACCGCCTACGTCGCCGTCAAGAAGGGGGAGCTGCCGCGGGCCGAGGCCGCCTGCAGGGTGGGCCTGGAACTGAGGGCCGACGACCCGGGACTGCTGGCGTCGCTCGCATGGGTATATTTGGCCATGGGACGCTGGAACGGGGCGGAAGACGCCGTCGCCCGCCTGGAACGCGCCTCCAGGGAAGGCGGGCCCGTCGCGGCGAGCGCGGCCGAGCTGCGCAAGCACCTCACGGAAGCCACCACCCGCCTGGTTTCCTGCGCGACCTGCGAAAGATCCTGGCGCGTGCCCAAGGACGCCCCGCCCATCGGAGCGCTCAGGCTCGTCGCCGAACCTCCCGACGAACTTCCGGCGGGCACCTGTCCCGTGTGCCTGAAGACCTGGTGCATCGGCTGCGCGAAGGCTTCCGTCAAGGAAGGACGTTTCCTCTGCCCGACCTGCGGGGAGCGCCTGAAGCTCCTGGACGAAGGGCTGAAGAAGCTGCTGGCGGACTGGTCGGAGACCGCCGCGCATTGAACGGAACAGAAGGCTAGATGCTGATTTCCCTGTCCCCGGTGACCTTGTTGAAGATGAGCAGGGAAACCACCGTCAAAACCGTCAATATCGTGGACAGTGCCGCGGCGATACCGTAGTTGCCCCGGATGATCTGCGTATAGATCTCGACGGTCAGCGTCTTCGTCCTACCCACGTAAAGCAGGATGGCCGTGGACAATTCGCTTATCATCGTCACCCAGCTCAGGATAGCGCCGGAGATTATGCCGGCGGCCATCATCGGCATGGTGATCTTGTAGAAAGCGTTCAGCTTGGAGCTTCCGAGGCTCAGGGCGGCTTCCTCCATGCTGAGCGGGATCTGCTGCAGGACCGCCACGCTGGAGCGGATCGTGTAGGGCAGACGCCGCAGGACCAGACCGATGATCATGATCAGCATGGTGCCGCTCAGGAGCAGGGGACGCTTGTTGAACGCGATCAGCAGCGTGATGCCGACCACCGATCCGGGGACGATGTACGGCACCATGGACACCGAGTCGGCTATGCTGGTGAAGATGTTGCGCCTGCGCACCGTTATGTAGGCGATAAGCGCGGCCAGGAAGACGATCACGATCAGCGACAGGCCGGGAATCACCAGGGTATTGGAAATCGCCCTTCCCACCTTGCCGAAGGCATCGGCATAACTGTTGAAGGAATATCCCGGGGCGAAGGTGGTGCCGTTCACGTTCTTGAAGGAGGTATAGATGATATACGCCTGGGGCATGATGGAAAGCCCGACCAATACATAGGTGTACAAGTGGATGAAGAACCGGGTGGCGCCTTTGGCCTCCACCGGACGGATCTTGTTCATGGAGTTCATGGTGAAGGACTTCCGGGTGGAGAGGTAACGCTGGAAGATGAAAATGAAGGTCGTGATGATTATCGCGATGATGGATATGGCGGCGGCGAAGCCGTCGTCTCCGCCCATTTCGCTGATGAACTCGTTGAAGATGGTCACGGGGAAGGTCCGGAAGCCTTCGCCAATCAGCATGGGCGTCCCGAAGTCCGCAAGGGAATTCATGAAGATCAGCAGGCCGCCCGCGAACAGGGTGGGAAGGATCAGGGGAACGATGATGAGGAAAAAGCGCCTGATGCCGGAACAGCCAAGGTTTTCGCTCGCTTCCAGCAGGGAATTGTCGACATTCTTGAGGGCGCCCGAGATGTACAGGAAAATGAGCGGATAGAGCTGCAGGGTAAGGACGACGAGGATGCCCCCGAAACCGTAGATGCTGGGTATCTTGATCCCCAGCGAATTATGGAAAAAGAGGGTAATGACTCCGCTTCGACCCATCAGGAGTATCCATGAATAGGCGCCGATGAAGGGAGCCGACATGGAAGAAATAATGATCAGTATCCGTATGAAGCCCTTGCCCCGGATCCTGAAGCGGGCGAAGAAATACGCCAGGGGCGTGCCCAGCATCACCGTCAGCAGGGTCACGCAGATGGTCACCCTGAAGCTGTTCAGCAGGGTATTGTAATAATAGGGCTTGCTGAAAAACCGGACGAAGTACGCCAGGGTGAACCTGCCGGTTTCCTTGTCCATCACCGCCTGGACGAGCAGGTTCAGCAAGGGATAGACCAGGAAGAGCCCGTAAAAGCCCAGGACGAAGAGGGTGACGAGGCTCCAAATGTCGAGCGCGGCTTTGGACTTCCGTTCAGTTCGCATAGGCCAGATTCCGCTTTCCGTCTTTCGAGAACACGTTGAGCTTGTCGGTCCTGATCTGAAGGCGAACGGAATCGCCCGCCTTGTACATGCTGTCCATGGAAGACTCGTGGATGATCTCGATCAGCTGCTTGTTCGGCAGGGATACCAGGTAGTGGGTGTTCAGACCCAGGAAAATGGAGTCCGCGATGGTGCCCCTTATTCCCGACGATCCCCCCGACGGGGAACTCGACTCTTCCCGCGACATCTGGAAGTCTTCCGGCCGTACGGAAAGAACCACCGGCGTATCCGTCGAGCAATTCAGCCGGTCCAGTCCGAATTCGAACGAATCCATACGGATCTTTCCGGTGGCTGCGCTGTATTCGGCATCGATCAGGTTCGTGCGGCCGATGAAGGTCGCCACGAAGATATTGGCCGGCCGGTGGTAGATTTCCGGGGGAGTCCCCACGTGCTGGATGACGCCGTCCTTCATCACCGCGATCCGGTCGGAAATGGCCATGGCCTCTTCCTGGTCATGGGTCACGTAGATGGTCGTGATGCCCACCTTCCTCTGCAGATCGCGGATCACCTGCCGCATCTCCAGGCGCAGTTTGGCGTCCAAGTTGGACAGCGGCTCGTCCATGAGGAGAAGGTCGGGCTTGATGACCAAGGCGCGGGCCAGGGCCACCCGCTGCTGCTGGCCGCCCGAAAGGCGCTCGGGCATCCGGTCCTTGAACTCGCGGATCTTCATTAGTCCCAGGAATTCGTCGGTCAGGGCTTCGATCTCTTCCTTGGGCAATTTCCTGTTGCGGAGACCGAATTCCACGTTCTGCCTGACGGTGTAGTGGGGAAAAATGGCGTAGTTCTGGAACACCATCCCGATGTTCCGCTTGCTGACGTCCATATCGTTGATGCGCTTGTCGTCGAAGAGGAAATCTCCGCCTTCGATGGTATTGAACCCGGCGATCATCCGCAACAAGGTCGTCTTCCCGCAGCCCGAAGGCCCGAGCAGGGTGAAGAACTCCTTGTCCCGGATGTCGATGGACAGGTCCGAAATAATCGTGTTCGCTCCGTACTTCTTTACCGCATTCCTGATGGAAATGTTGACACTCATATTCCGGACCCGCCTTCCTACTTCTTGATGTCCGTGAAGATATCCTTGAACCGGTTCTGGATCGCGACCTTGTTCTTCTGGACGTAATCCATGTCTTCCTTGATCAGCTTGATGTCCTTGATGTTGACCATGTACGACGGGGTGGCGACGTTGGCCATCACCGGCCGGTTTGTGACCGCCGTTCCGTACACGTTCTGGATCTCGGGGGACGTGATGTGGTCGATGAAGCGCCTGGCGTTGACCAGGTTCGGGGCTCCCTTCACGATGGCCGAACCGGCCGGAAGGTAGACGACGCCTTCTTCCATATAGACCACCTTCACGTCGGCTCCGTCGCGCACCAGCTGCACGGCGGGATCCTCGTAGGAAAGCCCGACGGTGTATTCGCCGTCGCGTACGCCCTTCCACACCGCGCTGGAACTGTCGATGACCACCGTGTTGGCGAAGAGGGCCTTCACGAAATCCCAGGCCTCCTGGCTCTCGTAGTCGCCCTTTCCGATCGCGGCGAGCATGTTGGTCAGGTGGGCGTAGGCGCTGGAGGAAGCCGTCGGGTTGGCCGAGACGATCTTTCCCTTCAAGGCGGGATTCAGCAGGTCCTTGTAACCCCTGATCTGGATATCCCCGATGAGCCTCTTGTTGACCAGCAACAGGCTGCCGTCCAACACGTTTGAGGTGATGTACCCCGTATCGTTCCGATAGATGTCGATAAGCTTGTCGTTGTTGACCGAGGTGTAGGGCTGGAACAGGTCCTTGTTGGTCTGGAACGTGGCGTAGGCCCCGCCGAAGACGACGTCGGCGTACGGGGACCCCGCTTCGCCCTGGATCCTCTTGAACAGCTCTCCGGTTCCCGCGGAAATCACCTCGACCTTCACGTTGTACAGCTTCTCGAAGGCGGGGATGGTCGACTTGAGCAGGCCGTCGCTGTTCGGGGAATAGACGACAAGCTTGTCGGTCGCCACGGGCTCGGCGCCCGCCTCTTCCTGCTTTCCTTCCGCGAACAGGGAAACCGCCGAAATCAATAAAACGAGCGCAATAATGGAACGTTTCATGCTTTTCTCCTTCTTATACACCTTTGGACTTAATGGCCGGGTTGTCAAGAAGTTTCGATCAGGCACTAAACCCAGGGAAAAAACCCAGGTACAAAACCGGTGCGCCGGAAGGCCCGCGGAGCCCCGGGAATGCCGTAAAATCACACTTTGGTGTAATAAAAATAATGCCGCCGGGTAATTTATTTCGGAGAAAATGGTAATTGCCAATTGCGGTTTTCGACCTCACTATGAAAAAGTGCGATTTCGCCGAAGCCGACAGGAGATCACGATGACGAAGATCAATCCGTTAAATACCATGGTCAAGCAAGCGGGAGTATTTTGGGCGCTCGTGGCGCTGCTTATTCTTGCGTCGCTGATTTCGCCGCATTTTCTGCAGTTCACGAATCTGGTGAACGTATTAAGGCAGATTTCCATCACGGGTATAATAAGCATCGGCATGACGTTCGTCATACTGACTTCGGGTATCGACCTTTCGGTCGGATCGATCGTCGGAAGCGTATCGGTCGTCAGCGCGCTTATCCTGAAATCCGGCGGATCGGTCGGCGTGATAGTGCCGACGGCGCTCCTCATCGGCGCAGCGTTAGGCGCGGTGAACGGGCTGGGTATCACCATCGGCAAAATTCCCCCGTTCATCATGACCCTCGGGACCATGGTCGCGGCGCGGGGCATAGCGATGATCCTGGCCAACGGATCGCCGATCGGATGGAGCAATACCGGGACCGACTTTTCCTGGCTCGGATCAGGTAGCTTTCTCCATTTGCCCTCGCCCGTCTGGGTGTTCGCCCTGATATTCATCATCGCCGCATTGGTCCTGAAATACACGACCTTCGGCAGATACGTTTATGCGATCGGCGACAGCCGGGAAGCCGCCTTCCTCAGCGGGATCAACGTAAGAAAAGTCGAGCTCATCACTTACGTCATCAATGGCGTGTTATCGGCGCTTGCCGCCCTCGTGTACGTATCCCGGCTGGACGTCGGCGAGCCGACCCACGGAACGGGCGTCGAACTCGATGCGATCGCGATAGTGATCATCGGAGGCACGAGCACCTTCGGCGGAGAAGGAGGCGTGAAAGGCACTTTGATCGGCGCCGCGATCATCATGGTGCTCGCCAACTTGCTGAACCTGCTGGGAGTATCTCCCTTTATCCAGCAGATAGTGAAAGGGGTGATAATCATCAGCGCGGTACTTATCGAGCGGCAGAGAAAACACTGAACGCGATTGAGGGAAATGACGGATTTGAAAGGAGGTTCCAAGCGGGAATGAGCGGAACATGCTGAAAGCAGGCGGGAATTGCGGGGTCAGCGTAAGCGCTGAAATATCACAGGAACTTGAAGGAGATAAGGGATGAAGGCAATCAAGGTTCTCATGATTCTTTTCGTAATGGCGGCGGTCTCGGCGGGTTCCGCTTTCGCCGCGGGTTCCGCGGAGAAGAAATTCGTGGTCGGGTTTTCCCAAGCCACGATGAACCACCCCCATCGGGTCGCTATGGTGGAAGTCAACAGAAAATGGGCTGAAGCGAATTGCCCCGACGTCGAATTGATCATCACCGACGGACAGAACAACGCCACCAAACAGGTATCCGACGTGGAAGACTTATTGGCGAGAAAAATCGATCTGCTGATTATTTCCCCGATCACGGAAGAGGCGCTGACCAGCGTCGTCAAGCGGGCGATGGATACCGGGGTAAAAGTGGTCACGCTCGACAGGCGCGTCAATACTCCCGTCACCTGCCACGTGGGAGCGGAGAATAAGCCGATCGGCACTTTCATCGCGAAATTCATAAACGAGAAACTCGACGGGAAAGGCAACATCATAGAAATCCAGGGAACGGCAGGCGCTTCGGCGACTATCGATCGCCATGACAGCTTCACCAGCGAAGTGAGCAAGTACCCCGGATTGAAGGTGGCAGGAACCCAGTACTGCGACTACATGAGGGAGAATGCGATGAAATACATGGAGGACATGCTTCAGCGATTCGGGCCCGGCCAGATCCAGGCCGTTTACGCCCATAACGACGAAGAGGCGCTCGGCGCCATCAAGGCCCTGGAAGCCGCCGATCGGCTCAAGGAAGTCCTCGTTTGCGGCGTCGACGGCGAGGAACTTTCCATCCAGGCCATCAAGGCGGGAAAGCAGGCCATGACCGTTACCTATCCCTACTGCGCCCCGGAAGGAATTCAAACCGCTTACAAGATCCTGAAAGGCGAAAAGGTGGCTTCCGTTATCGTACTTGAAAACAAACCCATTGACATGAGTAACGTGGATCAATGGCTGGGCAAGGGATTCTAGAGGGTCATTCAGCGCAGCCTTCCCGGGTTCGATTCCGGGAAGGCTCCCGGCTGGTATTTAGGCAAAATCAAAACACAGCGATTCGAGTCCGGAAGTTTCATCGGCCGTCATCATTCAATTTCGGATTATGCCCTACATGGAGCGACAGAATGGAAACCATGCTAGAAATGAAATGCATCTCTAAAACATTCCCGGGCGTCAAAGCCTTGGACGATGTGGCTTTCATCGCAAAAAGGGGCGAGATCCACGGCCTCGTCGGCGAGAACGGCGCCGGAAAGTCGACGCTCATGAAAATATTGGCAGGCGCCTGTCTTTCCGATACCGGGTCGATAAAAATCGAAGGAGAATTGATAAAAGACATCTCCCCGCATCATATGATAAAGAAAGGCGTGGCGGTCATTTACCAGGAATTGATGCTCTCCCCTCATATGACCGTCGCGGAAAATATTTTCCTTGGAGCTTTCCCGTTGACGACGATAGGTCTGATCGATTACGAGCTCATGAAAAAAGAGACGATACGGGTTTGCGGGCAACTCGGCCTTGACCTGGCTCCGGAAGCCGTAGTCAAGGATCTCAGCGTCGCGAAACGCCAGATGGTGGAGATCGCGAAAGCCCTGTCACGCGACGCGAAAATAATCGTTCTTGACGAACCGACGGCCGTACTCGGCGAGAGCGAACTCAAAATCATGTTCGGAGTGGTACGGAAGCTCGCCAAAGAAGGCGTGACCTTCATCTACATATCTCATCGATTGAAGGAAGTATTCGAGCTCGTCGATACGGTTACTATCATGAAAGACGGCAGAATCGTGATAACCGGCAACATAAAAGAATTCGACATGGGAAAAATGATCAAGTACATGGTCGGCAGGGAGATGTCGAATATTTATCCGAAGCGGGACAGCCGTATAGGGAAGGTGGTCCTGAACGTCAAGGGTATTACCAGGAAAGGCAGCTTCAAGGATATCAATTTCAGTCTCCATGAAGGAGAGATATTGGCGATCTCCGGGCTGGCGGGATCCGGAAGGACCGAAATACTCAGGGCCATCATAGGCGCCGATCCTATCGATTCCGGAGAGATCGAGGCATTCGGGAAAACATTTACGCCCAAGGCGCCGAAGGATTCGATCAAGCGCGGTTTGGGCATCATTCCCGAGGACAGGAAAATCGCAGGCTTATTCATGAGGCAATCTATCTTATTCAATATTTCCATAACGATGTTCAAAGATATCCTTAAGATCGGGTTCATCGACTTGAAACGAGAAAGGGAAAAGGCGGCTTCGCTGATTCGCGATATCAGAATAAAAACGGATAGTCCCGATAAAACAGTGAGGGACCTGAGCGGCGGGAATCAGCAGAAAGTCATTCTGGCCAAATGGCTGAACGCAAAATGCAAAATATTGCTCGTTGATGAACCGACGAGGGGAGTCGACGTCGGAGCCAAATTCGAAATCTATAGTCTCCTCGGCGATTTGATCAAAGAGGGGGCAGCCATCATCATGGTATCCTCCGAATTGCCCGAAGTCCTCGGATTCAGCGATCGGATAATCGTAATGTGGCAGGGCAATATGATGGCCGAACTCGATTCGAAGCGAGCGACCGAAGAGCAGATCCTCCAGTACGCCACCGGCATGAAAAGGGAAACAGCGACCTTGGAACAAACACGGAATCCGGTATAGCGACAGCGGATGATCCGCTTAGTTCTTGATGTATTTCAGGATCGCGTTCAGCAGTTCCCTTTTGCTGTTCACTTTTATTTTTTGATAAATATTGCTGACATGTTTCTTGACCGTATTTAACGACAGGAATAGTTGATCGCAGATTTCTTTGTAGCTTTTCCCGTCGATGAGCAGCAACAACACTTCGTTCTCCCTGCGGGAAATATCATAGTTGGCGCAGAATGAATCGAGCGAACCGTACTTCGGCAATTCGTTCTTGATGATCATGGAAATCCGCAAGTCATCTTCCATGTAATTCTTCGCGGCTTCGCTCAATTTATCCTTTCCGTTCTGCATCACCGTAACGGTGTCGGCTATCCTCAAGATATCCTTCAACCTGTGCCCGACATATACGATCGTGATCCCCTTGTTTCCATACGCCTGCAGCAAGTCCAATAAATCATCGATTTCTTCTTCGGTAAGAACGGAAATAATATCTTCCAATACCCAAATACCGCTGTTTTTAATAAGGTTCCGCCCGATCGCGAGCTTTTGTTTTTCGAATAGGCTGAGTTCGAAAATCCTTCCACGCTTTTTGAAATCCAGATTCAGATCAGCGATGATTCTTTCGGCTTCTTTCTGGCACCGTTTTTGATCAATGAAACCGAAACGGTTGTACTCATTGCCGAGGAAAAGGTTTTGGGTGATGCTCATGGATTTACAGAAAAAAGGTTTCTGGTAGATAACACCGATTCCCGCTTCTTCGCTGTCTTTGATGGAATTGAAGATCTTCCTGTTTCCGTTGATGAGAATGTCGCCGCTGTATGATTCGTGCGGATATATACCGCACAGGACTTTGATCATCGCCGAAATGCTCTCGTGATTATCGGAAACGACCGCGTGGATATCGCCTTGTTTCACCTGCAGGGAGAAAGCGTTCAATACTCTGATATCATTCGTTTGTTTCGTTATTTCCCTCATCTCGAGAATGCTATTCTTCATGGCCTTCCCATACCGGGGATTTCGGATTGAAATTTGATCGACGGGGGAGGCGCGAAGGTGTTCGGCAAATGATCGAAGTCGAATAAACCAATTGATCCTTCCCTCATTCCGCAAAAAAGCAGATTAATACCGGAAGCCCGGGCTGTCAATCGAAAATATTCGACCAAGATCGCTATCGCCGCAACCGGTTGAGAATATAGCCTCGTCGCTGCGGCGATACGGAACGCGGGAGTTTACGCCCCGCCCTTTTTCTCGATCTTGGCCCAGGTATCCCGGAGGGACACGGCGCGATTAAAGACCGGCTTGCCGCCGGCATCGTCGGAGTCCCGCACGAAGTAGCCGACCCGCTCGAACTGGAACCGCGCGCCCGGCGCGGCGGAAGCGAGGCTGCTTTCGCCTACGGCGCCGTCCACGATCTGCAGGGAATCGGGGTTGAGGTTTTCCATGAATGAATGGCCGCTCTCCACGTCCATGGGACGTTCCACAGAAAAGAGGTAATCGTACAGGCGGGCCTGCAAGGGGACGAAGCTCTCCGCGGATACCCAGTGGATGGTGCCCTTCACCTTCTTGTTGTCGGGAGCGTTGCCGCCCTTGGTCTCCGGATCGCAGGTGCAGCGCACCGCCGTGATTTCGCCCGTGGCGGGATCCTTGTCGAAGCCGGTACAGGTCACGATGTAGGCGTAACGCAGGCGGACGGAGTTGCCGGGAAAGAGACGGAAATATTTGGGCGGCGGAATCTCCTGGAAATCGTCCCGCTCAATCCAGAGCTCGCGGGTGAAGGCGACCTTGCGGGTGCCCGCGGAGGGATCCTCGGGATTGTTGACCGCGTCCAGCTCTTCGACCCTGCCCTCCGGCCAGTTCTCCACGATGAGCTTCAGCGGCTTCAGGACAGCCATTACGCGATCGGCCTTCTTGTTCAGGTCCTCCCGGAGGCAGTGCTCCAGCAGGGCGACGTCCACCATGCTGTCGGTCTTGGCCACGCCGATGCGCGACATGAAGTCGCGGATGGATTCGGGGGTGTAGCCGCGGCGGCGGAGACCGGAGATGGTCGGCATGCGCGGATCGTCCCAGCCGGACACGCGCTTCTCGTTCACGAGCTGCAACAGCCAGCGCTTGGAAAGCACGGTCCGCGAAACGTTCAGGCGGGCGAATTCGATCTGGCGGCTCGGAAACACCTCCGCCTGTTGTATGAACCAGTCGTACAGGGGACGGTGGATCTCGTATTCCAGGGAGCAGAGCGAATGGGTGATGCCCTCCTTCGCGTCGGACAGGGGATGTTGGAAGTCGTACATGGGATAGATGCACCAGGCGTCGCCCACGCGGTAGTGGGGCATGCGCCGCAGGCGGTACATTACGGGGTCCCGCATCACGAGGTTCGGGTGGGCCATGTCGATCTTGGCCCGAAGGGTCCTGGCCCCGTCGGGAAACTCGCCCGCGCGCATCCGCGCGAAGAGGTCCAGGTTTTCTTCGACCGACCTGTCCCTCCAAGGGCTGTTCTTTCCGGGCGGGGTGTCGGTGATGTTGTGCTTGTCGGCGACCGCGGTGCCGCGGTACACGCGCATTTCCTCATCGCTCAGGTCGTCGACGTAGGCAACGCCCTTCCGGATGAGCTTGAGCGCCAACTCGTACAGGTACTCGTAGTAGTCGGAGGCATAATACTCCCGGTCTTCCCAGTCGTAGCCGAGCCATTTCACGTCCCGCTTGATCGCCTCCACATAGGAAAGGTCTTCCTTTTCGGGATTCGTGTCGTCGAAACGGAGGTTGCACTTTCCTTTGAATTGGGAGGCGACGCCGAAGACGACGCTGATGGCCTTGGCGTGTCCGATATGGAGCCAGCCGTTGGGCTCGGGCGGAAAACGCGTGTGCACGTACGAGAAGCGGCCGGATTGCAGGTCCTCGGCGACGAAGTCGCGGATGAAGTCGGACGGATTGGTTTCGGCGGCTGGGGCGGGGGCGGGGGCGGGGGCGGGGGCGGCGGATGCATCGCTCATGGTGGTTCTCCTTCCGCGCTTCAGAGGCGCGGCGTTCCCACTATGCCGCGCGGGGGAAGGCAGGGTCAAGGAGAGGCGGAAAATACGGAAGGAGAAAGAAGGGAAGCCGGTAGCCGGCAGTTCCGTGCCCGCGATGTCTTCTCTTCCTACTGGCTACCGCTTTCAGTATCCTCCTCCCCCCCCTCCTCCGGATCGGGAGCCTTCAAGCGGTAGCCGACTCCGGATTCGGTCGTCAGAAGCGTCGGCCGGGAAGGATCCGCCTCTATCTTTTTGCGCAGGGCGTTTACGTAAACACGGAGATTGCCTCCCTCGGCTGGCCCGGAGGGTCCCCACACTTCTTTCAGTAGCATGTCCCGCGTCACGATCTTGCCGGCCTCACGGGCCAGTGCGGACAGGACCGCATTTTCCGTCGGGGTGAGCCTCAACCTCTCGCCGTCGACGAAGGCTTCGCGGGTGCCCGTCTCGAAACGCAGGCGTCCGGAGCGGTAGGTGGTTGAAACGCCGGAGGCCCGCCGGCGGTGCACCGCCTGTATCCGGGAGACGAGAACGTTGGTGTAGAAGGGTTTCGTCACGTAATCGTCCGCGCCCGCATCCAGAAGCGCGACGATGTCTTCCTCGGCGTCCCTCACGGAGACAACGATGACGGGCACGGTGCTCCATTCCCGGAGTCGGGCGAGGGCCGCCACCCCGGAAAGGTCCGGCAGGTTGAGATCCAGGAGGATGACGTCGGGTTTGTCCGCCCGGGCGGAGTCAAGCCCCTCCTCGGCGCAGGAGGCCGAGAATACTTCCCATCCCTTGCTTGCGAGCGCGATCTCGAGCAGGCGTCGTATCTGCGCTTCGTCGTCGATGACGAGGATTCTCATCAGGCCTCCTCTTCGACGCAACCGGGAAAACGGGCCTCGACCGTGAAAGTCCCTGTCCCCGAGTACGCCGAAATCGATCCGCCGTGGGCTTCCGCGATCCCCTTGCAGATCGCCAATCCGAGACCGAGGCCTCCCTTCGATCTGCCTTCGCTTTTCTTGAATTTTTCGAATAGGGTCGCCTCGCGTTCCCGGTCGACTCCGGGACCGGCGTCGACCACGCGGATGATGAGTTCCGCGCCTTCCTCCGCAAGCGCCAGTTCGACCGGCGCGCCGGGCCAGGAATATTTACCCGCATTCCGGAGGAGGTTCGCCACCATGCGGGAAACGAGGGCGCCGTCTAGGACGGCCGGACGCGGAACGGCAGGCAACCGGATCGAAAGGTCGCGGTCTCCGAGGGAAGAGCGCGACTCCTCGACGGCGGATTCAACGATATCGGCGGGATCGGTCGCTTCGCGTTTCAACTTCAGCATACCCGATTCTATCCGGCCGGCGGAAAGAATATCCTCCACGATCCTGTTGAGGGATGCCGAAGCATCCAAAGCGCCTTCGAGGATGGCCTTGCGGGCATCCGGCCGCTCCGCAAGGGCGTCGTCGCGAAGCGCGCTGAGCGAACCCGTTATCGTAGTCAGGGGCGTGCGCATCTCGTGGGAAACGGAATCGAGCAGGACCTTGGCGAGACGCTGGGAGCCGAGTTCGAGGGAGCTGCGCCGGGAGGCTTCCTCGGACCGCTCCCTCTCGATGATGAGCGCCAGGGTCTTGCCGAGCGAGGAAATGAGTTCGTCGTCGGATACGGTCCAGACGCGGCCTTCGGGGAGTTCTATACCGATGACGACTCCTGCCCGGTCTCCGCCCGATGACGGGATCGCGCGGAGACGCGCGCCGTCCGGACCCGCGGACTCGTCGATTCCGCCGGTAAAGGCCCTGCGCGCGGCGGCCGTGAACATCTCGTCCGTCGACGCCCCACCCCGGACAAGGACTCCGTCGGCTTCACCGACTCCGTCGGCTTCACCGACTGCGTCGGCACCGCCGGATTCGTCCGCAAAAACGAAAACGGGCAAGCCGAAGTAGCCGATGGCGAGGGAGGCGGCCGTCGCGGCGGCTTCTGCCGCGGAGGAGCAGGGCGCGAGTTTTTCGGCCGCTTCAAGGAGGAAGGAAGCCGCCCGCTGTCGTTGGGCGAGCAACTTCTCGCGCGAGCGGAGGCGAGCCACCAGCCCTCCCGTCACGAAGGCGACCAGGAAATAGACGCCGAACAGGAGCCAATCTGCCGGTTCGCCGATGGAGAAGGTGTAGCGCGGAGGAATGAAGAAGAAATTCAGGGCGAGGGCCGATACCAGGGCGCAAAGCGCGACCGTGCCCGGATTCGCGAAGAAGGAAAGGCCGAGGATCGCGGCGAGATAAACCAGCGCGACCCCGCGGTAAGTGATGATCGGGGCAATCGAATAGCCGATGATAATCAGGCCGGCGAAGAGGGCAGCCGCGGCGGCGATCCGCGCGAACCGCGCGATCCAGAGCTCACGCAAGGTCCCCCGCGGCCCGTTCGCCGGAACGGTCGACGGCGGGACCGGGGGCGCATCCCGGTCCTGGACGACAGCCACGGCTATCGCGCCGGCTTCCCGGACGATCCGATCCGAAACGGTGATCGTCTTGGGAAAAAGGCGCGGGCGGGAGAGGCCCGAACGCCCCACGACGATGAGGAAGACGCCCTTCTCCCGGGCGGCGTCCAGTATGGACTTTGCCAAATCGCCGCCCGGAAGGACTTCCACGCGCGCGCCGAGAGTCCTGGCCAGACAAAGATTGTCGTCGAGGCGCCGCCTCCCTTCCGGTCCGAGCGCCGCGCCTGAGTCCACGTACAGGGCCAGGCATTCCGCGTCCCGCATGCGGGCGAAGCGAGCGGCCCAATGAACGAGGTTGGCGGAACTCGGCGAGGCGCCCACGGCGACCAGAATCCTTTCGGTGCGCCCGTGACCCTCGCCGTTCATCATCGCCCCGCCTCCTTCCCCCTATCTATTCTATCATGCGCGGAGGAAGAACGGCGGTCCTTGGCTGAGCGTTCGATCCTAATCCAAATGTACAGGAGTCCGGCCGATAGCGCGAGGAAGAACAAGGCCGCGATGAGGCGGGACGGATCGACGGGATGGTCCGTAACGTTCCCCTTTTCGATAATGACCGCTTCATGGGCATGGATATCCATGTCACCGCCATGTTCGGGGCAGGCGCGCCGGAAATCGCCGCGGACCCGGACGCGGTCGCCCGTCCGCTCGTACGAACCGAACGAAAGACCGGCGGGAATATCGGCAGCAAGCATCCAGACGCCCAGAGCCGCGTTTCCGTCGCCCAGGTTCAGCCAAGCGTGATCGCCTCGGCGCAGGGCTTCGCCTATCGCCTCCCCTACGAACTCGACGACCCTCCCGTCAAGCTCCTTCGCCTTTTCCACCGCTTCCGCGCTGGAAATGGGGAGAGGCTCCGAAAAAGCCCGGACCGGCAGGATGGACAGAGCAAAAATAAGGATCGAAGCCGTTGCCGGGGAAACGCGTATGCTCATTTTCCTTTCCTTGCGAAAGATGCCGCGAAACCGATTGCGGCGAGAACGGCCATGAACTCAAGCCGGCCCGCCCATATCACGAGGATATAGACGACCTTGAGCGCATCCGGCATCGTGGGCGATGTGATGCCGATGCTTAGGCCCACGTTTCCCGTCACCGAGGCTGCCTCGAAGGCCGAATCGAGGAAGGGGTAGCCGCTGAGCGTGCCCGCCAGGCTCGCCGCCGCGAAGGTCGCGCAGTACAGGACGACGATGAGCGCTGCATTGCGGAGCGGGCCGTCCTCCAGGATGCGCCGGCCGTGATACCAGTACCGCTGCTCGATAACCGCTGATGCAGGCGCGAGCATCCGGCGCGTCTCCCGGACGAGGCCTTTCCAGATGAGTCCGACGCGGAGGGCCTTGAATCCTCCGGCAGTCGAACAGGCGGATCCTCCGAACAGCATGGCCACCAGCATCGCGAGAAGGGCCGTATCGCCCCATTCCAGGGCGAATTGCCGCGCGTAGATATTCATCAGTCCCGTCGTGGTATGTCCCGAGACGAGTAGGTAGAAACCCTTCCGGAATAGGGCTGCCGCGTTCGGATAGATGCCGAGCCTCATGAGGGAAACGCACGCCAACACGGCAAGTCCGGAGAGCGTGACGGTAAAAGTGACGGTCTCCAGGTTACGCCGCATTTCCCGCCTGTTCCCGCTCCAGACGGCGTTGTGAAGCGCGAAGTTGAAGGAGCCGAGGACGAAAAACGCGAGGGTCACCAGTTCGTAAAGCCCGCTGTGGTAATAGAGCATATTCTGCGACATCGGAGCGAAACCGCCGGTGCTCCACGACGACATGAACATCCAGAGTCCGTGGAGAAACGCGCCGGCGGGAGATAAGCCGATCGCGAAACCCGCCAGCGTGAACACGGCCGTTCCTACCACGAGGTAGCCCAGGCTGATCTTCCAGATGGCTTTCGCCGTGTGCGATATGCTGGGGAAAAGGCGCTCGTCCTTCCCTTCGCCAACGTAAAGGGAATAACCGCCGCCGGATTCGCGGACGAAGAAGGCGAGGGCCAGCACCACGACTCCCTGTCCTCCGACGAAAGTCAGAAGATGGCGCCACATATTCAGACCTATCGACACGTGGTCCAGATCGAGCATGAGGACCAGGCCCGTCGTCGTGAATCCGCTCATCGCGTCGAACATCGCATCCAGATAAGAGGCGAAGTGTCCCGATAACCAATACGGAAACGCGGCGAGGGCCATGACGAATAGCCAGGACAATGCGGAGGCGACCATCCCATGGATCCACGCCGGTCTCCGGTCGGTCCTTCCTCCGAGAGTGAGCGCGAGGCCGACCGTCATCGTGAACGCGAAGCCGAGCAGGAAGTCTACGGCGACCGCGCCTTCACCGGCGACGAGGGAGGTGGCGAGGGGCAGGAGGTGAAGGATGCCGACTCCGATGATGGTCTTTCCCGAGTAGGAAAGGATCAACAGGACATCGCCGGCACGGGGCTTGAAAACCACGGCTACGCCTTTCCGAAGAGGAAACAGAGAAGGGCTCCCGCAAGCGGGATGACCATGACATAGGCAAGTTCCGACGCGATGCCGAGGAGGGCGCCGAGACCACCGTCGAAGCGTTTTCCGAAAGACGTTTTCATTAGGTCCTTCCTATCAAGGCTTCACGGAGCTTTTCCATCGAGGGCCGCCGGGCCAGGGCAAAGACGCGATCGCCTGCGGCGAGCGCGGTGGCGCCGCGCGTGAGCATTACGGTTCCGGAGCGGATCAATGCGATGAGTACGCAATCCTGGGGGAGTTTGAGATCGGAAACGAGGAGCCCCGAGGCGGGGGACGATTCGCCCAGTTCCAACTCGGCCAGGGAAAAATCCCCGCTCTCGAAGATCGAGAGAAGACGCATGCCTTCCGCGGGCAACGCATCGCTGATCATGCGAGCCGCCGCCGTCGTCGCGTCGATGGTCGCGTCCGCTCCGGCGAGCCGATGGAGCGCCATATTCCGCGGATCTATCACCCGGGTGATGACCCGACCGCAGCCGTAACGGGTCTTGGCTATGCGGCATACGGCGATGTTGTCCTCGTCCCGGCCGGTCGCCGCCACGATATAGTCCGCGTCTTCCCCATCGGCCTCGCCGAGGACGCCGATTTCGGTTCCGTCGCCCAATACCGCCAGGATATCCAGTTCTTCGGCGACCCTTTTGCAGGCGGCCTTATCGCGATCGATGATGCCCACGCGGGTTCCTGATTCGGAAAGCATCTTGGCTAGATGGTAGCCCACCTTTCCGGCCCCGATGATGAGAGCGTACGGCATCGCCTACTCCTTTCCGACTCGGGCCAGGACAATCGAATCGTCGGACCGTACGGAAATGCCTTCCTCGTAACCATGGATCTTCCCCTGGCGGACGAGGGCGACGATTTTCCGGCCGTGCGGCATCCGGATCGTCCGCAGACGATTTCCGATCCATTCCTGACGGGGAAGCACGCAGATCGTGGATGGATCGATGGTGGCTTGCAGGGAGGAAAAAGTCCGGTCGCGGACATAGTCGAGAATCTGGTTCATTCCGGAGGTGGTCGGACAGACCGTGTCGAAACCGAGCTTTCGATAGAAATCTTCTTTCTCCGGATCCGAGATGCGCGCGATGGCTATCGGCACATTGTAGACGCCCTTCGCCATCTGGATGGCGGCGGCGTTCACGTTGTCGTCGGCCGTGGCGGCGATGAAGAAATCGGCTTTGCGGATGCCTGCGTTCTCCAGCGCGTCGGCATCGATCGGGTTCCCTTCGATGACAAGCCCGTCGAAGGAGGGACCGAGCCTCCGATTATCCAGAGGCAGGTCGACGACCGCTACATCGTTTCCTTCCGATGAAAGAACGCGAGCCAAGCCCGAACCCAATCTTCCGCTTCCTACGATGATTACGTACACGATCAGCTCCCTGTCGGCCGGCATAGTCCGCTTTCATTCGGACGGCGTCGCCGGTGACAAGTAAAGTGTACGGAACGAACGGATCGCGGGTCGATGCCCGGAGCGTTAAAGAAGGGCCCAAGGTCGTTAAGGAGGTGTTAAATTCCCGGAAGTCAAGCGGGAGAAGCGGGAGCGGACGTACCGGGGGATGCGGATCATCGATCCCCTTACGCCTCCGTCCCGGCGCGCGGATACAGGTAGCGCTTGATCTTCAGGGTCGCCGTCTTCTCGAAAGGTTCGGACTGGACCACCACGCGCGCGAGCCGGGAGAAGGATGCCAACCGGGCGTTCGCGGCGCCGCGCAGTCGGGCGAGCAGCTTTTCCGCTTCCTCGGTGACCTCCGCCGCGAGCGCCTTGGCTTTCTCGTTCAGGACCACAAGGGCCACGAGCGCCCCGTCCTTGGCCGCGTAGACCAGGGATTCCTCCACGAGACCCGTCGAAGCGAGGGCGGATTCGATCTCTTCCGGATAGATGTTTTCGCCGGAGGGCCCGAGGATCATGGCCTTCAGCCGGCCTTTCACGTACAGGAGCCCGTCGGCGTCGAAGGCGCCGAGGTCGCCGGTGCGGAACCAGAGGTCGTCCGTGAAGGCCGCCGCGCTACGCTGGGCGTCCAGGTAGTAGCCCCGCATCACCGAGGGGCCGCGCACCTGGATTTCCCCGTCCCCGCCTTCCGGCTGCGGCGCGATGCGGACTTCCAACCCCTCCAGGATGACGCCCGTGGAGCCGAGGCGCGTCTTGCCGGGGACGGCGGCGGCGACGAGGGGAGAGGTCTCCGTGAGGCCGTAGCCGATAGCGTAGGGGAAGCGGGCCGCCAGCAGGAATTCCTCCACGTCGCGCGCGAGGCCGGCGCCCCCGATGCCGAGGAAACGCAGCTGGCCGCCGAAGGCCGCTTCCAGCTTCCGGCCGGCGGCGCGGATCGCCAGAGGACGCGTCGGCGCGAAACGGTACAGGGGATGTGCGCGCAGGCGCGTTTCCACCCGGTTCCGGAACAGTTTCTCTATGATGAGGGGAACGATCACCATCACGGTCGGCTTCACCGCCGCGAGGGCGCCGGCCAGGACGGGCGCGGTCGGCGGCCTGTCCAAGTAGAAAATATTACAGCCCTGCAGCAGGGGCGTGATGAGGCCCATCGTGCTTTCCAGCGTGTGCGCCAGCGGCATCACGGAAAGCACCCGGTCATCCTCGCGCAGGGGGAAGACCGCGCGCGTGGCGATCGCGTTGGAGACGAGGTTTCCGTGCGTGAGCATGACGCCCTTGGAATGGCCGGTGGTTCCGGAAGTGTAGATGATGCAGGCCAGGTCGTCGCCTGTCAGGCTCGCGCTGGGCAGGGCGCCGCTGGGCAGGGCGCCGCCCGACGCGGCCGCTGTCATCCTGCTCCGCTCCGTGCCGCGCAGAACCTCGGCACCCCTTTCGTCCAGGGTATCCAGGAGGACGCGGGGGATCGTAGGGGAAACCGGTGACAACTTGGCGAGGGTCTTCCCGCTCGCGCAGATGACGCGGACCTCGGCATGGGCGGCCACGTTGGCGACCTGCTCGGGAATGAAATCCACCAGTACCGGCACGGCGACAGCGCCCGCCTCGGCGACGCCGAAATACGCGACGGCCCATTCGGCGCGGTTCTCGCAGAGTATCATCACCCGGTCCCCCGGCGCCACGCCGAGGGAGGAGAGCAGGGAGGCGAAACGCCGGGAGGAGCGGGCGAAGGCGGCGTAGTCGCTGACGGTTACGACCTCTCCGTCCGAGACGCGAGAGAGGCAGGGGCGGGCGCCGAAAGCGGTCCCGGCGGCGGCCAAGAGGCTGGGCAGGGTACGGCGTTCGAGTGCTTTCACGGGCGGCTCCTCGCGGTCGCGCGGAAACGGCCGCGCGCGCGTCGCAAGGATAACACCGAAAGTCCAATAATGCCAGACATTATTGGACAATCTGTCATAGTGACGTCATTCGATATATTTGAGATGCTTGGGCGGCAGGAAACAGGTCTCCGCGTAGGGTCCCCGGTATTTCTCGGGCATGAGGCGGGCGATCTGGCACATAATCTCGTCCGCCACTTCCTGGCGCACGGTCCGCGTCATGGAAGGGTCGGGTTGGATCATGAATGGCTTGCCGACCCGCACCGTCAAAGGCGTCCGTTTGAACTTCTTCAGATTCGACCAGAAGTTCTCCTGGCCCCAGTGGGCCACGGGCCAGATGAGGGCGCCCGCCCGGTGGGCGAGCACGGCGACGCCGGCCTTGCCTTGGCCAAGCACGCCCGTCCGCGAGCGGGTTCCCTCGGGCGCCAGGCCGAGGAAGCCGCCCTCCTCCACCCATGAAAGGCAAACCCTGAAGGATTCGGTATCCACCGCTCCGCGGTCGATGGGGATCGCATTCCAGAGTTTCGCGAAATACGCGTAGCCGGGATTCGTCGAATTTTCCTTCTTGGACATGGCGGCGAGGGAGCGCGGGAAGAGGAAGCAAGCCATCAGGGGCGCTTCCAGGAAGTTGATGTGGTTCATCGCGATGATGCCCGGTCCCCTGAGGGGGACGCGGTGGAACGCGCGCGCGTCCAGGCGGCAGGCGGTCCGGATCAGGAAGCGGATGAAGGCGTTAACGGGGTACGCGTCCGGTCTCATAGGGGTACCTTCTTTTTCTCGGTCATGTGCGCTCCTAGTACAAGGTGGCGCCCAGCAGGCGCGCGGCGATCTCGACCGCCATATGGGCTGTCTGGTTGCGGACGTCGAGCACGGGGTTGACTTCGACGATTTCGGCGGAGCGGAGCAGGCCCGAAGAGGCGAGTTCCTCGGCCAGGAGCAGGACCTCGCGGTAGGAGAAGCCTCCCGCCAGCGGTATGCCGACGCCGGGGGCGAACATGGGGTCCATGACGTCCATGTCGACGCTGACGTGCAGGGCGTCCACCCTCTCCGAGAAGAAGGCGATGATGCGCCTTGCCGTCTCCGCCATGCCGAGCCGGTCCACGTCCGTCATGGTGAAGACGGTGACGCCCGAGCGCTTCATGAGAAGGCGTTCCTCCGGATCCAGGTCGCGAACGCCGATGTGGACGACGTTGGCGGGATCCAGCTTGCGGAAGGCGCCGCCGAGCCCTGTCAGCTCCTCGCGGCCGTAGCCGCAGGCGGTGGCCAGGCACATCCCGTGGATGTTTCCGGAGGGCGAGGTTTCGGGCGTGTTGAAGTCCCCGTGCGCGTCCACCCAGAGCGTTCCCCAGCGGAGGTTCCGCTTCCGGTACGACAGGCCGAGCCCCGCGAGGCTGCCCACCGCGATGGAATGGTCGCCGCCCAGCACGAGCGGAAAGGTCCCGTCGTCCATCGCGCGCTGGACCCTGCGCGCCAGCTCCGAGCAGGCTTCGGCGATGGGCGCGAGGAATTTCGCGGACGGGTCGCCCTCCTCCACGAATTCCTGGGGAGGCACGTTGATGCCCGGCAGGCATTCGGCGACCTCGTGGCCGAGCTCCATGAGGGTACGTTTGAGCCCCGCCAGGCGGATCGCCGAAGGTCCCATGTCGCTCCCTCGGCGGCTCGCCCCGAAATCAAGCGGAAGCTCTATCACGCGCACGTTCATGGTGGCCGATGATACCCGAGCCGGGCGCGGGGGGCAATGGGAGGGACAGCGGCACGGATACCGCCCCGCCCGCGCCCGGCCTCGTCAAAACCTCAAGCCGACGGCGTGGCGGGCTGAGGAAGAAGTCCTGCGGGGGGAAGAGAAGAGAGATCCCGGAGGAGCGGCGGCAGGGACGCCGCCGTACAGCGTTGTCGCCGAATCGCAAAGCGATTCGGCAGCGGCACGGATGCCACCCCCCCCGCGCCCCCTCGCTCATCCCCCAGGAGGAATTTCGCGGATTCAGAACCGGAAAAGGTAATGCACGGCTATCCCCGGTTCCAATAGGCTTAATCCCCACCCCGGATGCAGGGAGACATACCAGGTATCCGCCAATTCCAGGCCCAGTCCCAACTGGGTGGGCCCCACCTCCAGACCAAGGCGAAACCCCTCTGAAAAGCGCCAGGATGCGGTAAGGTAGGGATTCAGGTCCGGGAGCGGAAAAGGCATTAAGAAAAGACCGACCGCCAATCTGGCCCCAACAGTAAAACCCTGGACGATCTCATAGCGGTAGGAAACGCTGGGCCGGAGAGCCCACCCATTGGCATCCAGATCATTCCTGAGGAAAGGCAGTGCGATTTCTCCCCAAGATACAAAATCACCCTCATCCTTGAAAGTCGCAGCCATCTCAAGACCGAGCCCCAGCCCATGAGGCTTTTCCTGGGCGACGAGTCTGGATACGGCCCCTAATGTCAGCATTATTCCCGCCAAGATTCCGAAAAGCTGTTTCATCCTTCGTTCCTCCACCAAGGCGCCAGCAGGACAGCCTTTCAGAAAAGATAGGAAATTGTGTTTTTACCTGCGCCAATTCAGCGATTGCTATAAAAACGGAAAGCAGTATTGAAAACAGTGGGAGGTCGGTAAGCGCCCGGGGCGCGAGGATCGAACCTTGCGGCCATTTTCGCCAGATGAAACATGACGCTTCGATCCATTTCTTCCCATTACTTACAACGGAATATCCCGTGAAGCTGGAATAGTCCACTGCGGGTTGAAGAAATCAAGGCGGAACTGGAGCAAGCCATCGGCCTCGATATTGCGTATATCTGCTCGGGCATAGCCCTCGTACGTTTCGCGCATCATCGAGTCGGGGTCATTCCAGAAATGGATTCGGTGCTTGGAGAAATGGTGGTCCAATGCCTCGTAAATGCGTGCCGGTATTAAATTTCTCCCTTGCAGCGCCACGGTCCGGGCGCGATCCACTTCACATCAGCCATATTTTTTTCATGTTCGGAATCCCCGAGTGGATCAAGGAAACAGGAAAGCTGTTTCAATACATCCGAAAATTGCTCGGGAGCATAGTCGAGTTTCATGCGCGACCGGAAAGCCTTCCACTGGACTTGCTTACTGAGCGCGAATGCAGAGGTGAAAATAGTCAATACGACAAGATCCGTACCTCGCTTCTCGAAGGTCAGGCGGAGCGCTTCCCGAAGCGTCCTGGCCTTGAAGTCGAAACGGCGGGAGAGCAGCCAGATATCGAAGAAATCCTTCATCCGACTATTCATGCTTCCCAATTTGGCCATGGTCTGATACTTCTCAGCGATGACGCTCTCTCGACTGTAGCAAAGCAGCTCTGCTGATGGCAGCGCCAGAATCGTCGGGAAAGGCATCCGCTCGGGTCGGGGGTATACGACATCACCGAACCCGATATCCAATTTAATCTTGATCCGTGCTGAATCGAGTCCTGCTTGGAAGGCGACGCGAATTCCGTGATAGTCCGCGTCTTCGCTGATGAGCGAGGTTCCGATCGTCGTGGGATCAAAACCGATCCCGTTTTCGGGTGCCGAAATGGCGAAGATCTCGCGCACTGCATCCCGAATCGTCCCCTCGACATTTTCGATCTTCCCCAGCAGGTCGATATCCATAGTCGAGCGGGCATCGGCGACATGCCAAACGCCGAGCATTATTGCCCCTTTAAGGATGAATCGATCGGCATAGAGCGATCGTGAAAGACGAAACAGAAAACGCTCCATAGCGAAGTACTGGAGTATCTCGTTGAAAGGGCGGCCATCACTTCGCGATTTGTCCTAGAGGCGTTGACGAATCGATGCCGGAATATTCCGCGTTGCCTCTCGGCTCATAGTCCGGCTTCCAGGTAGGGAGCTATTCCCTTTTCGACATCGCAAATGCGGGCATACTCCATGATTAGACCGGGCCTCGTATGCCCGACCTCCTTGTAGCTCTTGAGCGCTTCCAGAAAGATATCGATGCCCAGCTTATTCCGGAAGCGGAAACAATCGGCAAGAGTCTTTTCCGGATCGTAAACCCTCACAAGAACCCCGTCCAGATCGTGTACTTGGATACCCGCTCCATAGGTTTGCCCGGAGAAGAAAAAGTGGCGAATGGGCGGTTGCGTGAGGGTCGGAGCGCGGGAGCCGCGGGGAAGGGCTATGTTGATTTCATGGGGAATCTGGGTCGTAAGGTCATGAAAGGCGAGAGCCGAAACCAGACAGATGACAGCACGAGGATACCGAAGACTTACCACACTGAGATCGGGATCGCTGTACTCAGGTAACTCTGCCAGCCGATAGACCCCTCGTGTCACCTGGACGATGATTCCCTGGTCCCGCAGCGAATAGAGGACGGATCGGGAGGTCCCTCCTTCGAGAGCCTGGCTCATCCTGAGCTGCCCGCCATGCAGACGAAACAGCTCTTCTGCCTTCTTGTTTACCATTAGGACATAATGTTAACACTTACACGCATATGTGTGCAATATGTATTAATATGGGCGGCGGATCAAAAATACCATCGATCACGTGGTCGATTCTTCCGGAAACGCCGGAAGCGCATTCACGAACATCGAACAGCTTGTCCGCAAGGCGGGAAACATCGTCCGCATCGCCCGGGCGACGGAAGATATTTCCGGAAGGAACATCACCGCGGGCGACAAACTCCACACGATAGTCGGAGAGTTCAAGTGCGAAGACTAGTCATTTCCTCTCGGTGAACCAGTCCCGCAGAGCGACGGCGCGGCGGCGGAGGGGAAGCTCGATGTCAACGACGCCGGGAACGAAGATGACGGCGCGCACGCTCCAGGCGGTGTACAGCAGGCGGGAGGAGGGGAAATATGCGAGGTCGATGAGCGCCTTGCCGGGGGAGACGGCGGGGAGGAAGAGAAAACGCAGGGGGTCCAGGTTGACCATCCGCAGGCGGTAGCACCCGTCCCCGGAGGAGAGGACGATCCTGAACCGGACGGAACCGAAATCCGCGTCGTCGATCCTGACCTCGTACGATAAGGAATCGGCGGCGGGCGGGACCGTGAAGACGACCTTCCGGAACAGGGGGACGGAGCCCTTGCCCCGTTCACGGTACGAGAGGCCCGACAGGGATTCGGCGTCGCGCATTATGCGGAGCACGGCCTCCCCGTCGGGGGAAGGGGCGCCGGGAGGGAGCCGGAAAAGGCCTTCCAGGAGTTCGTGCGCCCGGATTCCGGCATGGTCGGCGCGCAACGCAGCTTCTCCGGGAAAGGAAGGGAGCAGGACCAAGCGTTTCGGTTTGGTCACGAATTCGATCAGGGAGGACTCGGCGGCGAGGCGAGCCTGGAGCGCGGGATCCAGTTCCTGCGCGGAAGCCACGACACCTAAGGCGATGAGCACGCAAGCGGCGACGGCCCTTCCCCGCAAGTTACGCGTTCTTCAGTGAGCCCAGGGCCCGGTCCACCCGCGCTATGACCTTTTCCGCGCCGAGGATGCGCAGGGAGCCGAAAAGGGGCGGACTGACGCGCGAACCGGTGACGGCCACGCGCAGCGGCATCATGAAATCGCCCAGCTTGGCGCCCGCGGTCTCCGCCGCCGCCTTGACGCGTTCCTCGGCCGCCGCGTCGCTCTCGCCGGCCATCGCGGAAACCAGGGCGCGGCCGAGCTCCAGCAGCTCGATCGCCCGGGCGAGGTCGAGCTTCTTGGGGATGAACTCCTCCGCGGCGGGAATGGCGGGCTCGGAAAAAAGGTAGCCGAGCTTGCCGGGAATCTCGTGCAGGAAGGAAAGCCGCTCCTTCACCAGGGGCAGGGCGGCGATGAAGGCCGCCTTCTGCGCAGCGGAAGGTGTCGTGCCCGCCGGGCCGAACAGCCCGCCCGAGACCGCGTAGGGAAGCGCGAGCTCGGCAAGTTCGGCGTCGCTCCGTAGGCGTATGTACTGGCCGTTGAACCACTCCAGCTTCTTGTAGTCGAAGACCGCCGGCGCCTTGTTCAGCTTCTCCAGCCTGAACAGCCGGGCGAGTTCCTCAAGCGAAAAGATGTCGCGGCCCTCCTCGTAGGAGGCGCCGAGCAGGGCGACGTAGTTCAGCAGGGCCTCGGGCAGGTAGCCCTGGTTGCGGAATTCGTCCACGCTCGTGGACCCGTGCCGCTTGGAAAGCTTCTTGCCGTCCTGTCCCATGACCATGGGGAGGTGGCAGAATTCCGGATGCTCCCACCCGAACGCGCGGTACATGATCACGTGCAGGGGCGTGGAAGGAAGCCATTCCTGGGCGCGCAGCACATGGGTGATCTTCATCAGATGGTCGTCCACGACGTTCGCCAGGTGGTAGGTCGGGAACCCGTCGGACTTCAGGAGCACGGGATCTGGATTCACGTCGTCGTTCTTCCATTCGATGTCGCCCAGCAGGTGGTCGCGGAACAGCGTCTTCTCGCCGAGAGGTATCTTCAGGCGGATCACGTGGGGCTCGCCAGCGGCCGCCCGGGACGCGGCCTCGGCGGCAGGGACGGCGCGGCAATGGCGATCGTAGCCGGTTTCGCTGGACTTGGAATCCTCCCGCTCCTTGCGGATCCGGTCCAAGCGGGCGGAATCGCAGAAACAGTAATAGGCCTTGTCCATCGCGACCAGCTCGAGCGCGTACTTCCCGTACAGCCCGGAGCGCTCGGACTGGATGTAGGAGGCGTAGGGACCACCAACGTCCGGACCCTCGTCCCACTTGACGCCGAGCCATTCGAAGGTATCGTACAGGTTCTTGACGGCCTCGTCGGTCGTGCGCGTCCGGTCGGTATCCTCAAGACGCAGGATGAACTTGCCGCCCAGGGACCGGGCGAAGAGGTAATTGAACAGGGCCGTGCGGACCCCGCCGATATGCTGCAGGCCCGTCGGGGACGGGGCGTAGCGGACGCGGACTTCCATGTTTGACGCTCCGGGAACGATGATGATTCGAACTGGACCGATTATAGCGGCCCGGCGGCCATCGCGTCCACGGAGGCGCCCCTCCGCGCTTCCGTGAAAGGCGCTAGTCCCTGTCCGGACCCGAATCCCGTTCCATCCGCGCCCGCACCTCCTCCAGCGTACCCGAGAAGGGCCCCGGCTTCTCCATCTTGATGGAGCAGAGGGCCGCCGCGAAGGCCACCGCGTCGCCGCAGCCGTGGGTCAGCCGTCGCGCGAGGTAGGACGAGAAAGTAGTGTCGCCGCGGCCCGTCCGCCCGGACAGGTTGGAAGGCGTGAAGGGGGCGCGGTATATTTTCCCCTCGCTCAGCACGATTACCTCGCTGTTGTGGGTGACCATGACCTCCTTGGCGCCCCAGGAGGCGAGCGTGCGGGCCGCCGCCTCGCGATCCTGGAGCCCGGTGAGGAACTCGGCCTCGGCCGCGTCGGTCTTCAGCCAGGTCACGAAAGGCAGCAGTTCGCGCTTGCCCTTCCAGTCCAGGAACTTCATCGTCCCGTCCGGCATCGCGGTCCGCAAGAGGCCCTGGGCGTCGACCGCGATCTTCGCGCGGCCGGCCAGTTCCTTGATCAGCGAATCCGGAAGCTCACCGACAAAGAGCCCCGCCAGGTCGATGACGGCGGCCCGGGCATCGGAGGGTATGTCGGAGGCGGTGAACGGCGCGGCGCGGGACAGGAGGGTGGTATCGCGGCGCTCGTGGTCGGCGGTCCTGAAGACGTTCAGGATGGAGGTCGTCGCGGGGCTGGAGCCGACGATGAGGTCGGCGCCGCCCGAGCGTATAAAATCCACCGAGGCCGCGTCCTCGTCGGCGGTTTTGGTGATGGCCAGCACCCGGGCTCCCGCCTTGGCGGCCGATATGGCCGAATGGACGATCGCGCCCCCGAGGAGTCTGGATTCCGCGCCGTTATGGTCCACGAGCACGTCCTTGGAAACGTGCCCGAGCATGATGATGTCGTAGTACATTCATTCCCCCTGAGAGCCCGAGCGGATCAAAGCGGCCAGGATGTCCGGCCGATGCGTGGTGATCGAATAGACTCCCGTGCCGAGCGCCTTCGCCATGTCGGCGCCATCGTCGACGGTCCAGGCGAGCACGGGCAGGCAGCGGCGGCGGGCGTAGTCCACGAGGGAAGCCGAGATCCTCGTCCACGGAAGGTTGACGCCGCAGGCTCCCGACGCGGAGGCCAGGGCGCAGACGGCGGCTATCCCGGCCGTCCCCTCCCCTCCTTCGCCCTCCCCCCCCTCGCCCACCTCGGCGTCGGCGTTGAAAAGATAGCGGAAACCCGGCAGGTTCTCGCGAGCCACACGGATGCCTACCGAGTCCAGGCCGGAAAACACCGCGTCGGTCGCCATGCCGCGGGAGCGCAGGAGACGCGAGGCGAGGATCATGGCGGCCAGCTCCTTGGCGTCCAGGTTCAGGACCCGGTCGCGTCCGGCCGCCAAGTCCAATACCGTTTCAAGGCGGAGCCATTCGCCGCCCGGATGCGGCAGCTTCCGGAGCTCCTCCCAATCCAGGTCGCCGATCCGCGCCCGCCCGCCGCCCGTCTCCAGGGAATCGTCGTGTGCAAGGACGACGACGCCGTCCCTGGTCGCCCGCAGGTCCACTTCGACCAGATCCGCCTCCGAGGCCAGGGCCGCCTGGATATTCGCCATGGAATTGGGAACCGTGCCCAGGCAGCCGGCGTGCGCGGTGACGAGGCACCTGCAGGCCGTCATTTCAGTCCGAGCGAATACGCGCTCGTCATCTGCCGGTAGACCACCTTGGCGAAAAGTACGATGGGGAGGGTCGCCAGCATGCCGATGCCCATGAGCTGGCCCCAGAGCGTCTCGTATTCGCCTATGTAATTGGCGATCTGCAGGGGCAGGGTCAGGAGTTCCGGACTGCGGATGAAAAGCATCGTGAACAGGAATTCGTCCCAGGCCACGATGATGCAGAAGATAGCCGTCGCCGCCAGCCCCGTCCGCACGAGCGGCAGGGCGATGAGGCGGAGGACCTGCAGGCGCGAGGCCCCGTCTATCTCGGCCGCCTCTTCGAACTCAAGGGGCATGGCCTTGACGTAGCCGAAGAGCATCCAGATGCAGTACGGGAGGGTGTAGACCTGGAACACCACGATGAGGCCCCAGAGATTGTTCATGAGCCTGAGCCGGGCGAACATGTCGTACAGTGGCACGGCGAGCACCACGGGAGGCAGCATTTTGGCCAGGATGATCCAGATCAGGAAAATCACGTTGAGCCTGGCGGGAAACCTGAAACGCACCAGCGCGTAGGAAGCGAGGAAGCCCAGTGCCAGGGACAGCAGGGTGGAAAGCGCGGTGACGAACACCGAATTCCAGAGCTTGCCGAGCCCTCCGCCCGTGAGGATCTTCGCGTAATTCTCCAGGGTGAATCGCTGCGGAAAGAGGGTCGGAACGGGGAGTATGTTCTCCACCGGCAGCTTGAACGAAGTGACGACGATCCAGTAGATCGGAAAGAGGGTGAGGATGAGTATCCCCGCGAGGAGGACGGGAAAAAGGATCGACCGCTTGGTATCGACGAACGACGCCATCTTCAGGCCTCCTTCGAACTCAGGATTTTCCTGAGGTAGATGGCCGAGGCGAAGGCGACGGCGACGAGGGTTATCATGGAAGCGGCCGAGGAACGCCCTAGCTTGAAGTACTGGAAAGCCTCGCGGTAGATGAAGTAGGAGGTCGTCTCTGTCGCGTTGCCGGGCCCTCCCTTGGTCAGGGCGAAAACCTTTGCGAAAACCTTGAAGGTATCTATCGTCCGCAGGAGGCAGAGCAGGAGTATCTGGTCACGCAGGATGGGCAGGGTGATCCTGAACAGGGTCTGCCGGTAGTTCGCCCCGTCGACGACCGACGCCTCGAAGATTTCCTGCGGCACCGACGCGAGTCCAGCCTGCACGACGATGAAGGCGAAGGGAGTCCACTGCCAGACGTCCACGAGCACCAAGGACCAGAGCGCCACCTCCGGATCGATGAGCCAGCCGGCGCGGGCGAAGCCCAGCGCGGCCAGGATGTTGTTCAGCAGTCCGATATCGTAATGGTAAAGGGTCTTCCAGACCGAGGAGACGACCATGGTGGACAGCATCATCGGGAGGATGGCCAGGATCATGAACAGGCCCTTGCCCCTGAAATGCCCGTAAAAAACCAGGGCGAGGACGATGCCGAGCAGGACTTCGACCGCCGTCGCGGCCAGGCAGTAGATCAGGGTGTTGGAGAAGGAAGCCTGGAAGAGCTTGTCGCCGAGTATGTCGGAATAGTTGCCCAGGCCCGTCCAGCTGCGGGAGCCCGAGATGTAGTTGTAGTTCTGGAAGGAGGTGGCGAAGACCGTCAGCATCGGATAGATGGTGAGCCACAGCATCACGGCCAGGGCCGGGGCGAATATGCACCAGAAAAAGAGGGCCTTGCCTCGCGTTCGTCCAGCATGTTTCATGGTCGGGACTCCGGGTTCGTCAGGGATAACGTACATGACCTGGGATATAGGAATCGGGCGCGGCCGGCGCTTTTTGGCGGCCGGCCGCGCGCTTTCTATCGGACGGGCTTTACTTGATGATCTGGGCGATCTTCGCGTTGGCTTCGTCGAGCGCCTGCTCGGCGGTCTTCTGGCCGATGAGGGCTTCCTGGACAAGGCCTCCCATGGTGTTCTCGATCTCCGCCCAGAACAGGGTGCGGGGACGCGCCACCGCGTTCTCCAGGGCATCCTTGATTCCGGGATACCAGGGGTGCTTGGCGAGGATTTCGGCATCCGCGTATACGGAGGAACGGCTCGGAGGCAGACCGGCTTTCAGCACCATGAGCTTCTGGATTTCCTTGCTGGTCAGGAATTCCAGGAAGTCGAAAGCGGCCTGCTTATTCCTGGACGCAACGGGGATGGAAATATGCCAGATGCCGTTCATGGGCGAAGACTTCTTCACGTCGGACGGATGCTTGGTCACCGTGACCTTGCCGGCGACCTTGGATTCATTGGGATCGTCGAGCTTGCCGAGCCATGCGGGCCAGACCTCGGGGGCGATGCCGACGGTGCCGGCGAGCAGTCCGTCGCGCACCTGCGCGGTGTTGTTCATGGGGACGCTCTTGGGAGCGTACTTTGCCAGTTCGAGGAAGAACTTCAGGGCCCGCACGGCTTCCGGAGAGTTGACGGCCGGCTTTCCGGAGGCGTCGAAGAAGTCGGCGCCGAAGGACCAGAAGACGGGCAGGAAGGCGGTGAGGATGGGATTTCCCTTCACGCCGCGGAAGGACACGCCCGAAACTGCGGGCTCGGCTTCCGAAATTTTCTTCGCGGCCGCGAGCACGTCGTTCCAGGTCTTGGGAGCGGCAAGCCCGTACTTGGCGAATAGATCGGCGCGGTAGGCGAAAAGTGAGACGTTCCCGACGAAGGGAAGGGCGTAGAGCTTGCCCTTGGGGCCGTTGGGGAACCGGCACAGATCGATGGTGGTCGAAATGAAGTCGGAGTCGACTGTCCTGCCGGCCTTCTTGTACAGGGCATCCAGATCCTCCAGCCAGCCTGCTTTCTGGAACTGCATGGCCTTGGGATCGTCGATGAGGACGAGGTCGTAGGTGCCGGTCCCCGTCCGGAGGTCGATGACGGATTTCTGGTAGACGTCGTCGCCCGAGAGTTTGAGGACTTCAAAGGTAACATTGGGATTCTTGGCCGTGTACGCGTCCACGGCCGCCTGCATGGCGTTGCCGTAGTCGCCGTCCCGGCCGGCGATGACCAGCTTGACCTGCTTCTGGGCGAATGCGCTGCCTGCGGATACGGCGAGCGCGAGAAGAACGAGGGCGATCCTTTTTGCCACGACGGGCCTCCTTGGGTTCAATACTGATGGGGGCAGCCGCCCCGGGAAACGGCCTTGGGGCCGTCTGAAAACGATGTTACATCCGGTTTTCCTGCCGCGCAAAGGAAAACGGTGATACGCTAATCATGAACTATTTGCTTGATTCAAGGAATTTGCATGCCAACCTTATTTTGCTTGATTTACATTCCGGGGAGTTGAAACCATGGAAATACAGGAAGGACAACGCCGCCGGGTGAAGCAGAAGGATCTCGTCGCCCTTCTCTTCGTGCTGTTTTCCGAAGAATACGACCGGACCGAAGCGGATTCCATCACCGATATAGAGATACCCATGGCGGAGGTCCGCAAATACCTGGCGAGCCGCGTGGGCACGAGCTATTCCAGCGATGCCTGGATAACGACGCAGATCCACAAGTACGAGGAGGAGCTCGGCACGCGGCTGTTCCGGAAAGCCGACTCGCCCGCCGGCCCCGCGCTGGGACTGTGCCGCGAGATTTTCACTTACGAACAGAAACGCCACCTGTACGTCACCCAGAAAATTCGGACGGCGAACGGAGTATTCGACCTCATCCGGAACTCGCAAGCCTCCTACCCCGCGGCGCGGTCCGTCCGCGTCCTGCTGGAGGCGGGCAGCACCGTCACGCGGGTCGCAGACATCATCGCACTGAACCTGGCCCAGGTCCCCTGGACCTGGGCCATCTGCACGCACAACCTCGGCGTCATCGAATGCCTCGGAAAAACAGGACCCGGTTATGAGAAAGCGTCGATCTCCGTTCCCCAGGGCCGCTTCGATCCGGCCACCAACCTCATCCTCGGCGAGAACCTGGCTTTCTACCTGGGGAAAACCTTCGACTGGATCATCCAGGGAACGTCCTTCCTCTCCGGCGGCGTCTGCTTCGTGGAGCGCGCGGACGAAGCGGCGATCAAGTCGGGAATCCTCCATGATTGCCGGGGAAGCAAGGTCCTCGTACTGACAGGCCACGAAGCCGCAGCCCGGCCTCCGGAACCCGCCATCCCCTTCGGCTCGACCGCGGACTTCGATTTCATCATCCACCCCGCCCTGCCTCAAGGTTCGGCCGCCGCCGCCCGCCTGGCCGCGCAGCTCGACTCGGCGCGCCTCGGACTCAGTGTAATGATCAGGGACTGGAGCTACGAAATACTGAAAACGGGAAAGGCGGCACGCCCTTCCGGGTGAGGGGTCAGGCCCTCGTGGTGCGACGTCCGGGCTGGACGGGGAGCTGGGGGGGGGTGGAAACCTCGGCGCTGCAGGCAATTGGAGGCAGGCCTGCTATAATATATAGCGATGAACCTACTTGGAGAATTCCGCTTGATCGTTTTCGAACTGGAGAGAGCCGGCATCCCCTACGCCGTCTGCGGGGGGATGGCGATGACCGCGTACGGCCATGCGCGTGCGACGCAGGACATCGAAGTACGGCGTGCCGGACGTCTCCAGGACCTGGCCGATATTGAACGGCTGGAGGAAGATCCCATATGAGCATGGACATGTCCCCCCATGCCGTCACCGCACGCCTCAGGCTCGTAAGCGAATTGCGGGACCTATGTCTGGCGCTTGGGTACGATAAGGCAAACGAACCTGGTCCTGCGCATCCCGTGGGATCTCCGGACCGCTCCCGCCGCTATTCTAAAGCCGTCCGCAGAGCCCAGGCCGCGCAGGCGTTCGCCGCCATGCAGGCGCGGGTCGTCATCGATGCGAACATCCTCGTCTCAAATACGCGGTAGCGCCCTCCCGCTTGACCGTCCCCGCACGGCTGCCTATCATCGCGCCATGATTCCCGAGAAGGTACGCCGCGTCCTGGACGCCCATGATTTGTCCGCCCTCGAATTCGAATCCGGTTCCACGCCGACCGCCGAGACCGCCGCCGCCCGCATCGGAGTGGAAGTCGGCCAGATAGCCAAGAGCCTGTTGTTCCGCGGCGCCTCGGGCCGCCTCGTGATGATAGTCTGCGCGGGAGACCGCAGGGTGTCCTCGGGAGCCGCCAAGCGCCTCGCGGGCGAAAAGCTTTCCATGGCGAACGCGGAGGAGACCGAGAACGCCACCGGCTTCCGGCCGGGCGGGGTCTGCCCCTTCGGCGTTGAGGGCGTGGACGTCTACATCGACGAGAGCCTCCGCGATTGGCCCGTGGTATACCCCGCCGCTGGGAACGACGCGACCGGGGTGCCCACCAACTACGGGCAGCTCCTGGAGATCACCGGCGGACGGACTTGCGCCGTCACCGCCGCTCCCTTACCGGGAATGTAGCCGCATCAATTTCCTGATGATCAAATCCGCAAAATTCCTTCTTGCATCGATGATTGTATGAATCACCACGTTTTTTTCTTGAATAGCGTAGACTATCCGATAATTCCCTTCGATCAATTCACGAAAATCCACAATGTTTTGTTTTTCCAGTTCAGGTACGATCCAGCCTCTTTCAGGAAGGTCCTTTAGCTCGTCCACCCTCGATTCCATCGTGAGCAACAGCTTTTGAGAGAACTCAGGATTGACCGAATAGTGATAATCAATTAATTCGATCAGGTCTTCTTCGGCGAGTCGCGAAAAGATGGTCCGGTATTTCTTAGCCATTCTTTATGAATCTTTCTTTCAGATCCGATAATACGTGGTCCGACTCCCTGGATTCTCCAGCCCGGATGTCTTTTTCGGATAATCGAATAATCTTCAGAAGGTTGAAAGCATCCTGCATGGTTTGATAGGATTCGATATCCAGAAGAACGGCTTTGGCTTCACCGTTCTGGGTGATGATTATCGGGTTCTTTCGTTCATTCACATATTTCATCATATCTGCCGCATTTGTCTTGATATAAGAAATAGGCTTGATGTCTTCTTTCAGATTGACGGACATTGGACTCTCCAGTGCTTATATGGTACCTCCAAAAGACTGCCTCGTCAATGTCAACAGACTATCGGTTTACCTTGACCGGCGGCGCGCTCAGACCTCCGGCGCTTGACGCCCCTTCCCGCCCGGCGTATCGTCGAGGCTCTCCAACGGAGGAAAATCATGAAAGCGCTTGTAAAACGAGAAGCCGGAGTCGGCATCTGGATGCAGGAAGTGCCCAAGCCGGAGATAGGACCGAACGACCTGCTGGTGAAGATAAGGAAGGTCGCGATCTGCGGCACCGACGTCCACATCTACAACTGGGACGCTTGGTCCCAGAAGACCATAAAGCCGCCGATGACCATCGGCCACGAGTTCGTCGGGGAGATAGCCGCCGTCGGCGCCTCGGTGACCGGCTGGCAGATCGGGGAGCGGATCTCAGGCGAAGGCCACATCGTCTGCGGCACCTGCCGCTCCTGCCTGGCTGGCCGCCGCCACCTCTGCCCCAACACCCGGGGCATCGGCGTCAACCGCGACGGCTGCTTCGCCGAGTACCTGTCCATCCCGGCCTCCAACGCCTGGCGCGTGCACCCCTCCCTCAGCGACGAAGTCGCCGCCATCTTCGATCCCTACGGAAACGCCACGCACACGGCGCTTTCCTTCGAGATGATAGGCGAAGACGTGCTCATCACCGGCGCGGGCCCCATCGGCTGCATGGCCGCGGCCATCTGCCGCCATGTCGGCGCGCGCCGCGTCGTCGTATCGGACATCAATCCCTACCGGCTGGAATTGGCGAAAAAACTCGGCGCCACCCACGTCATCAACGCCCGGAACGGCACGGTGCGCGGCTTCATTGAGCGCGAGGGCATGATCGGATTCGACGTAGGCCTTGAAATGTCCGGCTCGGGGGACGCCTTCGAATCCATGCTGGAAGGCATGTACAACGGCGGCCGGATCGCCCTGCTCGGCATCCTGCCCCCGGCCACCCGGATCGACTGGGACAACGTGATCTTCAAGGGCCTGCAGCTGAAGGGAATCTACGGCCGCGAAATCTTCGAGACCTGGTACAAGATGCAGGCCATGCTCCTGTCGGGCCTGGACGTCTCTCCCGTCATCACCCACCGCTTCGACTTCGACGAATTCCAGCAGGGCTTTGACGCGATGCTCACGGGGCAGAGCGGGAAGGTGATTTTAAGCTTCGATTGATAAAAATAGCCGCTTCGGCGCATGCGCGTCGGCGCATGCGCGCCGACGGTGACCGTCATGCATTCAGGCCAGGTTGATAGCTATAAATATGTTTATCCTGTCCTTCTTTCGCATGCCGATAAAAAGTCGATAAACGATTCGGCCCTCCGGATGAACCGGAGGGCCGAACATGACGATTAATCGGAACGGCTATTTCTTTTTACCGGAAAGTTCTTTTTCAGCCGCTAGCCAATCCGACTCCGCGTTACCGGACAGATTTTTTTGAACGCGCTTCTCATAGATTTCCTTGGCGCGTTTTTCGATATCCGCACGCGGGACTGTAGTATCGCTGGAGCTCAGGGTCTTTTTCGTTGCCATTTTTCCTCCAATGATTTCAGTATATTCAGGAGGCTGTCGGATGCAACGCCTTTCGCCGAAGTCCGATCCGCATGCTATTCCTTGATCTTCGCCTTCAGAGCCGGCATCGTGTAGCCGTACTGGTCCTTCAGGTCGCGCAGCGGCTTGTCCGTCGCGATGTCGGCAGGCAGGCCCAGCTTCACCGTGACGGCCGCGGTCGTGGACTTCAACGCGGCGGCGACTTCAGCGATCGTCATGGTTCCTTCCAGCTCGAAGTCGGCGGGCACGAGGAGGCCTGCCTTGGCGAGGGCCGCGGGGGCCGCGGCGGCCGCGATCGGTGCGGGGGCCGCGGCGGGCGCGGGTGCTATCGGCGCGGGGACCGCGGCAGCCGCGGCAGGCGCTGCGGGCCCGGGGGCTGCGGGCGCCTGCGCTTCCGGCTTTGCCGGCTCCACTACCGCGGGGATCAGGTCGCCTTTTTCGCCCGCGTACGGCACGCCGATGATCTTCGCGACGGCCACGCGTACGGCGTCCGCCTCGAAGCCCTCGATGCCGGCGAGCTTGCCGGTATCCTTGAGCATGGACTCGGGAGGAACGAGCTTCGCGTCCACGCCCACTTCGCGGTACAGACGCTCCAGCTCGATGCCGAACGATTCGGCCACCGCGGCGTAGGTGGAGGAGCCCTTGATCTCTTCGACCGTGAGCTTTCCTTCCGCCGCCTTGGATTGCAGTGAGGGAGCGACGAATTGCAGCATGCCCGCCGCCTGGCCGACGGCGGCCGCTCCGAAATAGACGGCGAAACCGAGGGCTACGATCAAGCCCGTCTTTACTGCCTTTCCGCCGAGGGTCGCGACGAGGGTATTCTTCTTGGTGGGGCAGGCGGTGACGCATTCCATGCAGGAAATGCACTCGGGGGAGTCGACCGCTTCCGGGCGGGAAACGTCTATGTTCATCGGGCAGACGCGGTCGCATTTGGAGCAGGAGATGCAGGTGGAAGCGACGCGCTTGATCCTGAACAGGGGGACGCGGCCGAGGATGGCGTTGACGGCGCCGAGCGGGCAAACGTATTTGCAGAAGGCCCGTTCGTAGAGCATGGAAAGAAGCATAGCCACGACGAAAATCACGAAACCCACCGAGAACTCGGCCAACACGGCCGGGATGCCGGCGGAGAGGTGGCCGAAGGCCGCGAGCGGATCGTAGGGCCGGACGATGAGGGTGCCCGTCCGCCAAGTGAAATAGATGATCGCGACGAGCACGGGGTACTTCACCCAGCGGAGGACGGAGTCCAGTTTGGCGGGAACAGTGAACCGGCGGCGGAAAATCTTCTTGCCGAGCCATCCGAACACGCCCTGCAGGGCGCCGAAGGCGCAGAACCAGCCGCAGAAGAAGCGCGACAGCACGATGCCGAGGACCACGATGCCGCCGAAAAGCACGACGGTGCCCGGTTCGATCTTTTTGATCAAATCGCCGCCCGCCAGGTATTTCAGCAGGGTCTCCAAGCCGCCGAAAGGATCCAGGGCGTCGATGGAAGGATAACTGGCGCTCTTTTGATGCAGAACCATGAAGATCGCCAAGCCGACGAGGATCACGCCGAGCGTGATGCGCCTGAAAAGTTGAAGCGGAGCAAGTTTAGCAGCCATAATGGTCTCCTTTAATACCTGATTCCGGAATTAATTCGAAGCATGCGAGTCGTTTCAATTGTCGTTTCTATTATTGAAAATCTCCGAACAGGAAAAAAGTCTTTATGAAGTTCGGCTTCAGCTGTCCGAGTTTTTCGGAAAGCGCCTTCCCGTCGCCGGCTTCGAAAGCCTGCTTGGCCCCGGCCATCACGGTATCGATAGCTCGCCATTGGGCCGAGTACGCATCGCCGGCCTTCGCTCCGAGGGAAGCGTCCGGAAGGAGACCCTCCATGGCTTTCACTTTCTTCCAGCGGGCTACGGAAACGTCGAGGTCGGCGGCGAAGCCCATTTTTTCATTGACGCTCCAGTCCTTAAGGTCTTTCGCCGGCTTGGCGTTCAGGAGATCTTCCATGGAATTATGGAAGAGAGTGAGCGAATCGATGAAATAGGGTATCTTCTGCCGGGTCCGGGATTCCAGGAAGGTCATCCGGACGGCTTCCAGAGCTTCATGGGCGGCAGGTCCGTCGGATGCGTCCATCAGCGCCGTCCTGGCTTTCAGAACGGCCAGATCCACCGCCTCCAGATCCTCCTGCCATTCGGCGTCCAATCCCGGACCCGCCGAGAAGTCGCGTTCGAAATCCTTCCACGCTCTCTCGAAGGCCGCGAAAGCGATCCGGGCTTTTGCCTGTTGGTCGGCCTGCCCGGAAAGCCCGAGCGCGGGAATGTATTTCCTGTCCAGCGCGACCATCGACGGCACCAGGCCGGCCGGAACGGCGAAGGCCGCGGTGGACACGAAGACCGAAAACAGCACGGAAAGCGATGCCTTACCCAAGTTCATAAAACCTCCAGAAAAATGTGTTGAACGGAAATCTCATATCCGGGCGTCGAGTTCCGATTTTGGAACATTGCGACTCCTGTATATATCCGTCTGCATATCTTAATGCAGGAATCGTGCCAACTAATTGATCAAGGAATTTGAGATAAAACGGCATCCCAGGGGAAATAAAATGGAGAATCGGGCCGACATCAGGAAAATATTTCCGCCTGCAGGGAATTATTTTCCCATCGCCCGCTCCGCAAACCGCTCCGCGGCCCGCACCGCCGCCCGTTCCCGCCGCCACTGCCGGGGCGAAAAGCCGGTCGCTTCCTTGAAGGCGCGCGACAGCCGGCTTCCGTCGCAAAAGCCCGTGCGGGCGGCGATCTCGCTCACGGTGAGCTGTCCCTCATCCACGAGCAGGCGCGCGCGGCGGAGGCGTTCTCCGGCAAGCCAGGCCATGGGCGTCAGGCCGAGCGCTTCCCTGAAGCGCCGGGCAAGGGTCGCCTCGGACATCGCGCCCGCGGAGGCGAGATCGGCCAGCGACAGCTCCTGGGCGTAGCGGGCATCGACGAAGGAAAGGACCTTCTCCAGCGAAGCGAGGCGCCGCGCGCCTTCGGAATCGGCCTCGCCCATCTCGCGGCTGAGCTCCACGAGGACGAGGGTCAGAGCGGCGATGGAGGCGGTGGCGGCGCCGCCGCCACCGCCTCCGCCGCCGGAACGGCCGGCGGCCTCCGCGCCGATGAGGCGGACAAGACCGATGATCCGGGCGAACCGCTCCGCGCCCGGATGCAGCGGCCGCCCGAAGCCTTTCCTGTCGCGAAGTCGCGGCTCAAGGTGCAGGAGGCTGCGGTAACCCGCGACGCAGGCGAGGGACGGTACGCGTTCGACCAAGATATTCTCCAGAAACAGGAGGTTGAGCACCCGGAAATCTTCAAGCCCTTGGAAGGAATGCACGCTTAAAGGCGGAATCACGAAGCAGTCGCCGGAACGCAACTCGCTGGGGAAGCCGTCCAGGACATGGCGTCCGCGGCCGGAAAGGACAAAGGCGATCTCCGTGAATTCGTGGTCGTGGCTCGCGTATGAATCCGTCTCCCCGCCGGTTTCCATGGACAGTGCGGGCATCCGGTCGCCGAGCGCGTATTCAGCCGAAGTTATGAGGCTCATGACGATATGGTACAACTATTTGACGATATCCGTGTGGAATACGCTCAGCGATCCGCGCCATAGTAGGAATCCGGAGGCTCACGGATGAACGCATTCGAACGAATCATGAATACCCTTGACCGGAAACCGGTGGACCGCCTGGCCTGCGACATGTGGGCCACCGCCGAGGTCCTGGCAAAGTTGCGCGCGCGGCTTGCGGTCCCCACGGACGAGGCGGTCTACGACGAACTCGGAATAGACAAGATCGTCTGGCTCGCCGCCACGTACCCGGACCTCCCTCCGTCCAGGGACGAATGGGGCGTGGAGAAGCGATCGCAGACCTATGACGGCGGAACCTATCAGGAGACTTCCAAGTCCCCCCTCGCCTCCCTGGAAACCATCGCGCAGCTGGAACGTTTCCCTTGGCCGGATCCGGAGCGCTTCGACTACGCCGCCCTGGCGCGTTCGGCCGCGGCGGTGCGCGGACGTCCGGCTATGCTGTCTTTCATCAGCCTCTTCGAAACCTATACGGGCATGCGCGGCTTCGAGAACGCGCTCGCCGACCTGTACGTGGAGAAGGACTTCGCCTCGTACGCGCTGGAACGCATCGCGTCCATCCAGATCCGCTATATCGAAAAAAGCCTTGCGGCAACCGGCGACGACATCGGCATCGTCTACTTTTCCGACGACATGGGCATGCAGGACCGGCAGCTCTTTTCCACCGGGACCTGGGACGAGGCCATCGGGCCGCGGGCGGAGCGCATCATCGATACGATCCACCGCTTCGGTAAAAAGGCCTTCTACCATACGGACGGCTCGGCGCCTGAAATCGTTGACCGCCTCGTGGGCCTGGGTATCGACATCCTGAATCCTATCCAGCATGTCTGCCCAGGCATGGAACGCGAGCGGCTGGCCAAGCTGTACGGCGGGAAGGTCGTCTTCCACGGCGCGGTGGAAAACCAGAAAGTCCTCCCCTTCGGCACGCCCGACGACGTGCGGAAGGAAACCCGCGACTGCATGCGCCTGCTCGGCTCCGGCGGCGGGTATATCGTCGCTTCCTGCCACAACCTGCAGCCGAATACCCCGGTGGACAACATCCTGGCCATGTACGAGACGGTGAGGGAGGAAGGGGCGAAGTACCTTCATTAATGGTATCTGCATTCCAGGATATGCAGCTCTTCCCCGTCAACGCGATATACCAAGCGGTGTTCCTGGTCGATGCGCCTGGACCAGAAACCCGTCAGGTCGAAGCGGAGGGCCTCGGGTTTTCCGAGTCCGCCATAGGGAGAGCGTTCTACATCGCGGATGAGTTCGTTGATCTTTTTTAGAATTTTACGGTCCTGGACCTGCCAATACTGGTAATCTTCCCAGGCATGCGGGTGGAATACGATTCGCACTGACTCAACCTTCGATCAGAGTATGCTCGGTTCCGCCTTGGTTCCGGTAGCTTTCAAGGCTTTCGGCCAGGCGCCTGGCGTTCGCGGGGCTGCGTAAAAGGTAGGCAGTCTCTTCCACCGCCGAATAATCGGCGTAGGAAAGGACGACGACGTTTTCCCCGTTGGGACGGGTCACGATCAAGGGCTCGTTGTTCGCTACCACGGATTCCAACGCATCCTTCAGGGTTTCCCTGAACCGCGTGACATTGATGGCTACCATTTCAGCTTCCTCCATAACAAATGTACGTTTTTACGTACATACTGTCAAGATTCCGCGGATTCTCTCGCCCGCAGTACTAACTCGTCCCAAACAGCCTCGATTCGATCTTCCAGGCCATCCTCCACATCCCGCCCAAGAGGAAGCATCCGGTCAGGCGCAACGGGGTTTCCTCGTCCCGGGGACGGGTTTGCGGAAGGAGAAGCAGTCGGTGTGGAGGAGTGATTGCGCGGCTGTAATGGATCAGGCTCTCCAGGGCGCCCGGTTGCCTCGGACGAGGCCGCAGCGAAGGCGGGCGGCCAAAATTCTTAAGGCGGAGCCTTTTTCCTATCATTCTTGAGCCGTATATTATATATTACCATTATTGTCATATACATCATTGCGTACGTTCCAGCAATTTTGGTACCAATGATACAAACGGCAACACTGATCCCTTCATTACCGTACAGTCGCACTCAACAGGAGACCAGATCGCTGGTGATTTCGTTTTCATCGGGGCTTACGGAGGAGTAACCGCGGTAACCACGATCCAGGCGGAGCTTGACGGGGTAACTCTCCCGGTAACGTTCGGTAGCGGAACCTGGTCCGCAAGCGCGGATGTTTCCGCCTCGCTCGACGGTTTCGTAACTTTCGAGGTGCGTCTGATAGGATCCGGCGGTTCGGTCATCGATTCTATCCCGCTCTTGCTGGAAGTGGACAACATCGCAGACTTGTCGGGATTCACCCTGAGCGGCGTCCTGTCTCTTACCGGTCTTCGACCTTCCACAGGTTCGTTGTACTTTGAGGTATTCCCTTCCGAGGGAGGTACGGCCGTGAAGTTTCTGGCCATAACACCTTACCCGAACTTCCCGTACAATTATTCGATCCCCGACGTTCCTCCAGGCAGCTACACGGTAAACGCGCTCATCGATCAAGACGGAGATCTCAGTCCGGGTACGGGCGAATACGCTGGTAAATCCGCGCCCTTCACCGTTGTGTCGTCGGCAATCGCCGCCGTGAACGTGTTGCTCGAACCTCAGACGGAAGAGATGACAGGATCAGTCGTCTCAGGAACCATCAGCTTGGCAAGCCAAGGGCCAGAGGGTGGAATGCTCCACGTAACGCTGGCAAATGCCTCAGATGACTCCTTGGTGGACTCCTTTGAAATGAACGCACCGACATTTCCTTTCGCTTTCACGTTCGAGAACGTCGCAAACGGCGATTATGTCGTGCGAGGCAGGGTGGATGAGGATAATGATGGGCAACTGGATATAGACGAGTTGGGCGGACATTCCGATCCTTTCGTCGTAGACGGTACCGACGTAACCGGCATCCCGCTTTCATACCGCAGGTCGCCCGTCGACGCCGTATACGAAATCGCGATTGGAAGCCCGGTCGCCAGCTCTACGGTCTCCGGAAGTATCGTCGTTTCGGGAACTTACGCGGCCGATCGCGTGCCCGATACTATCATGCTCGGGTTTGACGGCGTGGACCATGCGGCAGGATTCTCCGTCGGCGTGTGGAGCGTGACCGTAGATACGACAACAGCGATGGACGGATCCGAGGATCTGCTCGTCCGCTACCTCGACTCGGCGGGGAACAGCGTGGCGACCGCCGGCGAATCTATCTTCGTGGACAATATCGCTGACGCGTCCTACGTCACCAAAGCGCTTATCCCGGGCGGCGGGTATATCGATTCCGATGGCCACGCGGATTATGCATACTGGATCCTGAATTGGACGGACGACGGCGAGGAGGTGATCCTTTCCGGCGTGAACCGGAACACGGCGCTGAGCGAGGAGTTCGCTACGACGGGTACGGGAACCCTGGACTCAGGTGGGAACCTGGTAATAAACGGGACAACGTCCGGAATCGGAGGCGGCGGCGCGAGCGTCTCCGCAACGATAACGGGAACCTATGACGCAGAAGGCCGCTTCAGAGGCGTGTTGTCCTTCATGTACGGACCTTCCTACGCATATTTGCCCGTCGCAGGAATACGGGCGCCCACAACCGACGCGGATACGATCGAGACATACTTCGGCACGAACATCGACGAGGGCGACGCTGACATCGTTTTCCGGTACGCGACGGGGGTGAAATGATTGTCGACGGCCCCAATCTGAACAACTACGCCTTAAACGCCTTCGCGGGAATCGTAGCCAACGCATCCGTCGCGGTTATCGCGCAATCAGGCATATACTATTACGATTTCGCCTCAGGCCCGCAATCAGGCTCCTTCATGCAATCTATATGGATGGACCACGTCGGCACTGAGATGGCCTCTATGACGTTTAAGTCCTTGGACGCAACGAACGGCACATATTCGGATTATGATTACCTATTTGATACGGACTTCCACTTTACAGAGGGCGGATCGTCCGCGTTGGCGACCTTCTCGCAGACCATCGAGGCACCGATATCGACGGACGAGTACAGCGTAGCCTATATCGTACTGGACCAACGGGGTGTCATGGACCTCCCCCGGGTTGAATTCGTCCCCGCGCCCTGAAGGCTGAAGAGACAATCGAGGATGTTGTCCGAAACGATCCCGCATACTGGATGCCGCCCCGGAGGGCGCGGCTCCGGAGGGCCTCACGCGGTCTCGCAGACGCCGCCTTTCGCGATCGTTCCGCCGTCGTCCTCGCAGCTGGTCTTGAAGAGGGAAACGCGCCGCTGTAGGTCTTCTCCCAGGGAAGCGAGCTCGTTCGCGAGTTCCGCCGTCGTGTCGGCCGTCGAGGCGATGTCGTCCGAACGGCCGGCTATGGCGCCCATGGAGGCGCGGACGTTTTCGGCGATACGGTCCAGTTCTCCCATGGAAGAGTCGATCGTCCGCGCGTTCTCGGCCACCAGGCGCGATTCGCCGCTGATCGAACCGGAAAGCTCGCGGAGGGAGGTCATCGCCGTAAGTATCTGCCGCCCGCCCGTATCCGTTTCAGCCAGGCTGGAACTGATCTCCGATACGGAGCGCGACACGGCCCGGATGCTCGCTTCTATTTCGGCGAAAGCCTTGGTGGTCTCGCCGCTCCCCTCCCGGGCGCTCGCGATCGATTCCACGATCGAGCGGACCGAAGCCGCGATCTCGCGCGAGCCTTCGGCGGAGGCTTCGGCCAGCTTGCGGATCTCGTCCGCGACCACGGCGAAACCCCGCCCGGCTTCCCCCGCATGGGCGGCTTCGATCGCAGCGTTCATCGCCAGCAGGTTGGTCTGGCCGGCTATCGTATCGATGATCTGGATCATTTCCTCTATCTTGCCCACCCGCTCGGTGATGGCCTCAATCTTCATGAACGCGGTCTGGAAGACTTCCCTGCCCGAGTCCGAGGTCCGTACGAGGGAGTCCGCCAGGATACGGTCGTTTTCGGCCAGCCGGGCCATGTTGCCGATAGTGGCCAGCATCTGGGTGATGGATGCGGTCGCTTCTTCGACCATCGCGATCTGGTCGGTGATCCGGTCGTCCAACTGGCCCACGCCTCCCGCTATCGAGGTGACGGAAGCGCGCGTCTCGCCGATTTTCTCGTCCAGCCGCTTCGCCTGGGCTTCGACATCCCGCACCGCGTTCCGGAGCTCGGAAATGGAGGAACCGGTCGTGCGCGTCGCGTCATGAAGGCGGTCCCGGACGGCCGCGTTCCTGATCGCGGCGTCCTTGATCCCCAGGAGGGAGTCGTCGAGGGTATGGATGAAGTCGTTCATGCCCCGCGCCAGGACGCCGATTTCGTCCTTCGCCCTGAGCCGGAACTTCACCGACAGATCCCCCGAAGCGAGGGCGCCTACGCCCGTCGCGATGACGATCACATCCTTGGCTATGGCGTTCGCGGCTAGGGCCGCTATAAGGCCTATCAGGATGAACAGGCCGCCGATGGACAGCGCGGATACGAGCATCGCCCGCGTTTGTATGTCCTTGATGCGGGAATCGATGACGGCCCCCTGCTCGGTGATGATCTGGGCGGACGACTCCAGGCTGTAGTTGAGGTTGACCGACGCCGATTCGAAACGGGCGAGATTGTATTGGGCGATCTCGAAAGGACGCGGATCCTTGTTGATCACGTATTCGCGCTGGTGGAAGCGGCGGAAGGTGATCCCGTCGGGGAACATGAAGATCGTCTTGGCATCAGCGTACAGCTGATCGTAGATCTCCTTGATCGAACGGAGGTTGTCGTCGTTCAGGGCGTTCAGGCGCTCGATGATGTCGATGGATTCCGCCAAGGCCGGATCGCTTATCCTGAGATACTGGACCCCCTGGACATGCTTGAACGCTTCGCCGAGCCGGGCGATTGCCGCGTCGAAAATCGGGCGTTCGGAGACGAACGTGGCGGAATCCAGCCGGTTCGCTTCGACCAGAAGGGTCTGGATCGCGTCCAAAAGGGTATTCAGCACTCCCCGTTCCCGTTCTATGCGCTGCACGGGGGCATTCAGGATGAAGAACACGGAGGCCGCGCCCGAAAGGAGGACGAGCATGCCGATGATAAGCAGGAAGAGTTTGAATCTGATTTTCATGACGCCGTCTCCAGGGCAGCGGATTCACGGCTCGTCTTGAATCGCGCGACCCGGTCTTCAAGATCTCCCCCGACGGATTTCAATTCCGCCGCGAGCTGAACCGTCTCGTCCGCCGTTCCGGAGATGTCGTCCGAACGGCTGGCGATGGCGCCCATGGATGCGCGGACGCTTTCGGCGATCCGGTCCAGCTCTCCCATGGAAGCGTCTATCGTCCGCGCGTTCTCCGAGACCGACCCCGATTCCCCGCTGATCGAGCCGGACAGCTCGCGGAGGGAGGTCATCGCCGTCAGTATCTGGCGGCCGCCCGTATCCGTTTCAGCCAGGCTCGAACTGATTTCCGACACCGACCGCGAGACGTCGCGTATGCTCGTCTCTATATCGGCGAAGGCCTTTGTGGTCTCGCCGCTTTCCGCGCGCGCGCTTTCTATGGAATCCACGATCGACCGCACCGAGTCCGCGATCTCACGGGAACCTTCCGCCGAGGCCTCCGCGAGCTTGCGGATCTCGTCCGCGACCACGGCGAAGCCCCGTCCGGCGTCTCCCGCATGGGCGGCTTCGATCGCCGCGTTCATCGCCAGCAGGTTCGTCTGGCCCGCGATGGTGTCGATGATCAGGATCATCTCCTCGATTTTGCCAACCCGTTCGTTGATGGCCTCTATCTTCGTGAACGCGTTCTGGAAGACTTCCTTCCCGGAGTCCGCGGTCCGCACCAAGGAATCCGCCAGGATACGGTCCTTCTCCGCCAGCCGCGCCATATTGCCTATCGTAGCCAGCATCTGCGTGATGGAGGCCGTCGATTCTTCGACCATAGCGATCTGGTCGGTGATCCGTTCGTCCAGCTGGACCGCGCCGCCCGCGATCGAGCCCACCGAGGCGCGGGTCTCGTCGATGCTCTCGTCAAGTCGTTTGGCCTGCGTCTCCACGTCCCGGACCGCGCCGCGCAGGTTCTCCAGGGAAGAGCCGGTGGCGCTCGACGCCTCCATCAGCCGATCGCGGACGACCGCGTTCCGCAGGGCGGCATCCTTGATGCCGAGGAGGGCGTCATCCAGGGAATGGACGAAATCGTTCATCCCCCGCGCGAGGACTCCGATCTCGTCCTTCGTCTTCAACGCGAAGTTCACCGAAAGATCGCCCGCGGACAAGGTCCGCACGCCGGACGCTATCGCGATGACGTCCTTCGCGATCATGTTGGCCGCCAATACGGCGAACACCACGATGAGCACGACCAGTATTCCGATCGCGAGCGCCGCGACCAGGACTGCCCGCGAGCTGATCTTGGCGATGCCCTCGTCGATAAGCTCGCGCTGTTCCATGATGATCTGCACCGACGATTCGAGGCTGTCGTTCAGGATGTTCGAGGCAGAATCGAAACGCACGAGGTCGAGGGAGACGGCGGCGCGCCCCTGTTCGCTCGATGTACGCGATTGGTTGATCGAATACAGGCCTGCGAAGGTGATGTTGCCTGCCACATCACGGAATTCCGCTAGGACGTTTTTGTAGAGGTTGTCGAAAACCGTCGTCACCGACCTGATGTTCGCCTGGTTCAGATCGTTCAGCCGTTCGATGATTTCCAGGGCTTCCGCGAGCGCGACGTTGCTGCGCCTGAGGTATTGCACTCCTTCAAGGCCCTTGAAGGCCGTGTCCAGTAGCAGGACCGCCTCGTCGAACAGCGGCTTCTGGATGCCGAGTTTCTCCGAATCCAGCTGGTTCAGTTCGATCTGGACTCCGCGCATCGTCGCGAGCAGATCGTCCAATACCCCGCGTTCGGTTTCTATCCGCTCCAAAGGAGCTTGCATGATGAAATAGATGGATGAGGCTCCCGAGAGGAGGATTATCATTCCGAATACCAGCAGGAAAAGCTTGGCCCGTATTTTCATTCATCTCTCCATCAAAGCATGATCGGCCGATCCCGGAAAATCGTCGACATTATAGCATACGGCGCATATTTTGGAGATATTCATTATCGCCCCGCGCCTGATGATACAAGCGCCCGCTCGGCTGTTTCAAGATCAGCCTTCAGCCGCGTGTCATCCGGGAATTCCGCGACCGCCTCCGCCGCCGCCTCCCGAGCTTCCGCGTAGGAACGGGCATTGTACAGGGCGGCGAAACGGTTGTGGAGCTCGGCGATACGGTTGCCGCGGAATACGCGGCGGGCGTCCGCCAGCGCCTTCGGGTCCGCCGACGAGGCGTTCACGGCATCCAGCGCGGCGAGGCCCGCGCGCCAGCCGTCGGTCCGCGCTACCCTTTCCGCCGCCTTGATCGCCTCCGCGAGCTCGGTCGCGGCGATCGCCCTCTCCAGTTCCTCCTTCATCCGCGGAGGGACGGTTCCGCCTTCCGCGTCCAGCCGCGCGCGGGCGGCGCCGACATCGGAGCGGCGAAGGAGACCGACGACCAAGTTGTTCAAGGCCGTGCCCCGGAACTCGGTCCAGCGCGGATTCGGCCCGAAGGCGGCGACCGCCGCGCCCGCCCAGGCAAGGGCCTCGCTTTCTTTCCCGGCCATCGCGAGGGAAGAACCGTAGTTCAACAGACGCCCGAGAAGCTCCCCGTAGGCGCCGTCGCCTTCTGCCGGGGAGCCGAGCAGGGTCCATCGGTCCACCGAAAGGCCGACCGCCTCGGAGTAGCGGCGGGACGATTCGAGCTCGACGATTCGGTTGGACAGGATGAGCGAGAACAGTTCCTTGACGCCCATGGTTTTACGGTTCCGGTAGTCCTTGGGAGAAACGTAGGCGAAGCCAGTGGTGGTCCCGAAGCTGTCATGGAACTCTTTCTTGCTTCCGGGATCGAAGCCCCAGGGATTGGTGGTCTCCACGTCGTAGTCCATCCCGTCCGCCCGGACCACGCAGAAGGCGTGGTCGGATGACGCGACGGCCGAAACGTCCAGGCCGATCGACAGGGCAAGGACCGCGTAAAGAGCTGCCGAAGACACGCAGTTGTAGCGGCCGCTCTCCGTGAGCAGGTCCAGGCGCGTTTGGCGCTCCGAGTAGGATTTCAGGAAGCGCCGGTGCATGAAGCGGAGGACGAAATCGGCCGCTTCCGCCTCGGTGGCCGAGGGAGGAAGCTCGCGCGCGAGGTCGGCGGCCGCGTCGGTGACGGCTTTTCGTGAGGCGGCCAGACGGGAAGCGGCTTGACGGGCGTCGGCCGTCCGCGCTTCCTCCGCTGGCTTCGGACCGCCGAGACCGGGAACGGAGGAAGCCCATAGCGCGAGATCCAGCGCTTGCTCCCAGGAGAGCGAATCGGCCGAGACGCCGTAGGCAACGGCCGCCGCGGACGGTTCGATCCGGGGAACGGTCGCGGATTGGCCGAAAAGGGCATGGGAAACTACGAGCATGGATGCCGCGAGGGCTGCGCGCGTTGACTGCCCGGTCGAGGTTTTCATATTATCAATGTACGGATATCGAAAACCGACGTAAAGGAGACTTCATGCTGGAGAGGGAAACGGATTTGGTCATCATAGGGGCGGGGGCGGCGGGGCTGGCAGCGGCCCAGTACGGGGCGCGCGCGAACCTCAAGACCCTCGTAATCGAGGAGATGGCTCCGGGGGGACAGGCCCTGCTCATCGACCATCTGGAAAATTATCCAGGCTACGCCACGGTCAGGAGCGGTTTCGAATTCGCGCAGGACATGCACAGCCAGGCGGAAAAATTCGGCGCGGAGTTCGTGAGCGACACAGTGGTCTCGCTGAAGAAGACCGGCGACGTCTTCGAGCTACTGCTCGGCGGCGGCCTCGTGCGGGCCAAGGCGGTCATACTCGCGACGGGAGCTAAGCATCGCCTGGTCGGCATCCCCGGAGAAGCGGAATTCTCCGGCCGCGGCGTATCCTATTGCGCCACCTGCGACGGCCCATTCTTCAAGGGCAAGAAAATGATCGTGGTCGGGGGCGGCGACGCCGCCTGCGACGAAGCCCAGTTCCTGTCCAAGCTCTCGGACAAGATCGTCATGGTCCACCGCCGCGACCGCTTCCGCGCCCAGAAATCCCTCGCCGACCGTGTTCTCCACAATCCCGCCATCGAAATCCGCTTCAACACCAAGCCGGTGGAGATCAAGGGCGAGAAGAAAGTCACTTCGGTGGTCTTCGAAAAGACCGATACGGGAGATAAGTACGAGGAAAGCGCGGACGCGGTCTTCGTGTTCGTCGGTTCGATCCCCCAGACAGCCCTCGTGCCCGACGCGGTCAAGGACGAGGGCGGTTCCATCGTGACGGACCAGCGCATGGAAAGCTCCATCAAGGGACTCTTCGTGGCGGGTGACGTCCGCGCTACCCCGTTCCGGCAGGTCGTCGTCGCCGCGGGCGAAGGAGCGGTGGCCGCGCACAGCGCGGCCCAACATATCGACGACCTGAAGGGCGAGGCCTACCGTTGACGAGGCCCGCCCTCGCGGCGGCCCTCGCGGCGGCCCTCGCGTTCGCGCCCATCGCGCGGGCGGGCGCCGACGCGATAAGTTTCCGATCCGACGGAAAGGCCGAAGAAGTCGCCGATGCCCTCCTCGAAGCGATGACGGACGAGGAGGTCCTGGCGCAGACCTTTATGCTCGGCTGGGTAGGCGCGGATCCTTCCCCCCTGATCATCGAATGGATCGAAAAACGCCGCATAGGCGGAGTGAAGATTTTCGGCTGGAACACCGAGGATACCGTCCGCCTCGCGAAGTCGGTGGGGGACCTTCAGGGGTCCGCCGTCAACGGCGCGCTCGCCGTGCCCCTCCTGGTCGCCACCGACCAGGAGGGAGGCTGGATCAGGCACGTCAAAGGCGATACGAGCGAAACGCCCGGCAACATGGCCATCGGAGCGTCCGGTTATCCGCGCGACGCCTACCTCTCCGGGTACTACATAGGCAGGGAGATCGCGGCCCTCGGCGTGAACATGAATTTCGCTCCGACCGTGGACCTGTTCACCGATCGGCGATCGGAACTCATCGGGCCGCGCGCTTTCGGTGACGATCCGGTGAAAGTGGCCACCCTGGGAGCCGCTTTCGCCAAGGGTCTGGAACGCGCCGGTATCATAGCGACGGCCAAGCATTTTCCCGGCCACGGCGCCACCGAGCTGGATTCCCACGGAATCTTGCCCGAAATCGACGCGGACGAAAAAACGCTCTGGGAACGGGAACTCGTACCCTACCGCATGCTCGCGCGGGAACGCATTCCCGCGATCATGAGCGGCCATCTGGCTTTTCCGCGCACCCCCGCCCGTTACGACCCCGCCTCGCTCTCGCGCTGGTTCCTCGTCGACGTCCTCCGCGACAAGATAGGGTTCCAGGGCGTCATCATCACCGACGACCTGCTCATGAACGGGGCGGCCGCCAGCGCCGGATCCCTCTCCCGCGCTGCCAAGCGGGCGCTGGAAGCGGGCAACGATATAGTCATGTTGTCCAAAACGCCCGAACTCGACGATCCGGTCTGGACTTCGCTCCTCGACGCCTATCGCCATGAAAAGAAATTCCGTTCGCGCGTCCGCGACGCCGCGCGGCGCGTGCTCCTGATGAAGCTGGACCGGCTTCGCTCGCCCCTCGCCCCACCCCTCGTCCCTGACCCAGCCACCGTCCGCGCCCGCGTGCCCGACCCGGAAGGGAAAGCCTTTTTTCTGGATCTCGCCGCCCGCAGCGCGACGGTCATCCGGAACTCGTCGGGCGTCTTGCCCCTGCGCGCCGCGGACGCCGGACGCATGCTCCTGGCTGGTCAGTTCGACGACTTCCTCACCGTCGGCCGCGCCGCCTTCCCCTCCGCGGAAACGTACAAACTGTCCTACGCTCCCGGTGCCGAAACTTCGGCCGCCGAAAAAGCGGAACTCGTACGAAGGGCCAAGACCGCCGACTCCGTCATCCTCTGCCTGGCCAATTCCTCGAGCCTGGCGGCCCTGCAGGCGCTCCGCCCCCTCGGGAAGCGGATAATCGTCCTCTCGGTCCTCTCGCCGGCTTTGCTCGACGAAGTACCGTGGGCGGCCTCCTCGGTCGCGGTCTACAGCTATTCGCGCGAGTCCTTCATTGCGGGCATCTCCGCGATCTCCGGCGTCCTCAAGGCCGAGGGCATCCTTCCCTTCCCCCTGGATGCCCCGCGCCCCGTGGCGCCGTCGCGGGCCGCCGCGCCGCGCGGATAGGCCCGTGCGCTGGACCCTTGTCCGCCCGGAACAGGAAGCATCCGCACGGGCGTTCCTCGCCGCGCGGGAGCGCTATTGCGTCTCGGCGGCGAGCCGTTTTCTTGAACGCGACGCCGCTGTCGACAGGGCCTGGCTGGCGACCGGAAAGGATGGCGCGCCGCGCGCCTTCGCGTTCCTGACCAAGGCCGGTTTCCTGTTTCCCGTCATCGCCCGCCGGTTCCGGGAAGGAACGGCCGCGGACGCCGGATCGGGCAACGCCGGATCGGGAAGCGCCGAATTCACGGCGGCCGTAGGCGAAGCCCTGGGCCGCATCCTCGCCTTCCGTACCGTCAGAGCCGTGCAGGGACTCGCCGAGGACGTCGCCATCGCCGAACGCCTGCTCGTCGGGCGGAAACAGGGCCCGGCGCCTGACGCGGTGGACTACGACCTCATGGAACTCGGCGGTCCGCCCTCGGCCGGGAGCCTGGCGGGCGGTCCGGCCGGACTGCTCGTGCGACGGGCGTTCCCCTCCGATGCCGACGGCCTCTTCCCCCTGCAACGGGATTACGAACTGGAAGAGGTCGTTCCGCGGGGAGGATCATTCAACCCGGCCGCTTGCCGGCTGTCGCTGGACTCGTTGATCGCGCGCCGCCTCGTGCTCGTCGCGGAACTGGGCGGCGAATTCGTCGGCAAGGCCAACGTCAACGCGAGCGCCTTTCTGCGCGACCAGATCGGCGGCGTCTACGTCCTCCCGGACCTGAGGGGCCTCGGCATAGGGACGCGCCTGAGCGCGGAGCTGGCGGCCCTCATCGCCGCGCAAGGCCGTACGGCGTCCTTGTTCGTAAAGAAGGACAACGCGGCAGCCCGGGCAGCCTACCGGCAGGTCGGCTTCAAGAGGATCGGGGATTACCGGATCGCGTATTCGGGGAGGTCATGACGATGACGGAGTTGAATGAATTTTCCGTGCGCAGCCGCGGGCGGAACGAATGGATCGACGTGACCGGAGATGTCCGGCGCGCGGTCGCCGACTCGGGAATAAAGGAAGGGATCTGCGTCGTTTTCGTCCCCCACACCACGGCGGCCGTCACCCTGAACGAAAACGCGGATCCCGACGTGGGCCGGGACGTGAACCTCCAGCTTTCCGCCATTTCGCCCGACCGGCCCGAATTCCGCCATTCCGAAGGCAATTCCGACGCGCACGTCAAGACGAGCCTGGTCGGCCCCTCGGTTACCCTCATAGTCTCAGGCGGCGACCTCCTGCTCGGAACCTGGCAAGCAGTCTGGTTCACCGAGTTCGACGGCCCGCGGACCAGGAAGATCCTCGTGCGCGTCCTCGGGGAGTAGGGGCGCGGATCGCCGGGAGCCCTACCGGAAAGCCCTGCGGGCTCCGGTCGAGGGCACGGCGACTACCGCCTCCAGGCCGATGATCCGATCCTGGACATCCTTGATCCGCCCCTGGTAACCGCCGTCGTAGCCCACCGCCTCGCCGTACATCCACCAACCGCCGTCCTGCGCGGCCCCGTCGTCCCGGATTGCTTGGAAGGAATGCAAAGCCCCGTTCCACCAGGCCAATGCCTTGTCCTTTTCGGCCTGCGTGATGATCAGCTCATTGGATTCGTTGGCGCTCAGCTTCTCCGCTTCCCTCGCCATGCGCATATAGAGGTCACCAAGGTGGAAGCGGGCCTCGCAGGCGTCATGGCCGCCGTTCACGGAAGAGTAATCGGCAATCACGCGGTTCAGCAGGAACAGGCCGAATTCGCCGCGGGTTTCGTAATTTCCGAAATTCGTCCCGTCGGCCAGCGGTATCGTCAGAATGCGCCACAGCCTATCCACGCCCCTCCCGAGATCGATCGTCGCCCGCGAACGGTGGTAGTCGTACATTTCCTCATCCGCGACGAGGCCCGCCCAGACGTCGATCGCCTCGTCGTAGGCGGCCGTCGCCGCGGACCTTTCATCGTCATTCGGTTCCTGCGCGTCATCGCCGTTGCCGTAGCCCCAGTTCGCGGCCACGTCCACGAGGCTGGAGACGAGTCCCTCGCGCGAACGGCTGACGTCGTAGACGTCGGCTCCCGGATACTTCGCCGTATCCTGCGCCTCCCGGAAGGCGGCCGCGGCCTCCGTCATCCAGACGCGGCTACCGTCCCGGCTTCCCTGTTCGAAGTTGTAGGAAGCCCAGCAGATCTGCGAATTGACCTCGCCGAGAACCCGATAGGCGTGGGCCACCGCGCGCCCGCCCGAAGCGGCCGCATAAGCCTGCCGGTCCGCCCCGTCCAGGATCTTGTCCAGCTCGGCAATGGCCCGGTTGTAATAACCGGTCGCTGCAGTCCATTCTACCTGGCCTCCGCCGTAACGATAGTCCGCGGATAGGGAGATCATCCGGCCGATGGCCTCGGCCGCGTCCCCCCGGGAGAAACCGCATTCGTTGAGATCGAGGATCGCGCCTCCCCCGTCCACCAGTTCCGCGACCTGCCCGTAACGGAGGGCTGCCTGTTCAAGATCCGCTATCGCGGAGGTATAGGCCGTGCCGTTTGAGTCGGCGCGGCTGCGGTAGACGCCGGCGAGTTCCCGCAACAACCAGATCCTGCGGTTCGGCGGCGTGAAGCCGTCTGCCTCAAAGCGGGCGTCAATGGCCTCATAGGCGCTGATGGCCTCCTGGAACTTGGATGCGTCCCAGCTGCCCCAGTTCTGCAGGAGCTGGGCGCGCGCCATGTAGGCGTCAAAGAAGAACCAGGATGAGGGGTTCAGGTTATCGAAGGGAGCCGCCGGTCCGCTGGAGGTATCGCAGAGCGCGTCGAGCCGGCCGAGGGCTTCCGGTATCGCGATTGCGATGGCGCTCGCCTGGCCCTCCCTATCCTGCCAACGGGCCTGGCCTGCGAATTCGGCGACCGCCTGCCCGTAGCTAAGTAGGGCGGAGGCGGCTTTCTCGCCGTCGTCCACGAGCGAGCCGTCCTTTCCCTTGATCGAAAGGACCTCGTCCACCGAGGCGCCGAGCGGCGCGAAGAGGGAGCGGGCCTGGGCGAAGCGCGAGTTGCGCGAATGTTCGAAAATCTCCTCGCGGTACGCGCCGACGATTTCCTCGCCCGCCCGGGCGCGGTAATGCGGCGGGAGTCCTGAATCGGAGAGGGCCTGGTCCGCGACATTGCGGGCGAGCGCGAACTGCTTCAGGCCGACCAGGCAATTGGCGATATCGATGCGCGCGTCCCTGACGCAACCTGAAGCGGAATCGGAACCCGGATGGTCCACCGCCCGCTGGTACCAATCCTTCGCTTCACTGAACAGGGCTACGTAGTCCTCTCCGGTCTTTCCGCGCACATCCCAGGCGCGATTCTGGAGTACCTGGCCGAGCCGGACCGCGGCATAAGAGTAGGCGGTAGGATTGGCGTCGGCCGGGTAGGAAACCTTGAGCGCGGCGCGGGCGGCGGCTTCGGCCTTGACGTAATCCCGTTCCGTCCAGAGCCACAGGGCGACGACCTCGGCGCGTGCGACGGCGGCCGGCCAGGACCGGTCGGCGTCCGGATAGTCGGCGGGAACTTTTTTGTAGGCCGTTTCAGCTTGGGTAAGCATAGCATTCCTGACAGGGCCGCTTGCAGTATTCTTCGCCTCGTCGCGATAGGTATGGGCCAGCGCGAGCAGGGCATACGCGACCTCGTTCGCCGTCCGCCTGTCCGTCGCGATCGCCGGCGCGGCCGGACCGTACGTGTCGAGGATACGCACCAGGTTCGCCCGGGCGGCAACGGGATCTTTCTTGTCCCACAGGAGGCCTTCCGATGCGATCCGCGCGACGCAGAGCTTCTGCCAAGGAAGGAGCGCCTCGTCCGATTCCGCCCTTGCCGCCGTCGCGAGGATATCAAGATCGGGCCCCCTGTCCCGCTGCAGGTTCGCGAGCTCCCGGTACGCTTTGTAGATCCAGGGACCCTGCGCCTCGATCCCTTGGCCGGTGAAAAAGCTTCCATTCACGATCTCTTCGTAGCGCGCCTTGGCGAAGGCTTCGTCGCCGCCGGCCATCATCTGTGCGACCGAGTAGTAGATCATGCTCTTGAAATCGGAGTCGGCCGACAAAGCGATCGCGGCGTCGAAGCCGGTGAGCGCTTCCGCGACCTTTCCGTCCAGGATATCGCAGTAGGCGATGCCGGCGATGCACCAGGCTTCCGCCTGGGAGCCCGGATACTCGGCCTTGAGCGCGGCCAGTTTGACGCGGGTCTCTGCCCGCGTCCCTTCCGGCTCGATCCCCAGCCCGATCGCCTGGAATTTCGACAGGGGAGTCCAGACGAGGTCGGCGGGATACAGTTCGGCGCACTTTTCCCATTGTGACTTGGCGGCATCTTTTTGACCCAGGTCCTGGTAGCACTGGCCCAGCTTGTATCTGGCTTCCGCAAAAACCGCGGTGTCCGGCCGATACCTGGAAAGCAGGACGAGGTACTGGTCGCGCGCGGCCGCCTTGTCGTCGGCGTCGAGAAGCGCGTTCGCCGCGCTGAGTCGCTCGATGGCAGTCATGCCGTCGACAAGCGTTGCGCCCGCCGGATCGGACGCCGTCACCGTAAGGTAGGCCGCCGCGCTCTTCCCGCCGGAGTCCGTGACGCGGAGCATGATCGAATACGTTCCCGCGACGAAGGGGGTGAACGCCGCCGTCTCGGAGGTCGCTCCGGCGATGGCCGTTCCGCTGCCCGGGGGCGCGGCGATGATGCGCCATTCGAACGATTTCGTCTTCGCGTCCGTCAACGAGGCATCGTCCTCAAGGTCGGAACTGGACGAAGCGTCCAGCTGGACTTCCGTCCCCGTTTCGACCGTCCGGTCGTCCCCTCCGTCCGCGACGGGAGCCGTATCGCTGCCCGCGGAGAAGCCGGCTCCGATGGAATCCTTGAGGTCCTGGCGATCGCCGATGACAACGGTCGCGGATTCCGCGCCGGAAGCGTCGGTAAGCACCATGTACGATTCCAGCATCGCCGCCGGGATACCGGCCGCGAAGGCTTGCGCGCCCTGGGCGGCGCCGCCGGCGACCGTCGCCAACACGGCGTCTGCCGCACCCTGATCGCCGAAAGCGGTAGCGATGAGCGACACGCCGTCGGAGGCTGCGCCGACCAGCGCGGCTGCCGCCTCAGCCGTGGAACCGGCTATCGCGGTCGCGGCGCCCGAGGAAACGCCGATGCTTACATTCCCGATCAGGCCGAGAACGTCGCCTTCGCCTATCGATTCCGCGCCGAGGGCCGCGGCTATGCCTTCCGTCGCGCCCGAAGCGGCCGACTTCACGAAGGCCGCAGAATCGCCGTCCTCCGCTCCGAGCAGGGCGGCGCTTTCAGACACGCCCCGGGAGATGGACAGTACAAGTTCACCGACGCCCGCAGTATCCATTCCGGAAACGCCGGAGGAAGCGGCCGCGGAGACGGCTCCCCGGGAAATCATTCCGATGGCCGCAGCCTTCGCGACTGTGAGTCCGGAACCTGCATCCGTGAGGGCATCGACCGCAGCTTTCGCGATAGAACCGACCGCCGGGCTCAGATATTCCCGGGTCAGCCCGCCGTCGCCGAGACTGCCGACGATGGAGGCGACCGCGCGGCCCGCGGCCGCCGGCAGGTTCCCGGCCGATACTCCGGTCCTCTGGAGCGATTGGACCGCGGCTTTGGAGATGCGCGAAAGGATGGCGCTGACGGCGGCGACCCGGCTCTCCGCCGCCCGTCCGTTCACGGAGCGGCCGGAAGCCGCAGTCCCGCCGAACGAGTCGAGCACGCCGTTCAAGGCGCCGACGTAGGCCGCGATTATCGCCTCCGTCTTGGCTATCCTTTCTTCATCGCTCGGGAGCGCCAAGCCGTCGACCGACGCTACAGCACCCTCCACAGCTTTCGGCACGTAAGTCTCAAGATCGCGGGATTCGAGGTTGGCTTCGCCGACCGAGGCGCGGGCGCCGACCCGGACGAGCTCCGCCTGGGCTGCTGAGAACGAGGGATCCCCGCGCAGCGCGGCGTCGGCTTCGCCCAAGTAGAAGGAAATAGCCGGACCGGTCGTTATGAGGATTTCATCCTCGTCATCGCCTGGAAGGAAGGCGTTGAGCATACCGCAAGCGGCAAGGCTGGCGACGACCGAAGCAGCGACGAGGCTTTTCAGAAATACCTGGCGAAGACGGGACCGATCGGACATTATGCGCTCCTTATATATAACGGGAGTGCATGTTATGCCGACCTGGTCGTGCCGTCAAACGCAATGGCCGCGACAGGATGGACGGGAAGGGAAAATGAGTCCACATGGACTCATTTTCCCGGTTTCAACCCAGTTCCTTCGCCCTTCTGAAGGCCGCGTCCACGGCGGCCATGGCGGCGGCGCGGAACCCCCGCTCCTCGAGGGCGGCGACCCCCGCGATGGTGGTGCCCGCGGGGGAACAGACGGCGTCCTTCAGGACGCCCGGATGCTGGCCGGTTTCCTCCACCATCGCCGCGGCGCCGAGCACGGTGCGCGCCGCGTAGCGCAGCGCCTTGTCGCGGGGAAGCCCGGCGCGCACTCCGGCGTCGGCCAGGGCTTCGATGAAGATATAGGCGAAGGCGGGGCCCGAACCCGAAAGGGCGGTCACCGCGTCCATGAGCTTCTCGTCCAGCCGGTCCACGATGCCGGCGGCCGAGAGGGCGCGCTCCAGTTCGGCGACATCCTCAGGTCCGACTTCGCTGCCGGCCGAGAGGGCTATGACGCCCTTGGCCACGAGGGCGGGAGTATTCGGCATCAGGCGTATAATCGGTTGAGTATCGAAGGAAGAACCGGGAACGGCGGCGGCGAGCCGCGCGCGCATGGAGGCGATGGAGGCGCCCGCGACTATCGACACGAGGACAGGCCGCTCGCCTGCGGCTGCCAGCTCCGCCAGGATGGGGGCGAGCCCGTCCAGAACCTGGCCGAGCACCTGCGGCTTCACCGCGAGCACGAGGAAGCGCCCTCCCCGGGCGGCCTCCGCGTTCGACCCGTACACGACGGCTCCGATTTCCGCGGCGAAAGCGGCCGCCTTCGCCGGATCTACATCGGTGACGCCGATCCGGGCCCCGCCGACCGCGGCGGCGGCGGCCTTCATCAGGGCTCCGCCCATGTTTCCCGTTCCCACGCATGCAAGAAGAGTCTTCATCTTATTACGTCCTTTCAATCGGCCAGGAAGACCGTTCCCGGCTGCCTGCCGGCGACGAGGGCTTCCAAGGCGCGCGGGCGGCCGCCGTGGGCCAGTATCATCGGGATGCCGTAGGATACGGCCTTTTCGGCGGCCTCGATCTTGGTCGATATGCCGCCGGTGCCGAATCCGTTCGTCGTCCCGATGGAAATGGAAGCCTTCAGCGCGGCTATGTCGCTCACCGTTTCCACGAGAACGGCGTCGCCGTGCTCCTTGGGATTCTTGTCGTATACCCCGTCGATATCGCTGAAGAGCACCAGGAGATCGGCGCTCCAGAGCACGGCCGAAAGCGAGGCGAGGGTATCGTTGTCGCCGATCTTGATCTCGTCCACGCAGACCGAGTCGTTCTCGTTGATGACCGGCACGACTCCCTCGTCCACCAGGGTGAACAAGGTGTTCCGCATGTTCAGCGTCCGGATATCATCGGAAAAGTCGTCGCGGGTCAGCAGCAATTGGGCGATATGGATGCCCGAAGGCTCGAAAGCCTTCTTCCAGGCTTCCATCAATTCGACCTGTCCGATGGCGCAGAGTGCCTGCTTGTAGTGGATGTCTTTTTTCCGCGCCCATTTGTCGATGGCGGAAATGCCCGCGATCCGGGCGCCCGAGGATACCACCACCAGCTGTTTCCCCGACTTCATGAGGACCGCGGCCTGCTCCGCGAAGCTTGCCAGAAAGGCGCGGTCGATCTTGCCTTCCGCGTCCGCCAGCGTGTTCGAGCCTATCTTGATGACTATTTTGCGTGACCGGGCGAACAGCTTGGCGATCATTTTGAAACGGACTCCGTCATTCCCGTATTTGGCCAGTGCCGGAAACACGATACTTGATCGTCGTCAGGGCTTCAAGGCCCATGGGGCCGCGGGCGTGGAACTTCTGGGTGCTGATGCCGAGCTCCGCGCCGAAGCCGAACTCCGAGCCGTCGGTGAAGCGTATGGACGCGTTCGTATAGACGCAGGCCGCGTCGACGCGCAGCCCGAAAGCCCGGGCGGCGTCCAGGTCGTTCGTAAGTATGGCTTCCGAATGCTTGGTTCCGTAGCGGTTTACGTGCTCTATGGCCTCGTCCACCGAATCCACCGTCTTCACGGCAAGGATAAAATCCAGGAACTCCGTCTCCCAGTCGGCGTCGGTCGCGTCGGTGATCCTGGAAACGGAAGCGCTTCCGGACGAGGCGAGCGCGGCCTTGGCGCGTTCGTCCAGGCGGAGTTCCACGCGGCGTCCGAAGCGCTCGGCCAGGAGAGGCATGAACGCGGCGACGGCGTCGCGATGGACCAGGACGGTCTCCACGGCGTTGCAGGCCCCGGGTTTTTGCGTCTTGGCGTTCTCCACGATGTCGACGGCACGCTTCAGGTCCGCGCTCGCGTCCACGAAGACATGGCAGTTGCCTTCCCCCGTCTCTATCACCGGCACGCGGGCGTTCTCCACCACTCGCCGGATCAACTCGTGGCCCCCGCGCGGAATGACCACGTCCACTTTGCCCCGGGCTCCCAGGATGAGGTCCACGTCGTCCCGGCTTCCTGAATCGGCCAGCGCGATCGCGTCGCTTTCCCCGCCGCCGGCCGCCAGGCCGCGCTTGACGGAGGCGACAAGGGCCCGGTTGGACGAAAGGGCTGCGGAGGAGCCCCGGAGCAGAATGGCGCAACCCGCTTTGTATGCCAGGCAGAAGGCATCCACGGTGACGTTCGGGCGCGATTCGTAGATGATGGCCGCGACGCCGAGTGGCACGGTGGTTTTCTCGACGACGAGCCCGTTCGGCAGGGTCCAGCCGGAAAGCACGCGGCCGATCGGATCCTCCTGGGCGGCGACCGTGCGGATACCTTCCATCATGCCGTCGATGCGTCCGTCGTCAAGCGCCAGCCGGTCCACGAGGCTTTCTTTCATACCGGCTTCCCGCGCGGCTTTGACGTCCAGGGCGTTGGCGGCGAGTATCGCGGCACGGTCCGCGTCTATGGCGGCCATCGCCGATCGGAGCGCCGTGTCCTTTTCTTTCCTCGTCGCCAGCGCCAGCCTGGCTTGCGCGAGTTTCAGCGAATCAAAGATTCCGTCGAGCGAAGTCATAGGGGGTACCTTCCAAGTCAATTATCCACGAAGAAACGCAGAGAAGGAAGCCGGTGGAGGGTATTTCAAAAGCCAGCGGGAATACGCCGGGCTGCTGGCAACCGGCTGCCGGTTTGCCTCTCCTTCTGTCTTCTACCTACTGAGCTTCCCCCAGGTACGCGGCGCGTACCCGGTCGTCGGCCAGAAGCTCGGCGCCGGTACCCGAGAGGGTGATGCGGCCGGTCTCCAGCACGTAGCCGTAATCGGCCTCTTCCAGCGCGGCTTTCGCGTTCTGCTCCACAAGGAGGACCGTGACGCCGGAAGCGTTGATCTCCCGGATGATGTCGAAGATCATTTTGGCCACCAAGGGCGCCAATCCCAGGGAAGGCTCGTCCATCATCAGCACTTTGGGCTTGGACATCAAGGCGCGGCCCACGGCCAGCATCTGCTGTTCCCCGCCGGAAAGCGTGCCGGCCTTCTGCGTCCGCCGCTCCAGCAGGCGCGGGAAGAGCCCGAACACCCGTTCGCGGTCCGCTTCGACCTCGGCCTTCACCGTCCGCGCATAGGCGCCGAGGCTCAGGTTTTCCTGCACGGTGAGGTTCGGGAACACGCGCCTGCCTTCGGGCACGAGCACTACTCCCCCGGCGACGATTTCCTTCACCGGCTTGCCCGTGATCTCCTGTCCGCCGTACAGCACGCGGCCGCCCGAGCTCCGCGCCAGGCCGACTATCGCGTTCAGGGTCGTGCTTTTTCCTGCGCCGTTCGCGCCGATGAGGGTGACGATCTTGCCCTCGGGAACCTCCAGGTCGATGCCCTGGAGGGCATGGATGCCGCCGTAGTGGACTGACAGGTTCTCTATCTTCAGCATACGTCGACTCCCAGGTAGGCTTCTATGACCTTCGGGTCCTTTCGGATATCGGCGGGGTTCCCGTGGGCGATGGTGATTCCGTAATCCAGCACGTACATCCGCGAGCAGACGCCCATGACCACCTGCATATGGTGTTCTATGAGGAGGATGGTCAGGCCGAAATCGTCGCGTATCTTCAGGATGAAATCCATGAGGTCATGGGATTCCTGGGGGTTCATGCCGGCGGCCGGTTCGTCCAGGAGCAGGAGCTTCGGATCCGTCGCCAGGGCGCGCGCGATCTCAAGGCGACGCTGCTTGCCGTAGGGCAGGCTCGTCGACGGTTCGCCCGCGGCCGCCGCAAGCCCGACGCTATCCAGGAGCTTCATGGCTTCCTCACGGGTCGCCTTCTCCTTGCTGAGGTAGGAAGGGAGCCTGAGCACCGCTTCCGCCAGGTTGGTGCCCATGCGGAAGTGGTGGGCCACCAGCACGTTCTCCAGCACCGTCATATTCTTGAAGAGGCGGATGTTCTGGAAGGTACGCGCCGTCCCGAGTTTGGTGATGCGGTGCGGCTTCATGCCGGCGATATTCCGGCCTTTATATTCTATGGACCCGCTCGTCGGCTTGTAGACGCCGGTGATGAGGTTGAAGGCCGTCGTCTTGCCGGCGCCGTTCGGTCCGATCAGGCCGACGATTTCGCCCTTTCCTATTTCGATCGAAAGGTCCGACACCGCGGTCAGGCCGCCGAAGGTCTTGGTGAGCTTGCCGGTCTTGAGCATCGTCTCCACGGCCTACTCCTTCGCCTTGAAGCGCGGCAGCAGGCCCGCTTTGGAAAGCAGGTCCCAGCTGAGTTCCTTCTGCCCCATCAGGCCTTGCTGCCTGAAAAGGATGACGGCCATCAGCAGCACGGAAAAGACGACCATGCGGATGCCGGGAGTCCCTTCGGTCTGGATGAAGATGAGGTTCAGGGGGCCGTCCAGGAAGCGGAGGGCTTCCATCATGATGGTCACGACGATGGCGGCGATGATCGATCCCGAGATCGAACCGATGCCGCCGAGAACCACGATGAGCAGGACGTCGAAGGTCTTGAGGAACTGGAATTGTTTCGGGTCGATGGTGGTCAGGTGATGGGCGAGCAGGGCTCCCCCGATGCCGGCGATGAAGGCCGAAATCACGAAGGACAGCAGTTTCATCCTGAAGACGTTTATGCCCATCGCTTCCGCGGCGATCTCGTTGTCGCGGATCGCCTTGAAGGCGCGGCCGTAGCTGGAGCGCACCAGGGACACCATCAACACGGTGACTGCGGCGGCGACGCCCCAAGCCCACCACATGGTGGTGAAACGGGGCAGGCCCTTCAGGCCCAGTGATCCGTTGGTGACCGTCTGGAGGTTGGTGAACACGACCCGGATGATCTCGGAGAAGCCTAGGGTCGCGATCGCAAGGTAGTCGTCGCGCAGCCTGAGGGCCGGAGCGCCGATCAGGAAACCCGCGAAGGCGGCGATGAGACCCGAGATGATGAGGGCCGGCAGGAAGGGGATGGTCACGTTCATGAGCCAGGGTTCGATGGGCTTCAGGAAGAAATTCATCTGCTTCTGGGCGGCCGTCATCGTCAGCAAGGCGCAGGAGAAGGCGCCTATGGACATGAAACCCGCGTGGCCGAGGGAGAAGAGCCCCGTGAAGCCGTTCAGGAGGTTGAGCGACAGGGCCAGGATGATGTTGATCGCGCAGAGCTTGAAGATCTGCATCGCGAAGGGATCCAGGAACGAGTCGGCCACGAAGAAACCGGCCAGAAGGACGGCCACGAGCGACGCGTCCAGAACGCGCCGGTCGGCTATCTTGGCGAGCGGGCTTTTCATACCTTCTCCCCCTGGTTCTTCCCGAGTAGGCCCGTGGGTTTAACCAGCAGGACCACGATCAGCAGGATGAAGGCGAAGGCGTCGCGGTAGCCGGTCAGATCCGGCAGGAAGGCGATCGTCATGATCTCGATGAGGCCGAGCAGGAATCCGCCGAGCACGGCGCCCCCGATGGAACCTATGCCGCCGATGACCGCGGCGATGAAGCATTTGAGTCCCGGCATGATGCCCATCAGCGGCAGGAGCTGGGGATATTTGAACGACCACATGATGCCGCCGACGGCGGCGAGGATCGAACCGATGCCGAAGGTGAAGGAGACGGTCTTGTCCACGTCTATGGCCATCAGGCGCGCGGCGTCCTGGTCGGTGGACACGGCGCGCATCGCCATGCCGATCTTGGTCTTGTGGACGATGAAGAGCAGGATCGCGAGCAGGACGAAGGTGATGAGCGGGATGAAGAAGCTGACGCTCACGATGGAAACGCCGCGGATCTTCACCACGGTGGAAAAGATGTCCGGAACGGCGAAGGCCTTCGGGCGCGCGTCGAAGAGCACCACCGCAAGGTTCTCGATGAGGAAGGACGCGCCGATGGCGCTGATCATGATGGAGATGCGCGGGGAATTCCGCAGGGGCCGGTATGCGACGCGCTCAAGGCCGATGCCGAACAGGCAGGTCAGCCCGATGGCGACCAGGAGGGCCACCCACCAGGGCATAAGCGCCGAGGACACGAGGTAGAAAGCGATATAGGCTCCGAGCATGAATACGTCGCCGTGGGCGAAATTTATCAAGCGCAGGATGCCGTACACCATCGAATAGCCTATGGCGATGAGCGCGTACAGGCTTCCGACGGATAAGGCGTTCGCCAGATGCTGGAAGAAGGTTCTCAGGTCCATGGGTCCTTCCCGTATTCAAAAATGGAGTTCCGCGCGGGGCGTTCGCTCCGGACGGAACTCCGAATGGGTTTGAAAGCGGACGCCCCGAAGGACGCCTTCAGCCTCGGATCAGGGCTTGACGGTCGTCAGGTACTGGAACTTTCCGTCCTTGACCACCTTGATGACCGCGTCCTTGACGGCGTTCCGGTCTTCGTTGATGGTGATCGAACCGGCGGAACCCTCGAAATTCGTGGTCTTGGCGATCTGGTCGCGGATCTTCACGGAATCGACGGAGTCGGCCTTCTTGATCGCGTCGAGGATCACGAGGTAGGCGTCGAAGCCGAGAGCGGCGACGGCGGCCGGATCCTTGCTGTACTTGGCGCGGAATTCCTTGAGGAAGACCGCGCTGGTGCCGTTGATCGGGACGTCGTTCGCGAAGAAGGTGGACAGGACCGCCCCTTCCACTTCCTTTCCGCCGACGGAAAGGAAGGCGTTCTCGTCCCAGGTGTCGCCGCCGAGGAACTGGGTCGTGATCCCGAGCTGGCGGGCCTGCTTGATGATGAGGGCGCTTTCGGTGAAGTTACCGGGAGCGAAGATGACGTCAGGCTTGAACTTCATGATGTTGGTGAGCTGGGCGTTGAAGTCCTGGTCGCCGGTGTTGTAGTCGGACTGGGCGACGATGGCGTTCGCGTCTCCGGTGAGCTTTACGAAGCTGTCCTCGAAGAACTTGGCGAGGCCGACGGAGTAATCGTTGGACACTTCGCGGATGATCGCGGCCTTCTTGGCGCCCAAATTCTTGAACGCGTAGGTGGCCATGACTTCGCCCTGGAAGGGATCCAGGAAGCAGACGCGGAAATAGTAGTCGTTGCCCTTGGTCACGTTGGGGTTGGTGGCGGAGGCGGCGACCGCGGGGATCTTGGACTCGGCGAAGATCGGGCCGCCGGACATGGAAAGGGACGAACCCCAGCTGCCGATGACCGCGTTCACCTTGGCCTGCTGGGCCAGCATGGTGGCGGCGTTGGCCGCTTCGACCTTGTCCGACTTGTTGTCGGCGACGACGAGCTCGATGGTATATTCCTTGCCGCCGACGGTCACCTTCGGATACAGCGCGTTGGCGAGCTTCACGCCCTCGGCTTCGTCGGCGCCGCCGGCGCCGTTGGCTCCGGTCAGGGGTTCGAACACGCCGATCTTGATTACGTTGGACTGCGCGGCCTTTCCGGCGCACGAGGCTAGCATGAGAGCCGCAAAAGCCGCCGATGCCAAGATTGATATTCGTTTCATTAAAAGATCCTCCTCGATCCTCTCGGGATCGCCAGAGTATGATAAATGTATAAATATTTATTGTCAATTAAGCATTTACCTATATATATATATTCAAGGCTTGCGCCCGATGCGAAGCAGACCTACTATGGAACATGGCCCAAATTTCTCAAAGAAAGCGGATCTCTTTCGGAATCGGCGCGAAGGTGAACGCGGTCATCCTCGCGACCCTGATCGTCGGTTTCGGCGCGGTGATCAGCTATTTCGGCTGGTCGCTCGTCGCGACGCGCGGAGAGCTCACGCGCTCGACCCTCGAACAGGAAACCGACATACTTGCGGCTTCCATCGAGAATTTCATGATCCCGGGAGAGGCGCCCATCGCGGTCGCCTATTTCGACGAAATAGCCCAGCGGAACCCCGACTTCGAGATCGCGCTGTACCGCCGGGACGGGAGCGGAGCCTTCTCGGACGGGACGACCGCCGCGGGGGTCAATCAACGGATAGGCGGAACGCGTTTCCCGCTCGACTTGAAACGCCCGGTTTTCCCGCCTCCGGACAGTGCGGGAATGGGACCGGCCACAAGCTTGCCGCCTTCCAATGTCCAGATCGAAAAGGACTCTTCCATGGCCGACGGCAGGAAAGCCCGCGTGATCAGCGTGTATAGGCCGCTCATCAACCTGCCGAAATGCGTGGGTTGCCATGGCGGCGATCATACCATCAGGGGCGTGGTGCGCGTTTCCGCCAACGTGACGGAAAGCATGAACGCCCAGCGCGCCGCGATAGGCATCTCCAGCGGTCTCTTCGTCGCCATCGTCGGCCTCGTCGGAGCGGTACTGGCCCGCTTCATGAGGAGGACTGTCGTGTCTCCGGTGAAGGCGATCGGGGAGCTTTGCGCCCGGGTCGCCGACGGAGACTTTTCCGGCCGCGTCGAACATCCGGTCGCCGACGAAATCGGAAACCTTGCGGATACGGTCAATATGATGACCCTCGGACTCCGGGAACGGTCGGAACTCTCAAAATACGTTTCCGGATCCACCATATCGGCCATCAGGGGAAGCCAGTCGAGCCTGCGGGATCGCCGGACCCTGCTCTTCAGCGACATACGCGGCTTCACTTCCTTTTCGGAGAAGTATCCGGCCGAGACCGTGGTCGAGGCCCTGAACGCCGCCCTCGACGCGCAGTCCCGCATCGTGGCAGAGCAGGGAGGGGACGTGGACAAGTTCGTCGGCGACGAGGTGATGGCCGTTTTTTCGGGAGAGAAGGCGGAAGAGAACGCCTGCGCCGCCGCCCTACTGATGCACCGGGCCCTGCGTTCCGTTTCCAGCGCGGAGCCCCTGCAAATCGGGATCGGCATCGCTACGGGAGACGTCATACACGGGATGATAGGATCCCAGACCCGCGCCGACTTCACCGTTATCGGGGACGCGGTCAATACGGCCGCACGCCTCTGCTCCGCGGCCAAGGGGGGAATGACCCTGGTCCATTCGAGCGCGGCGCACAATCTGAAGGGCAAGGGCGGTTTCACGCTGAAAGGCCCTTACGGGATGGGCCTGAAGGGCAAGAAGGATCGGCAGGCGGTATTCGTGCTGGAAGCGGGAGGAAAGGATGCATAATGCCGAGCGGACGGAACGGCGAAAGATCGCGAGCCGGGAACCCTTCGCCGCCGTCGCCCTGCTCTCCGCAGCGGTCCTCTTCAGTTGCGCGGGCAAGGCAGCCGTTCCGGCCGTCGCGATCGACGGCTACCGGACCTGGGACCGGACCACCCTCGCCCCCCTGAATTTCCCCATCCCGGGACATGAAAGCCATTACAGGCGGATCTTCATGAACCCGGTCGGTTCGGCCTACCGCGCCTCCCACGGCTCCCGGGACGCCCCCTTCGACTATCCCGACGGAACCGTCGTGGTCAAGGAGATCTTCGACGGGTTGGACGTACCGGCGTCCGATGAAGCCCCCGTCGCATTCACCCTGATGGTGAAGAACCGGGCGTCGCACGATGCCCGCGGCGGCTGGCTGTGGATAGTCCGCGACGCGGCTTCGGGAAAGGACACCGTTTTTACGGGAGACTTTTGCGTCAACTGCCACGGCGGCGCGAACGAAAGCCATCCCTACGGAGACAAGAACGCGAAGTCGACCTTCAGGGATTATATGTTCTATTGAGGGAATTCGTCCGGCCGGGCTGAACGGCGGACGTCAGATGCTGGACAGGTAGCAGACGCCGATGACGAGTACGGCGCGGATGCGCTTCTCGTCCGTCTCTCCGAGCAGGGACGCGAGGTTACCCGCGTACCACCAGAAGAGTCCCAGGTTGGCGTCGATACGGAAAGCGTATTCGATAAAATCGCCTTTCCGGCTCTGCGTTCCGAACAGGAGATAGGCCAGCTCGTCAAGTATATGGATGAAGGTGCGCAAGGCGCGCTCGTAATCCGCGCGCTCCATGTCCAGGACGAATACGGGGATCCGATCCAGCAGTTTTTCCTTATGGGCTTCGTCGGCCTTCTCGACCCAAGTCTTTTGGATGAGCAGCTCGACATTGTTGCGGAAATGGCCCAACAGACGGCGGTCGGAGACCGCTGCATTCGCCGGACTGTTGGACGAAGCGCAGGAGGCGCGGAATTCCGCGATGATGCCGAGGACCTCCGCGAAGCGTTCGACATCCTTCTGATAGGTACGCGCCGCGACTCCGGGATCGGAGAATAGCTCGCCCGCTATCGTGCGGTATTCGTCAGGAATCACTTCGTCGAGTACGGGGCGGGCGAAGCTCATAGGCGTACCATGCTTCTAAAACGGGAAAGTGTCAATAGAGCCTATCTTCCCGGCAAAGAAGCTGCCGGATGGGTATCAGGGTCCTCGCAGGCGTCGCCGTCAAGGATGAAACAAGCGATGGACGCATCCAACTCCTTCACCCGGTCCCGGCTGGCGGAGACCTGCGCGTTCAGGGATTCGGCGGACGCCACCAATTCGTCGGAGCCGGCGGCGATCTCCGCGATCGCCGCGACCACCTGATCGGAGGCGGCGTCAAGGGCGCGCATGAGGGCGGCGGCGGACAAGGCGTCAGCCTTCGCGGTATCGGCGTTCTTCCGTATTTCCGCCGATCCCGCGGTCATTTCGCCCGCGTCACGCACCGCCGCCGAGGAAACGAGGGAAAGCTCGGCCATGGAGCCGACTATGCCGTCCATCGCCTGCGCGAACTGGGCCGCGTCGGCTTCTATGCCGCGGAAAGACTCGAAATTCGCCTCGCTCGCCGAGAGGGCCGCGCCGACGAGGTCGCCGATCGATCGAAGCACGGCGCCTATCGCCTTGGCGTTCTCGGCGGTCGAATCCGACAGTTTGCGGATCTCGTCCGCGACGACCGCGAAACCGCGCCCCGCATCCCCCGCATGAGCCGCCTCGATCGCGGCGTTCATCGCCAAGAGATTGGTGCTGTCCGCGACGCTCGCGATCATCCCGACGACCTCTTCGATGCGGCCTACATCGCCCGCGATGGATCGGATGGAATCGTTGGAACGCGTCGCCTTCTCGGCGCCGTCCGCGACGAGGCCGGCGAGCGAATTCGCCCGGCCTCTCCGTTCCTCCGCGAGAGCGGCGACGGAATCCAGGGCTCCGCGCATTTTCTCCATCGAGACGGTGACCCTTCCCGCCGCGTTCGTCTGGACGTCGGCCAGTTGGTATGCGGAAACAGCGGCCCCTTCGACCGCATGGATCTTGACCGTCGCTTCCGCGATGCCGCGCTTGAGGCGATCGAGCTCGGACTTGACGGACGAGACGTGCGCGGCGATCTGCGCGAGGGATGCGGCGGATTCGGAAGCTCCCGACGCCAGTTCATCCTTCAGAGAAGCCACGCCTCCGGCCGCGTCGCGCACGCCGGAAAGGAATTCCCGGATGACGTCGAGTGTGGCGTTCACATGTCCCGCCAGCGATCCGATCTCGTCGTCGGATACGACGGCCACCCGCCGCGACAGGTTCCTTCGCGCGACCAGGGCCATCGAACTTTCGATATCGCCTATGCGGCGCGCGAAGGAGGCACTGAAGAGGAAGATGAAAATCGACGAAAACAGGATCGCGATTACGGAGGCGACCGCGGCCCCCAGTTCAGCCCGCCGCTGGTAGGCCGAAGAGAACTCCCCGATCCCGAAACTCACGTCTTCCAGGCCGCCTATGATGGGCGGCATGTACTGATCGACGATCTGCTGGTAATCGATGAGGCGGCCCAGCTTGTACGCGGCGTCGGCTTCCTCAGGAGAAAGCGCTTCCCGCGAAGCGGCCGCATGCACGATCAGCGCGCCTTCGCTTTGGACCCGGCTGCCGAGCGGCCCGCCGGCGATCTCGGCGAGGAGGGTTTCCCCTTCCCTGAAGCTCTCGGAGATTCGCTTCCAGGCATTCCGCACGTTCGCCGTTTTCTGGTTCAGCTCGCCGTTCCCTATGGAGATGACTGAAAGGTCCAGTTCCTTGATCAGGGAATCCAGATTCTCGATGGAGGCAATCCAGTTCCTGCTGACCACGGCTGTCCCGAATTTCGACAGGAGCAGGTTTTTGGAGGCCGCGTCCACGCGATACGCCGCCGTAACCGTCGAGATGGCCAGCCGTTCGCCCGCCCGCAGGGTCAGGCTCCTGGAAAAGGACACGAGCACGAACCCCATAGTCGCCAGCAGGAGAACGACGACGGTGGATATGCCCAGTAACAGCTTCGATCTGATCCGCATTGCGCGCCTCCGGGAAATGTACATTACAGAATTACCATATTGGAGAAGATTGATGAAGTGCCTCCATCCCGGCCTGCCCCTTGACCGTTCATCCGAAGTGAAAGTCGCTTGCGCGTTCGGCGCAAGAAGAGTAGAATTCCGGTTGTCAGGAGGCGATCATGAAATCGAGCGATCATCCCAAGCGCGAAGAGAAGAAGAAACCCCAGAAGTCACTCAAGGAAAAGAGAGAAGAAAAGAAGACAAAAAAAGAGAGCAAGCCGAGCGAATAGGTCCGAGCGAAGCGGGGCGGTTCCGCCTCGCCTCGCTCGCCGCCTGAACACTTTTCCCGGTTCTTCAATACAGAAACACCGCCACTTGACGGTTCGCGGAATAGCGAATACCATATCGCCGTCCATAGCAATCCCCAATTACTCTACCCAATTGCCTTTGATACAATCCGAAGTCCAGCGATAGCCCTCGGATACGAAAGGAGAGCCGGAACAGATGTCCATCAAGACGTTCAAGGGAGGAATTCACCCTCCCGTACGGAAGGAAGCGTCGGAAGGGAAGGCGATCGAACGCATCCCGGCGCCGAAACAAGTTGTAATTCCCATCAACCAGCATTTCGGAGCCCCGAACCAAAGCATCGTGGCGGTAGGCGATACGGTCAGGCGCGGCCAGAAGATAGCCGAGGGAAAGGCGGGCGGACCGATGACGGTTCCGGTCCACGCATCCATCACGGGAACGGTGAAGAAGATCGAGGTCCGCGCCCAATCGAACAACACCGACGGGATCTGCGTCATCATCGAAACCGATCCGGCCGCGGCCGAGGATTCCAGCTCCGACGCTTTCATGCAGCCCCTGGACGGCTTTTCCTGCACCAAGGATGAGGCGCTCGCGCGCATCCGGGAAGCGGGCATCGTCGGCATGGGCGGCGCGGGATTCCCGGCCCACGTAAAGCTCGCCCCGCCCCCGAACAAGCCCATCGACCTGGTCATCGCCAACGGCGCCGAATGCGAGCCATACCTCACCATCGACGAGGCGACCCTGGACGAGGAAGGTCCGACAGTCGTGGAAGGCTTGGCGATCGTCATGCGCATAGTCGGCGTCAAAAAGGGCGTCATCGCGATCGAGGAGAACAAGAAAGGAGCGGTCGCGGGCCTCAATGCGGCGATCGCCTCTTCCGGCCGCGGCTACGACATTACGGTGCAGCTGCTGAAGACCAAGTATCCGCAGGGCGGCGAGAAGATGCTCATCACCGCGATCACCGGGAAGGAAGTCCCCTCCGGCGGATTGCCGATGGACGCGGGTTGCGTGGTGCAGAACGTAGGCACGCTCAAGGCCATCGCCGAAGCGTTCTCGGAGGGCAAGCCGCTGATCGAACGCGGGCTGACGGTAACCGGCGGCGCGTGCAAGACGCCCAAGAACATCCTGGCGCCCATCGGTACGGTCATCGGCGACCTTCCCGCGGAGGTCCTTGACCTGGATCGGGACACGCTGCGCAAGATCGTGTTCGGCGGCCCCATGATGGGCGTAGCGGTTCCCCACCTGAATATCCCGGTCCAGAAGAACACTTCGGGAGTCACGTTCATGACCGCCGCCGAGACGGTCGCCAAGGAGGAGGGGCCCTGCATCCGCTGCGCCCGCTGCCTACGCGGCTGCTCCTGCAGGCTCTCCCCGGTGCTCATGAACAACGCCCTTGAATCTGGCGATCTGGAGAGGGCCGCGGATATCGGGCTCCTGGATTGCATCGAGTGCGGCGGATGCTCGTACATCTGCCCCTCGAACATACAGCTGGTCCAGCGCTTCCGCGTCGGCAAGCAGCTCCTGCGCGCCAAGCGCGCGGCCGCCCAACCGAAACCGGCCGCGCCGGCGAAAGCCCAAGCGTAGGATAATAGGAGAACATAACGCAAATGGCGAATACCGAACGGCGGGTCCTCCTTTCGTCGAGCCCGCACTTTTCATCCCCCGAAACCGCGAAGCGCCTCATGGCGAACGTGCTCATCGCGCTGGCCCCGGCCGCGGCTTACGGCATCGCGCTCTTCGGCTTGCCGGCCCTGCTCACCATCGCGGTTTCCGTCGCGGCGGCCCTCGCGTCCGACGCGGCCTTCCGCCTGGCGATAGGGCAGAAGCCCCGCGTCGCGGACCTTTCGGCAGCCCTCACGGGCGTGCTGCTTGCCTTGGTGCTTCCCCCCTCCACCCCCCTCTGGATGACGGCGCTCGGCGCGGTCTTCGCGGTGGTGGTGGCCAAGGAGTTCTTCGGCGGGCTCGGCGCGAACGTGTTCAACCCGGCCCTCATTGGACGGGCCTTCCTCATCATGAGCTTCCCGGCGGCGATCACGACCTGGCACAAGACTGTCGGATTCGCGGGAGCCCTTACCGACGCGACCACCACCGCCACCCCGCTCAACATCATCAAGCTGGGCGGCACCATGGGCGACGTAGCCGCGAGCGTGGGCAGCTCCGATTACGCATCCACTCTTTGGACCCTGTTCACGGGCAACCGCGCGGGTTGCATCGGCGAGTCCTCCATCCTGCTGATACTGGCCGGCGGCGCTTTCCTGCTGATCACCCGCACCATCGACTGGCGCGCCCCCCTCGCGATGATCGCGACGACCTTCCTCGCCTCCTGGGGCTTCGGAATGGATCCCGTCTTCGGCATCCTCTCAGGCGGCGTGGTCTTCGGCGCCGTCTTCATGGCCACCGACTACGTTTCGGCGCCCGTCACCCCCACCGGCAAGCTCCTCTTCGGCGCCGGCGCGGGCCTCGTGACGGCCCTCATCCGCAAATGGGGCGGCTACCCCGAAGGCGTCACTTACGGCATCCTGATGATGAACGCGATCGCCCCCTTCCTCAACCGGATCGTCCAAAAGAAATACGGATGGGTAGCCCCCAAGAAGGAGGCCGCGAAATGAAGAACATGCTGAAGCTGGGCTTCATCCTGACGGCCTATACCCTGGTCGCCTGCGTCGGCCTCGCGTTCGTCTACGCGGGAACCAAAACGGTGATCGAGCAGCGGGCGAAGAGCGACTTGGAAGCGGCGCTGAAAGAGCTGTTCCCGACCGCCGACTCCTTCCAACCCATCGCGACGAGCGAATTGAAGGCGTCCTTGGAATCCGTCGTATTCACGGAAGCGTACACCATATCCGCGGGCGCAACCCTCATCGGCGTCGCGGTGAAGGCCTCCGGTCCGAGCTACGGCGGGCAGACCGTCGCCCTCGTCGGCGTAGGTGCTGACCGCAAGGTCGCGGGAGCGAAGATCCTGGAAAACAAGGACACCCCCGGACTCGGCGCCAACGCCGCGTCGCCCTCCTATTTCGTCGACCGGAAATCCAAGACCACCTTCATGGGCCAATTCTCGGGAAAATCCATCGACGATCAGTTCAAGGTCAAAGGCGACGTCGTCGCCATCACGGCTTCCACTATCACCAGCGTCGCCGTCGCAAACGTCGTGAAGGCGGCCGGCAACGCTGCAGGCGCCTGGATCGCCGCAAAGGGAGGAAACTGAGATGAAACGCCTTACGCGCATCCTCCTGGACGGCATCGTCAAGGAAAATCCGCTGCTCATGCTCATGATAGGTCTCTGTTCGGCACTCGCGGTGACTACGTCCACCGCGAACGGCATCGGCATGGGCATCGCGCTTACCTTCGTCCTCCTCATGTCGGAAGTCGTCATCAGCCTGTTCCGCAAGCTCATCCCCGACTCCATCCGCATGCCGATTTTCATCATCGTCATCGCCGCGTTCACGACGATCATCGATTACCTGCTCAAGGCCTACTTTCCCGATCTCTCCAAGTCGATGGGCGTTTTCATTCCCCTCATCGTCGTCAATTGCATCATCATGGGCCGCGTCGAGGCGTTCGCTTCCAAGAAGCCGTTGATCGACGTCATATTCGATTCGATCGGCATGGGCATCGGCTACACCTGGGTGCTCGTCGGCATCGCCGTCCTCCGCGAAATACTTGGAAGCGGCGCGGTGCTGGGCCTCCGGGTCTTTCCCGAAAGCTTCCAACCGATCTTATTCTTCACGCTTCCCCCGGGCGGCTTCCTCGTGTTCGCCCTTTTCATCTCGCTCAATCTCTGGCTGAAATCCAGGATGAAGCCGACCGTCGAAGGGGGAGCCGAATGAACGGCCTGCTCGCAATTTTCCTGACCGCCCTGCTGGTGGAGAACGTCGTACTCATGCGCTTCCTCGCGCTCTGCTCCTATGTCGGCATGACCTCCGACGTGGACCAGTCCACGGGCATGGGCGTCGCGGTGACCTTCGTCACGGTGCTGGCCACGGCCGTCACCTGGCCCCTGTACCATTTCATCCTTGTGCCGCTGAAGCTCGAATTCCTGATGATCCTCGCCTTCATACTCATCATCGCGTCGCTCGTCCAATTGGTGGAATTCTACCTGAAGAAGACGGCGCCCGCGCTGTACGCGGCGATGGGCATCTACCTCCCGCTGATCACGACCAACTGCGCGATCCTCGCGGTGACCTTCGACAACATCACCAAGAAGTACAATTTTATCGAATCCATCGTGTATTCGCTCGGCGTCGCGCTCGGCTACCTGATTTCGCTCTGGCTCCTCGCGGGCATCCGCGAGCGCATCAAGACGAGTCCGATTCCGAAGTTCCTGCAGGGAACGCCGATCCTCTTCGCGGCGACCTCTCTCCTCGCGGTGGCCTTCATGGGCTTCGCGGGCCTCATCAAATAAGGAGCCGAACATGGGCATCGTACTGGTCACGGCGGTATTCGCCGTCATCCTCGCCATGTCGCTGGGCGTCGCGCTCGGCTTCTTCCGCGAGTTCTTCAAGGTCGAAAAGGATCCGATGATCGGCAAGGTCCGCGCGATCCTGCCGGGCGCCAACTGCGGCGCGTGCAGTTATCCGGGTTGCGACAGCTACGCCGAAGCGGTCGCCTCCCGCGCCTGCGAAGTTACCCGTTGCTCCGTGGGCGGCAAGGCCGTCGCCGACTCGCTGGCTGCGCTCCTCGGCGTCAACGCAAGCGCCGAGGACATCGTCGCGGTGCTGGCCTGCCAGGGTTCCAAGGAACACGCTCCCGTCAAGGGCGACTACGTAGGAGTGAAGACCTGCCGCGCGGCCAAGCTTTCCACGGGCGGAACCAAGCTCTGCGCCTGGGGCTGCCTCGGCTTCGGCGACTGCACCCTGGTCTGCAAATTCGACGCCCTGCATATGGGCGAAGACGGGCTCCCGCACGTGGACTACGCCAAGTGCACCGGCTGCGGCATGTGCATCGCCGAGTGCCCCCAGGTAATCCTGAAGCGCGTCCCCAAGGACACGAAGGGATCCATGGTCATCTGCTCCAACCGCAACACGGTGAAGGCGATGGTCATGAAGACCTGCAAGGTCGGCTGCATCAAATGCGAGATCTGCGTGAAGAACTGTCCGGAGAATTGCATAACCATGGTCAACGGCATCCCCGTCACCGATTACGAAAAATGCACCTCCTGCGGCGTCTGCGTGCAGAAGTGCCCGACAAAGGTCTACAAGTTGCTGCAGACTGACATCGGTATCGCCGTAGAAGTCTAGAAATACGAAGGGCGCCCGTGAAGGCGCCCGTATATAAAACGTCCCTCATCGGGACGCGGAAGGGCGCGGGCGGGATTATGGCCCGCGCCTAATGGGCGATCGTAGCACGGCAAGGGCGCGCGACGCAAGGCGGAGGAAAGGGAACCGCTCATGGTCCCCTCCTCCTAGGTCGCGATGCCGAGTTCCTTCACCCGGGCCGTACCGAGCTCGCGCAGCTTGTACTTCTGGATCTTGCCGCTCGCGGTCATCGGAAACGAATCCACGAAGAACACGTAACGCGGGATCTTGAAGCGGCTGATCTTCCCGCGGCAGAAGTCCTTGACTTCCTCCTCGGCAAGTTCCGCGCCATCCTTCCTGATCACGAAGGCGCCGACTTCCTCGCCGTATTTCGCGCTGCCGATGCCGACCACCTGCACGTCCCGGATACCCGGCATTGCGTACAGGAACTCCTCGATCTCTTTGGGATATACGTTTTCGCCCCCTCGGATGATCATGTCTTTGATCCGTCCGGTGACCATGAAATTCCCGCGCTCGTCCTTGACGCCGAGGTCTCCGGAATGAAGCCAACCCTCCGCGTCGATGGCCTTGGCCGTCGCTTCCGCCATGTTGTAGTAGCCCCTCATCACGTTGTAGCCCCGGCAACAGAGCTCGCCCTGTACGCCGACCGGGCAGTCCGCGTTCGTGTCGGGGTCCCGGACGCTCACTTCCACTCCGGGCAGCTCGCGGCCGACGGTGCCGACCTTCACTTCGATCGGATCGTCGGTGCGGGTCTGGGTCATGACAGGGGAGGACTCGGTAAGCCCGTACGCGATGGTGATCTCGGAGGCGTGCATGTCTTCTATAACCCGCTTCATGACCTCCATGGGACAGGGCGCGCCCGCCATGATGCCGGTGCGGAGGCTGGAGGTGTCGAAGAGCTTGAACATCGGGTGGTTCAGTTCGGCGATGAACATGGTCGGCACGCCGTACAGGCCCGTGCACTTCTCCTTCTGCACCGTCGCGAGCACGAGCAACGGATCGAAGTTTTCCAGGATGGCGGCGGCAGCGCCGTGGGTCACCACGGCCATCATGCCGAGCACTAGGCCGAAACAGTGGAAGAGAGGGACCGGGAGGCAGATCACGTCGGACATCGTGAAGCGCTGGCATTCTCCGATTGACCAGCCGTTGTTCAGGATGTTGCGATGGGTGAGCATCACGCCCTTGGGAAAACCCGTAGTGCCGGAGGTGTACTGCATGTTCACCGTATCGCCGCACCCGCAGGCCGCTTCGGCCGCGCGCAGCAGCGGGTCGGGGGTATGATGCCCCAGGAGCAGGAGCTCCGGCAGGTTGTACATGCCCCGGTGCTTCTGGGGACCGACGTGGACGACGGTTTTCAGGCGAGGGAAGCGCGCGGAAACCAGATGCCCGCGCTCGGCTTCCCTGAGCTCGGGGATGAGCTCGTAGACCATCGCGATATAATCCGAATCCTTGAAGCCGTCCACGATGCAAAGCGCCGTCAGGTCCGCCTGCCGGATCAGGTACTCCAGCTCGTGCGTCTTGTAGTTGGTGTTGATCGTGACCAGCACGATGCCGACCCGCGCCGTCGCGAAGAGGAAGGTATTCCAGTCGGGAACGTTGTTCGCCCACAGTCCCAGATGGTCGCCCTTCTTCAGCCCGACGGCCAGCAGGCCTTTCGCCAGCTCGTCCACGCGGCGGTCGAACTCGCCGTAGGAGAAGCGCAGTCCCCGGTCCGAATAGATGATGAAGTCGCGGTCCGGATTCGCCCGCGCCTTCTCCCGCAAAAGGGCGCCGAGTGTCGTCTCTATGGTGTCCATCTCGCCCCCGCTCAGAACGGCGCGTACACGACGGCCAGGATGCGCGCCGGCGAGCCGCCCGCCGCGGCGACGCGATGCGGAACGATCGAATCGTAGTAGATCGAATCCCCTTCGGCCAGGTTGTAACGCTCCTTGCCGTAGGAGACAGCGACCGAACCCGAAAGCACGTAGATGAACTCCTCGCCCTCATGCGAGGACAGGGCGGCATCGTCGGTCCCGGCTGATAACTCGATCAGGAAGGGCTCCATGTGCCGACCGCCCTTCCCCGCCGCGAGCGCCTTGAAATCCAGCTCCCCCGCTTTCGCCGAGCCAGCGAAACGGACGGTCGGTTTCGATTCCCCGGCCCGGGTGACGACGGGGCCGAGCTCTTCCTGGTCGTCCAAAAAGGAGCCGAGCCGTACTCCGAGCGCGCGCGCCAATTTCACCAGGGGCGCCAAATCGGGGACGAGCTCCCCTTCCTCGATGCGGGTCAGCAATTCCAGCGGAACGCCGCTCCGTTCGGCCAAGGCAGCGCGATCGATCCGATGCGTCTCCCTCAAACCGGCGATCCTGCCGCCCGGGGTCCTCTTCTGAGCCATACCAACCTCCACCGCCGTCCGGCGAGGTTTCCACTTTATCCGCGCCTCCTCCGTATGCGCAAGGCGCGGACAAGAAAATGCGGCGGCGGAGCGGCGGCCGCACGCCGCCGCACGCCGCTCGGCCGCCGCTCGGCCGCCGCGCATGCTCCCAGCGCTTTCGGATGTGTTGACGGATCGGCCTCCTTCGCGTACAAATAAATTATCATGTCGGAATCACGCCGCAACGCCCGCTTCTCAGCCCTTGCGCGCGCCCGCGTAAACGGAATCCATGAGGGCGAAGCCCTCCTGCGGGATTTAAGCGTCACCGGTTGTCGTCTGGAGTTCACCGCGGCCGTCGCCTTGGCGGAAGGGAAGCGATACCGGATCACCGTAACCCCTGAATCAGCGGCGGAGGTCGACGAATTCGAATTGGACGCCGAATCGCGCTGGTCCCGGGCGGGTTATGATTCATTCGAGATCGGCTTCGCCATCGTCTTCTCCCCGAAAGGAAAATCGTTCCAGCGCTACGTCGACTATCTCGCATGGAGAGCTTTATCCGTACCGACGACCTCTCAATGACCGGAGGGAGTCCGATCATCGGCGCGCCCCTGGGGGGAATCGTCTACCAGGGGATCGGCGAATACGCAGGCCATCTGGATACGGAACTCGGCGTCGTCGACGATTCATGGGGCGAATTCCGTTTCGTCCGCGGGAAGGAGCGCCAGGTATTCTGGACGCGCAACGTCTGGCTGGAACCTTTCCGCCTTGAATTCGGGTCCATCTCGGAAGCGGCCGCGGCCCTCCGTTCCGTCCAGCGCAATTGGGCGCCTTCCCTTTTCACGCAATTCCGCCGAGGAGAATTGATCAAGGCGAAACTTCCGCCGATCACGGATAAGCCGCGGTCCTTCCCCTGGCTCGTTCCCGACGCTCCGATGGGGGCATGGACCCTCCTGGACGAACATACTCTCATCGGCTCGGCCCGCTGCGCCAGCCCTTTTCCCGGCGGCATCGTGGAATTCACGGAAGACAAGGAAGGTCCCCCGAGCCGGGCATACCTGAAGGTTCAGGAAGCCCTGGTCCGCGCGCGCACCTTCCCGAAGCCGGGCGAGCGCTGCATCGACGCGGGAGCCACGCCCGGCGGCTGGACCTGGGTGCTCGCAGGCCTCGGCGCCAGGGTGACGGCGATCGACCGCGCGAGCCTGGACGAACGGGTCCTGGCGATGGACGGCGTGGAATACCTGAAGCACGATGCGTTCACCCTCGCGCCCGAGGAGCTCGGGCCGACCGACTGGCTATTTTCCGACGTCATCTGCTACCCCGAGCGACTGTACGCCTGGATCGAACGTTGGCTGTCTTCCGGCCTCTGCCGCAATTTCATCTGTACGCTCAAGATGCAGGGAGAGCCGGACTGGGAGACCATCCGCCGCTTCGCCGCGATCCAGGGGAGCACCGTCGTGCATCTCTGCGCGAACAAACACGAACTTACCTGGATCAGGATCGGGAAGTAGCTCATGCTCAATTCGTTAATCGAACAATTTCGACAATTGAACAAAATCTGCGCAACTGTTAGATTGATCGGATGATGACCGCAGTCGCCCTCTGCGCCCTCGGCGCGGAGAAGGCGCTCTCCAACGAACTTAAAAAACTGGATCTTCAAGTGCTGGATGCGGGTTTCGGCCGCGCGCGTTTCGTCGCCGACCTCGGCGGCCTGTACCGTGCCCTCATGGGTCTGCGCACAGCGGACCGGATACTCCTGGAGGCCGCGAGCTTCCCCGCCTCCGACTTCGACGCCCTCTTTGAAGGAGTCCGTTCCGTGCGATGGGAGGAACTCATCCCGCGCGGGTTCAAGGTCGTGGTGGAGAAGGTCAGAACGAACCGGTCCAGCCTCCACGCGGAGACGAGCGTGCAGGCGGTCGTCCACAAGGCTTCAGCCGAGCGCCTTTGCGAAGCTTGGGGCGTCAGGCGGCTGGACGAATACGGCGAGGAAGCATGCCTCCGCGTTTACCTGGAAAAGGACATCGCCTCCATCCTGCTCGACCTGACCGGAGAACCCCTGTTCCACCGCGGCTACCGGACCGAAGGCGGCGCGGCGCCGCTGAGGGAGACCAGCGCCGCCGCCATCCTGCTCCTTCTCGGGTGGAAGCGCAAGTTTCCCCTGTACGATCCCTTCTGCGGTTCAGGCACCTTCGCCACCGAGGCGGCGCTGTACGCTTGGGACGCCGCGCCCGGTCTCGGTCGCACGTTCCGGCTTTCCGACCTTCTGGTCGGGGACGCGGAGGTCGAAGCCGAAGTGCGCGCCGACCTGGCAGCCCGCGTCGATTTCAGCCGGACCATACGCATACAAGGCAGCGACGTCGATCCCCGCGCCGTCTCCATTGCCAGATCTAACGCCGAACGCGCCTTCGACCTCGCACGCGGAGCGCAAATCGCGCGCGGAGCGCAAGGCGCGCGCGGTGCGCAAGGCGCCCGCGGAGCGCAAGGCGCCCGCGGAGCGGAAGGCGGCCGGGGCATCCGGCTGCCGCCGGGCGGGTCCGCTCCTCCTTCTCCGGACAGGAGCGGCATCCCGACATTCAGCGTCCTGGACATGAAGAAGGCGAAAGCCGGCTGGGACGAGGGCTTCCTGTTCGCCAATCCGCCTTATGGGGAAAGGTTGGGCGATACGGTGGAAGCGGAACGCATCTACCGGGAGATGCCGGCGCTGCTCGAGAATTTCCCCGGCTGGAACCTGGCCGTGGTGACGAACCATCCGGGCTTCGAATCGCACTTCGGGCGTACCGCCGACTCCGTCCGCGAGATCACGAATGGGGCCTTGCGCTCTTTCCTCTACGCATTCGGGCCGTCGAAGAGGGGGAACGATGTCGATCGTCGTCGAACATGAAAAACGCCGGAGGGAGATACTCGAGAAAGCGCTCGACGTCTTCATGGATGAAGGCTTCGAGGATGCGACCTTCCAGAAGATAGCCGACCGCTGCGGCATCACGCGCACCACTCTGTACATCTACTTCAAGAACAAGCGCGAAATCTTCAACTGGAGCATCAAGCAGCTGACCGCCATGGTCGAGCAGGACCTGCAGTCCATCAAAGCGGACGAGTCGCTCGAGGCGAGGGAGAAACTCTCCCGGGTACTCGGCACGATCATCGAGCGCCTGGAAGAAAACCGCAGGCTGCTCTCGGTGGTCCTCAATTATCTGTTGCACCTCTCCAAGAGCGGCTCGGACCCCGATTACCGCGTCCGCAAGCGGACCATCCGGCTCCGCCATATTCTGGCGACCATCGTGATCGAAGGAATCCGCAGCGGGGAGCTTCCTCCCGTCAACGTACGCGTCGCCGACGACCTGCTGTACGGTCTCATCGAATCGGCCATCTTCCGCCTGGTGGTGCTCGGTCGGCCCTCGGTCGCCGAACTCAAGCACGCCGCAGAACTCGTGGTCGAGCGTCTCGCCCGCGGCGACTAGAACACGCTCGTCCGCAGTCCGAAGGAAAGCTTCGACTGTATGCCTCCCTCGACCTCCGCCGAGATGAACCAGGCCTGGTATTCGGCGAACAGGGAATAGCTGGAAAAAATCGGCCACTTCCTGATCGTTACCTTGGGGAACTCCACCTGGGCAATTACTGCGCTCAGCATGAGCGGATCGCCTCCCGAGGTCTCGGTGAAATAGCTGAAATCGGCGCCGACCGCGAAGGCCGCCTGCAGGAAATCCCAATCAGGCCCCAACACGAAAGAAAAAGGAAAAGTCGCGAGGTTCGCCAGCAATTTTCCGCTGAAAACGTCCCCGAAGAAACGTTGCGGGCTCCCGCCGTATGCTTCGGGCGTGTAGCCGTACATGGCCTGGAGCTTGACGTTGTCGTCGAAGAACGTGAGCCCCGCGCCGACATTGTACTGGGTCCCGCCCAGGAAACTCGTATCGAGGTAAAGGCCTTGGATGAATGTGGGAAGCTGGTAGCCTGCTTTGTCGCCGTCCCGGAGGACCAGATCCACCGCGACCAGTTTCACCTCGTCCGACGCGATCCCGAACGAGTCTATCGCGCCGTTGAACCGCCCGCCTTCCTCAGGAGAGAGGATACGGACCGCCGGCAACGTCTTGTCCAAGTTAAGTTGGAGCTTGGATGTCGCAGCAGTCCCGTCGCGGAATCGGGTCCTGAACACCAGGGGCAGTTTTCCTTCCCGGTATTCGAGCGTTTCCAGACGGAACTTCCATTTGGCGCCCCCCTTGGCCCGAGCGAAAGTCCGTCCGTTGTCCAGGCTCACCTCCACTCCGGCTACTTCATGAGCCTTGACTTTCGCGGTTTCAGCGCTTTCCCAACCGGCGCTGCCGGAAATCCAGGGACGGGAGGGCACGAAGGAACCCGGCGCGAAGGAATCCGCGAGCACCCAGGGGCCTTTTTCAGCGAACTCTATTTCGACCTTTTCGCTCAAGACGACCGAACCCGCGTCCGACTGGAATCTGGCTTCCACGACGTGCTTGCCGTCTCCGACGAGTCCGGGATCCAGATCCACGGAGAACCAGCCGTTCTTGTCCGGGGGGCCTGAGGCGAAATCGCGGCCGTCGACGAAGATCGTCACGACGCTCGGCATCGAAGGCGACCGGAGTCGGCCCTGGACGCGCAAGCGGCCGGATAAGCGTTCGCCGCGGACGGGCGCCGCGATCGCTATCTCCTCGTCCCGCCAACCGGCCTTGAGCGAAAAATCCCGGCTGGAGGTCGTTTCGTTGCCCGCCTTGTCGCGGGCTACGATGCTGATTCCGTATTCTCCGTCGGAAAGCCCCGCGAGGTCCAGGACTCGCGAAATCACGGGATCCAGACCGAGGTCGAACCGCTTTTCCGCAAGCCGGTCGCCGCGGGAGAATACCACGGCCTCGCAGGAGGCCAGCGCGCGCGAATCGGAGGCGCGGCCGCTGAGCGCCAACGCCTTGTCGACGATCGCGCCGTCCTTCGGAACATCAAGGGAGACTTCCGGCGGCGTATTGTCGACCGAGATGAGGCTCGCGTAAAAGCCTTCGGTATCGTACGTATCGGTCGGTCGTATATAGACCGAATGCAGGCCGTCCTTCAGGTTGCGGGTGTCCAGGCGATAAGACCAAGCTTCCGCGCCCTCGGTCATGTTGAAGCTGACCGCGTTGTCAAAGGAGAGCGTCAGATCCCGCACGCCGTTGGCGTCCGAGGAATCACCGGAGACGAGTATGGCGCCGCGGACAGTCTTGTCGAGACCCGGTTCCAGGACTGCGGCCTTCGGCTCCTCCTTCGAGATCCGGTAGGTCCGCAACACCGTATCTCCGGAGACGCCGTACATGTCCTCGGCGAAAGCCTCGAAATGATGCTCATTGTCGGCCGAGTCCGCCAATGATACGGGCATGGAAAAACTGTTGCCCGCGATCGCCGCCTTGATCCAATCGCCCCCGTCGATGCGCCAGGAAATGGAAGCTACCGCATCGTCGTCGTACACGGCGCCGGAGATTTCGAAGTCGTTCCTCAGTACCTCATTCTCCTCGGGCAACTGGACGACGGCGCGCGGCTTGTCGGCCGCGGGATCCACGATGAAACCGGGAACGACCGCCCCGGTATTCCCGGCCGCGTCGGTGGCGCGGAAACGCAGTCCCTCCGTGGCGACCACGGCGAAATCAACCTGCCTGACCATCGCCGACGGCGCCTCCGACTTCTCCCAAGTCGCTCCTCCGTCGGTCGAGAATTCGATCAAGGCGATCGCGCCTCCGTCCGTCCAGCGGGAAGCCAGGGTGGTCCGCCCGTTCACCGAATCCGTTGTCCGGGGGATGGGAATGAAGCCCGCGGGGGGCGTCGCATCGAGGTTGAATACGCGGACGATCGAAGTTTCCCGCCCGGCCGCGTCGACGACGCGGAATCGGGCGACGATGCCGCCGTCGGGTTTGTCCATCTCGATCATTCCGCGACGCGCGTCCTTTTCAACCTCATCGAAGGAGAGTTCCCTCCAATCCCCGCCGTCGAGGCTATAAGAGGCGGAGGAGATTCCGTTGACGTCCGAAAAGACACCCGAGAAAGGTATGGAGCGCCGATACCACGCATCATCGACAGGTTCCGCCAACTCGAAGGCCGGCTCCGCCCGGTCGACCGTGAAGGAGACGGGTCCCCATTCGAACAGATCGCCGTCGATCGTACGCGCCTTCACCACGGCGGCGGTCCCGACGCCCTCCCCGGCGGGAGTGATGACGATGGAGCTGCCGTCCAGTGAAAGGGAAACCAGGCCGCTCGCCGGTTCCGTCGAGACCGATTCCAGGGGCCTGCCGGCGAAGCGCAGGCGGAGCGGAGCATCGTCGTAGAAACGCATCAGCATGGATCCGTCGCTGCCCTTGCCTGTCTCAAGGCGCGTATCGGTGGCGCGCAAGCCTTCGGCCTCCAGAGCCTCCCCTCCGGCGAATGGCGGGGCGACGCGATAAAAGAAGGACCGTACGAGGCCGTTCCGTCCGAGACCGTCCTTCGACTCGACCGATATCTCGTTCCGCTCATATCCGAGGTCGGCCGGCAGCGGTGCCGACCAGGCGAACTCGGCGGAAGACAGCTTCTTCACGGTCGCCTTTACCGGATCTTTTCGCCCGATTCGGACCTCGACGGATGCGAGGCCTTCCGGCGCGCTCACGACGCCTTCCAGCGACATGCCCGCATCCACGATCAGGGTGCCGCCATCAATGAATTCCTGACGCGAATCCTTGCGGACCACGGCGGCTATCGATGCGGCGGGCTCCCCGCCCACCACCCTGAAAGAGCGCTTCACCGAGACGGATTCCCTTCCGAGAGCATCCACGGCCACGACAGTCGCGGTATGGAGTCCGCTCGGGAGCGCCGCGGTCCGCAGCTTCGCCCCCGAAACGGATTCCAAGCTCTGGGCGCTTCCCCCGTCAAGTACAATCCGGTAGGAAGCGATGCCGGAACGCGAGGAGGCGGAAAAGGAGAGGTCTACAATGGAGGCAGTCTTGCCTCCCTCTTCGGGTGAATCGAAGGAGACGGAAGGCAGGGAAACCGTGGGATCGAAGGTCACGGGAGACTTCGGCGTTGCGCTTCCCGTCTTCCCCGCGGCATCCTTCACGCTGACCGAGCACTGGACGGCGCCGGCTTTGGCCTGATAGGCGGTGACGATCACGGCACCCATGAAGGAACCGCCGGCACCCGCCGAGGATGCGGAATCGAGGGGAATGAGAACCGAAGGCTCGATGATGCCTTTCTGACTCCCGAAGGTCCATGAGATGGAGGCGACCGGACGCGGGGACACCAGCCGGAACGCGAGGATCGCGTCGCCGTCGATAGCCCCGGTCGGAGAAAGCAGCTCCACCAGCGGAACCGCCTTCGGATCCACCGTCGCGGGAGCTTGGGGCGGCGCGGCGATCGTGGACTCTGGGGGAGCGGTCACATCCGCCTCCGCCACATCCGCCTCAGCGGCCACGACCGTCTCCGCCACACCCGCATCCGCCGCCGGCGCCTCCGCCACGCCCGCCTCCGTTGCCGGCGCCGCCGGCGCCTCAGCCGCCGGCGCATCCGTAGCCGGCGCATCCGCAGCCGCCACGTCCGTGAAACCCGGTATCGGTACGACGCGCTCATTTCCGGCGCGGTCTACAGCCTTCACCCGCGGCCTGGGGGCCTTCGATTGGTCCAGCGCGAAAACGAAGGCTTCCCTCCCCTCGACCTTGATAAAATTATCTCCGTCCGCGGACCACGAAAGCGAAGCGAGCCCGCCGGAATCGCGAGCGTGCATGGCGACAAGGGGGCCGCCGACTGGGCCCGACGGAAGTAAAAAATCCACCAGAGGTCCTTCCGTGTCCTTGAATGCGTCGAAGAAGGCCGTCGCCTCGTTTCCTGCGCCGTCGGTCGCGCTTATGATGCCCCGGAGCGCTCCATCCGCCGCGTTCCGGAGGTCGGCTTCCACGGCGAATTCGCCCGACTCTGGATCGGCAGGTATTTCACCGGAAGCGACTTTTCCGCCGGAGGCATCGGAGACGACGTACTTAAATTCAGCCATGCCGGTCGCATCGCGCGCGCGGCCCGCTATCCTGAGCGTGTTGCCGACAAACGGCGACGGTCGCGGTTCCAGGTCTATGGCCGGTGCCGTCCTGTCCGTCGTCAACAGAAAGGGCTCGGTCGAGAAGACATGTCCCCGGTCGGTCGTTGCGACCAGCCTGAACGGAACATCCGCTACCTCCGCCGTCGCCGCGATCCGGACCAGCTGCCCGTCGACGGTCAGGGACAAGGATGGATCCGGGGGATCCAATTCGGCTTTTGCCAAGGCGGCCCCTATAAAGCGCGAAACGAAGGGGCGCGTCGAGGAGAGCCCCGCGCCTCCGTCGGAAGCCGGGGGCAGGCTCAGGTTGCCCTCCGCTCCCAAGCGTTCGTCAGCGTAAACAAAAGCGGGTTCGCCGCGGACCGCCGAATAATTGGTCACATAGAAATGGGAGCGTGCGGAAGCGCTGCGCCCATGGATATCCTTGACGGCGATTTCCAGGTCCAGCGCGCCGTAAGGCCCCGTCGCGGGGACGGGAATCAAGAAAACCTGTTCGCCCGCCGACTTGGCGACCGCCGAGCCTTTCACGCCACCGGACATGGTCCATTCGAAAGATGCGAGTTTGGCTCCGGCGTCGGCGACGATCCTGAAGGAAGCCTTCGCATCGGGGGCGAGCTCCATCCCCGGAACGAAGGGTACCGCTTGAGCATCCTTGCCCGGCGCGCCGGAGACGACTTCCGCGATCCGTACGGCCGGAGGCGCGCCGAGCGCCGCAACGCTGACGGTCGAGACGGGACCGGGGCGGCCCTTGACGTCGATCGCGCGCGCCTGGATGGTGTGCGCCCCCGGCGCGAGTCCATCGACCATCGCGGAAAATCCGCCCGTCGTCGTGATCCGCGCCGGCGCTCCCTTATCCACCCAATATTCCACTGCCTGGACCGCATCGTCGTCGCGCGCGAAACCGGCAAGAAGGAAAGACGATGCTGCGGAACCGCCGGCTTTCGGTTCCAGAAGAACCACCGACGGATCGTCACTTGCCATATCCAACGGTTGCCGAAGCCTCAATTCGGTTCGGTTTCCGATGGTGTCTATCGCGGTCAGCAGGATCGCGATATCCTTTCCCTTCGGCTGGGCGAGCGAGATCGGCACTGACCAGAAGGGATCGCCCTGCGTGAGGGCTACCTCCCCGCCCGCGTCGCCGATCTTCCAGGACAGCGTCCTGATGCCTACATCGTCCCGGGCAACTCCGAAAAGGGTAAAATCGCCGTCGACAACCTCGCCGCTCGCGGGCGAGATGAGTTCGACCTTGGGTTCCGTATTATCGACCACCAGAAGGAAGGGCGTCACGCCTATCGATCCGACTCCGTCCCGTGCACGGATAAAAATCGCGGTAGGGCCGTCCGCCAACTTCGACGTATCTATAGGTGCGGAGAACGTACGGGTCCCCGCCTTCCTGTCCCGGGTTCCCTTGGCCTCGGCGTAGGTCTTCCCGCCGTCAAGCGAATATTCCGCCTGATCGACGCCGTTGGCGTCGAATACCTTGCCCTTGAGGTTGATGCGTCCTGCCACGAGGCTTCCGGCCGCATGGGAATCGAAACTCGCCAACGGTTTTGTCCTGTCCATATCGAAGCGGACGGAATGCTCGGGGCCTGCCAATCCGTTTATATCGGTACCGCGGACGGTCAATTTCCTCGATCCGTCAGGAATTTGACCTGCCCGGACATAGGAGGACCAGAAGTCGGCACCCTCGGCCGGGAACCACTCGCCATCGTCAACGCGCAATTCCACCTTCGCGACGGCATCGTCGTCCACGCAGGTTCCTACTATATTCAGATCGCCGCCGACCCGCATGCCGGATAGCGGGTTCGCGATGACCGCGATCGGAAGATCGGATTTGGGATCCACGAATACGTTTATCGGTCCGGCCAGCGTCATGTTTCCGGCCGAATCCTTACCCTGCACGAGGATGTTGTATACGCCCGGCTTCTTCCCCGAAATGTCGAACGAATGTTTCCAATTCGTGTCCCCCTCCGCCGGGGTGAGTTCGGTCTCCTTCAATCCGGCCGCCTGCAACGGCGAGAACGCCACCGCCAGCAGCGCAACGAGCAAAAAAGCCGGACATGATCGAAACGGACGCTTGTTCATACAGGATACTTCCACTGGAAAAAATTATGAGCCGATCTCATATTATCGGACTCCATTGCGTGTGTTCATTACTCTTAACTGGTTAGCAGATATCGAGCCAAGTCGATTTACTGTCCACTTGTGGATCAGGTTGACCAGCCGAGTGCAGTTCTTCGCCTGACAGGGCGATATCGCCTGTATTGTCGAATCATCACCGTCAGAAGACAAAAAAAAACGGAATGACGCAAAGCCATTCCGTTTACCATGGGCGATACAAGAGTCGAACTTGTGACCCCCAGCGTGTCATACTGGTGCTCTAACCAACTGAGCTAACCGCCCGAACGAACGTATATATACCCGAATCGGCATGCATTGTCAACACGGGCAGACCCTATTTCTCAAGAACCTGGCTTATCCGTTCCAAGACCTTCTTTCGGTCCAGCGGCTTCACGATGTAGTTGCGCGCGCCCAGCAAGAGGGACTTTTTCACCAGATCCTGCTTCCCAAGGGCGCTGATCATCACAACCCGGGCATTTTTGTCGAAATTCATGATGTGCTCGAGTGCCGTGATCCCGTCCATTTTCGGCATCGTGATGTCCATCGTCACCAGATCAATATTGGGATACAGCTCCTTGTACTTCTCAACGCCCTGCTCGCCGTCCGCGGCCGAGGCGACCACGTCGTAGCCCTCCGAGGTCAGTATCTGGCCGATCTGCTTGGCCACGAACATGGAATCATCGACGATCAACACCCTGAACGGAGTCCCATCCTCTTTTTTGCCGTCCGGAGCGCGCTCATTGATGGAGGGAAAATCCTGTTTCGTCTTCATGGGATCCCCCGGACTATGCTCGCTCGCGGATGGCGACGTTTATCTCAATCTTTCCCTGCGGCACTTCCATCGGAACGATGAGCGCCTCGACCTCGTGGTCGGAAATTTCCATATTCTCGCCGGTAAAAAGGGCGGGCGGAGTAAGGTCGAATTTGAAACCGAGATCATGGAGTTTCGTCACCGCTTGGGCGGTGATCATATTCGCCAATTCGGTGATGGTCGCCTTGCCGAGCTCGTCCAAGGAAGGCAACTGCTCGCCGTTCATGGCGGATGCGACGGCGAGAGCGGTATCCTTGGACATGTCGAACAATACCCGGCCTTCCACGTCGCCCGCGAGGCCCACGAGCGCCGCGACACCGAGGACCGGCATGGTCGTCGACTTCAGATAGAGCTCGCCGCGCCGGACATCGGCGTTCAAAACCTCCTTCAACACGTTGAATGCAGCTTCCACGAATGGATTGATGTACTCTACTCTCATTATGCGCTCCTTTCGGCTTAACTAGGTGACGATCCGTTCTAAGCCCGGATGAAGGCCGATACTTCGTCGTTCCCGATCGATTTCCAATCCGTTTCGTCCGTGAGCTTCTCGTTCTTTCCGAGAATGACCAAGCCCCGGGATTTCATCTTGTCGGAAAAATCGCCGAACACGCGCGATTGGTCCGAGGGCGACAGGAATGAAAGAAGATCGCGCGCGAGGACTAAATCCAATTCCGGGAAGGGATTCGCGTTCAAGACGTCATGATACTCGAATGTGATCGCATCGCGTATCGCAGCGTTGAAGCCATAGCCGTTCTTGCCCTTGGACATGTACTCCCGGCAATAATCGGGCACGTCCTCCAGATCGAATACCATATTCGGTGCGCTGGAAATGGACAGCAGATCGTTGTCGTTCGCCCAGATCTTGATGCGGACATCAGGATAACGATTTTTGAGTACGCATGCGAAGGAGAAAGTCTCATGGCCTTTGCCGCATCCGGGATTCCAAGCCTGAATCGTCTTTGAGGAGAAATCGGGCAGTATCGACTGCACGGAGGCCGCGTACTCGTCGCTCCAGAAGGTCGCGGTATAGGGGGAGAAGAATCCCTCCAGGAATTGTTCGGCATCATCGATGTTGCGGAGCTGGAGGTCCGATCCCTTCTTCATCGATTTCCACTCAGCGAAACGAGCATTCAGCCAGCCGTCGTTGAGTTCGGTCGCTCCGAATCGCTTGAGCGCGAACAGCGTTTCCTTGATGAAATCGAGCTCGGATGTTGCGGAAGAGCCACGGTCGTAGGCTTCTGAAGGCTCGGCGATGACGATCGGCGCGGAAAGGGCGGCCGTCTCCGCGACCACGCGGGGTTTTTCCTCTTCTTTAGGAGAAAAGATGCGCACGACATCCAGGATGATGTACAGGCGGCCCTGATTCTCCACCACCCCGCTGATGTACTTGATATTGATGTCGCCGAAGATGGGATGCGGCGGCTGTATGGCGGCCGACGAAATTCCGACCACCTTGTCGATATTGTCGACTACCACCCCGAAAATATGATCGCCTATCCTGAGGATGAGGGTGCTTTCAAGGGCGTCCTCATCCTTCTTCTCCGCCGGCAGATGGAAAAAGACGCGCAGGTCGATGACCGGGATGATATCGCCGCGGAGATTGTAGACGCCACGGAGGAAAGGAGCGGCGTTCGGGACAAAGGTGAACTTTCCAGCCTTCGCGATCTCCTTGACGTTCATGATATCGATGCCGTAGTCCTTGCCCGAAAGGGAAAAGGTCACCATCTTGAAATTGATCGCGTCGATGCGATCCTTCCTCTCCGCCGTTCCGACGACGGAAGGTCCTTCGTTGCCTGTCATGCTTCCCCCGCTACCGTATCGTCGCCTCGCGGCGGCGTCGCTCTTCGAGTTCCTTCTTGAGACCGAGGTCGAGCAGCTGGCTCACGTCGATGATGAGCGAGACGGAGCCGTCTCCCAGGATGGACGCGCCGGCGATGCCGGGAGAATTGGTGAATTGGTCGCGCAGGGGCTTTATTACGACGTCCTCTTCCCCGATGAGGCTGTCGACCATGAGGCCCATCTTCTTCTCCGCCGTCCCGACGACCACCACGAAGTGGTATTCGCGCTGCTCGCTCGTCTTGATCCCGAAAAGCCGGTTGAGCCTGAGCAGCGAAATGACGTCATTGCGGATGTTGAAGACCTCGTAATTGTCGATCATCTTGATTTCCGTCGGCTTGATACGATGGCTCTCAATGACCGAAGTGATCGGGATGGAGTAGATCTCCCGCCCGACGCGTACCAAAAGGCCCTGGATGATGGCCAGGGTCAGAGGCAACTTGATCGTGAATTTGGATCCCTTGCCCCGCTCGGAGGAGACGGTGACCGTTCCGTTGAGCTTCTCGATCTGCCTGCGGACCACGTCCAAGCCGACCCCGCGGCCTGAGATGTTCGTCACCTGCCTGGCGGTGGAGAAACCGGCCTCGAAGATGAGGTTGAAAGCCTCAATGTCGGTGAGGATCTTGTTCGGATGGATGAGGCCGCGTTCCACGGCCTTGGTCTTCACGGCCTCCACGTCAATGCCATGCCCGTCGTCGGAGATTTCGATGACGATCATGTTGCCTTCATTGCTCGCCTTCAGGACGACGGTCCCTTCCTCGTTTTTCCCCGCAGCCACGCGGTCGGCCGGGGATTCTATGCCGTGGTCGATGGAATTCCGCACCGAGTGCATGATGGGATCGAGCAGGTCCTCGATGACCGACTTATCCAGCTCGGTATCCTCGCCTTCGATGACGAGGTTGATCTTCTTGCTCAGGCTCTTGGAAAGATCGCGCACCAAGCGCGGGAAACGGCTGAAGATTTGGCTGATCGGCACCATGCGGATGCGCATGACCCCTTCCTGGAGCTCGCCGGTGATGCGGCCCAGGTTCTGCGCGGTGGAACGGAACTTGCCGACGTTCGTCTTCAGGGCGGCTTCGAAGGGGTCGAAGAGAGTGAAGAGATCGCCGTAGCGCTCCCCGATCTCCTTGCGGACTTCCTTCACCGTCCTGCCCTGCCGGATTCCTTCCATGTAATCGGGCAGTGAATCGAACAAGTCCTTGACCTTCTCGCGGTAGACGGATTCGGTCGCCTGGAGCTGGGACGAGAGCTCGCCGAACTGGGTGGAAACCTGGTTGAAGGTCGCCTTGGTGATGACGGTTTCGGAAACGAGGTTCAGGAGATTATCGATCCGTTTGGAATCCACACGGAGAATGGCTCCCGCTTCCCGGCCTGCCTTCTTCGCGTCGGCGTCCTGACGGCTCCTGTCCGGCTCTTCGGGAGCGGCAACGGGCTCCGACGCCGCCGGTGCGGCCGCGGCCGTCCGGACTTCCGGCTCGGGCGCGGAACGCTCGGCGGCCATGCGCGGCTTGGGAGCGGCGGCGGCGGCAGGAGCCGCCTTGGCGGGGCTCGCCGCCGCGGCGGAACCGGCCACGCGAACCTCCGCGCCGAGGGTCACGTCGGGGATGCGGATGAGGCGTTTCAGGGCTTCCTCGTCCCGCGATGTAGCGACGTAGTATTCGACCACCGGATAGAAATTATCCTCGTAAAGTCGTTCGAATTCCGGGATCGTCCTGAGTACGGCCCCCGCTTCCTTGAGCGCCGCGAACACCTGGATGCCGCCGACGGTGTTCATGATGTTGTCTTCGTTGAAGGTGACGGACACCTGGTAGACGGTGGTTCCGGGCTCGGCCGCCTGCTTGATTTCCAGGAGCTCGTACTCGGAGATCTTGCCGCCTTCCGCGGCGGCTGGCGCGATAGTCTGCGGTTTCGGGACTTCCTTCCGCTTCGGACCGGCCTTCTTGCGTCCGCTGCCCTCAGGGAGGATGGCGGCGAGCAAGACCTCGACTTCGGAGGTGTCGGCGGAATAGACACGCCCTTCCATCCGCTCGTGTAGCATGGCCTTCACGATGTCGATGGCGGCGAGAAGGGTGTCGACCACCGTACCGTCCACGCCGACCGCGTCGGAACGGATGGCGTCCAGCACGTCCTCCACCAGATGGGTGAAGGACGCGAGCTCGGTCATCTCGACCGTTGCCGCACCGCCTTTGAGGGTATGCGCCGCGCGGAATATCTCGTCGACCGCGTCGCGGTTTCCTGTCTCGTTTTCGAGCACGAGGACGTTCTGTTCCAGGGTATCGACCTGGGCCTGCGCTTCGCTGAAGAAATCCTTCAGGAGTTCCTCGTTGTTGGGATCCAAATAGTCGCTCATTTCGTTGATAATGTTTATACACAAAACGTCTTCCGTCAAGTGACGCGCGTCCAAAGGGGCTACCTTATAGAGGGCATTGCCACGGATTCGTCGTTGCGGGGACGGCGGATGCTTTAGCGGAGGCGCCGGATACCGATAGGATATAGGAGGACCTTTTGTATAAGCGAGGCCCTTATGCTATGATGAGAACCGGGAGAACGGGATGGTAAAAGGTTTCCGGCGCGTCGCTGCCGCGTTGATCGCTACATCGGCGTCTCTGCCGCTCGCCGCGGCCGAATTGTCCGTCTCCAACCTGGAGCTCGCGACCACGGGTTCGGTTGAAGGCCAGGATTTCGTCCTCGCTTCCCACGCCGCCGCCGAACTTTCTGTCTCGGGCGGCTACAAATTCGGCGGTACGCTGAAATTCGCCTTCGATTCGAACGATCTGGAGAAGACCCTCGGCTACTCTATGATCGCCCCGACGGATCCCATCTCGGATCCGAACCTCACGACGGCGACCCAGGCCGATTACAATGCGCTCGTGGACGAACTCGCCGACCGGATAGCCAATGACGCGTCCCTGGCCTTCCGGCTCGCCCGCATCTCGATCCGCGAACCCTTTTCGCTCCCGGTGGAATTCGGCTACTTCATCGGCCGATCCGACGTCTTCTGCTCGGGCGACGAATTCCCGTTGCGCTTCGGCACCGTGCCCTTCGGTACCGCCTTCCGCGGCTTTTCCTATTTCCCGGAAGGCATCGGGGGGAACACCGCGCTTCAGTACGACGGCATACACGGGGTTTCGGGAACCGGCTTCTCGCTGTCCTGGACGGGCGCGAAAGATTTCGTGCCCATTCTGTACGCCTATCAGGACGCTTCCATGGCGATCGCCGACCAGACGTCGGGGGAATTGGACAGGGGCCGCTATTCGGCCGACCTCCGCCTGCTCGCCAATGGCAAGATGGTCAAATTCGAGGCTTTCGCGGGCGGAACCTGGCCCTACGGGTCCACCGGTTTATACCGGGGAGGCGTACTCGCCTATTTCTCCTCCGGCGCCGGGGCGAACTTCCTGGCCCAGGTCGGCATTCCCCGCTGGGATCCAGGCGCGGCCTTCAGTATCGACAACCTGTTCTTCCTATTCGAACCCCGGGTGGATTTCGGGTTCGCTTCCATCTTCGTGACCCTCTTCTACCATCCGTTCTACTATATGCAGAGCGAAACCGGCGAGAAGGGCGCCACGGACGTCAATTTCAGGTTATTGCTCGGCGACCTGCAAGAAACGAACATCGAAGGCGGTTTCGAGACCACCATCGGCCTCAAAGGGACGGCGGCGACGGCCGTCGCGGTGACCGACCAATTCTCGCTGATTCTCGCCCCCTACTTCTCCCTCGTCACGGAGGGCGTGCGCTGGGATTTCAAGGTCAGGGTCCACCCCCTCCGTTACGCCAAACCACTTGAAATCGTCGAAACCTTCATCGGCGTACGGACGGCCTTCTGATGAAAAGAACCATTCTGATCCTGATCGCCCTGAGCCGCACCCTCGCCTGGTCCCTGGAGATCGAGAGTTCCGTCACCGTCGGGAACCTTTCCTTCGACGTAAACTCGGAAAATGCGCTGTCGGATGTGCCGGACGGCGATCCCGGCGAGGCTTTCGAAGGCTTCTGGGGCTACGGCGGATCCTTGAGCGCGACGGAAAAGCTCGGAGACAACGTATATTTCTCCGCCGGTTTCGAGCGGAGCGACACGCTTCGCAATCTCGTGTTCACGCGGGTGGGCTTCGACGCCGGCTTCGCGAAACTCGCGGTCGGCCCCTTCTTCGGCCCTTTCAACGCGGCCGGTTCGGTGTTGACCTCGGGCCTTTCCACAACGCTCAGGATGGAATGGCCCGGCCTCGCCTTCGGTTCTTTCCGCTCCGATTCGACCATCGGCGCCGGCATCGCGGCACCCGGGGATTACGTCCAGGAAAGCAGCGAAGTCCTCGTCGGCTTCTGGGTGCCGAACGTAGTCCTTTCCGCCCGGCTCGCTTCCGAATCCTTCACCTACAAGCGGACCGCGTCGCTGCTGACGGTGGACGAGCGCATACGCTACGAGATGATCGCCGATATATTCAAGAAAAACATCCCGTATACGGTCAGGCTGAACCTGGGTTACGAGAACGTGAAGCGATCCTATGTCGGCGAAACCGTGGCCGAGACCTTCCTGGATGAAATAGGCGCGGCGGTGCTCGGGCTGGAACTGGCGGCGACCGTATCCGCCAACCTTCGTTTCACATTGGGCGCCGAGGCGTCATTGTACGCATGGGGCATCGGCAAGGTCACGAGCCCGCCGACCGATATGGCGCTTTTCAGCGCCCACGCCGGCTTCGCGATTTCCTTCAATCCTCCGGAGGAGGCGCCGGCGGAGGCGCCAGCGGGGGAGTCGGCGGAGGCGCAAGCGATGGAGTCCCCGGCTCAGGATGCCAAAGCGATGCCCGCGGAAAACGCGGCACAGGAATAGCGGTTCCTTCCAAATAAAACGGGCTGTCCCGGCAGGGTTCCGGAAACAGCCCGATCCTTCAAATCACCTACCGCGTTCAGGTCTTCCCATCCGGGCTTCCCCCGTCAGGCTTACCCGTCCAGGCTTCCCCCTTCAGGGCCGGGGGCTTGGTCAGGATCCCCAGGGCTTGATCGCTTTCTTCAGCTTTTCGTAGCCTTCCAGGTAAAGGGGCGTCTTGTCGCCGTAGATCCCGTCGAAAATCGCCAGTTGCGCGTCGAGCCAGCTTGCGAGTTCGGTATTCCCCGGATTCGCGGCCTTGTACGCCTCGCTGATGAGGACGAAGTGGATGCGGGGATCGTAGGGCTTTTTCGTCCCTCCCAGCGTCTCGTCGCCGGACAGTAGCCTCAGGAGCATCATGTCGGCGGAACCCAGGGTCTGTTCCAGGATCGGCTCGCCTTCCATGCGGTACATGACGCTCATCATGTCTTTGCCGTTCTTCATGGTGAAGCCCATTTCGGACCAGACTTTCTGCATGTCCGTTCCCGGTTTGACGTGGTCCAGGATCATCTGGCCCCAGGCGCGGAGCGCGTCGGGGGCATCGGCCAGGAGGTCTGTCAGGCGGTCGCCGTCGAGATCCGTCGCGTATATGATGCAATCGCGCTTGTTTATCATGTCGTGGAGCATCAGGCCGAAGTTGGTGTCCGAGATGTGCTCGTGGATCTCCCCGGCCCAGTTCTCCATGCCGGCTTTGAAGTCCTTCGGGAGCAGGGCGATGATGGCGTCGATATTCGCCCTGTGCTCTTCATAGGCATCGACCGCGTACTTGCGCTTGAGTTCGAACTTGGTGCCCTGCATGAGCCAGCGCATGATGCCCGCGTTGACGGCGTCCTCCTGGGCCTGGGTGGGCTTGGTCGCGACGCGGCCGATATGGCCCGTCTCATGGACCATCTTGAGGAAGAGCCGGGCCGCGTAGGCCATCCTGACGCCGGGGGTGTTCATCTCGGAGTGGATATTGCCGGTGACCGGATCCACGCTGAATTTCTTCTTGTCCTGGGAATACGGAAGGCCGGGCATGAAACGTATGCTCGTGATGGTTCCGTACGGCCTGATATTGCAGTACACGCCGGCCATGGTGCGGAGCGGAGCGTTGGCGGATTTGCCGAATACGACGACCTTTTTGCCGCCCTCGTTGACCATGAAGTCGCCGGCGGTGGACCACTTGATCGCCGTATAGTCGAGCTTGCCGAACCATTCCAGCGAAGCGAGCTTGGTGTCGTGCCGGAACTGGGCCATCATCGGCACGCCGAGGAAGGGAAGGCCGAGGACGTCGAGGGCCATCAGCGTTCCGTTCAGGGCAAACATGTCGGTGAAGGCATGGGCGACCGGCTTCACGCCGCCGGAAGCATTACCGCCCTCCCAGATTATCGCGTCCGATACGCCCTTGGGCTGGACCTTCGATCGCTTGAAGAGGCTGTCCAGATGCTTGAATAGGTCCCCGCTCTGCTCTTCCCGGGCGATTTTCAAGAGGTCGAGTCGTGTGCTCATAACTCCGGGTCTCCATTTGTAGTGGGAATGATTCGACGATCGCGTCGAATTATCGTATTACCAATACGGAGAGCCGTCAAGCCGTCCTGATTTCCGGCTTCGATGAACAACTTATGGACGAGGTTCACGCCAGGGTTTCGAAAACGCCCTTTTCGTAATTCTTCTTGACGCCGTTCCAGGGGAAGGCCCGGCCGTTCATGGATACCCAGACGCCCCGGGGGAGCAGCTGGACGGCCTGGAAGGCGCTGCCGAGATTGAACAGAGCATCGCTGCCGGCCACCGAATAGGGCACCATGGCGCCGGTCAGGACGATGGTTTTGTCCAAACCCGCGGCGCCGAGGACTTTCGCGGTCTCGACCATGCGGTCGGTTCCGTGGGTGATGACGATCCGGTCCTCCGCCGAGCGGCGGCAGGCTTCCAGTATGCTGTTCCGGCTTTCGTCCCCCATCTCCAGGCTGTCCACGAGCTGGTTGATTTCCAGCTCCACCCGTTCGGTGATGCGCACCTGGCGGAGGATGTCCGGCAGGTGGCTGTCCTTGAAGTTGAGTACTCCCTTCAGCTCGTCGTAGCGCTTGTCGAAGGTCCCGCCGGTGATGATGATTCGAATGGCCATGAGCCACTATACGCGCGCGGGCTCCGGTAGATCAAGGACGCAGCGCGGGCAGGCGGCGGCAGGCTTCCTCGACGTCGGCGCGGTGGCCGAAAGCCGAGAAGCGGATGAAGCTCTCCCCCGCGGGGCCGAAACCGGAACCGGGAGTGGTCACCACATGGCACTTCTCGAGTATCTCCGCGAAGACGTCCCAACTCTTCCTGCCGGGGAACCGGGCCCAGATGTAGGGAGCGTTGTCCCCGCCCACGCAGGCGATGCCGAGCCCTTCCAGGGCGGCCCGGATTATGGCGGCGTTGCCCAGGTAGAAATCGGTGAGCTCCCGCATCTCCTTGAGTCCGGCGCTCTCGAGCGCGGCGAGGCCGCCGTATTGGGCGATGTTGGAGGCGCCGTTGAAGACGGTGGTGCAGATCCTGTTCCAGTCCTCTATCACGCTCTCCCCGCCGGAATACTTCAGGTCCTTCGGAACCACGGTCCAACCGAGCCGTACGCCGGTGAAGCCGATCGGCTTGGAGAAGGAATTCACCTCTATCGCGCAGGAACGCGCGCCTTCGATTTCATAGATGGATTTGGGCAACGCGGGATCCCGGATGTATTCGGCGTAGGCCGCGTCATATATGATGATCGCGCCCTTCTCCGTCGCCGCCTTCACGAGTGAGGAGAGCTGGGAACGCGTCGCGACGGCGCCGGTGGGATTGTTGGGCGAGCAGAAATAGACGATGCCGTCCTCAGGCAGCGCGGAAAGGTCAGGGAAATAGCCGTTGGCGGCGACGCAGGGCAGGTAGGTGATGCCCTCGTAACCGGAACCGGTCCATTCGCCCGCGGCTCCGATGAGCACCGACCCGTCCACGTAGACGGGATAGGAAGGATCCTGGACCGCCACTTCCACCTCGGGGCCGAACAGGAGCTGAAGTCGACCGATGTCGCACTTTGCCCCGTCGGAAATGAAGACCTCGTCGCTTGCGATCTTCCCGCCGTAGAACGCGGCCGCTATGCGTTCGCGCAGCGCCGTGAGGCCCTGCTCGTCGCCGTAGCCCGAATAGCCCGAAGCCGTACCGAGCCTCCGCGCGCCTTCCGTGAGACCCGAGTCTATGTGCGCGGTCAGGGGTTCGGTCGTGTTCCCGATGCCGAGGCTGATGATCTTCGCGTCCGGATGGGCGGCGGAGAACTCCCGGCGTCTGCGGGCGATCTCGGGGAACAGGTAGCCGGCCGTCAGGTTCGAAAGGCCGTAATTGCGCGTCGCCATGTCGGAGCCTCCGCTAGTCGTTGGGGATCGAAGAAGGGAAATTTTCCAGCGCGGCGAAATCCAGGGTGGCGAAATAGTCGTCGACCGTCTCCGCCCTCCTGATGCTCACCGCCGAACCGTCGGTCCGCAGCAGGAGCTCGCCGCAGCGGAGCTTGCCGTTGTAGTTGAAGCCCATGGCCCGGCCGTGGGCACCCGCGTCGTGGATCACGAGCAGGTCGCCGACGGCGATCTTGGGAAGCCGGCGCTGGACGGCGAATTTGTCGTTGTTCTCGCAAAGGCTGCCGACGACGTCGTAGGTCTCGGTCGCAAGAGCGCCTTCCTTCCCGGAAACCGTGAGGTGGTGGTAGGCGCCGTACATGCCCGGCCTCATGAGATCGGCCATCGACGCGTCCACCCCGATGTATTCCCGGTAGATGCTCTTGGTATGGATGGCCTTCGTGACCAGCCAGCCGTACGGCCCCGTCATCACGCGCGCCCATTCCATCCGCAGGCCCAGCGGATCGAGTCCGGCGGGAACCACGATGGAGTCGTAGGCTGCGCGCATGCCCTTGGCCATGTATCCGTAGTCCAGATCGTCCTGCTCAGGCCGGTAGGGAATGCCCGCCCCGCCGCCTATGTTGACGAATTCCGCCCTGATGCCGGTCTTTCGCTTCAACTCGACCGCGAGTTCGAACAGGATCTTCGCCGTCTCGATGTGGTAGTCGGCGTTGAGCTCGTTGGAGGCGACCATCGCGTGGATGCCGAAGCGCGTAACGCCTTTTGCTTTCAGGCGGACGAAACCTTCGATGAGTTGCTCGCGCGTGAAGCCGTACTTGGCCTCTTCGGGCTTGCCGATGATGGCGTTTCCCTCTTTCAGAGGTCCCGGATTGTAGCGGCAGGAGATCAGCCCGGGAATGCCCGCCGCGGTTTCAAGAAAATCGATGTGGGTGATGTCGTCCAGGTTGATCACCGCGCCCTGGGCCTTGGCTGCGACGTACTCGCGGGCGGGAGTCTCGTTGGAGGTGAGCATCACCGCCTCGCCCTTCATGCCCGCCGCATCGGCCAGCATCAGCTCGGGGAGGCTCGCGCAGTCGGCGCCGAAGCCCTCGTCCGCGAGGATCTTCAGGACGAAGGGATTGGGGAGGGCCTTGACGGCGAAATGCTCCTTGAACGAGGGGAAAACGGAAAAAGCCTTCAGTACGGCGCGGGCGTTCTTCCGGATCGCCGCCTCGTCGTACAGGTAGAACGGCGTCGGGAAGCGGTCGGCCAGCGCGCGGAGCTTTTGGGAATCAAGCGGGAAAGACTTTGTGCTCATAGATACCCTTTCGCCTTCAGAAGCTCCGCGTTGAGGATGCCGCCGCCGGCGGCGCCGCGCACGGTGTTGTGGGAGAGGCCCACGAAGCGCAGGTCGAACAGGGGACAGGGACGTACGCGACCCACCGTCACCGCCATCCCCTTGTCCGCGTCGCGGTCCTTGCGAGGCTGGGGCCGGTCGGCCTCCTCGCGGACTATGATGGGATGCAGGGGGGCTGAAGGCAGGCCGAGCTCCTGGGGCAAGGCCCGGAATGCTTTCCAGACGGCCCTCACCTCGTCAACCGAAGGCTTCCGGTCGCCGAATTCCATGGAGACGCAAGCCGTGTGCCCGTTCACGACCGGAACCCGGTTGCAGTGGGCGGCGATCAGAGGCCCGGAAGCGTTCTCGATGAGGCCGCCGTCGATCCGGCCCAGGATCTTGAGCGGTTCCTTTTCGGACTTTTCCTCTTCCCCGCCGATGAAGGGCACGATATTGTCGATCATGTCCAAGCTGGGCACGCCCGGATAGCCGGCGCCGGAAACGGCCTGAAGGGTCGTCACGAACATGCGGCGGACTTCGAATCCTGCTTCCATCAGGGAATGGACCGGCGTCATGTAGCACTGGATGGAGCAGTTTGGTTTCACCACTATGAAGCCCTTGTCCCAGCCGCGGGATTTGCGCTGGACGGGGATGATGTCGGCATGGTGGTGGTTGATCTCGGGGATGAGCATGGGCACGTCGCCGGTCCAGCGATGGGCCGAGGCGTTGGACACCACCGGCAGGCCGGCGGCGGCGTAGGCTTCCTCGAGCGCCTTGATCTCGTCTTTGCCCATCTCCAGGGCGGAAAAGACGAAGGCGCAATCCCCGCGCGCGGCGGCGGCAGCCGCGGCCTTCACGTCATTCGCGTCGGCTACGATGAGGGACGCCACCTTGGCATCGTAGTCCTGCGCGAGCTGCCAGCGGCCGGCCACGGCCTCTGCGTAGCTCTTGCCGGCGCTCCGGGGGGAGGCCGCGACGAAACGGACTTCGAACCAGGGATGATCCCTGAGGAGGGCGATATATTGCTGTCCGACCATGCCCGTCGCTCCGAGCACGCCGACCGGTATCCTGTTCATGATGGCTCCTTGAAATTCATGTGCGTAGGACGATGCCCGCGGCGGCCAGGGCCGCGCGGAGCTTCGGGACGCTTTCGGGCATGAGCTCGCAAAGGGGAAGCCGCGTCGGCCCCGCCGGAAGTCCGGCCCAGCCCATCGCGGCCTTTATCGGTATCGGATTGGTTTCCACGAAGGCGCCTTTGAACATGGGCAGCAAGGCGTAATGGAGCCGCCGGGCTTCCTTGTAGTCGCCGGCGAGGCAAGCCTTGGCGAGGGCGGCCACGCGCGCGGGCACGAGATTGGAAACGACCGACACCACTCCGTCTCCGCCCATGGCGCAGAGCGGCAGCGCGAATGAATCGTCGCCCGAGAGCACCGCGAAGAACTTCCCCTCGGCTTTGCGGACCGCGGCGACCTCATTCACGATATCGCCGATCTGGCCGATGTCGCCGAAGGACTCCTTGACGCCGATTATGGTCGGAATCCCGGAAAGCCGGGCCATGGTCGGAACGTCGATGTTCTTGCCGGTTCGGGAGGCGATGTTGTAGATGAGCACGGGAATATCCGTCGCATCGGCGATCGCGGCGAAATGCCGGTAGATGCCCTCGTTGGTCGGTTTGTTGTAGTAAGGGGTCACGACCAGCGCGGCGTCCGCCCCCAGCTCCTTGGCCCGTTTGGCGTTCTCCACGGCATGCCGGGTCGAATAGGATCCCGCGCCTACGATCACGGGAAGGCGCCCGCCGGCTTCTTCCACGGCGATCCGGATGATCCTGTCCTGCTCGTCACGTTCGAGCGTGGGCGTTTCGCCGGTGGTCCCGAGCGGAACGAGGCCGTCTATTCCCTGCTCGATCTGGAAGCGGACGAGAGTACGGAAACCGTCGTAGTCAACGTCGCCGGCTGCCGTCATGGGGGTGACGAGAGCCGTGAAGGCTCCCCGGAGTTGTTGCATGGTACGCTCCGAATGAAAGATTATAGAAGATACACGTAAAATATTGCATAATTATGCAGGATATTCAAGAGGCCGGCGCCTACGGGAGAATATCCGCCAATACGTCGTCCATAGTGAAGGTTCCCGTCCTCGGACGCTCCGTGAACCATTCGGCGGCGCGGACGGCGCCGCGGGCGAGACCTTCGCGGTTACGGGCCGTATGCGTGATTTCGATGGTATCGGCAGCCGAATCGAAGAAGAGCGAGTGCGTGCCCGGCACCGCGCCGACGCGGAGGCTCGGGAAATGCAGTTCGTCCGGCGCGGGAGGTCGGTCGAGCGTCTCGTACACGGCAGTAGTCTTCCGCGTCATCTCGGCGAGAACCCGCTCCACCAGGGTCTTCGCGGTGCCCGAGGGACTATCCGCCTTCTTGTTATGGTGGGCTTCCCAGCCTCCCACGTCGTACTCCGCGAAGGGATCCACCAGGCCGGCCGCATAGGCGGCAATCCGGTAGAACAGGTTGACGCCGAGGGAGAAATTGGAGGACCACAGGAGGGCCACCCCCGCCTCATCCGCCGCGGCGCTGGCGACGCCCAGCTTTTCGTGCCAGCCGGTGGTCCCGACGACGACGCCCACGCCGCGGGCGGCCAGCGCCTGGATATTAGCGAGCGCGGTATCCGGCCGCGAGAATTCGATCGCCACCTGGGCATCCTTCAAGGCGACCGCCGATGCGACATCCTTGGCGTCCGCTTCGGGAGCGAATGGATCGATGCGGCTCACGATGGAATGTCCCCTTTCCAAGGCAACCGCCTCTATCATGCGGCCCATTTTTCCGTATCCGACCAACGCTATTCTCATACCGTCCTCCTCGAAGAGCGGATCAGGCGAAGAAGGCCGCGTGCAGCGCCTTCACCACCTCGCCCGCCTGGTCGTCGTCGACTATGAAACTGATATTCACCTTGCTGGCTCCCTGGGAGACCATCTGCACCTGCACGCCGGAGCGCGCGCAGACGCCGAAGGTCGTTTCCAGGATTTCCGACGATCGGGACACGTCCCCGATGAGCGTCACGATGGCTTTGCCCTTCCTGATATCCACGCTGGCGATCTTCTCCAGCTCCCGCTTCAGGGCGACGAGATCGTGAGCGGCGTCCAGGGTCAGTGAAATGGAAACCTCGCTCGTGGCGACCATATCCACGGAGAGACGCCGCTCCTCGAAGGACGCGAACACGCGCGCGAGGAAACCGTGCTGCCCCAGCATGCGCGATGACACGATATCCACGAGGGTGACGTTCTTCTTGGAGGTGATCGCGCGCACCGGCAGTGCGCCCGCTTCCAAGGAAGAGACGATGCGGGTGCCGGGGGCCGCGGGATTGTAGGAATTCTTTACGCGTACCGGCGTACTCGTGCGCTTGCAGGGCTGCATGGAACGGGGATGGAGGACCTGGGCCCCGAAATAAGCGAGTTCGGAAGCTTCTTCGTAGGTGACCGTGCTGACCGGCCGCGCATCCTTGACCAGGCGGGGATCGGCGGTGAGGATGCCGTCCACGTCCTTCCAGACCTGGACCTCCTCGGCTCCCGCCGCGGCGCCTATCACCGTCGCGGTCAGGTCCGAACCGCCGCGGCCGAGGGTGGTGATATGACCGTCGGCGGTTTTGGCGATGAAGCCCGTTACCACCGGCAGGATACCGGATTCGACCAGCGGGCCGATGACGGCGGCGATCGAGGCGTAACTTTCGTCCAGCACTTCCGCGCTCGTGTAGTTCGAATCGGAACGGAGGCCGGCGTCCCAGGCATCCAGGGCTTTGGACTTCACGCCGATGGAACGGAAGTAAGCGGCGGCCACCCGGACGGAAAGACGCTCGCCGAAGGAAACGAGGTAGTCCTTGGTTCGCCCGGTCAGTTCCCTGATGAGGGATATGCCGATGAGCAAGCTTTTCAGTTCTTCCAGCAGGGGGAGGATTTCCGTGCGCGCGACGTCCTCTCCGAGACCGAGCGCCCCGATCGCGGCGAGGTGGAGTCCTTCGATCCTCTCTATGGATACCTTCCCTCCGAGCGCCTCATCGGCGGCTTCAAGGAGATGGTCGGTGGTGTCTCCCATGGCCGAGAGGACCAACACCGGTTTTCGGGGAAGGAATTCCTTGACGATGAGCGCGACATGGCGGATACGCTCGGCGTCCGCGACCGAACTGCCCCCGAATTTCATGACAATCATCGCCTGCCTCCTGAACGGTTGGGCATGATAGCAAGAAGACATTGCACGCGCAACACCTTTTATGCATTTTTATGCATTCCTAGGGCGAATTTTGCATATATTCGGCATATTATTGCCTTTCACATGCCCCGGCACCGAACTTGAGGCCGCGCGCGGACGCATGCTATTGTAAGGCACTTATGATAATCGAAAAGAGTCTGGCGCTGTACAAGAACCGGCCCGCGATCGTGGCCGATGTCGGCGAAAAAATAACTCTCCTGCTACCGGGCGGGGAAAAGATCCGCGTCAGGGAAAAGGATTTCGAAGTCCTGCACCCGGGCCCCGCTTCCAAACCCGAGGATATCGAGGACGCGAAGGTCGAAGGCGACGCCGAGCTTGCCCGGGAACTGGTGGAAGGCGGAGAGGTGCCGCTTTCGGAACTCGCCGAGCTTGCGTTCGGCTCTTTCGAGCCACGGACAGCCTGGGCAACCTGGCTCCTGCTGAAGGACGGCCTCCGTTTTTCGGGTACCGTCAACGCCATCCGCGCCAGAAGCTCGGCGGAGGTCGCGGCGGAGGAAGCGAAGCGCGGAGGCAAGGCGAAGGACGCCGCCGAGCGCGAGGCCTTCCTGTCCCGGCTCGCCTCCCGCACGCTGAACCTTGAAGAAGACGCCAGGCGCATGCAGGACGTGGAAGCACTGGCCTACGGGAAGACGGACAAGAGCAGAACCCTGAAGGACGCGGGAAAGCAGGAAACGCCGGTAGAAGCGCACAAGCTGCTCCTGGCGACCGGAGTCTGGACGGACGCGGTCAATCCCCATCCCGCCCGCTTCGGCCAGGTCCTCGCCTCGGCCAAGGTGCCCCTGGCTCCGCCGCCCGAGGAGGAGCGGGTCGATCTCACCCGGCTGCGCTCCTTCGCGATCGACAACGCCTGGAGCTCGGACCCCGACGATGCGGTTTCGGTGGACGGCAACTCGGTCTGGGTCCACGTGGCGGACCCCGCGGCCTCCGCGCCCACCGATTCGCCCTGTGACCTGGAGGCGCGGGAGCGCGGGGCGACCTTGTATCTGCCCGAAGGCACCTACCGCATGTTCGAGGAAGGGTCCTTGGAACATTTCGCCCTCGGCCTGTCCGGGACATCGCCCGCCCTTTCCTTCAGGATGGAGCTGGACGCGGACGCGGGCATCGTCGATACGGAAATCGTCCGCTCGATCGTCCGGGTCGAGCGGCTCAGCTACGAGCAGGCCGATGAACGCGCCGGCGAGAGCGGGCTCGCGCGCCTGTTCGCCCTTGCCGAAGCCCTGCTCGCCCGCCGGCTCGCGGCCGGCGCGGTCACCATAGAACTGCCGGAAACGCACATGGTCGTTTCCGGCGGGGAAGTCAGGATCGAGAAGATCGCGGACACCCGCGGGTCGGCCATGGTACGGGAGTTCATGCTCTTGGCCGGAATGGGCGCAGCCCGCTGGGCGATTCGCCACCGCGTCCCCTTCCCCTTCGTAACCCAGGAGCTGGGCGACCTCCCCGCCGAGCCCCTGGGCGGCCTGGCCGGATCGTACCAGCTTCGCAGGTGCATGAGGCCGCGCCGGCTATCCGCCCAGCCCGGTTCGCACGACGGCTTGGGACTGTCCGAGTACACCCAGGTGACGAGTCCCCTGCGCCGGTATTCCGACCTCGTCGCCCACCAGCAGATCAGGTCCTTCCTTTCCGGAACGAGGCCTCTCGGCACGGAAGAGGTGCTGGAACGCATAGCGGCAGGAGAAGCGGCCGCCCAGGCGACCGTCCAGGCGGAACGGGCCTCCCGGCAGCACTGGACCATGGTTCTGCTCTCGCGGATGAAAGGTTCGGAATGGGACGCCGTCGTCGTAGAACGGAAGGGCCCTCGGGCCGTCGTCCTCATCCCCGACCTGGCCCTGGAGACCCTGTTGAACGCGGGATCCGACGCCAAGCCGAACGACGCCATCCGCGTCGCGGTTTCCGCGGTTTCCATCCCGGACCTGGAAGCGCGCTTCATCGCCGTCAAGGCATGAGTCAACGGTCGAAGAAGGTAATCGTTCCGGCTTCGCGCTCCTTCGCCCGGATCCGTTCGCCGTAGGATTCCTCCTCGCGTTCGATCGCGGCGATGAGCGAGCCCGTGATCCGTTTGAGCAAGACCTTCCCGTCGCGCACGAAGAAGAGGATCTTGCGCGCCTCGTAGCCCCCCACGTCGGAGGAGAGGACGGGGATGGATTCAGCCTTCAGGTATTCGAAAGCGAAATCGATGTTTCCCTTGGGTACTTTCCCCAGGCTCGACTTTCCCCTGCCGAGGACGGAACCGCCGCCGAAAACCTTGGCCGTCAGCCGGTCCTTCCGGCATCCCAGGTCGAGAAGATCGTTGACCAGCAGCTCCATGGCGTACATGCCGTAGCGCGCGTCCTCCGTCGCGAAGGGAGACGCGCGGCCGCGGGCGGGACGTTCCTGTTCTTCTCCGGGAAGCATGAAATGGTTCAGGCCGCCGATGCCCGCCCGTCCGTCCTTGAGCGCGACGGCGATGCAGGAGCCGAGGACTGTCGCGATGATGATGTCGTCTCCCGTCGCCAGATATTCTCCGGGATGGATGATCGTCACCGGCTGGGCGAATGCGGAAAACGAATGGGCGTACATCGCTAGAAAAAGGTGACGTCTCCGACGGCCACGGAATCCTCCACCTGGAATCCTCCGAGGTCCGCGGCCACGCGCTTGTGGGCATAAATGGTGAAGCGTTCGATCACTTCTTTCAGGCGTGCCGAATGCGGGTCTGCGCGGAGAGTATCGCCTCCGGCGCCGCCTCCCGTGTCGCCGCCCGCGCCCCGCAGCGTGGCCTCGGAGGTCGCCTCCATCGCAGCTAGGATCACCGACACCGCGTCCAGCGCCCCTATCAAGCGTTCAAAGCTTTCCTCGCCCCCGGAAGCCGTCTCCAATAGGTCGATGAAATCCTTGGTGAACAGTGAGAAATCCAGAACTCCCCGCTTGATGGATTCCTGGAGGGCGGACAGGCGTCCGTGCGCGTCCTTGAGGTCACCCGCGGTGCGCTCGATGAATTCCGCGTCCTTCTCCGAATTCTCGGCGTAGTCGCGGACCGCGGATTTCGTCTCGCCGATGAAACTCCTCGTCGTGAGGAGCGCCTCGTCGACATCCTCCGCGATCCGGTCCGTGAGCAAAGACATCTCCACGACGGTATCGTTCATGGTGCGCAGGATGGACTGTTTGGACACCTCGATGCGGGAAGCGATGTCGATGGTCCTGAAACGGTTAAGGATCTTGGAGAAGGCTTTGAACCCGCCTTCCAGTTCCGCCACGGACGAGGAAAGACGGGATCCGGAATTGGCGATGCTTCCCTTGGTCCTCATGTAGACGCCGGACTGGGTGCCGATTTCTTCCAAAATCCGGGAAGCGTCCTGGAAACTGCGGTCCGAAGAACCTTCACGCCCCTTGCCGAAATAGGACTCGATCACGGCGCGCCTTCGGCTCTCCCCCTCGGAAACGATGCCCCGGACGGCGGCTGAATCCCTTCGCAGCGCGGCGAGGGCGGCCTCCAGACGGGAGCGGACGTCGGCTATGATGGAGATCGATATGCTCGCCAGCCGGGAATGGAAAACGCAGTCGTCCAGAGGATCGTCGGAGGAGACGGATACGATCTCGTCCATGGCCATGACCACATGATCCAGCGACTGCTTGACCAGGTCCTGGATCTGGACCATCTCCATAATGCTCCGGATCGGTCCCCCGACGCCCGCGGAGAGTTCGACGAGCCGGGCGAGGGAGGTTCCGATTTCGCGCACCACGGATTCCAGCGTCACGAATCGGGAGTGGATGGTCTCGTCCAATCCCTCGAACAGCTGCACGCGGGTCGCCTCCAGGCCTTCGACTTCCTTGCGGTATTTCAGGAAGTGGTCCAGCAGCGTCCGGCCGTTTTCGGTGAGCATGTCGGTGAGGTCGATGGTGCGGGCGGACAGGCGCTTGAGTTCGTCGGTGATCACGGAAAAGGCTTTTCCCGCGGCGCCGGACTTGAGCGCGACGGTCATCGCGTTCAGGGAGATGAGCTCCATCTCCATGGAATCATCCTTGATCCGCGCGATCACCGCGTCGAGGCCCGAAAGCCGATCGATCCCCGCGCTGAGTGAAACCAGAAGGGTCTTGTCCCGCTCCTCCATGGAATCGAGGCTCCTCGTCGAACGGCCGATGGTCGCGCGCGTGGATTCGAATAGGTTGCGCATGGCTTCGTCCATCGAAGCGCCGGCGCCCATGGAAGAGAGGGAGCTCGCGGATTCCCGGAGGCTGCGCTCGAGTTCGCGGACGAAGGAAGGATAAGTATCCGCCACCTTCCGGAAGAGAATTTCGGAATCCCCGATCAGGGAGGAGACGCGTTGCTTTATTTCGTTCGCTGAGGAGGCGATGCGATCTTCCATCGGTTCAGTATAGGATGTCAGCGGGCAAGGAAGCAAGCGAACGGATTCCCGAACGGATTCCCGGGCGGATATCGGATTAGGGTTCATGCGCTGCATAAAAAAGCCGTCCGGCGGTATGCCGGGCGGCCTCGTAAGTTCAGGACGACAGGAAAATTACGCCATCGCCGCGGTGTCGATTTCGGCGAGGATGGAAAGCTCGGTATCCTTGTCGAAGTAGCGCGCCTTCGCCATCTTCGGCGTGAAGTTCGCCATGTCGCCGATGCGGAAGGTGTGCTGGGGCTCGGTCCGCGCCACGAGGGGCTGGGTCTTGGTGCTGAGCCAGAGATGGATGTCGGCGCCGAGGGGCTCGACGACGGTCACCTTCAGGTTCATGTTGTTCTCGCCCGCGGGATTGTCCTGATAGTTGAGGTCTTCCGGACGGATGCCGAAGTAGATCTCCTTGCCGACGTACTTTTTCAGGTACTTCGCGTGCTCCTCGGACGGCTTCACCTCGAAAGAACCTTCGTCCAGCATGACCGCGCCGTTCTTCTCCAGCACCTTCACGGTGAGGAAGTTCATGGGCGGGGAGCCGATGAACCCGGCGACGAACTTGTTGATCGGATGGTTGTACAGGTACAGCGGGGAACCGATCTGCTGGACCTTTCCGTCCTTCATGACGACGATCTTGCTCGCCATGGTCATGGCCTCGACCTGGTCATGGGTGACGTAGATCATGGTCGCGTTCAGGCGGATATGGAGGTCGGAGAGTTCTGCGCGCATCTGGACGCGGAGTTTGGCGTCCAGGTTGGAAAGCGGTTCGTCGAAGAGGAAGACTTTCGGATTGCGGACGATCGCGCGGCCGACGGCGACGCGCTGGCGCTGGCCGCCGGAAAGGGCCTTCGGCTTGCGCTCAAGGAGCTTCTCGATGTCGAGGACACGGGCGGCCTCGTGCACGCGGCGGTCGATCTCGGCCTTGTCCACTTTCTTGATGCGGAGCCCGAACGCCATGTTGTCGTAGACGGACATGTGCGGGTACAGCGCGTAATTCTGGAACACCATCGCGATGTTCCGGTCCTTCGGCGGCACGTCGTTCATCAGTTCGCCGTCGATGTACAGTTCGCCTTCGGAAATGTCTTCCAGCCCGGCGACCATGCGCAGGGTCGTGGATTTTCCGCAACCGGAGGGACCGACGAAAACGACGAATTCCTTGTCGTTGACCGTGATGTTGGCATTGTCTACGGCGCGGACGGATCCCTCGTAGACCTTGCTGATGCCCTTCAACTCTACCTTAGCCATGTAGCCTCCCTATAGGGGTTAGTTTATCGTCGTTCAGTTTAAGATCGGATTCCCGAATTGTCAACCGAGGCCGGCGAACGAAAAAACTACTCCCGGATTACAGGCCGACCACCGCGGCGAGCCGCGCGATCGCGGGGTCGAAGAGCACGAAGACGATCATGGACACGAGGGAAGGAAGGAAGTCGGCGGTCTTGATCTTCTTCAGGCCCAGCAGGTTCAGGCTGATCATGATCACGAGGGCGCCGCCGATTCCCGTGAGCTCGGAGAGCATGAGGGCGGAGACGAAGGGCTTTAGGAAACCGGCGGCCAGCGTCAGCGCGCCTTGGTAAACCAGGATGGGCAAGGCGGAAAAGGCGACTCCGGGGCCCATGGCGGCGGTCATCAGGATGGCCATGAAGCCGTCCAGCACCGACTTGGTCAGGATGAGGGTAGAGTCCCCCTCCGTGCCTGCGCGGAAGGAACCGACCAGGGCCATGGCACCGACGCAAAACAGTACGGAGGCGTTGAGGAAACCGTGCCCGAAGTTCCAGCCGCGATCGTCGCCGGAGGCCGCCGCGGAGGCCGCCGCCGCGGAGGCCGCCGCCGCGGCGGCCGCGGGAACGGCCTTGGCCGCGCGATGCCTTCCCATCGTCAGCCGCTCCAGAAAGACGCCGAAGCCGAGGATGGCGCCGTCTATGTTCATCAGGGTACCGGCCAGGCCGCCGAGGATGAGGGAGACTGCCAGGGCGATGATCCGGCCGCTCTGCAGGGCCATCGAGACGCCGATGATGAGGGTGGTGACGCCCGCGCCGTCGAACACGACCGAGCGGTAGTTCTCCTTGACCCGCCCGGAGACGAGGAGCCCGATCAGGGAGCCGAAGATGACCGCGAGACAGTTGATGATGGTTGCGAACATAGGGGAGGAGCCTATCGGCGCGCGACGGCGCTGTCAACGCGCGGACCGGAAGAATGATCGAGAACCTTCTCATAACAATGGAAGAGTTCCCGCCGGCCCTTGAAGTTGATGTCTCCCGCGCGCCTGAAGCCGAGTTTTTCGAACAGGCCGTTCATGCGCGGATTTTTGGAATAGGTATCCGAGCGCAGGTAGCCGGTGCCGTTCCCGGCGGCCGTTTCCTCCGCGAAACGCATGAGGATGGAGGCGATGCCCCGCCCGCGGAGATCGGGATCCACGGCCAGCCGGTGGACGACCGTCGCGCTCCTCGATCGGGACCACGGCACGGGGCCGTATTCAGGTGGTTCTTCCCGGTTCACGCAGACGAAACCGCATACGGCGCCGGCCTCCTCGTCGACGAACAGCTCTTCCTTCGAAATATCCGTACGGAAGTCCTCCGCGCGCGGATACTCGTCGTTCCACTGGTCGTTGCCCTCCGCGGCCATGATCCGGACGGTTTCCGCCACGATTCGCATGATCGCAGGCAGGTCGGCCTCACTCGCTTTTCTCACCATTCGCGCCCTCCTTGCGTTTCTTCAAGCCGAACCACAGTTCGTCCAGGTTCTCCCGCAGCCGCGCCGCGTACCGCCCGACCGCGTCGATTTCCTCCGGCGAGAATCCGCGGAGGCAGGAGTCGATCAGTCCGTTCTCTTCCTTGATGAGCGCGTCGTAGACGACGAGGCCCTTCTCCGTCGGTGAAAGCCGTTGGGACCGGCCGTCCAGCTCGTCACGTTCCGTATCCAGGTAACCGAGCGAGACGAGCTTCTGGACGGCCTTCGTGGTCGTCGTCTTGTCGACCCGCGCGAGGTCCGAGAGCCGGGCCAGGTTGGTCCCCGGGTTCTCGCAGACGCGGGTCAGGAAAACGAATTGGCCTTTCTGGAGACGGTACGCCTTGAAAGCGACATCCGAGCGGGCGACGATCGTCCGGGCTATCGATCCTATTTCGCGCAGGATGGGCAGGGAAAGTTCGCGCACTCGAAGGACTCCTTATGGTTGAATGTTCAACCATAAGGAGGATAAGCAATATTAGTTGAAATTGCAACTATAAAGCGCAGGAATCTTCAGATCGAAGCCGGATCGTCCTCCGCTGCCGTGACCTTCCATTCCTGCTCGTCGGCGTTGAAATCGGCGATCTTCTCCAGCGGCAGTTTCATGTAACGGCCGGTCGCTTCCACCGCGACGCTGCCGTCGGCCAGGAGTATCTCTCCGGAACCCTCAAAGACGCGCCCGCCGTCCTTGGTGATCCGGCCTGTGGCGACGATGACTCCGTCCAGGGGGACGGGCTTCCGGTACTTCACGTTCAGCTCGACGGTGACGCCCCAGACGCCGTCGGGATGGAGGGCGTTGATCGCGCGGCCCATCGTCTCGTCCAGTACGGATGCCGCGATTCCGCCGTGCAGCCGCCCCGGATAGCTCTGGTGGTGCTCGCAGGGGACGAAACGGGCGCGGAGCTCGTTCGATTCGGTCTGGAAGAAGGATGCCTTCACGCCCTTTTCGTTCTTCAAGCCGCAGACGAAACAGTATTTGGAGTTCTCCTGTTTCTTGACGATGCGCTCTGCCATTTTTCGATGCTCCTTTATTGGGTGGTTCAGATCTGGTTGGAACGACCGGGGGCTTCCAGAGCCTTCATCGTCGCCGTGAACAAGGCGAGGCTCGCCAACGCGAAGACGATGAACGACGCGAAGAGGACGCGGTATCCGGCGGCCTCGACGATGAAGCCGCCCGCTGTGCTGCCAAGGAAGGTGGGCAGGCCGTTGCCGAGGGAAAGGTACATCGCCATGCCGACGCCGCGCCGTTCCTTCGGGACCTTGGTTGCGACGAAGGCGACGGCGGCCGGATGGAAAAGGCCGAAGCAGAGCGAATGGAGGAGCTGCCCCGCGACCGCGCCCGCGAAGGTGGGAAACAGCGCGTAGACGGCAAGCCGTGCGGCGACGGCCACGACCGAAGCGGCAAGGAGGCGGGGCGGGCCGAAACGACGGATGAGCCAGGTGGAGAAGTACATGAAAGGTATTTCCGAACCTGCGGAAAGGGCCCACATGAGGGCGACCGCGTCGACCTTGAGTTCCTCCACGACGTACAGGGAAAAAAAGGAGGAGATCGGCGCCATCGCCAGGCGGCCCAGGGCGATCGCGGCGAGGCCGACGAGGAAGGCCGGGTCCCAGGGAGCGCGGCGCTCGCCCCGGGAAGCGGGGCCGTGTTCGGCGCCGTGCTCGGCACGCCGCGCCTTCAATTCGGCGGGATCGCGGTCGGGCAGCACGGACAGTGAAGCAAGCGTCCCGAGAATGGCGACGGCTATCCAGAACGCTATGCGCGCGGGGGAATGGGGAGGAAGGATGGAGGAATACTGGAGGAAGAGGGCCATCAGCACGAAACTCACCGACCCGGCCGCGCGCGGACGTCCGTAATCCCCGCCTGGGCCGAGCGTTAGGGTCGCCGTCGCATCAAGGAGGGGGAGAATGGAGCGGAGGCCGATCGCGAAGACTACAAGCGCGAGCGCGGTCAGCGCCGGGTGGCGGAACAGTGCGAGCGGGCCGAGGGAAACGAGGGCGAGCGCGAGGGCGAGCGCGAGGCTGGGTCGGTAACGGCCCAACCTGTCGGAAAGGCGGCCCAGGAGGAAGGGACCCGCGATGCCGGCTACTTCGAAGATACCGAGGAGGATGCCCACGAGAGCCGGCTCATAACCGAGGCTGCGCACCAGTACGGGCAAGAAGGGCGAAGCTACGCCGAAGATGGTGAAGGCGGCGAAGAAGGGGAGCGCAAGGGGCATGGAGCCCATTCTAGCGACAGCCACGGCCGTGGACAAGCGGAGGCCGGTGCGGCGCTGGCGCGGCGCTGGCGCGGCGGGAGCCTATCGTGTAGGTTTGAATCATGGATATTTTGATCGAAGGTGCCCGGCTAGCGTTCGACGAGGGCATAGAGCCGGGGAGCGTACGCGTACGCGACGGGCGCATCGCCGAACTGGCCAGAGGCTCGGAACCGCTCCCACTGTCGGGAGACGCCGGGCCGGCGATGGTCGGGGGGACGACGGGCGGCGTGCCGGCGACCATCGTGGACGCGCGCGGCTTTGTCCTGGCGAGCGGCTTCATCGATCTTCACTGCCACGGAGGCGCGGGGGCGGACGTCAACGACGCGACGGACGAGGCGTACGCGCGCCTGGCGGAGTACCACAGGAGCAGGGGCGTCACCGCTTTCGCGCCGAGTCTTTCCGTGGATCCTTTGCCGGTGCTGGAAAGGGCCTTTGATGTGGTGCGGCGGGCAAAACGGGAGAACGCGCCGGGAAAGACGGAAAACCTCGGCGCCCATTTCGAGAGTCCCTACATCAACCCGCGCTTCAAGGGCTGCCAGGCTGCCGAGCGGCTCCTTCCCTTCGACGCGGAAGCGCTGGCTTTGATCAAGAGGAACGCGGACGCGATCGCGCGCATCACCGTGGCTCCGGAGCTTGAAGGCGTCATGGAGGCCATTCCCCTGCTGAGAGAACTGGGCCTCGTGGTTTCGGGCGGACATTCGGACGCCGACGCCGCCGCCTTCCGCGCGGCCGCCGACCGCGGCATGACGATGGCGACCCATCTGTACAACGCGATGTCGTCCGTCCGGAAAGAAGGCCCCTTCCGGGTTCCCGGTGTCCTGGAAGCGGCCCTCGTCGACGACCGCATCTACGCGGAGCTGATCGCGGACGGCAAGCACGTCCCCGCCGAACTCGTCCGGATCGCTCTAAGGTGCAAGGGCGAGGACCGATTCCTCATCTGCTCCGACGCGAGCCGGGCCGCAGGCATGACGGGAGAAGGTCCCATCTATGTCTGCGGACAGGAAGTCGTAGTGGTGGACGGAGCGGCGATGCTGAAGGACCGTTCGAGCCTGGCTTCATCGGCGACGGCCCTGGACGGCATGGTCCGCTGGCTCGTCCGCCGAGCCGGCTTCACCCTGCACCAGGCCCTCCGCGCGGCCTCCGCCGTCCCCGCCGCCGCGATCGGCGTCGCCGGCAGGAAGGGGCGCCTTGCCGTCGGATACGACGCCGATCTCGTGCTACTGGACGAGGACCTGCAGGTCCGCGCAGTCTGGTGCAAGGGCGTCGGGGGCTTCCTGGGCGAGGCCGCGGCTAGAACCTGAGTTTCGCCTTGGCCGAGAGCGAGAAACTCCGGCCCGCGGCAACGGGGCCGAACTCACCCCTATTGCCCGAGGAGGAGAAGGTCCGTTCGTCCAGGGGAAGACGCCCCGAGATGCTGAGCGCCATGCCCTGGAAGGGTTCGTGCGACAGGGTAAGCGAAGGGACGGCGGAAAAGTCGTCCAGGCTCGCGCCGCAATCCAGCGCCGCCGAGCTGTAATCGTCGATGCGCCAGTTCGCTGCCGCGTAGACGTAATTCCTCGGCCCGTAGCCCTCGCGCGGATCGAGCGCGCCTCCGCCCGAATACAGGTACTGGGCCAGCAGGTACAGGTCTCCGTCCAGCAATGAATAATCGGCGCCCAGCGCCGCCATGAGCCCCCTCGCCGCGTTCCAGTCCAGCCCGTGGTAGTCGCCCGAACGAACCGTCACTCCGTCCAGCTTATACAGCGCATCCAGGGCAAGGCCGACGACCGCGTCCGCCTTTATCGAGAGTCCCCCGCGGTGCACCGCATCCGCCGCGCCTGAATCGTCGGCCTGGATGGCGTACAGGACCTGCAGGCTTCCCGATCTTCCGTGGTACTCGGCCGAGGCTCCCGCGACAGCGCCCTCCCCGTCCGCGGCCATCGGATCGTTGCCGGCGGCCGCGAAGGCTGTCGCCTGCCACTCGTCCGACGGGTACGCGGTCGCGGCCGCGCCGAGGATACCCCGCGGCCGGGCGTCCGGAACCAGGGGATTCCGCGCCGCCATGAAGTCCGAGGGGCTCCAGGCCTGGCCGAAACCGAACGCCAGGCGGAACAGGCCAGCCTCCGCGTCGAAGGCGTCCTCTTCGATCCGATAGTACAGCCGCTCCAGTTCGATCACCGGATCGCTATCGGTGGAGGCGAAAAGGTTAGCAGCGGCATGGAAGGTGCCCTTCACGCCCGCGCGGGCTTCCAACCGCAGATTCGCGTATTGTTCGAAGCTGAGTGAATTGCCCCCGTCGCCGCCGTCCTCGTCCGCCAGCCGCGCCGCGCGCAGGTTCGATTCGACCGTGCCCGAGAGTTCCTGATCCTCCGCTGCCGCCGGAAGGGACAGGACAAGGAAGGCGGCGAAGAAAAAGACTTGCGCGCCAGCCGGGAACCGTCCCTTCATTTTTTCAGGTTCCTTTGGCTGAACACCGAATCCGGCACGGAAGCGTCCAGGACCACGTCCGTCATATGGAAGGTCGTACGGCTCCCCTTGCGCAACAGGTCGCGCATCTGCATCTCCACCGGGAAACGGCGCGAGCCGATCGTTTCGGCTTTCAGGAGGACGTATTCCTTGAGTTTGGCCCCGGAGAGCGCGTACTGCTCCGAGCGCAGCAGGTCGCCCGTCTGCGCATCGATCCAGAGCGTCTGTTTCGGGTAGCTCTCCGTTTTCTTCTTCGCGGCGAGTTCGAGTATCCAGGCCGCCTTCCCGTCCAGTTCCGTTCTGCCGGCGAGCGTCGGCGTATAGCGGGCGGAAAGCTTCTCGTTCTCGATGGTGTCCTCGTATGAAAGGTCCGAGCCCATCATCGACTCCTTCAATAAATGGCCGGAGATCAACATGACCTCTTCGGTGTCCGGCGAATACACGTACAGTCGGCCGTCCTTCTTGAGGTACTTCGTGCCCCTGTCCTCGCTGTTCGTGAACTCGATGAAACTGTCCGCTCCCCCGCGGGCCGCGGCCTCGAACTTCTTCACGTAGCGCTTGCCCTGGTACTCGATGACCATTTCCCCGGAGTAGGTGATGGACGAGTAGCCCTCGTTCGCGTCGATGCGCGCCAGAAGCTCGGCTGCCGTCGGATCTGCGGCAAAGGCGGGGGTGGCGGCGAGCAGGATCGCGCCGAGGATGGCCGTCCGGGAGACCGTCCGGGAGGCAGACCGTGCGGGCGACCGTGCGGCCGCGGCCGTGGCTGATCGCGCGGCCGTAGCCGATATCAACTTTCGGTTCATAAAAACTCCTATCAGGGTCCGACTCCAGAGGCAGACCGCAGAGGCCGACCCAAAAACCGGTCAGCGCCTCAGGGCCTCGACGGGCTCGATGAAAGCGCTTTTGAGCGAAGGCAACAGGGTGCAGCAGGCCGAGACCGCGACGCCGAAGAAGAAGCCGCTGGCGATCACGACCGGGGAGAATACGAGGAAGAGGGTTCCCGAAATGGGCATCTCCTTCATGCCGCCCCCGGTGAAGAGTTCCATGTCTATCGGGAAGCGGGAGCCTATCGCGGTGGCGACGCCGGCGACAAGGCAACCCGCGGCCGCGCCCAGGACGCTCAGGAAGACGGACTCGAAGAAGAACACGAGCACGATCTCGCGCCGCGTCATGCCGAGCGCGCCCATCATGCCGATCTCCTTGATCCGCTCGTGGATCACCATGAGCACGGTGTTGATGATGAGGAAGCTCGCGACGATCTGGAACACGCCGAACACGATCACGTAGACGAAGGAACTCTGCCGCATCACGGCGACCCAATAGTTCTCCGTCCACTCGCGCACCACGTGGCCCTCTCCGACGACCCCGGACACGGCGGCCTTGATCCGGCCCGATTCCTCCGCGTCATCCGCGTACACGAAGAGCTGCTGGGTCGAATCGCCGAGCACGAGAAGGCGTTGCAGCCGGTCGATGGGCACGATCACTACGCCGTCGTCGTACTTCGCGTAATCGAACTCGAAGATGCCCACCACGGTCGGATTCCAGTACTTGTCCGAAAACTGAGCCGAAACGGTCTTGAACGGCAGCTTGTCCCCGATCCTCAGTCCCGTCTTGACGGCTGTCTCGGTTCCGATCGCGCATTCGTTCGCCCCGAGGGAAGGAAAGCGGCCTTCGACGAGGCCATCGTCGCGGTCGGTGAGATTCAGGTGGTTGGCCGCCGCCTCCCGCTCCGGATCCACGCCCCAGAGCAGCGCGTGCTTTTTGTTGCTGTCGAAGAGGGTCGCGTAGGCCGTGATGCGCGGCAGGACCACCTTCACGCCGGGAATGGCCTCGATCGCGGCGACGAGGTCAGCCGCGCTCCGGCCGTCGGCGATGGGATACTGGACGGGGAAGTATTCCTTTTCCGCTTCGAAGCGGGAAGATACGACGTTCACGTGCCCCGTCTCGAAGGTGCGCACGGCCACTTCGATACCGTCCATCATCCCGTCGATCCAGGACTGCATGAAGATATTGAAGAAGACGGCGATCGCGACGGCTACGATGCAGAGTGCGGTGCGCCGCCCGTTCCGCCAGATGTTCCGGTACGCGATCGTCGCGAGGGCTCCGATTCCTCCGGTCTTGACCTTTCCGGTATTCATGGTCCCCCCTTACTCGAAACGCAGGCTTTCGGTCACGGGCATGCGGAGCGCCCGCAGCGTCGGCAGAATGGCGGCCGCGGCCGACAACAGGATGGCGGCGAAGCCGGTCAGCGCGATCGAAGCGGGATTCCATGCCGACTTGAACAGCGTCGCGATCCGGTATCCGAAATCCCCGCCCATCTCCGCCGCGACCGCGGAATAGTCGACTCCGTATTCGACCATCGGAATGTTGATCAGGCAGCCGACGATCACTCCCGCGACGGACCCTATCGCGCCGATGAGGCCCGCCTCGATCACGTAGGCCAGCAATATCTGCCCGTCGGTCATGCCGAGGGCGCGGAGCATCCCCGTCTCCTTGGTCCGCTCCAGGATCGCCATCAGCATCGTGTTGGCGATCCCGATGAAGGAGAGCAGGAAAAGGAAGAATATCATCACGCGGGTGGATACGTTATCGCCGTTGGAAGCGGCGATGTAGTCGGCCACGTAATCCAGCCAGCCGTGCGCTGCCATGCCTTCGGGGAGCCGGGGACCGAGACTCGCCGCGATCGTTTCCGCCGACTCGTCTTTTCCCGGAAGGGATGAATCGTCGGCCCCCGCCTTCCGCACGAGGAGCTCCGTGACACGTCCTTCCAGCATGAGGCCGGCCTCGTCCTGCAGCGCGTCCAACGGTACGAAGGCCACGTTGCCGTTCGTCTTCGGGTTGGGCGAATTGACGACGCCGACCACCACGGCGTCGATAAGCTGGTTGACGTGCCGCACGGCGCCGGAGAAGTCCGCGGCGACCAAGTCGGCAAGCACGACCTTCAAAGCCGCTTCGTCCGTGGCGGCGAGGTAATAGTCGCCGGTCACCGGATCCTGGGCGTAGGCGGCCCCGATCCGGGAATGTGCAGCGTCGGAAAGGGAAGGCAGCAATTCCTTTTCGAACTTGCTCTTGCTGATCGTCTCCGGCGCCGCCTTAAGGTCGATGGTCGTGGAAATCCGCACGTCCATGCGGCCGGACACGGCCAGGATCGACCAGAATCTATCCAGCTCCTCCCTGGTCGCGTCCTTCCTGAGCGCGAGCCTGGACGCGTCACGGGCGAGCTTGACCGAATCATTGTTCGCGAACAATCCCTTTTTGCCCTTCTTCGGCACGGGCGCCGGACCGTAAAGGCTCCGGACGAATGCCGCTTCATCCTCGGTCGCCGCGGCGTCGACAAGCTCCCCGAACTCCTGGATAGTGGGCCGGTTCGGGATCCCGATGCGGAGCTTTTCCGCGGCCAGAGTGCCGACGGCCAGCTCAAGGGCGCCCGGCCGGGGGAAGCGGCCCGATTCCATGAAGGGAACATAGCGGAGGAGCTGTTCCTCCCGCGGTACGTCCACGGCGTTGAACTCCATCGGCGCGGTCCCCGAACGGGAATACAGGGTCCCCGAAAACACGAAGCGGGGAGCCGAATCGTACCCTTCTTCCGCGAGGGCGTCGGCGATCTTCTCCCAACCGGAGAAGCTCTCGTACATCGGAAGCTCGTCTTTTTTTGCGAAATACGCGGCGCTCTGGATCTTGGCGGCACCGATCTCGTAGGAAACAATATTGCGCCGGGAATCCAGGTTCATGCCCAGCAGCCAGGAATCCATGAATATGTACAGCGCGACGCTGACCGCCACCGCGATCGTCGTGATCACGGTCTTCGTCTTGTGCCGCGAAAGGTTGCGCAGCGACATGAGCGCGATGTCGCGGAATCCCGCCGCGTTCATTTGGAGGTCTCCGATTCGACCAGCCCGTCCCTGAGGAGAACCAAGCGCCGGGCGTAGTCCATGACCATCCTGTCGTGGGTGGAGAAGATGAAGGTGGTGCCTTCGTTCCGGTTCAGCGCGAGCATGAGCTCAAGGATTTCCATGCCGGTTTTTGAATCCAGGTTCGCCGTCGGCTCGTCGGCAAGTATGAGGGCCGGCTTCTTGACCAGGGCCCGGGCGATGGCCACGCGCTGCTGCTGGCCGCCGGACATTTCCTTGGGTTTCCGTTTTCCGTAATCGGAAAGGCCGACCTCCTCCAAGGCCTGTTCGGCGCGACGGCGGGCTTCCCGGGAATCCGCTCCGAGCAGGGTGAGCGGCAGGGAAATGTTCTCAAGGGCCGTCAGGACGGGGATCAGGTTATAAGCCTGGAAGATGAAGCCGATGCTCGTGCGCCGAAGGAGGGCCAAGTCCTTCCTGCCGAGCGTGGCGGCATCGGTCCCCGCGATCGAAACGCTGCCCGCGGTGGGCGCGTCCAGGCAACCCACGAGATGGAGGAAAGTCGATTTCCCGCTACCCGAGGGGCCGGCCACCGCCGCGAATTCTCCGCTTTCGAAAGTCAGGCTCACGCCACGCAGGGCGTTCACCGTCATGCCGTTCAGGCCGTAGTCCTTGACCAGATCGCTGGTTTTAACGACCGTCATCATCGTCCTCCTTCGTCGCGTCGCGCACGGTGCCCGTCCGCGCCTCATGGCGCCTTGTTTCCATCAAGGATTGCAGGCCGAACAAGTCCTTGGACTTCAGTTCCTCGGTTATGGAATTGGGCACGAGCATCATCGAGTTGCCTGCCTTCAGGCCTTCCGTAAGGATCGAAAGGTTCTTGAGCTTCATGGCGGTCTCGTTCGATCCGTATATCTTCGCCGCCTCTTCGAAACGGCGGGCCACTTCTATCTCCGCCTCCGCCAGGAGCACCCTTCCGCGCTTCTCCCGTTCCGCCTGGGCTACGCGGCTCATCGAATTCTGGAGTTCCTCGGGGATCTGTATGTCGGTAATCTCGATATGCTGGACGGTGATTCCCCAATCGGTGGTTTTTTTGTCCACAGTCCCGCGGATCTGCTCCTCGATGGTCTCGCCCCGTTCCAGGAAGGTGGAAAGGTCGTTCTTGCTCACCGCCGCGCGGAGCGCCGTCTTGGAGGAGAGGACGACAGCCTCTTCATAATCCTCCACCTCCAGGATCGCCTTCTCGGCGTCCCACACGAGCCAGAAGCAGAGGGCGTCCACGGTGACCGTCACCGAGTCCCGCGTCAACGTGGTCTCGGCGGAAAAGTCGGTCACCCGGATGCGCAGGTCCACGACGCGGGCGACGCGGTCGGCGAAGGGGAACAGCAAGAAAAGGCCGGGGCCCCGTACCGCCTGGAATTTGCCGAAGCGCAGCACGATCGCGCGTTCCCATTCCTCCAGCTTCTGCACTGACGGCGCCAGGAGAGCGCCGATCGCCGAGAAGGCGAGAATGAGGCCCGCCTCCGGAAGGCCGGAAACCGCCGCGCTCCATGAGGCCAGCGCAACGGCGAAGAGGAGGAGCGACTTCACGGCGGCGCTCCAGCGCGGAAAAAGGGTCATGGCGGCCGCTCCCGCGACCGGCGCCGCGAGCAGGCCGCCGAAGGACCATACCGAAGGGACGTTTCCCGAAAGCAACCTGACCGCGATGGCGAACGCGGCAAGCACGGCCAGGAGGGCGACGCCTGCCGCGTTCAGGGAAAAATCCCTCCGCGGCCCGCGCTTGCGCGCGTTCTTTATCAACGGCTCGACAGCCGGTTTCTTCTCAAACCACATCAAGGTCCTCCTTGAAAGCTCCGACGAGGAAAGCCGCCTCATCCCTGGACGCGCCGAGCGCCGCCATTTCGCTCACGAAGCGGGCGACCTTCTCCTCCAGCTTCCGCGTTCGCGCATCGTCGTCCGGTTCGGGTTGCTTGTTCGACACGTAGGTGCCGCTCCCTACCTGGGTGACTACGATGCCCCTCAGTTCCAGTTCCCCGTAGGCCTTGGCGATGGTGTTCGGGTTGATTTTGAGCCCGATCGCCAGCGCCCTGATCGTCGGCAGCCGATCGCCCGGCAGCAGTTTTTTCGCCAGGATCGCGTGCTCGATACGCTGGATTATCTGCCGGTAGAAGGGAACCCCGCTCGCCGGGTCGAGGGCGTACATGATGTCCCGTTCCACGTTTGTACTATTCATCTAGTACAATAATAATTGTACTACTACAATAAGTCAATACCAAAGCGAAAAAAAAGCCGCCCCGGTTTCCCGGAGCGGCTTGTTCCGTACGCGGTAGATGTTAGCGGGCGGCCTTGAGTGCCTCTGCTGCGAGCGCGAGGAAGGGGGAAACGGCGATGGAAACGCCGGTCACCGCGTCGGTCTTGCCGTCGGCCTTGACGGCGATGGAGGCGGGGTCCTGGGCCTTGACGAGGGCGGCTTCCGCTTTGGCGGTCTGGACGTCCCACTCGGACTGCGCTTTCCCGAATTTGACCATTCCGTATTTGCCGGTCACGGATTCCGTTATCTTGGACTTCTTCTTGGCGTCGCTGGAAATGCCGTTCCAGACGGCGGAAACGACGCGGCCGTTGACCACGGTCACGAGGACGGTATCCTTCCAGGTGGACTTGGCGTCGAAGGCGGCCTGCTGGGCGTAGAACCAGCCGTCCTTCTGATAACTGCCCTTGGCCACCGGGCCCGCGGCGACGGCCTTCTTGGCCAGATCGAAGAAGCCCTTCACGGTGATCGAGGCGCCTGAGATGGCGTCGGTCTTGCCGTCGGCCTTGATCTTGGAGAAGGCGAGATCCTGGCTGGAAACGAGGTACGCTTCCACCTTCGCGGCTTCCTCCCACCATTCGCCCTGGGACTTGCCGAATTTCTTCATGTTGTACTTTCCGGCCTTGTCGTAGGCCTTCTTGTCCGCGGCGCCCGCTATGTTGCTTACGCCGTTCCAGTCGGCGGCGGCGATCTTTCCGCCCTTGACCTCAAGGACGATCTGGTCCTTCCAGCCGCTGGAGGAGAATGCTTCTTCCTGGGCGAAATAGAGCCCGTCCTTCAGGGTCTGGGCGAACGCGGTCGCGGCGAACGCGACGAGTGCGACTGCGACGATTATTCTTTTCATCTCAAATGGCCTCCATGAATAGTGTGCGGGGAACATTATAATCAATAATCCTGACACCGGGAATCACCCATAACTATGGAGCCCCGGAAGCAGGTAATTGACGCCGAAAAACGTGAACACGGTGCAGACGAATCCCACCACCGCGATGGCGGAAGCCAACGCGTCCTTCCGTTTCATCACGAGGCGGACGTGCAGGTAGGCGGTGTAGACGAGCCAGGTCACCAGGGCCCAGGTCTCCTTGGGATCCCAGCTCCACCAATGTCCCCAGGCCCGTTCCGCCCAGATCGCCCCGAAGACCAGGGCGCCCGCGGTGAAGATGGGATAGCCGACGGCTATGGCCGCGTAGGTCACCCTGTCCAGGGCCAGCCGGCGGTCCGCGTCCCCGGAGAAAAGGAAGGCGAGGGAGGAGGCGAAGGAGACGACGAAGAAGGCTTCGCCGATAAAGGAAAAAGCGACATGGAGGGCCAGCCAGGACGAATTGAGCGCGGGTATCGGCGGCAGGGCGTCCTTGGGCAACAACGGAGAAGACGCGACGGCCAGAAGCGCCGCGGCGAAGAAGGTGGAGGCGAAGGCGACGAAGGGGGAGAAGGGAATGCGCCTCTGGAAGCGGTACAGGGCGACGACGAGGGCGACGACGGCGGCGTAGAAGACGAGAGATTCGAAGGTGCTCGTAAGCGCCGCGAAGCCGATCTCGAAGCTGCGCTGGAGGGAAAAACCGAAAAGGAGCAGGGCGGCGGCGGCGAGCAGCCAGACGGAGACCGGGTCGCCTTTCCCGCCGGGGCGGAAGAGCCGGATGGCCTGCAGAGCCGCGGCCGCGAGCAGGAGGATGAAAGCGATCGCGGGGATTGCCGGTATCATACGGTCTCCTTGATTTTTCGGGCGAAGGTCACCGCGGTGCCGAGGGCCACCAGGATGAGGCCGGCGAGGACGAACTTGTATCCGGGATCGACCACCGCCTGCAGACCGGTGACGGCCTCGGCGCTCAGCGTGGCGCGCCAGGGGCCTGCGTCGACGCCGGCGCCGGAGCCTGCGGCGAGGCCGGCGCCATCGGCCGTCAGGCGGATCACCTCGTCGCTGTTCGATACCCGGAGCAAAACCGACCCCGATTCTTCGATCGTCATGAAGAAGACGGAAACTCCGCCTTCTTCATAGGTTTCGCCGCGCGCCAGCCGGTGCGTTACGCCGTCGGGCCCGATGAGCCGAACCGTAGGTTCCGAGCCGTAAGTGGCTTGGTACAACGTCAATCCGGGGCGGCGCAGGGGAGTGTTGACCCGGATTCCGCGATCCGCGACCAGGATTTTTCCCTCTTTGGCGATATCCACCACGCTGATCCAGTCCTTGGGTCTGCCGTCATCGTAACGAACGTCAGTAAAGCTTTTGAGCGTAAGGGTTTCCCCTCCTGGAAGCTCCACTCCGTCCCCGACTTTCAGGGAAACCGCCCCTTCCTTCCTTTCGGAATAGCTCACGAGCGATCCGACGACAAGCACGAGCAGCCCGACATGCAGGATATCCGGACCATGCCGCCGCGGACCCTTTTTCCTCAGTTCGCGCGCGAGCCTTGAGACCGTGCAAGCCGACAGATTGAAGAAAAAGGCGAAGGCGGGAAACAGGAAAAGAAGCGAGGAGAAATAATGGGAAAGCCCGGTCTCAGTCACCAGCAGGGCGACGATCCGCGGATACAACTGAAAGTATCGCTCCGCGTCCAATCCCTGGGGAATCAGGGTCGCAAGCGTGGAAAAGGAGGCCAAGGCGATGATCAAGCCGATCGCAAGCCGGACGGATTTGAGGAAACGCCAGAAACTATTCACTGATGCTCCTGCGGTCCGTCCGCGCGGACGGGTTATCAGCGCAGTCTATTACCCGTCCGAGAACGCTGTCAAGATATCGGCATATCGAATACCTTATATAAATAATAATATATCTATATGACTTTACATATTCAAGGAGGGGCCGTATAGTGCTTTCAGGTTGCTTTCGCGCTGCGCGTCGTCGACGCGGAGCGCGGCCGTTTTCCGCGCCTGCGCCCGGGAATTCGGTCGACGGGGTTTTTCCCGCCAAGCCGCCGCGAATGAATCAGGAGGTGCCCCATGAAAAAGGCGACCTTCGGGTCCTCGCTCATCCTCATCGCCCTTGTCGGGACCGGTTCCGCGTACGCCGCGGCTTCGTCCTGCCTTGATTGCCACGGCAATATCGAGACGATGAAGTCGATGGTGAGCATGCCCGTAGCCAGTTCCGCCGAGGGGGAAGGGTGAGCGGGTGCCCCTCCCCCGGTCCGGGCGGATTATTACATGGGATACGTGGTGGATACGAAAATGGCCGCGGCGGATCCCCACTTCCAGCAGGGCTGCGTCGCCTGCCATGAAGGAAACGCTTCAGGAAAGGACAAAGCCCAGTCCCACGCGGGGCTCGTGAAACGGCCGTCCGACGATCCGTCGGTCTGCGGGACCTGCCACGAGGGCATCGCCAAGACCTATACTCTGTCCCTCCATTACTCGAACGCCGGCATGAAGAACGGCATCTCCCCGCGCTTCTCAAAGGATGAGAAACATACTTACGACACGGCCGTCTTCGAACAGTCCTGCCGGAGTTGCCACGCATCCTGCGGCGATTGCCACGTGAAGAGTCCGGTGATTTCGGGGGTCAATACCGGCCTCATGGACGGTCACGCCTTCGTGAGAAAAGACGAATCCAAGACCTGCGCCCTCTGCCACGGCGGGCGGGTATACCCGGAGTTCACCGGCGATTACGGCGGCACTCCGGACGTCCATTACCGCAACGGCATGACCTGCCTCGACTGCCACACGTCCACCCAGATGCACGGGAACGGAATGTCGTACGAAGGTCGCCGGGATGTCGAAGACAAGCCTTCCTGCCTTGCCTGCCATCCGCAGGGATCGGAAAAAACCGAAGAAGCCAAGTCGGCCCATGGCGACCATGGCGAAAAGGTGTCCTGTTCGGCCTGCCATACGGCGACCGGCTACCGCCAGTGCTCATCCTGCCACCTCGGAGAAGGAGCCGCCGCGAGCCCTGCGCTCATCCTCGGCTTGAATCCGCGCAAGGAAGGCCAACTCACCACGCTGCGCCTCATCCCCACGGTGCGGTCCACCTTCGAAAAGGCCGGCATCAAGCAGATGAATTTCGATTCCGTGCCGAATCTATGGGACACGGTTCCCCACAATGTGAAGAAGAGGACCGAAAGGACCCGGGACTGCGCGCTTTGCCATTACGAGCAGGAGAATTACCTGACGGAGGAATCGCTTCCGAAGGACGGTTCGAGCGCCAACCTCAAGTTGATTCCCGCGGGCCATTAAGACCTGCCGGAAAGGAGTATTTTATGAAGAGAATGTTGATCGCGGCGCTTGCCCTGTGCTTCGCCGCCCCCCTGTTCGCCCGCGACGTCGAGGCGATCGTGACCGCCGATTGGCTGGAGGCCAACCTCTCGAACCCCAAGGTCGTGGTCGTCGACGTACGCAAGGTGGAAGAGTACAAGGCCGCCCACATCAAGGGCGCGGTGAACGTGCTCGGGAGCAGCCTTTACGTGCCCGCGGCAGGACTCAGCAACGAGCTGCCGAACGCCGACGACCTCTCCGACATCCTCGCCGACGCGGGCATCGACGCGTCCTCGATAGTGGTGGTGGTGGAAAGCGACAGCGCCGCGCGCTTCGCCTGGGCCACCCGCGTGGCATGGACCCTCGCCTGGGCTGGCCTGGACAACGTGGCCGTGCTCTCCGGCGGCCAGAAAGCCTGGACGGACGCGAAAAAGCCTGTGGACGCCGACAAGGTCGCGAAAGCCGCCACCAAGTTCTCCGTCAAACCGCGCAACGAATACCTGGCGCTCCTCGGCGATGTGCTGAAAAGCAAGGGGCAGGTGATCGACAACCGTACCTACGACACCTACTTCGGCATCGTCAAGCAGGGTTTCGTCGCCCAGGCCGGCCATTACCCGAACGCGATCGCCCTGCCCTCCTCATGGATCGTCGGCGCCGACGGCCTCGTGAAGTCCCAGACGGAGCTCGCCAAGATGCCCGTGCTCCTCGGCCTTGATCCCTCGGTCGACACCATCACCTACTGCGATTCCGGCGTGCTCGCCACCGGCTGGTGGTGGATACTCCACGAGCAGCTGGGTTGGAAAAACGTAAAAAGCTACGACGGCTCGTCCCAGGACCTGACCAAGGATCCCTCGGTCAAGTACGTGACCCACGTCTGGAAGTAGGCTATCCGGAACGGCGGCTGTCGGACACGAAGGACGCCGCCAAAAAATGAAGCCTCCGCGGCCGCCGGAAACGGCGGCTGCGGAGGATGCGGGGGTACGGAGGATGGCCGCCCGACGCGGATGCGTCTTCGCGTTCCATCCTCCGCCTGTTTTTTTATCTAAGGTATCGGATCAAAAATACGCAGGAAGCTCGAAAGCGTCGAAGGCCCGGAAGTCGTCGGGGTTTGCCGTAAGTAGCGCGGTGACCCCCGCAGACCGGTACGCCGCAGCCATATGAGTATCGATGATCCGTTTCCTTCCCAATTTGAACGCGACCGTCCATATCCGGGCTTGTTCGAAGGACTCCGCGGATTGATGCACGATCCGTACCCGTCTTTGGCGCATCCAGAAATGGGAGCGGACCAAGGCTTCGGGAAAGGAAAGCGGCGAATCGAAACGCTTCGGATCCGTAACGATGTGCATGAATTCCAGAAAGACATGGTCATAAACGGCAAATAAATTATCCGAATCGCGACGCCAGTCCTCAAAATAGCGAAGCGCCCCGGCGTGACGGGGCGACTCGATCACCTCGAGATCCACCAGGAAGCTGGTATCAATACCGGTCATCGAGCATCTCGTCCCGGAAATCCCCCAAGGCCCAATCCTTTTTTATCCCCCCCAGGGAGATCGGTTTCCAATTCTCCAATGTGCTTGCGCCCAGGATACGATTCCTCGCGTAGTCTTCCATCGCTTCTCGGATGAGCTCCGATGCTGTCCTATCGGAACCAAGCGCCGTCTCCTTGAAAAGCTGGTAAAGCGGTTCTGATACATTGATAGTAACAGGCTTCATATGGTTATCATACATATATTACACGTAAAAAGCAAATATTATTACCGGAAGGCGACTGCCGCTCAGAGCCGACCCCGATTGCCTTAACTCCGCCCCGCCCCCTACAGCCTGTACTCAGCCCCGACTGCCAGAGGCCGGTACGCGGGAAGCCGTGCCGCCAGGGAAGCTTTCCCCGCGTCCCCGGTGCAGTGCCCGAGCGCCGCGAGGCTGCAGGAAGTTGCCCCGAGATAGTCGACCGTCGACGAAATCCGTTCCGCGTCCGCATCGACCAGATGGGAGCCTCCGAAGACCGCGACCACCGTCTTCCCGAAAGCCTTGCGGACCGCGTCCAGCATGTTCATTATTCCGGGATGGGCGCAGCCCAGCACCGCGGCGATGCCGCCGGGAACCTCGATCGCGAGGCAGACCTCATCCCGGAAATCGTCCATCGTCCGGCGCCCGTCCCGGTCCACCACGAATCGCGGATTCGGCCGCTCCCGGGTATGGAGGCGCGGAAAACCGTTGACCACAAAGACGCCGGGCAACGCCTCCATAAAAGCGGTATCCCCGCCGGATGCGGTGACTGTACGGTGTTCGATCCGCCGGCTTAAAAGGAAATCTCCGTCAAAGTCCACGCCCAGATAACGGGGGGCAGGCTCTTCGTCGGCCCATTTCTTGTCGAAGAATCCGCCGCCCGTATACAGCGGTCCGTTGAAGGCGGTCCGGTCGAGAAGGGCGCGGACTCCTCCGCCGTGGTCGTAATGGCCGTGGCTGACGACCAGCGCCTCCGCCGCGCCCGGTTCCGCGCCGAGCCCGCGGGCATTGTCCAGGAAAGCGCCGCTCCCGCCGGTATCGAAGAGCAGGGACCTTCCGTCCCTCTCGACCAGGAAGCAAAGGCCGTGTTCGGCCGTCGTGCCTGCGCGTCCCGGGGAATTGTCCATGAGGGTAATAATCCGGATCATAGGCTCCTCAGAAAAACGGAAGGCTAGCCGACGACGCGGATGCGGGCGCCGTCGGCGGCGCCGCGTCCCGCGCGCGGGACGCATTCGCCGATCACCGCGAATTCCACGCCGCTGGCCGCAAGGGCGCCGAGGGCTGCTCCGAGTCCGGCGGGCGGGACCGCGGCCAACAGGCCGCCGGAGGTTTCCGGCGCGAAAAGGAGGGTCCTGAAGGCTTCGTCGGCGCAGGGAGCGCCTTCGCCTTCGAATGCGACCTTTCCCGCATACGCGTGCCGGTTACGGGCGGCGCCGCCGGGCACAAAGCCCCCGCGGACGCAGTCGGCCGCGCCCGCGATCATGGGAACGGCCGAAGCGCGCACGAGGAGATCGATCCCGCTCTTGTCAGCGAGCTCAAGGGCGTGGCCCGCGAAGCCGAAGCCGGTGACGTCGGTCGCGCTGAGGCAGTCCGCCGCCAGGAAGGCGCGCGCGGCGTCGCGGTTGAGCAGTTTCATGGAAGCCACCGCCGCCGCGAGGACCCCGGCGGGGGCGGCGCGCGACTTTGCGGCCGTAGTGATGATCCCCGTCCCCAGCGCTTTGGTCAGCACCAGGACGTCTCCGGCCCGCGCGCCGGTCTTCAGCAGGAGCCTGTCCGGCTTGCCGATGCCGAGCACGGCCAGGCCGAACTTCGGCTCGGCGTCCATGATGGTGTGGCCGCCGGCGACCGCGCACCCGGCCTCGGCGGACTTCTCGGCGCCTCCGCGGATGATCTCGGCGATGACCGAGGGATCCAGGTCGGAAGGAAAGGCGGCGATATTCAGGGCCATGATCGGCTCGCCGCCCGTAGCGTAGACATCGGAGAGCGCGTTTGCCGCGGCGATGGCGCCGAAATCGTAGGGATCATCCACCACGGGGGTGAAGAAGTCCGTCGTGAAAATCAAGGCCGTATCGTCGTTCAGGCGGTAGACGGCGGCGTCGTCGCCTTCGGCCAGCCCGACCAAAAGGTCGGCGCGGCGCTCGGGAGGAACAAAGCCTGACAGGGGACGCAGGACCTGCGCCAGGGCCTCAGGGCCCATTTTTGCCGCTCACCCCGCCGCGGAGCAGAGCGACGTCAGCCGAACGATGTCGTCCTTGGTCATCGGATCTCCTTCGAGCCGAGTGTAGGGGGAGATCTGCCGTGAGGTCAAGGAAGGATTCTACGCTTCGCAATCCTGCAGGGATAGCCTGAGCGCTTCGGCATCGAAGTCCTTCCCGATGAAGATCATCGCGCTCAGCCGTTCCTCTCCGTTTTTCCAGGGCTTGGCCGCCAGCAGGGGGCGGCCGCCGACGTACTGCAGGATGTACTTGCTTTCCTCGGTCCGCGGGTCGGAAAAGCGCAGGAAACCCTTGGCCCGCACGACGGAACGCGGCAGGACGTCCAGGAAGGCGCTGAAACGCTCCAGGTCCAGAGGCTTCTCCGTCTTGTGGAAATAGCTCTCCACATGGGCGTGCCTGCCGCCGTGCCCGCTGCAGTACCCGCCTTCGCCGAGCTGCCCGTTCTCCAGGGCAGCCAAGTCCTCATGGTCGTAGCGGGCGCCCTCCGTCACGAGTGAAGTCGGAAAATCGGCGTCAAGCGACAGGATGCGCGCGTCCCTTTTCCGGCTCAGGATGAATTTCCTCACACGCGCGGCCGCTTCGGGTCCGGCGAGCTCCAATTTATTCAGCAGGATGAAATCCGCGAATTCGAGCTGCTGGACAGCGATGGCAAAATCCTCGATCGAATCCAGGTAATTCAGCGTATCCACCACGCAGACGATCGAATCGAAATGGAGCCGCCCGTCGAGGTCGTTGAGAATGAAGGCCGCGGCGATGGGCACCGGATCGGAGAGGCCCGACGCTTCCAGCAGGATATGGCCGATATTTTTCCCCACCGCCAGCAAGCCTTCTATCGTTTTCACCAGGTCGTCCCGCACCACGCAGCACATGCAGCCGTTCGGCAATTCCGCGATTTCGTTGTCCCCCGCCTCCACGATCTTGCTTTCCAGCTTCACGTCGCCGAATTCGTTCAGCACGAGGCCGAAGCGGATCTCCGGATGCTCGGCGACGATGCGGCTGATGAAGGTGCTCTTGCCGGCGCCCAGGAAACCGCAAATCAGGGTGACGGGAATCTTCATAAGCGGCAGTATAAGGCCCGGCTCCGAAAACGGGCAAGGATAAACGGAATCCTGCCGGACCTGCCGGTCCTGCCGGTCCTGCCGGTACGCGCCGGAGGCCAAGCTTGACGGTCCTCCCGCCCTCGCCTAGTATTGGCGAGGAAGCGGATGGGGTCCGGCGGCCCCCGCGGTCTTCAAAACCGTTGGCCGCGATTCATCGCGGCGGCAGGATCGACACCTGCCCCTTCCGTATTTCCCCGGAGGCCCCATGGAACAAGAGGACGTCAGGTCGCGTCTGCCCCAAGTCGAGCGCCTGCTCGGTCTTCCGGAGGTGTCCGCCTACTTCGAACGCATTTCCCGACCGCTCGCCGCCCGCGCGGTTTCCCGCGTCCTCGCGGCGGAACGCCAGAGGCTGACGGAAGAGCCGGACAGCGGAATCGGGGAAGACGAACTGCTCGCCGCGGTGATCGCCGCCCTGGACGAACTCGATCGAAGGCGGATACGCAAGGTCGTCAACGGTACGGGCATCGTGCTGCACACCAACCTGGGGCGCTCACCTCTATCCCCGGCCGCCTGGAAAGACGCCGCCGAGGCTGTGGAAGGGTATTCCAACCTGGAGTTCGAGGTCGAAGCCGGAAAGCGGGGCAGGCGCGGGGGACTCTCATCCGAACTCCTGCGCGCCTTGACGGGAGCCGAGGACGCCCTGGTCGTCAACAACAACGCCGCGGCGATGGTGCTCGCCCTCGCCTGCTTCGCGTCGGGCAAGGACGTGCTCGTGTCCCGCGGAGAGGCCGTGCAAATCGGCGGAGGCTTCCGAGTGCCGGACATACTGGCGATGTCGGGCGCGCGCCTGAAGGAAGTCGGGACCACGAACGTGACGACCGAAGAAGACTACCTGAACGCGATAGACGGCGAAACGGCAGTGGCGCTCTCCGTCCACGCTTCCAATTTCGCCATCCGCGGCTTCACGCGCAAGCCCGATCTCAGCCTGCTTTCCGCCGCCCTTCCGAAGAACGTGATCCTGATCGCCGACCAGGGCTCGGGCTGCTGCGAAGCGGGCGTGCCCGCGGAAACGCCCGTGCGCAATTACCTCCGCGACGGGGTCCGTCTGGTCTGCTTTTCCTGCGACAAGATACTCGGCGGTCCCCAGGCAGGGGCGATCGTGGGCGATGCCGCGCTCATCGCCCGGCTCTCCCGGCATCCCCTGATGCGCGCCTTCCGTCCCGGCAAGGTGACCCTCGCGGTCCTGGAGCGCTGCCTGGTCGCCCGCTTGGGGGGAAATCCCGGCAACGGCGACGAGCCTCCCGCCGGATCTCCCGTCGAGCGCGCGCTCCGCAGGACTTCGACCGAAGGCATCCATGAGCTCAAGGCGCTCGGCCGGCGCGTCATCAGGCGGCTCCCGAAAGCCTCCGCGATCCTGGTCGAATCGCGCGCGGCGATAGGCGGCGGGAGTTCCCCCGACGAGACCCTCCCCTCCTTCGCCCTGGTCCTGAAGGGCGCGCGGGGTGCTGAATCCCTGCTGGCCGCCTTGCGCCTCGGAAGGGTCCCGCTCATCGGGAGAGTGGAATCCAGCTCCGTGATCGTCGACCTGCTGACCCTCGCCGACGAGGACGACAAGCTCGTCTCGAACCTCATCCTTGAAGCCCTGGAAAAAGAGGGCGGTTCTTGATAGTCGTCGCGCTCGCGGGCCACGTCGACCACGGGAAGACGGCCCTCGTCCGCGCGCTCACGGGAATCGACACCGACCGGCTGCCGGAGGAAAAGGCGCGGGGCATGACGACCGACCTCGGCTTCGCCGCCCTGGATCTGCCGCCGGGCGACGGAGCTTCCGGCTCCACTCGGCCTGCCCGCAGGGTAGGCCTCGTAGACGTACCCGGCCACGAGCGCTACATCCGCAACATGGCCGCGGGAGCCTGGGGAGCCGACCTCTGCTTCCTGTGCACGGCCGCGGATGACGGCTGGATGGATCAGACCGAAAACCATTGCCGCCTCCTTTCGGCCTTCGGCCTTCCGCGCGCGATCGTGATAGTGACCAAGATCGACTTGGTCGAAAGGAAACGCGCACAAGAAGTCGGCGCCGATGCGCGCCGGCGGGCGGCCATCATCCTCGGGGAAGCGGCCATCGCGGAAGGCTTCATCGCGACGAGCGCGCTGACGGGCGAAGGCCTGGCCGAAACCATGGAGCTGGCCGCGCGTGAATGCGACGCCATCCTGACCGCCCGCGCCTCCGCGGGACGCGCCTCCGCGGGACGCGCCTCCGCGGAACGGGCCGCTCCTGAACGGGCCGGCGCGGGAGCGGGCGCCTGGCTCTTCGTCGACCGCGTCTTCTCCAAGAAAGGCGCGGGCCTGGTGGTCTGCGGCACCCTGCGCGGCGGCGCCGTCCGAGTCGAGGACGAGCTTGTCCTCCGCCCCGCGGGCGAGACGCTCCGGGTCAAGGGAGCCGAAAGCCTCGGCGCGGCCGTCGGACAGGCGGAGCCGGGAGGCCGGGTAGCCTTCAACACGACCAAGCCGAAAGTGGAGATTCGCCGCGGCGACCTGCTTTGCGCTCCGGGAGCCGCGACCTTGCAGGCGTCCGAGTTCATCGTGCGCGTGGAGGAAACCGGGCGATCTATCGAGCGCCGCGAAAAGGCCGACCGCGCGCTGACCAAGGGCGGAGAGGCCGAACTCGTCGCCGGCAGCGCGCGGCGGACCGTCCGGCTGGAACCATTCGGCAAGGGCGGCTTCTTCAGGCTCATCTGCGACGAAAAGCTGGCCGTACCGCGCGGGATCCGGGCCGCCCTCGTCCGCTCTGGAGGGGCTGAGCTCCTCGGCGCCGTTACCTTCGTCCATGCGGGTGACTGCGGAAAAGCGGGCCGCAAACGGGCGCGTGAAACTGCGGCCGCCGTCGCGACCGCCGTCGCGGCCGCCGATGCGGGCGCGGCCGCCGCCGTAGCCACCGGCGTGGCCGCGGACGGACGTTTCGCGGCCCTCGCGGTGGCGACCGCCATCGACGGGGCGACTCCCCTCGATCGGGAGGCGCTGGGCTATCTGCCCGACCCCGAGGCGCTTGAGGAGTGCGGCTTCATCGTCATCGTCGGTCATCTGGTGGACAAGCGGGCAGCCAAACCGACCCGCCCCGCCGGCGGCCCCGGGACCATGAACCCGAAGACGAACGGGAACGGTAACCGGAAGCAGGGAGACGCGACTTTCAGGCTCCCGCAGCCTGTAGCGCTCGCCCTGGCCGAAAAAGCGGCGGCAGCCACCAAAATCCGCGTTCCGGAACGGACCGGACCTTCTCCCGCTGCGCTGGACGCCGAACGCGCGCTGCGCGCCGCGGGGATCGCGGGCATCGAGCCGAACGCCGCGCCGGAGCGGGGAAAGCCGCCGCCCCCCCAACGCAAGCTCCTGGAGGAACTCTGCTCCGCAAAGCTCGCCGTGCCCCTGGACCGCGACCTCTTCTGGCATACGGAAACCTACGACCGCGCCGCGGCCTCCGTGCTTTCGGGCCTGGAACCCGGCGGGCGCCTCACCATCGCCGACGCCAAGCAGCGCGCCGGCCTTTCCCGGAAATACGCCATCCCCTTCCTGAACCGCCTTGAACGCGACGGCTGGGTCAAGCGGGACGGGGAAACCCGCGTCGTGCAGAAACGATGGACGGCGGACGGTGGAGATGAATAAAGCGGTACGTCGAAGAAGCCCGATCCTCCGATCGTCGAGGACGGCCGTCAGGATTCGGCTGCCGTCCTGATCCAAGCCGGCGTTCGGGGCAAGGCGGCCCGGAAAGAAGCGAGCAAGTCGGACTCCTCCCGCTCCCCGTACCTTCCCGCAAGCCAGGCATCCAGGACTTCATCGGCAAGCAGGCGCCAGGATTCCGTCTCCGAACCGGGGACGATCGGGAAAAATCGCGCTCCCGCCTCCCGTGCTGCATCCAGGTCACCCGGCGCGTCCCCCACCATGAGGGCAGGACCCCGCACTTCGGAGAGGCCCCAATTGAGCTGTTCCGCTTTGGATCCGAATTCCTGTCCTGCCGCGATCCAGATGAACTCCAGCAAGCCGTTGGCTTCCCATTCGCGTTCGATCGCTTCCGCGGGCGTCTGGGAGACGACCATCAGGTCCGCAACGCGGCTCGCGCGCTCCAGCGTCCCGGCGACCCGCGGAAAGGGGGGAACGGACTTCGCGACCGCGGCGACGGCGGCATTCACGTCACGCGACCAGGCCAGAACGAGCGGGAGTTCGTCCGAACGCGTTCCGGCGATGAATCGTTCCAAGGCGGGCTCGGATAGGCTGTCGGATCCGGCCACCCAGGCTTCAAGACCGGGCAGATCGGGCACCGTGAACCCGCGGGCCGCAATATCGGGATGCGACTTGAGCAGACGGAGCGCGGCCAGTACGGCCCTGAACCGGTTGACGCCCCTCGTCGTCGAGTCAAGGTTGACGAATTCCCAGGTTTCCCGTGCGGCTTTGGAAACAGCCTGCAGCCCGAAGCGGCCTATAAAAGCCGGGCAGAAGCATTCGCGGTGCTTCAGGCCCATCGAATCGAATACGCAACCATCCGAATCGAATCCGATCAGGGCGGCATGTCCGCGCGGCGCAACTTTCATCTTCATTTCTTCCCCGATTCGATCAGGCTGCTCTCGCGACCGTCGGTTTCCAGGAGGAACGCGAGGGTTCCCGCCTGTATCCTCCTGCCGAGGAAGGATGCTGGAACAGAAGCGGCATCCGGAGTCCTGATCAGCGCGCAGGCGCCGTCGGCGAAGGTTACGCGGAGTTCGCCGTTGCGGAATTCCGCTGTCGTGAGGGCGCCCGCCGCCTGTCGCGGCGTATCGGGGCCGACGCGCGCGACCACCAGGGTCGCGAGGTGGAACGGGCTGACTGTATCCGGCTGCCCGGCAATAGCCTCCAGACGCGGTGTAGCCGAACGGACCCAGCGGACATTCGCGCCGAGCCGGTCCTGGGCAAAATTCTCCACTCCGGCTGCCTTCTGCCAGCCCCAAAGACTCCGTATGAGGGAGATCCTGCCGTCGGCGGAGGCGGATACCCCGGGACCGAGACCGCGGTCCTCTTCCGCCGCGATGGATTCCCCCCGGATCTCTGCCCCCGAGGAGCCCGCGGCAAAACCGCCCTCGCGCAGGGAGAGGGTCCGGGTAGCGCGGATCGCATGGAGGTGGATGAGGACGTCGCCGCGCATAAGGGTGGTCGTCGTCGCGGACCCTTCGCCGTCCGCCTCGAACAGGGGATAGCGCGACGCGCCGCCGAGCGGGGAGCACGCGAGGGTTTCCATGGTCCACCGCTGGTGCCACGCGGCGCCGTCGGCGGAAAATTGAAGTACGGCATCGCAATCGGAATTCCCGTATATCCGGCGCGCTTGGTAGGTGAAGGCGGTCGCGTACGCGAATTTCGTATACTTGTCATTGTATTCGGCTTTGTCGTGCCGGGCCTTGTGGTTGACCAGGGTGATCCGCCCGGATGGGCCGTCGCCCGAGATCGTCAGGCCCGCCTCCGGGATCGCCGCCGAGAAGGAACCCTTGTGGATGGGCAACGGGGATTCGGGAACGGTCCAGAAGGGGTGGTCCGCGGGCAGGGCGAGCACGTTGAACGCCTTTACGGCCCAGTACGGCGATCCGCTGCAGGAATAGTGCTCCAGCATGTCGTTGCACGCGCCGACGTAGCCCAGGGACAGGTGGCCGGCTTCGGTCAGCACATCCTTCGTCAGGAACCATTTGACGCCGAGGTCGGCGAGGGTGCGGAGTTCCCCGGCAAGATCCTCCTCCCCGAGCATGGCGAACAGGGCTATCGGCGCCACGAAGCCGAAGCGGTAGATCTCCGAACGGCCGAAGCAGGGCGTCTCACCGTCCGCGGCCATCAGGTACGCGAATGAACGAAGGAAGAGCCGCGCCTTCTCCCGGTGAGCGAGGGCCAGATCCGGCTTCGAATCGCCGTCCAGGATCGCCCACATGAGGTAGTAATAGTGGAAGGCCCAGGCGTTGTAGTAGTCGATACGGGGGACGTCCCCGTCCTGGTACCAACCGCCGCCCAGATACATCCTGTCGCAGAACACCAGGTTTTCGTCGATCTGTTCCTGACGATACGGCATGCCGAACCTTTTCAGGACCGCGTTCGTCACGACGTTGAAAAGAAGCCAGTTGTTCGGATGGTACTTCACCCTGGTGCAGGCGTACAGATATGCCGCCACCCTCCCGCGCTCGTCGGCGGTGAAACGGTCCCAGATCCGTGCCCGGGAAAGCCACAGGCCCCAGGCCAAGGAGGCGCACTCCACCAGATGCTGGGCAAAGTCGACCGGATCGCCCCAGTACTCCGGAGATGCCGGATCCGTCCCCGCAAGGATGCCCCGGCGGTAGAACGCTGCGACATCGTAGGTATCACCGTCCAGCCGGAACGAATCGCCGCCGGATGCCGCGAGCCAGGGCGCGGCCATGATGAAGCTGCGCGTGAAACCTTCCAGCTCGTCGGCAAGGCGGCCGTGATGGCTGCGGGGCCCCGGAATGAGCTGCCTGGAACCCAGAGGCGATGCGCTGGCGAATATGGGGACCATCAGATGCTTGAAGGATTCTTCCCAGTGCTCGCGCTTCCACCCCGAAAACGCTGAGGACGCGAAATCGAAAGGGGTGGAAAGATTGATCCGGCTCATGAGGGTACCCCCGGCCGGGCCTCAAAACGGGGGCCCGGCCGGGTCCCCAACCGGAAGGGATCGAAGTTGGACAGCGGCCACTGGCCCTGGGGCAATTCGCGTCCGAACAAAACATCCCGCGCCATCCGCAGGCCTTCGGGAGACAGGTTCATGTCTATCACGAGCGTCCGCGCGCTCGGGATCGCTCCGCCCGTTCCCTTGGCGCAATACGGATCGTTCGTGAGGAGTACGACCGGGTATCCCGCGTCGATGAGCGCCTTGACGTAGGTCTGCGGCTTGGCCGAACGGTCATACCAGTTGGTGCAGATGATGAGGTCGAATTCCCTGCCCGCGACGTACGCGAGCAAACGCTTTTCTTCTTCATGGTCCAGGGAAAAGGCGGTCTCATAGGTTTGCAGATCGGGAAGCTCGGCCTCCATCAGATCCTGGAAAAGGGCCGGATGATCCCAGACATCGTTGGGGCTCTTCACTTCGTTCCGCTGGTTCACCAGAAGCATCCGTTTGGACCTGTCCAGCGGTATGGCGCCGAGCTCGTCCTTGGCGATCAGGATAGCCTTCCGGGCAGCCTCGCGGGCGGTGGAGAGGACGACTGGGTCCCGGTAGGGCTCGTCGGCCTTGCCCGGATCGACCATGCCCATGGTATCGAAAAGACCGTACTTCTCCTTGAGGGTCAACACCCGGCGGACCTTGGCGTCCAATTCGGCTCCGGAAATGCGTCCGTCCTCCACCCAGGTCCGTATCGTATGGAAGGTTTCCCCCCGCCACTGGTTTTCGGCTTTCATGAGCACCACGTCTATGCCCGCCGCCAGAGCGCGGGCGCAGGATTCGCCGACGCCGAACTTGTCGATGAGAGCGCCCATTGTCATCGAATCCGAGGTGATCAGACCTTCAAAGCCGAGTTCGTCTCGGAGAAGGCCGGTCACGATGCGCCGGGAAACGGTCGCGATTTCATCGTCCAGGGCCGGATAGACGCAGTGGGCCATCATGACCGAATCCAGCCCGGCGGCGATCAGGCGCCGATAGGGCAACAGTTCCACCGCATCCAACCTGGCCCTGTCCACGTCCAGGCGCGGACAGGCATGGTGGGCATCCGTCGCCGAATCCCCGCGGCCCGGGAAGTGCTTCGCCGCGGCGATCACGCGCTCGGCCTGGAATCCCCTCATCATCGCGATGGCCTGCTCGGCCACGACCTCGGGATCGTCGGCGAAGGCGCGGCGGCCGATTTCAGGATTGTCGGGATTCACATTCACGTCCACCACCGGAGAATGGATCATGTCCAGACCCGAAGCCTTCAGCTGCCTGCCGACGGCGCGCGCGACGCGGTAGGTGAGATCCGGATCCCGCGCGGCCGCGAGGCCCAGGTTGGACGGGAACTGCGCCACGCCGCCCCGCGCCAGATCCTTGCTCGTATCCCCTTCCTGGTCGATCACCATATGCAGGGGAATCGCGGGACTGCGCGCCGCGGCGAGGGAGCGGAGTTCATTGAGCGTCGCCGCATAACCGGCGGGCGTCGCATGGGGAGGAAGCCCCTCCCCGGCCATTTTTTCCATGCTCGGCCTGAATCCGGGACCGAATTCCTGCGCCTTCGCCTTGTCGTCGCTGAAATAACGGAAAATGCGCGCGAAGGGCGAAAGGCGGACGCCGCCCGCATGGTAGCGGACGACCGCCTCCCGAAGGTCGTTGGTGATGCGGGTACCGGACATGCCGATGACCACGCATTGTCCGATCTTCTGTTCAAATGTCATGGCCGCGATCATGCGGTCGATATGGTCGCTCACGGGACGCTCCTTGGGCACGGCGGGTACTTTGGGAAAATTCTTGATGTACAGGTCAGGATTCGGGGAGGAGCGGCCGGGACCGACGGCCCTTCGCGCCTCTCCCCATTCGCGCTATTTCTTCGCGGCCTTCCTGTCATAGGCGGCCTGATAGATCTTGACGAGGTCGTCGAGTCCGACCTTTTTCATTTCTTGTACGGTCTTCTCGAAATCGGCGGGAGCGATGGCCCCCACCATGGCGCGGGCGCTCATCTCGGTCGTCAGCGTTCGGATCTGGCTGTACTTATCCTTGATGATTTCGGCTTCCCCGGCCGTGAACGAGAGGAGCGGGAATTCGTCGACGATGTACTTGTCCATGTATTCCAACCGGGCGGCCGTCGCGGCGGCATTCGCGAACTGCTTCTCGTATTCGATGGACTGGATCATGCCGATCTTCCACTGGGCGCCCGCCGTCACGAGGGATTCGTGCATGCCGAGTCCCGCCGGGTTCTTCGTGATCGCTTCCGTGTACACGGGTTTCCCGTCCTTGAGTACGTAAGTCTTTCCCTCCACTCCAAAATTCGTCAGGATGATCCCTTCGGGCGAATAGACGTAATCCATCATCTTGATGGTTTCAACCGGGTTCTTGTCCTTGACCGTAATGGACCAGCCGCCGTCCGCGCGGACCTTCGTCTGCTGGATGCGGGTGAACGGCGTCTTGTATGTCCCCGTGGGCGGAGCGAAATGCATCAACCGGAAGCCGGGGACGGTCTTGCCGACCTTCCCGTTGAGGTCCGCGGTGGATGCGAACCAATCATGCAGCACTCCGGTCATATTCAGGGAAAGAAGTTCGTCCCGCGGATTACCCTTGCGCGTCAGGATCTCCTGGTCGATGAGCTTCTCGCGGTAAAGTTTGGAGATGTACGCCAGGAAATCCCGGTATTGCGATTCCGCGGGGCCGAACGAAACCTTTCCGTTCCGGAGCACCCAATCGGGATCCGCGTCAAAGGCGTAGGCTAGCGCCCCGAGGTTGTAAATCCAGTCGTCCCCGCGGCGGCGGGCGATCATCGGAATCTCGTCCTTCAGGCCGTTGCCGTTGGGATCTCCGTCACGGAAGGCGACGAGCACCTTGTACAGTTCATCGGTCGTGGCGGGTGCCTTCAAACCGACCTTCTCCAGCCAATCGGCACGGATGAACCAGCCGCGGGCGGCGTTCAGTGCCGAAAGCATCGGCACGTAGTAGATATGTCCGTCCGGCGCGGTCACCGCGGTGCGTATGGCCGGGTCGTCCAGAATCACCTTCTTGAGATTGGGCGCGTTCTTGGCTATCAAATCCTCCAACGGGATGAAGGCGCCCTCGCTCCCGAGCTTTTCGATCGTCTTGTGGCCGCCCGAGCCCTCGTAATAGGCGATGATATCCGGGAGATCGCCGGAAGCCATCATCAGATTGAATTGTTGATCCTTGACCTCGGAGAGCGTGCTGACGAATTTCCAGGAAATGTCCGTATTCGTTTTCTGCTCTATCATATTCCACGCATCTATCGTATCCGGCGTCAGCGGAATCTCCGCGGCCATGACGGACCAAACGGAAAGGGGAACCAGCCCCTTGGCGCCGGGTTTGGAGGACGGAGCGGCGGCGTTCTCCTTGCCGCCTTCAGCGAACGTAAAAGATGCGGCCAAAAGAGCCGCGGCCATGAGCAATACCTGTTTCTTCACGATGAACCTCCTGTAGAGATGGATTCAACCTTTGACGGAACCGAGCGTGACGCCCTTGACGAAATACTTCTGAAGGAAGGGATAGACGGCCGCGATCGGAGCCGTTGAGACGACGATGGCAGCGTACTTGACCGCCTCGGCGGTCGTACCCGCCCTTTCGATGGACATGTCCAACTCCTCGCCCATCCGGGCGGCGACGATCAGCTGGCGGAGCACCACCTGCAATGGGAGCTTGTCCGGGTCGCTGATGAAAACCATCGCCCAGAAATAGCCGTTCCACCTGTTGATGAGGTAGTACAACCCGATAGTCGCCAGCGCGGCGCCCGACACCGGAAGGGCTACCCGGAAAAGGATCGTCCACTCAGACGCTCCGTCTATCCGTGCGGCTTCGAACAATTCCTCAGGAATCGTCTCAAGGAACGACCTCATGAGGATTATGAAGAAGGGGAAGGCCGCGAATACGATCAACAGCGAAAGCCGGGTATCGAGCAACCCGAAGCTTTTGACCACCAGGAAGAGCGGGATCATCATGCCGGTGGCGGAGATGAACATCGTCATCGACACGAACACGTTCATGAACTTCCGTCCGCGGAATTTCTTCCGCGACATAGGATAGGCGGCCAAAACGGTGACGGCCAGATTGATGGCCGTACCGACGACGGCGTAGAAAATCGTATTCGCGTAGCCGACCCAGATCCGCGCATCGTTGAACACCAGCCGGTACGCCTCGGAGCTCAGGGGTCCGACGGGACCCAGGATCACGCGATTCTCCCGGATCGCTTCGGGGGATGAGATCGAAGCCGCGAGCACGTAGACGAAGGGATACAGCATCGCCGCGCAGATGACGACGAGCAGCGTATTGATCAATAGGTCCGCCGCGATGCCGGCATCGATGCGCTTACCAGAGGGATGCGGCATCTCTGAACCTCCGGGCGATGGCGTTCGATCCGATGACGAGAGCGAGGGCGACGACCGTCTCAAAGAGGCCGACGGCGGTCGCGTAGGAATAGTCGGCGCCTATCAGGCCGCGCCGGTAGACGTAGGTGGAAATGACCTCCGAAGTTTCCAATATCACGTCGTTCTGGAGGAGCAGGACCTCCTCGAAGGAAACGCTGACGATATTGCCGATCCTTACCAGGAACATGAGTACGATGGTCGGAATCAGCGAAGGCAGGGTGATGGAGACCAGCTTCCGCATCCGGCCAGCCCCGTCCACCTCGGCGGCCTCGTACAGCGTCGGGTCGATGGCGGAGAGCGCCGCGAGATAGACGATGGCCTCATAACCGGTTTCCTTGAAAATACGGATGGCGGTATAGATTCCCTTGAAGTATTCCTGCTTCTGCATGAAGAAAACGCTCTCGCCTCCCAGGGCCTGGATGACCAGATTCACCACGCCGGTCCGGGGTGAGAGCATGTTGACCGCAAGGCCCGCGATGACGACGAAAGACACGAAATGGGGCAGCAGCGTTATGGTCTGGAAGGTGCGCTTCATGGGCGGGCTCGCGACGGAATTGAGCATCAAGGCGAGCGCGACGGGGGCCGGGAACGCGAAGAGCAGATAGTACGCGCCGATGACCAGGGTATTGCGCAGCACGCGGGGGAAATAAATGGAAGCGAAGAATTGCCTGAAATATTCCAGGCCGTTCCACGGGCTGTCCGAAAAACCCAGGAAAGGACTGAACTTTTTGAGCGCGATCGCCACTCCCGCCATAGGCAGGTAGCGGAAAAAAACGAAGTATGCGACCACCGGGATCAGCATGATCCACAAGGCCCGCTCATCCGCGTACCGTCCTTTTCGTCGCAAACGCGGATATGGCTTGGTAGCCTCGGCAATGCGCATCACCTTCCTCCCATCGTGCGGTTGATCGTCAGGGCAAGTCTCACAAAAATATTGTACCACACAATAAACGAATGTCAATGAGTTTTGTAACTTTTGTATGGTACAACTAAGGCGCCCTGAAGGCTGATTGGCGAAGGGAAAGCGTCGTCGGCACTTCGATCTCGATCCGGAGGGGCGCCGACCCGGAAGCCAGCTCGTCCAGCGCCGCGAAGGCTTTCCGCACGAGATCCCTGCGGTCCACATGGATCGTGGTGAGCGGCGGCGATGCGATCTGGGCCAGCGCGATATCGTCGAAACCGACTATGCTCAGATCCCGGGGCAGGTCGAGCCCGATGCGCGCGGCCAGACCGTACAATCCGAGCGCGGAGACGTCGTTGTATGCGACGGCAGCGGTCCGGCCGGCCGTCACCTCCGAAGCGAGCAGATCGGCATGGCGCGCAGAAGCTTCCGTATACACGAACGGTACGACAGCGTCTTCGTCCAGGCCCCAGCCGTCAAGTCCGCATCTGAAAGCCGACATCCGGGCTTCGAATTCCGCGTTCAGTTCAAAACGGTCCGAAAGCGCGAACAGGAAACGCCGATGACCCAGGCTGGCCAGGTAATTCGCCATCTCCTTCAGGCGATCCATGGGTATGAGCACGGACGCGAAACGCCCTCCGACCTGCGTCGGCTTCCGGTTTATGAGGACCGTCGGTATATCCATCGCCGCCAGCACCGCGCTCCTGCACTCAGGCAGGCTGCCCTGGACGATGACGCCCCAAGCGCCCGCCATCTCTTCAGCGAATCCTTCGGGCGCCGCGTCCTCGTCGCGGTCGTAAATCATGAAACCCGATGCATCTCCCCTTACGGCGGTCTCCATCAGATAGCCGAGATAGATGTCCTTCCCGTGGAAATTCGCGATATCGTCCAAATCATCCAGCAGGCGGGCACGGGAACGGTCCACCAGCATGGGCACGCGCCGACGGACGGATACCGCGGTCGGCTTCCTCACCGTGGAACCCGCGCCGCGGCGGGCATCCAGGTAACCGAGCGACGCAAGATAGGCGGTCGCCTTGTTGACCGTTTGCGGATTCACCCCATAGATCTCCGCGAGCTTGCGGATCGGCGGGATCTTGCTCCCCTCCGGGAATACGCCACGGTCGATGTCCGTCCGTATCTTCTCGGCTATGGCTATGTACTTCTTTTCGACCATTCGCTTGTCCTCATCAATTCCGTGTATGATAGTTCATTGTACCATACAATCACGCGAATGTATCGGCTTAACTTCCATCCCCCCAACCCACATCGTGCTGAAGCGGCGGGCGGTGGACGCGGCGGGGATGAGCGGCTACAATCATGCCATGAAGAAGCGAACGGGAAACAGCCGGACCGCTCTCCTTCCGGTCCTGTACGCGACCCTCGCGCTCACGGCGGTCGGTTGCCCCAGCCTGGGCGCGCGTCCTTTCGCCTTCGCCTCTCCCCCCGAAAAGGCGGCGGAAGAGGATCGGGAACGAAAGCGCGTGGTCGAATCGGCCAGGGAACTGCTGGGCAGGAAGCCAAACGAGAAGGTCACGGTGCGCGGCAGGGTATTCATGCTGGACTGCATCGGCACGGTGAGCGCCGCGTACTGGGGCGCCGGGTACGACCTGCAGCGCGATTTCGCCAAGCACGGCGGCAACGGCGTCCTCCGCCTCCACTCAAGCCTCAAAGCCTGGGGAGCCCTCCACGAACTGAAGGAAACCGAACGCGGGGACATCGTCTTCTGGGCGAATACGTACGACAGGAACGAAGACGGCAAGATGGGAAACGACGGCATCACGCATGCCGGGATCGTCGTCCAGGCGGACGAAGACGGCACGATCCATTACCTCCACGCCAGCGTCACCCGCGGCGTCGTCATCGCCTACTTCAACCTGCGGCACCCCGACGTCGCCAAATCCCCGGCGGGCAAGATCTGGAATTCGCCCATGTACCTCGGCTCTAATTACGGGCTGGCGAACAATCCGCCCCACTGGCTCTCCGGCGACCTCTGGAGTTCCTTCGGCGACGCGGAAAAGACGGCCAGGGAACTGGGAAGCGGCGGAAAGGGAACCTGAAGAAGTCAAACCCGCCCGTCATAGGCTTCCATGAGTCCGCTCCCGTTCAACGCGTCCCTCTTTTTCGCGGGCATCGGATTTTCCGTCTGCCCGGGTAGGGAAACGTCGCAGGCGCTCATTCCAGGGTCTCCGCCTTCTGCACGTCTTTGCCGTAAACCGCGAACAGGAAGGTTCCGATGACGCCGAAGCCCGCGGCGACCAGGAAATTCGTGGCGGGAGAAATGTTCCATAGTAAGGCGCTGGAAAGGGCGGCAAGCGACACGACCACGTCGCGCAGGAGGTAGTAGGCTCCGAAGGTCCGCGCTTTCGCGTTTTCGGGCGCGAGGTCCATGATGAGCGCCTTGCGGGTCGGTTCTCCGAATTCTTTCAGGCCCCTGACGATGAAGGCGACGACGAACATCGGGAAGGAACGGGAAAAGAGCAGGACCAGGGGAAACGAAGTGAAGAAGACGAAGGTCATCAGGACGAATCGCTTCTTGCCGTAGCGGTCCGCAAACCAGGCGACGGGAATGTAGACGAGCATCGCGACCGCCATCTCTATGGTGGTCAACAGGCCGAACTGAAGGGCCGTGAGTCCGTTGTTCTCCACCGCCCATATGACCACGAACGCGTAGGGAATCTGCTCCGCGAAGCGGATGAGGATATCGCTGGCCAGGAGGCTCCTCAGCGCGGGACTGAACAGGGTGCCGAGTTTCGTCCTGTTCCGCTCCGCGGCGGCGCCCGCGGGTTCGTCGTCGTCCATGTACCTCTGGACCACCGCCAGGGCGACCGCCCCCATAGCGAAGGCGGCTACAAACGCGATCCGCACGCCGGACACGCGGCCCCACTTTCCTATCAGAATGCCGCCGACGACAGGTCCGAGGGCCATTGGAATGCGGCGGAAAAAGGAATGGAGGGATACGCCGAAGCTCCGACGTTCCTTGGGAACCGCCTTGGACACGAGGCTCATGATCGCCGGCAGGGAAACCGCCGTCCAGGAGATGAAGAAGACCGAGCCGACCAGCACGGCCTGCCAGGCCGGGATGAGGATCACCAGCAGGTAGCCGAACATCGCGACGAGGGTGAAAAGTTGCAGCGACTTCTTGTGGCCCAGGCGGTCCGACAGAAAGCCGCCGGGAACGGAATACAAGGCGGAAAGCATGTTGTCCATGGAATTGAGGATGCCCACCGTCCAGGCGCCTCCTCCCAGGGCCAGTAGATACAACGGCAGGAAGCGCTCCGCCATTTTTTCGCCCATGCCGACGAATATGACGAGGACGAGCATCGCGGTCATGCTCCGGTTCCGCTTCATCAAGCTTTTGATGTCAATTTTCTGCGGCATCGGAGTCTCCTTTCCATTATCGCGCGGACGCGGTCTGAAGTCTGCACCAGGCATACAGGGAATCATAAACCTCGAATTGCTTAGCCAAGTTCTCGGCGTCATCGGGAAAACGCAGCGAATAACCTACGGCCAAGGCTTCGAGCCCGGCGGCGACCGGGTGATCGGCAAGCCTGCCGGTATCCGCGCAACCGACGATCCCGGCGAGAATCCCGAGGGCGGGATCCGTAAGCCCGTAGACTTTGACGATGGTCTGGAAGGAACAGTCCCCGCCATGGTGGCCGAGCTCCACCCCGGGCGAATCGAAGGGCGTGGCGCCCCTTTCAGCGGCCGTCTCCCCGACGCGCGCAGCGGGAACGAAAATGAACTCAGCCTCGCTGTCTACGAATCGCTTTATGAGCCACGGGCAGGCCACCCTGTCGACATGCACATGGGAACGCGTCACCCATTTCATAATTTACCCCTTCGATTTATCTTCCAGCAACCTGTTCACGAACTTCATTTCCCTTTCCAGCTGGCCGATCTTGTCTTCCTTTTCGACTATCGACGATTCCAAAATCCGAACCCTCTTCTCAAGGTCCTCGAGCATGGCCGCCGAGGCTGCGCCTTTCAGTTTCGACCTCTTCCCCAGATAGTCGAAGCCCGAGGCGATCAAGGTCATCAGCGTCAGCCCCGCGACGATCGTCAATGTCAGACCCATGAAATTCCTCCCCGTTGCCGGCCTTCCGACATCCAACCCGAGTCCGGCTCCTACGGCCGGGACTTCCTGTCGAGTATAGTACGTTTTCCCGAACTTGAGGTCATGCGTTTTGCCGTAAAACCGCGCTACGCGACAGCCTGCACCGATCGTCAAGCTCCTGATGCGCGTACGTATCGCAAATGCGTTGCCGATGGCGTCGCAAGAACCCCGTCGATCCGAAAACCGGGCACCGTATCGGAGATATTTTCAAAAAGCCGCCGGCCGCTTCCGAAAATGACCGGCGCGAGCGAGATTTCAAGTTCATCCACCACGCCCATATTCAGGTATTGTTGAATCACGTCCGCACCACCGGCGATACGGATGTCCCTTTCGCCCGCCGAGACGCGCGCTTGCTCAAGCGCCGCCTCGATACCGCTATCCACAAAAAAGAACGTAGTGCCGCCCGGCCGTACCCAAGGCTCCCTCTTCTCATGCGTCAACACGTACACCGGCGTATGGAACGGCGCTTCCTCCGGCCATCCCAGCTCTCCCCCTTCAAACATCCGCTTCCCCATGATATTCGCTCCGATACGCTCGGTGGTCCGCTTGAGCATCTCGTTGACCGGGCCGGTTTCCCCTCCGGGCCCCAACTTGAGATTGTCCCTGAAGTGTTGCTGATTGATAACCCAGCCCATCATCGCTTCCCACTTGGCGGCCCAGTTCTTATAGCCCGGGTTATTCCAGTTCTTGAGAGTCATCCCTTCCGGAGCCAGGTAGCCGTCAAGGCTCAGACCTACGTTTACGAACACTTTCGCCATATCGTCCTCCTGATCGGCGGCAGGACCTCCGATCAGGATTCAATATACAAAATATTGCATATTTCCCAAAGTTCCGATAACCCTATACTTGGCTTGTGAAGGGCAGAACAATACAAGTCCTGTTTCTTCCCCGCCCGGTGGGTTTGTGAAACGTAGAGACAGGCAGCGGTTATGCGCAGAAAAGCATTAGTTGATCATGCCTGGTACTTGTTGCGTAGTCCTACGTCCAGATCGTACATTAGCTGATCCAATCGGCTTTTCCCTCCGGTTCTCCGGGGCATCTCCAGCAATATGTCGCAGGTCCCAATAAGTGCTTGGTTTGTTGGACATCCCTCAATGGATGCGTAAAGGCCGTTGCCGCAGCCTGGCTCGCGGCTTGAGCAGCGGCGGAAGCAGCGAAATGCTTTATTTCGCGCGCTGCCCGAAACGCATCCATCGCCAGCACACGCAATTTCGCGTTTCGTTTTCCATTGTCGGAGAAGACGCGTATGCCGGCGATCGCATCGCGCGGACGAGCATCGCCTTCATAATATTCCTCATAGATCGGCAATGCCCTTTCGGCACAATCGGCCGCCCATTTTCCAAGAAGTCGCAACGACTCGATTTTGAGCTCAAAATACTCTTTTTGTTTTCCCATATGCTGTCATCCTTTCAATCAGGCATTTACTCGCTCTACTTTCCGGATTCGTGAAGTCCATATGGGAACCGCCTTCGATTTTTATCAATTCGATTTCATCGCCGGCTGCTTTGGAAGCGGACGCGTAGGCCTCGGATTCCTCGACCGGAACGGAGGCGTCATCGGAACCATGTATCACCAATCGCGCCATGGCCATGGGAATCAGCGAAATTGGTGATACGCGTTGATACTTATCCATCGCTTCCGATGGCGGCGTCTGATTCATAAGCGCAAGCACGTACCCGGATCTCTCTTGATCTCCGTAGCACTTGAGTAGGTCGGTAACAGGAGCAAGACCGATCAGCGCAGTCGGCGTAAGTTCCAGAGTGTTCACGGCAACCCCGCTGCCCTTGTTACCCAACCACAATGCGAGGTGGCCGCCTGCGGAATGGCCGGCAACGTAGAGCGGCTTGAGATTCATTTGGTCATACTTCTTCTTCAGCGTCGTAAGGTAGTTGACGGCATCTACCGCATCGTCGAAAGTGCCCGGATATCCGCCTCCCTTCCAGCCGGTCCTTCTGTACTCAATGTTCCAGACAGTAAAACCGTTCGCAGCAATCGCTTCCGCAAGTTCAGAAAGCTGGGTGCGATCGTAGGGCATTTTCCAGAAGCCACCGTGAAACAGACAAACCGTTCCGTTTTCAGGATGCTTGGGAAGGTACAAGTCGCCTTTTTGGTACTGGTCCTTTCCGTAACTTTCCGTATGGAAATCACATTCCAGGTGATGGGCTTCTTTCATAACAATATCTCCCAATTCATCGATACGCTGAGCCGTAAGTTGAATTTATGAAACGGGGTACGTTTTGCTCTGAAAACCGCATTTCCGCTGCATAAGGCTCGTTGTTCAGGCTGATCCTAATGTCCGCCAGCTGTTTTTTCTCCGGAAATTCGAGGCACTACATACTCCCGCAGGAAACGACTGAGCGTATCTTCGGAAAAGTGCCCTCCCCCATCTCGTTTTATGAATTCGGAACCCGGTATCAGCGATGCGGTTAGGCTGGCTGTCCTGAACGGTACTTGCTCGTCATCCAGGCTGTGCTCATATAGTACTTTGCCATGAATCTCCGCGAGGGAAAAGCCCCAATCCTCCGCGCGAATCTTCAAATCCAGTGCGGGTCCATAGAAATCATTCTTCCTGGAGTCGATTACATCATTCCTTCCCGCTCTGGAGGGGTCGCTCATCCACCCGAAAATCTCGCTCGCGACTTTCTGGAAATGCGCAACCGATTTTCCCTGCTCCAGAGGATAGGGCCAAAGAGCGGCTACGTGGGGATTGGTCAAAAGCGGCGTTCCGCTAAAAATGAAGGCACTCTTGGTACGTTCCGGCAACCGGTGAGAGACTGACAAGGCGTAGGGTGCGCCGGATGAAGTTCCCAGAACGGAAAAATCTGATATTCCCAAATAGTCCAGAAGTTCAGCGGCTATATCGCCATATTCGCTTATGTCCTTCAACTCATAACAGCTACTATCACCGTATCCTGGTCGAGCTATCGAAACGACACAAATGTTTCGGTCAACCATATTTCGGAATAGTTCGGCATCCTTGATACTCGCGATCATTCCATGCTGGACCAGCAATACTGGATTACGGCTATTTCCCAATATGGAATACGAGAGCAGCAGGTTTTTCATTGATTTGAATGATTTGATCATATCCCCTACCTCTTTCTGGTCCGTTCAACAACGAATTTAAATATGGAACGATTTATCATTCCAATCAGTTCATGCTTGATGCAGGAATGCGGATCATCTCTTACGCTTGGAAAACATTCCAACATATCTCGTTCCGGTTTTTCTGATCATCCATAACCAATTCCTTGATCTTTTCCGGCAACTGGTCCCGTTGCCATTCGCATTCTTTACGACCATTCTCACTTTTCTCGCTTTCTTCACCAGCTGCCATTACCGCCTTTATTGCATATGCCGCGGCGCCCAGTTCATGAGCCGCTACATGGGCTACTACAGCTGCCTGTCCCGCTGACAGGGCAGCGAATTTTGGCGCTCCAGCCAATTCACGAGCCGCGGCATTTGAATCATAAGCTCCTTTTTTTGATTCGGTCAATGATATTTCTTCACGAGACCAAGCCCGTGCTAATTCAATGGCTTTGCGAGGTCGTTCGTCCCCTGGTCGCTCATTTTCAAAATAATGAAGAACATGTTCAGCGCATTGCGCCGCCCAAATCGCCAACAAATAGTGATCCTTGTCAGCTAAAGTTCCGCCTCGCCTGATTGTGATAAATCTTGAATCCCTGATTTTTGGCAGAATCACAAGGCTCTCCATAATAAACAATGCGAGCTTTCACGAAAGGGACTTGAATACCCGATATTTCCCGTCATCCAGCATTTTCTGATCTGCGCCTCACTTTCCGCTAAGCGGATTTGCGCGGTTTTCTCGTCAAGAACACAACGACTGCACAAACCATGATAAAGGGCAAGTCAGACTATATAGTTTCCGGCTTTCCTGAATCACTCCCTATTGCTTCATTTTTAAATTCAGGATGATGCTTTTTCATGCAATCAGGACATATTCCATGACTAAACTCGGCTTTAGAATGCTCTTCTATGTATAATTCGAGAATCTGCCATTGTTTTTTATCATCCCGTATTTTCTTGCAATACGAACATATCGGCAAAAGACCTTCTAGTTTGCTTACCTTTTCCTCGCTCGCTTCAGCCCTAATTCTTATTCGATCCACAACCATCGCTACCATTCCAAATGCCGCAAGTACATGAAAGCCTGCCAATATTCCAAATTGCAATTCACTTGATTTTACAATTTTCCATATGGCCGTAAACAATATATAGCTTCCCCACAATAACATACCAGAAGCCGCGAGATTCTTTCCTACAAGCTTTGCATTCTGTTTTTGGGTAAATATCATTATTGCGGCAGATATGAATATTATCGATCTAAATAGACGCAGCAAAAATATTCCCGACTGAAGGTCCGCTTTCAGCATTGCAATAGAAAAAAGCCAAAACACCAGACCTGAAATCAATACAAGTATTACACGCTTATTCCATTTATTTCCGAAAAAGGAGTAGGCTCCATATACCAAGGCAGCAAATCCCAATATATGGAAGACTTCGCCAATAATATATAACTGCCATAACAGTAGCGGAATAACATTTGACCAAAAAAGGAATCCGATGCCATTCAGGGCAAAGCTAATAAGCCATATCGATATAGCCGATTCTTCTTTATCCACATTACGCAAGAATGCAAACCCTACGCAAATGCAAGCGAATATTGCGAAAAGCGCTAAATTGCTTGAGTAATTTTGGCTCAAATATGCATTCATGCGGGTTTTCCTTTTATCATCAGTGCAGATGTATTCATATTGTCTTTACCTGCGCGCGTAATATCAAACTAGCGCAGAATTAACCTGCGTTATGTGTGGCGCGGTTGCTGCGCAAGCAAGAACCTTGACGCCCAAATATGTCAGCTGAATAGGCCGGAGGAATTTCACCTCCAGCACCTCACAGAACCGCACGTGACTCTCTCAAATCATACAGCTCTTCATATTCCGCCAGTACGGCTTTGTTTGATCCACCAACTCCTCCTGTTTCCAGTTGACCGCTGGACCAGACCGAATATGTCAGCCCCTTCGCTACATTCTCATTACAAGAACTTCATCACTATTATGAGCTGATCCGCTATCGTGCCGTGCTTTGATACTTTCCTGCTTGCGGGATCTCCGCTTTCAGCGTTCTCTTACCATCACGACGACAGGTTCCCACGTTCCGCATCACCGCCAGTCTCAGGGGTCACACCGCCTCTATGCCGAAGACCACATACACGGTAATCAGGTTTCCCGTCTGCTGTCCAAGGCGTTTTAACATCCACCATTTTTGATCCTCATGTTCAACTTTTCGACACCTTATCGGCGGTTCAGTTTCGTTCGTCTCCTCAGGACAACCTGACAGGATCATTCCTGCCTCTTCCGTCAACGTTCACCACCATGTCACTAGCCCACAGTAGCTTGTGGCGGTTTCAGACCTGCTCCTAAAAGCCGATCCCGAGGGGCCAGTCTCTTATTGCATCGACTCCCTCATTAGTGATGCAGTTCCATCACCTCCTTCCTATTCAGAATATAAGCGCCATTTTCGTGGCACACGTTGAACTGGATGATATGCACTTTTATCGTGGTTTCGATCCTTGCAGTCTATGGATATCGCCGTAGAGTCTACCAAGATTCTGCCCGATCTCGGAGAAGTCTTCACAATCGAGCATCAGATCCAAAACACCTTCTATTTCCTGGATATATCCGAAAGCAGCATTGTCCCAATTATCAAGAGACTTGAACTCATATTTCCCAGATACGAGATAAGCAGTTGTCTCAAAATCTACAGCTTCGGGATATGGTGTCATTTCTCTATGAATCCGGAATCTGATATAGTTTGTATGAATGCTTAGTATGTCAACTCTAGTTTTCACCTCGCCCGAGATTACGACTTTCCCTTTTCCATCAATACCTTCCCAGTTCTCTGAGAGTGAGTAGGACACTTCCAAAAGTTGTGCAGACAAACCGCTCACGGATAATACAAATACTGCGAAAAGAATGATTATCCGTCGTGCTGGTTTACTGGCCAAAGTACACCCGAAGATTGATGGTGTCATCGGATGTCTCTCAACCGCTTATCAATCTCTTCGCACACCGCACGTGGGAAAATCGCGAAGATGTCTACTTTCTTTCCTTCCACTTCCTGACGAGAAACGGCATGTGTCACCTTAAAATGGGTCTTTTCCATGGCGGCGAGTCGGACCGCCCATTCAGATATGTTTTCGTTCGAATGTAGTATTCTCACCCACACATAGTACTTTGGATAAGCGACACCTGACTGAGTTGGACCATCTCGCAGGAACTCGAAGGACAACTGAGACTCTGCCTCCAAGTTTGTCTCGAAATACTCTTCCAGATCGCGCTTTAAATACCTATCAAAAACAGAACTCTCTGGGACATTGGCCTCAGTGTGTGAGGCGGCCAAAGACTGCTGACTCGTAACAAGGGGCGCGACAAAAAAGAAGGTGAAGACAATGGACAGAAACGGAACTCCGAACTTCATTTTTCTCCCACATGGTGAGATCGTGCCCTTTCTTTTTGGAGTCTCACGGCAACTTCCTCTCCTTGGCCCGTTGGGTCTACCTAACATTTGCTTAGCTTTTGTCTGATCCACCTGCTCCTCCTTTTTCCAGTTGACCACTGGATCAGACAGAATATGTAAGCCCCTTCGCTCCATTCTCATTACAAGACCTTCACCGCTACTACGAACTGACCCGCCCCCGGTATTTGTAGGGCGTGCGCCGCGCGACTTCGGGGCCGCGGTCGGCGCGGGTCAGGCAGTACGTCTTCAGACGCGGCGCCTCGCCGGTGACGAGCTCGGCAAGGTCCACTTTGAAGCGGCCCGCTATCTCGAACAGGACGCCGACGGGAATGTCGGCCTCGCCCGATTCGTAGTTCTTCCAGACGGCCGCGTCCAGGGACAGCTCGCCCGCCAGGCTCTCCGCCGAGAGGCCTTCGATCTCCCTCAACTCGCGCACACGCGCCGCTATCTCGCGCACTTTTTCGTACATCGCCTCTCCTTGCCGCGCAATCCTGCAAGCATGGTAATGGAGGTAGACGAAAACGTACAGTCGGAAATTCCGGATCCGGATCCGGAACAATCCATGGTCATACATGAGGGGTCAGACCCTCAGGGAGCGTCAAGATACTACATCGCTGCAATATCTTCCCAGATCGGCCTGACTTCTATCACCGCTTCCATCGCCATCGGATGAGCGCACGCGATCGATATGGCCTCGCTTTCTGACTTACAGCTTACCAAGGCATACGCCGAGATCTTTTCTGTGGAATCCGAAAACGAACCCGGGAGAACTTCCGGTTTCCCGTTTCTTACCCGTATGGTCTTCGCCTCAATCCACGGTTTCAGCGGGTTGCTATCCAACAAGATCTTTCGTTCCGACATCTCTTCATTCCAGTCCATTATTCTCGAGATCAACGATTGGCTTGGGCCGAAATTATCATCGTGCCCGATGATTAACAGGTACTTCATCTTCCAACCTCCATTGGTAGCCACAACATAGCTTTGCCCAATCCTCCCGGTCATTGATCTGGATCAAGTTCGAAAACCCCTCAGTCTGCTCAACGTTTCCGGAGCGATGTCCAAGTAGGATGCAAGTATCCAACCCGGTACGACTTGAAGCAGTTCTGGATTCTCTCTACGCAATAGCTCAAATCTCTCCGCAGCCGAATAGCTGACAAGATGCTCAATCCGGGTGTTCTGAAAAATGTAAGCCATTTCCAGGATCTTCTGATAAAACGTTCTCCAAGATGGAAGCCGGTCAACCAAGTCATAAAATGACACATGGCTGATGGCCAACACGGTTGACTTTTCAATGGAGTCCAACACTTCAAATGACTTGCTGCCTGATATGAAACTTGTGAGCGCTGTGCCGATAGAAAAAGTCGGCAAAATCAAGCGAGTCCGCTCTTGTCCGGTAGAGGTCAAGAAGTAAGTCCTCAAACATCCCCTGTTTACGAAGTAGAATTGCTCACAGACGTCGCCGGCCCTGACAAGAATTTGGTTCTTTCCCACATCGAGCTTGGTGAATTTTCCAAGAATCTCCTCTTTGTCATCATCGGTGAAGGAGAAAATGGAATTCAGCAGAAGCGAGAGATTTGTCCATTCCGGTTCCACCAGCACCTCCGATTGAGTCTGAACATCAAGAAATCGTCGAAATTTTGTTCGCCATGACATGCCTGATTCATGGAGAGCAAACGCCTGATTTTACCCGAGCCGCGAAGCGGATTCGGCTTGTATGAATTGTCAGGCCGCACTTTCCACGCCATTTCAGTGTCGCCCTCAGGACTGTGGGTCGAATCCGAAGACGCGCAGTTCTTGGTCGCACCGACAGGCCTTGGCGATACGCGCCGCCCACGCGATGGCCTCGTCGCGTGAAGGCAGTTCCAACACGGTGAAGCCGCCATCGAGCGCGGGCGCCCAAGGATAGCCACCCATTGCAGCCGTGCCGTCAGCAGAGACGAGCACGGGCGGTACGTCTTCCTCGATTCCGCCGCCGAAGACGTAAACACCGGCGGCTTTCGCCTCATCAATCACAGCGTGCGAGTCGCGGACTACCGCTCCCCATTCGCCATCGGGCACGACCATCGCCGCGCTTGGAAAAGAGATCAGGTATTTGGCCATGGTACTCCTCCTGGGAATTGACGACGGTCGTGAAGCACAAACCGTGACAAAAGGCGCTGTCCGTATTGAGGCGATTGATAGAAGCTTTTATTTCTTTCCATATATTTTTTGATGACCCCGATGTTCACTAAAATGATCTCTTGCTCACTAACCAGGAAATCAAGTGATATTCTATAGGATAGATTTATTGAAACTGAACAACTCTCATAAGAACTTGTCGTAAATTGATGTGATTGCAATGTTGGGTGATAAGGATTTAATTCCAGAAGTTCAAGAGTCTTCTTGTACTGACTTTTTTTATTTGGATGTTTCTTCAGAAATTTCTTTGCTTTTTCTTCATATGAAAAGGTATAGATAAATTTAAACATCACACATCCGGTTCATATGCTCTTCTATGCCACCTATTATCTATAATACTTCAAAAAGTACTATCAAGCGAGGAATCAAAGTACCGCGAATCGCCTACGTTCAATTCCAGCTCGCATCCGCCGATAAACACCAGAAGCCTGCCGTCCTCCACTTGGTCGGAATCCTGACCTGAGTGGACGTTCAGGTTTCCGCGACTAATTCTCCTGAGGGAATATCGTGGCCCCGGTTGGGGAAAAATCGCAACCCGCGACACGAACAGGCTCATTCCCTCCCTAGTTGCTGTTCAACTCCATCAGGAACTCTTCCTTCATGATCCAGAGTTGCTCCATTCTCGCCATGTGAAAAGAGTCATGCAAAAGCGTGTGCCTCAACAAGATTTCGAAAGAATAATTCGAATACTGACCATGGGTTCCGACCTTCCGCCAGACTTCCTTCGGCGCTTTTCCGATAAGTTTGAGCTGCTTGTCCCGAAAGGAATCAAATACTTGCAGGAGTTCAGAAACGGGTTTCCTGATTGCCGGAGTATTTGGCGTTTCGTCGGGCACGAAAGGGACAATCGCAGGGGATTCCTGTTCGATGAAGATCTCGACCCGTCGCAGGCTAATTTCCTGCGTTTCGACCAGGTGTTCAAGATGCTCATAGATCGTCCAATAGTCACGTATTCTCCTATTGATTTCCTGGTCAGACATCGACTCAACGAACTGCCTCAAAATCATCTTGTTCATCGCGAGTGACTTCATGAAAACCTTCTTGATCATGCCCCCCCCCTTCTTAAAACGGAATACGCATACTGGCCAAGTCGTTCTCGGCTTCCGATTTCCCCTGTGACATTCCGGCCACTCCAGCGGTTCTGTTCATTATTCCGGCGGCCACAGAGCGAATTCCCGGATTGTGCCCTTGCTCATTGTCCGGCAGGCGGTTGCCAGAGTTCCACCTTGTTTCCTTCCGGATCGATGACCCAGGCGAACTTGCCGTATTCGGATTCGTCGATCTTCTCGAGCACGTTACAGCCTTCATCCCGCAAGACCTTAACCAATCCGATCAGGTCTTCCACCCTGTAGTTGATCATGAAGGATGCGGTGCTGGGAGCGAAGGTATCATCTTCTGCCGGTCCGATAGACCAGATGGTTGTTCCTGAGACTGGCTTGCCTTCACCGTCAGTCCAGGTAAATGCCGTGCCTCCCCATTCTTGAACATCTATTCCGAGGTGTCGCTTATACCAGGCCCGCAGCGCCGGAGCGTCTTTGGCTTTGAAGAAAACGCCGCCGATTCCCGTGACTCGTTTCATGAAACCTCCGTTACGGTGACCGGAATATTCCGGTACGAAATTGTCGTATAGATCCTGATGCCAGGCAGCGCTGGCTCATATTCGACCTAACTTGATTTTTGCTCATCCATTTTAGCCTGTCAAACCCATACGGGCGAAGGGACCACCACCAAAGGGCCAAACTTGACAAAGCCGATCATCGATTCGATGCTTATCCTTATCCGCCGGTAGCCGGCAGCCAGTTGCCAGTGGCCGGTGCCGGTGCCGGTGCCGAGTGAAGGTAGTTCTTTTGAGGAGGCATTCATGAAATCGCTGAGCAGCGAGATTCAGATCGGGGCTCCGATCGATCTGGTTTGGAAAGTATTGACCGACTTCGCAAACTGGAAAGACTGGAACCCCATGGTGACCAGAGCCGAGGGCGATGCTGCCGTGGGCAGCAAGCTTAGGATCACCATGCGGGGTCCGGACGGTAAAGATGCCATGAAGTACGAAGCCAATGTTATTACATCATCGGCGCCGAAGTCATTCCGATGGCGCGCGACAGCAATGGCTGGATTCATGTTGACCAATGATCGCGTATTTGAACTGAGGGAAGAAGACGGCAGAACCGTTTTCACCAATCGCGAGGAGTTCAAGGGTCTGATGCTCCCGCTGTTCTCAGGCAAAATGAGTGAGTTCGTAGTTCCGATGCTGGAAGAAATGAACAAAGCCCTTAAAGCGAAGGCCGAGGGTAAATCTTAGGCGGGTCAATTCGAATCCGCTCAATACCTAACCTGTCAAAATCCAAGGCCCGAATATGGTTCTTGCAAGCTCCGCTATACTTGCGAATACGATAGAACCAACCAGGAGTTACCGCACTCCTGCAGAAGTCACCGAATCATATCACCCGGTACGGAGAAAGACTATCGCAACGATTGACTCCGGAAAATCCTTCCGGCCAAAGCTGAGGCTTCATTCGTCCTTGGTCAAAAATTTAAGCAGCGCCGGTTCGATGATCTCGTTGTCGGTATCCATGATGCAGTGGCTGCCGCCCGGCACCTCTTGGTAGCATGACCCATTGACCAGATCCTGCAACTTCTTTCCATTATTAGGAACTATTGCGTCATCTTTGCTCCACATTATCAGGGTAGGACTTGGAATAAGCCTGAGCGGAGGCTCCGATGTGTCTATGGCCAACCTGGCCCACTCACCGCAAGCAGCCGGTACCCCATCGCGCAGAAAAGGCGCCAGATTCCCTATTATGTCGTCCTCGGTTGCGCGGCCGCCGTAAGCTTTCTTTATGACAGCGCGGATAACGGCCATGTTCCCGAGCACGCCGGACGCCCCGGAAGCGGCGACTTTGCTGAATGGCCAATACTTGGCAAGTCCGGGAATAGCGGACCTGCCGAAAACCGCCGGTGCCAGCAGGACAAGCTTATCAACGAAGTCGGGTCTGGAAAGGGTCATGTGGGCGGCGATTCGCCCACCGAGCGAGTGGCCGGCCAGGACCAGGTTTCCGGAATAGCATGGATGTAAGGCATCGAATAAGCGCCACAACAAATCCGCGCGCGACTCCGAATCCTGGGGAAGCGGATCCAGCGCGTGGCCGGAATCTTGTTTCTCACCCGAGAAACCGAAAGGCGGCAGGTCAGCGGTGAGCACGCTCCAGCCTGCCTCCGAAAGCGCGGGCGCAAGATACCGCCAGTTGTACGTTGAGCCGCTGGCTCCATGTATCAAATAAACGATGCCCTTGGGTTTCGAATATTCGGAATTGTCCGGCTCCCATTGGCGAATGTGGAGCCGGGCGCCTTCAACCTGTACAAATGAAGATTCCGGAAAGGGACGTTCAAGGGGAAATCTATTGATCGCCTTATCCCGCAACACGATATCGCCAACGGAAGAACATGAGGCGGCGATGCCTGCACACACGAGCGCACCCAAGATGCGGGCCTTGAAATCCATCCTATTTACTTCATCAATCCATGTGGAAGACTTCGCCTAGGTCCACCGCCACGGGGGAATTGTCGGGATTGGTCTCCATGATGTCGCCCATGTACTTCCACCACTTCTTCACTATCGCAGTCGACGGGAGGGAAGCCGAGGTATGGTGGTCCTTGAGCTTCTGGAAGGCGAAGAGGGTCGAGGTCTCCTCGTCCAGGTAGATGGAATAGTCGCTGACGCCGGCCGCTTCCAGCTCGCGCAGCAATTCCGGCCACAACGCGTCGTGCCGCGCCTTGTATTCTTTTTCGAAGCCTTTCTTGAGTTTCATCTTGAATGCGTGTCGGGTCATTTCTTGCTCCTTTCCCTATAGATATAAGGCTTAACCGCCGCTCCCGGCAAGACCGCGGAAACGGGCGGGGATGACCCGGCCGGATGCCGCTACTTTACTGCGTCGATCTGGGCCACGAGTCCCCTGGACCACTTGCCCGTCTTCTCCAGCTTCTTGACGGCTTCTATCGCCTGGGCGCGGATGAGTTCCCGGTCCATGAAGCTGTCGCTGTAAATGGCGCCTTCGGACACCATCAGGGCGATGATCTCCTTCTCCTTCTTCACGGATTCCGCAAATCCCCAGGTATTGGTCGCTTCGAAAGCCTTCAGGAGTCCGTCGCGCTGCTTCGCGTCGAGATTCTTCCAGAAGCTTTCGTTCACGTACCAGCCGTTCGCCGCGAACATGTCGTTGGTCCGGGTGATATAGGGAGCGGCCAGGTGCCACTTGTTGGCGATCACGTCGGCCACGGGACCGTGGGCGGCTTCCACGAGCTTGGTCTTCAGACCCAGGAAGATTTCGTTCCAGGCGACGGTGGTCGGACTGGCGCCGTAAGCTTCATAGGATTTGACGAACATCTCCAGGCCTGGCGCGCGCAGTTTCAGGCCTTTGAAGTCGTCGATGGTATTCAGCGGCTTCACCGAAAAAAACATGCGGGAGGCCATGGGGACCGGCGCTACGAGTCTGAGGTCGCTGTTTGCCGCGACCTTGTCCACGACCGCCTTGAAGGCGGGGCTGGCGAAGTACTTCATCATGTGGATGTTGTCCCTGAACATGAAGCCGAAACTCATGGGCTGGAAGTCGGGGTCGTAGGGAGCTATCCAGGCAAGATCGTTTCCGAACACCTGGACGCTTCCTTCCACGACCTGGTCCATGATCTGGGAAGCCGAACCGAGTACGGGGCCCTGCACATGATTGACGGTGATCTTCAGGGCGGGAACCTTCTCGATTTCCGCCTTCAGGTATTCGCCCATCAGGTTCCGCAGCGAACCGATCGCGTCGCCCGTGGCGAGCGTGATCTTCACGGCTTTTTGCGCGGAGACCGAACCGGTCCCGATCATACAAACGGCGAGGAACAGGAAAATCTTCTTCATGACAGCGCCTCCATCATTGCTCGTATTCCATCGGGAATCATTTCCCGAACAGTCCGGGAAGAAAGGTCGTGATCGCCGGAACGAAAGTCACGGCCAACAAAAACGCGATGAACGGGAAATAGAAAGGGGCCACCGCCCGGAACATCTGGGCCAGGGTCAGTTTGGTCTGGTTCATCATCACGAACAGCAGGCTGCCGAAGGGCGGGGTCAGCGTGCCCATGAGCAGGTTCATCAGCATCACCATGGCGAAGTGGATGGGATCCAGCCCGTAGCTCGCGGCTATCGGGGCGAGTATGGGAGCGGCGATGAGGAGCACCACGGAAGTCTCCATGAACATCCCCGCGGCCAAGAGGACGATGTTGACGATGATGAGGAACATTATCGGACTCGTGGTGACCGAATTCATGAACTGCCGGAGCAGGTCGCCGACATTCCCGACCCCCGAAAGCCAGGTGAAGGGGGTCGCTACCAGGATGAGCATGCCGAGGACGCCGGTCGTCTTGACCGTTTCCATCGCGCAGCCGAACAAAGATTTGACGGTCAGGTCCTTGTAGGCGAAGCCGAGGATGATGGCGAACAGGCAGGTCAGGGCTCCCAGTTCGGTGGGAGTCGCGACGCCGGTGATAAGGCCGGTGATCAGGAAAACAGGGATCGCGAGTGCGGGAACCGCCCGCAGGAAGTTGACCAAACGGACGCGCAGGGGTTCCTTCGGCAAGACCGCGACGTTCACCATGCCGATTTTCACCATTACGTAGATGGTGATCATGAGGAAGCCGCCCAGCATGAGGCCGGGAATGAATCCCGCGAGGAAGAGCTTGTCCAGGGCGATGTTCGCCAGCACCGCGTACAGGACCATGATTCCGCTCGGCGGGATGATGGGTCCGATCGTAGCGGAAGCGGCCGTGATCGCCGCCGAGAACGGTACCGGGTAGCCGTGGCGTTTCATCTCCTCCATTTCGATCTTGCCCAGTCCCGCAGCGTCCGCCATCGCGACTCCGGACATCCCGGCGAAGATGATGCTGGACAGGACGTTCACATGGCCGAGGCCTCCGGGTATGTGGCCGACCGCGCTGTTGGCGAAGGAGAATATCCGTCGCGCTATCCCGGCGCCGCCAAGCAGGTTCCCCGCGAAGATGAACAACGGAAGCGCGAGCAGCGGGAAGCTATCCAGGCCCGGTCCGAGCCGGCTCGCGATTACGGTAAGCGGATACGTATCTCCGAGTATCAGGAACAGGGTGGTCCCGAAGATGAAGGAGAAGGCGACGGGCACCTCAAGGAACACCGCGATGAAGATGAAAAGAAGCAGGATGGCGAAGTTCATAGCGCGTCCGCCTTTTCAGCATCCGCGGCCGCGGCCGCACCCCCGGCCGCGGCCGCAGCATCCGTGCCGACGATCGCATAATCGACGGGGTTCGCGAGTCCGAACAGATCCCTGATTTCATAGAACAGGTAATAGAGCTTGGCGATCATCATTCCCGCGACGGAAAAGAGGATGGGCAGGGAGTAATAATAACCCTTCGGGAAATTGATCGGAAGCGATGCCGTCCTGGACTTGTTCTGGATCCGGATGGACTTGGGCAGGGTAGCCGCCAGGAAGACCAGGCAGGCCATGACCACCAGGGATACGAAAACCTTCAGGAACTTCTGCGCCCTCGGTGGCAGCGCACGGCTGAAAGTGTCGATCTTGACGTGGGAATCGGTGATGAGCGCGCAGCTCGCGCCCAGGGCCGTGATCCAGATGAAGGCGAGCATCACCGATTCCTGGATCCAGATGATGGAATTGTTGAACACGTAACGCATGACGATCTCCGTCACCATCACCGCGATTATGTAGAGCGCCAGTACCGCGCCGACCGCGAGCTGGACGCGCATCGCGCCTTGCAGGAAACCTTTCACTATCTTCATGGCGTCTCCTCAGTACCTGTCTATGCGGATCCGCGCGCATTCGATATCCAGAACGCGCGCCAGCTTTTCGATCTCATCGGCATGATGGCCGATGCCGAGCGCGAAATGGTGGGTCGGCCCCTCCGCCATCCAGCGCTTCAGGAAAGTCCTCAAGTCCGGCTTGAAGAAGCCGTGGGTGTTCGTATTCCCGGTCGGGGGAATATCGCCCTGCACCGATTCACCTTCCGCTACTACGAACTTCAGCAGGCCTTCCGCGTTGACCGTGATGCCGAGCATGGTCATAGGACCTTCCATTATCTTGAACTCCACACCAGCTCCGCTGCCCGGTTTGCCGTGGTATTTGCTCAGGGAGCGGAGCACGGGTTTGCGGTCGGCGATGTTCATATGGTGCGGCCCGTCGTGGCCGACGAGTATCGAGCCCCGCACGAAATCCATCGGGTGGAATTCCGCGAAACTACCGCCTATTTCCAGGCGATCCATGATGAGCATGGCCAAGCAGGTCTTCAGGTCGAACTCCCCGCACATGGGGAAGCCGGCCGCGGTGAGCATGGAATTGCCGACGATGAAATTGGTCACCATGGTCCGCATGTCGGAGCCGTCTTCGGCCTCGTAATAATACGCCAGGCCGGTGAGCTTCTTCTCCTCTATCGCGCGTTCCAGGGCGATGGCCGACCGGGCCGCCACCCGGAGGTCCTCGTCGTTCAGCATGAAGGTGATGTTGTCGGAGATGGGATTCGGCGTGTCGAAGAATCCGCGGATGCGCGCGGTCATGGCTTCCAGGTCGTCGGGAAGCAGGGCGCGGTAGTGCTTCATGATCTCATCCGGTTCGACCGGAACCACATGGCAACCGAAGGTACGCGTGATAAGGGCAGGATCCACGTGCATGTCGTACATGCTCTCAAGGACATGGCCCATCAGGCCGATCCGCGCGCGCTTCAGGTCATGGAGGGCGTGGGCGATCCGGCACCAGGACGCGATTTCCGCGTCCGCCTCCGCATCGCCTTCCAGGAAACCGAAAATGATGTCGGGAATACGTTTGCCCATGCGCACCGCGACCGCGCTGAATTCGGGGACCGAACAGACGTCGTCGTTGCTGAGCTGGATGAAGGTGGTTCCGTTCCTGTAATCCATCGCCTTCAGCGGCTGCAGCGCGACCAGGACCACCGGAATATCCAGCGCCTGGATCAGGGGGGCGAAGGTCGCGGAAGTCGCGTAGGTGACCATGTCGATGAACAAAAGATCGAGATCTTTTTTACGGATCTCATTCAATGCACGATAGGCGGTTTCCGAATCGTCCACCATGCCGAAATCGGTTATTTCCGCATCGTGGTTCACGAGCTTGGATTTGAAGATCCTCATCTTATCGTGCATGACATCGAGCAAGCCGTCGAATTGCTTCCAATAGGTGGAATGGCCGACCCCGAGGACGCCGATGTTCGCGGTCAGCGGTCTTCTTCTTTCGATACTCATATTCCAGCTCCCTGACCTGCACTAGTCGCTATCCGCATTCCGGTCATATAGTATTCTTGCCCGGTTCCTGACCGGAGTCAATTCCATATCGCTTTATTTGATTGCTTATGTATTGCTATTGTGAAGTTTTATATTGTTATAATTATTGTAATTAATAGTGTATTAACTTTGTATTTGAGTATTCCTACATTTATTACTTGCTTTTCATCGATACTCGATCCATACTTTCCCGCGTCATGCAATTAAGTGAACGCCAGCGCTCGATCTTGAAAAAGCTCATTTCGACGGGAGCCTTATCCATAGATAAGCTCAAGCCGCTTTTCCCCGTCAGCCGCGAGACCCTCAGGCAGGATCTGCTCGGCCTGGAAACCCTCGGTTTGATCAGCCGCGCATACGGGGAGATATCTTTCATCGACAGTCCGGCCAACGGCGATTTCCTGCAGGACCTCGGATGGATGACGAAGACGCAGCGGAGGGAGCGCCTGCTGGGTTTGCTTGCGAAGCACAAGGAATTGAGGATATCCTCCCTGGCCAACCGGTTGAACGTGACGGCTTCGACGATCCGGAGCGACCTGGACGAACTTGAGGGCGAAGGACTGGTCGTCAAGAAGCACGGCTCGGTCTCGCTGGAAGCGCCGACCATCCCCGACCCGACGGTCGCCGAGACTCAGTCTTATCCTCTGAAGGCCAGGATTCTCGGCCAGCGGGGACTCTTCCACATCAACCCGAACGAGACCATCTTCCTGGACGGCAGTCCCCCTTCGCGATTCATAGCGGAAGGAATGCCGTTCCACGCGAATATACCGATCGCAACCAACAGCCTCGCAGTCGTCGACATCCTGCGGAAACGCGGATACAGCTCGGATATTTTGATGCTGCCGGGAACGGTATCCATCGCGACCGGGGATGTGTCCGTACATGGCGCCAGAAGCTTCTTCGCCCAACACGGCATCCGGAAGGCCTTCATTTCCTTGAGATCATACTCCAATAAAACCTTCTATTCAGATTCCGAATCCGAAGCCATTTCGGCGGCCGAAATTTGCGAGCACGCCGAAAAGATCTTCCTGTTCTTGGATTCCATAACGATCGACAAGAAAGGCGAACACGAGTTTCCGTACAGGCGATACGCCGACAAGATCCAGGAGATCATGATAGACGACGGGCTTTCCAAGGAAGAAGCGGCGCTGTTATTCAACCGGAAAGATCCCATAGCGATCTGCGGCCTGGACTTCGCTTACCAGAACCTGAGCAAGCGGAAATACCGCATCGGCTTCCTTGTCAACAAGGACAAGAATTACTTCATCCAGGCAGTGTACAACGGCCTGCAGGAGGCGGCGCTGGCCTACAAGTCGACCTTTCTGGTCATCCGCGAGACCGAAGGCGAATACAAAGCGGTGCTTGAGGGTTGCTCAAAGATCATGGAGGAGAAGATCGACCTGCTCGTAGATTTCACGCTCTGCATCGACTCCATGTTCCATGTCGGCGAAAAATGCCGTTCGCGCGGCATCAGATTGATCAGCGTGGACCTGCACATCCCCGGCGCCGTCTATTTCGGGGCGGACAATTCCGAGGCGGGCAGGATAGCGGGCGAGCACGCCTCGGGCTTCGTGACCGCGAACTGGGAAGGAAGGCTCGATAGGGTAATCATACTCGGCCGCCATGACATCGACCCGGTAACCAACCTCCGCATCTCCAGCGCCGTCGAGACCCTGCAGGAGCGGGTCGCGCTTCCCGCCTCGGCGATCAAGACGATCGAATGGGGCGATCCGGAAAGGAATCCGACCCAGGAACTGATCCGCGAGCTGAAGGATATTCCGCCGGAAGAGAAGCTGCTTTTCATCGGCTTCAACCTACGGCATCTATTGGGCGCGCACGACATCATCGCCCGCCACCGGATGGCGGAACACACTATCCTGGTAGGACAGAATTACACGCAACAGATAGACGAATTGATGAAAGACCCCAATTCCCCCATCATCGGCTGCGTCCAGTACGATCCTGAAACCTACGGCGAGCGTATCATGGACCTGGCGCAGAAGATGCTGGAGAACCACCAGGTTCAGCCCATCAACCATACAAAGCACAGCTGGATCCCGAATCCGTATCGCAGGCAAGAATCAAACCGGGCTGGAAACTCGATTGGCAGGAAGGAGATAAACCCGACGAGATCAGGGTGACGGTCATTCCCGACCGCGCCGAGCGGGGCCGCCGTCTCATGGGCGCGGGAATGTCCCTCTCTCCAAGTCATTCCGCCGTTGACGACCTTGTCGCGGAACGGGATCAAGAAAAGTGAACGCATATTTCCAGGATACTTCGGCCCTCCTCGCCCACTATCTGGATGAAGCGGGAGCCCGGCGAGTCCAAGCCATCCTGGAGGAGGATGGGAGCGAAGTATCCATCTCCGGGCTATTGAACTCGGATCGGCATGCGAAACCCGCCTGCCGCTGGTCGATGCCCTCATCGCTGCGGGTGCCCTGCTGTCGAAAGCGATCTTGGTCCACCGGAATCCTCTTTTCAACGGGATTCCCGAAGCCCTGCTCCGGATGAAGGAGATCGGTTGACGGGAGCGATACGCCTGGAAGCCGAACTGCCTATCCGAATGGAAAATAATCAGAACAGGACCTCAAGCGCTTGCGACCAAGGAAGTACGGACACCGAACCGATTTTTTGGGCACGATCCACCCTGCAGGCGCAGTACAGGCTCGCGCCGGGAAAATCATTTTCAAAACTCCGCAGATTCTTAACGTGCCGCTCGTCAATGACCGAACTTGGTTTTATTTCAACCAAGGCAATCGGCTTTCCTGGCCGATCGATCAACAGATCGATTTCAGCATCATCCTTGGTTCGAAGGAATGAAAAATCGTAATCCAGCTCCAGATACTGGTTCAAGCGGAAACACTCATTCACGAACCAGCTCTCGAAGGCTTCTCCGTAGTCTGAAGAACGTTCTTCCAAGGGCGTATTCAGTTTCCGCTGGATTGCCCGCTTGACGCCCATGTCGAAGAAATAGAACTTGGGACTCAGCCGCTGGACTTTCCGCACGGATTTGGAATATGGCTCCAAGAAGAATCCGAGGTTTGTCTCCACAAGGATTTGATAATAATTTTGGATGGTCTTGTAATCAGCGCCGGTATCCCTGGCGATGTTGGAATAATTGATGATCCGCGTATTCATTTGCGCCGCGACGGGTAAAAAAAGACGGAAAGGATCCAGATTCCGAACCAATTGCTCGACCAGGATTTCTTCCTTGACATAGGTTTGGGCATAGGTTCTCAAGAAGCGGCTTTTATCCTGGGCAGAAGACAAGGAGACGACTTTGGGCAGGGTACCCCATTCCAAAGCTTGCTGAATATCGAAACTCGAGCCCAACTCCCTTGAAGTAAACGGGAAAGCGAAAAGCTCCTGGCGCGTCCGGCGAGCAAGTCGGCTCCGCCTCGTTTCAGTTTACGGCTGCTCGAACCGGTCAGGGCGAATTTGATATTCCGTTCTTCAATCAGTATATGCACATGGTTGAGCAATTTGGGGTTCTTCTGAATTTCGTCGATGATGACCCAATCGCCATCCTTCATGGCACGGACTTGTTGCATCAGAAGCTGTGGATTCATCGCATATTTCTCTTCCGAATCATTGTTCAGCAGGTCGATGTAGAAAGCCTTCTCAAGGAATGGAAGCCGTTTGAGCAGAGTCGTCTTCCCCGTGCCCCTGGCCCCGAACAGGAAGAAACTATTATTCGCAGGCAAGCTGCACAGGCGTTCTATATTCGTAATCCCGATATCGGCCATAGCGCCTGCTCGGACTATTATACTAATATTAACGCCGTATTAGGAGTGTAATCCATAAGTTTTTCCGGATGCGCCAGTCCGGCTCCGCGCCCCGCTACCGGATGAATCTCACCATATTCCAGGACAGGGCGGGAATGACGACCGTCGCCCCCTCCTCCCCCGCCGCGGAGACGGCGGGCGGACGCGGCGCGACCCTATCGCTATCTGTTTCGGTGTTCACGGCTTTCGGATCATCGCAAGCCAGGACCGTATGCTCCAACCGGGCGAATTTTCCGAAACCGGAGCAATCCAGCCGGAGTTCGGCGGCCTCCGAAGGACTGCGGTTCACGATGAAGAAGGAGAGGCTCCGACCGTCCTCCGCGACCACCGCGGATGAATCCAGATAGGGGACGTCTCCCCACTTGGCGTTGTCGTAGACGGGCGATTCGACGCGGAGGTCCAGGGAGATGCCGCGGCCGAAACGGGAAAGGTAGTAGAAGGGCCAGAAAATGGTCTGCTTCCAGGCGCCTCCGCCGTTGCGCGTCATGATGGGGGCGATGACGTTCACGAGCTGGGCGAGGCATGCGATCTTCACCCGGTCCGCATGGCGGACTAGGCTGTTGAGCATACAACCCGCCGCCAGCGCGTCGCCGAAATCGTAAATATCTTCCAGCTGCCGGGGGCCCACCGTCCAGGGCTCCAGTTTCTTGTCCTGGTCGAAGGAGTGGTACCAGACATTCCATTCATCGAAGGAGATATTCACCGCGCGCTTGCTCCGCTTCCTCGCCTTGGCGAGATCGCAGGCGGAAACGACGGTTTCTATGAAGGCGTCGGTGCCGATGGAATCGGCCAGGAAAGTCCCGAGGTCGTCGCCCTTCATCTGGAGGTATTGGTGCATCGATACGTAATCCACGGAATCGTAGCAATGGTCCAGTATCGTCGTCTCCCATTGGGGAAAGGTCGGCATCAGCGGCCCCGAACTGCCGCAGGCGACGAGTTCGAGCTTCGGGTCGAATAGCTTCAGCGCCTTCGCGGTCTCGGAGGCGATGCGGCCGTATTCGTCGGGGGTCTTCATGCCCACCTGCCAGGGGCCGTCCATCTCGTTACCGAGGCACCAGAGCTTGATGCCGTGAGGGCGTTCCACGCCGTGGGCTTTCCGGAGATCGCTCCAGAAGGAGCCTCCCGGATGGTTGCAGTATTCGACCAGGGCTTCCGCGGCCTCTATCCCTCTGGTTCCCAGGTTGACGGCCATCATCGCCTCGGTGCCCACGAGCCGGGTCCAATCCATGAATTCGTTGAGTCCGAAGAGGTTGGGCTCAACAGCGCGCCAAGCCAGGTCCAGCCGCCGGGGCCGCTGGCCGAGGGGGCCGACGGAGTCCTCCCATTTGAAGGAGGATACGAAGTTGCCTCCAGGATAGCGCACGAGGGGGACGTTCAGTTCCCGTACGAGATCGGCGACGTCGCGCCGGAACCCCGAGGCGTCCGCCGTCGGATGTCCCGGCTCCCAGATTCCGCCGTACACGGCGCGTCCCAGATGTTCGATGAAGGAGCCGTACAAACGTTCGTCGATCTCCCCGATGATGTATTCCCTGTCTGTCCTGATCCTGGCGCGCATTGCTTATCCTTTGATGCCCCCGGCGTTCATGCCGGAGATGAAGTAGCGTTGGAAAAATACGAAAACGATGATGATCGGCACCGAGGCGGCGCACGATCCCGCGATGAGCATGTCGTAATTGTTGCCGTAGGGCGTCAGCAGGCTGGCCAGCCCTATCGGCAACGTGAACATCTCTCCCGTCGTCATCACGATGAGTGGCCACAGGAAATTGTTCCAGCTCTGCTGGGCCATGAGTATCGCCATGGCGCCGAAGGCGGGAGCCATAAGGGGGGCGCAAATGAAAAGGAAAATGTTGAATTCGCCCAAACCTTCGATCCGGCCCGCGTCCAGGTAATCCTTCGGAATCCCCGACGCGAATTGCCGGAAAAAGAAGATCGCGAAGGGGGATACCATGAACGGAAGGATAACGCCCTGATAGGTATTCATGAGCTTGAAGTTCACGATCATGGCGTACAGAGGCAGCAGCAGGATCTGCAAAGGCACCATCATCACGAGGAGGACCATCACCGTGATGGCGTTCCTCCCCTTGAAACGGTAGACGCCGAGCCCGTAGCCGACGAAGGACGAAAGGCCGAGGCTGAGGACGGTCTGCGCGGCGAGGACGATCACGCTATTCCTGAACCAGGAGAGGTAAATGCCGTCCTTGCCCGTCACGAGGTAAACGAAATTCTTCGGGTCGAATCTCGGCGGTATCATGCCCTTGAAGCTGATGCCGTAGCGCATGAGTTCCTTTCCGGATTTGAAGGACGCCATCAGCAGGGAGAAAATCGGCAGGAGGAAGAAGACGACGAGCGCGGCCAGGAGGGCGTACTTGATCGCGTCGGCGAGGCCCGCGGAGACTTTCCGCCTCATTCCTTTTCCTCCTGCTTGAAGAAACCGAACAGCTTGAGCTGGGCCATGCTCACCGCGAAGACCACCGCGATGAGGACGATACCCACAGCGGATCCGAGGCCGAGCTCGCCTTGCTGGAAACCGCGCTTGAACAGCAGTCCGACCAGCGTGAGGCCGACGTTGTTCGGGGACAGGCCCCGCCAGAAGATGTAGCTTTCTTCGAACATCGCGAAGCCGCCGAATACGCTTATGGTCGTGACGAAGATGACCGTCGGTTTCAGCAGGGGTACGGTCAACGCGAAGAATTTGCGGAGGGGACCGGCGCCGTCGATCTCGGCCGCCTCGTATAGTTCTTCCGGAATGCTCTGGAGGCCGGACATAAAGTAGACGACGTTCACTCCTGTCCAGCGCCAGACCGCGACCGCGACCATCAAGGACATGGCGGTGAGCGATCCGCCCATGATCCAGTCGACGGCCGGAATTTTCAGCCACGAAAGTATCGTATTGGCCATCCCGCGCGCGGAAGTCGCGAAGATGAGCCTGAAGATGGTGCCGGCCACGACCACGGAGACGAGGGAAGGAAGGAAGTACAGGGCCCGGAAGACTGTATTGGTACGGCGCCTGCCGACGTTCAACATGGCCGCGAGCACGAGCGGGCCGGGTATGAGAATGAGGATGGTAACCGCGGTATAGGTGAAGGAAACGCGCAGGGCGTCGAAGAAGTCCTGGTCGACGATGCGCCGGTAATTGTCCAGGCCGATGAAGGCGGTCCGTCCGGGCACGACGTTCTGGAAACTCATCACGACGGAAGCCGCGATGGGATAGACGTAGAAAACCGCGAAGGAGATCAGGAAGGGAAGGACGAAGACGTAAGGCACGTAACGGAGGGACGCTCCCAGGCTCTTTCTTTTCACCGGATCTCTCCTGGAGGGAAGCCGCGGGGTTGTCCCCGCGGCCCATGGTACCTTACGTTACTTCTTTGCCTCTACGGCCGCTTCCTTGAGAGCCTGCGCCGCGCCCTTGGAATTCTCCTGGAGGACCTGGACGAAAGTCTTTTGGCGGATCTGGTCGATGACGCGTACCATGCGCTCGTTCACGTTGACGGGAACGATCTCGTCCTTGACCTGGAGCAGGGTCTGGAAAATGTTCTTGTTCTGGAAAAACTGGGTGAACTTATTCGGCTCGTTCATGGCCGGATCGCTCCAGACGTCCCAGCGGATCGGGTCGAAACCGAGGAGTTTCCAGATCGCGATGTTGCCTTCCTTGGAACCCTTGGCGTAGACCGTGAACTGCTTGGCCAGGTCGATCGCTTTGCTCTGCTTCGTGACTACGGTGCCCGTTCCGCCCATGCCGGCGGACCGGTTTCCGCCCTTGGTCCAACGGGGCATGGGCCGGATCGCGATTTTCCCCTTGAGGTCCGCCATGTAATCGGTGAATCGGCCCATGTACCACATCGGCATCCAGATGCTGCCGGCCCCGCCGTCGTTCATAAAGCCGTAGTATTCCTCGGCATGGTGAAAGCCGCCGGGCGCGGGCACGGCGATCTTCTGCTTGTAGATCATGTCGTTGAGGAACTGCAGGGTCTTCACGTTGATCTCGTTGTCGATGGTGACGTTTCCGTTCTTGTCGGTGTAGTCGGACTTCTGCTGGGAGATGAGGGGCCAGTAGGACCACTGGTCGGTCGTCTCGATCGTCGCCATCGGCTTCCCCGTCTTGGCCTTGACCTGCAGCCCCGCCTTCACGTAGTCGTCCCAGGTGTCGATCTTTTCGACGTCGACCCCGGCCGCCTTCATGATGTCCATGTTATAGTACATGACCGCGGCGCCGACGTGGAAGCACATGCCGTAGGTCTTGCCGTCCTTGCCGTAGATGTCAAGGCGCGCCTGGACGAACTGCTTGCGGATCGGATTCAGCAGGTCGTCGAGCGGAACGAGCTGGATATCGCCCTTCAGGTAGTTGGGGAACTTGCTGATCTCGACGTCGGCGATGTCGGGAGCGCCCGATCCGGACTGGAGTGCGATGAGCAGCTTGTTGTGCATGTCGTCGTAGGGGAAAACCTCGGCTTTCAGGTTGATCTGCCGTGAGGGATTCGCCTTGTTCCAGGCTGCCGCGCTCTCCTGGTAGTACTGGGCATGCAGCTCGTTGAAAGTCCACAGGGTCAGAATCGTTTTTGCCTGCGCGGAGAGCGCGGCGACCGATATCGCCGATAGCGCGACCATCAGGGCCAGAATCTTCTTCATCGGTTACTCCTTCTTCTGTTCCGGCGAAAGTGACCGCGACAGTTGCGGCCGTCCGCATTGATCCGTTGAAACCCGAATAGATTTAGATCAATGTAGAGCTAAGCGAATTAAACACCCTCAATGCAGATTCCGTCAACAAATATCTAAATGAAATATCGAAAAACCCCGAATTATTGCTGGATGGAGCTTATAGTTTAGAAATATCTAAAATTAACACAAATTCCATGGACATGAAATCATCCCGAGGGTATCATGACGCCATGATCCATGTTGAGACCCTCAGGGCTGGCATTCCCATCTTCCGCGCCCTGGATTCGGAAGTCCGCATCCGCATACTGGAACTTCTGGAAGAACACCAGAACCTCAACATGAACGAACTGGCCGAGAAGCTCGGCTTGTCGAACGGAGCCCTGACGACCCACGTAAAGCTGCTGGACGCCTGCAAGCTCATCGAAGTAAGGACCGCGACCGGCAAGCACGGAACCCAGAAAATATGCAGCCTCCATGAGGACCGGCTCATAATCGACCTGAAGACCGAGAGCGCGGACAGGGTCTACGACAGCGAAATCGACGTCGGACTGTATTCTGATTATGAAGTCTATCCCACCTGTGGGCTCGCCACGAAGGAACGCATCGTTGGCGAATGGGACGATCCCCGCTATTTCGCCGATCCGGAGCGGGTGAACGCCGGCATCGTCTGGTTCACCAAGGGCTTCGTGGAGTATCGCATCCCCAATTACCTGAAGCCCGACCAGAAACCCGAGGAACTGCAGTTCTCCTTCGAACTCGGTTCCGAGGCTCCCGGGTCCTGCGACGATTGGCCCTCGGACATCCATTTCAGCCTGAACGGAAGGATGCTCGGCTACTGGACGAGCCCGGGCGACTTCGCCGACGCCAGGGGAATATTCACCCCTTCCTGGTGGGATCCGATTTGGAACCAGTACGGCCTGCTCAAACTGCTTTCGATCAACGCGTACGGGACTTTCATCGACGGCGGCAAGATATCCGACGTCACCCTCGACGACTTGGGCATCACCTACAAGAGCGGCCTCTCGCTACGCCTCGCGGTCCCTGAGACGGCCAGGAACGTGGGGGGACTCACCATCTACGGCAAGAACTTCGGAAACTACAACCAGGGCATCCGCACCCGCATCCGCTGGGCGCAGCTGGGCTGAGGCCGCCGGCGGCATGCGGCAGCGGCGTCTATTCTTCCTTCTCCAGCGCCCGCATGATCCAATCCTTCATGAAGAAGACACCTTCTTTCACCAGGTCGAACTCGGCGTTCCTGATGCACCAGTCCAGCAGCACCGCTCGGGCGGAGCGGTTGAAGAGGACGGCCAGGCGGGAAGCGTCCAGGTCGGCGCGGAACTCGCCGGCGGCCTGGCCTTCCGCTATGATCCTGGCGACGATGCGCACCCAGTGCCGGTCTTCCGCTGTGATGATCTTGCCGGTTCCCGGTTGGATCACTTGGTTGGCGTACAGGATCCGCAGGCTGTGGTTGCCGACGACGTCGCGCACGTACTTCATCTGCGCGCGGGTGAAGGCGGAGAGTTTCTCCTTCGCGGTCTTGTAGCGTCGCAGATTCCCGTCCGCCCAGTAGAGGTAGAAGGCGTCGATCTTGCGGAATTCTTCCACGATGATGTCGCTCTTGGTGGGGAAATAGGTATAGAAGCTGCCTTTGGCCACGCCTGCCCTTTGCGTGATTTCTTCGATGGTGACCGAATCGAAGCCGCGTTCCTTGAAGAGCGCGAGCGCGCTCTCCATGACGGCGTTCTTCGTGCGCTGAGCGGTCCTGCTGAGTTCGGGCTTGCCGGGGTCGGTCGTGCCTCCGGCCATCAGCTTTGGTCCAGGTCGAATATCTTCCCGGGATTCATGATGTTGTTCGGGTCCCAGGCGCGCTTGATTCCCTGCATGAGCTTCAGCTCCACCGGATCGATAAGCTCCTTCAGGGCGGCCTTCCGCTTCAGGCCGATGCCGTGCTCCCCGGATATCTTGCCGCCCAGCTTCTTCGTGATCAGGTACAGTTCGCGCAGGCAGGCGGCTTCGGCGTCATGCCAGAGGGCGCTTTCCATGTCCGGATCCTTGACCAGGGTGGCGTGCAGGTTGCCGTCGCCGGCATGGCCGTAACAGGGAATCTTCATGCGGTATTTTTCGCCCAGCTTCTCAAGCTCCGGGATGATCGCCGGGATGCTCGCCATGGGAACGACGATGTCCTCCAGGCTCTGCACGGGACTGTAGACCTTGAAGGCTTCCGCTATGTTCCGCCTGACGTTCCAGATGCGTTCCATGGTGTTGCGGTCCTCGGCGACATACACTTCGATGGCGCCGTGCTGCTCGCACAATTCTCCCGTCGCGATGAGGTCCGCCTCCACCTGGGCGGGATCGGTGCCGTCCAATTCGATCAGGAGCATCGCTCCGGCCTTCTCGTACGGAAGGCTTTCGTTCAGGTACCTGCAGCTGGTGATGATGGAAAGCTGGTCCATGAACTCGATGCTGGTCGGCACGAGGCCCTTGGCCATGATGGCGGGCACTGCGTCGATCGCATCCTGCGGAGTTTTGAAAAGGGCGAGCAGGTCCGATCTGGCGGCGGGATAGCCGATCAGCCTGATGATCGCCTTGGTCACGATGCCGAGAGTGCCTTCCGAGCCGACCACCAAATGCGTCAGGTCGTAGCCGGAAACGTCCTTGGCGAGTTTGCCGCCCAGGTTGACGATCTCGCCGGTCGGCGTCACGAGCTCGAGCCCCTGCACGTAACGGCCGGTCACCCCGTACTTCACCGCCTTGCCGCCGCCGGCGTTCTCCGCGATGTTCCCGCCGATCATGCAGGTCTGAAGGCTCATGGGGTAACCCGCGAAGAATAGGCCCTTCTCCTGGACCAGGTTGGCAAGGTCGTTGGTGACCATGCCGGCCTCCACCACGATGACCATGTTGTCGATGTCAAGCTCGATCACCTTGTTCATTTTTTCCAGGGAGACGAGGATCCCGCCGAATTGGGGAATCGCCCCTCCCGAAAGGCCCGAACCCGCGCCGCGCGGCGTGACCGGGATGCGCAGCCGGTTGGCGAGTTTTACGATTGCAGCGACCTGCTCCGCCGTGACGGGAAGCACCACGACCTCCGGCATGTGGCCGTATTCCTCGGCGCTGGTCTCGTCATGGGAATAGGCCTGGATCTTTTCCTCGTCCACCAGGACGTTCCCGGTTCCCGCGATAGAGCGCAGTTCCGCGACAACCTCGGGCGTCACCGCGGCATAGGCTCGCGCTGGCTTTGATTCCGTCTTGCTCGCCGTCTTGTTCGCCGTATTTCCCGCCATCTTACTTGGCCTCCGATTTTCGCCGTTCCAGGTGGCGGACGATGGCCGGCAAGACCCGGAAGGCATCCCCCACGATTGCGAAGTCGGCGATCTTGTGCAGGTTCGCGTCCGGATCCGGATTGACCGAAACGATGGTCCCGCTCGTCTTGATGCCGGCCAGGTGCTGGATGGAACCGGAAATCCCGGCGCCGATGTACAGGTCCGGGGAGATGGTCTTTCCGCTCAGGCCGACCTGGTGCGGGTAGGCGATCCAGCCCCGGTCCACCGCTTCCCGGCTGGCGCCGACGGCGCCGCCCAGGGCGTCGGCAAGGCCGCGGATCAGCGCGAAATTTTCAGCCTTCTTCAAACCCTTGCCGCCGGCGACCACCACGTCGGCCTCCTCCAGGTTGACGAAGTCCGCCGCGTCCTTCCGGTAGCCCAGGACCTTCACCCGCATATCGATGAGGTCGTCCGTGACGGGAACGGAAATGATCCTGCCCGCCCGCCCGGGATCCTTCTCCAGCGGACGGCTGGACTTGGGCCGGACCGTAGCCATCTGCGGCCGGTGGTCGGGCGTCTTGATTGTGGCCATGATGTTGCCGCCGATCGCGGGTCTGGTCTGCAGCAGGTTGCCCGTGCCTTCCTCGATGTCCAGCTCGGTGCAGTCCGCGGTGAGCCCCGAGTGCACCTTGATCGCGACGTAGGGCATTAGGGTGCGGCCGGAAGAGGTCGCGGCGGCCAGGATTATGCTCGGGTTCCAGGTCCTGATCAGCCGGGCGAGGACCAGGGCGTGGCTCTCGCACACGAAATCCGCCAGGCGGGGATCCTGCGCCGAATAGACCTCGTCCGCGCCGCGCAGTATCAGCTCGTTCATACCCTCCTCGCCCACTCCGTCTCCGATGAGCACGGAAGCCAGCTTGGTACCGAGCTTGTCCGCGAGTTTCCTCCCGCGGGAGAGAAGTTCGAAGGAGACCGGTTTCAGGGTTCCCCGGTATTGTTCGGCGATGGTCCAGACGAAACTCATACCAGCCCCCTCGCGGCCAAAAACGAGATCAACTCATCGGCGGCGCTCTCCACCGCCTCGTCATCGCCGGCCAGCACGGTCCGGCCTCCGCGGGTAACCCTGGGCGTCGCTATCTTCACGACCTTGGTGGGTGAACCTTTCAGGCCAAGGCTTGCCTGATCGAGGTCCATGTTCCCGGTATCGAACACGGGAATCTCCAGCTGCCTCGCGTATTTCTTGCCCCGGAGGGTAGGCAGGCGCGGAGATGCTATTTCCTTGACGACCGTCACGAGGGCGGGTAGCGGCAGCAAGAGGATCTGGTACCCCTCCTCCACCAGCCGCTCGACCCGCAGGCCGCCCGCGGCGGTCGTACCCGCGGCCTGCGCGCCGCCCGAAGCCTGCGCGCAGGCGGTGGCCGCGTCCGCGGCCTGCGCGTCCGCGGCCTGCGCGCCCGCGCATGACGGCGATATCTCCATTTTTGCGACGTAGGTGGCCAGCGGAAGATCGAGCCAGGAGGCGATCCCCGGTCCCACCTGGGCGGTATCGCCGTCGGTAGCGCGCTCGCCCGTGACGATGAGGTCGAACTTTCCGATTTTCTTTATGGCCTGGGCAAGGGTGTACGAAGTGGCCCAGGTGTCCGAGCCGCTGAATTTCCGGTCGGAGATGAGGACGGCAGCGTCGCATCCCATCGCGACAGCCTCCTTCAGAGCTTTCACGGCCTGCGGCGGTCCCATGGTGATCGCGGTGACCGTGCCGCCGTCCGCTTCCTTCAGGCGCAAGGCCGCTTCGATCGCGTACAGGTCCAGCGGATTGACGACGGTGTCCACGCCGGAACGTATGACCGTTCCGGTTTCCGGATCCATTTTGACGTTGCTGGTTTCAGGCACCTGCTTGATCGGTACGATGATATTCAATTCGGCCCCCGGAATGAGTTCGTGAGGCCATGGTACATCGGTAATTGACCGCGGTCAATATTCTCATGAAGTTTTTTGACTGCGGTCAATTATCAAACATGATGGGGCGGGCGTCCCCGGCCGCCTCCGGAGGCGGATCCTGATTTCCGGTGCACGCTGCTGTCCATGCGGCGGAGGAAGTCCAGGTAGTTCCAGAGCGCCCTTTCGATGAACTCGGACCTGTCGTCCTCGCCGGCTTGGCGGTCCAGCTCGCCGAGGATTTCGGATGACAGGAAAACCGTCGTCTCCACTTTCATGACGGGAAGATACCTCCTTGGCGCCGGCGGTTCAAGAAGACGGCGACGATGGGCCGGAAAAAGTCCGCGATGCGCGAACCGCGCGATCCTGAGGCGGACGACGAATCCGACGCGAGCATACGGGAGACCATCTCGTTGCCGTAGCGGTTCCTCGCCGCCTGCTCGGCGCATGCATGTCGGGAATCGTAACGCAAAGAGGGATTCGAGAGGAAAGCATATTTCTTCATGACCATTTCCTTCCCGCCATTGCGGGAACAGGACGAGGATCACCACTCGCGGCCTGCGGGCGGAGCGCGCGCAGGGGAGGGATCCTCGCGTATTTTTTGGGGATAATTCCGGCTGCAGGGGGAAGAGTCCCCGGAGGGAGCTGAGCTTTTCCCGCCTAGAGGGCGGAGCCGATGAGCGGCGCGGATTCGGGGCGGTTCGTTGTTTTGATCTTTATCATGTCATACCTCCGTGTATGCGGCGATGCAGGGAGCATAGACCGTCGGGAAGGAAGGGTAAATGGAGAGTTCGGGCTTAACCGACATTTCCGGGAATGGGCAGGATCGGCGGGCCTGCTGCCGCGGTAGGTTGCCCGCGGCAGCAGGCCTACCTGCGGCAGGCTGCCCGCGGCATGCATGCAGGCTTCAAGCCTACCTGCGGCGGGCCGGCCGCGGGCGTCAGACTCCCAGCCTCTTCCTCAGCTCACCGATCTGCCTGCGCACTTCTTCCGGCGCGGGGCCCCCCGGCAGGGAACGGGCCGCGGCGCAGGAGGCGGGCACGATCGCGCGGTACAGGTCGGCGTCGAACAACTCGGATCTGGCGCGCAGCTCTTCCAGGGTACGCTCGGCGATGGTCCGCTGTCCGGCGGCGACGCAGTCGCGCACCACGAGGGCGGCGACCTCGTGGGCCTTGCGGAAGGGCAGGCCCTTGCGCACCAGGTATTCGGCGACGTCGGTGGCTTCCAGGAAGCCGCCTGTGCACGCGGCCTCCATGCGTTCCTTGCGGAAACGGGCGGTCGCCATCATGGGGCGGAAGATGCGCAGGCAGGCGCGGGTGGTGTCCAGGGTGTCGAAGAGGGCTTCCTTGTCTTCCTGCATGTCCCGGTCGTAGGCGTACGGGAGGCCCTTCATGAGGGTCAGCAGGGTCACGAGGTCGCCGACGGAGCGGCCCGCCTTGCCGCGGATGAGTTCTGCGAAGTCGGGATTCTTCTTCTGCGGCATGATCGAAGAGCCGGTGCTCCAGGCTTCCGCCAGGTCTATGAAACCGAACTCCTCGGTGGCCCAGATCACCACGTCCTCGCAGAAGCGGGAAAGGTGCGTCATCAGGATGGCGCAGGCGGAGGCGAGTTCCAGCGCGAAGTCGCGGTCGGCCACCGAATCCATGGAATTGAGGGTGGGGCGCGGGAAACCGAGTGCGGAGGCGGTCATCCGCCGGTCCAGGGGCAGTCCCGAACCGGCCAGGGCCCCCGCTCCGAGCGGACACTCGTCCAGGCGCGCGAGGGCGTCGGAAAGGCGGCCCGCGTCGCGTTCCAGCCCCGCGCACCAGGCGACGAGGTGGTGGCCGAGGGTCACCGGCTGGGCCCGCTGCATGTGGGTGTAACCGGGCATCACCGTGTCCGCGTGCTCTTCGGCCCTGTCCAGCAGAGCCGCGATAGTCTGGAGGAGCTCGGCGCGCAGCCCGGGAACGACGCGCTTGAGGTAAAGGCGCAGGTCCACGGCCACCTGGTCGTTGCGGCTGCGGCCCGCGTGGACCATGCGGCCCAGGTCGCCCAGGCGCTCCGTGAGCACCCCTTCGATGAAGGAATGCACATCCTCCACGTCGGCGTCGACGGCGAGCGTCCCCGCCTCCAGTTCACGGGCCATGTCCGCGAGCGCCGCGTACAGCTTGGCGGCGGCGTCCGCGGGAATGATGCCGCACGCGCCCAGCATGGCCGCGTGGGCGCGGCTGCCGCGGACGTCGTCCAGCGCCATGCGGGCGTCCACGAGGATGGACGACTCGAAGGCGAAAGCCTCGGCCTCCGGTTTTTCTTCCAGCCGCCCCGACCATAATACTTGCGCCATGTTGCCCCCCGAACGGAGGCAATCATACGCGCGGGGCGCATCGGTTTCAAGGCGCGCGCCCCGTTTCAGCGGCGGCGCCTATGCGTCGATGACCGCCTTGTAATTCCGGACGAGCACCTGTTCGCCGTTGACGATGAAATTCATGTTCATCTCCACGCGGACGGCCGCTTTCTTGATGAAAATCTCGGCGAGCTTCATCTTGCGCTCGTCGTGCCTGGCGTCGCGCAGGAGCAGGTAGCTCTGCACGATGTCGGTGGTCATTTCCACGAGCCGGCGCGAGTGGTAGGTGACAGCCTCCTCGTCCTCAAGGCCCTTGAGATGGACGAGCGCCTTTTCGACCATGTTGCGCGCTTTCTTCGTCTGCTGGAACAATTCGGGGGCATGCGCATAATCCTCGCCCTCGTAATCGTCGAAGACCGCGACGGCGGCGCCCGAAGTGATGCCCCCGATGGCGGCGACCACCTGGAGCTGGGTCGTCCCTTCGTAGATGTTGGTGATGCGCGCGTCGCGGTAATGGCGTTCCACGGGGAATTCCTTCATGTACCCGGGACCGCCGTGAATCTGGATGGCGTCGTAGCAAACCTTGTTCGACATCTCGGTGTTGTACGCCTTGACGATGGGAGTGAACAAGGAAGCCAGGCGCGAATACTTCTTGAGTTCGGACTTGAGCTCGGCGCTCTTTTCCGGATGTATTTCCGAAGCGTGCTCCAAGCCTTCCTTCAGGTCCACGAAACGGGCGGTTTCGTACAGGAGAGTCCGGCCGGCTTCGATGGCGACCCGCATCTCGGTGAGCATTTCGTAGACCGGAGGCAGGCTTTTCACTTTGACGTTGAATTGGATGCGCTCGCTCGCGTATTTGTACGCCTCGCGGTACGCGGACTCGGCGATTCCGAGGGCTTGGGCGGCGATGCCGAGGCGCGCGCTGTTCATGAGCCACATCGTGTACTTGATGAGTCCCCTGCGGCGTTCGCCCACGAGAGTGGCGGGCGCATCGTTGAACTGGAGTTCGCAGGTCGGCGAGCCGTGGATGCCGAGCTTGTTTTCCAGGCGGCGGATGACCATGTGCTTGTCGCGTTCGTACAGGAAGAACGAAAGGCCGCCGGCGCCCTTGGACGCCTCCTCGCTGCGTGCCAGGACCAGGCCGTACTTGCCGCAGCCATTGGTTATGAAGCGCTTGACGCCGTTCAGCTTCCAATTGCCGCTCGGATCCTGGGTCGCCTTGAGCATCACCGCCTGCAAGTCGCTTCCCGCGTCGGGCTCGGTGAGGATCATGGAGCATCCTTCCTTCCCGCTCGCCAGAATGGGCAGGACCTTCATTTTCTGCTCTTCGGATCCGAATTTGTTGAGGGTTTCCCCGATATCCTGCTGGAGGCCGAAGTTGAGGAAGGATCCGTCGGCCCGGCTGGTTATTTCGGCGGCTATGCTGAGGATGGTGGTCGGGCAGTTCAAGCCGCCGTATTTGCGCGGAAAGCAGAAGCCCATGAGTTCGGCCTTGGAAAAGAGCTCCAGGACCTCCTCCGTCCCTTTCGCGTAACGGACCTCGCCGTTCTCCAGGGTGACTCCTTCCTCGTCGATCCCGGCGGCCCGGGGGGCGAGTTCGTCGCCGGATATCTCCCCTACGAGGCCAAGAATCTTCATATAAGAATCCTTGGCGTCGGCGACGTCGACGGGCGCATGGGGATACAATTCCTTTTCGGCGAAGTCGTCCTCTCGGAGGGCGATGATCCTGTCCAGGTCCATATGTTCAAGATGGAAAAGTATGTCCTTGTTGTCATGCAAGAAATTTGCCACGTTCGCCTCCCCTAGGCCTTTTCTTTGTAGGCTTTGATGAATCGCGGGATCACTTCCTTCAGGTCGCCGACGATGCCGTAATGGGCGATCTGGAAGATCGGCGCATCGGGATCGTTGTTGATGGCGATGATCCGGGACGATTCGGCCATGCCCGCGCGATGCTGGATGGATCCGGAAATGCCGCACGCGATGTACAATTTGGGGCGGACCGTTGTCCCCGTCTGCCCGACCTGGTGATCCTTGGCCACGAAGCCGGCGTCGACGGCCGCGCGCGAGGCACCGACCTCGGCCCCCAATACATGGGCCAGCTTGACGATGAGATCGAAGTTTTCCTTGGTGCCGACGCCGATGCCGCCGGAGACGATGACCTGCGCGCCCTTGAGGTTGACGCGCTTCTCCTCCCGGACCCGCTCGATGATTTCGCTCGGAAAATCCTCCGCCTTGAGGTCCGCCGGGAAATCGGTGAAGACGGTCTTGTACGCCGGATCCCGCGCGGTGAGGCGCATGACGCCTTCGCGCACGGTGGCCATCTGCGGCAGCTTCTCCGGGGAAACGATGGTGGCGATGATGTTGCCGCCGAAAGCCGGCCGGATCTGGAAGAGTATATCCTTGTAGCTCTTGTCCTTGACCTCATGGTCGCCTATCTGGAGGTCCGTACAGTCCGCGGTCAATCCGACCTTCAGGACGGAGGCGATCCGGGGAGCCAAGTCGCGCCCGGTGGTCGTGGCGCCGTACAGGACGATCTGGGGTTCGTGCTTCCGGATGATCTCGCTCATCACCTTGGCGTACGGCACGGGAGTATATTCCTTGAGCCCCTCGTGATCGGCCAGGATCATCTCGTCCACGCCGTAGGTCGCGACTTTCGCCGCCTCTTCCTTCAGGTCGCTGCCGATGAAGGCCGCGCTCGTCTTTACGCCGAGGCGTTTCGCGAGTTCGCGGGCCTTGCAGACCAGTTCCAGGCTGACGTCGGCGGCTTTTCCGTCCGTCTGCTGTATGAATACCATCACGCTTTTTTTCGCGCTCACTCTCGTCTCCTTAGCCTAGCGTATGATCGGCGATGAGCTCGTGGACCATTTTCGCCACGGCTTCTTCGGTGTTTTCGACCATCTTGATTTCCTGGGATACCAAGACCACCGACTCGATCTTCTTCACTTTCGTGGGCGAGCCCGACAATCCGCATTGCTCAGGATCGGCCTTGATGGCCTCTATGTCCCACAATTGCAGGTTGTTCTTGCGTTTGAGTACCGATTCGGACTCCATGTAGCTTTCATCGAAGGCCTGGGAAGTGGATTCCGCCATGACGTTCTTGTAGCTGAGCATGCGGATGGCCGAAGGCGGCCGCGGGTGGTACGCCTCGTCCGTGAAAGTGAGCAATAGCGGAAGCTTGGCTTTCACCATCTCGAAGCCGCCCTCGATCGAACGGCGCACGAGCAGTTCGCGCTTTTCCTCGTCGACCTTCTCGATGACCGAAACGCAGGTGATCTGGTCGATCCCGAGCTTCTCCGCGGTCTGGGGTCCGACCTGGGCGGTGTCGCCGTCGATCGCCTGCCTGCCGCAGAATACGATGTCGTAATGCCCCATCTTCTCCACCGCGCACTTCAGGGCATAGGAAGTGGCCAGGGTATCGGCGCCTGCGAAGCGGCGGTCCGACACGAGGGCGACGAAATCCGCGCCGCGGTAAAGCGACTCCTTGAGGACCTGCACGGCGGGAGGCGGGCCCATCGTGACCACGCTTACCTTCGATCCGGGTATCGTGTCTTTGATGCGCAAAGCCGCTTCCAGCGCATACAGGTCTTCGGGGTTGAAAACGGCGGGAAGCGCGGCCCTGTTGACCGTCCCGTCTTCCTTCATCGCGTTGCCGGTAATATTCTGGGTGTCAGGCACTTGCTTCACAAGCACCACGAGGTTCAAACCCATTCGTCCCTCCTGAAATTTGAATGCGGTGTTGATTGTATCAGGCTAGTCATAATTCGACAACAAAACATCTTGTGTCATTTTACATTTTTCTTCCCAAATCGAATTTGATGGTTTACCATGGGGGCATGACGAGAACGGAAACCGCGCTTCAGTACTTCGACGAGGGTTGCGATTGCGGAAAAGCTCTTCTGCACGCATATGAGCCCGTGTTATCCCTGAACGAGAAGACCCGCGAGAAGTACCGCGCCCCCTTTTCCCAGCTCCTCGGCAGTCCCGCCGAATGCTGCGAGGTGGTGAGCGGCGCCCTCGAAATCCTGGCCCATGCCGGCACGGCGTCAGCGGCGTCAAGCGCCGATCTGGCGGCCCGTTTCAAGGCCCGGTTCATGACCAGCCATACTTCGACCAGATGCAAGGATCTGCTGGGATACGACCTTGGAGAACTCCGCGGATCGCCCAAGTCTATCGATACGGACGCCGTGGACCATGTCTGCCACGATCTCATCATCCAAGCGTGCAGGATACTGGACGAATTGATCGGGGACAAGGCCGCGGTCACGGGCTAAGGGAACTCGCGACGCAGGAACTCCTGCCGAGGCAGATAGTTGATGCCCTGTTCCTCCCGCGGGATTCGTTGCCGAAAAAGCAGAAACGCGGCATGGACATCACCCGTTTTCAATTCCCGTACCGCAGCCAGGCCTGCAGGCGGATTCGCCCCTCCCCGTCTCAAAGCTACGGGCACCGGAGCCGGTCAGGATGAGGGTCCCGATCTTTTCGTTTCATCCGTACCCGAGAAATGAATCCCCCGCATAAAACGGTAGGACGACCCCGTATTCGGCAGCTCTGCCCCCAAGTCCGATAGACGTTAGGCTGCCATCCGGTGAATCCTTCTCAGAACTTGATCCCCAGGTTCAGGGCTGGCGCGAAAATAAAGATCGGGTATTTCGCGTCGAGCTCGGAAAAGCCCGGCGGACTTTTCGTGCTGATCGGCCAGACGTTGATCTCCCCCGCCGCCTCGAAATAGAGCGGGAGACCGAAGATCCTGAAGTCGAAATGCCAGCCGAGCCGCGTCGTGAGGAGGAGCATGAGACCGGACCCGGCCTTGTCGCCGCCTTCGTCGAACCAATCCAGGATCAGGGCGTTCGCGAACTGGCTTGCGTAGAGCCCTTCCCGGATCATGCGCTGGTAGCCGATTATGATTCCGTAGGAATATACGGGCCCCGGATAGGCGGTCTTGTCCCCGTATCCGGCCGACATCGGAGCCCTGTAGCGATACAGGTCCAAGTCCGCGAGAACTATGTCTTTTTCGCTCAGGTGCCTGCCGAAGTCGAGCTCGTAGAAGGCGGCATCTATGGCGGGGATCAGGGAAAGGGCAGAGAAGATCGAGGTCCTGATGAAATTGTCCTACTCTCCCGTCTCTGCGAAAAGCCCGGAAGTGATGCAGGTGAGCCAGAGGCAGATCGCGGTGGCCGCGGCGCGTTTCAGTTGCGGGCTCCTTTGGATAGGTTGTTCTCGAGGGTCTCGAGAGGCATCCGGCGCATTTCGCTCATACCCAGACACACGCAACCGCGCATCAGGAGGCTGAAGGCCGCCGAACCTAGTGATCTACAGCGAGAACGGGGGAGGGCATGCCCGCGGTCAGCTTCAGCGAGACGCCCTGCAATGTTGGAGGATTCCAAAAGCAAGCGCATTTTGGTATCACACTGGTCTTCGACGCGCAACCGGATTTTACGTTCCACATGGTCTGGTCGAAGAATACTTGATACTGGGGAATTGAAAAGCCCCCGGCGCGTTCGTGCCGGGGGCTTCGTTCCGAAAAGTCGATTCACCCTGTCAGCGCATAGCCATTAATAGATCAGGGGAAAGTCCTGGCCATTGCAGGTCATGGTGCCGCTCATCTCGCCCGTCGAATACCCGTAGATATTGAAGACAAGGGTCTTGACCGGTCCGTTGCCGACGAAGGTGAAATCACCGTTTTCGCTTACATACATATTCGTGGTCTCCCCGGAGACGGAGAACAACAGTGTACCGCTCACCCGGTAGCCGCTCGTCGGGTCGTAATAATTAGTCAGTTGAATCGTGAAGTTCGAGGAGGTCGAACCAGTGGTTTGGTTCATCGTCATGGACCCCGAAACGAGTATTGCGGGATTGGCGGGGTCCTGGTAGTAAATCGTCGCGCTCGTGTAGCTCGCGTTCCAGAAGTAGGCTGACTGTGGAATGGTCGACATGGAGGACATGGCCGGGGTGAGAGCGCCCATGGCAACTTGAGCATCCGTCATCGTCACGGTTGTCCCCGTGGTGGAGGTCACGGTGACTTGACAGGAAGCGTACACGTTCTGATCGCTCGCCGAGGTTGCGGTGATGGTTGTGCTTCCCGCCCCCTGAGCCGTCACAATGCCGTTGTTTACGGTGACGACGGAGGAGTCGTAGGTCCAGTTCAGGGCTGGATTCGTCGCAGTCGATGGGTAAACGGCGGGCTGCAGATCGTAGGTCTGGCCAAGCTGAAGGTTCACCGAGGAGCTGACGAAGGTTATGCTATTGACATGGGTGATCGTTGGCTGACTCACCGTGACTTGGCAGCTGGCGCTCTTGGAAGGATCGCTCTGCGAATAGACGGTGATAGTCGTCGTGCCGACCCCTGTCGCGTAGACGTAGCCATTGCTTACCGAGGCGATATTCGTATTTCCCGAGGACCAGCCGAGAGTCTGGTTGCTGGCGTTGGAGGGATAGACGCTTGCCACAAGAGTCTGCCCGACGCCCTGAGTCAGGTATAGATACGAATTATTGAGGCTGATGCCCGTAACCGCGACGATGCCGCCGGTCTGGGCACTCACGGTCACGGTACAAGTCGCGAACTTTGAGGAATCAGCTTTGGAATTCGCCCTGATCGTCGCCGTGCCGGCTCCATTGGCCGTCACATAGCCAGCGCTGACGGAGGCGACAAGGGTATTGCTGCTCGACCAGAACACGGTCCGGTCAGTAGCATTGCTCGGCATTACCTGGGCATCGAGCTGGATGGTATTGCCGACGGTCATGTATAGGTAGCTTTGATCCAGGATCACGCTCGTCACGTTGCCGTCATCGCCTATCATATTCAATAGCGCGGAGCAGGACATGGTCAAGGACGCGACCAATGCTGCAGTAACCAGACCAAGGATCGTCTTTCTCATTGCCTTCTCCTGTTAGGGGCTTGTTCGATTTACAAAGTACGGACCGGAGTCCAAAGATCAGTAGCACTGTATCCAAAAGTTATCAATGTCTCTGCTAAGCCCCAAATCCCCGGATAATTTTCCTTGATGATCCGAAAATTACCGCGCATATACGTTTACCCTATCGATATATAACAGACATAGTATCTACATTAGGAGACATGCCCGCGTCAATCCCGATCCTGGAAAAGACCTGTTTCGAACTTGATCCCCGGCCCCTGGAAGAAAAGAAAAGCCCGCACGCCGGACTGCTCCCCACCAGCCGCGTATTCAGGTCCCTCGGCAAACCCGCCCTGATTGCGGGCGCCATCTCCACCAAACAACGTCAACGGGTGTTGCTCGAAGGCCAACTCATCGAGTCGATGGTCCTCCTGCAGACTACAGGCGGCGATTGCGTGGAAGACATGAAGACTATAGCCGGGGACGAATGTCCGGATCGCGGTCCGGGCTATTCCCTTCCCAAGGTAAATACCCTCAGGGACTTTATGAACCGTTTCCACAATGAGGATCTTGTCAGACTGCGGCCGCCGCGCGAGGAGCAGAGGAGTTTCATCCTTGAACCCAGCAAGACCCTGGTCGGGTTGCAGGAAGTTCTTTCCGGATCGGTACGGGCGATTGCCACTGTCAAGGATAGCCGGAATTGCCCCAAGACCATCGCGACGGTGAACCTTAGCGTGACGATAATCGAAAGCCATGAGGAGGCCGTGTGAGAGGGACAGAGATGGAAGACCTTGCACGAAAAGGGGCGGATTGACGTAGGTCTGGTACCGGCTGAGCGGAATGACCCCACTTTCATGTGGGTTTATGCTTTTTGTATTGCGTTATTTCACTCTTGGATATATAATAGCAATATATGACCGACTCCGAGGCAATTTTCGGCTTCCTCGTGTCGCTCCGCGCGCGCGAACTGAGCGTCGATCAGCTAATGGCTTTCGGCGCGCCCCTCGGCATCACGGCGACGAACCTCCGGAGTTCACTTTCCCGCATGGCCGCCAAGGGCTTGGTGGAAGCGCGCAAAGAAGGAAAGCGCGCCTTTTATAGCCTGGCTCCCAAGGGACAGCGCATTGGCGGCAACGTGGGCCTCCACTTCAGGGAACCCGACTGGTCTGGATGGGATGGCTCCTGGTGGGGCGCCTTTTTCTCAATGCCCGAGGCCAAAGAACGCTACGCCCTCCAGAAAAAGCTCGCCGCGTACCGCCTTAGGCCCCTCTATCCGGGCTTCTGGGCCAGGCCCTACAGGGAGGCCGAGGGAATTGGCGAGGCCTTCGCGAGCCGCGCATCGGAAGGGCGCTTCGAGCTGGCACGGCTCACTTTCGAGAGGGCTATCACGCGGGAGCGAGCCGCCGAGGCCTTCGGCCTTGAGGCGATAGCCGCGCGGCTCGCCGGGGCGGCAGCGACAGCAGAGGCATCGATCTCCCGGCTCGACGCATCGGGAGCGGAAGAAGCCTTTGCCCAATGGATGCGCCTGGGCCACGAGCTCGTGAATGCCCTCGCCCTCGACCCCCTCCTCCCCCCGCCCCTCTTGCCGGAGGATTGGCCGGGGCCCGGGCTCAGGGCGCGCTTCTCTGAATGGGCGGGAACATGCTCCGCGCGCATGAAAGCCTTCGTCGCCCCGATACTCGGGAGCGAAACCTGAAGCTTAAGGAACGGGCAAAGCGAAGTAAAGGGATCGCGATGCCACATAAGGAGAAATGCGAATGAACGCAGGCAATCTGGCATTGACGGCAGGAGCGCTTTTCATCATCGACGCGCTCGTTGGGAACGCCCTCTACATGAATCCCTTGGTGGCCCGGCTCTACGCGCGGCATGAGGGACATCCGGGCGTCAAGCATTGGAAGGAGATAGGGAGCTTCGCGAAGTTCCTCTCGCTCAACATGCTGATGGGCCTCGCCTTGAGCGCCCTATACGCCCTCGTTTTCGCGCTCATGCGCGGATCGCTCCCCGGCAACCCCCTTCTCGCGGGGCTCTGCTTTTCCGGAATGGCGATCGCCCTCAAGGCCGCGCCCGAGGCCTTCAACCAGTACATGAACATCAACTATCCGCGTTCTTTGATCGCGGCGCAGCTCTCCAATTCGTCCATTTCGCTCTTGATCTCCGGCATAGCCCTTGGCCTCCTCTCCGAGGCCTTGCCCGGATTGGCCTAAGGAGGCATCGATGAATTTGACCGATACGTCTACGTCCTGGCTCCTTTCTGCGCCCGAGCCCTACATCCGCTATCAGGCCCTGGCCTTGCTCAGGCCGGCCGAGGCCGACTCCGCCCTCCTTGACGCCGACCCCTTCATTCAGGCCAACATCGAGGCGGTAGCCGGATGGAAGGATGAGGTATTAGCGCGCCACGACAAGGCGGATCTCTTCATCCACAGGCTGGCCATGCTGGCCGAACTCGGCGTGACTGGCGCAACCAAGGGCATGGGGCCTATCCTGGAGAGCCTTCTCGCCGCCATCGCCCCCGACGGCAGCTTTCCGATACAGATCATGATACCCAAGGCCTTCGGGGGCTCGGGCGAGGCGCGTGATGACTGGATAATCTGCGACTTCCCGACCATCCTCTACGCCCTGGCGAGCATGGCCCCGGAGGACCCGCGCCTGGAAGCGGCCTACGGCAAGCTACGGAGCCTCTCCGGCGAAACCTTCTACCCCTGCTGCGGGAGCATACCCAAGTTCAAGGGTCCCGGCCCCAAGGGCGGCATGTGCCCCTACGCCAACCTCCTGGTCGCCCGGGCCTTCGCAGCGAGGCCCGGGCTACGCTCCTGCCCCGAAGCGAAAACCGCGGCGGGAGCCCTGCTCTGGCACTGGGAAAACAGGGCCGGCAAGAAGCCCTTCCTCTTCGGCATGGGGACCGACTTCAAGAAGCTCAAGTTCCCCTTTATCTGGTACAACATCCTGCACGTGCTGCGCGCCATCGGACCCATCGGGTCTTTGGCGGATGACGCGCGCTATAGGGAGATGGCGGCCATCGTCGAAGCCAAGCTCGACGCCGAGGGCCGCGCGACGCCCGAGAGCGTCCACATGGCCTACAAGGCCGAGGAATGGTCCCAAAAGAAGGCGCCGAGCAGGCTCATCACGATACTTGTCCATAAGGCGCTCGGGTTTTCAAACGCCCGCTAAGATCGGGGCCTGAATGGCCCAAGGCCCACGAGTATTTTCCGCTTTAGGGGCGGGCTCAGGCCCCTTGGGGGATGCAGTCCAGGATACCTCACGTAGACCGGAAAGAACCGGCGCTCGACAGGCCATCCCACCCACGGAGCAGCCACGGTCGGCGATACACGGAGCGACCAGCCGACGTGACTTTTCAGCAGCTTCCGCTGAATGGATCGAGGCGCAGCCCCCTTTGTCGATGCGGGGGCGATGTTGATTCCATGGATTTAAGAGAGGCTTGGGGATTTACCGGAACTCAGACCGTTGGACAATGGCTTGAGACATCGGATCGCGCGACCGCGGTACCTTTTTGCCAAAGTTCAAATTCGCTTATATCGGCGGTGTCATCCCATACAACCGCGTAGCCGCCCGCATCGACACGTACTCCGGCAAAACCTGATGGTGCATCCAGCGCACTGAAACCAGGGCGACCAAGAAGCGGGGCGCAATCATAGAGTTTTTCAACGTTGTCGTTGAATCTGACGATCAGTTTTTGTCTTCCGTCGGTGTCACAGAAACGACCCTGGGGATACCGGTCATTGGAGGCCAGCCAATTGATGAAAATCCTTTGTGTCCCACATACGCGCAAGCTCCGATTTATGTTGTTCTGCCCATTCCTTGACAAGAACGTCCGCTCTTGCCGGCAAGTCACCTTCAAGCAGATCGCATGACACAATCAGCGGCATCATTCATCCATTATAGTATCAACTCACAGGAAAAATTATTGCCTTGGACCCGAGTCGCAGCCTACTCCGCGCCATTACGTAAAAATGCAACAGCCATTATAGGCAGCGGCGCCCCCGGGGGGATGAGCGAGGGGGCGGCATCCATGCCGCTGCCGAATCGCTTCGCGATTCGGCGACTACGCCGTACGGCGGCATCCGTGCCGCCGTGCCGCCCCTCCGCCGGAACGCGCCCTTCTCTTCCCCCCGCAAGCCCTTCCCTCAGCCCGCCACGCCGTCGGACTTGGCTTCGTCGCCGCCGTGGAGGCCGGACTTCTTGCCCAGCCCCCGAGGGCGCGCACGAGGATGGGGAGTCCGTACAGGCGGATGAAGCCCTTGGAATCGGCGTGGTCGTTGAGTTCGCCCGTTCCGAAGCTGGCGATGCTCGTGTTGTAGAGCGAGTACGGGGAGGAGACGCCGGCGGCCGCGATCGAGCCCCTGTAGAGCTTCATGCGGACCTTGCCGGTCACGGTCTTCTGGGTGACGTCCACGAAGGCGGAGAGGGCGTCGCGCAGGGGGACCAGAGGCCGCCGTAGATGAGCTCGACGCCGGCCATCTTCTTGCCGTTCACGGCCACCGGGAGGCCCTTCTCGAATTCGACCTTGACATATTTGGCCTTGTCGGGAGCCTTCTCCGGAGCGACGGTCATCTTGAGCATGCGGTCCAGGCTCGGCTCGTTCGCGGGGTCCTCCAGCTCAAGGCCCTTGTGGCTCATGAGTTTCCAGGTCCGCCAGGGGACGATGATCTCTTTGCCGGGGGCAAAGACGAGGATGCCGAGGTCGAAGCAGACCTGGTCGTTCCCCTTGCCGGTCGCACCGTGGGCGATGGCCGTGGCCTTCTCCTTACGCGCCCACGTCCACGCAGACGGCGACGCTCTCGCAGTCGTGGTTTTCCGTGAGCCAGGGGATGATGACCGTGGCGTCCAGTCCGCCCGAGTACGCCAGGACCATCTTTCTCTTCATATCGGACTCTTCACTGATTAGGCCAATCCCAGGTCGCCCCGCCGTTCGAAGAGTGGTTCATTTTGACACCCAGTCCCGATGCGCTCCGCCAGAGGAGCCAGATGTCCTGACCGCTGGAGTCGGGGAGGAGGGCAACCCGAGCCCCTGCCGCATCGCGTGAATCGACAGTAACGACACTTTCCCAGTCGGCGCCAGATGAGGCGGCGAACCGAAGTTCATTGGAACTGGTATAAAACGCCGTTTGAATGTTTCCCGATGAGGGCAGGAAGAGCGAGGAGGTTTTGACATAGCTTCCGCCCGAAGTTGGTGGGCTGTTGACTTGGTAAAAATTGGCGCCATCCGTCGATTTCATCAGAAGAGTGCAGAAGAGCCACAGAGTATTCCCATCCGGATCGAGTTTGAAACTAAAATCCCCCGACATGTCGATATCGGCGTTCGAGGATACGGTCCATGTGTCGCCGCTGTCCTGCGATGCGGCCATCCGGAGATTGTAGGTGTCAGGTTGATTATTCTGGTAGACGAGCCAGAATTTGCTCCCCGCTCCGGCGAGCCTGCATTCGCCCCAACTGGCGATCGGGTCGATGGTCTGCACTACGAAACTCGCTCCACCGTCGTGGGAGACGGCGGTTTTTTGATGACTGGATGCGGGCGAATGATAACCTTTGTAGGCGATGATGACGTCGGCGCCCGATACGAGTATATCGGTCAACGCGTCGTATCTTCCCCTTTCGGTATCGAGGACCTTCGTCTGCCAGGTCGTTCCTTGATCCAGCGAAGTCCCGAATACCGTGCTCCAGTCGCTCGTTTGGTAACAGATGTAGGCAACGTTCGAGTATTCGGTTATCGATATATTCTGGCATGATCCCTCGACCAGCGTGCCGGCCTGCCAAGTCGCTCCATTGTCGATCGAGCGGACGAGCCTAAGAGGGCTTTCGCCATAAGCCGCGAGCATGAAATCGCCGCCTCGTATGCCGGCGAGATATTGACCCGGATCGCTCCCCCCCGCGGGTGAAGAATCAACTATCTCCCCGATTGCCGCGACGGTATCGGGGATTTGCAGCCAGCTGCTTCCGCCATCGGCGGAGCTCTGGAAAACGACCTGGCCGGCCTGGTTGATATAGGCGATTGTCGGATTGCCGTTCGCTATGACGAGGGCTGGAAGGCTGTCCGATCGCCCATTGGGGCACAGACCATCGGGCAGCTCGGCTTGGGCCCAATTCGCGCCGGAGTCTGCCGAATGGAGGAATGACATGCCCGGGGGGCTCGCCCAACAATCGTAGCCGGCGAGATAGATGTCTGAACCGTTCCTTACCATGTTGCGTGCGCCCGTGCTCCCTGAATGGAGGGTGTCATAACTCGCGCCTCCGTTCGTCGTCCGCAATATGCTTCCGACATTATCCATAGCGATCAGGAGTGTCGTACCGTCATAGTCGAGGTTTAGGTTGAAGCCGTAGTTCTCACCCGAAAGATTCGTCCCGCCGCTCCAGGTCGCGCCACTATCCGAGGAATGGAAGAGGGCGACCTGCCCATTGGGATTCCAGCGCCGATAGCCGACATAGATGTCGTTACCCCTGGCCGCGATGCCGGGAGGCCCGCCGAAATTATTGGAGCCCTCGCCATAGATTTTCGTCCCGGGAACCTGTATCGGCGCGCTGAAATCGTAGGAGGCGGTCATGACTTCGCTTGCGTTGTTCACCCAAGCCAGATGAACCACCGAGCCGGAAATCGCCGATCGTAGGTATTGGTTCGACGCCAAATTGGTGTTTTGCGAATCGAGGCCGCTCACCATGGAGGTGGCGGCGCTCCAGCTCGAGCCGTCGTCGCTCGTAAAATAATCAATTTCGCTGCCCTGCCTGACCCAGACGAGGTAGCGGATCGTGCCGATCCGATAAAGGTACACCGATCCGGGATTGTTCTGCGCCCCTCCTGAGGCAATGAGGTTAGGACCGGCGAGTAGCGCACCCGAGGAATCCGTCTTGGCGACATAGAGCTGATTCGTGTCAGTCGCGTAGGCGACGAGGAAGCCCGCGTCGTCTTGAGCGAGAGCGACAGTCCCGCCCGTCGCGCCCGAGGCGATGATGGCGCCTGAAATCGAGCTGACCTGGCTCTTCGGGCTCGCGGTCTGCCAGGTCACGGTCCTCGTCGTCGGCGCTGCGAAGTCGAGATAGGCGGGGGTCACGGTGAAGGCCCGCGCGCTCGGATCTCCGCTCCCGACGTCGATGAGGAGCAGATGGTACAGGGCATTCGGGACGACGTTGAAGGCCCAAGGCGAGCCGGAATATTGGGTCATGCCCCCCGGAACGGATACTCCCTTGGAATCATACAAAAATCCATAAATGAGCGGCGCGGAGCCCGCCTCGGGTGTTATAGTGACGCCGATAGTCGAATCGGTCGGCGTGAAATCCAACCAGAGGTCGCTACCGGGAACCCGCCCCGAATCTCCGTAGTTCTGCCAGGGCGTCAGCAGGGCGAGCACCGAAGAAGCAGAGCCGTAGGCGATCGGCGTCGAAGATGTGGGCAGGCAGGTGATCGTGATTTCGATATCATGTCCAGAGGTAACAGAGAAAGCGGGCGAAACACCGACAACCTCGGGAAGAACTGGATCGTACACGCTGTTATAAATCGAGGCCTTTATCGTATAGCCAGTTCCGGCAGGCACCTGACGGGAGGCGCCGCTGACGGGTTCGTTCATCGACTGGCCCGAGGGCAGGTAATCCCAGCTATCGATCGGGGTCGCGGGATTTTCGCTCGTGAAGAGTTCGAAATTGACTCTGTCGGCGACGGCGAAAGCTTTGGCCGCGCCGCCGGACGAAAGCGTTCGCGTCGTCGCACTTTGATACTTCGACAGGGCCGATGCGATGAGGGCGGACAGCCTGGGTACCGCGATAGTAACGGTTCCGGTCCCGCCAGCGGGCTGGACTTCCCGATTCGGCGAGAAGGCTTGATGGCAGCCGAGGAGGGGAATGAACAAGGCCAAAACGATCGCGAAAGACGCATGTTCGAAGGTTCGGTTTTTCATTTTCGCTTCCTCACTGGACCGTGATGCCGACCGTGCCGGGCGGTACGATGATGGATAGGGGCGCTGAAGGCAGTCCGTACTCATCGGCATCGACGCTTCCGTTCCCGTTCGCGTCGACGCCGACGCGCCAGTAGTAGGTCCCCGACTCGGTGCCGCCGAAACTGAAATTGCACCAGTAGGAATCCATGTCGCCGCCCGAACCAGCCGAAATATCGGCCCAATTCGCGGCGTCGGTGGATTGTTGGACGCGCCGGAGGATGCTCCCCGTGCATCGAGGCTCCATCCAGTTTAACTCGATATTACTGTCTTGCTGTATGGCTATGACGATCGCCGTAGCGTTCCCCATCGTTTCCCAATTCGTGAAGTTCAAGCCACTGGCTGTTCCGGTGGCCTGATCCCAGGTGTAACCGGCATCGACCCGCGCGACGATGTCGCCGGTTTCAATCGTTTCCCCGCCGTCGCCGTCGCTGTCGAGCCACATGACAAGGTTATCCGGGGAGAGGTTAGGGACGCCGGCATAGACGGTGAATGCGGCGCTGCCTCCGGAGACGGTGAGCGTCGTTTTATGCGTCCTCCAATTCCCGTCCTTGAGCAAGGCCTGCCAAGTCCCATCGGCGAGGGGAAGCCCGGAAAGCGTACCGGTCAGGGCAGGCCCCTGCCCGGTCGTGACGGTCACCTCGCTCGCGGGGCTGATCGCGTTGTCGGTAAGGGCATAGACTATATAGGTGTACGTGGTATTCGAATCGCAACCATTGTCGGTGTAGCTCGTCGAAGCTTGCTGCGTGGAGACGGAAACCGAGTGCGACGCTGCGCTGCTGCATTCGACCGAATACCGCGTCGCCCCGGGTACCGCGTCCCAACTCAGCGCAACGCTCGTCCCATTGACATTTGCTTGCAAATTGGCGGGGGCTGCAAGAGGATTCGGCGCTCGCTCCAGGGCGATATCGTCGAAGTAGACACTATACCCCGTCGCCCCCGAATCGCCGAAATAAATTTTCAGATTGTCGAGGGTCGAAGTTCCTGGATAAGTGAAGTAATAGTCCATTTGAGTCATCACGGGCGTCAGGCTCATGCATTCATAGTCGATGTGCAAATCAGCCTGGGAAAAATCGAAATACCCGTTCCAAGTTCCCCCGCTCGTTCTGGCTTTGAGCGAAAGCCGGTACGACACTCCCTGCTCCAGCAGGATCGATGATTGTTGGAGAGCGACGCTTTCTTCGTACTGTCCGCCGTTCGCAATATCGATCTTGGCTTCCCCGCCCACGACATTGAACACAGCCTCGCCCCCATTTCGAAGTACTAAATCCCAATTCGCCATTCCGCTAACGAAGTCCCCGTTCATGATTCCTTCGATGGGGGTGATCGAGCTGCAGCCGAAGCCATAGCTCACCGGGTCGTCGTTTATCATGTTCACCGTGAGTACGCCGAGATAGTAATCGCTCAGGGGATCAACCTTGAATCCCAAAGGGGAAATGGTCGAACCCCCATCCACTATTACCGCATAAGCAAGCCCGCAGTAATGTCCGTCTGATCTGAACAGCAAAACGGCAGTCTCCGCCCCGTCCGTTGACACGGAAGGAGCGATTTTGATCCATTCGACCCCCGCTGGGATCGAAAGGCGGTACCATCGTTCGCCTGCGTCGAAGCTAGTCGGCATTCCCCCGCCCTGCGGGGTAACGAGGGGCTGGAGGCTCCCCGTTGCGCCCACGCCGAGGCTCAGGTCGGTCACGAAACCAGGATTCGGGATACACGGTATCAGGACAGAGGTAGTGGCACTTGCGCTCACGGTAATTTCGCCCACCTCCCCTGAGACGACGCTCTCGCTCGTGGAAACGAGGTTGTTGTAGACCCTCGCCTTGAGCGTATAACCACTCCCGACGGGCACGGTCGCGGTGGTGGAGTTGTCGCCGCCAAATGATCCAAACTTGTTTTCCGCGGTCCACTGGGCTACCGTCGCGCCGCCCGAATCGAGGAGTTCGAACTCCACGCGGTTGGCGACGAGCATCGCCCGCGAGGCCGAGCGAGCGCCCGAGGCGCTCGCCGAGGCCACGCTGCCTTTGGTCGCGGCGAGTTTCTCGGCGGCTTCGAGGACGTGGCTCGATATCAGGGGCACGCTGATTTTGATCTGACCGGTCGTAGCCGAGGTCGAGGTCGAGCCGGACTTAGGTTGCGGCCCGACGAAGAGATTGCACGAGGCGACCAAGGCGACGAGAGCGATCAAGCCTATGGTGCAAGCGATTTTTGCTTTGATGTGTGTCATTGCTTTCCCCCTCATTCCAGCCCGACCGAAATACCGCCGGAGCCCGATCCGCTCGTCGTACCCGAGACCGCGTCGCTCATCGCGCCTTCGACGCTGCCGTTGAACGCGGAGACCTTGTACCAGTAGGTCGTGGAAGCCGAAAGCCCCGAATCGACCGCGGAGACGCCGACGGCGATGTCGGCGCCGATTTGCGCATAGGTTCCGCTGGCCGAATCGGCGCGGTACAGCCTGTAGCCGTTTACAGCGGCGATGGCCCCCCACGATAGGCTTATCGAATCATTGGTGGTCGAGACGATTTGAAGGGTCGGAGCGTTCGGCGCGGATATCGGAGAAGCCCTCACCGTTATGGTAAAGACCTGCGTATCGGTCGCGCCTCCCTTGGAAAGGGTCGCCGTCATCGTGACCGAGGCATCCGCGCTTCCTACTGCCGGACTCGTAACGACACCGGCGACGCTGACGACGCCTGCATTGCTGGAAGTCCAGGCGATAGCTACCCCGTTCGCACCTGACGTGGTTAAAATGAGGTTCGCGGTTACGGAGCTTGCGGAATCGCCGGTCGCGTAAACGATATCGAGCGCGGCCTTGGCCGCCGCGATGTCGGCGGCGGAGGTATCGGGCATCGCCAGAACCGATAGGGTGAAGACTTTCGTATCGGTCGCACCGTTCCTTGAAAGCGTCGCGGTGAGCGTGAGCGAAACATTCGCGTTTCCGATCGCCGGTCTGGTCACGACCCCGGAGGCGCTGATCACCGCAGGACTACTGGAGGTCCAAGTAATCGCCACGCCATTCGTGCCCGAGGCGCTTAAGGTGAGGTTTTCGGTCACGGAGCTTGCGGTATCTCCGATAGCGTAGCCGATCACCAGGTCGGCCTTGGCCGCGGCAACGTCGGCGGCCGAGGTATCGGGCATCGGCTTTACGATAAGGGTGAAGACCTTGGTATCGATGGCGGAGTCGCCTGTAAGGGTCGCGATGAGGGTAACCGTAACATCGGTGCTACCTGCGCTTGGCCTGGTCACGACTCCCGTCGCGCTGATCAGCGCAGGGCTGCTTGAAGTCCAGGAGATCGCTATAGCGTCCGCGCCCGACGTGCTCAAGACGAGGTTGGCGGTCACTGAGTTCGCGGAATCTCCGGCCGCGTAGCCGATTGCGAGGGCGGCCTTGGCGGCGGCGACCTTTTCCGCCGCAGTTGAGGTCGCGATGGATGTATCGCAGGACATTAGAGCAAGGCTGATCATGACGATCGAGGCAAGGGCGGCCACGATTCCCCGGGTGACTTTGCGCGTTTGCATTTCATTCTCCTGGAGTTGAGGTGAGAGGGAAACTGGATGTGGGTCACTGTGAGGCTGGAGGCGGGTATTGGGAAGAGAGTATTTCTACTCGGAAGGCAAGTATTATTACTCTTTGGAAGGAATGGAGCGGAAGGGTAACCTTTTTCGAATAGTTTCCCTTCCGCTCAAAGACTCAATTCCTCGCGATCCTGATAGCAGCAGAGCGACAGGAGAAGGGCATTTTCGATCAGGTAGTCATTGATTGTGAAGAGGTCGGCTTCATGGGCCGCGTAGTCTCCCGCAGTCAGCTGCGTTCAGGCGTCCGCTATACGCCGTCTGGCTCTTCAGGGTGACGCCGATGACGGGGAGGTTCCGGAGCCGACGAGGCATTCCCACTCGGTCTTGATACTGCTGGCGATCGGGGTCCACCATGGATAACGCTACTCGAGAGCTCCGAGTATTTTTACTCTTTTGGCTTAATGCAATATGTGGTACTATCGCGCAGGCATTTCGGCAGCCGATGTAAGAACGGACGAAGGCTCTCCTTCGGTCGGAGCAAAATTATGCAAAAAAAGCGGATGTTCATTCTGGTCGGGATAGGCGCGACGATTGTGATCGCGTCGCTGGCCGTTTTTTCCCTCCTTCATGCTCGCTCCTTGCCGCTCACCCCCAAGGCTCGAACAGGCCTGATCGATTTGAGTTCCTGGGATTTTACCTCGCTCGGCCGGGTGAGGCTGGATGGAGCATGGTCGTTCGCGAGGGCGGAGGATGGGCCTTGGCTCGAGGCGACCGTACCCGATTCGTGGGATCGTGCGTCCGGAGGGATGGCGCCCATGGACGGTCCATATGGACTCGGACGATATCGACTGAAAATTCTGCTTCCTCCATCCCACTCTGGTTTGGCGCTTTGCATTCCCGACCAAGCTATTTCCTACGAACTTTTTGTCGACGGCGTGGCGCTGGGCGGAAACGGCGATCTCGAGTCCGAAAAAGACGGCTATTTGATCAAACGCGAAACCGAGCTCTTCCCTCTCGATGCCGATAGAGATTCCGTCCTGCTCGAGCTGGCCGTATCCAACCACCAATACGATATCGGCGGCATCATCAATCCGATATACATCGGTGTGGCGCGGTCGTTGTCCGAGGGCAAGGAACTCGAGACCCTGCGTGACGGCTTCCTGATCGGCGTCCTATTCGTCACCGCGCTCTATCACCTTTCGCTTTACCTTTTTCGCAGGAGCGACCGGTCGAATCTGGATTTCTTCATCTTCTGCCTGCTCATGGGGATACGCGCCTTTTGCGTGGCGCACTATCCTGAACGGATTTTCCCGGGACGACTTGTTTTTTCGCTTTCGACCAGGGTTGAGTACCTGGGCTTTTTTTTCGGCGTCGTCGCATACATGCAGTTCGTACGGGACCTGTTTCCCGGCCTCCTCGATCGCCGAATCCCCTTAGTCTACGCTCTCGCCGCGACGATGGGCGGGCTCGTTGTTGTCGGGACGCCGGTCGCCTTCTTCATGGCCAAGACCACCAAGCCTTTCCAGGGCGCGGTTCTCATCGCAGGTCTCTTCACCTTCGCGACCTTCGCCCGCGCCCTCGCCTCGGGGAAGAGGGATTCGCTGGTCGCGTTCCTGGGTTTCTCCCTGTTCTTCCTCTTCCTCGTCAACGACATCCTCTATTCGGCCCTGGTCATCCATACCGCCCACCTGACGTCCGTCGGCGTGCTGGTCTTCATCGCGAGCCAATCGGTCACGGTCGCGATCAGGTTCAACGAATCCTATTGCAATGAAATGCGGCTCTCGCGGGAACTCGAGGACGAGCGGGATCGCCTGGAAGCGCGGGTCGTCGAGCGCACGACTGAGCTCGCCGAAGCCAACGGTCGATTGGCCGAGGTGGACAGGGCGCGAAAGGCTTTCTTGTCGAATACCTCCCACGAGCTCAGGACCCCTGTTTCGCTCATCGCGACGCCGCTCGAGGCGATCATCGCGGGAAGGTATGGCGAAAGCGTCCATCGGACGGCTCCGGTTCTCTCCATCATAAAACGGAGCGCCGACCGCCTGCTGCGCCTCGCCGACGGGCTCCTGGAGTTTTTGCGCCTGGATTCCGGAGCGGTCATCCCCCGTCCCGTGGTCTTGGATCTCACGGATTTCGCAGCGCCATATATGGAGGAGTTCGCCCTACTCTGCGAAAAACGGGACATCGGGATAGCCTTCGACAAGGGGAGGGGGGTCGTCGCACGCGTCGATCCAGCCCTCCTCGAGACTGCCTACTTGAATCTCCTCTCGAATGCGGCGAAGTTCACCCAGCCCGGCGGCTCGATTCAGGTCCGCACGGGGAAGACGGAGGGACGGGTTTGGATCGAGGTCGCCGACACGGGGCCGGGCATCCCGCCCGAGTGGCTGCCCAGGTTGTTCGAACGCTACGCGGCCGCGAGCGAGTCGTTGCGGTCCTCCTATTCCGGTTTCGGGATCGGCCTGCCGCTCGCCGCCGATATAGTCCGGCTGCTCGGGGGCGAGATCGAGGTCGAGAGCACCAGGGGCGTGGGGAGCGAGTTCCGCATGAGTTTTCCCAAGTCGAGCGGCGTCCCGCAACCGATGGCGAAACTATCGTCGAACAGGCTCGCGGCCCTGGTCCCGGCGACGGCGATCGAGGCGCCGGAGCCTGATCGGGATCGGGCAGGAAGCGAATTGCCTACGGTCCTCGTGGTCGACGACGACAGGGATATGACAGCCTTCCTGGTCTCTTTTCTTTCCGATCGTTTCGCCGTTTTCACGGCAGGCTCGGGCGACGAGGCGCTGTCCTTCCTGGGCTCGGGGAAACGTCCTCGCGCCATCGTGGCGGACCTCATGATGCCGGGCATGAGCGGGCTCGAGTTGCGGCGGAAGGTCGCAGCCATCGATCACCTCGCGGGCGTGCCCTTCCTCTTCCTATCGGCCAAGTCGGACGAGGCGACGCGGATTGCGGGCTTGGAGGCCGGCGCCGTCGACTATCTGGGCAAGCCCTTCGCCGTGGAGGAGCTCGAGGCTCGCATCGCCTCGGTCATTTCAGTCGGGGATGCCGAGCGGGCGAGGCTCGAAAGGCGGGTCATCGCAGCGTTGCGCGACGACGATCGCGGTACCGAAGTCCGTGCCGACGATTGGCGGGCGGCTTCCAAAGCGATCGGCCTAGAGGGTCGGGACATGGAGATCGCCGAGCTTGTGGCGGCGGGCAAGGGCGACAAGGAAATCGCAGTGGCGCTCGGCTATTCGGCCCGCACCGTCTCCAATCGCGTCTCGGCTATCCTGAAGCGGACCGGATCGATCAACAGGACGGCCCTGGTCGCGCGCCTTCACCAGTCCCCCCGTCGTGCCTAGCGAGAGATGACTCCTTTCAGGCCATGTGCTTTATCTGCAATCACAGATAGAAAACCGATAGCGGAACTCTCATTTCAAGGTTTTTGGCGATATTTTGCCGGAAAACGGAGCTTATTCCGCAATCCAGTGCTTTTCGCTACCAAAATTATTGCTCCTGCCGTCATACCCGGTAACGCCGGTCTGGATTGACTGTATTACGTGGGAGTTTTGTCATCAAAATGGGAATTTCAGGGAATGTAGCGTGACCTGCAGACGGAGCTCCGCCACCACGCCGTAAAATACCGTTTGGAGGGAAGTATCCTGTTCTGCATAAACATCGGTTATAGGGACTTATACTGGGACCAACGCCCGTCCTGTCGGCGAACGGGCACAAATGGACAACCGGGGTTCCTGCTCCTGTTTCTTCGCCCACTCGATATTCACTGAGCCGGATTGAACCGCGTCCCGATTCGCGGTTTCAATCCGTGATTCGGCTTTTTGCCCAGTCGGCGCAGCCGGAAAATTGTTCCAGACGGTCGACAATGACCTGCGGAGGATTGGCGTAGACTTGGTTCCGGGCAGGCGATAGACGAACAAGGTTCTGGACGGTCGCTTCACGGTGCCCGGGGGATGAGCGAGGGGGCGGCATCCATGCCGCTGCCGAATCGCGTCGCGATTCGGCGATTACGCCGTACGGCGGCATCCGTGCCGCCGTGCCGCCGCTCCACCGGAGCGTGCCCTTCCCCCCGCAAGCCCTTCCCTAGCCCGCCACGCCGTCGGACTTGGCTTCGTCGCCGCCGTGGAGGCCGGACTTCTTGCCCAGCCCCCGAGGGCGCGCACCAGGATGGGGAGTCCGTACAGGCGGATGAAGCCCTTGGAGTCGGCGTGGTTGTAGAGCTCGCCCGTTTCGAAGCTGGCGATGCTCGTGTTGTACAACGAATACGGGGAGGAGACGCCCGCGGCCGCAATCGAGCCCTTGTAGAGCTTCATGCGGACCTTGCCGGTCACGGTCTTCTGGGTGACGTCCACGAAGGCGGAGAGGGCGTCGCGCAGGGGGACCAGAGGCCGCCGTAGATGATCTCGGCCAGCTTCTGGGACTTTTCCGTCAGCCCGCTACGCCATCGGATTTGGCTTCGGATCCGCCATGCAGACCCGCATAGTCACCTTGCGCGCGCTTTGCGCATGGAGACGGTATCCTGCCTAATTGCCTTGTCCTGCGCCCGCCGAACCGGGCTGCACGCCATCAGGTGCCACGGGCGGTATAAAAGGCGTGTCCGCTATCCTGAAAGACGAAAAGGTCCCGGGATAGGCAAAATCGATATAGCAGGTTGCGCCCTTGAAAAGGTGGAGAGTGCCAGACCATCGAGAGCCAAACGACCGGATAATAAATGGATGGATACCCGGAGCGACTTCGAGCTTTGCGCTTTCACCGTTGCCGATCGAAACCAGATCTTTGCCGTCGAGGATGAGGGTGAAGGTAACGGCCGATGCTAGGTAGAGGTTCGGTCGAGAAAAGGCGATGAAAGCGCGCTCGGTGCGGGTGATCCCGTCGACGGGGAATGCGAAATATTGGGTTGACTCGGGCTTCGTCGTAGCGCAGGACGCCACAAGAGCTCCAAGGACCAAGGCTAGAGTAGTCAGCTTTTTCAAAGGCTTTCCTCCGAATTCGTAATTGACAGTCGGCAGGCGGGTCGACAGCGCGGTTTGTTCCGCGCCATTCGCCTTCTCAGTACGACAGGTCCTCAGCCTCGAGTTCCGCGAGCTGCCTGTCCAACTCCGCAATCGATTTCTTTAACTTGACGATGTTGGGCGATGAAACGAACCAAGAGAGGGGTACGAGTGTTGCTGATCCCAAGCCAAAAGTCATCAAGGCGCTACCCAAAGGGATGTCACCGCTCTTTAACAGGTTGAAGGCGGCGATGGACGAAAGGAGACCGATGCCGCCAATGACATAGCCATAATTGGTCACTCCATGGAGTGAGGCGAGATTCTTGCGCTGTTCAAGCTGTCTCGCGAGGAGGCTTCGCCCGAAGAATCCAAAAGGCTTCGCTATACTGAGATCCTCATTATTAGCGATTTGCATATCCTGCTTATAGGTTCCAAGTCCGGGCACATACACCGAAAGCGCATAAGTCCCAGGTTTCAGATCCTCGATCAGCTTGTCACCGTCTTTTCCATCGACCAGCATGGCACTGGCTCCGTCGAGCTGTACGAGGTAGCCCGCTCCGAGCCAGTCAAGGCTAAATGAGCCGTTCCTGGTGATCGCCCCCCCGCGCATCGCCGCATCCTGCGCGGCCCTCGCCTCCTCGAGAGCCTTGCCTGCGCGGGCGTCGGCAGCGGCTTGGGCGGCCTTGGCATCCGCGACCGCCTTCTGGGCCTCGGCCGCCATCGCGAGGGCCTTGGCAGTCGCATCTGCCTGGGCGACCTTGGCGATGTCGGCTTCCTTCTGTGCCTGGGCGAGCTGGGCCTTTAGGGCGTCGGCCTTGGAGGCCTCGGCGCTCCGTACCTTCGCTTCGAGCGCCTCGAGCTCGGCCTGTCGGTCCGCGGCGGCCTTATTTGCCGCCTCGGCTACCGAGGCGGCCACGACGGCGGCGCGCGACTGCCGGATCTGGTCGGAGAGGAGGTAGAAGTCACTCCCCATGCTCGCGTTGATCCAGGGTTTCTGCTGGTCGCCAGTCGTCTGGCGCACCTCGGCGGTCACCTTCTTGAACATATCCTCGAGCTTCATGTCGCTGTCGATATTGTGGAGTAAGGCAGCCGTGAAGACACCATTGCGTCCCGCGCCGTCCTGGGCAACGTCGCCCGGGCCGGTGGAGAAGATGATGGCGGATCCCTTGGTCCCGCCCCCCGACTGCACCACGGTGAGGCCGCGGTTACCCGTCGAGCGCGTCGTCTTCGCGAAGGGATTGTCCCGGCAGGCGTCCAGCACGACGAGGCTCACCTGGCAGTTCGCGGCCTCGATGGCCTTCGAGACGTCGCCGAGGTTGACGGCGTCGTACTTGATATCGGATATCGACTCGAAAGAACTCTTCACGGGTATGAGGTAATTGATTCCATCGACCTGCACGCCATGGCCGGCGTAGTAGAAGAGCGCGTTCGAGTCCGGGCTCTCAGCAAGGATGGCACCCCAGGTGTCGATACCCCTCGTGAATGCGCGCCGGTCGGCGTCTGTGATAAGAGTGACATCCCAACCGGCGGCCTTGAGGGCTGCCGCGACGTCGATGGCGTCGTTGACGGGGTTCTTGAGCGCAGCGGTGCCATCGTAGGCGGCGTTGCCAACGACGAGGGCGATCCGTGCGCCCTGCTCTGCGCTGATGAATGCGGCGGCGATCGTCAGTAGCAGGAAGAATGCAAGGATACGTCGCATGCTGAATCAGCCTCCCTGATAAAGATGGGCTACTATAGCCATTCACCGACGATAGCGCAAGAACGGAGATTTAGAGGCATCTATTAATTCGCTATACTTCTGGATAAACACAATCTGAAGTTATGCGGACGAGAAGAGATGATGGGACATGCGCCTGCCACATAATTCCTGTAGCGGCTACCATGGCCCTCCAGCCTTCCCCGGGGGATGAGTGAGGGGGCGCGGGCGGGGAGAGAAGGGGTCTCCCCTTCTCTTCCCCCCGCAAGCCTTCTTCCTTTAGCCCGCCACGCCGTCGGACTTGGCTTCGTCGCCGCCGTGGAGGCCGGACTTCTTGCCCAGCCCCTGCTCCATGAGGGCGCGCACCAGGATGGGGAGTCCGTACAGGCGGATGAAGCCCTTGGAGTCGGCGTGGTTGTAGAGCTCGCCCGTTTCGAAGCTGGCGATACTCGTGTTGTACAACGAATACGGGGAGGAGACGCCCGCGGCCGCAATCGAGCCCTTGTAGAGTTTCAAGCGGACCTTGCCGGTCACGGTCTTCTGGGTGACGTCCACGAAGGCGGAGAGGGCGTCGCGCAGGGGGGTGAACCAGAGACCGCCGTAGATGACCTCGGCCAACTTCTGGGACACGCCCTGCTTGAAGGAATAGGTCTGGCGGTCCAGGCAGAGGTGCTCCAGCTCCGCATGGGCGTAGTACAGGATGGCGCCGCCGGGGGTTTCGTAGACGCCGCGGCTCTTCATGCCGACCACGCGGTTCTCCACCAGGTCCACCACGCCCACTCCGTGCGCGCACAACCTGCCGTATACGCCTCTCCGCGGGCAAGAGAGCGGAGAGGCCCGCCGCAGGATTGGATGAGAACCTTCCCGAAGTCGTGGGCGGGGACGATTTTCCAGACCTTTTCTTCGGCAATACTGCCCAAGATGATGTATGTGGCGAAAAACAGATAAAATTCTTCATGGCCCATTTACAGAACAGTTAAGTCACGATAACCTTTTTAATTAAGGAGGGCGTTGAATAAACGAAAAATATCATCGGTAAACTCGAATAACAAAGGAGATGTAGAATGAGCAAAAAGAATAAGACGGATGATCGCGTCCTTCCTTCCTTCCTTCCTTCCTTCCTTCCTTCCTTCCTTCCTTCCTTCTATTCGTAACGCTATCCTGTAGCCTTGGAACGAATATTTCCACGGGCAACGAGGATGCTGACCGGCTGTTCCAAGAGAATCCGGTGACGATCGCGTGGAAAGGATCATCCGACGTTCCGATGGAGAGTTTCTACGCGGACGTGGAAGTCTGGTCGATGAATAATCGTGATCAAAAAGGAACGAGCGTCTCAAACCGATATCGGATGGCGATGAAGACCATTGAGGGAGTCCAATACGTCCGGCTGGATTTTGATCCCGCCTTAAATGAGGGCCGCTCGCGGTCGATCGTATCGGACAACACTGAAATGGTCATGTTCGATACGGTTACCGAGGCGGTCGAGTATCGGATTCCGATCACCCGCGATGTGTCTTCCGACCTTTCATTCCTTGACGCGGAATCCGGAATTTCGCGGATGGACTTGGCTGGAATTCGTTCCACCGCCGCACGTCTTTACCTTGATATCGCGGAGGAAGCGGACAATCGTCTCTCCCTCAAGATTCCATCATCCATGATACTGAATCAATCGGGGAATACACGAGTCTCGACGAAAGTCAGTTTCGACATGAGCAACGACACGCTCGAGGAGATAGAGATCGTGGATCGGCTCGAGGACGGTACCGTCGTCACCGCGACTACGCAACCCGTATACAAGGATTTTGAGGGAACTCCGATAAAGGTAGGGACGGTCAGTATTATCGATTCGAAGGCGGCTGTGTTGGTAGACGGTTTCACCGGGGACGTACCGATTTACGAGTGCCCGGAGGACGTTCCGCTCATCTCCCAGGAGACGTTGGGGCTGATGCAGTCCGAAGGATCGATTCATCCGATAGATACCATGGTCTTCGGCAACCCGGCAGATCTGAGCTACCAAGCTTCGATCATTGAAGTCTATTCCGACGTCGGAATCAACGCTACGCCGGACAGCTTGTTCAAGCTGCTGAGGGGAGGGAACTGAAAATGGCGGGCTTCAAACAGAAAATTTCATTCGTCCTCCTCGGCGTGGTCATTTCCATTTCTTCCGGTACGACGGCGGAATCCGATTTGACGGCGAAGGTAAGTAAATTAGAGCCGGAAGGGTATCGGACTTTCTCCGGTTTCAATTTTGAAGAGTACACGCCATCGACCAATGGTCTCAAAAAGCGTGTTGAAGCCGAGGTCGCGTACGTTATCTCTCAAGATAGTACTGAAGGCACCAAATATGCAGGGACCTATTCAATCGTCGGGCATAGCCAGGGCGGATTGCGCGTCCTTGCGTATGCGAACCAGCTGAAGAATAAAAGCGCGGTTGAGTACAACCGGCTTGACGGCATTATTACCGTTTCCGGTATCGACCGCGGCCTCCTTGCGCTCGATGGCGGCTTCGGTACCTTGAAGGCCAGGTTCAATACCGACACAAATATAATTTGGCGGGGTTTTCGCGCGGGAGTCGGAGTATTCGACATCGGAAGTACTGGAATCCTTTCGGGTGCCCCACGACAAATCGGTGACGTATCGCTTCTTTTGAGCAATTTCCTTCCAGGGGAATTCAGGGCCTATGTGAAGCATGCCCTATCAGATGCATCCGAAGATTCACTCGCGGAGATCCGTGATATGATGCCGGGGAGCACGTTCATAAAAGAAAACGTAGCAAACAATAAGGAGTTTACATATCGCGTAATCACGGGGACTGCCTCTGGCTGGCGATTGGTTCAGATCAGTACAATATTTGGAAAGGCTTGGGTCCCTGTATATCTAACTTGGAATACCTATGCCTACTATTCGGCATACATGGATGTACCGGTGTTTTCAAATGATATACCCGTCGGGTACATCGTCGGCTTGAACAACAATACATTGAGCATAATGGATCCTGCTGCAGAGAATGATATACGAAAGAAAGTATCCGATATGAAGGATGCGTTTGCGAAAATACAGGATATTCATTTCTGGAAGTGCGTGGGTATCATCGGAATGTTCTCGGGTAGTGCCCAGTATGGCTACGACGCTGGACAGGCTAAGAAATGGATGGCGAATTTTGACGGCGAGTTGAATGAATTGAAGGGGTCGGGTGAAAATGACGGCCTCGTCGCCAAGGAGAGCCAGTACTACCCCAAGAAATTCACAGATCCGAACACCGGGGAAAAACTTGATGTGCATACGAATGTGCTCGGAAAGACGTCAGAAGGTTATGTTGGCTTCCCATATAATCATCGACAGATATGGGAAGAAGCGGCTGATGTGGAATCTAAATATAAAGAAATGGTGATAGAAGCAAGGACTGCGCGGGTTCGAAAATAAATTGATGGGTCGGTCGTGCTGACGACCGACCTTGAGGACGAGGGGAAAATGCGTATAAAAATTATGACGGCAATATTACCATTGTTGATCATACTATCGTGCGTCTCCCCTGCGGATGGGGGAGATATAGAAGCGCCGGAAGAACCCGCTTTCAATATTCAGCCCGTATGGAAATTGGACACCGAATACGGAACGACCAGTCAACCTTTACAGGATGGACGGTATTTGTATATCGTGGAAAGCAATTCCGTGTACCACGATGAGGCTGCATGGTTCAGGATCGCGAAGGTTGATCTTGAGTCCGGCGCCTTTGCCTGGAGATCCCCCGTTATTTGGGATAGGGAGAGGACCTCCCCGGCAGTTTGCGGAGGCCGTGTTTTCATCCAGACCTATGCGGGCGTCATGTTGGCTCTTTCGAATGAGGATGGTTCCCTGATTGCCACCATTCGCTTCGCGAGCACCCCGGAGGAAAGCAAGATGCATGGCGCAGATTTTCATTTGGTCGCGGATGAGTCCGCCATCTTTTGGGCTCATTGGGATGCGGACCCAGCGAACCCGCGCGGCTTGGCGCGTTTTGACACATCCCTGATCGATTATTCACGGAATCCTTCCGATATCCAGACGATCGCAGTGGAGATTGTCTGGGGCGGGGAATACTCAATTCTTACCAGACCGGTTATCGCGGATGGCGCTATCTACGTCCTCACCTATAATCGAGAATACTGGGATCGGTCCGGGTATAGCATCCTCGCCGCTATCGATTGTGATACGTTGGTAGAGCGATGGAGAAGGAATATTCCTTTCTTTCAAGGCTCTTTTAGTCATCCAATCCTGGTATCAGAAGGTTCAGTTATTATAGCCGATCAGAGTCTGGCTTGTTATCGTACCCAAGACGGAACTCCACGATATGAGATCCCCCAGGATGAAAGCAATCTTTTGTATGAAGTATTATTGGGTGGAGCATATAGTGGTGCCGGGATATTTTACTACAATGACAAACTCTATTATACAAAAAGTTCTCATTACAAAACTGCCGAAATGAACGGGACGCCGGAAAAATTCAATAAAAACATTCTCTGCGTCGATGCGTCAACCGGTCGTTTGCTCTGGGGCGATATGCCCCCGCAGAGCCCCTCCCTCGGAACGCGGCCGATCGTCGCCGCAGGCAAGGTCTACGTCGTAGCGTATGATCAGCTCCGCGTATACGATGCGGAGACGGGCAAGCTGCTCGGAGTTGATATGACGATCCGCAACGGCGGGAATGAGCCCAACGCGCTATACAATGGAAAGCTCATCTTCTTTGATCGGGATATCAAGGCGCGAAAAAAAACCTTGACCGCGATCCAGGTAGAGTGAGGGGCGGCATGGGATCTCGTAGGGCTAATTCCTCATGCGGGAACGCTGAAGCGGAACGAACCATGTCAGTTCCGGGCGCAACGCGCATTACCTTATTCTATCCGTTTCTTCTCGCCATCATCCTCGTCTCATGCGCGGGCGCGGGGACGGATGCCGTTCGTGATGAGAGCGGAGTTCGTATCCGAACGAGGATCGAATCAGAAAAGACGAAGGTTGCGGATATACTCGTGTATGTGGAAGGGGCGGATGGAGACCAGGTTACCGGTGCGGTGGTCGTCGTGCGGAATTCCGCGAACGATGTCGTCCTCCTGCCCTTCGATCCGGTCCGATACTGTTATGCCGGTTCGATCGCTATAGCAGAAGAGGAGAATTTTTCGATATCCGTCGATTCCATCCTGTTAGCGGATTCCATTGATTATTCAATTCCGCACGTCAGAATCACGGAGGAACCGGTCCTCGCACAATTCCGAGATTCTTCGGGGCGTTCGGTGCTCGCAGGCGAGAATCTTGACGGGGGGGAGGAAATTCAGGTGGCGTGGAGTTCGCGAATTCCCGGATCGGTCTATCAGGTGAGCGCCCGAACGGCGCTTGAAACCGTCTATAGCGTTTCCACCGAAGCGCCTCAAGTGGTGATTCCGGCCGGTACGTTCGCATCGGGATCGAGCTACTACCTCCAGATCCAGGCGCAGAAGATTTTCGGCGATCCCCTGTTCCGTGTCGCGGATTACTATTCGGTCGCTACCTTCCCCGGATCAAGCCATGTTTTCAACTGCGCGCCGTAAACTCTTGGTTTACGGCCTCCTCCTGATGCTGCTCTTTTCATGTGAACTGGGAGTCTCCGGGGAATCGGAAGTTCCAATGCCGTCTTGGATGTCCAAGGTACGCATCTCCAGTCCGAGCGCGGGCTGGCGGTACTATTCCGACATGCCCGTTTTTCTATCCTCCAATCTTGATTCGGAAGCGATCGGATGGGCCTCTTCAATCGACGGGGCTCTGGGAACGGGGAACGGAATATCCCGCTATCTGACACCGGGATCGCATAGGGTAGAAATGCGGAGCAGCGAGGGGATTTTCCGTTCTATCATTATCCTGGTTGAGGATCGTCGTTCGGGAGGACCTTCCGAATCCGCGTATTTGATAGTGTCGAACGAGCAGGACCTCTACCTTCCCGAAGGTACGCAATATCTTGGCTTGTTCGCGCTCGATGGATCGGCCAGCGGTCTGTGTGTCGCCTTCTCCGACATCGTTCCCCTCCCGTCGTCACCCGCAGGCGGGGAGCGGCTTATCCGCGATTTCCGCGTGATGACGGATGGCGCTAATGCAAAACGGTCGCTGAAAATCAATTCTTCGGGACACGCCAGACGGGCGATTATCGTACCTCCCGCGATCGGCGATAAGAAAACTTTCCGGGTGACGAATACGGCGAACCAGATGGCGCCGCCGCACGAGATCGCCGCGACGCTCGTTCGCATCGGTGCTCGGTATACGGTCTGGATTGCGGATGGAAGCGATACCGATATCGAAAATATCGATACTTGCGCCGGATCGTTCGAGGATCTCATACTGCCCCGCGTTTCCGCCATCTGGGGCGGATGGGACGATGTCGACGGCGACGGGAAGATCGCGCTGCTGTTCAGCCATACGATAAACGACGAGGGGGTCGCGATCGGCTACTTCGATCCCCGGGACCTGAGCGACCGCGTCGAGAACGCCTCTTCGTCCTCATACAATTCCTGGAGCAACGAGATGGATCTCCTGTATTTGGCGGTTCCGGGATCGGATCCGGACGGACAGTATTCAACGTCAGTCGTTTCCGCCACGATCGCGCACGAGCTGACCCACGCCGTCACCTATGCGCGGAAACCAGTACGGGAAGAGGTTTTTCTTGATGAGGGGTGGAGCCACCTCAGCGAGAATCTATGCGGATTCGGCATCTCCGGCGGCAATGTCGACTTTTTGGACGTGTTCTTCAAGGATACTGGGAGATATTCTTTTTGCGGCCCAGATCTTCTCGGACGCGAGGATAGCGCAGGACGGCGGGGCGCGATGACCCTATTCCTATCATGGCTATTCTGGCGAAAGGGAGGGATGGATTGGGATATGGATAATCCCTCGCTCCTGATCGATCGGGGCGGGATCTCGTTCCTGCGGAGGATGACGGAATCGCCGATGACCGGGTGGGAGAGCATAGGCGATGCGTACGGCGAACCAACGGACGATCTCTTCTTTGCGATGGTCGCCGAATTGAACCGCGCGCGGACAGGTACGGGAGGAACCGGCCTACGCGTCGACGGCCTCACCGGAGAGCCGGTGGAATTCTTTTCCGGACTGGCGACTATAGAGCGAGATGAGTCTTCTCCGATGGATCACGCGCCGCGGGAATACGATGCGGCCGTGGCGATCGATCTTCCGCCCCGATCCTTCGCGTTTTTCGCCCCGACAAAAACGACTGCGAGGGGGTTGCTTCCGTTGGTCGCGAAGCGGGTGACCGGTTCCGTATATGTCCTCGACTATTCCGCGATGGCAGGATCGGTTCAATAAGAGTGGATGCCGTCCTCGGCCGAGCCTTCCCGCCTATACTCCGCTAGCCCCACTTCCGCGCGAGCCGGTAGACCCCCAGGATCTCCGGCTTGGCCATCGGCTTCTTCGCAGCCATCTCGGCGAACCTGGACTCGTCGTCCGTGGGAGAGCGCGAGCGGGACGCGAGCTCGGCGAGGTCGACGGGCATGCCGACGGAGCGGAAGTAGTCCTCCAGGCGGTCGATTCCCTCATGCGCGACGAGCTTGGTCCGGGCGGCGTCGCGGGGAACACCCATCACGTTGACGGCGAAGCGCGCGACGTCCGCGGCCAGAGCCCAGCACATCCACGCGGGCAAGAGGGCGGAGAGGCCCGCCGCGTGAGCGACGCTCGGGTACAGGCCTGAAATGACCCCTCAAAGCTTGACAAGTTTTTGGAGTCAGTTCAGGGGGGAGAGAAGGTGTCCCCCCTTCTCTTCCCCCCGCAAGCCCTTCCCTAGCCCGCCACGCCGTCGGACTTGGCTTCGTCGCCGCCGTGGAGGCCGGACTTCTTGCCCAGCCCCTGCTCCATGAGGGCGCGCACCAGGATGGGGAGT